>Ga0302324_100000089_pt1 | contig 224272 bp, 214 predicted proteins | sample Palsa_T0_1_FD_201949 | JGI IMG/M metagenome (GOLD analysis project Ga0302324, IMG submission 201949) | Peat permafrost microbial communities from Stordalen Mire near Abisko, Sweden - Palsa_T0_1 | ecosystem: Environmental > Terrestrial > Soil > Palsa > Peat permafrost | place: Sweden: Abisko...
TCTTCAAAGGATACCGTCCGCAATTCTATCTGCGAACGACCGACGTCACGGGAGTTGCAGAACTACCCGCTGGCACCGAAATGGTGATGCCCGGCGACAACGTCAGCCTGGTAATCGAACTGATCACGCCGGTAGCCATGGAAAAGGGCCTGCGCTTCGCCATCCGCGAAGGCGGCCACACCGTAGGCGCCGGAACGATTTCGGAGATTATTCAGTAAGGATTGTGGAGCCGCGGACGCCCTCGTCCGCGGTTGCATGCAGCATCAATAAGGCTCGCGGACGAAGGCGTCCGCGGCTCCATGAGCAGTGGCGGCTTGCACCCTGCCGCAAGTTCTTTCCTCCCGAAGATATCGGGAGGGGTAAAGAGAGTGAAACGTGATTGGAAAAGAAAGAATTCGCATCCGGCTCAAGGCGTACGACTATCGCATCCTGGATCAGTCGACCGGAGAAATCGTTGAAACCGCGCGGCGCACTGGTGCGCAGATCGCGGGACCGATTCCACTGCCCACGATGAAGAACAAATACTGCGTGCTGCGTTCGCCGCACGTAGACAAAAAATCGCGGGAGCAGTTTGAAATCCGCACCCACAAGCGCCTGCTCGATATTCTCGAGCCGACGCAGCAGACGGTCGACGCGCTGATGAAGCTCGATCTGCCCGCAGGCGTGGACGTGGAGATCAAGGCATTCGGCAAGGAACATAAGTAGGAAGCGCTTCGGCAAGCAGGAAGCACTAAGGCGGGTAGAAGCGCTTAGGCAAGCAGGAAGCGCTTGTGAAGCCCCGGAGGGGCGGGCCGATATTAGCCCAGCGCTTCAGCGCTGGGTGAGGAAATAAGTTAGGAACAAAGTCCCGTAGGGACGACATAAAAGGCAAAAAGCCTGCCAGCCAATAGCGAAAGCCAAGCTGGATGGAGACAAAGATGGCAACGCGAGTTACAGGCATTCTCGGCAAAAAGGTCGGCATGACGCAACTGTTTGACTCGAAGGGCGACGTGCGCCCGGTCACGGTGCTGCAGGCTGGACCTTGCGTCATCACGCAGCACAAGTCGGCGACGCGCGATGGTTACGAGGCGGCGCAAATCGGCCTTGTCGAATTCGTGAAAGAGTCGCGGCTGACCAAGCCCGCGCGCGGACACCTGGCGAAGAATAATCTTCCTCCGGTGAAGTTCATGCGCGAAGTGCCGCTTGAAACCGATGGTGGCGCAGACAGCGAAGTCACGGTAAAGATCGGCGACCGGGTGCTGGTCGAGATTTTTGAAGGCGAAAGGTTTGTCGATATCGTCGGAGTGAGCAAAGGCAAAGGTTTCCAGGGAGTCGTCAAGCGGCATCATTTCGCCGGTGGTCCCAAGTCGCATGGATCGATGTTTCAAATTACCGGTTCGATCGGCTCCTCCGCATTTCCTTCGCGCGTATTTAAAGGAATGCGCATGTCGGGACACATGGGCCATGCCCGCGTGACCCAGCGCAACTTGCGGGTTTTGGGTGTAGATAAAGACGAAAATCTGCTGGTGGTCGAAGGCAGCGTTCCGGGGCCGCAGGGCGGATATCTGGTCATCATGAAGGCAAAGAAGCCGCCAAGAGAGCGTCGTGGATTTGCGGGTTCGGCTACGGTCGATCCGTTGAAGGCGGCGAAGAGAGCAGCGAAGAAGGCGTAGCAGTACCAAGTACCGAGTACCGAGAAGCTATATGGCAACGATTGATATTCACGATTTGAGCGGCGCCAAGGTCGGGACATTTGACCTTGTAGACGAAATCTTCGGCGCGGTGAATGAAGATCTGATCTGGGAGGCGGTGAAACACTACCGCGCCGGGCAGCATCGCGGCACGCATGCCACCAAGGCTCGCTGGCAGGTTTCCGGTTCGGGCAAAAAACTGTGGAAGCAGAAGGGCACCGGACGCGCGCGTATCGGCTCGATCCGTTCTCCACTCTGGCGTCACGGAGCGACCGTACACGGCCCCACGCCGCGGTCTTATGACTACGCGTTTCCGCGCAAAAAACTTCTGGGCGCGCTGCGTTCTGCGCTGGCCGCGAAGTTTGCCGACGGCAAGCTGACCATCGTCAATGCGTTCGACTTGAAAGACGCGAAGACGAAGGCGTTCCGCGCTGCGCTCGATGCCCTGAAAGTCGAGAAGACGGTGCTGATCGTCGACGTTCCGAACTCCGGCAATAACAACCTCGCGTTAAGCTCGCGGAATATCAAAGGGTTGGAACTGGTTCCGGGTAATGAGGTTCATCCTTATCACCTGCTGAAATACGATCGCGTGATTTTCTCGCATCCCGCGATCGAGAAATTGCAGCTTACGTTGAAAGATACTTTGCCCAAGAGTCACCGCAAGGCCAAAGAAGAAGAAGAGGGCGCAAAGAAGGCGTCGGCTTCTCCGCGAAAGCGTGTACGGCATGAAAAAGCGGCGGAGGTGGCGTAAGCCGAATCAAATATGAAATCCGCATATCAGATTATTCGACGTCCGGTAATCACGGAAAAGGGTTTAGCAATCAAGGAAAACCAGAACACCCTGGTATTCCAGGTCGCTCCAAAGGCGACGAAGACCGAAATCAAGCAGGCAGTGCAAACGATTTTCAAGGTGAAAGTATTTTCCGTGCGAACGGCCACCTATCCGGGAAAAGAGCGCCGCCGCGGAAAATTCGCCGGCTACCGCCCCGACTGGAAAAAGGCGTATGTAAGGCTGCGGGCCGGCGAAAAAATGCCGGAGTACGCACAGAATCTGTAAGACAGCTATCAGCTCTCAGCCGTCAGCTATCAGTAAAGGCGACGGCGTGAAGCTGAGAGCTGACAGCTGAAAGCTGAGAGCTTCATTATGGCGATCAAAACATACCGACCCACTACGCAAACGTTGCGCTATCGCACCACGATCGTCAACGACGACATCACGACGCGGCATCCGCATAAGCCGCTGCTTGAAGCCAAGCCCCGCACCGGCGGACGCCGCAACTCGGGCGACATGACGATGCGCTTTATCGGCGGCGGCCACAAGCGCAAGCTGCGCATCATCGATTTCAAGCGTGACAAGACTGGGATCCCCGCGACCGTGATCAGCATCGAATACGATCCCAACCGTTCGCCGCGCATCGCGCTGCTCGCCTACGCCGACGGCGAAAAGCGTTACATCCTTCAGCCCGAAGGTTTGAAGGTAGGCCAAAAAGTTATCAGCGGACCCGAAGCGGATATTCTAGTCGGCAACGCGCTGCCGCTGCGCAATATTCCCCCCGGCACGCAGATTCACAATCTGGAACTGAAACCCGGCAAAGGCGGACAGATGGTACGCTCCGCCGGCGGCGCAGCGCAGCTAATCGCCAAAGAAGAAGAGTACGCCCTGGTCAAACTACCCTCCGGCGAGACCCGGAAAGTTTCCCAGGACTGCATGGCCACGATAGGCCAGGTAGGAAACCTAGATCACGAGAACATAACTATAGGCAAAGCAGGACGCTCCCGCTGGCTAGGCAAACGCCCGCACAACCGCGGCGTTTCGATGAATCCGGTGGATCATCCGCATGGGGGCGGGGAGGGCAAGACTTCGGGCGGGCGGCATCCGGTTACGCCTTGGGGGCAGCCTACGCGCGGATACAAGACGCGGAATAACAAGCGGACGGATAAGTTTATTGTGAACCGGAGAACGAAGTAGCGCTGCAGATTCCTCTGGTCGCTTTGCGACCTTCGGAATGACAAAGTTTGGTTTGAGGGCGAGATTAATTTATGGCACGTTCAACCAAGAAGGGCGCGTTTGTGGATGGCTTCCTGATGGCGCGGGTGGAAGGCATGAACTCGCGCAACGAGAAGAAAGTATTGCGGACCTGGTCGCGGCGGTCCACCGTGGTTCCCGAGATGGTGGGTCACACCATTGCGGTGCACAACGGCAAAAAATTTATTCCGGTGTACGTCACGGAAAACATGGTGGGGCACAAGCTGGGCGAGTTCAGTTTTACGCGCAACTTCAAGGGCCACAGCATGAGGGCGGCTACGGAAGTGGCGGCGAAGCCGGCGGGCATTCCGGGAGGTCCGGGAGCGATTACTCCTTCGGCCCCTGCGGCACCGAAGGCATAAAAGGGTTTAGGGTCTAGCCCTGAGCTTAACTGGGGTTTAGCTTAACCACGCCTTAAAGGTCGAGAGCGAACGGCTTAGAACAGAGACGAGACTATGGAATTCCGAGCGGAAATGCGTTACTTGCGAGTGTCGCCGCAGAAGGCGCGCCTGGTGCTGGAGTTGATTAAAGGGCGCAAGGTGGAAGAGGCGCGCAACACGCTGCTGTTCACCAAGAAGCGCGTGGCGGCACATGTGGGCAAGCTGCTGCAGTCGGCACTGGACAACGCTAACTTTTTGAGCGCCGAAAAGAATCTGGACGTCGAGCTCGACAACTTGTATGTGAAGAGCGCGATTGCGAACGACGGTCCGCGCATGAAGCGGATTCGTCCAGCACCGCAAGGGCGGGCTTATCGCTATCAGCGGCGCATTGCGCATATCACGCTGGTGCTGGCGGAGCGCGGGAATGGCGCTCATGTTTCTGGCGAGGCTCGGACTGGTGGTGCGGCTCCGGCTAAGCGGCGCGCGCCTGTGGCTAAGAAGGCTGCGGGGGCGGGCAAGGCTGGGAAGAAGAAGGCGGCTGCGAAGTAGGGATAATCCCCCACTTCTCGCGCAAAGTGCGCGCGAGAAATGGGGCACCCGGGAAAGCAGGTTCCTCACCCGCGCTTTGCGCGAGTTCGGAATGACAAGGTTTTTAAAGTTCGAATGACAAGATTTTCAGGGTTCGGAAGTTTTTGGGTTTTTGAATAAGGTTTGGTTCGATCAGGAGAAGCAATGGGACAAAAAGTCCATCCTTATGGTTTTCGGCTTGGCTATACGAAGCCGTGGAAGTCGCGCTGGTTTGTGGAGCGCGATTACGACAAGCTGCTGTTTGAAGACATCAAGCTGAAGAAGGAACTGAAAGAGAAGCTGAAGTCTGCCGGGGTGAGTTCGATTGAGATCGAGCGTCCGGGCAACAAGCTGCGGATTATCGTGAAGACGGCGCGGCCGGGAATTATTATCGGGCGCAAGGGCGCGGAGATCGACAAGCTGAAAGGCGATTTGCAGAAACGCACGTCGCGGGAAGTGTTTGTCGATATCCAGGAAGTGCACAAGCCGGAACTCGATGCGCAACTGGTCTCGGAAGCGATCGCTCTTCAGCTGGAAAAGCGGGTTGGCTTTCGCCGCGCCATGCGCAAGGCAGTGGATTCGGCGCTGCGCTTTGGCTGCAAGGGAATTAAAGTTCGCGTGAGCGGGCGGTTGAATGGAAACGAAATCGCGCGCTCGGAATGGTACCTGCAGGGACGCCTGCCGCTGCACACTCTGCGGGCTGACATTGAATACGGATTTTCGGAAGCCAGGACCACGTACGGCGTGATTGGCGTGAAGGTCTGGGTGTACAAGGGCGAGATTCTTCCGGCCAAGAAGCGGGAGCAGTCGACGGGCGTGGGAGCGTTTTAGGAGCAGGGGCTAGGGGTCAGTGGTCAGTTAGTTAAAGGGCGCTGCTGATTACGGGTCTTCCGAGAGTTAGAAGCCAGAGATTTGGCTAGGAGCTAGAAGCTAGAAGTTGGGTTAATACGAGCTGACTTATGTTAATGCCAAAGAAGGTGAAGTACCGCAAGCAGCAGCGCGGGCGGATGACTGGGAAGGCCTGGCGCGGCAGCACGCTGGCGTTTGGCGATTTCGGGCTGAAAGTGCTTGAGCCTGGTTGGATCACCGACCGCCAGATTGAAGCGAGCCGCGTGGCCATGACGCGCTTTGTGAAGCGCGGCGGCAAGATTTGGATTCGCGTGTTTCCGGACAAGCCCGTCACGAAGAAGCCGGCTGAAACCCGTATGGGCAAGGGCAAGGGCGCTCCGGATCATTGGGTTGCGGTCGTGCGTCCGGGAAAGATTTTGTTTGAGATGGAAGGCGTTGCGCTGGTGGATGCGACCGAGGCGATGCGGCTGGCTTCGCACAAGCTGCCGCTGCGTACGACTTTGGTCAAGCGCGAAACGGCGCATTAGAAAACCGCTATCAGCTATCAGCTGTCAGCCATCAGGAAGGGCGGCAGCGAGGAAAGCTGAAAGCTGAGAGCTGAAGGCTACTTATGAAGGCAGACAAGGTCAGAAACTTAACCGACGCCGAACTGCAGCATCAGGGGCAGGATTTTGCGGACCAGTTGTTCAAGCTGAAGTTCCAGCTGAACATGGGCCAGACCGAGAGTTTGAAGAAGATTCGCGGGCTGCGCAAAGACATAGCGCGCGTTAAGACAATTTTAGGCGAGCGTTCGCGCTCGGCCGCAACGGAGAAACGCTAATGGCGGAAAGCGCAACCGGGAAATCTGCAACCCCGAAGAACGAGAATGTGCAGGGCCGGCGCAAGGAAGTGGTGGGAGAAGTGGTCGCCAACCGCATGCAGAAGACGATTGTGGTGAAGGTGACGCGCAAGAAGGCGCATCCTTTTTATGGCCGCGTGGTGGCGCGCAACAAAAAGTTTTACGCGCACGACGAGAAGAACGAAGCGCATGTGGGCGATGTGGTGCGGATTGAGGAGACTCGTCCGCTGTCGAAGTTGAAGCGCTGGAAGCTGAAGGACATTGTGCGGAAGACGGCGCTGGTGCCGGAGATTGTGCTGGAGCGGGACGCGAAGTAAGAGTTGGATCCGCCGCCTGCAAAAGCAGGTTCCTCACCCGCGCTTTGCGCGGGTTCGGAATGACAATGTTTGGGGCTTTGCGCGGGTTCGGAATGACAAATTTGGGGCGCACGGCCGGTTCGGAATGACAGTTTGGCGCTTGGCGCCCGGTTCGGAATGACAAGGGGTGGGGCTTAGCGGCTCTATCCCGATAAGGTTTGGGGAGATCGATTATGGCAGTGATGATGCGAAGCATGCTGGAGGTGGCCGACAATTCCGGCGCCCGCAAGCTGCAGATGATTCTGCCGCTTGGGGGTTCGACCGGGCTGAATGCCGGCCTCGGCGACATAATCACGGCGGCGGTGAAGGAATCGTCCCCGGACGGCCAGGTGTCGAAGGGCAAAGTGGTGAAGGCGGTGATCGTGCGCACGCGCAAGGAGCACCGGCGGCGCGACGGAACCTATATCCGCTTTGACCAGAATGCCGCGGTGCTGATTAACGACGCGGGCGAGCCGGTGGGGACGCGCGTTTTCGGTCCGGTGGCGCGGGAGTTGAGAGAGAAGAAGTTTTTGAAGATCGTGAGCCTGGCTCCTGAGGTTATTTAGGGGTCTGGAAATTGAGCGATTTTGCGATCGGGTGATTTTGCGATTGAAGATCAAAGGCTGCAGTCAGATGATTTTCAATTGCTCGATGACTCAATCGCCCAATCGCTAAATAGGGGTTTATGAGAACAGTCAGCACAGAACACAAGCGAGTGGATATCCGCCGCAACGATACCGTGAAGGTGATTACGGGGCGGGACAAGGGCAAGGAAGGACGCGTGCTGCGCGTGTTTCCGAACGACGCCAAGCTTCTGGTCGAGCACGTGATGATGGTGAAGAAGCATGTGCGGCCGAACCCGCAGCGCAATATCAAGGGCGGCATTGCCGAGCAGGAGAGCCGGATTGCCTATTCCAATGTGCAGCTGGTTTGCCCGACCTGCGGGCCGGTGCGCATTGGTCACGAAGTGCGCGGCGACAGAAAAGTCCGGGTGTGCAAGAAGTGCGGAACGACGCTGGATAAATAGCTGTTAGCTCTTAGCCATTAGCTTTTAGCTTGTGGCCCATGATGCAAGCAGCGAGGTGAACATTTAGTCTCACGCAGCGGTAGACGTAAGTAGACGTAAGAAGAGCTAAAGGCTAAGAGCTAATTGCTAAAAGCTTTCTTGCAATCCGACACCGTGAGAGAGAGTTGAAGAGACGCGATGGCTAAAGATAAAGAGAAGAAGGGTTCGAAGGATTCGGGGCAGGAGCAGAAGGCTCCGGCGCAGGCGCATCACAGCGCCAAGGAGCGGCCGCGGCTGCGCTCGAAGTTCGAGAAGGAAGTCGCTCCGGCTTTGCTGAAGGAACTCGATCTGACGAACTCGATGGCGGTTCCGCGCCTGAACAAGATTGTCGTCAACATGGGCATGGGCGAGGCTACGCAGAACTCGAAGATTCTCGATCCCGCGGTGAACGAGTTGGGGCAGATCACCGGCCAGAAGCCGATCGTGACCAAGGCGAAGAAGTCGATTGCGGCCTTCAAGGTGCGCGAGGGGCAGGCGATTGGGACCATGGTGACACTGCGCGGCGACCGCATGTATGAATTTTTCGACCGGCTGGTGAATCTGGTTCTGCCGCGCGTGCGCGACTTCAAGGGAGTTTCGACCAAGTCGTTCGATGGACGCGGCAACTACACGCTCGGGTTGCACGACCAGTTGATCTTCCCGGAGATTTCTTACGAGAAGGTTGACAAGCAGAAGGGCATGAACGTCACGATTGTGACTACGGCAGAGAACGATAACCAGGCGCGCACGCTGTTGAAGCATTTGGGAATGCCGTTCCGGGCGCAGTAGGATTAGGGACTAGGGTTTAGGGATCAGGGATTAGGGTTCAATCAGAAAACTTTTAAGGATTTCATGACTACAGCGAAACGGGTTAAAGACGCGAAGATTGAGAAGAAGTTTGAAATGGCGCGCAATGCCAAGGAGAAGACTCCGAAGTTTTCTACGCGCCGGCATAACCGCTGCAAGCAGTGCGGACGTCCGCGGGCTTATCTGCGGAAGTTTGGACTGTGCCGCTTGTGCTTCCGGCAGCTTGCTTTGCAGGGCGAGATTCCGGGAGTGGCGAAGTCTTCGTGGTAGGTGCGATAGGGAAGCGCGCCGAACGCGCGATTTCGCATTCTCGCAAAGAACGCGAGAATGATCGCGCGGCGCGCCCGGATCCTTCGCGAGACAAAAAGCGTCTCGCTCAGGATGACAAGTAGGATGAGCGTGATCAAGCAGTAACGAGCTGCCGCAGGTTCTCCGCGGAACGCGGAGCGAACGGGTGGCGAGAGGAGAAGCAAACGATGAGGTTGACCGATCCGGTCGCAGACATGCTGACGAGGGTGCGCAACGCGCTGCAGGCGCGGCACCAGAAGGTGGACATTCCGGCTTCGCGGCTGAAGCTCGAGATTGCCCGTATCTTGAAGGAAGAGGGCTACGTCTCGAACTTCAAGGCCACGGAAGAGGAAGGTCACAAGGTCATCCGGATTTATTTGAAATACGGCGCGCACAATGAAGCGGCGATTTCAAAGCTGGATCGCGTGTCGCGCCCGGGCTGCCGCGTGTACGTGCGGCGCAGCGAGATTCCCCGGGTGCTCGGCGGCATGGGGATTAATATCCTGACGACGCCGCGCGGAGTGATGACGGGACGCCAGGCGCGCAAGGAAGGCGTGGGCGGCGAGTTGTTGTGCGAGATCTGGTAGAGAAGCAGCTGTCAGCTATCAGCCGTCAGCCTTCAGCAAGGGCCGCGGTTGTGAAGAAGCTGAGAGCTGAGAGCTGAGAGCTTAAAAACTTATGTCACGAATTGGAAAAAAGCCGATCCCGATCCCCAAAGGGGTGACGGTCAAAGTTGAAGGCAACACGGTATTGGTGCAGGGGCCGAAGGGCAAGCTGGACACGGCTTTGCCGGTAGGCATCACTGTGGAGCAGAAGGATGGCAACCTGGTCGCGATCCGGGAGAACGATTCGCAGGCCGCTCTGCATGGACTGGCGCGTGCGCTGGTGAACAACGCGGTCGAGGGCGTGACCAAGGGATGGACGCGCGACCTGGAAATCGTCGGCATTGGTTATCGCGCCGAGATGAAGGGCAAAGGCACGGTGGTGTTTAGTCTGGGATATTCGCATCCGATTGAATATCCGCTGCCGACCGGAGTCGAGGCATCGGTGGATCCGAAGCAGACGAAGATTGCGCTGACGGGAATCGATCGCCAGCAGGTGGGGCAGGTGGCGGCGGAGATGCGGTCGCTGCGTCCGCCGGATCCTTATAAGAATAAGGGTGTGCGTTATGCGGGCGAGAGATTGAAGAAGAAAGTGGGCAAGACCGGAGCGAAGTAGGAGAACCGTCGTTCGTCGTTGGCCGTTTGTCGTTGGCCAACGCGGATGATGGCGGGAGTTGCTGAGACGTGTCGGGTCTTTGGCTGAGAACCAGGCTGACGACCAAGGACGAACGACCAAGGACGGCTTTTATGTTTACTAAGAAATCGAAGAATCAGAAGCGCGGGCACATTCATGACCGCATCCGGAAGAAGATGCAGGGGACGGCGGAGCGTCCGCGGCTGAACGTGTACCGTTCGCTGAATCACATTTATGTGCAGGTCATCGACGACTTGCACGGCCAGACCCTGGTTTCGGCGAGTTCCGCCGAAGGCATGAAGGCTGGAGGCAAGAAGGCCGACGGCAAAAAGGCTGAGGGCGAGAAGGCTGAGGGCCAGAAAGCCGCGGGCGAAAAGAAGGACAAGCGGACTGGCGGAAACGTGGCGGCGGCGAAGGCTCTGGGCAAAATCATTGCCGAGCGCGCCAAGGCCAAGGGCGTGAGCAAAGTGGTGTTTGACCGCGGCGGCTACATTTATCACGGGCGCGTGAAGGCGCTGGCCGATGCGGCGCGCGAGGCGGGATTGCAATTTTAAGGGCAGCTCTCAGCTGTCAGCTCTCAGCATCTGCTGGAGCGGGAGCTGAAAGCTGATAGCTGAAAGCTGGGTTTAAAAAGAATGCCAACAGTCATTAAGAAGCTTGATCCAAATTCGTTTCAGTTGAAGGACCAGGTCGTTGCCATCAACCGCGTCACCAAGGTGGTGAAGGGCGGCAAAAACCTTTCGTTCGCGGCGCTGGTGGTGGTGGGCGATCCGTCGGCCGCGGTGGTGGGACATGGCGCGGGCAAGGCCAAGGAAGTTCCGCAGGCGATTCGCAAGGCGATTGAGTCGGCGAAGAAGAATCTGATCAAGGTGAACCTGACGCAGACTTCGATTCCGCACCTCATCCTCGGGCGCTACGGTTCCGGCAAAGTGTTGCTGAAGCCGGCTCCGGAAGGTACGGGAGTGATTGCCGGAGGCGCGGTGCGCGCGGTGATGACCTCGGTGGGAATTCAGAATGTGCTGACGAAATCGATTGGCACCACCAACCCGCACAACGTGATCAAGGCGACGTTCGACGCGCTGCGGCATTTGAAGAGTCGCGAGAGCGTGGCGGCTATGCGCGGCAAGACGGTGCAGGAACTTTAGATAGTATCGAGTAGCCCGTACCTAGTACCTAGAAACGGCGCTCGGCGATTTGAGGAATTATCGATGACTACTAAGAAACCAAAGGCAGTGGCCGGAAAGATTCACTTGAAGTGGGTGATTTCGGCTATTTGCGCGCCGGTGAAACAAAAGCTGGTAATCAAGGGATTGGGATTCACGCGGTTGAATCAGGTGATAGAGCGTCCGGATAATCCGGCGATTCGTGGCATGGTGGCGAAGGTTCCGCATCTGGTGGAGATTTTGAAGTAGCTACGAGCTACGAGCTCCGGGCTTCGAGAAAGCCCGTTTTGCTCACGACTCGTAGCTCGAAGCTGAGAGCTCATTATGAATTTATCCAACATTCGAGCACCGAAGAAGGCGTCGGAAAAGCGCAAGCGTGTGGGGCGCGGTATGGGCTCCGGCATGGGCAAGACTTCCACTCGCGGGCACAAGGGCCAGCGCTCGCGCACCGGTATGCGCCTGATTCGCGGCTTCGAAGGCGGCCAGATGCCGCTGCATCGCCGCATGCCCAAGCGCGGCTTCACCAACATCTTCCGCAAGGAATTCAACATCGTGAGCCTGGAGCGGCTGGTGGCGCTGGGCGAAGAGTTGCTGGGCTCACCGATTACGCCCGACGTTCTGCGCAAGGCTGGAGTGATTAAGGCCAAGCATCCGGTAAAAATTCTCGGCGATGGCGAGTTGACGATTGCCATCACAGTGCACGCGCACAAGTTTTCCAAATCGGCGCAGGAAAAAATCACCAAAGCAGGCGGCAAGATTGAGGTCTTGCAGTAATGGCTGAACAAGGGGCATTTCCACTTTTCGACAAGCTGGCGAATATCTTCCGCATCCCTGACTTGCGGAAGCGTGTTCTGTTCACTCTGGCTATGCTCGCGGTCTACCGGCTGGGCGGCCATCTTCCCACGCCGGGCGTCAACTTCATGAAGCTGGAAGAAGCCTTCAATCGCAGCGGCGGATCGCTGCTCGGCTTCGTCGATCTGTTTTCCGGCGGCAGCCTGCGCAAGATGACCATCTTCGCGCTGGGCATCATGCCCTACATCACGGCATCGATCATTCTGCAGCTTTTGACCGTCGTGTATGAACCGCTGGCCAAGCTGCAAAAAGAAGGCGAACTCGGACGCAAGAAGATTACGCAGTGGACGCGTTACATTACCGTGATTCTCAGCGCGGTGCAGTCGTTCGGCATTGCCATTGGCCTCGAAAAAGCTGGAGACTTCGTGCTGCATCCCGGCCCCGGTTTCATCCTGATGACCATGCTCACGCTGACGACGGGCAGCGCATTCATCATGTGGCTGGGCGAACAGATCACCGACCGCGGTATTGGCAACGGCATGTCGCTTTTGATCTTTGCCGGCATTGTCGTGGGTCTGCCGCGCGGCGTGCAGGATCTTTTTGACAAGGCGAAAAACGGAACCTGGGGTGGTGCGATCACGCCCGTGCTGATGGTCGGCCTTGTCGTATTCATGATCGCCGTGGTCGCCTTCATTGTTTATGTGGAGCGCTGCGAGCGGCGCATTCCCGTGCAATACGCCAAGCGCGTGGTGGGACGCAAAGTGATGGGCGGGCAATCCACGCACCTGCCTTTGCGCGTGAACGCAGGCGGCGTTATGCCGGTCATCTTTGCATCTTCTATTCTGGGTTTGCCGCAAATGCTTGGCTATAGCCTGAAGAACAGCCGCTACTTCGGCGACATGATTCGCATGCTGGGATGGGGCGAACCTCTTTATACGGTGCTGTACGCGCTGGGGATTATTTTCTTCGCGTATTTCTATGTGTCGATCGTGTTCAATCCCAGCGAAGTTGCCGACAATATGCGGAAGTATGGCGGGTTCATTCCCGGCATTCGTCCGGGCAAGCGCACGGCCGATTACATCAACGAGGTGTTGACTCGAATCACGCTGGTGGGCGCGCTGTATCTGATCATTATCTCCTTCATCCCCGAGTGGATGATGGCCGGCATTCACCTGAACCATTTGCCGTTCTGGCTGGGAGGCAGGCTGTTCGAGCAGCTTCCGGTCTGGGTCACGAACGGCCTTGGTGTGACATTTTATTTCGGCGGAACATCGCTCCTGATTGTAGTAGGCGTGGCCATGGATACGGTGACGCAGATCGAGGCGCAGTTGATCATGCGCCATTACGACGGCTTCACGCCGCGCAGCGGACGCATTCGCCGCCGCCGGAACTGGTCTTAGGTATTGAGCGATTGTGCGATCGGGCGATTGTGCGATTGCGAGGTGGGGTGATTGAGAGAGTTGGATTTGTGATCTCTACTGGAGATTTTCAATCACTCAATGGCTCAATCGCCCAATGACTCAATTGCGAACTCGATGGCGCAGGAAACCTCACGCGATGTCGGCCCCGTAGTTCTGCTTGGACCGCCGGGCGCCGGTAAGGGCACACAGGCCAAGCGCATCATGGAGCGGTATCGGATTCCGCAGGTCTCCACGGGAGACATTCTGCGGTTCAATGTGGTCCAGGGAACGGAACTCGGCGTGGCCGCCAAGGCGGTGATGGCACGAGGCGAACTGGTTTCCGACGATTTGGTTTGTGAAATGGTCCGGCTGAGATTGAAAGAGCCGGACTGCAAGCGCGGTTATGTGCTGGACGGATTTCCCCGCACCGCGGCTCAGGCCGGATGGCTGGATGCGTTGCTCGACGACAGGCTCTTTGACAACTCGCGCCCGACTCGTGCATGGCCAATTGTGATCCGGCTGGACGTGGACTATAATCAATTGTTGCTCCGTATTGCTGGACGCCGTTCTTGTCCCACCTGTGGACGGATCTATAACGTCCACTTCCAGCCGCCCCGTGTCGATGAACTTTGCGATATTGACGGGTCGAAGCTGGTAACCCGCAATGACGACCGGTTGGAAGTGATTCAGCCCCGTTTGGCGGCTTACCAGGAGCAGACCGCTCCTGTCGCCGATTATTATCAGCGGACTGGAAGGCTGAATTCGATCAGTGGCGACCGCCCGATGGACGAAGTGACGGCGGAGATTTTCAGGATCATCGAGGAACATAACGCGTGAGTCTTCGCGGTGAAAGGTTTTAGTTTTAAGCGTTAGCTTTTAAACATGGCAATTGTTTGCAAGTCGCCTTCGGAGATTGAACGGATGCGGCAGAGTGGCCGCATCGTGCGCCAGGTTCTCGATGAGTTGAGTGCGATGGTCGCGCCGGGTATCACTACGATGGACCTGGAGCGTTTCGCCGAGAAGAAGATTGCCGAACTCGGAGCCAAGCCGGCGTTCAAGGGATATTACGATTATCCCTGTGTGCTTTGCACGTCGGTGAACGACGAAATTGTTCATGGAATTCCGTCGGAAAAGCGGGCGCTGAAGGATGGCGACATCGTTTCGATCGATTGCGGAGTAGTGCTCGATGGATACTACGGCGACGCCGCGATTACGGTTCCGGTGAGCGATGCGGTGAAGCCGGAGTTGCGCAAGCTGCTGACGGTGACGGAAGAATCGCTCTACAAGGGAATCGACCAGGCGCTCATCGGCAACTCGGTGGGCGATGTGGGAGCGGCGGTGCAGGAACACGTGGAAGCCGCGGGCTTCAGCGTGGTGCGCGAGTTTGTAGGACATGGCATTGGGACGCGCCTGCACGAAGAGCCGCAGGTGCCGAACTTTGGAGCGCGCGGCCACGGCGCGAAGTTGCGCGAAGGCATGGTGCTCGCCATCGAGCCCATGGTGAACTACGGCAAGCCGGAAACGCGAGTGCTCGGCGACAAGTGGACGGCAGTGACGGTCGATGGCAGCTTCAGCGCGCACTTCGAGCATTGCGTGGCGGTGACGAAAGATGGGCCGGTGATTTTGACGAAGTAAGCTTCTAGCCGCTAGCTCCTAGCTTCTAGCTAGGGCAAGCGGATTTGGCTAGGAGCCAGAAGCTAAAAGCTAGGAGCGAATGAGTAAAGAAGACGCGATTGAAGTGATGGCAGTGGTTCTGGAACCGCTGCCCAACGCCATGTTCAAGGTGGAACTGGAGAACAAGCACCAGGTGCTGGCGCATGTATCCGGCAAGATGCGCAAGAACTTTATCCGCATCCTGCCCGGCGACAAGGTTGCGGTGGAACTTTCGCCCTACGACCTGAATCGCGGCAGAATTGTGTATCGGTACAAATAGATTTTGTAGGGACAGCCGCCTTCGGCTGTCCGCCGGGCGAAAGCCCGGAGGGATTTTGCTGACAGCTGAAAGCTGACAGCTGAGAGCTGGTTTATGAAAGTACGAGCATCGGTAAAGAAAATCTGTGACAAGTGCAAGGTTATCCACCGCAAGGGTGTGGTGCGGGTGATCTGCGTCAACACGAAACACAAACAGAGGCAAGGATAAACAGCCGTTAGCCATTAGCTCTTGGCTTTTAGCTAAGGGCTAAAGGCCAAGAGCTAAGAGCTGAAATTTGCGGCTTTCGCCGCTGAGGTCAAAGAGACATGGCACGTATTGCAGGCGTCGATTTACCGCGCCAGAAGCACATCTACATCGCGCTGACTTACATTTACGGCATCGGGCAGCCGCGCGCCGGAACGATTCTCAACGAGGCCAACGTGGACCCGATGAAGAAGGTTCAGGACCTCAGCGAAGAGGAAGTCAACCGCATCCGCACCGTGATCGAGCAGCAGGGGATGGTGGAAGGCGATCTGCGCAAGGAAGTTTCGATGAACATCAAGCGGCTCATCGAAATCGGCTCCTATCGCGGATTCCGTCACCGCCGCAACCTGCCGGTCCGCGGACAGCGTACGCATACCAACGCGCGCACCCGCAAAGGCCCGCGCAAGGGAACGGTATCGACCAAGAAGAAGGCAACGTCGAAGACGTAAGACCAAGCCGTTAGCCATTAGCTCTTAGCCGTTAGCTCAACGGCCAAAGATTCAAAGCTATAGGCTAAAGGCTAAGAGCTAAAGGCTAACTATGGCAAAACCAGCAGCAGCCGGCGGCACCGCCGCTCCGGATAAAAAAGGCAAGAAGAAGACATTCAAGAAGAAGGAGCGCAAGCACGTTCCGCATGGCTTGTGTTACGTGCAGGCGTCCTTCAACAACACGATCGTGACCATCACCGACATGAATGGCAACGTTCTGTCGTGGAAGAGTTCAGGATCGCTGGGCTTTCGCGGATCGCGCAAAGGCACGCCGTTCGCGGCACAGCAGGCTGCCTCGAACGCGGCCAACCTGGCGCGCGATCACGGAGTGCGCAGCGTGGACGTTCGTGTGAGCGGACCCGGTTCCGGCCGCGAGTCGGCGGTGCGCGCCCTGGCCTCGTCAGGCATTGAAGTGCGCTCGATTCGCGACGTGACGCCGATTCCGCACAACGGATGCAGGCCGCCGAAACGGCGAAGAGTGTAAGGTCCGTCGTTGGTCCTTGGTCGTTCGTCGTGGGCAAAAACGACCGACAAATAGGTTCTCGATTTCCGCGAACGACCAATGACGAATGACCAACGACAGTTTTTTCGTCCGGGACGAAGGGTGAAGCCAAACCTGTAAACCGGTCATCTAAAAGGAGAACAATTTGGCACGTTATACCGATGCAGTCTGCCGTCTATGCCGCCGCGAGGGCATGAAGCTTTTCCTCAAAGGCTCAAAGTGTTTTAGCGATAAGTGTCCCATCGAGAAGCGCAACTTCGCTCCCGGACAACATGGGAAAGACCGCAAGTCCAAGATCGTGGGCTACGGCCTTCAGTTGCGCGAGAAGCAGAAAGCCAAGCGTATTTACTTCACGCTCGAAGGCCAGTTCCGCAACTACTTCGAGAAAGCGGCGCGCACCCGCGGAGTCACCGGCGAGTTGCTTCTGCAGCAGCTCGAGCGGCGTCTCGACAACGTGGTCTTCCGCCTGGGCTTCGCGCAATCGCGGCGCCAGGCGCGGCAGTTGGTGCGCCACGGGCACGTGTCGGTCAATGGCCGCAGGGTGAACATTCCTTCGTATCAGGTAAGTGTGGGCGAGGAAATTTCCATCCGCGAGAACAGCAAGAAGCTCGTCATCCTGGAAATGGCCAAGGAATTCGCCAGCCACGGCACGCAGCCGAACTGGCTGGAAGTAAATCGCGACGCTTACACGGGCAAGATACTGTCGTTGCCCAAGCGCGAAGATATTCAACTGCCGGTGAACGAGCAGTTGATCGTTGAACTTTACAGCAAGTAGTAAGTCGTCGATGGTCGTTAGCCGGTTTGGCCAACGACCAAGGACAAACGACCAACGACGGTTCACGGTCCACATTTCGAGCCAGATCAGCCTGTGCTGGCATTTGACCTGAATCCGGACTATTCAGGGAGCCAGCACTGAGCCAACCGGCCGAAGGAGAAACACATGCTTTGGAAAGGTTTTCAGAAACCGAAACGTCTCGCAGTCGACACTTCCACCCTGACCGACAAGTACGGAATTTTTTGGGCGCAGCCGTTTGAGCGCGGCTTCGGCACCACCGTGGGCAACTCCCTGCGGCGCGTGCTGCTGAGCTCCATCGAAGGCGCAGCGGTCACCGCGGTCAAGATGGAAGGCGTGCTGCACGAATTCCAGTCGATCCCCGGAGTGGTCGAGGATGCGACCGACATCATCCTCAACCTGAAACAGATTCCGTTCAAGCTCGCGGGCGACGCGCCGAAAGCGATTTATCTGCGCGCCGATCAGCCGGGCGTGGTCACCAGCGGCATGATCGAAGCCGATGGCGACGTCGAGGTTCTCGATAAAGACGTCTACATCGCGACGGTCAGCGAAGGCGGCAAGCTCGATATGGAAATGCGCCTGAAGCGTGGCCGCGGCTACGTTTCCGCCGACAAGAATTTCGACGAGGATCTCGGCATCGGATTCATTCCCATCGATTCCGTACACTCGCCGGTGCGCAAGTGCAACTACACCGTCGAAGCCGCGCGTCTCGGCCAGATCACCGATTACGACAAACTCACCCTCGAAGTGTGGACCAACGGCTCGATCACTCCCGCCGATGCGATCGGATTGTCGGCGAAGCTGATGAAGGATCACATGAACATCTTCATCAACTTCGAGGAAGAAATCGAAACCGGCGTGTCGTCGTCGGACGATCGCAAGCCCGAGATTCACAACGAGAATCTAAACCGCTCCGTCGAGGAACTCGAGCTTTCTGTGCGCAGCTACAACTGCCTGAAGAACGCAAACATTCAGACCATCGGCGAGCTGGTGCAGAAGACGGAATCGGAAATGCTCAAGACCAAGAACTTCGGCCGCAAGTCGCTGAACGAAATCAAGGAAATCTTGTCCTCGATGGGTCTGAGCCTGGGCATGAAGATCGACGAGCACGGCAATGCTGTACCTGGTCCGACTTCGAACATGGTGCTGCCGGCTTCGGCCTACGGACCGGACGACGGGCTATAAGAACAGTGGTCAGTGGCTAGTGGTCAGTGGTCAGTAAAACAGACCGCTAGCCGCTGACTTTAGAAATACGAGACTTGAATACTGGCCACTGACCACTGGCCACTGAGGTTTCACCCATGCGTCACAAAGTTGCAGGCTACAAACTCGGACGGAACACCGCGCACCGGCGCTCGCTGCTGCGGAACCTGGTCACATCGGTGATCGTGGAAGAACGCATCGAGACCACCATTCCCAAGGCCAAGGCCGCCAAGCCGATCGTCGAGAAGATGATCACGCTCGGCAAGCGCGGCGATCTCGCCGCGCGCCGTCTGGCCGGCGCTTACCTCATGACTGACGAGGCGCTCGTGAAGTTATTTGACACCGTCGGACCTCGCTTTGGCGATCGCAACGGCGGTTACACCCGCATCATTCGCACGGGATGGAACAAGGGTGACGGGGCCGACAAGGCTTTCCTCGAATTGCTCGGCAGCGAGAAAGTTCTCGATGAAAAGCGCGAAAAGCGCGCCGAAAACCGCGCCAAGAAAAACGCAGAGGCCAGGAAAGCCATGGAAGACGCCGAAGCGCAGGCCCAGCACGACGGCGGCATCGAGCCAGTCAAGGAAGAATCCGAAGACAAGAAGTAGCAGCCTTTGGCTGGCGCAGCGCTTCAGCCTGCGAGGTGGACTGCTGCTGTTGACAACCGAAAAGGGCACGGCGCAATCCGTGCCCTTCTTTCTTTTCGCTCTGCCCGGGTCCGATACGGCCGATCCCACCTTGCTTTCCTGTTGAACTCATGAAAACTCGGCAGTAGACTACTAGCTATGAGGTCCAGCCAAAAACGTACGACGCTGACGGCCAGCTACAAAGCGAAGGCTCGTCGCGTGAAGAAAGCCGAAGTGCGGAGGCCGGCGTCTGAAAATACTTTGAGTACCCTCTACTCTCGCCTCGACAAAACCCGGCCGGGATCCAAAGAGTCCAAACGCCTCGCAGATGAGATCGTAGACGCCATTTCCGCCTCTTGACGCACCAGTACATGTCCTCTCGCGCTCCCCGCCGGTAATCTTGCCGTAAGTTGTCATCCTTATAAACTTACTCTCAGGATGGGATTTACTCGCATACAGATCGGCATTGCGGTCGGCGTTGCCGCGGTGCTGGTGTTTGGATTTCTCGGTTACATCAATTGGCTGAGCAATCAGGGACCAGTGTTGGCGCGCTCCGAAGAGCGCGATACTTTGACTGGGCTGCCGGTCAGCATCCGCATGAACCCGCTGCGCGACCGCACCATTGAACACAGCGCCAATAAATTTCTTCACGAGCTGCGCGACGGACATTGCGACGATCTGCTCTCCAAGTGGGAGCACGACTACCGCAAAAAGTATGCTCACTTCATCTGCGACTCGGAGGCGAAGCACCCGCTTCTTTCGTGGGAGTTGGCGGAGTGGGAAAGCAAGCCGCCGTTGACCATCCTGCATTACCGCGGCAAGCGCCTTACCGACCCAGGCCAGCCCGCCACCTACAAGGAGATTTTTACCGTCACCACTGAGAATAAAGATGGGCAGTGGGTGGTTACTAAGTACGACGCGATGTACTAAAGAGAAAGCGCTATTTTATGGATGCACGTCAGACGCGGACCCTCAAGAAAATCTTTATCTGCTCGTTCCTCGCAGTCGCAGGCTTCACGAACATCTCCGCAATAGGCACAAAGGTTTATTTTGAAGGCTGGTTGCCCCGGGAGCCGGTTCCTCAAGCCCGAAGGACCTTTCCTATAGCAGGTAGTCGCGGTGCCACCGTTTATCTCACAGCCACGGAACTCGAATGGCAAAGATTCATCTGGTATGGTCTTGTTCCTCTCGAAGGCCTTGGCCTCATTGGTTTTGGAATCATCGTCTCCACGCATAAGGCGCCTCCCGCTATCAAGAATATTCCGGATCTCTGGTCTTGAACGAAACACGACCCTGCGTGGTAAAACCTATTCATGCCCGACCCGCCCGCCGAGCGCGAGCCTTCCGCCGCGCGCAACATTTATGTTTTCGGCATCACGTCATTTCTGAACGACACTGCTTCCGAAATGGCGTACTGGGTGCTGCCGGCGTTTCTGGCATCGCTCGGCGCGGGGCCTGCTCAGTTGGGATTGATCGAGGGCATTGCCGAGAGCGTGGCGTCGTTTGCCAAGCTCTTCTCCGGATATCTTACCGACCGCATCCAGCGCCGCAAGCCGGTCGTGGTCGCCGGATACGTTGTCGCGAACGCGGTCAAGCCTCTGCTTGCGATTGTCGGGTCCTGGCCGCAAATTCTGCTGATTCGCTTTACCGATCGCCTTGCCAAAGGAGTGCGCGGCGCGCCGCGCGACGTGATGGTTGCCGAGTCTGTGCCGAAAGAGCGGCTGGGCGCGGCTTACGGGCTGATTCAATCGATGGATTCTGCCGGGGCCATCGCCGGTCCTCTGATTGCTCTGCTTCTGCTTGCGCATCATGGAATCCGCAGCGTGTTCTGGGCCGCGGCTGTTCCGGGCGCGCTGTGCATGCTAGTTGCGCTGCTGGGTATTCGCGAAAGGCGCCGGGCTGCGCCCGGCGGACAGCCGGGGGCGGCTGTCCCCACACCTGCGAAATTCAGGCCGTGCGTTGGCTCACCCTCTGGAAGGCGGATTTCACTTCCCGCGTCCTTCTACTTCGTCCTGATTGCTGTGACACTTTTTTCTCTCGGCAACTCAAGCGACATGTTTTTGGTTTTACGCGCGCAGAATGTGGGGATTCGTGTGGCGCTCGCGCCTTTGCTTGGGCTGGTTTTCAATATTACTTTCACACTTGCGTCCTGGCCCGCTGGATGGTTGAGCGACCGCGTTTCGCGGCGGCTGGTGGCTTCGGCCGGTTACGTGATTTTCGCTGTGGTCTATTTTATTTTCGGGCGCGCGCCCTCAACGCTGGCGATTTGGATTGCGATGGCAATCTATGGCTTCTACTATGCGCTGACGCAGCCCGTGCTCAAGGCACTCGTGGTGCAGACTGTTGGCGAGAATGTGCGCGGGCGCGCGCTTGGAATTTATGTTTTTGTGACCAGCGTCGCCACTTTAGCGGCGAGTTTGATTACTGGAGAATTGTGGAAACATTACGGCGCGGCGATCCCATTTTATTTTTCGGCGGCGATGGCGCTGATTGCGGCGGGAATTTTGCAGGTCGCGAGCGGGGATCGAGCATAACCGCGGATTGGGCTTTTAACGGTTAAATGAACATTCATATTCTTGATTTAACCTGCTAATGGCCGGTCGATGGTTAGTCGATAATCGAGTGAAAAGGCGCTCGATTTCCCTCGTTTTTCCTTCTCGACATCCACCACAGGAAAATAATTGTTTGTGCTGCGATTCCTGCGCAGGTGTCAAGAATTACGTCTCGAATCGTTCCGGTGCGAGTCGGAATGAAAGTTTGGTGCCACTCGTCGAGGCTCGCGACCAGTGCTGTACCCAGAACTGCGATGGTGGCCCAGCGCAGAGTCCACTTCACATCACTCATCGCGGGCAGCGTGGCGCGGAATGCGCGAAAAAGCAGGACGCTCAAAATTCCGTAACCGATGACGTGACCTGACTTACGAATGAAAAAATGCCAAACCTCGAAGCGCTCCCAATCGATTCCGAAGAGAAAATGCAGCAGAGGATAGAGAATGCGGCTGGTATTGTTCGCGGAAAGCAGTGCGCTGGATTCGATGGCGATGAGGATTAGCCAGAGAATCGCGGCGATCCAGGGCTTGAGAACTTCGTGGCGATTGGGGTTCAAGAGCGGGATGTGCCTGAGGGATTCGAATTCCCACTCCTCGCAAAAGACGCGAGAAGTGGGGCACCCAAATTCTTGCTTGATCCGCGAAGAGGCTTATTCGACGCCATAGTTGGGGGCCTCGCGGGTGATCATTACGTCGTGGACATGGCTCTCGCGGAGTCCTGCGCCGCTGATGCGGACGAAGCGCGTTTTCTGCAGGAGTTCGGCGATGGTGGCGCAGCCGCAATAGCCCATGCCGGAACGCAATCCGCCGACCATTTGATGGACGATCATCGCGACTGACCCACGATAGGGGACGCGGCCTTCAATGCCTTCGGGGACAAGCTTGCCAAGGCGGTTGGAATCGCTATCGTTGGCGGAGACTGCGGCGGAGGAATCTCCTTCGGTGTTTTGGAAGTAACGTTCACTCGAACCTTGGGCCATGGCGCCGATCGATCCCATGCCGCGATACGACTTGAAAGAGCGGCCTTGATAGAGGATCAGTTCGCCGGGGCTTTCGTCAGTGCCGGCGAAGAGCGAGCCGATCATTACTGCGCTGGCGCCCGCGGCGAGGGCCTTGGTGATGTCGCCGGAATACTTGATGCCGCCGTCGGCGATGATGGGAATGCCTGCGTCTTTTACGGCGCGGAAAGCTTCGGCGATGGCGGTGATCTGCGGGACGCCAGCGCCGGTGACTACGCGCGTGGTGCAGATGGAACCGGGGCCGATGCCGACTTTGATGCCGTCGGCTCCGGCGCGCGCCAGTTCGCATGCGCCATCGAAGGTGGCTACGTTTCCGGCTAGCAGTTCCATGTTCGGGAGTTTTGATTTCACGAGCTTCACTGCGTCTAGAACTTTTGTGGAGTGGCCGTGCGCGCTGTCGATGGCGAGGACGTCCACTTTTGCTTCGGCTAATTCCTGGGCGCGCTCGAGGAAGTCTCCGGTGGCGCCGATGGCCGCGCCTACGCGCAGGCGTCCTTGAGAATCTTTGGCGGCGTTGGGATACTTCAGTTTTTTCTGAATGTCCTTTACGGTGATGAGTCCCTTGAGATTGTATTTGTCGTCGACTACGAGAAGTTTTTCTACGCGGTGCTCGTGGAGAATTTCTTCGGCGTCTTCGAGCGTGGTGCCCACGGGGACGGTGATGAGATTTCTCTTGGTCATCACGCGGTCGATGGGAATGTCGAAGCGGCTTTCGAAGCGGAGGTCGCGGTTGGTGAGAATGCCGACGAGCTTGCCATGCTCGGTGATGGGCACGCCGGAGATTTTGTATTTGCGCATGACCTCGAGCGCGTCGCTGACTTTGTCGTTGGGCGACATGGTGACGGGATCGACGATCATGCCGCTTTCGGAGCGCTTCACTTTGTCGACTTCGTTGGCCTGCTGCTCGATGCTCAGGTTGCGATGGATGATGCCGATGCCGCCCTGCTGGGCGAGCGCGATCGCCATGTGCGATTCGGTGACGGTGTCCATGGCGGCGCTTACTATCGGAATGTTGAGGTTGATGTTGCGGGTGAGTTGGGTATGCGTGGCTGCGGTCGCGGGAATTACGTCGGAACGCGCGGGTAAGAGAAGAACGTCGTCGAAGGTGAGAGCTTCGGGTACGGGAAAATGAATCATAGTTTTGGAAGTGCTCCCTGGGCTGGGTGAATCTTCATTCTAGAGATGGTGGGGCCATGAGGCAAATGCGGCGGGAGCAAAACCTAAATCTTTTACCACGGAGGACACGGGGTAACACGGGGTAAATCCTTCGGCCGCTTAGGATTGCTCCGACTTGGTCGTAGTCCGATTCAGCCGGCTACGGCTCGTTGGAGGAGCTTGTGGACTCCGCTTAGGTGGGCGGCGAATTCTGGCAGGGTCATGTCTGAGGTTACGTGGGTTCGCTGCAGGGCGAAGTTGCATTCGGTGTCCCAGTGTTCCACATTCACGAATGCACAGGAGTAGCCGGATTCCTGGGCCATGCGCAACTCGCGTTCGCCCACGGTAAAGCCATAGCCGAAGGGATAGGCGAATGCCCAGACAGGTCGTCCCAGCGCTCGTTCGAGCTGGATTTTGCTATCTTGAATCTCGCTGCGGGCTTCTTCATCGCTGCACAACGACAGCACAGCGTGAGAAAGGCTATGGGCTCCGATGGTCATGCCAGCTTCGGTCAGTTGCTTGAGTTCAGCGGTGCCCATGAGCCGCCACTGGCGGTCGGAAGCGGAACTCACTGCCGAGCTTTCCATCGAATTCCCCATCGAGCTTTTCATCGAACTCGCCATCGAATTGCACGAGGTGCGGACGCGGTCCAACCAATCGGCGCGCGTTGTCCGGTCCCATCGCGAAGCTTTTTTTACGGTGCTCCACCAGATGGAGTGAAAATCGCTTTGCGGATTTGCCGCCGCGTCTTCGTCCGCCGGCAGATCCTGATCCATACCGATCAGCGGATTGATCCGCATCAGGTGGTAGAGTTCGTGGAACCAAAGCATGCCCGGCTGATCGCTGCAGGACTCCGCAGTCACGAAGAAAAGGCAGGACACATTTTCGGATTGCATGACCGGAAGCATTTCGGTGAATGCGTTCACCAGGCCATCGTCGCAGGTGAGCAGGACGGAGCGGGGAGGAAGCGGTTTGCGCTCCTCAATCGAGGCGCGGAATTCTTCGGGATGAATGATGTGGTAATGCGTTTTCAGAAATTGAATTTGCTGCCTGAAGGCCTCAGGATGCACGAGGCTTCCATCCAGCGGGAGATCGCCGGTGGAAGCACCGGCCGGCAGCATGCCATGATAATTTACGACTGCGTATCCGGCGGAGGGTGTGACGCGGTCGAGGCATCCGGTGTGATGGAGGGCCGGATATACGACTCGCTTTAAGAGTGGACTGACAACAAGCATTGATTGATCCAGACACATTGTAGCCCCTAAAGAGTGGGTTGTTGTTAACTAAGGAGCGTCCTCTTACAGTCAGATTAGTCGGTTTGTAACGATGCTGGCGGAGTTCGATAAGGAAGCGATCCAAACGCGCGATTAATGCGTCGCAAAAAACGCGACGCTTCGCGCGGATCGCCCAGACCCTTCACTGCGCGAAGAACGCTTGTTCAGGGATGACAATTCAACTGAATTACTGCGGCGCGGTTTGTCTTTTACCCCCTATCCGGCGTATATTAGAAAACTGGGAACTGTTGTGTAATACCGGCGTTTGGCGAAGCACACCAGTGGGCGCAAGCCCACTTTTTCGTTGCAGGGGAATTGGCGGAGCGAGTTTGGTTGTAAGTTATTGGATGCATGGCACTTGAGCTTGATCGGGTACGCGAGATTGCGGAGCGGGTAGCGGCCTCCAGCGGGCTGGAAGTGGTCGATGTGGAGTTTCGCGGGAGCGGCAATGCCCGCATGCTGCGCGTGTTCTTGGACAAGCCGGGAGCCGCGAGCGGAGATGTGCTGGCAGGGGTGACGCACGGAGATTGCGTCAACTTCAGCCGGGAGTTTGGCACCATCCTCGATGTTGAGGATGCGATTGCGGGCAGCTATACGCTGGAAGTTTCGTCGCCTGGTTTGGACCGAAAGCTGAGTAAGGCGCGTGAGTTTGAGCGCTTTGTGGGAAGCCGGATGAAATTGATGACGAGGAATCCGGTGAACGGCAACCGGTACTTCGAAGGACGGCTGGAAAGTTTTAGCGACGGACGCTTGACGCTGGATTTAAGCGTAGCGAGCCACAAGTCGCGGCGGAAGATGGGCGCGATGGCGGCGGAGCAAGGGCAGAAGATTGGGATTGAATTCGCCAACGTGGAGAAGGCGAATTTAGTGCCAGAGATCTAAGGGGATTGAGTAATTGGGAAAGTTAGTAATTGAGTAATTTGAAGACCAGAGCCACCGCGTCTGAGTTTTTCAATTACCCAATTACTAAATTACCCAATTACAAAATTGGTTTTCCTATGGCTAGTGAGCTTTACAACACGATCGACGCTTTGAGCCGCGAGAAGGGGATTGATCCGCAGATTGTGGTTAGCGCGGTGGAAGACGCCATTGTGATGGCTACGCGCAAATACTACAAGACGCAGGAAAATCTGCGCGCGGAACTGGATAAAGAGACTGGCAAGATCAATGCTTATGCGGTGAAGACGGTGGTGGAGACTCCGGAGCAGGTAGAGGATCCGCTGCTGCAGATTACTGTCGAGGATGCGCGCAAGGTTGATCCGAATCTGGAAGTGGGCGGGGAGTTGCGGACGCCAAAGGTTACGGAAGGGATTCTGGGGCGCATTGCGGCGCAACTGGCGAAGCAGGTGATCTTCCAGAAGGTGCGCGAGGCGGAACGCGATACCGTTTACAACGAATATATTGGGCGCGTTAACGAAGTGGTGAATGCGACCGTGAAGCGGGTGGAAGGTCCGGATGTGATCTTCGACATCGGCAAGGCGGAAGCGCGCATGCCGCGTAAGGAGCAGTCGCGGCTGGAATCTTTCGCCATTGGCGAGCGGGTTCGGGTGGTAATTGCGCGGGTGGAGAAAGCTTCGAAGGGTCCGGGCGTGGTTGTGTCTCGCGCGGTGCCGGATTTGGTGCAGCATTTATTTCAGACCGAGGTCCCGGAGATTTATGACGGGACGGTGGTGATCCGCGCGATTGCGCGTGAGGCCGGCGAGCGCACGAAGATTGCAGTCATGTCCAAGGACAAGGACGTGGATGCGGTGGGCGCGTGCGTGGGCATGAAGGGCATGCGGGTGCAGTCGATCATCCGCGAACTGCACGGCGAGAAGATTGACATCATCGAGTATCACGAAGACGCGGTGACGTTTGCGGAGAAGGCTTTGCAGCCGGCGAAGGTAAGCAAAGTTACCGTGGTGGATTCGGGCGGCAAGCATCTCGAAGTTGTGGTCGACGACAGCCAGCTTTCGCTTGCGATTGGCAAGAAGGGGCAGAACGTGCGGCTGGCGGCGAAGCTGCTGGGGTGGAAGATCGACATCAAGAGCGAGGAAGAGAAGCGGCAGGAAGTGGAGCAGCAGATGGCGGACATGGTTCCGCAGACTGCTACGCCTCTCGAGAAAGTTCCAGGCCTCGGCGATGGATTGGTGGAAAAGCTTGGTGCTGCGGGCGTGACGACGGTGGAAGCTTTGGCTGACATGACTCCCGAGCAGCTTGAGGCGATTGAAGGCATTGGGCCGAAGACGGTGGAAAAAATCAGTCTCGCGGTGAATAATTACTTTGCCAGCCTGGAGCAGGGTACGCCGATAGAAGGCGCGGTTGAGGAAGTGGCGGCCGAGGGTGAGGCGGTTGCTGAGGCTGTCAAACTTGAGGCTGTTGAGGCGAGCGACGATATTACCGCGGAGATGCCCGCGGTGGCGGATATTGCGGCTTCCGCTGATGAAGCGGAGGCGAGCGATGTGATTGCTTCGCCCGTTGCATCGACCGACGAAGGCACGTTCGAAGCGGACGCGCTGGCCGGCGAGAGCGAACGAGAGGCGGAGGATTCCGAGGAGCAAAAAACTCCTGAAGAAGAATCTGCTTCTGAAACACGAGAATAATTATGGCCCGCTGGAATCAGTTAAACGGCGAGGGACCGAAGAAAGCGACTCCGCGAGGTCGATGATGACCTAACTAAAACGCGGGGAGACGAAAGGCCGGATGAGTAAGGTTCGCATTAACGATCTAGCGCGAGAGCTGGAAGTAAAGAGCAAAGCTATTCTGGATACGCTTCCGATTGTAGGGGTGACCGAGAAGAAGACGCACTCCAGTTCTCTGGAAGAGCATGAAGCAGAGAAGGTGCGTGTGTACATCCGCTCCTCGGCGGAAGGTTCGTCTTCGGCCGGCAAGTCGAGTTCACGCCCATTTCGCGGCGAAGAAGAAATCAAAACCAAGATTGATCTGTCGAACATCTCCCGTCCCGGCGATGTGCTGAGAGCGATCACGCAGAAGAAGGAAGCGGCTGCGCCGCCGGTGGTGGCGCGTCCGTCGGCACCTCTTGCGTCGCCCCCGGTGACGCATGCTCCGGCACAACAGCCTGCGGTGGTTGCGCCTCCGGCTGGGGTCAACCGGCCTGTGGTTGTGCCACCGGTTTCCAGGCCCGTAGTGGCGCCTCCGGTGAGCGCGGGGCCAGCGGCTCCGGTGGTTCCGGCCATTCTTCCGCGCGTTCCATCGCAGACGCCTTTGCAGACTTCTTCGCCATCCGCAATAGCGCCTCCGAGTGCGGCGTCGCCCGTGAGTGCGCCGCCGGTTCGTCCGGTTGTTCCGCCTTCTGTACAGACTCCAGCGGCGGCAACTACGCCGGTAATTTCGTTGAGTGCTCCGCCAGCGGCTTCGCCGATTGCGGCGCGTCCGGTTGCTCCGATGCCTCCGCCGCCGCGTATGATCGTGCCGCAGACTGGGCCACGACCCGTGTATAAGGCTCCGATACGTCCGACGCCGCCGCCGGTGCAGCCTGGGGTTCCGATAGGCGGGACACGGCCGATGCCGGGACGACCTGTGCCGGGACAGCCGATCTTTCAGCGACGTCCGCCGATGGCTGGTGGACCGCCGGGAGCGGCGCGTCCGCCGCTTCGTCCGGGTGAGCGCAGGCCGATGCATCCTACGCGATCTGCGCCCGCTGGTGCCCGTCCGCTGGGCGTGGGTCCAGCGCTTCCGCCTCCAGGGACTACGCGTCCGGGTGCGCGACCGGGTGGTCCGGCGCGACGGCCTGGGCAGCGCTATGTTCCACGCGGCGTGAAGGAAGGTCCGATGAAGGGCTACACGCCGCCACCGCGCATGGTGGTGTCGAATGAGCCCATGCCGATCACGCGCAGCATCACGATTACTGAAGGAATCAGCGTTAAGGATCTGGCGGAGAAGCTGGAGATTCGCGCCAAGGATCTGATCTCGCGGCTGCTGTCAAAGGGTGTGTTCGCCACGATCAACCAGACGCTGGATGCGGAGCTGGCGAGTGAGGTGGCGCGCTTCTTCGGCGCGGATACGAACGTAATCACGTTCGAAGAACAGACTGCGAAAGAGATTGATGCCGCTGCGGCCAGCGAAGAGTTGGTGCCGGAAACCGGCATACGTCCGCCGGTGGTTACGATCATGGGCCACGTGGATCATGGCAAGACAACTTTGCTCGATTCCATCCGCATCACGAATGTCGCTGGCGGTGAGGCTGGCGGAATCACGCAGCACATCGGTGCCTACAAGGTGAAGATTACGGACAAGGAATCGCCGGCGTTGGGACGCGAGATCGTGTTTCTCGATACGCCCGGTCACGAAGCGTTTACGCGCATGCGGTCGCGCGGCGCGAAGGCTACCGACATTGTTGTGCTGGTGGTGGCTGCCGATGACGGCGTGATGCCGCAGACGGTGGAAGCCATCGATCACGCGCACGCTGCCGAGGTCCCCATTATTGTTGCGGTGAACAAGATCGACAAGCCGGACGCTTTGCCGGATCGCGTGAAGAAGCAGCTTGCCGATCGTGGGTTGGTGCCGGAAGAGTGGGGCGGCAAGACGGTGTTCGTCGACGTTTCGGCGAAGAAGAAAACGAATCTGAATCTGTTGATGGAAATGATTTGCCTGGTTGCCGACCTGGGCGAGTTGAAGGCTACGCCAGAGCGTGCGGCGACCGGAGTGGTGCTCGAGGCGAAGCTGGATCGCGGACGCGGTCCAGTGGCCACGGTGCTGGTGCAGAATGGAACTTTGAACGCGGGCGATAATTTTGTGGTGGGCAACGTTTACGGCAAAGTGCGTGCCATGTTTGACGATCGCGGCGCGCAGTTGCAGACGGCTCCTCCATCGACGCCGGTGGAAATCATTGGCATGGAAGCGCTGCCGCAGGCTGGCGATCAGTTTGTTGTGGTTGCCGATCGCGATAAGGCGCGCGGCATTTCGGAGTATCGCGAGCAGAAGTCGCGCGAAGCCGCGCTGGCGAAGAGTTCGCGCGTGTCGCTCGAAGGCTTGGCGGAGCAGATCAAGGCTGCGGGCACGAAGGAACTGAACATCATCCTGAAGGGCGATGTGCAGGGCTCGGTGGAAGTGATCACCGACTTGCTGACCAAGCTCTCGAACGAAAAAGTGCGGTTGAAGCTGCTGCGCTCGGGCGTGGGCGCGATTACCGAAACCGATGTTCTGCTGGCCTCGGCGTCGAACGCCATCATCATTGGCTTCAACGTACGTCCGGAGCGCAAGGCGCAGGAGATTGCCGAACAGGAGAAAGTGGATATCCGGCTGCACTCGATCATTTACGAACTGCAGGATGAGATCAAGCGCGCCATGAGCGGCTTGCTCGAACCTACTTTCAAGGAACATTATCAGGGTCGCGCCGAGGTGCTGAATGTGTTCCGCATCCCGAAAGTTGGGACCGTGGCCGGCTGCCGCGTGAGTGATGGCCTGATCAAGCGCGACGCTGAAGTGCGGCTGCTGCGCGACAACGTGCAGGTATTCAAGGGCAAGGTGGGATCGCTGCGACGCTTCAAGGACGATGCCAAGGAAGTGACGAACGGCATGGAGTGCGGCATCTCCATCGCGAACTATGGCGACATCAAGGTGGGCGATGTGATGGAAGCGTTCACTACTGAGCGGATTGCGGCGGAAGTCATAGCTTAAAACCGTCGTTGGTCGTTCGTCGTTGGTCGTTAGCCAAAAACCTTGGATCATGCGGTTTTGCCAACGACTAACGGCCAACGACCAACGACCTGCATGATTTCATTTCTCACGCTCGAACTTCACATCGAAGCGGCGCAATCTCTTAAGGACAAACGGCAAGTCTTGCGCAGCTTGAAGGACCGGCTACGCGGGAGCTTCAATGTTTCGGTTGCTGAAATCGATCCGTCGCCGGTGTGGAACCGCGCTACCATCGGCGTGGTTAGCATTTCTGATTCGCGCGATTATCTGGATGGACTGATGAAAAACGTTGAGCGGGCGGCTACGCGCATCGCCAACAACCACGGGGCTGATGTGGCGGATTCGTTTGTGGAGTACTTCTAGCATTCCGCGGGGACTGCCTCTCACTTCTCTCGCTTTCAGTCGATACGCTTGACCGGTATGTCTCTGCCGCCGGTATGCAGCGTCATCTTCGTGACGTTGCCCTGGCTGTCGACTTCGAAGGTGAAAACATCGTCGGCCACTTTCGAGAAGAAATCCTTTTCGCTCTCGGGGAATAAGTCTTGTTTGGGTTCGTTATTTTCCTGCACGGATAGGTGGTCGCCTTCGCGGCGAATGGTCAGGATCAGATCGGGTGGGTCTCCGTAGCGGCCGACGTATCGATCAAGCACTTTGGAATCGACGGCGACCGCTTTGTGCGCTTTCAGCGGTTCGCGTGGCGGCAGCTTGTCGAAGGGCGTGAAGCCTTCCCATTCGATCGGAGTGAATGTGTTCTTGAGTACCGTCTCCAGCAGTTCTTTGTAGATGCTCTCCCCGTTCGAGCTGTTGGTCATGATGAGAATGCCGTTCTTGTGGTCGTCGAAGCAGACGGTGTAGTGCCGCCAGCCTTCGTCGTGGCCTTCTTTGAAAAAGGCTTTGCCGTAGGGAGTCCAGTAGAGGCCCCACGCTAAGCCGTAACTCAGGCGGATGGATTTGTTCTCGTCGGTAGTCTCGGTTGAGAGGGAAGGGAACTCATGTTTGGAAAATATCTGAATTTGCGGGCTCAGCATTTGTTCGCGGGTCTGCTTGCTTATCCGTTGGCCTTGCAGCACGGCCTGCATGAAACGTGCATAGTCGGCGAGTGTGGTTTGCATCGATCCGGCGGCGTTGGCTTCGGGCCTTCTCTCAGGACCGAGGGATCGTCCCCACTCGTCGTAGCCGTTGGCGTAGTCGCTCTCGAAGCGGCTCTCCCAAATCATGCTGGAGCGCGTCATCCCAAAGGGCTCGTACACGCGGATCTTCATTAATTCCTGCAGCGGTTTGTTGGCGATGCTTTCAACCACCAACTGCAGAAGATTGATGCCTTCGCCGGAGTAGGCGAAGCGCGATCCGGGCTCAAAGTTGATGTTCAATTTGCGGTCTTCGTTGAACCAGCGCCAGTTGGGGAAGCCGCTGGTATGGCTTAACAGCATTCTGGCTGTGATTCGCTTGTAGCGCTGGTCGCCGGCGAGGTCCTTGTAGGCGGGATATTCCGGCAGCGGCTTGGGCAGATACTGATAGACAGGCTTGTCGAGGTCGAGGAGTTTTTCATCGACGAGTCGCATGACCATGTAGGCAAACGCGACTTTGCTGAGGGACGCCGCGGTCATGACGGAGCCTTCGGTCAGCGGGAGATTTTTTTCTTTGTCGCGGACGCCGTAGGTCTTGAGGTAGACAACTTTTCCGTGGTCGAAGATTGCGAGACCCACTCCAGTGACCTCGGCGGCGTGCATTACGCGCGTGACGGTAGCATCGATTTCTGGGGAGGTAATTTTGCTGCCATCGAGGCGTGTGATGGATGGCTGCTGCGCGGCGGCGGGAAGAAGAAAAAGTGCGGCGACTGCGCTAAAAAGGAGAGTGTTTCTCATTGGATGTGTTCCTTGGCGAATGAATATTACGGTATCAACCTTCGGCCCTCAAGCAGTAGAAAAGAAGGTACTGGTGCAGTGTGGCTCTCGCATTGGGCCAGTTAAGCGGGAGATCCTTCGCTACGCCTGAAAGGCGGCTACGCTCAGGATGACAGTAGCGTAAGCGCCGAACTTCACCACTACCGAAAGAAGAGTTGATCCGTCGCCGCACGCAAGAAAAACCCTCCCGCCTGGGAGCGGGAGGGTTCGCGATCTACGATGATCGAGGTTAGGCGCGGACTACGTTGCCCGCCTGAAAGCCTTTGGGACCTTTAAGCAGATCGAACTCGACGGTTTCACCCTCGTTGAGCGAGCGGTAGCCGTTCTCCTGAATCGCCGAGAAATGTACAAAAACGTCCTCTCCCGTGGAGCGCTGGATAAAGCCATATCCCTTCGCCCCGTTGAACCACTTTACTGTTCCCTTCTCTCTCACAGAAAACTCCTTTCCTCTGATCATTAAGAATTAGTTCCCAGGATTACTCGCAATGTTGCTCCGAACGAGACCGCGGACGAAGCGCCCCCTCGAGAAAGCCGGTGAACTCGGTTGCGTCTGTTTATGCGTGTGCCGAAGAAACTGCCCCAAAGCAAAAGACTCCTCGGTTCTGCCGCGTGTAGAGAAACCGCGGCGCGAACTTAAGGAGCCGACCCTCGGCGCTGATTTCTACTGCCCTGCTCAAGACATCAACCTGCCTTACGAACTCATGTCGGGCGATGCCCGGTTTATGAGCGCCCCGATAATAAGGATTATTAAATCGTTTCGCAAGAAAAATTAGTATCTTAGGCCAAAAATTAGCCCTGAGGGCAGCGTTGAAGCTTTGACAAGGTATAAGAAACGGGGTGCTTCGGACGGTGAACTTTAGTGCCCCTGATAGGCCGAAAGCAGCCGCAACCCTTTGATAGGATTAGAGAAGAAGCCTGTGCCCGATCAAACCACAGCCAGTGTCGCAGCGTCCGCGGAAGCCCCGGTAGCGCCCATTCAGCCCGCCCCCCGTATCCGTTCGAGGAGGGTCTTTTCGACCGCCAAATACCTGTTGCGGACCGATGTGCACACTTTTGCATTCTCGGTGGCAGCTAACTCGATCCTGTCATTTTTTCCGTTCGTAGTGCTGTTGATGACGCTCATCCGGCGAGTCTTTCACTCGCGTGTGATGTATGACGTGGTGGTCGAGTTCCTGCGCGATTCTCTTCCTGCCGGGCAAGATTTCGTCATCCGCAACCTGAACGCTATGGTGAACTCGCGGCAGCGGGTGCAAATCGTCTCGCTAATCATTCTGCTGGTGACTTCGTCCGGCATATTTATGCCACTGGAGGTCGCGCTCAACCGCATCTGGCGCTTTCCTGACAACCGCTCGTACGTTGGCAATCAACTGATCTCGCTTGGACTGGCTTTCAGCTGCGGAGTGCTGGCTTTGCTCTCAATTGCGGCGACTGCCGGAAACGTGGCGCTGATGGGCTTTCTGCTGCGCGGCCATGGCTCGGAATTTATTCGCGTGGTGGGATTTGTGGTGATGAAGGCTTTCGCCATCGCCGCCAGCATCGGGATCTTCTTTCTGATTTACTGGGTGCTGCCCAATGGTAAGGTTCCGGCGCGCGCCGTGCTGCCCAGCGCCTTCATCATGGGACTGCTCTCAGAGGCGTTGAAGTATGGCTACATCCTGGCACTGCCGTGGCTGAATTTCGCTGAAGTCTACGGGCCTTTCGCGCTTTCGGTGAGCCTGATGTTCTGGGCGTTTCTGACGGGATTGCTGCTGCTGGCTGGGGCTAACCTTAGCGCGGAAGAACATCTGCGCCACTCGCTCTGAGCTTGCCGGGCCTTCGTATCTTCGTCCAGTGCGCGGTTCCAGATTGGGAATAAACCTTTTAATCCACAGGCTGGTTGTGACATCCGTCACAGTGCTGTTTCTCGACGGTGCTCTACGATGATCCCGGTTTCCCAGATTCCTTCGAGCAGACATTTGTTTCCAGGTGGTTGTCATGAGAAGTTGCTGGCGTCTGCTCGCCGTGTGCTCGCTGATTTTCGTTTCGCCTAGATTGCTATTCGGGCAGGATGCCCGGGTGGCTCGCGCGCCTGATGGCGCTCCTGCCATCGAGCGTGCTTATGCCCCGAATCTGACTTTGCCGCGCGAGTCGTGGCCTGTGCCGCCCGTCTGGATTCCTCCGTCCGGTCCGCCTACGGCTCATCCGGTTGCTCAGCAGAGACCGATTTTCGCGCAGCTCGTGGGCGCTGCTGGCATCATCTTCTCCGGCCATGTTACGTCCGTTGGACGTTCGCCTTCACCAAACGGGCGATCGCCTGCGTCCACCTCCGTCACCTTTCAGGTAGAGCATGCCATGCGCGGCGCGTCGGCTGGCCAGAGCCTGACGATTCAGGAGTGGGCAGGCCTTTGGACTGGCGGTGAGCGCTACCGCGTCGGCGAACGAGTGTTGCTCTTTCTGTATTCTCCGAGCAAGCTGGGCCTGACCAGCCCGGTCGCCGGAGGTATTGGAAAATTCTCCGTCGATGCTCAGGGCAGGATTGTGATGAACGCAATGCAGGCCGCGACCGTCGCGGTAGATCCCGTATTGGCCGTAAGAACCGGCGGGAAATCCGTGGTTCTCTATGCTGACTTCGCCCAGGCGGTGCAACGTTCGGGCGGGGAGAAATGAGCCAGACATGACCGCATCAAAAAACATAGCTGCGCGCTCGTTCCTTTTCCGGCTGGTCTCAGCACTGGTCATCGTTTTCTTTTTCGCCATGCTTGCCCGCGCCGGAGGGCCGGAATGGGTTGCCGGCTCCAGCTACTTCAATTCCGGAACTATGGGCCAGCCCATTACCTGGTCTATGGGACAGGTGAACTACTACACTGATCAAGGCGACCTCAGCCCGATCCTGCCGAACGCGTCGGCCAATGCTTTGGTCGCGAATGCGTTTAGCCAGTGGACTGCTGTCTCGACCGCGGCGCTGACCGCCAGCGCCGCGGGCCAGCTTGTCGAAGACGTCAACGGAAGCAACATCGCCGTCAACTCCAGCGGGATCGTCACTGCGCCTGCCGATATCACCCCTTCCGCCACGCAGACCCCAATTGGAATCGTCTACGACTACGACGGCACGGTGACGGATGCGCTGCTCGGCGCGGATGCGGGCGATCCCTCGGAATGCTTCTGGAACGCAGTTTATGGCGGCGCGGACAACTTCGGCGCAGGAGCAAATTTTCAGCACGCGCTGGTCGTGATTAATGGCCAGTGTGCGCTGCAGTCGTCGCAGCTGACGGATGTCGAATACCGGCTGGTGCGAGTGCTTGGCGGCGTGATTGGTCTGGGATGGTCGCAGATGAATCTGAATGTCATTACCGGTAGTCCGCCTCCCACGGCCGATGACTACGCTGGCTTTCCGGTGATGCACTTTATGGATTCGGTTAACTGCATACCGATCACAATCTGCTACGCGAATCCTTATCAGCTGGCGCCCGATGATGTGGCCGCGCTGTCCCGCCTCTATCCGGCGGGTGCGTCTGCCATGACTGCACGCATTTATGGCTCAGTCTACTTTGTGAATCAAACGGGTGCCAAAGCTCAGCCCATGCAGGGCGTGAACGTAGTCGCGCGCTGGATTGATCCTTCTACCGGCCTGCCTTCTGACGCGTATGGAGCCACGTCGATTTCCGGATTCCTCTTCACGGGCAACGCCGGCAATCCCATCACAGGATTAGACGATCCGTTGGGAAATCCTTACAACGAGTTCGGATCGTCCGACCCAACCCTGGAGGGATTTTTCGATCTCGGAGGATTGCCAATTCCGAACGGTGCGAGCACCGCGCAATACCAGCTTTCGATCGAGGCTCTGGATCCGCTGTGGTCGGCCGGTGTGTGTCCTTACGACCCAGCGCAAGTCGCACCTTCCGGAACTTTCCAGCCCATGACGGTTACCGTGAGCGCAGGAGGGCAGCTTGAGCAGGACGTGCTCATGTCCGGCAGCGCTCAACCGGTACCGTCGTGGGCCGCGACAGAGACGTGGAGCGCACCCGCGCCAGTTCCATCAGCAGGCGACTGGGTGGGCTCGTTGAGCGGCTACGGCGACGTCAGCTACTTCCTTATTACAGCCCAAGCCAACCGCACATTGTCGGTAGCTGTCACAGCGCTCGACGAAACCAGCAGCCCCACCGAGTCGAAGGCCGAACCCGTGGTAGGCATGTGGACGCTGGGCGATCCTCAGGGCACGGCTCCGCCGGCTCTCACCGCCGCGCCGTTCAACTCGGCAACTTTCGGCATGAGCCGTCTTGATGCGCAAGTCTTGAACTCGAACAGCTTCATCATCGGCATCGCCGATCTGCGAGGTGACGGCCGGCCCGACTACCACTATCACGCGCATGTGCTGTACGGAGACTCGGCAATCCCCGCGCGTGTTTCTGTGAATGGCGGCGCGATCACGTTGCAGGGCACGGGTTTTGCGCCGGGGCTCGCTGTCACCGTCGGCAGCGTGGGCGTCCCGCTGCTTGCCACCAATGCCAGCCAGATGCTGACGACGGTTCCCGCGCAAAGCGATGGGCCGCAAACCATCACCATCAGCGATCCGGTGAGCGGCGCATTTTCCATCATGACCGGCGTGCTGACCGTTGGAGCCGCTGCTACCGACCAGATCGTCCTGTTACAGGGCGGCGTGAATCCGCCAACGCCGGTGGGAACTCAAGCCACGAATCCCGTAACCGTGCGTGTGCTTGCTTCCGATGGAGTGACCCCGGTGAACGGCGCGACCGTAGGATGGACCACCACGAATGGCGCTACGCTCTCAATCTGCAGCGGAGCTTCCACGTGTACCGCCATCAGCGACGAAAGCGGAATCGCTTCCACATGGGTGACGCCAGCCGCTACGGGGAACGCCGCGATCACGGCCACTCTTGCTCCCGGCGCCTACAACCCTGCTCAGTCAGTCGCAGCGACGATGACGGCGACATCTACATCTCAGGACATCGGAGTTACCACGCCCTACCTCTGGATCGCCCAGGGAGCATCGGTTAGCGTGCCGCTTACCGCGCTGGTTGTAGATCTGGGCACGCCGAAGAGTGGCATCACCGTGAACTTCACGATCACGCAGGGAACCGGATCGCTGAGTGCTGCGAGCGCAGTGACAAACAGTAGCGGCTATGCGTCGGTCACGCTCAGCTTGACGAATTTTGCTGCGAACGTGCAAGTCAGCGCTTGCGTGGCCCCGGGAAATAATCCTTGCCAAACCATCTACGGGAACGCAGTGGCCGCCGCGATGCTGAACCTGCAGGCCGTGGCCGGCGCGGGTCAGGTCATAACGGGGACGGCGCTTCAGTCTCTGACCGTGCGCGTGACAGACTCATCGACCCCGCCCAATCCCGTGCTCGCGGCGAGCGTGCTTTTTCAAGCCACGCTGATGCGTCCGACGGGGAGCGGTCTGACGATGGCGCCAACCGATCCCACCGTCACGCAAACTGGAATGCCCGTCATCCTCAGCGCGAGCCAGAGCACGGCTCTGAGCGATGTTAATGGTCTGGCTAGTTTCATCCCTTCGCCGGGATCGTTTGCTGCTCCGTTAGAGATTCAAATTCAGATCTTGGCTGGAGCCACGGCCTCACTGCAAGACGAAATGGAGATCATCCAGGTCAACGAAAGCGGGAACGCATCCCCTATCTTTAGTTCGTGGGAGGGAAATGTTCCCGCTCGGAAGTGGTTATCGCCTTACGGGGAACATTGACCGTGGAAATCCAAACTGCTTGTCATTCCGAGTCTTCGCGAAGCGAAGGCGAGGAACCTGCTGTTCTGCCGACTCCGGCAAATAGTAGGTTCCTCCCTTCGGTTGAAATGACAAAGCAAATTGGGGCGCGATGAGCCTAGTCTACGTTGGCCGCGCGATCCGGCGAGGCCGCTGCTTCGCCGAGACCGACCTGATGATCAGCTTGCGGCGTGCGCCGGCGGGCATGGGCACCTTCGCGCGATTTAGGGCTACGTTGATGAGGGCGAGCACTTCCGGATCGTCGAGCAAGTGGCTGTCCTTTTCTCCGGCGTTGTAGAGCCGAATGTTGCGCACAACCTTGCCGCTTCCCTCCAAGCGCTTCGCGGGATCGGGCAATCCCGCGCCTTGCAGAAAGCACAGCGTCACGCGGCCCGAAGGCAGGACGAGCGAGAAGATTGCCTCCGACGGCCGCTCCGTTGGGCTGAAGCCGATTACAAGCCAGTTGTAGTTGTCATAGACCATTTCGACAGCGCCCGGGACGAGCTTGCGCATTTTCGCGAGCGCGTGGCGGGCGCAGGTTTCGACCTCGGGGTCGTACTTCGATAGGAAGGAATCGAGTTGGGCTTGGGCGTCGGCTTGCGAGACGGCAGGTTGGGTCTTTGGCGGTTTGCGGTTAGTCGATTTACGAACAGGCATGTTCCGTCCCCTCGCTGCGCTCGGATAGACGGCCGAGGCGGCCATCCCCACATGGGCCGTGCTCCGGCCTGCAGCCCCCGGGCCGCGCTACTTCTTCGTCCACTGGTCCACCCAGTCATTCACCGTTTTATACCAAAGCTGCGAATTTTGCGGCTTCATCACCCAGTGGCCTTCGTCGGGGAAATACAGCATCTTCGATGGGACTCCTTCCATCTGTAGCGTGGTGAAAAGCTGCATGCCTTCGCTTACGTCGAGGCGGTAGTCCCGCTGGCCGTGGATTACGAGAGTCGGCGTCTTGAAATTCTTCGCGTACTGGTGCGGCGACCACTTCTGGTAGCTGGCGCGGTTGTCGTAGGGAGTGCCTTTGAACTCCCAGTTATTGAACCAGAGTTCTTCGGTGGTGCCCCAGGCGGATTCGGCGTTGAACATGCCATCGTGCGAGACCAGGCACTTGAAGCGGTCGGTGTGGCCGAGGATCCAGTTGATCATGTAGCCGCCGTAGCTGGCACCCAGCGCGCATTCCCGGTCTTTGTCGATGAACGGGTAGGTCTTCTCGGCGTAGTCGAGGCCCTTCATCAGGTCTTCAAACGGAGCGCCGCCCCAGTCGCCGTTTATGGCGTCGATGAACTTCTGTCCGTAGCCGGTCGAGCCGTGGAAGTTGATCATGATGACCAGGTAGCCGCTGGGCGTCGAAGAAGTTGGTGCCGCGAAAAGTTCGGCGTTCCAGCGGAAGCTCCAGTCGTCTCCCCAGGCTCCCTGCGGCCCGCCGTGGACGAGGAACTTCACGGGATACTTCTCACTGGGGTCAAAGTTGGGGGGCCTGACCAGGAAGCCCTCGACTTTGTCGTTGTGAGCACCCTTAAACCAGAAGGAGTCCAGCGATGACATTGCTATGTTCGAGAGGATGGCATCGTTAATGTGAGTCAGGGGTTCAGCAGGGCGAGCAAGCTGTTCAGTGATGCTTCTCTCGGAATCCGTTTTGTAGATCGCTGTCGGAAACGAGAGCGACATTCGCGTGAAGACAATGATTTTCCCGTCCGCGGTTAAGGCCAAGTCGTCGTTGTAACCATCCCGGACAACAATGTCGGCATTAAACCGGCTGGCCTCCTTAGGATCGCCGTCCACCGTGACTGTCTGATCAAACGGGCGATCAATCGCGAATGATTCAACCGGCGCCTCGTCTTGCCATTGGTGCGCGAAATAAATTCGTTTGGAATCCGGCGACCACAAGAACGTCCCGACCCACGAATCGAGTTTTTCCGTCAGGTTCTTCTTCTCACCGGTCTTGCGGTCGTAAAGCATCAGCCGGAAGCGGTCGCTCTCATATCCCGGGCGCTGCTGGGCGCGGTAGGCGATGTAGCGGCCGTCGGGCGAATAGAGCGGCGTCGAGTCGCTGGCCGGATTGTCGGCGGTGATGTTCGTCGCGACAGGGCGGGCGGACGAGGCGTCCGCCGCTCCACCGACCGGGACGATCCACAGATCGTTGTTAGTGGAGGCCGCCGGATTCTTGTCATGATTCGAGGTGTAGCAAATCTCCTGGCCGTCGGGCGAGAAGGCGTAGTTGTCCTGGCCGCCGAGCGAGAAGACCGGCGCGTCGTAGTCGCCGGGAGTGAGGTCGCGGGGAAACAGAAACAGCGGACCGCCGATCGATTCGTCTGGGGAGTAGAACCTTATCACGAAGATGTGGCTGCGCTTGCCTTCTTTGTAGGCGTTCCAATGGCGATAGAGTAATCGATCAAGGATTTGCGCTTTGACTTTCGACTCCGCCGCTTCTTTTGCCTTCTTCTCATTGCAGTTCGCCTCAGCCGCTGGCGCACCATCGCATTCCGGGTAGATGTCGGACGTGACGAGAATATTCTTGCCGTCGGGTGACCAGAGTTCTCCACCGGCCTCGGTCGCGATCGAAGTGAATTTGTGAACTGCATTCACCGTTCCTGCGGCGCCGTCGAAATCAGCAGTCCATACCTGCGAGCCGCCATTTTTTGTCGAGAGAAATGCGAAGCGCTTGCCATCGGGCGACCATCGGGGGCGGTCAGCGTCCTGATCGCCGATGATCTCGCGCTCCTGTCCTCCGACCGTAGGCACGATCCAGATGTGCGGCGTCTTCGTGTTGGCCTCCAGATTCACATCGACCACGCTGAAGATCACCCACTTGCCGTCGGGCGAGACCTGCGGATCACCCACGCGCTTGAGTTTCATCATGTCTTCGAAAGTGAAGGTATGCTTCGCCTGGGCGAAGGCGGGAAACGCAAAAGCGAGCAGAGCTAAGAAAGTCAGAAAAAGTCGGCGCATGAAAGACTCCTTGGCAAACCCAAAAGTCTAGCAGAATAGTTGCCGCGGGATTGTGGCTCGAGCATCGTGGCTTCGAGGACAACAGGTTCCTCGCTTTGCTCGGAATGACAAAGACTTTTTATCGGTAAAGAGCTATCGCTCCGTGAGTTGCCAGGGATTTACGAGGCGGACGCCGCAGCCTTCGAAATCGGCGGTGTTGCGCGTGCCCAGGATGGCATCGCGGGAGCGGGCGATGGCGGCGATCTGCGCGTCTAAATCGGTGATGGGTCGGCCTTGCGCGCGACGCCGGACGGAGATCTCCGGGAACGCTCGCGCGGCGTCCTCATCGAAGGGCAAAATGCGTCCGGCAAAGTCTTCCACGAAAGTCGCTTCGGCCTCTGCGAGCATCTTGTCGCGACGCTTTCCCTTGGGAAGAAGTTCGATCCCGAAGAGAATTTCCGCCATGGTGATGGTGGTCACGAAGAAATGGCCACCGTCAGGCTTTCGGGACAGCCACGCCAGCACAGCCGCCGAGGGCGATGGCCGCATCGGCTCAGAGACAACGTTTGTGTCCAGAATTGTGATGCCGAAGATCACTTGAATTGGATTTCCCGGATCTTGCCGCGCCGTGGAGGAATCTTCAGATCGACTCCACCCAGCGGTGCAAAACGCCGGCGGATGGCTTCACCGAGATTCTCGGGCTCGGCGTCGGCGCGGGCCAAGCCGGTTTCGAGCAGTTCGCGGGCTTCCTGTTCCATGGAGCGGCCATTACGGGCGGCGCGGACGCGAAGGCGTTGCTTGGTTTGTTCCGGCAATCTGCGAATGGTTATGCTGGCCATGCAGTCAATGATATCACTGATTGCATTGACTGCAAAGGCGGCTTCCGGCTCTTGCCTTCCGGGGCGCCCCTCGCTAGCGACTAAAATCCCAACTTGCCGAAAACTGGACCTACGTCCCGAGCCCGGCTGTTGGCGTGCTTGAGCCATCTATTACTCGAGCGGCTGAAAGCTGCGATCGAGTTTGAAGCATTCACGGCACGGCTTGAAGCCGCGCCCTTTTCAAACGAATTAAGCTTGGCCACCAGCGAAACACCGAAGCGATTTTTTTCTCACGACAACCCCTTGAACGAAATGGCATCCAAGTAGGCGGCAGAAACTGCGAGCGCCCACCCCCGGCCTCACTGAGCGGAGAGGGGTCGGGGGAGGGTCGCCGCGGTTATGCCTTCTTGTGGATTCGCGGAGAACACGGATAATGTCCGCGCTGCCGAGAGAAAACAACGATTTCTGATTATCCGTTAAAATATATGTATGAGAAGGCCGGTCCGCAGATTCGTCTTTCTAACGATCTTGGCCGCCTGCGCAGTGTCGGGCTCTTTGGCTGCTCAGGAAGGTCCGCTCGAGAACACCCAGCCCACAGGCATCACGTCCGAGGAAATCATTAAGCGCTTCGCCACCAAAGAAAAGGAATTCAAAGAGGCACGCGATCATTACACCTACCGGCAAGACATCACTGTAAAGACGTTAGACGGCAACACTCCCACAGGGGAGTATCACGAAGTTTTCGACGTGCTATTTGACGACAAGGGGCGGCGCCTGGAGAACGTGGTGTTTGCGCCGCAATCAACTTTGGAAAATGGTGGCCTGTCTCTCGACGAAGGCGATGTTCAGGACTTCCGCAACCGCCTGCCCTTTGTGCTCACCAGTGACGAAATTCCGGAATACAACATCCTCTATGTAGGCCAGCAGACGGAAGATGAATTGCACTGCTACGTCTTCGACATCGCGCCCATGCAGATTGTCGGCAAGAAGCGGTATTTTCAGGGGCGTATCTGGGTGGACGACCACGATTTGCAAATCGTCAAGACTTACGGTCAAGCGGTGCCCGAGACTCGCGACACGAAAAAGAAGGGGAACAAGACAGAACATCTCTATCCCAAGTTCACAACCTGGCGGGCGCAAGTCGACGGCAAATACTGGTTCCCCAGCTATACCCGCGCCGATGACACGCTGCATTTCAACCTGAATGATGTTCACATCCGCGAAGTCGTGAAGTATGAAGACTACAAACGCTTCGGATCGAGCGTGAAGATTCTGTACCAGGGCCAGGAAATTCCGAAGGCGGATCAGAAGGATGAAAAACCGGCTCCCGATCAGAAGCCGGATACCCCACCGAATCCGCAGTCGCCGCAGAAGTAGTATCAGCTGTCAGCCAAAACCAGGATCCCTCGCTTCGCTCGGGATGACAAGATTAAATAGCGCCGATGATGTTGCACAGCTTTAGCTGAGAGCTGATTGCTGAGAGCTGACAGCTTAGTAAAACAAATACTTCCTCCACTTATCATCCGACCGGCCCATCAAGCGCATGATGTGACGGCTGGTATGCAGGTTGAAGGCGCGAGGCTCGCGCATCAGCTTCATGCCGGCTTCGAGCGGAAACTGGTTGCCCTTGCGACGATTGCAGAGATGGCAGCAGGCGACAAGGTTCTCCCATGTGGACGAACCTCCGCGCGAGCGCGGGATTACGTGGTCAAGCGTCAACTCCCCGGAAGGCAGGACAGTCGCGCAATACTGGCAGGTGTTGCGGTCGCGCAGCAGAATGTTCTTGCGCGATAGCGCGCGGCTCTGGTGCGGGATGCGGCGGTACTCGAGCAACCGGATCACCGAAGGTACGCGCATCGCGACGCGCGCCGCATGCAGAAAGTGTCCATTCTCTTCTTCCGTCATGGCCACGCCCTTGAGCACCAGAACCAGAGCGCGGCGGGCCGCGCAAACATTAATCGGTTCGTAGGACGCATTCAGAACGAGCACCGGCGCGTGCAGTGCGTTGCCGTTGCTGTCGCGATGCATGGCCGCCGCGGCGAAAAGCCCGGCGGCGTGCCGGCCTGTTGGTCCTGCGTCGGATTCGAGCCTGCCTGACATATATCTCTAGTGTCTAAATTCCAACGGCCTTGGCCAATGGAACGGGTTCTGTGCTTTCGTCAGTATCTTCCAGCGGTCTAATTTCCGCATGCTGTGCCGAAATCTTCAAGGTGCGCGCCACGGTTGCGACCCAAACTTTGGTTGCGCCTGCCCTCCGCAGAACCCGCGCACATTCCGAAACCGTTGCGCCTGTAGTGAAAACGTCATCGACCACCAGCACTTCGCGGCCCTGCACCACTTCACGCTGAACCGCACGAAAAGCTCCGCGCAGATTCTCGCGGCGCTGATGACTGGTAAGGCCGATTTGCGACGCCGTTTCGCGCGTTCTATCGAGCACTCCCGGGCACAAGCGCAAGCGATCGCGCGCTGGATTGTTTTTCAAAGCGGCGTGCGCAATCATTTCTGCCTGATTGAACCCGCGCTGGCGAAGCTTGGTGCGATGCAGAGGGACAGGAACCACAACCACGCCTTCCGACGGGAACTCGGGTTCGAGCCTCGTAATCGCTTCGGCGAGCATTCGTCCTAGAGCGTTCGCCGCGGGACGCACGCCGCCAAATTTCAGCAGATGAATCAGTTCGCGCAGTCCGCTTTCATAGCTGCCGTAGGCCGCGGCGCGCGCAAACAGCGGTTCGATGCGGCGGCACATCCCGCATTGGGGTTCGCTATAGTTGTGACCATCGGCAACCGCGTAAGGCGAAAACAAGCGCTCGCCGCAGGTTGCGCAAACTCCGCCCGTGATGGGCAGCATGCCATCGAGGCATTCTTGGCAAACAGGGAGACGCGAAATACTGACTAGCGGTGTGCTGCAGATTCTGCAATCCGAGGGAAACAAAACAGCGAAGAGACTTTCGGCAATCGGGTTGGTCCAAACTCGTTCGAACCAACTTCGACCAACCCGCACTGAATCGTTCTGAATTTCGCCGGACTGGATTATGCCGCTTCCGGAAGCAATAGGAGGGCTCGCCACTCCAGCTTTGGCCTGGCTAGCCCGAATTCTGTCCTCGCTACTGCTGAAGACGGCCTCCGTCTTGCCCGCAAGTTTCTAGCTTGGCGCGGGCGATTCTGCGTTTGCCTGCTGGAATAGAGTATAACGACGGCCGAGTCGCGAAGCAACGCCTGCCAACGTTTTGCTAGGCAACGTTACGGTCAGGTTGCGGCACCGTTGCTGCCATCTTCCTGACTGGTTCAGGGAGACGCTCTTTCACCGGCACGAACAGCAAACGATAATCGCGGCGGAAGCATACCGAGCAGCGAACCGGCTGCAGCAGAAAAATCGGCAGAAGATAACGTTCAGAAAATGTGCGGGGCCTCGAATGGAAGCCGGTGTCACTGCCGCAATCATCGCATCGATATTCAAGGCGCCGCTGAAGCCCAAACTGGTCGGGGGAGTTATTTGCCACGTTACACCTCTCTGGGAACTGGACAACGAAGGGGCGCAAACAGATTGGCTTCATTCTACCTCTAAGCCGTGACGCAAGCCAATCGAAAGTTCCGCGGTCGTAACTAAGCTGGAACCCGCGCCCCACTTGTAATCCAGGCCGTCCGCATGCTAACGTGCCGCCGTCCTATGTTTTGAATGAGTTACACTTCAAAATTGCTTTCATCCCACGCCTTACGAGGATTTCATCTATGAGCAGTCCAGTCCCCGGACCAGGAACTGTTGTCAAGAAACACGTCCCGTTCGTGCCCGAGAACATGGAGATGAAGGAGTTCACCCTTCGCGCGGTGTTGCTGGGACTTCTTATGACCATTGTTCTGGGCGCGGCCAACGCTTACCTGGGACTGCGTGCCGGGATCACAATCGCGGCAACATACCCGGCCGCAGTGATTGCGATGGCGGCAATGCGGGCGTGGAAGGGATCGCTGCTCGAAGAAAACATTGCGCGTACCGCAGGCTCGATCGGAGAGTCGGTCGCCGCCGGTGCGATTTTTACTATTCCAGCGTTTCTCATCGCAAAGGCGTGGCCGTCGTTTGAGCCAGGAGTCGCATATTGGAAGTCGACGGCGCTAATCATGGTGGGCAGCATTCTAGGAGTCCTCTTCATTTCCCTAGTGCGGCGCGGCATGGTCGAAGACCCGGAACTGCCCTTTCCTGAATCGCTGGCCGCATCGGAGATTCACAAGGCTGGGCAACGCGGTGCGCAGGCCGCGAAATATCTTTTCTGGAATATCGGCGTTGGCGGCTTCGTCTATCTGTTGGGCCGCTTTGGCCTGTTCGCCGCTGACAAAGACTTTCACTTTGGAGTCGGTGCTCTAGGCAGGAGTCAGGTGCGCCTCGGTGGAGTGGGGACTACGAATGTTCTAGCGACGGGCGCGGCCAGCATGGCTTCAGCGCCTAGCGTGAGCCCAGCCTACCTGGGAGTGGGATACATCATCGGGCTTCGATTGGCCTCACTTCAGTTTTCAGGAGGCGTGTTGGCATGGGGCCTGATGGTTCCGCTACTCATGTATTTTCTAGGTCCGCAACTCAAGCAATATGTTCCCGCGGATACTCCGGATGACTGGGCCTCGATGGCGATGGCAGTGTGGCGGTTTATTGTGCGGCCGATCGCGGTCGGCGGCATGTTGGTGGGCGCGGCGTACACCCTCTACAAAATGCGCACGAGCCTTACCGCGGGATTGGGAAAGGCGTTCTCCGACCTTCGACAAACCGCAGAACAACAGGCGAAGCTTTCCCGCACCGAGCGCTACATGAGTTCGAGGATTGTGTTCGGGTTGATCGCGGTTATGTTTGTGCTCATGTGCTTCCTGTACATACATATTTCCGGGCTGGTTTGGCCCGCGGTATTGGCGGCGCTGGTGATGCTGGTAGTGGGATTTATCTTCGCGACAGTTTCGGGCAACCTGGTCGGATTCATCGGCTCTTCCAACAACCCGATCTCCGGTCTGACGCTCTCAACTCTGATTATTGCTGCGTTGCTGATGGTAGCTTTGGGCGTTCACGGAATAAAAGGTGTCGCTACCGTCTTAGGAGTGGCTGCTGTAGTTTGCGTTTCGGCGGCGGTTGCGGGCGAACTGTTGCAGGATTTCAAGGTTGGCTACATTCTCGGCGGCACTCCCAGCAAAATTCAGAGTGCTGAATTGATTGCCGTGGTTGTGGCGAGTTTGGTCATGTATTGGCCGCTCTACCTGCTCCACACTGCATTTGGTTTCGGAAGCCGTGATCTTTCGGCGCCGCAAGCCGGGCTGATGGCCACTCTGGCAATCGGCATTGTTGGCGGCGACATGCCGTGGCCTCTCGTGGTGGTCGGAGTGTGCTTCGGTATCGGGCTGATCATGATGCAGGTGAAGAGTCCGATGCTGGTAGCCGTGGGAATGTATCTTCCGTTCGAGACCACGTTCGCGATTTTCCTGGGAGGAGTCTTCCGCGCGATCGGCGATTGGATTGCGAAACGTCGCGGCCTGAACGCTGCGCAAACGGCGCGAGCAGAAAATGCCGGAGTCCTTACCGCTTCCGGCTTGATCGCCGGTGAAGCGATCTGCGGACTGCTGTGGGCCGCGGTCATCGCATTGTCATTCGCTCAGCAACCCTGGTTGCACCTGCTCTCGGCGTGGGCTGCGAAAATCAAGACGGCGCAAATCTTTGATCATCCTCTTTATCTCAGTGGAATTGTGGTGATGGTTCTGCTCGCTTGCCTCATGATCTTCCTGCCGCTATCGAGCGCAGGCGACCCGAACGAGCCAGCACCGCCTGTCGCGATGATGTAGCTTATTGACCACGAAGGATACTGAGTCACGAAGAGATTCCGGAATTTCTTCGTGAAACTTCGTGCCCTTCGTGGTTTAGTGTTTCTATGTCGATCTCCGAAAATGTGGCCGCGGTGCGCGAACGGATTGCCTCGGCCGCGCGCCGCGCCGGGCGCAATGCCGACGGCATCACTCTGATGGCCGTCACCAAAACCCAGCCGCCGGAGCGCATCCGCGAAGCTCACGAAGCGGGACTCAGAATATTCGGAGAAAACCGAGTGCAAGAGTTCGCCGGCAAAGTCGATGCCCTACGGGATTTGAAAGCCGGCGAATGGCACATGATCGGCCACCTGCAAACCAACAAAGCTGCAAAGACAGCTGAACTATTTCGAGCGGTGGATTCAGTCGATTCATTGAAGCTGGCCAAAAAACTGAACGCAGCCGCACGCGCGCTCGACAAAAAGCTCGGCGTGTTAATCGAAATCAACGTCGGCGGCGAAGCCGCAAAAAGCGGTGTGGCGCCGGACTCACCAGCACTCGAAGAATTGCTGACAGCAGCGCCTCGCCTGGAAGCCTTAGCCTTCCGAGGACTGATGACCGTTCCCCCATTCACCGACGACCCCGAAGGCGCGCGCCCCTATTTCCGTAAGCTGCCCGAATTGCGCGATAGGATCGCTGCCAGAAAGCTGCCGAACATCGCCATGCACGAACTCTCCATGGGCATGTCGCACGATTTCGAAGTTGCGATCGAAGAGGGATCGACCTGCGTGCGCGTGGGGACAGCGATCTTCGGAGAGCGCGGAAAGCCTTAGCTCCGATAAGCAAAGGAACGTGGGAGAGCCTTTGATTTACTCCGTGAACCTCTGTGTCCTCTGTGTTAGTGCTTTTTTATGGTAGCCATTCATGAAACCTCCGAGGGTGTAACGTTCGCGGTAAGAGTCCATCCCCGTGCCAAGAAGAACGCCATTACCGGCGAACTCGGCGACGCGCTCAAGCTTTCCCTAACCTCGCCACCCGTGGAAGGCCGTGCCAGCGAAGCCTGCATCGAATTCTTCGCGAAACTTTTGAAGCTGCCTCGATCTTCCGTTACCATTGCCTCCGGCCAGACCGGCCGCCAAAAAATGATTCGTGTCTCAGGATTCTCGGCCGAAGAAGTACGCAAGCGGATTGCTGGCGCCGCCACAGGGAGCCACTCTTGAGCTTTGCCGAACGCCTGCAGGAAATTCGCACCGGGTTCGAGCGTCCCTTCTGGGTCGCGAATATCAGCGAAATCTTCGAGCGCCTTTCCTACTACGGCGCGTTCGCTTCGCTTGCCCTCTACCTGCAGGAGCGGCTGAATTTTTCCGCAGAGCAAACCGGAACCCTGACTGGCATCTTCGGCGGCATGGTATGGTTTCTCGCCATCTTCGGTGGAGCCGCCGCCGACCGCCTGGGCTTTCGCCGCGCTCTCTCGATGGCGTATCTCATTCTCGCGGCCGCATATTTCCTCATCGGTTCTATCGGCGCGTCGTGGCTCGCGCCGGTGCGCAATGCCGTGCCTCTCAGCTTATTTGTCGGCTTCATCCTCATTCTCCCAGCACTCGGCATCGCGCTGGTAAAGCCTTGCGTGGTCGGCACCACAGCCCGTGCCTCTAAAGAGAACGTCCGTTCCATCGGCTATTCCATTTACTACACCATGGTCAACATCGGCGGTGCGGCTGGGCCGTTGTTCGCGTCCTGGGCCCATCGCCATCTGGGCGTCGAGAGTGTTTACCGCGTTTCCGCGCTGTTCGTCTTCGCGATGTTTTTTGTGGTTTTGATTTTCTTTCGCGAGCCGCGCAAGCCCGGAGACGCGCCTCCGCCATCCATCGCCACCGTCGCACGGAATTTCTGCGTAGTAGTCGGCAACTACCGACTGGTTCTGCCCGTGCTGATGATCGCCCTGCTACTTCGCGTCGCGCTGTGGATTCATCCCACCTTCAACGTGCCATGGTGGATCTGGGTCGGACTCCTCGCGCTCGTCCTCGCCGGCATCAGCCGCTTCATGTGGTTCCTCGTGCTCTTCACCGGCTTCTGGATCGTCTTCTGGCAACAGTACATCAGCTTGCCCGGTTACATTCACGGCTTCATTAATCCTCGCGCCGATGTCGAGATCATTTTGGTTACGGATGGCCTGGCGGTGATCTGTCTCACCCTCGCAATAAATTTCCTGACGCGCAAAATTCCAGCCTTCCAGGCCGTAATCCTGGGCACGCTGATCACTTCGGTTTCGTGGATCATCCTCATCCTCCGGCCAACCATCTGGGGAGCCATCCTCTCGTTATTTGTTCTCGCGCTCGGTGAGATCATCCAGCAGCCGCGCTACTACGAATACATCGCGCTGCTCGCGCCTCCGGGACAGCAAGGCACTTACATGGGGTTTGCGTTTATGCCGATCGGCATTGGCTCGCTGATCGGCGGATGGTTCGGCGGGACACTCATGCATCACTTCGGAGAAGTCACGCACCAACCCGAGCGAATCTGGTGGAGCGTGACCGCAGTAGGCGTGGTGACGACGGCTCTGCTGTGGGTGTATGACAGATATTTTAGAGTGGTCTCACTTGCGGCGAAATGAAACGCAACGCCATGACTGTTAGTGTGAAATCTCAAACTCCGTCAGCGAAACCCAGCCCAGCAGAAGTCGCCGCGCAGATTCGCCTCGCGCTCAAAGATGGCGGCTCCGCCGAGCATGCTGCAGGCGTGCAATGGTTCTTCAAAGATAAAATCAAATCGCACGGATGGTATACGGCGGACCTGCGCCGCGCTGTCGTCCGCCTTCGTCGGGAACTAAAGAAAGAATGCGGGCTCGGCTTTCTGGTCGAGGTTGCGGACCAACTTTTTTCCGGCCCGGTGCTGGAAGAAAAAGTTGCCGCCGTATTCCTGCTGGAAAAACTCGACGCCGAGTTCAGCGATCGAGAGTTCAAGCTGTTCGAGTCCTGGCTTGACCGCATCAGCAGTTGGGCCGATCACGATGGACTGGTGCACTACCTAATAGCCCCGATGGTTGCATCGAAACCGTCACGCACAGAAGCGGTCTTCCGCTGGGCCAAGTCGCCCAACGGCTGGCGCCGCCGCGCCGCCTGCGTTGCGCTGATTCGAGGAGCGCGAGCAAGAATGTTCTTCCCGGAAATCATGAAGCTGTCGAACTCCCTGCTCACCGATGACGACGACATGGTGCAAAAAGGGTTGGGCTGGCTGCTACGCGAGACGGCGAAGTTCGATGCCAAACGCGCAGTTCCATATTTGATGAAGATTCGCGGACGCGCACCAAGACTGGTGTTGCGTACAGCGTGCGAGACTCTGCCTCCCGCGGTCAAGAAAAAGATTCTAGCCCCTGATCGAGATCAGAAATAACTCAGCCAGTTATCGCTGCGCCTCTGCTTCAATCCCGCAAACCAGCGGCAAAGGGGATAAAGCGTAAGCACGACAAAAATCCAGATCAGATAAATAATCGGCAAAGAATATCCCCAACCGGGCGGCTTAGTCATCGGAAAGTCGCCAAGCCCCGGCGACTCGAACATCCAGTGCACCTGGCCGAACCGCGCATAACACACCGCGACCGCGAGCAAGTGGATGAAAGGAATATGCAGCAGATAATAAAACATCGGCACCTTGCCAATGGTAAGCGCTGGCCGCAGCCATCGCGGGGTTCCGGCGTCGACCGCCCACCAAAAAAGCAGAGCCGGCCCCAGCGTCATCAGTAGATACAAAAGCGATGGTGGATACTTCGTGGTATTCAAAAATGAAAGCACAGTAAAAGCTGCGGATCTTTGGCCGCTCCAGGGAAGCGGATCACCGTAAACATTGATGCCGCGCAAAACGACGAATGCCGCGGACAAGCCAATGCCCAGCGGCAGCAGAAATGCTTTCCGACGTTCCGATGGCCAGCGGTAGATTTGTCCCAATCCATAGCCTGCCGCGGTAACTCCGACCCACGGAATGAGTGCATACGTAACAAAAATAATGCGCCCGGGATGATTCATAATGATGTTAGGCGAGTGCAGAATCGACCAAAGTGGGTTCGAAGATTCCACGGAGTCCAGCAGATTATGGGTCGCGATCATCACCACGCCGAATGCTGTCACAACCCAAGTCGGCAGATAAACCAGCACCGAAAGCACAATCATCGCCCAACCCAGGGCCCACAAAACGATGAGCAGCGTCAGGTGGTAATCGAAGTTAAACTGCCAACCGAGGCAGCGGTTTACCGTGAGTTCCAGAAAGATCAGCCACAGGCCGCGCGTAAATAGAAACCGCGATAACTCGCGCTTGCTCTTCTTGGCCAGCGAAAGATAGGCGCCCGTGCCGGTGAGCAGAAAGAAAACCGGCGCACAGAAGTGCGTGATCCAGCGCGTAAAGAACAGCGGGATCGTTGTAGTGGCAGGATCCGTGGGATTAAAACCCGAATTGCCGAAAAAATCCCGCACGTGATCGAGCGCCATGATAATCATGATCACGCCGCGAACTACATCAATCGATTCGATGCGAACGCGCTTCGTGACCACAGACGCGACGGCAGGCTCGGCTATGGCAGCCATATGGCCTGACAGTGTAGCAAGGAGTCATCCTCAAATAAATCGCATTCTGGAATGCGATTTCCTGCGGCCTGATTCGCCCAAATCATTGCCATTGTTTACAATAGAGGTTTGCCCATGGACCTGGCTGCCATCCAATCTGCGCTGCGCGAACGCAACATCGACGCGTGGTTGTTCTACGATCACCATCATCGCGATCCTATCGCTTACCGCGTGCTTGGCTTGCCCGCAGGCCTAATGGTTACGCGACGATGGTTTTACCTGATACCCGCGCAGGGCGAACCGGTAAAGTTGGTTCACAAAATCGAAGCCGGCCATCTTGATTCGCTGCCCGGCAGCAAACGCCAGTATTCCGGATGGCAGGAATTATTCGACAGCCTAAAGGCGATTCTCGCACCTTATCGCGACATCGCGATGCAGTACTCGCCCAACAACATCGTCTTCACGATTTCCCTGGTCGATGCCGGCACGGTCGAACTTCTGCGCGGCCTCGGCAAGAACGTTGTCAGTTCCGCCGACCTGGTTGCGCAGTTCGAAGCCACGTGGAGCGACGAGCAGATCAAGACGCACTTCGCAGCCCGCGATGCCATCGATGCGATTACTGCAGCGGCCTTTCAGGAAATCGGGCAGCGCACCCGCAACGTCGGCACTACCGAACACGAAATCCAAACCTGGTTCATGGAGGCGTTTCGCCGCGAGAACCTGCTCACTGACGATCCGCCGATCGTGGCCGTCAACTCCAACGCCGGTAACCCGCACTACGAGCCTCGTGCCGACCACCCCGTTCCTATTCGCGAGGGAGACCTCGTGCTGCTGGACGTGTGGGGCAAGAAGGACGTTCCGGGCGCGGTGTACTACGACATCACCTGGATGGGATTCGTGGGCAACGCGCCATCCGGACGCATGCGCGAGGTCTTTGAGATTGTGCGCGACGCGCGCGATGCCGGAGTGAAAACCGTGACCGATGCCATCAACTCCGGACGCCGCATCGCCGGATGGGAAGTGGATCGCGCCACCCGCAACCACATCAAGGAAAAAGGTTACGGTGATTATTTTATTCACCGCACCGGACACTCCATCGGCACCGACGTCCACTCCAACGGAGCCAACATGGACGATCTGGAAATTCACGATGAGCGCCAGATTCTTCCGAACTCCTGCTTCTCCATTGAGCCCGGCATTTATCTGCCGGAGTTTGGTGTGCGCAGCGAGGTCAACATGCTGGTCCGGCCCGGTTCGGCGGAAGTCACCGGCAACATTCAACGCGAGATCGTGACCATCTGATGGCAAATCAAACTGCAAAGACAACGACCAAGGCAGCCGAACCGGCGCAGCCCGCAAGCATGATGGCGGTGATTGCGCCCGCCGTGGGCTGGCTGATTCCCGGCGCGGGCCACATGATTCAGAAGCGCTGGATTCGCGGCGGTCTGCTACTAGTCTCGATCAGCGCTCTGTTCGTGCTTGGCCTTATGATGCAGGGGCACATCTACAAGGCGAATGGCGGCGACATCCTCGACATGCTCGGATTCATCGGCGACCTGGGCGCAGGCGGCCTATACATTGTGACCCTCGCCATGAACTGGGGACAGGGCGCGGTCGCTTTCGCCACCGCCGATTATGGAACCAAGTTCATGATCGTCGCTGGACTGCTGAACTTCATCGCGGTGGCCGACGCCTACCACATCGCGATCGGGAAAAAACAATGAGGCAGCTATCAGCCATCAGTCGTCAGCCATCAGCTAAAACTTCAATTCCGGTTGGGGCATCATGACGATTCAACTCTCTCACTTCAGCGCGGCTTTTGTGTTCGCGCTCTTTGCTTCCATCGTCTTCGGCATCACTCACCGTGAAACTACGCGCGATATGATCCGCTACGGCCTGTATTGTTTCGCCATGTTTCTGGGAGGCGTTTTCGTGGCCGGATGGACGATGTGGTTGGTGCGAAGATAGCTTTTAGCTCTTAGCCTTTAGCTCTTAGCTTCTTTTCTTTGTAGTGAATCCGCGTCCGGCTTTTCTCGTGTTACTGTCTTCCTGTGCCGATGCTGAAACTCTTGTGCCTAACAAGCTAGGGGCTAAGAGCTAACAGCTAAGAGCTTCTATCCTTCCCACACAAACGCATCAAACACCCGCTTCGAATCAAAATTCAGCCGCCGGTACAGAGCAACAGCTCCGGCGTTGGCCTCAGTTACGGTCAGCGATAACATCGAGAAGCCACGCTTGCGAAGATTTGTAGAAGTTGCCGCCAGCAACGATTCGCCAATGCCGCGCGAGCGATATTCAGGAAGCACGCAAACCTGCGTTACATGACCAACGTCCGCGCGCACGCGCGAGCACAGAATCATGCCAATCAGATTCTTTCCCTTGCGATCTACCGCGGCATAAGATGACTCCGCATCGAACACTCCGCATCCCGGGAAACGCACAATGTTATTCAGAAAGCGCAGCGATCCGCTCAGCGTGTGGTACTGGTCATTGATCTGGGCGTCGACGTGGCCGCGATAAGCGGCCGTGATCACAGCAGCCGCGGGTTGATAGTCCGCTTCGGTCCAAGGACGAACTTCGACATCTGCATGCGTCGCTCTTGCTGGGGGAACAATCCTGGACAGATCCAGCAGCATAAACAGCCGCGGGTGGCGCTGGAAGCCCTGATCGAGAAACGGCCGCGCAACGCTTCCCGCTTCGTGCGCCAGTAACTGCGCCTCGACGCGATGGATTCCGGGAGACTGCTGCAGCGTTTCGATCACATGCGTTAGCAGCTTGACTTCGACCTCGCCCGCGTTCGAAACTCGTCCGCCGTTCGCAACGTAAAGATCGCCGACTACTCCCTTGCTGCCTTCGTACACAAAGAAGCTGTAACCGAAAATGCGCCCGCGATCAATGGCAGCGTATCCAGGGAGAATTTTCGCGTCGACATAGCGCAGAATCATCTCCGCCGACCCGTGATAATCCCACGAGAGCAGGCTCGCCCACGCGCGCGTCTCATCGTCGAGCAGGGGGCGCAGGTCGACGGAAGAAAAATGCCTGAGATCGAGAATCTCCACGGGGCTCCTGCAAATTCAGCCGCAAAAGACGGTGGCTAAGTTTGCAATGGCAGAATCCAGAGTTTAGTGCGTTATGAGAGTTCAAGCAAACCGGCGGAACACCGGCCGACAACATTTCATCCTACTGCCCGGAAGCCGCGCCCGCCGCGGCAACCCAGTAGTAGTCCACGCGCTGCGCGGCATAGTGTCCCAGGTAAGAGACGCGGCGGCCTGCCACCAGCTTTGCGATCTCGGCCTGTGTATTCTCCGGCGCCACCAACAAGTGTTCCTCTGGAGGAACACTGCCCCAGTCGTAGTTGAAGGTCAACCGGTTGCGGTAAAAGGTCAATCCATATTCCAGTTCGCGCCGAACATGGTAGACGGCTAGCGGCAACGGTTGAGTTTCCATCCGAGCAATTTCCCGCGCCAGGGGCCGCGCTGAATAAGTTTCATCCAAGTCGGTAGCTCCCAGTCGCAACACGATTCCCACAAACAGCAGAATCGGAATCACCGTGACAAATCGCAGCATGCGAAGACCTGTCTTGCGAACCAGTGTGAGCGCAATTCCGGCGCACAGAACGAATGCAACGCCGAGCGCTGCCAGCATTGGTCGACCTCCCGGAAGCCGGTGTTGCGTGATCAAATAGGCAATCAATAACGCTGGAACAATCGGAGCAGCGGCGAATAACGCGTGCAACACTGCCAGCCATATTGCCGGCGGCCTGGCGTCGTTTCGCTCCAGATCTTGCCGCAGATATCCTGCTAATAAGAGCGCGCCCGCAGGAATCGCGGGAAGAATATAGCCGGGCAACTTTGATTGTGAGATTGAGAAGAACACCACGGGCACGACCAGCCAGCAGCACGCGAAAATGCCGAATTGCTGTGCGAAATCCTCGCTGGCCTGCACGAATCTTCGTCGCTCCCACCACTGCCGCACCGCTTGCACGAAGCCCGCAATCACAAAGACCGTCCAAGGAGCCAGCGCCAGCGCCGTCATCGGCAGGTAATACCAGATGGGCTCGCGATGGTGATAAAGATTTTCCGAGAACCGGTCCAGATTTTGCTGAACGATAAATTCGCGAAAAAACTGCGGATTGCGCATCTGCACCGCCGCATACCACGGCAGCGCGACTGCGCAGAACAGAATAATTCCCGGCAGCCACACCGACTTCAAAACCAGTCGCCAATCTTTAACCGCAATCGCATACAGAGCGATCACCAGCGCGGCCAGAAACGGCGCGACGGGTCCCTTCGCAAGCATGCCTAGAGCCATGAAGGCGTAAAACATGCCAAGGTAAATTTTCTTTTCACTCTCCCGCCACGCCCACCAACTGAGCATACCGATACCGAAAGCCGTGGCCAATGCCATGTCCATCGAGGCGGCGTGCGCGAATCCGGCAATGGCGGCGGAAGATGCTGTGATGAGCGCGCCGTCGAGTTCAAATCCAAACTTGAAGCGCCGCAGAAAAAAGTACACAGCCAGTACCAATAGAGCGGCATCGAGCGCCGATGGCAGCCGTGCGGCCCAGTCGCTTACACCAAAAATCGAATACGACAGCATGGCTTGCCAGTAATAGAGCGGCGGCTTTTCCAGCCACGGATGCCTGCCAAGCACAGGTGTAATCCAGTCGCGTCGCTCCAGCATTTCACGAGCGACTTGCGCATAGCGCGGCTCGTCGGCTCCAATCAGACCGAACTGTCCCAGCCCGTAGAGAAACAGAAACGCGCAGAAGCCCGCCAGCAATAGCGCGTCCGTGCGGGTGCGATTCGTCATGGGAGGATCAAAGGTTTCAAGGTTTCGGAAGTTTCAAGGTTTCAAGCGGTCGCAGGCATAGCTACATCCGACGAATTGAGCCTCGAAACGTTGAAACTTTGAAACGTTGAAACCTCATGTTGAATCATTGTACGGAAGGACCGCGCCGCAGCATTTCCAGAACCGGTCGTACCGCCTCAGCCAGCGGCCCATCCAGCGAGCAACCGCTGGCGCATTCATGACCTCCGCCGCCAAAGCCCTCGGCCACTCGCGCCACATCGAGCTTGCCCTTGCTGCGCAGGCTTACGCGAACGCGCCCGTCGGGAAGTTCACGAAAGAAAGCCGCCGCTTCAACTTCTCCGATCGAGAGCACGTAATTCACCAGGCCCTCGCAGTCTTCTTCCTTTGCTTCACAACGTTCCATTTGTTCCTGCGTTACCCAGGTCCACCCGATGTGGCCGTCGGTATTGAGGTTGCGCAGTGCCTCGCCGAGCAGCCTCATCTTGGCCACCGAGTGCGCAAAATAAATACTGCGCGCGCAATGCGACGGGTCCGCGCCCGCCAAAACCAGCTCCCGCGCCAGTGCGAATGTATGCTCGTTCGTCCCCTGAAACATAAACGATCCTGTATCGGTCATCAGCGCCGTGTAAAGGCACGTTGCAATCTCAGACGAGACGGGCGTTCCCGCCTCGCGCGCCAGCCGGAATACCATCTCCCCCGTCGCGACCGCATGCGGATCAATCCAGTTCACATCCGCGAACGGCCTTCCGCTGACGTGGTGATCGATGTTGATCAGAAATCGGCTTTCCAATCCCTCCAGCCGCGTGCGATGAATGCTGTCACATTCCAGAATGATCGCGGCTTCGTAGCTGCCGCCAATTCGGCTGGCCTGCTGCACCTGATCGGCGAAGGGCAGCGAGCGATAAATTCGCGGGACGCCATCGTGCAAAACCACGTCGGCCTGCTTCCCCATCGAGCGCAAAACCTGGCAGCATGCCAGCGCCGATCCAATGGCGTCGCCGTCCGGTCGCGCGTGCGACGTAAGCACGAATCGGTCGCGCTGCTCGATTTGCTGGAGAACATCCTGCAACATAATGGCTATGCCTTCTTTTCGCTCGATCCCGCGCGCGTCTTCATTCGCTTTTTCGCGCGCGCCAGCAGTTCTTCCACTCGCGCCTTTTCCCGCTCCGAACGGTCCAGCCGGAAATGCAATTCCGGCGCGCGCCGAATCCGCAAACGCTCCACCAGTTCGTGCCGTATGTATTCCTTCGCCGCGATCAAACCCTCAAGGCTGCGATCTGCCTCCTGGTCATCGCCATCCACATCCACCAGAACTTGCGCCGAACGGCCGTCGTCGGCCACATGCACCGCGGTCACGCCCACCAGCCCAATGCGAGGATCGCCCAACTCCCCTTCCACCAGAGTTTCGATCTCCTCGCGCAAAGCCTCGCCCAACCGCCCGCGATGATATTTGACCGCGCGCTTCTCCACGGCTCACCTCAAGGTAAAACGCATGAGAATATCAGAAAATCGGCCACAGGTGTTGGCCCTGTAGTGCTATTCTCGCGCACGAATGAGGGATCACGGTAAGTACGCAGGTAACAATAGGATAGCGGCACACCTTCGCCACCGTCTGGCAATCCACGGGCCGAGCGTTACCGCACTTCCACCGACAGCAAATCCCCATCCGACGCGCCACCGGGCTTATAGTTCACCGAGACTGCACGATCGTTCCATTCGCAGGAAAACTTTTCCGCTCCGATCAGTGGCAGCGACTTGTAGTCGGCAGTCCGCAGTTTTAGAACTACTTCGCCAGATCTCACGGTTAGCACCGCAGCTGGAGATTGGGAGCAGTCCACGTCGACGAGGCGCCCCTGCAGGAATTTTGCGGGACGCTTGTCTACTGTGCCTGAGGATTGTCCCGCTTTTTGGGCTGCGGCGCGCTTGGCGGCATCCTGCTCCAGCACGTCGAATGGCGAAGGTTGGGCTGCGACTTTCTGGTTTGCTACTGCGGCGGCTGAGATGCCGTATTTTTCTTCGTTCGGCATCGTGCCCAGCCTATCGCGAGCTGCCGTAGCGATCTCCGGATTGTTGCTTGCCTTCAGGCGCTGCAGCAATGTGACTGCGGCGTCCCATTTTTTGTCTGCAATATAAATTTCCGCCATGTTGTAAACATACTGCTGGTTGCGCGGACTCAGCCGGATCGCGGCGTGCTCGGCCTGCATCGCTGCCACCGGCCCTCCGCCTTTCATATGCGCCGTCGCCAGCAGGTCGTAGGCGTTGGCGAATTCGGGATACCACTCCACCGTGGCGCGCAGGTCGACCATCATGTTAGGCAGACCCACAATGTCGGCGTGCTTCGATTGCGCCACGCGGTATTTCAGCACAGAACTGTAGTACCGGATCCACGGATCATCCGGCTTCAGCCCGGCGGCATTGGATAGTTCTTCGGCAGCGGCATCGAACTCTTTGCGCTGCAGGTGGTCCCAGGCAAGAGCGCGGTGAGCGATCTCGTTGCCGACGGATGTGACCAGCAGAGGATTCTTCTTGTCGTCCCTTTCCTTATCTTTATCCCTGCTGAATAATTTTTCGGGAACCGGCTCGGGAGTTGCGGCTAGGGCCTGCAGTTCCTGCAAGCCCACGTCGCGGCGTTCAGGAACTCTGCTCTTAACTTCGGCCGCGATCGCGCGCGCATCGTTTTCAGTGATCACCTTGGAGGTGATTACGCGCGTATCCGTGTGCACGATCTCAGGAAACTGATAGGGCTGCGGCGGGGTGAGTTGGGATTGGGAATCAGGTTGCCTGGAGGCGTCGAGCGCCACGAACAGCGGCGTGAGCGAGTGAAAGTAATCTTTTGCCGCCTGATCAAATTGAGTCGACGACATGCCGTAAGCTTTTTGGATCGCATCTTCCACTGGCACGTGCTGGATCTCAACCAGATCGAAATAAGTTCCCGCCTCCTGCAGTTTCTTCTCATGGATGAGGTAATGCATCACCATCCACGATTGTGCATAGAAGAGCGTGTGGTGCGTGCCTTCGATGTAGCTCGAGGTGTCGTGCTTCATTGTGAAGAGGTCGGGCAGCGTTAGCCAAACCTGGCCGCTAAGAAACTCCGTAAGCGACTTCGGAAGACTCCGAACTTCCTGCTGGTTCTGCAGCAGGTCTTGCGTGTAAGCGGATTGCAGTTCGGGATCGCCGCCGATTTCGTACTTTTTGTCATCCAGGCGAATAGAGCTGAAGTATTCTGCCAGACCTTCATCGAACCATCCCGCCGCCGGAGGATAGTTGTTGTTCACAAGCATGTGGGCAAAGTCGTGGGCAACGGCGCGCCAGGATTCCGGCTCGAACAAATTCAGCACGATAAAGTTCTGGTCTTCGCCGGGAACAAAGAAACCAGCAGCGTCGATGGGCTGGCCTTGCCGCAGGGGCGCGCTTTGGTAGTAGTTCTTATCATTCTTGAAAGCGAGGATCGTCAGCGGCTCCGACTCGTTGAGTCGGTCCCGCATGAGCAGGGTAGCGAAGACGGACCGCATCTGCTCAAAGCGCAAAGCGACTTCGGTGCCCCTCTTTTCGCCGGCATCGGTAATCACCGTGTAGTGCGTGGAATGAATTTCGCGCCACGGCGATTGCTCCGCCGCACGAGCAGAGGCAGCCAGAAGGAGCGCAAGAAGCATCGTAGAAAGAAGTGAAGTCGGGATGGCGCGAATGCTGGCCATGTATGGCTTGAGGGGAGTGGAAGCTATTGAAATGCTAACACGCGGCCAACCGCGGGCGTCCTACTGATCGGTGCGGCAGCGGTGCGCGGCGGACGGCAGCGATCGCACGTAGCCACCGGGCACATATTGAACGTAGGTCTCGAGTCCGTTTGGATCCAAAATCATGCCGTCGTGTACGGCCTCATGCTCCCTGCGGAAGTATGAATATTCAAATTTCTTTCCATCGCCCATGACCTGGCTCTTGATGTAGCCGTCGGGAAAATATTTGTTGGTTAAGACCAGATTCGCGGCTCCATGTCCCGCCGTGATCATCTGCCCTTTCTCGTCATAGGTATAGGAATCCACATGCCCTGCCGAATCTGTGGCGCGGATCATTCGCCCACCTGCGTCGTATTCGTACCGCATCGTGCGGCCTTGAAAGATGTGATCTTGCTGATTCGGTGCTCAGAGTCGTTTTCGAAGTGAAGCCAATTTCCGGAGGGACTGCTGATCGAGACAAGAGCGCCAAACGAATCGCGCTCCATCTTGTACTCACGCCCCTCGGGGTCAATGAGGCCGGTCAAGACTGTGACGTTCTGCGGCAGCGCATTCGGCGTGTAAGGAAACATATAGGTCCAGCCGTCGGCCGTTTTAATTCGCCATGTCTTTCCATCAAAGACCAATTGAGTGTTCTGAAAACGACCCTCGCGATCCCAGCCAGATTGGTACGTGTCGCCAGTCTGTCCGGTTGCTGGCGGCAGGTGGTTGTAATGAATTCTGACGCCGTCTTCCATGATCAGGTCGATCGCGACGCCCATCTGTCCACCGAGAAAAATCTCAAATGAATCTGAACCGCCGATTCCGAATGCCCGCGAACGATCGTCCTGATTGCGATGAATTCGGCTGAATTGCATGGCCGGTTCATCTTCGAAAACGAAATCCGCTTTGCGCAGAATGATCAGCCCAACGCCGGTGTCCACGCGGAAGGTTTGCGTGGCTGTATCCGGTAGGGCAGATTCTGTGTACTGCATTTTCCAGAGCAGCTTGTCTCCGGGGCCGTCGTAAATCGTCACGACAGGGTCTCCCGACTCCACGAAAGAATCCCATTGTCCTTCCGCCCCGATTACGTCCCCGCCCATCCGATCGATTTGGAAGCCTGAGAGAACTCCGCCGCTCAGTAAGCTTGTGTAGTCGCTGCTCAGGGGCAAATCGAAATAGAGCATGACAAGATTCTTGGTTAGAAGTTTTTGCACCCGCGAAGTCAGCCATTCCGGATTCCGCTTTCCCAGCAGCGAAAGCGGATGCAAACGAGCTGACGAGACCATTCCGAAGCGTCCCTCGTCGCGCATGTTCTCTACATAACTCCAGTCATAAGCGGGAATGTACATGTCGCTGGCGGTTACGCCGATCAGAATCGAGGCTGGATCGCGCGAAATTTCTGGATACTTCTGCGCCATGAATTCGATCCACTTCTCGGTGTTCAATTGATTGCGCGCCGGATCAATGAGCCTCGGGTCAAGAGGAATTGGAGCCAGCACCTTCACGTCAATTCCAAGCTTTGCTTTGTAATACGCAGGCGCCCATTGCAGCGATTCGCCCTCAGCCATACCGATTGGCAGAAGATAAACATTTTTTGCCGGCACCGCTGGAAGCTGAAGCCGTCGCACTGGAGTGAGGTCAATTTTGTCGCCACTTCTGTTGCCCTCGGGCTCAAACACCAGCCGTGAAAAATCCCATACGCCATTGGTCCAATTGGCGACGCCGTAGAGATGTCCGCTGCCGCGCGAGCCGCTCAACGTCACCGACCATTGCGCGAATTGCGAACCACCGAACGGAAACAGAAATCCGAACACCGGCTGTTTGGCCCGGATGCCGCTGCCCAGCGCACTCTGCACGCCAGGCGAAGACAGGGCCGTTTGCAGTGAGCTTGTATAGGCTGTGGACTGCAAGAGGCTCCGATTCAAGAAAACGACCGTTACGATTGCCATGAAAGCGACGAACAGAAGCACCACTACGCTGGCGGCCAGCGGGAAAAAACTTGTGGAAGGTTTTCGGGAACCGGCTTGAGGCACAGGGCTGCAGCGCGGGCATACCCATCCACGGAGTGCCGACCCACATTTCGGGCACGCCGCTGCTTCCGTCGCTGTTGGCATCCTCGATAATTAACATAGCGGGGGCACCGCGAAAGGTTACCTTGGAGCAGGAGCCAGAAGACGCTGGCTATATGTGGGGCTGCATCTATGCTACGTCTTGTCCGCACTTCGGGCAGAGCGTATTCCAAACGAGCGCACGTGCCTCGTAAAGCGGTTGGTGGCAAAAGGGGCACATGAACCCCAGATCGCGACACATCTCGTTGTCATGCTGGATGGTGCGATAGATCGCATACGCCTCGCTAATTATTAGGGCGCCCAGGAAAAGCAGCACAGATGCGCGAGGGATCCTAACCAGCAAGATTTTCTGCATGCCTATGAAGACCAGGAAAGCGACGGACGCCGCTCCGAGAAAAGCCATTACACGAAGATTATGGCTCTTCGCAATCAGAGCGCGTTTTTGGGCCAACTCGCCTGTCAGTACAGTTTTCACCTAGTGAGAATAGGACGCGGGTGGAAGGAGCCGCAAATTACGAGTGTGCAGAGCGTAATGGGATCTTGCTATGAAGGCCGAGGTAAATGCCTAGTCGCCGCTGGCGTGGTTTTGCGTAGGCACCAGAACAAGGCGCGGGCGTGCTTCGGCGGGACGATGCTGCGAGGTTCGTCCGCATAAATCGAGAATGGCGAAGACTGCTGCGTACGCGGAGAGAACGCCGATGCCGACCGAGGCGGCTACGGTGAGGCAAAGAATCAGAGGCATGAAGAGCGAAATCACGGTCGACCACCCTTATTAAATTGCAGTATCAGATGCCACAGCTTCAACTTTCGTCTACGCGGCTTTTTCAATCTACCTGCGTTAAAGGCCGCTGCTAGTGACGATTCAGGTGCGCCGCAGCTTGCTGCTCCGTAGTAAAATACGGAGTAGAGCTGTGCACTCCTACTGTCGGACAAGTCTGTAAGCCTGTCGACATTACGGAAGGGCAATCCAACCCGGTTTTTCAGACAAGTAACCAATGGCTATTACTAAAATCTCCGTGCGCGGGGCGCGCCAGCATAACCTCAAGAACATCGACGTTGAGATTCCGCGCAATACTTTGACGGTGGTCACCGGACTGAGTGGATCGGGCAAGTCGTCGCTGGCGTTTGACACGATTTATGCCGAAGGGCAGCGCCGCTATGTGGAGACTTTGTCGACCTATGCACGGCAGTTTCTGGACCAGATGGAGCGCCCGGATGTGGATGCAATCGATGGACTTAGCCCGTCCATTTCGATTGAGCAGAAGACCACCAGCCGCAGCCCGCGATCGACCGTTGGAACTATCACCGAGATCTACGACTATCTTCGCCTGCTGTTCGCTTCGATTGGAGTGCCGCATTGCCCCAAGTGCGGGCGGCCGATCAGCCGCCAGTCAGCGGAGCAGATCGTGCAGCGTGTGATGCTTCTAACTCCTGAGGATCGAGTAATGGTCCTCGCGCCCATCGTGCGCGGGCGCAAAGGCGAGTTCAAGAAAGAGATGGAGACGCTGCTCAAGCATGGCTATGAGCGGGCGCGTGTCGACGGCGAAATTGTGAATCTGGATGACGACCTCGCGCTCGATAAGCGCAAGAATCACACGATCGAAGTGGTGATCGACCGGTTGCTGGTGAAGCCGGGGATCGAGCATCGTCTGGAAATGTCAGTCGGGCTGGCGATGAAGCTGGCCGGCGGCCTGGTGCAGATCGCCGTGGTCGGCGGGGATGAGCAACTTTATTCCGAGAAGCTGGCTTGTCCGGATTGCGGCATCAGCGTGCCGCAACTTGAGCCGCGTTCGTTTTCGTTTAACAGCATGTATGGAGCTTGCCCGGAGTGCCACGGCCTCGGCAGCCGTTATGATTTCGATCCCGCGAAGGTGATTACGGATTGGTCGAAGCCGCTGCTCGATGGCGGACTGGGGCCAGGTTCGGCGTCACAGGGATTGATTCATGCGTTGCAGATTACGGCGGCGGCGCACGGAATTGATCTGAGCGAACCGTTTGAAAAACTTCCAGAGCAAGTTCAGGATCTGTTGCTGAATGGAGAATCAGGGCGCGGCAAGACTGGCTTCCGCGGAATCTTTGGATACCTGAAGCAGAATTTGGAGGAGTCGACCTCGGAGGGTTATCGCGACTGGCTGATGGATCACATGTCGGCGACGGATTGTCCCGCGTGCGGGGGCAAGCGGCTGCGGCCGGAGAGTCTAGCTGTGAAGGTGAGCCGCATGTCGATTGCTGAATTTACCGCGCTGCCAATTTCAAAGGCGCTCGATGTCGCGCGAGGCATTAGGCTCGCGGGACGAGAGGAAAAAATCGCTGGCCGCGTTATGCATGAAATTGTGGAGCGGCTGCAATTTCTGAATGCGGTGGGATTGAATTACATTTCACTCGACCGCTCGGCAGCGACTTTGTCTGGAGGCGAAGGGCAGAGGATTCGTTTGGCGACGCAGATTGGGTCGAAGCTGCGCGGCGTGCTCTATGTTTTGGATGAGCCTTCGATCGGATTGCATCATCGCGATAACGGACGGCTGCTGAACGCACTCGAGAATTTGCGCGACTTGGGGAACACTGTGCTCGTCGTCGAGCACGACGAAGAGACGATTCGCCGCGCGGATTATGTAATCGACCTCGGTCCCGGCGCGGGACGACATGGCGGAGGGTTAGTGGCGCACGGAACTCCTGCGGAAATTATGCGCGAACCCAACTCGCTGACCGGGGCTTACATTTCCGGCAGAGTGCAGATTGAGATGCGCGCCGAGCGGCGTCAGAAAAACGGTGCGGCCCTGACGATTCTGGGTGCGAAGGAAAATAATCTCAAGAATCTCGATGTAACTTTCCCGCTCGGCGTGATGACCGTGGTGACGGGAGTTTCCGGGTCGGGCAAGTCCACGCTGGTAAACGACATTCTTTATCCCGCGCTGGCGCGCCAGCTTTACCGTTCGCGCGAGAAGTCGGGCGAGCATAAGGCGATTGTGGGCGCGGAGAACATCGACAAAGTGATTCGCATCGATCAGTCGCCGATTGGCCGTACGCCGCGCTCGAATCCCGCGACCTATACCGGAGTCTTCACTGCGATTCGCGATATTTATGCCATGCTTCCCGAGGCACGCGAGCGCGGCTACAAGCCGGGACGATTTTCGTTCAACGTGCCCGGCGGACGTTGCGAAGCTTGCCAGGGCGAAGGACAGCGCCGCATCGAGATGAATTTTCTGCCCGATGTTTACGTGCTCTGCGAAGTCTGCGGCGGACGCCGTTACAATCACGAAACGCTGGCTGTGAAGTACAACGGCAACTCCATCGCCGACCTGCTGGAGATGCCCGTCTCCGACGCGCTGCCGATTCTCGAAAACATTCCGCAGGTAAAGCAGAAGCTGCAGACGCTGGTCGACGTTGGCCTCGGCTACATTCATCTCGGTCAGTCTGCGGTCACGCTCTCAGGCGGCGAAGCGCAGCGCATCAAGCTGGCCCGCGAGTTGAGCAAGCGGCAGACGGGCAAGACTCTTTATCTTCTCGACGAGCCCACCACCGGCCTGCACTTCGACGACGTGAAGAAGTTGCTCGACGTGCTGCACCGGCTGACCGACCTGGGCAATTCGATCGTCATCATCGAACACAATCTGGACGTGATCCGCAACGCCGACTGGATCATCGACCTCGGCCCCGAAGGCGGCGAAGACGGCGGCCGCCTCGTGGCCCAAGGCACGCCCGAGCAGGTGGCGCGAGTGAAGAAGTCGTACACAGGGCAGGCGCTTGCGGGATACTTCGCGGGGAACGGCAAGCGGAGCGCCTAGCTGCAAATCGACGTTATGTTCCGACTGGAACATTTGTACATACAAAATGTTCCAGTCGGAACATTCGAGCGTTTTTACCGGAACACTGTGGAAATCTCGGAAAACTCGGAAAACAACCTTAAAGCTATAGTCGGTGGGCGGCAGGTTGCTGATGCGGATGAATTTAGCGTACAGGCCGGAAAACGTGGTAGAAAAGCCACAGGGCGAAGGAAAAACGACTGAGATCGGGAACGGTGTTGGCAGTCGACGGCGGCGAGTGCCGATTACATAGAGTTACGGACCGTTCAGTTAGTAATCCTGAACTTCCTGTTGCTTTTCAGCGTGCCGCCCGGCGCGGTCACGACGACGGGGCCAGTGGTTGCGCCCGTTGGCACTGTCGCAGTGATCTCCGTGCCTGATACAACGGTGAAACTCGCCGACGTGCCGTTGAAGGTGACGCTGGTGGTGCCGGTTAGATTGTTCCCCAGGATGATCACGGATGAGCCGACCTGGCCGGAGGCGGTTACGGTTTGGACGAAAGGGCCGAGTCCGGTGGACAGTTTGAAGGCGGTGCCGTAACCGGCGAGACCTCCGCGGTAGGTTGCGCCGTAGAAGTTGCCGTCGGTGCCCTGCATAATTCCGACGGGGAAGATGCCGTCGGAGCAGAATTCGCCCAGTTCTTCACAGAAAGTGTAGAGCGTCGAGTAGTCGCCGGCCGAGGTAAGTTCAAAAATAATGCCGCATCCATAACTGAAGTAGCAGGTTGTGCCCTCACCCGAGTTAATGATCCCGTAGAAATTTCCGTCGGTGGCCTGCAGGATGGAGCCGCCGCTGATGCCGCCCGTGCAACTGTATACGGCACAAAAATTGTAGAGCACGGTCAGCTCCCCCTGAAGCGACAGCCTGAAGATGACGCCGCTGCCGTTGTAGCCGTCATTTCCGTAGATGCCTCCCCGATCGGTGACCCCATAAAGATTTCCGTCGGCGGCCTGCATGACGACGGCTGGACCGGCTCCGTCGGAGCAGTTCGGTCGCGAGCAGAAGTTGTAGAGCGTAGTGGTGACGCCCTGGGGAGTCATTTTGAAAATCAGGCCGCCGCACTCGATGACCTCGACATTGCAGTCTGGGCCGGTACCGCCGCCTGCGACGCCATAGAAATTTCCGTCCGTTGCCTGGATCAGGCTGGCAGGATTCGCGCCATCGACGCAGTTAGTCTCCGCGCAGAAATTATGCAAGACACTTTCGCTTCCAGTCAGCGTTACGACGTAAGCTAAGCCTGCGTTGTACCGGCCACCGACCTCTGTGGTTCCGTAGAGGTTGCCATCACTGCCGAGCGTCAATGGCGCGTAAGGATCGTCGCCGTCTTTGCAGTTGAGTTCGGAGCAGAAGCTGTAAATGGTGGTGAGGCCGGTTTGCGCATTGGCGCGATAGATCGTCCCGGCCTTGTTTACTGTTCGGTATGGGCCGTCGCCACCGTAGGCTGTGGTGCCGTAGAAATTGCCGTCTCCAGCGAGGGTCATACCGGTGTAGGCCTTGGAGCCGGTGCAGTAGTTGGTGGTGCAGGAGTAATCGAGCAGGGTCCACGATCCTGTAGTCGTCAGATAGAAGCCGAAGCCATAGGGGCCGCCGTAGGATCCATGGCCGTAATAGGCAGCGCCGTAGAGGTTGCCGTCGGTTCCCTGGGCGAGCGGGCTGGGGTATTGGCCGTCGCCCACGCCGAAATCCGTGAGAGTGGTGAAAGTGACTGGGGACGGAGCGGCGGCTGTAGTTTGGGCTGCGCTCACACCGATCAGCCCGGCGAACGAAATAGATAGCACGGCGAAAAGTCGGGAAGGCCGCATGAAAACCTCCTTGGTGCTCGTGGCTTCGGGGGTGAGCCTGGTTGTTGGCGGAAAGTCAGTTCATCTAAAGCGCATAGAGCGCTTCATCGCGCCCGCGGTTTTCCAGTCGGAGCATACTCCCGCGCCGGGGGGGGCGTCTAGATGAATGATTTTGCACACCTCGGCGCCCGACACCTTGCTGGTCCTAGCAACAAGATACATAGGTCCTTCGTTGGGAGTCGCTCGCTTTGCGAGCGACTCCGCTTCCTCAGGATGACAAGCTTGAGTCAGGGGCTACGGACAGGAGTGTCCGTCCCACACGAGCAAAGTTTCGCTGCGGAGCGCTTCAGATATATCTAACGCTTGACGTTAATAACGACACTCGTTAAACTGGCTAGGTGATCAAATCCAGGTGATCAAAACCTTCGCCGATAACAGCACGAAGGAATTTTGGGACACAGGCAAGAGCCAGAGAATCCCTCCGGCGAATCTGCGGAACGTCACGAAAAAGAAACTGGCCATGCTTCACTCAGCCAGAGGGTTGGAGGATTTACGAGTGCCTCCGGGGAACAGGCTGGAAGCACTGCGTAGGGATCGGGCAGGCCAGCACAGTATCCGCATCAACGATCAATATCGCGTGTGTTTCGTTTGGCGCGATGGCGATGCGTATGATGTGGAAATAACCGATTACCACCGATCGCTTCGGGGGAAACGCAATATGAGCATCAAGAATGAAGGCCCAGCAGGTTGGGCGGTGCATCCGGGAGAGATTCTTCGCGAGGAGTTTCTGGAACCGATGGGCATCTCGCCCTACCGGCTTGCGGTGGAGTTGCACGTTTCTCCTCCTACAGTCAACGACATCGTTCGAGAAAAGCGCGGAATTACCCCTGAGATGGCAGCTCGTCTGGCCAAGTATTTCGGAACTGCGGAGCAGTTCTGGCTGAACTTGCAAGACGCTTTCGCGGTTCATCAGGTCCGGCGGAAATATTCGAGGGAACTCAAAGCCATAAAGCCTATTGCCGCGGCTGCGGCGCGCTAGCGTCATCCTAAGGAAAATATTTTGTCAGCGCCGGAAAATCCGCAGCTTGACCCGCAGCCGCTGAGCAGCGATCTCCAAACGTCTGCTCCGTATGTTGTTGTGCCGTTCCCGCCGCCTGCGGCTGAGCCAGTACGACCCGAACCCAAGGCTGGCGAAGACCCGATCTGGAGCGGATGGGACGTTTTGCAGATTGCCGGCCTGACTTTGCTGCTTACGCTTTTTGTCGGGCCACTGCTCACGGTTACGGGCGCTCGCATTTTTATTTATCCGCATGAAAGTTGGCTGGATGTGGCGCGGAAGCCTGTGCTGGCGCTGCTTTCCCAGTTCCTCTCTTACGTGGTTGTTGTTCTTTACATGATCCTGCTGGTACAGGGCAAATATCGCGCGCGATTCTTCCAGGCGATGCGGTGGAACTGGCCCGGCATTGCCGGCGTAAGTTTTCTGGGTGTGGGAGTGCTCATGCTCGGCTTCGACATTCTGGGACGATTTCTGCCCATGCCGAAGACCACACCCTTCGATCAATTCTTCGATCGCCCTTTCGATGCCTATCTCACCGCAGCTTTTGCGGTTAGCCTCGGGCCGTTGATCGAAGAAATTTTCTTTCGCGGATTTCTTTATCCTGTGGTGGCGCGGCGTCTGGGCGTTGGCTGGGGAATTTTTCTGACGGCGCTGCCGTTTGGATTGATGCACCTGGCCCAGTACGGTTATTCCTGGGGAGCCGTGTTGATTGTATTTCTGGTTGGCGTGGTGCTCACCGCAGTGCGGGCGATGACGAAGTCAGTGGCCGCAAGCTTTCTGGCGCACGTGGGCTACAACGGAACGCTGATGGCGCTGGCTGTCTGGTCTACCGATGGATTCCGGCACATGGATAAAGCTGGAGCGCTGCTGTTTTGACCCTACTCGGGTGATTAGGTTGTTTTTAGCCCGGACGGCGACGGAGCGCAGTCTGCAACTCCGACCGGATCTCAGGCCGGGGTGGGAGGGGGAGGCTCTTCCGCACCGGGCTCTGTCCCCGTGATAAGGAATGAGTCGGATAGATGCAGCAGGTCCAGAAGATACTCTTTCAACGCCATTAGGACGAAAGCGGCCTCGGCAAAGGCGAAGATACCGACGTAATACGCGGCTAACGGCATGCTCCACGGTATCGCCTCCAGCGGAAATTCTGAGGCCGGATCGAGCTTCAAGGGTCTCAGGTTGCCGGTATAGGAGTCAATCTCGGCCTGTGCTGGCGTTGTCTGCGTTGGTGCGGACTCCGTTTCTGGGGCCTTTGACGCGGGGCCTGTCGTCGGGGTGCTTTTACTCAGATTCAGATGCTCGATTAGCTCCTTAGACGCCCGAGCTGTGTCGCCATGGCTACGCCCCGCCTCCCTAGTGGCTACCGAGGTCGCAACGTCCTTGAGAGTCGGCGAGCCGACAGCCGAGGCAAGAATGCTTCGATCGCTGAGAAACTCATAGGCGAGGTCCATCTCGGCGGCTCTGTTGACGGCGAAATCCATGTCGTACAGGTAAGCGCCGGCCAGCTGTCCGCCCTGGGCCTTGGCTTGCGCTTGTGCTTCCGCTACAACCAAGGACTCGCTTAGCAGACTGTGATACGAGAAGACCATCACAATGCTGCCGATGATCAACAGCAGAGGGAGGGTTCCTACCAGGAATGATACCGTACTTTTTTTGGCACTGGAAGGGCCCCAGACCCCTGCGAACATTGCGCGACCCAACGCATGTCGGCTGAAGAAGACAAATCCCAGAATGAGGAAGCAAAACAGGGAGGTGTAGACAGATAGCATCTTGGTTTGCGCGCTGTAGGTCTTAATCAGGTTGAGCGACGTGACAGGTATGGGGAGGGACGCAACCACAACCGACGAGACACTCATGTAGTTCTTAAAAAAGCTGGCAAAGTTGTTAACCCGGGTCGCGCGCCTCGGGCTGACTTCTACGGCGTGGTGTGATGAGGCCATCTGTGGCTCCGTTTCAACAATGGGCCCGTTGGATGTTGTTGTGGATATTAAGACTACTTTACCGTGATGGTTAACAACTGCACCCCTGACACAACATAGTCCAGCGGAGCGGTTGCGGTTTCATCCACGCTCGATTCGCCGCTGACGATCATTTCCTGGTTGCCGCGCATGCCATCCATGACATTCATGATCGAGATGGGCAGCGTGGGCATTACTTTGTCGGCGACGCGGGCTTCGGGGTCGGCCTCTAGCAGCGAGACGTAAACGCGGTTGTTGGAGTGCTCTTTGTTGAGCAGCGCGATGGTGGAGGCGAGGTCGAGTTTGCGGCCGAACGCTGGACTGGCGTGGCCGATGCGGTCTAGAGTATCGCCGTCGCTCACTAAAATGCGCAGGGTTCCCTTGCTCGCCGAGGTCGGAATCTTTACTGGAATCTGCCGCACGATGCGCTCGCCGCGGTAGGGCGCCAGCACAGTCTCAACCATAATATCTTCCCCGGGGCGAGCTTCGGTTACATCGGTACGCGCACTCTCGAGGCGCGCCCAGCGGCGTTCGCGGACTAAGTCGAAATCCAGCTTTACTCCTGCGATGGCCGGGGCGTTGTAGGGATTGTCATAGATGCGTCCAAAGCGCTCACCCAGTGAAAGTGCGGCCTGCATGGCCGCGGGCTGTGCGCCTTCCGAGGGAGCGAACATGTTGCGCATCGTGACCTCGGGAAATCCCTTCACGCCGATGCTCCCAGTGAGCCGGTAGGTAATCTCTTCGCCGAACTCGTTGACACCATGCAGCGCGTTGAATACCGTCACCATCAAAGCCACCGGCGTCAGCTTGGGATTATTCAGAACCTCGTAATGAAATTGCTTCGTCCCTGTGCTGCTGTGGATGCTGAGCGTGACCGGAATCATCTGCGGCTGCCGGTCGAAGACGCCAAGAATGCCGGTGTGGCGATCCTGAACGAATGTGCCCACGGCCTCGGTGGTGTTGACAATCTTGAAAGCGTTGAGCGGCGAAGGCAGCGTAGCCAGAACCTCGGCCTTGGTCATGGGCAAATCGACGGAGCCGAACTGCAGCAGCGGATGCCCGCACGCCAGCAGTCGCTGCGGATCGATGTAGGTAACGGTGCAGGTGCCCGCGATATCCATGTCGCCGCGAACCATGATCGCGCTGACCGCCGAGCCAGCGACAAGAGGTTCGGGCTGTTTGTCGTCGCTTGCCGACCCTGCGCCCATCACTGGGATCACACCCGCCGAGGCAAACTGCCCGGCGAAAAGACGAACTGCTTCTTCGGAGAATCCATTGAACACGAGCGGAGTCTCGATGGGCTTAAGGTAATTCGCAAAATCCTGACTCGAACTGGCAAGCCCGGACGCCACACCAGGCGCCGCAGTCTTACCCGCGACCGCATTTACTGAGGGCTTGACCGCGCTAGTTTCCTCGGCTGCGGAACGGTCGAGCGCGCTGATTTCGAGCATGTCCGCGATGGGCGTGACCCCAGCGATGGGCTCTTTGGAAAATTCCCCGATGCGGAACGCCAGCGCTCCGGCGAGTTTGCCGTCAAAGTAAACCGGACTGCCGCTCATGCCCGCGACTACGCCCGTGTACTCAACTTTCTGCCCGTGCAGCCGCACCAGAATAATGTCGCCCTTCGGACCGTTCATGTTGTGCAATACGCCGAGCACTTCCACATCCATGGACTCAGGCTTCACGCCCTCGAACACCGTGTACGCGACTCCGCGCATGCCAGTATGAATCTGGCTGACAGGGATGGTTTGAGGTGGTGGGGCGGTCTGGGTGGAAGGCGCGGTTTGCGCACACGTAAGAGAAACGAAGGCGAAACAGGCTGCAGCGATTAAGAACGCGGTTACAGATTTTTTCATGAAGATCTTCATGAACATCTTATGAACATTTTACGAAATACGCTCAAAAGGACTAAAAATCCCTCGTTTACTGAATTAGACTCCGCCAGATTGCAAGTCGTTGCCAAGAGGGGAAATACCTGGGGCCGGGCAAAACATCCCAATCGCGAATCCTTGCGTCTATACTAGCACAGGCATTTTTCGCTCGATAGAGTCTTATTCCGTCTCGTCAGGGGTTTTTATGTTTGGCAAATGGATGGTCGCAAAAAAGTACCTGGTATCTGGTACCCAGCTGAATCTCTCGACTGCCGGTCTTTTCTCGATACTCGCAAACAGGTGCTTGTTACTGAGTTTTCTTGCGGTTTCGCTGCTGCTGAGTTCGGGCGCAACTTTAGTGTTCGCTCAGGATCAATCGCAGGCTCCGCCGCCGCAGGATAAGACGCAGGACAGCGGGAAGCCTAAGCAGGACGTTCCTCCTGAAGCGGGTGGGCCTACCGATAACGTCGGCCCGTACGCCATCCCGAAGAGAAATCCTGAGGAGACTCCAGCGCCGCCTCCGCCGGCCGCACCTGCGAAGGTTGAGGGCATGCCCGACTATTCCATCAAAGTGAACGTGCCTCTGGTGAATGTCGACGTGATGGTCAGTCTGAAGAATAACGGCCAGTTCGTATCCGGGCTGACGAAGGAGAATTTCCGGCTTTTTGAAGACGGAGCGCCGCAGCAGATCAGCAATTTCGGTGTGACGAAAGCTCCCATCACGGCCGTGCTGCTGGTGGAGTTTGGAGCAACCCGCTACAGTTTTATGCTTGACGCTCTGCGGGCCTCTTACGCGTTTGCTCACACGCTGACGAAAGACGACTGGATCGCGGTCAGCTATTACGACATGAACCCGCACATTCTGGTGGATTTTACCCAGGACAAACAAGCGGTCTACGGCGCGCTCAATCAGATGCGCATTCCCGGATTCTCCGAGACTGATCTGTTCGATACTCTTTACGACACGCTGGATCGCCTGGATCGGGTGCAGGGGAAGAAATACATCATCCTCATCACCACCGGATTCAATAGCTTCAGCAGAACCACGCTCGATCAGGTCATGAAGAAGATCAAGGACACGAAAGACGTCACCATATTTCCCATCAGCGTGGGGCAAATCGCTCGAATCATGGGCAACGCGGGCAACCGCGGCATGGGCATTCACGCCAGCGAAATGGATTATCTTCAGGCCGACAACGAAATGCGCACCTTCGCGGCCATGACCGGCGGTCGCGCTTACTTTCCGCGCTTTCAGGCGGAGTACGGCGAGGACTTTCAGGATATCGGCAGCGACATTCGCAATCAGTATTCGCTGGCCTATCATCCCACCAACAGCAAGCTCGATGGCACCTACCGCAAGCTGAAAGTGCAAGTGGTTGCGCCGGATGGTGGCCCGCTGAAGGCGAAAGACCAAAAGGGTAAAGAACAGAAGATTGAGGTCGTTTCGCGCGACGGGTACACGGCCAAGCATACGGTGGACTGAGCAAGTACCCATTACCTAGCCGCCAGTAGCAAGATTCTTTGGAAGCTTAAGGATGTCGGCACTTTCTGGGTACTGGGTACTAGGTACTGGCAACTGATTCAAAGCCCATGGAATAAAGCGTCCAACAAAAACACAATCCCTGCTCCAACGAAAACTAGAAGAGCCATCCGGACTCCCGGTTCCTGGTTTACCTCGGGAATTAGATCCGAAGCCGCGACGTAAATTGTGACTCCCGCGGCCAGCGGCAAGCCCGCGTCCACGTGTTGGCGGAAGATCGCCATGGTCAGAACGCCCGCCAGCGTTGCCCCGCCCAGAATCACGGAGGCGCCCCACGCCGTGCCCCGGCTGCGTCCGCTCGCGAGCATCACCGAACTCACCGTGAAGCCCTCAGGAATTTTGTGCAGAAAGATGGCGACAAAGATGATCCAGCCTAGAGCGTTCGAGACCAGGAACCCTGATGCGATCGCGATGCCGTCAAAAAAAGTATGGATGATGAGGCCGAGCAGCACCGAGTATCCCTTGTGCGCGTGCATGAACTCATCTTTGTGTGTCTCTTCGCCGAAGTGAAAGTGCGGCGAAACCGTGTGCTCGAAAAAATGCGTGGTGAGATAGCCGAGCAGGATGAGAAAAGCCGCGCTCCTGCCCCGCAACTCCAGGCTCTCCGGGATCATCTCGACCAGAGCCGTCGCGAGCATGAATCCCGCGCCCAGCGCGACGAAGTAGCGGAGATAGCGCCGCTCCCAATTGCGCTGAACGATGATTGCGCCGCCAAACACGTTAGCCGCGGCGGCGGTGAGGCCCAGCAGGATGCTGATAGCGATTGGGTGCATGTGCAGTTGGCGAGGATGATATCAGAGAGAACTCACCACAGAGACACAGAGAAAACGAATTCTTGATTTTCTCTGTGTCTCTGTGCCTCTGTGGTGAATTTAGAATTTAGCCCGAATGACGAATATGCATTACGTCCCCATCCTGCACAATGTAGTCTTTGCCCTCGAGCCGCAACGTTCCCTTGGCGCGGGCGTTGGCTTCCGATCCCGCTTCCAGCAACTGATCCCAGCGAATGGTTTCCGCGCGGATGAAATGTTTTTCCAGATCGGAGTGAATCGCGCCCGCCGCTTCTTGCGCCCGCGAATGTGCCGGAACCTGCCAGGCCCGGCATTCATCTTCGCCGGCCGTAAAAAATGAAATCAGCCCGAGCAGTTTGTAAGTTGTACGAATCAGCCGCACCAGCCCGCTTTCCGTCAGCCCGTAGCTCGATAAAAATTCGGCCGCGTCGGCGTCGCTCATCTCCGCTAACTCGGCTTCAACCTTGCCGCAGATGGCCGTGGCCGCCGCGTTCGGCCGCGAGGCAATTTCTGTGAGTCCATACTTGCTGACCGCTTCTTCCAGCTCTTTGCCCAACTCGGTCGACTCGCCGATATTCAGCACGTAGAAAATCGGCTTCTCGCTAAGAAACATGAATCCCTTGATGCGCTTCTTGTCCTCGGCGGACATTTCCATTTCGCGCAGCGGCTTGTCGGATTCCACTTGCGCCTTGGCGCGCTTCAGCAGCTCGAATTCTTTTTCTAACTCCGGCGTCTTCATCTTCTTGAGATCTTTTTCCAGCCGCTCCAGCCGTTTTTCCATTTGCCCGAGATCGCTGACCAGCAGATCGAATTCCACGTTCTTGATGTCGCGCAGCGGATCGATTTCTCCCGTGTGCGGCACCGAAGGATCGTCGAAAACCCGCACCACATGGGCCAAGGCGTCCACGTTGCGCAGATGCGCGGCGTAGGCGCTGTCTTTCAACGCCTCCTGCCCGATGGCGCCGACGTCGACGTACTCAACCGAAGTGTGCGTAAGTTTCTTCGGATTATAAAGTGAGGCCAGACGGTCAAGTCGGTCGTCCGGAACTTTGGCGACGCCAATGTGCGCCTCGCGCGGATTGGCCCGCGCCTGATCCGAAAGATGTGCCTTGGTCAGAATCCGAAACAGCGATGTCTTGCCCACCTGAGGCAGGCCAATAATTCCAGTCTTCATAAGAAAGCTTCTGGCTCCTAGCTTCTAGCTGGTGCAACGCCGAATCGCACTCAGAGTGGATACGCACTGCGTCTTCGGCGACCGTAGGACAACGTTTCAGGATAAATGATGAAGCGATTATTGCCCAACCGGGATGCGGGAAGGTTTGGCTAGAAGTAGAAGCCAGAAGTTAGAAGCTCCGCCCCAGGCCGTGGCAGCCAATTGAGAGCCTTTCTACCACGTTGCGAACGGGCCGAACAGGTGTACAATTGCCGCCGTTTTCGAATCAAGAAGGAAATTCCGGGCTACCGGGACGGCAGGCAGTGAAGGCAGGACGCCGAGGCTTGAGCCTATTCCGCTTCCGCTCTCTGCCTTTATCTTTCCCAACCGCCCGCCGCCTGGATGGAGGCAACGTGAAAAAGCAAACGATGCGCCGCGCTGTTCTGCGATCTGTGCTAACTACCGTTCTTCTCTCTGTGTGTTTGACCTGGCCAGCCATGAGCCAGCAAAAAAGCGGCGCGGCCGCGGGTACTGGGCAGCCACACAACGCAGCAGCGCAAGTTTCCCAAGCGCCAGCTCCGGACGCTCCCGCGGCGAGCGCCGACAACGCGCCCTCCGGCCCTCCGCCCACGGTCTTGGGCACCGGCGCCGTCAACTTTCTTCCACTCTGGACCGGCAAGCACACGATCGGCAATTCCATCCTCTCCCAGACCGCCGCCGGACTGAACATCGCAGGTGGCGTGACCGCGACGTCTTTCTCTGGCGACGGCTCGGCCTTGACCAACGTCAATGCCGCCACGTTGGGAGGACTTGGCTCTTCCTTATTCGCGCAGCAGGACGCGTCCAATGTGTTCGCTGGCAACCAGACCATTAGCGGCAACCTCACCCTGACCGGCTCGATCGATGACACGCTTACCCTGCAAGGCAACCTGAGTGATGCCGCGGAGGAGGAAGGCGCCAACCTTATTGGCGGCTTCGGCGGCGACAGCAGTTTCCCGGGCAACATCGTGGCGCCGGGAGTGATCGGCGCGACGATTGCGGGCGGGGGCGGCGCGGCAGATACCGGCTCGCTTCCTAGCCCTCACCGGCGAGGACGGAATGCCGCCAAGCTGCGTCCCGCCCAACTCGGCATCACATCTATCTTCCAGACCGTCACCGCCAACTGGGGCACGGTCGGGGGCGGAGGATCCAACACCGCCTCCGGCATCTTCTCCCTAGTGGCGGGCGGCTACAAGAACACGGCTAGCAACTCCTACGCGACCGTAGGAGGAGGAGATCAGAACACCGCTAGCGGCACCGAATCAGTAGTGGGCGGAGGCACAAGCAACACCGCGAGCGGCTACGCCCACACGACCGTCGGCGGAGGCTATAGCAACACCGCTGGCGACAAAAACGCCATCGCCTACGGCGACACGGTTGGCGGGGGCGAGAATAACCTTGCGAACAGCGCAGCGGACACGATCAACTTTGATTCTTGCGTAACCAGCGGGTTTTGCCAGGCTACGGTTGCCGGCGGCTGGGGTAACCAGGCCACCAGCGGCAACTCGACCGTAGGAGGGGGTTACGCCAACACAGCTGCAGGGCCTTTTTCCACCGTGCCAGGAGGATGGGCCAATACTGCGAACGGGTATTACAGCTTTGCCGCAGGCTACGGGGCGACGGCGAACTACGCTGGCAGCTTCGTCTGGTCAGATGCCATAAACAGCCCCGCCGACACCGGTATCGCGCAGTTTGTGGCCACAGCCACTGGCGGATTTTTCTTCTACACGGGAGGCAGCTTTGGAACGTACACCGGCGCCACCCTGCCCACCGGCTCCGGTTCCTGGTCCTCGGTCAGCGATCGCAATGTCAAAGACAACTTCGCTGGCATCGATGGCGAGTCGCTTCTTACCAAGATTGCGGCGCTGCCCATTTCCACCTGGAACTACAAGACGCAAGCCACCTCCATCCGCCACATGGGACCGACGGCGCAGGACTTCCGCTCCGCCTTCGGCTTGGGCGAAGACGAAAAGCACATCGCGAACATTGACTCCGAAGGCGTGTCCTTGGCCGCCATTCAAGCGCTGTACAAACTGAACCAGGAGAAAGACAGAAAGATTGCCGAGCTCTCTGAAGCGCTCGGACAATTGAAAGCAGAGGTGGATAAGCTCAGAGATTCCAGCATCAGCCAGCATTAGGGAGCCAGGCGCCGGAAGCGGTTAAATACACCACCACCAACCCCAACAGCAGCACCGCGCCTTCCACACGCGTTGACCACACATGCAATGCATCGAACTGAATGCGCTGAGGATTGTCGATCGGCGCCGAGCCCACATCTCCCAGCGAAGCCCGCAGAACGTCCATGCGCGGAATGATGCCGAACTGCGAGACCAGCGTGAGCGCGAGCATCGCGCACAGCAACACCTGACGCGCTGCAAAGACATGCGCAGTGCCATCGGTAAGCCGGCTGTAAAGCAGGGAACTGATTAGATAGACGATTCCGGAGACGAGTCCGATCCAATGCAGCTTACCCAAAGCGCGCCCGACCACGTTGCCAGCAAGATGAGTATTGGGCAGAACTGAGAATGCAGTGGGCGCCAACACGAAGGCAAAAAAGATCAGCCCGCCGATCCACAAGACGAGCGAAAGCAGCATAAGAAAACGAAGGAAAGACATAGCGTGAGAATTGTATTACCAAATTCGGCTTCTGGCTTCCGCCGACCGGCAAACCAGGCCGGAGGCCGGAGGCCGGAAGCCCGAAGCCGGAAGCCCGAAGCCGGAAGCCCGACTCACTTTCCCTGCCGCAGATTATCCAGCACGCCACGCATCAGCGATCCGCCGTAAGCCCCCGCAATGCCCGGCAGCGCCGCCAGAAACGATCCATAGACCTGCGCCCGCGTTGGCTTCACTGTGAAAGCCAGATAGGCAACAAGCTCAGCCAGAGGAATAAATATTCCTACGATGACAACCCACCGCCAAGGCCAATGCGGCCGCAACAGTCCCAGCAGCATGCACGCCATCAGCACCAAAAGCGCGGTGAAAAGCAGATCGTTGACGGCAACGTCCGCCCAGCCCGTGCCCATGCCTGCCAGCGCGGCGAGCACGTAGAAGGGCGCGTCGCTGCAAACTCGCGGAGAAACGGAATCAGTTGTCATGATTGTTGCGGTTTGACTGGGTACTAGGCACCAGGTACTCGGTACTACGAATCATCAATACTTATAAAACCCCCGCCCACTCTTCCGTCCCAACCACCCCGCATCGACCATCTTGATCAGCAGCGGACACGGCCGGTACTTGGGATCGCCCAACCCATCGAGCATCACGCGCATGATGTCGAGGCAAACGTCGAGCCCAATAAAATCAGCCAGCGTCAGCGGCCCCATGGGATGCGCCATGCCCAGCTTGAACACCTCATCGACGGCCTCAGGCGTGGCCACGCCCTCCATCACGGTATACATGGCTTCGTTGAGCAGCGGCATCAGCACGCGGTTCGAGACGAATCCGGGCGCGTCGTTCACCTCGACCGGCGTCTTGTCGAGCTTGATGGCAAGGTCGCGAGTTTCGGAAAATGTCTCCGGCGAAGTAGCCAGCCCACGAATCACCTCCACCAACTGCATCACCGGCACTGGATTAAAGAAATGCATCCCAATCACTTTGTCCGGACGCTTGGTAAGTGCCGCAAGCTTAGTGATGGAGATCGAAGAAGTATTCGAAGCCAGGATGACCTCAGGCCGCGCCAGCCGGTCAAGATCGCGAAAAATCTCGGTCTTGATCTCAAACTTCTCGGTAGCCGCTTCCACAATAAAATCGCAGTCAGCAAGCCGGCCGCGGTCAGTAACCGGCTCGATCTTCTTCAGCGCGGCGGCCTTGTCTTCAGCCGAAATCTTGTTCTTAGCGACTTCACGATCCAGATTCTTCGTGATGGTCGCCAGCCCGCGATCCAGAAACCGCTGCTCTACGTCGCACAGAACTACTGAATATCCGCTGCGCGCGAAAACGTGGGCAATGCCATTGCCCATCGTGCCTGCGCCGATGACGCCGATCCGTTGAATCTCCATAACATGGCCCTCGATGAAAACGTTCGAGTCTACCATTTCAAATCGTTGAAAGGATTACAATCCTCGGTGCGGGGTTTTAGATGATCTGGCGCAACGGTTTCCTGATTTTTCTCGTTACGGCGATTTCCATCGCAGCAGTAGCGCAGACCGAGCCTTCCCTGCTTTCAGCAAACATTCCAAAGTATCCGCCTTTGGCGTGCCAGGCCCGCATCGAGGGCGTCGTGCGGCTTACCTTTGCGCTACCGGCCAAGGGCCTACAGCCGACTAAAGTCGAGGTGGTGTCCGGGCATCCGATGCTGAAGGATGCGACAGTGGAAAATGTGAAGACCTGGCGCTTCGAACAAAACCCTTACGCCGTTGAACGCAACTATGAAACAACATTCAAGTATCGGCTTTCGGGAGCAGAAGTTGCGGGAGAAAGAAAAGTTTCGGTCACCTTTGAGTCGTTTCGTGAGGTAGAGGTTGTGACGGACGTCGCCCCGCCAACAATCAACTATTGAGCGATCACGGGCGTGAAAGCGCCGTTTTCCCTCGCCATCTCAGGGTGTAAAATGTTTGGGCAAGGCCTTATTAAAGCATCCGAATTAGAAAAGGATTCCCCCATGGCAATCGCCGAAGTCCCCGTCCGGCCACGCACATCGTCATCATCCCAATCCCATCAAGGCCCGTTCATCAACGAGCCATTCTATGATTTCCGCAACGAAGAGAATGCGCGCAAGATGCGCGCCGCCATCGAGCGCGTTCGCGGACAGCTCGGCCGCGAGTATGACCTAATCATCGGAGGCCAGCGCATCAAGACCACCGACAAGATCAAATCGCTGAATCCGTCGAAGCCGTCGCAGATTGTCGGCACGCATCAGAAGGCGGGCAAAGAGCACGTCGAGCCAGCCATGAAAGCCGCGCTCAAAGCTTTCGACTCGTGGAAGAACACCTCAGTCGAAGAGCGCGCCGGGCTGCTGTTCCGCGTCGCCGATCTTCTCCGCCAGCGCAAAATGGATTACATGGCCTGGCTCGTTTTCGAAGTCAGCAAAAACTGGGGCGAGGCCGATGCCGATATTTCCGAGACCATCGACTTCTGCGAGTTCTACGCCCGCGAAGCCCTGCGCTTCGCGAAAGCCGAAACGCCAGTGCAGTTGCCCGGCGAGCACGATTCACTCAGCTACATTCCGCTCGGCGTGGGCGCGGTCATTCCTCCGTGGAATTTTCCCTGCGCCATCATGGCCGGCCTCGTCGTCGCGTCCATCGTCAGCGGCAACACCGTGATCCTCAAGCCGTCGAGCGATTCGCCCACCATCGCCGCGAAATTTATCGAATTGCTTGAAGAAGCTGGCATGCCTGAAGGCGTAGTAAATTTCTGCCCCGGCGCTGGCGCGAGTTTCGGAGACGCCATCGTCGCGCACGCCAAGACGCGCTACATCGCCTTCACCGGCTCTCGCGAAGTCGGCCTGCACATCAACAAAACCGCGGCCACGCAAGCTCCGGGCCAGATCTGGATCAAGCGCACCATCCTCGAAATGGGCGGCAAAGATGCCATCATCGTCGACGCTGATGCCGATATCGACTCCGCCGTTGAAGGCGTCGCGCAAGCCGCATTCGGCTTCCAGGGCCAGAAGTGCTCAGCCTGTTCCCGCGCCATTGTCGACGAGCGCATCTACGACAAATTTCTCGAACAGCTCAAAACTCGCGTGGAAAAAATCACCGTAGGCGATCCCGCCGAGAACTCCGGCATGGGCGCGGTGATCAACGAAGGCTCGATGAAGACGATTCTCGAATTCATCGAGCAAGGCAAGAAAGATGGACGCTTGCTCACCGGCGGCACTCGCGCCACCGAAGCCGGAGAAGGCTATTACATCCGTCCCACGGTGTTCGCCGACATTCCGGCCAAGTCAAAACTCGAGCAGGAAGAAATCTTTGGACCCGTGCTCGCCGTGATCAAAGCCCGTGGCTTCGACCACGCGCTCGAAATCGCCAACGACACCGAGTTCGGCCTCACCGGCGCCATCTACACCAAGTCGCGTGACAAGATCGACCGCGCCAAGCGCGACTTCCACGTCGGCAATCTCTACATCAACCGCAAGTGCACCGGAGCCATGGTCGGCGCGCATCCCTTCGGCGGCTTCAACATGTCGGGAACCGATTCGAAATCCGGCGGCCCGGATTATCTGTATCTGTTCACGCAAGCAAAGTCAGTAGCCGAAAAAATCGGTTAGGAAGATCTTTTTTTGGTAAGGATCATCTAGAAAAGATAGTCTTCCACTTAAAGCGTCGTGTCATTCCGAGCGAAGCGAGGAATCCTGGTGTGCGCCCACGTCGGCAATACTGGTGGCGTCCGGCAAGAACCAAGATCCCTCGCTTTCGCTCGGGACGACAATCTTTTTTAGTCGCGCTACTCATTAGTCGCGCTACTCAGATGCCGCGTCACTCACCTCAAACACAACTCCGTGCCCATACTGGCCGCCCGATCCAGCGGTCCCGTAAATATTCGTGCCACTCACGATCAGCGGAGTGCTCGGATACCCTCCATTGCTGCCGTTGGTAAACGACTCGACAATGCTCTCTGCCCAGACGCCGCCCGGCTGCGTCTTCAGTTCGAAAAGCGCGCCACTGTCATTGTTTCCGCCATTCGAAGTTGTGCCGAAAATATCTCCCGCTTTATCGAACGACAATCCCGCCGAGGGCGCGTGCCCGTTGGGTTCGCCGGCGAAGGTGTAAAGCGTCGTCTTCGTCCACGCGCTGCCTGACGGGGAAAGTTCGAACACCAGCCCGCAACCATACGGACTGCACGCGTCCCCTCCCCAAACCGTCGTTCCATAAAGGTTCCCGGCTGAGTCGAAAACCACGGGAGCCTGGGGAGCCACCCCATCCGCAGTATTCGCGAAGGCGTAAAGCTGCTTCTCGGTCCAACCGCCGCTCACCCCGCGCTCCAACTTAAACACGGTACCTCCGTCAGCCGTGCCGCCGCCTCCGATGGTCGTCCCGTAAAGATTTCTCTTGGCGTCAAAAACCAAACCGCCATATGGATAATTCCCATCATCGCCACCCTGAAAGCTATAGAGAATTCCATATTCCCATCCATTGGGCGCGGATCTCAACAGATAGACTGTGCCGTTATTTCCCGATGCATCCCCTCCACCGGTTTCTCCGTAAAGATTTCCGGCCGCATCTCGCAGGAAGCCCGAACTCGGCCCTCCATCTGTGTTGTTGAAGAAATGAATAATGGTCTCTTTCCAGCCACTGCCCGAAGGCGACAACTCAAATGCAATGCCGTAACCCGGTTGTTCCTGGATGCCATAGCCCTCTCCCCCTGAAATCGTCACACCATAAATATTTCCTGCCGCATCCAAAACCAACGTCCCCATTGGATTCGCGCCGCCATTCGATCCGCCTTGAAAGTTATAGAGGACAGTTTCCGTCCATCCCGAGGACGTGTGGCTGAGCTTGTAAACCACGCCCCAACCATAAGTGCCGCCGATAAAAGTCGAGCCGTAATAATTGCCAGCCCCATCAGGCGTGAGCCCGGAATCCGGCTGGCTGCCATCGCTCCCTCCGGTAAAGGAATACAACACTTTTTCCGATGCCGCCGAAGCCGCGCTCACAAACAGAATCGCGCACGCCATAACCGTGAAGCAGCGAAAGACACGGGAATTGAACTTTAGAGTTGTCATCGAATTTACTCCTGCGAAGATGTGAGGGAGGAGCAGCAGAGGGCAGGGGACATAGGAACTCCTCCAAGGGACGCATATTGGTTTCCATTGGTCTCTAAGGGGTTGCTTTAATCAGAGTTGGTGGCAAAGAGAATCCAAACAGTGAGGGTGCGATGTTGTCCCGTCCCGCACTCAGTCCGGTAGTTCGACTCCGGAGAAGCCTTTGCACGCTTCGATCAACTTCTTCTGGCGCTCTGTGTCGCGGGTAGCGGGCTTCGGTTCGCGCAGCCGCATATGATAAAAGTATTCGCCGGTAACGGTCGCACCCGCATCATCGCTCACCGCAAGCCACACCTGAGTGCGATGCCCGGCGTCCAGGTCATCGGGCGCTCCCGCTCCACCCATCTTGGTGGCCACCCAGCCTGGCTCCAGCGCATTTGAAAAAACGTTCGTCCAGCGGTGTGCGATCGCGAAGGCCAAAAGCACATCGTGAAACTTCGTATCGGAGTAGGCCTGCTGCCCCTGCCACGGACGATCCTTCCACGCCAAATCTTTCAAGCTTTCATCACCACTGCGATGCAGGCCAGAACTCAAGTAGACCAGCCGCTTCGGCCGTTTGATTAGCGCGGTCAGAATGTACGGCGCGAGAGTGTTCACGGCGAAGACCTGCGGCAAACCATCTTCAGTGGCGATGCGGCGAGGTTCGCGGTATCCGATTCCGGCTTTATGAATCACCGCATCGAAAGTTCCGAGTGCGTTCACTTGTTCGGCGACCTTGCGCGTTTGCGCGATGCTTGTCAGATCGCCGATTACCACCGTCTCCGCGCCGGGAACCGCCGACAAAGCTTCCTCTCCTCGCGCCTCGTTGCGGGCGTGCAACACTACCCCGTGTCCCTGCTCGATCAGGAGTTGCGCCACCATTCGACCCAGCCCATCGGAAGAACCGGTAATAAAAACGCGCGCCATATTCTTACTTTCTTTCCGTCAGGAATGAATTGCCAGAGAAACTAACTGCCAGGTTTTTCCGCAAGCGGCACCGGCGGAGGATTTCTCTCCAAAAATTGGCGCTGATGCCAGTATGGATAAACCGGCGTCATCTCGCTGGCCGCATCCAGTTTCGCAACCTGCTCAACCGAAAGATTCCATCCGACCGCGCCCAGATTCTGCCGTAACTGTTCTTCATTCCGCGCGCCAAAGATCACTGTCGAAATCGACGGCCTCTGCAAAAGCCAATTCAGCGCCACTTGAGGCACGCTCTTTCCAGTTTCCGCCGCAACCGCGTCCAGCGCATCCACCACCTTATACAGATACTCATTCGCAACCTGCGGACCCATCTCGCCGGTCTTGTGCAACCGGCTCTGCGCCGGCAACGGCTTTCCGCGCCGGATCTTCCCCGTCAGCCGGCCCCACCCCAGCGGACTCCACACCAACGCTCCCACTCCCTGATCCAGCGCCAGCGGCATCAATTCCCACTCGTACTCCCGGCCAATCAACGAGTAGTAAACCTGATGTCCCACATAGCGCGACCAACCATACTTGTCAGCCACATCGAGCGACTTCATCAAATGCCAGCCGGGAAAATTCGAGCAAGCGATGTATCTCACCTTCCCGCTCACCACCAGTTGATTCAAAGTGCTCAACACTTCTTCCACCGGAGTCAGCGCGTCAAATCCGTGCAGGTGATAGATGTCAATGTGGTCCGTCCCCAGCCTGCGCAAGCTAGCCTCGCACGCGCGAATCAAGTGATACCGCGACGAACCCAAATCGTTCGGCCCCGCACCCATGCGAAAAGTCGCCTTAGTCGAGATCAATACATCGTCGCGCCTTCCGGCGACCGCCTTCCCCAGAATCGTTTCGGAGAGTCCGTCAGAATAAACGTCCGCAGTATCGAAAAGATTGACTCCTGCCTCCAGACAAATGTCCACCAGCCGAGTAGCCTCGGCCACGTCGCTAGCACCCCACGCGCGAAAGAATTCGTTCGACCCCCCAAATGTCCCCGTGCCAAAACTCAACACAGGCACCTTCAAACCAGAGCGTCCCAAAGTTCGAACTTCCATGAGAAAGTAGATGCGCAAGCAATCAGAACGATGCGTAACGAAAACCTGCATACAGGAAGAAGCGCACGCGAAGATTCGAGATTTACCCCGTGAAACCCCGTGTCCCCCGTGTTAAAGCCTTTGATTTTTCTCAGGCGGCAAAAAAAAAGCCGCCCACAAAGGGGCGGCGAAAAAAATCTAAAACCCTCTAAGGCATAACGCCCGCAGGAGCCTGCGGCACCGGCCCCGCCGTAGTAGCAGCGGCAGCCTCATTCAAAATCCGGTGATGGATCGTGAACAGCGCCAGCTCCAGCCGGTCCGACACTCCAATTTTGTCGTAAACGTTGCGCAGATAATTCTTGATGACCTGCTCAGTAGTCCCAAGCTGTGTGGCAATTTCTTTATTCTTGTAACCCTGAACGATCAGCGCGACGATGCGCAACTCTTTCGCCGTAAGTCGATCGCGCACTCGCAATCCGACCATATCGTTCTCGGTGAGTTCGCTCGGCACCGCGACATCCTGCACCCAGGTTTCGCCGCGCGCGACCTTACGCACGCAGTCGACAAGCGCCGCGCTGGTTACGTTGCGGTAGACCACGCCATGCGCCCCGTTCGCCATATGGCGTTGCGCGCTCTCGCCCGTATCGGCCAGCATCACCACACGAGTCTTCGCCCGGTTCGCCGACTGTATGATCGCGGCAAAGTCGTTGTGAAATCCCGCAGCCACGATCAGCACCGCGGCGCGAAATTTGTCCAGAGCCATGAACATCTGCTCCGGCGTCTGAGCCTGCGCCACGATGCGCATCTCGTCTTCCACCGCCAAAACTTTGGCGATGCCGGCCCGGAAGATTGCCTGGTTATCGGCAAGTATCAGTTTGAGCATGTTTTCAGCGCTCCAAGAATTTCGTTGTCATCCTGAAGCGGGCGGCCTTATGCCCGCTTCAGGATCTGAGCGAGCCGCGCGATGTGTCGCGTTCTTTGCGACACAACAATCACGCGTTTGGCTCGCTTCCTTATTCCTACTTCCTCACAAACTCATACGAATCGATCACGCACGCCACGCCCTTGCCATCCGGGCTCGTCCCAGTGGGGTCAGAGCGCACGACGCGCCCTTTGCACTGAATCGTGACATTCTCCTGCCCTCCGGTAACGTCCGGCGGAAGCGTGATCTCGAACTCCACCGGCGACCCAATTTCCATCGCCGCGTCGGCGCGAATAAACACGCCCGCCGCGCTCAGGTTCCCCGTAAGCCCTTTGGTGTCGCCGCCGGCCTTCTCTTCATGAATCTTGATCGGCAATTCCAGCGGAAATCTTTTTCCGGTCCGCGCTTCGGACACAGTGCCTCCTAGTTCGTGCGTGATCGTGATTGCTGTTGATCGTTGTGAGTATCGATCGTTATTAGTCTCGATCGTCATTTGTTTCGATCGTGGACTCCACGCCGGCTCTCACTCCCGGCCAACCAAGCCAACGCCTCCAGAATACGCTTCTGGCAGGCGGATCGCCCACTTTTGTTGCTCAGGGGCGGTTATATCACGGATGCCACCGCGATAAAAGCCTGATTGCGAATTAGTTAAGGTAGAACCTAGATTCCCCCCTCGGCGCGTGGAGCGGCGGACGCCTCGTCCGCCTTGCCAGCGCTCGTGTGGGTTGCACACTCCCTTCGGCAAGCTCAGGGCAAGCTCTGTCCGACGCCTCTGACCTTGCCCTTGAAGTTGGCCCTGCATTGGCCCCTCTGACAATCATCCGTACAAGAAGCGTTGTCATCCTGAGGCCCGCGTCCTTCGCGGGCCTCAGGATCCATGCACTCGCTTGCAGTGTCGAGGACGTCGGCGTCCCCACTTGATCCGTCTCCCTCGCTCGATCCCTCCGCTTGGACCAGAATCGAGGGGGGGCAGGATTTTCTCTCTTTGCCTGAGCTCAAGCATGCACCACTCGCAGCCCCAGCACCTTCTCAAAGCAATCGAAATCCCGATCCCGGTGTAGCAGTTCATGCCCTGCCTCTAAACAAAAAGTTGCAATCAGGCAGTCAATGGTCTTGTGAACGGTATAGCCCCGCTGCCGCAGTTCTCGGTAATTCTGGGCCGCTGCAATGGCCAACTCGATCCCGCCTGTCTGAAAAACCTGAAACCTCAAGAGTTCGGCTCGTACCCGCTCGAACGCATTCTGTTCCCGAAGACCCCGCAGCACCTCGCAAAGGATAAGGTCCGTCATTCCCAGCCGATGTCGCTGCAGCTCCCGATCCAGCCAGCGCGTTTCCGGATTCTCCGTGCCACGCAGATAGTCGATCCACACGGTCGTGTCGACGATGACCACGCAGCCTACTCCCGAACCCGCGTCAGGCGCGACTCATGAAGGTCACCGTCCCAAACCACTTTTCCACGCAGCCGCCGAATCGATCCCTGTGCGTGCGTCTCCGCCAACAACCGCAACCCCGCTTCCACGGCCGCCCTTTTAGTGCGAGCCCCGCTGCGCCGCATTGCCTCTCGCATCAATCGATCATCAATGTCGATATTCGTCCGCATATGCGTGGTCTCCAATGTGTAAGAATCCCACATTTATGTGTAAAGAGCAAACCTGCGCAGCTCGCGCAGCCTCTGCCACTTTTGATGTAAGCTCTTCTTCTCAGGAGCTTTCATCATGCCCTCATTTTTCCCCCACGCAGATCAGCAGCGCCGCCTGCGTGTCATCCGTCACCTAGCCGCGCTAATTCTGGCCTCGACAACAGTCCTGTTCGCACAGGAGCCAGCATCGCAGAAGCCCGCAGACAAGACCCCCGAAAAGTCCGCCCAGGAAAAGCCGCAGCCCAAGCCCGACGAATCCGCAACCGCCGCCGCAGCTCTCCTCGAAATCAACAACGCCATGGAAGGTCTCGCCGCCAAAGTATCTCCAGCGGTGGTTCAGATTCTGGTCTCCGGCTACGGACCGCTGCACGAAGAGAATCGCACCCAGACCGCTCTCATCGTGCGCCAGCACGCCGTCGGCTCCGGAGTCATCGTCGATCCCAGCGGCTACATCATGACCAACGCCCACGTCGTCGAAGGCGCCCAGCGCATCAAGGTAGCCTTACCCCTGCCTACGGATAACGGCCGGTCCGTCGCCGAAGGCAGACGCCGCATTTTCGAAGCACGCCTCATCGGCGCTCACAAAGAAACCGATCTCGCGTTACTGAAGATCGAGGAAAAAGATCTCCCCACGCTCCCCCTCGCCACGCAACAGCGCGCCCGCGTTGGCCAACTCGTCTTTGCCATCGGCAGTCCCGAAGGCCTGCAAAACTCCGTCACCATGGGAGTAGTGAGCGCCGTCGCCCGTCAGGCGGACGCCCAGAAGCCGCTCACCTACATTCAAACCGACGCTCCCATCAACCCCGGCAACAGCGGCGGCCCGCTCATTGACATGAACGGATCGGTCCTCGGCATCAACACTTTCATTCTTTCCAGCGGCGGTGGCAGCGAAGGCCTCGGCTTCGCCATCCCCGCACGCATCGTCGATCTCGTCTACCACAGCCTGCGCAAATACGGTCACGTGCATCGCGTCGAGATCGGAGCCACCGCCCAGGAAATCACTCCCGCTCTCGCCGACGGCCTCCAACTCGCCCGCCACTGGGGAGTCATCGTCGCCGACGTCAAGCCCGACGGCCCCGCCGCCGCCGCCGGCCTGCAGGTTCAAGACATCGTTCTCAGCGCCGACGACCGCCGCATCGAAACTCTGCCCCAGCTCTCTTCCTCCCTCTACCTTCACGCCATCGATCAGGTACTCAAGCTCGACATTCTGCGCGGCGACCAGAAAAAAATTCTCTACATTCCCGCCATCGAGCACCGCGACCAAATGGATCAACTCTTCGACGCCGCCAACACCGAAAAAGATATCGTCCCCCGCCTCGGCATTCTCGCCCTCGACTTAACTCCCGATCTGCGCAGCCGCATCGGTTCTCTCCGTATCTATTCCGGAGTGATCGTTCTCGGCCGCGCCGCCGATCTCATCCTGCCCGACACCGGCCTCCAAACCGGCGACGTCATCCACGCCCTCAACACCACCGCGATCCCAGACATGGCAACGCTCCGCACCGCCGTGCTAGCCCTGAAGCCCGGCGATCCCGTGGTGATCCAAGTGGAACGCGCCGACGGGCTAACCTACTTGAGTTTTGAAATGGAGTAGCCGCGAGAAGTTGGGTGTATTAGGCTGCCCCAAAACCACTGGGGGTGCCCCATTTCTCGCGTCTTTCGCCAGAAGTGGGAATTCGCGAAGCCGGCAGTGAAGGATTTTCTCAGCGAGGCTGCCCCACCCTGGAGTTTTTTTTGCAAGGATATGAATTCGTGAGGCATGCAGCAAAAGTTTTTCTCAGCGACCTCCGCGGAAGTTCTCAGCGATCTCCGCGTTAAAAGCTCTTCAACGTAAGAAAACTCAATCACCCCCAGCGCGCGCAGCCGAGCTGTCGTTCTCCGAACCCCGCAAAGCCTTCTCAACGACCACTCCCAGCCCACTTCTCAACTCCTGCAAAACCCCAAGCTCATCCCGGCTGAAAGCATCCGCTCTCGTGCGATACAGTGCCACCACCGCGACCACGCCAGAGGCTCCCTCTAAAGGCACAGCCAGCGCCGAGCGCAAAGTGCTGTACTTCGTCGGATCATTCAAATACCCCGGCTCGACCGAAGGATTGCCATTCAAAATCGGCTTGGCATTCTGCGCCACCCATCCCGAAAGCCCATCGCCAATCGGAATCCTCAAAGAAGAAAACATCCGGAAATTTTCCCCACTCACAAACTCAGGAATCAGCGCCTCGTTCCGAACCACGTACACCGCCAGAGAATCGTGCGCCACCAGATGCTTCACCCGCACTGCCAGCAACGAGAACAAGTCCTCCAAACTGAGCGCGCTGCCAAGTTTGACCCCGAACTCAGACAGAGCCTGCGCCTCCCGCCGAGCCGCAGCCATCACGTCGACATAATTCTTAGCCGCACCAGCTCTATGCAAAACAGGCTCTTCCGGCCTCGCAAAACCCGCGTCCGGCGCCAGTCCCCGCTCCACCTTGATGTCAGTCGATAATTTCGGCGGAGCCTGAAACGGCTGCTCATGGGCCAGTTTCTCCAGTTCCACATAACGCCGTTGCAGAATCCCAACCACCCGCGGATCGAAACTAATTCCGGCTTCCGATGCGACTTTAGCCATAGCCTCATGCAACGGCAGCGCCTTCCGGTATTGCCGGTCGGAAGCCAGCGCGTCCAGGCAATCCACCGCGGCAAGAATTCGCGCCCCAATCGGTATAGCTTCGCCTGCCAGTCCATTCGGATAGCCGCTGCCATTCCATTTCTCATGGTGCGCGCGCACAATCGGCACCACAGGATAAGGAAAGTCCACCTGCTCCAGAATCTCCGCCCCAACTATAGGATGGATCTTCATCTTCTCGAATTCTTCCGGCGTCAGCTTGCCCGGCTTCGAAATAATATGTTCCGGCACCGCCAGTTTGCCGATATCGTGCAGCACCGAAGCCGCTCGCAATGCTTCAGTTTCATCCTCGGTCAAACCCAGATCCCGCGCCAGTTCCATGGCATAAATTCGCACCCGCTGCAGGTGCTCGCCGGTAGTTTGATCCTTGGCCTCAATGGCCAGCGCCAGCGCTTCAATGGTTCGTAGATGGAGCCCGGAAAGTTTCTCCGCATGTTGCTTTTCCGCTTCCAGTTTTCCCAGGTAAAGACGATAAGACCGGTACATCAAGTAGATCGGCGGCAAAACCAAAAGCGAAGCCTGCCATCCAATGTGCCGGTTCAAAAAGCTGACCAGCCCCGCAATCGCCGCTCCCACCATGTAATAGGGAAACGACCAGAGATAGCTTGAAGTCCAAACTTTTCGGATCGCTTTGTCTTCCGTCAGCCCGATGATGGTCGACATCGCCGTGGTGTTGCAGGCGAAGTGCGTAATCGCCGCCACCAGCAGCGCCAGCGGCCCGGGAACATGCAGTACATAAATCGAAACCAACTTATAAGCGCCATACGCGGCCGCGCTGCACACCGTCACCTGCGACAGATTGAATACAAGCTGCACCGGCTTCAACCGCCGCGCCGGCCGCCAATAAAACTGCGCCAGGGTGCTCACCAGCCCAATCAGCAGCGTCTCCGGCAAACTCATCTCCAGAATGCCGATCAACGTGAACAGGAAATTTACCGACAGCGTCCCTTCGATACCCGGGAGGCTTACCTTAAGCGACGACGCCAGAATCACCGCGACCAGATAGCAGACAAACTTTACCGGATCGGTGGACTGCCAATGAAAAAACGCGAAGGCAAAGCAGGCGGAAGCCGCCAGCGCCATTCCGGCGACATAAGCGCGCACACCAATTTGTCGTCCCCATGACATTGGGAAGCCCCCTTAGATTCTTGCCGAATCAAGCCCCAATGTCCGCTCAAAAGTGACAAAGACCGGTTACCATCGTGCGGTACCTTTCGACCCCAAGATCCTGTCATTCCGACCGGAGCCGGAGCGAACGCGACGGCGGAGTGGAGGAACCTGCTGTTCGCTCGCGCCAAAGTGGCAAGTTGTGGAGCGGACACTCCGTCGCTTTTGACGTTGCTTTTGACTGCCAGCACCATCCCGAGAAGGGGTGCCCCATTTCTCGCATCCTTTGCGAGAAGTGGGAACCACAAAAGCCCGCGGCGAAGGTTCTCGACGACGATCGCGACGCTGCCGTGTTGAACGGACACCTCTGTCCATTGCTTTTAACTTTGATTTTGACAATGACTTCCCGTCAAAAGACCGCCGAGGATGCCCCATCCTTGCGCGCTCTTTGCGCAAGGGTGGGAACCTCAAAAGCCCGCAGCGCAGTTTTTTGACATTGATACTGTGGAGCGAGATTATCGCATCCCAGCAATCGATCTAGGATGGATCACTTCGATCTCGGGAAAGCGCGCGAAATCTTTTTCGTTGAACGTCAGTATCCGTCTCAGCCCATGAACTCGCATTGCCGCCACTAATCGAGCGTCGTGAACCTGAACCCCGGAAATGTTTTGCGTGACCAACAGTCTCCGCCATTCCTGATGAACGGCCAAACTATCCGGCAGCAATCGCAACTTGCGCTCGAAAATGGCGGCTCGACGATCGGCCTCCATTGGAGTCAGGCCATATCCGTTGCGTTCCACTGGGCGGGTGCAGGTGTTCCAGAACTCCCCCGACATTTTGGGAGGTGTAGCACAAGACGGCTCCGTTCCGAAGGGCGATTTCGATTGCCGAAACCACTAGAGCATAATCGCGGTCATCCGGCTTTATCCAGCGCAGAAGGATATTACTGTCTACCAAGTACAGCGCGCCCGCCATTTAAGCACGATCCTCATAGAAACCTTCGCGCGTAAAGCTCTCGGTGGATATGTCGGGCAAGTTTTCAGAACCCATGCGCAGTGCCTGAAGCATTTCGCGGAACTCGCCTACTGTCAGGGTTCCCTTCGGCAACGCACGAGCGGCCAAGGCTTCCTGCAAAAGCAGTTCCGCGATTGCTTCCAGAGACAAGCCCTGAGCCTCGGCTACGGCCAGCAACCGCGCCGCCGCCTCTTGGTTCAGTTCGACATGGATCGTCATTGTGCCTCACTCCCAACAATAGATTACCCACGTTCAACAGCGAATGCCAGTTCCGTAGGAATCAGACGAGGTGGGGGAAAACGAGTTTTGCCGCTTCAATCCTCTGAAGGTGGCCACCACGTGACAAATTGTCCCACCCCAACGGTCACGGGACACCCTGTCCCACCACCCAAAACCCCACCCCGCTAACTACTGATTCCTAAGGTCATTCCCCTTCCCCTTTTGGCACTCGCCCTGCACCTACATTCCCGAATTCAAGCTCGCGGGCGGAGTGGGTCCGCCCCAGAGGGATTATGAAACGACTTCTAGTTCTACTGTTCGTCATCACCGCAACGCTGGCCTCTGCCAACGACGCGAAAATTTCGCCTGAGCTGCGCAGCTACCCCGCGACCCAGCAGGCCAATGTCATCGTGCAATATGCGCCGGGCGCGCCCGTGAATTGCTCCGGACTGCTCGGCCTCGTGGATTGCCTGGTCAACGACGTAGTGCAACTAGGCGGCACGGTTCTCAGCCAGTTGCCCCTCGTCAATGGAGTGCTCGCCCAGCTCGACGGCAACGCCATCCAGAGTCTTTCGAACCATTCGAATGTCGTCTACATCAGCCTCGATCGCCCATTGTCGCCAACACTAAGCAATGCCGCATCGGCCGTGAATGCTCCCTTCGCGTGGCAGTCGAACTACACTGGCGCTGGCATTAGCGTGGCACTGATCGATAGCGGCGTGAGCAGTCACCCAGATCTCTACGACGGTCTTCTTCCGCTTTCGAGAGTTGTTTACAACCAATCCTTTGTGTCAGGAAACTCGAGCGCCAGTGACCAATACGGCCACGGCACGCACGTCGCAGGCCTCATCGCCGGAGATGGTCTCAGCTCCACCGGCCCTTTTTACAGCAAGACTTTCAGAGGAATCGCACCAAGCGCAAACATCGTCAACCTGCGCGTGCTCGACGAGAACGGAGCGGGTACCGATAGCCTGGTCATCGCTGCCATCGGTCAGGCCATCACTCTGAAATCGCTCTACAACATTCGCGTCATCAATCTTTCTGTGGGACGCGCCGTCTACGAGAGTTACAAACTTGACCCGCTCTGTCAGGCCGTCGAACAAGCCTGGAAGAGTGGAATCGTTGTGGTTGTAGCCGCAGGCAACAACGGCCGCTTCCAGGCCACCGATGGCTACGCCACGGTCACTTCACCCGGCAACGATCCTTATGTCGTCACTGTAGGCGCCATGAAGCCGATGGGAACGCCCACGCGCACCGACGATCTAATCGCCAGCTACAGCTCCAAAGGACCGAGCGTGGTCGACGCAGTCGTGAAGCCTGACATCGTCGCTCCTGGCAACTTGCTCACATCGCTCGAAGCTCCGAACTCGACGCTCTACAACGAGTACCCCGGCAACCAGGTTCCTTACAGCTACTACGTCAACGGAGGTAGCAGCGCATCATCACCCAGATACTTCACGCTAAGTGGAACCAGCATGGCCGCCGGCGTTCTCAGCGGAGTAGTCGCCGATCTTTTGCAGAAGTCTCCGAACCTGACTCCTGATCAAGTCAAGGCCCGCCTGATGCTCACGGCGTACAAAACTTTTCCTGAATCCAGCAGCACGACCGATCCAACCACCGGAATTACCTACACCGATCAATACGATGTCTTCACCGTAGGCGCAGGCTACGTCGATCTCGAGGCCGCACTCAACAGCACCGCCGTAGCGAAGGGCACGGCAATGTCTCCCATCGCAAGTTTCAACGCGACCACAAATCAGGTGTACTTGTCCGACGATCCCTCCGCAGTCTGGAACACGTCGGCAACATGGGCGAACGCATCAGTGTGGGGACAAACGCAATTCGTAACCGGAACCGCCGCATCCTCCACCACCACAGTCTCAGGCAGCAATGCACTCTGGGGTTCTAACGCTCTATGGGGCAGCAACGCACTTTGGGGAAGCAACGCCCTCTGGGGTTCGAACGCGCTCTGGGGATCAAACGCACTCTGGGGAAGCAACGCCCTATGGGGTAGCAACGCGCTCTGGGGCAGCAACGTAGCCGAAGGAGAAAACTAAAACCCTACTCACTAACTAACTTTCAAAAAGAAGGGGCCCAGTCTCTCTAAGGGAGCGGCCCCTTTCACTTTTTCCGAAAACGTAGCGCCGGCGTCCCGCCCGCCGCGCCAGGATAAAACAGAATCCCGCCAATCCAAAATGTGCCCGAAGCAAGAACTTCCCGTAAAATACCCCAAGGCGCCTATAGCTCAATCGGATAGAGCATCTGCCTTCGGAGCAGAGGGTTGGGAGTTCGAGTCTCTCTAGGCGCACCAGATTTTGCTGGTGTGGATAGCAGGGCGCTAGAACGCGCCGCCGCCGCCGCCGCCGAAGCCACCACCGGAAAATCCGCCGCCACCGAAACCGCCTCCGCTGCCGAATCCCGAGCCTGTCGAACTGGCGCGCGGCGCGGACACGAATACCTGATGCATATCAGTCGCCATGCCATGCATCGATGACGAGAAGAGGATTGGGTTGAAGCCCATGCCGTAGCCGTATCCCGGGCCCGCATACCACGTCGGTGGATCTTTGATTAAGCCATTGAAAGCCTGCGCCCAGTGGTGCTCTACGCCGAGCGCCATCGCGTAGGGAAGAAATTTCTCGAAGGTATTCGACGGCATGGTCTTGAGCCGCTCGCCGTCTACTCGGTTCATGAATTCCTGAAAGCCCAGAACTGCGATGTGAATGCGCGATCCCTTCAGAGTCTTCGCGCTCATCACTCGCGCGAACATCCACCAGATCACCGCCGCGACCACAATCGACAACAGCGCAATGGGGACGGAACTGAAAAAATTCACGAAATGCATCCACTGAAGCACAACGAACGGAGCGATGATGCAGAGCCCCGCCCCCACGCTGTAGCCGTCGGCCGATTCGGGATCGAGCGTGTAAATGCCTTTCTGCTTCAGCGCCGACATAATGTCGGTGCGCACCACCGGGACAGCTTTGTAGAAGCGGTTCTTCAAGCTGGAGAGCCGCGTGTCAGTCTCGTCTCCGGCGAAAATATTTTCGAGCATCACCTGTTCGTGCGGCGCGAGACCTTGCCACTGCTCGCGCTTCTTCAGCAGGTGAAAAATGTAATCCTTGTTATGGAATAACGCGCCGCTTTCGTCGGTCTCTTCGATCTTGATGTAACCGCGCACCGCAAGATCGACGATGGTCGATGTGATGTCACGCGGATGGATGGTGTCGTCGAGCAGCGTGCCGCATTCTGCGGGCGAAACTCCAGGCGGCGGATCATACATGGGCGCGACCGACATACCGGGATCGGGATCGCGGCCTTTGATCCACCACAGCGGCAGCATGACTGCCAGCGTGAGCAGAGGCAGAAAAATCGCAGGATTGCTGCCGATGAACCAGAATATTTTGGTGAGCAGTCCCGGCTCTTTGAGGATGCCTTTGGGAATGTAGACATCGATGGTGAGGCCGCCGCGCATCGGCAGAGGTGCGGTGGTCGCGAACTCAACATCCGATCCGTTCACGGTGGCCGTAGCATTGTGCTCGGTCGAGCCATAGACTCCCGTGAAGGCTTGCGCGCGCAGTGATTCGCTATCGCCAGCGGGAAAGTGCACGCTAGCCGCGGCATGGTCGATGGGGACCTGCCAGTCGTTGCCTGTTACGTTCCAATAAAATTCGTCGTGGCTGTCCGGGTCTTTGCCATCAAAGAATCGAGTGCCGTTGCGCACGCGGTAGGTGATCTCGACCGTGCGCGTAGCGTTGACTGCGTCGGAGATATAAATCTTGTAATCGCGATACGCGCCGTTGGTCGAGGTATCGTGCTTCAGCTTGGCTCCGTTTTCGTCGGTGATGCCGATGAGGTCGACGTAGAGCCGGTAGTTGGTGCCGTCCGGTCCGGGATATTCAATGGGGATGGTGCGGTGAATGCCGTGCCATTGTCCCACGAATTTCAGGGTGATGGTTTCCTTGATTAGAGAGCTGCCATCAGGATTGACGGTGATGGTGTCTTGAAAGTCGGAGATGCGCCAGGACTTGGCGAAGAGCGGAGTGGCGAGGGCGAGGATGGTGGCGAAAATAAGGAAGAGTCGCGTTGGATAGGAAGTGCGACCACGGGGGCTGAAGCCCTGATTCATTTTGTCCACTTTACGCGGCGCTGAAGCGCCGCTCTTCCGCGGTCGTGCATGCATTCCGATCGAGATCAAAGGCAGCGGGCGAGGCGCCCGCTGCCACACGTTCCACACCTTCCACGCCTTCCGCACATGCTTCGTCGCGATCATACGATCAGAACTTTACCGCGACGGGTTCGCGGTCGGCGTCGGTGGTTTCGAAGAACTGCTTCGGCGTGAAGTTGAACATGCCGGCGAGAATGTTCGTGGGGAACGACTGGATCTTCGTATTCAGATCGCGCACCACCGCGTTGTAATAGCGGCGCGAGTTCTGAATGGAATCTTCGGTATCGCTCAACGATCCCTGAAGCTGGGTGAATTGTTCCGAAGCTTTCAGTTCAGGATAATTCTCGGCCACGGCGAACAGGCTCTTCAACGCTCCGGTGAGCTGATTTTCGGCGACAGCCTTGCCCTCGGGCGTAGTGGCCTGCATGGCCTGTGAGCGGAACTTGGCGATATTTTCAAACGTGCCTTTTTCGTGCGTGGCGTAGCCTTTGACGGTCTCGACCAGGTTAGGGATAAGGTCATGCCGGCGCTTGAGTTGCACATCAATATCAGACCAGGCGGAGTCGGTGCGCACGCGCAACTGCACCAGGCTGTTGTACATGCCAATGAGCACGACAAAGACGAGGACGAGAATTACGAGCAAGATGATGCCGACCATGGGCGTCTCCTTGAGGAGGGTTAGGGGTTGGAATCTTAATTCTTAATTCAATGCGACGGTAGCATAGCGGGGGCGTGGGCGCAAACGAAGTGTGGGGCTGGTGGTGCCCGGTTTGAAATCTAGCTAATGAATGACTTCGTCTAGGGCCTTAGCACATTGGCCGATCCAGGAGCCGTTGCGATCCACTCGAAAGCCCCAACACTTTGCGCATGCCCTCCCATGTGTGTTTCGCTCACCAACGAAGACAATAATGCGCGTCGCGCCATCTCTTGCCATGCTGTGGTGGGCTTTGATTTGTTCGTTCCGCATTGAGCGGAACGCTATGCCTTTGACCCGACGAATTTATACGCCTCCGCAAAGCTGTGCTTCACAGGGAAAGGATTCACGCCGCCGGTCGGATGCGCCATAGGAGGGCCTCTCAAATCGAACTATTGAGGTTATAGCAGGACCTTGGGTCTAGGAGAGCGTTATCGATGCTACAGGATTCCTAGCCGCCAAGTGTCGAACTTTCTCTCTGTCTTACCGTCGAGGCTGGCGAAAATCGCCATCAGCGCCGGGGCTGTGTTTCTGGTCTGCATCGTTTCCCTTATCCGCGTTCTGTACTCATCGCGCAGTCGGCCCTTCCCGTAGAGCAGGATGGTTGAGTACAGCTCCTGCAGCAATCCCTGTGCCTTCTCCAAGTATTTCCCGGCGTGAGGGTCGCTCTCCATTCTCTTGGCCAGTTGAAAGGCGGAGGTTGCGGCGAACGTTGCTCTGCGCACTTCGCGCCATCCGACTCTGACCCTGTCACACCGTTCGTGCTCCGTTTGCAGCATCATGAAAAGCAGGGTTATTAATGCGATGCAGGTCACCGCGTCCAAATGCACTTTTACAAGCTCGCTCAAAAGCCAGTTCATTCAGCACGCCAATGTCGGACGGAATCGCAACGCACGCGCTACTGCGGTGCCTTGCCTCAGAATCAATGGACGTTAGCACAGGGACCGCGGAGCTGCAACCAAACTGCCCCCGCCTTTCAGGGCTGGAGCATGTTTGCTGTGGCAGGTGTAGATTAGACACGGAGATTTTTCGGAAATGACAGCCACTGAAGCAGCTATTTGGGGAATCCACGTGAAGGGCGCGCAGGGCGATTCGATGTTTCGGGAAGAACGAATAATCGGAATTAGTTGGGGTGCGGTAGGAGACCTTGGCGAAATCCGAGCCGACCGGGAAGCGTATAAGGCTGCCGTCCGGCCGCATTTCCCGGACAAGCCCAATGGCTATGTGATCAACGCTGCGAGCCAGTTGTTTCGCTTTGTCACAGAGATGAAGCAAGGTGATTGGGTGGTCTATCGATCCGCCTTCGACCGACGTCTGCACGTAGGACGGATTGCGGGCGACTACCGGTTCGATCCCACAGTTTCGAAGGAATATCCGAACACGCGAGCGGTCGTGTGGCAGAAGACTCTGCCCCTGACGGCGGTGTCTCAGGGAGCGTTGCACGAGTTGGGCTCGGCTCTCACGCTCTTCCAATTAAAGAATTACGGAGACGAGTTCATCGAAGCTACGGCCGCAGGGGCGTCGGTATCCGATCAAGAGGACGACGAAACCGTAGCCTCCGTCACAGCTGAGGTTCAACAGACGACGGAAGACTTTATTCTCCGCAATCTTGCGAAGCACTTAAAGGGTTACTCATTCCAGGCGTTCGTAGCGAATTTGCTAGGCACGATGGGGTACCGCACAATCGAGTGCAGGCGCGGGCCCGACGAGGGTATTGACATCATTGCCCATCGTGACGAATTAAAGCTGGTGCCCCCGATTATTAAGGTTCAAGTGAAAAGCACCGAAGGCAACGTCGGTCGCCCCGAGGTGCAAGCCCTCTTAGGCTGCTTGGGCGCAGGCGAGTACGGTTTGTTGGTCACGTTGGGAAGTTTTACGAATCAGGCTTTAGATTTCGCCAGATCCAAGAGCTCAATCCACCTTCTCGATGGCGAAGCTCTTGTGCGTCTCGTCATGGATCACTATGAGGGGCTCGATCCAAAGTTCAGGTCGCTGATCCCCCTCAGAAGGGCTTATGTACCCAGCCCGCCTACTGAGGCGGGTGGCGCATAAGGCCCAAATGATAGCAGCAGTTCGGGTTAGGCGGATTTGCGGCGAGAGATTAGCCACCAGTTATACAAAATCGCTCAAAATTGTTGTCAAGAGGAACAGAAGGCGAAGATCGGGGCTAGGTTGCTGAAAGGAAAGGAAATATAAAGTTGGCTAATGTGGCGCTTTTACCCTATGCAAAATGTCATACTAGATATAGAGGGTAAATAAAGAAACAGTAGGTCCCTCCTACGTCGGGATGACAGGCCTTACGGAGCGGGGCGGCAGTTATCGAAACTCCTGGCGGAGTCGTTGCTGGCGCCGGCATGTGAGGGATCCTTCGACTGCGTAAATGCCTCGCTTCGCGAAGCATTTACTTCGCTCAGGATGACAGACCGTTGGGGATGACAGTCCTCTCGGGATGGCAGATCGCTGGGGATGACCAATCCCCCCGGATGACAATTCGGAGTTGTACAAACGTCGCGGCCTTTTGGCCGCGATTTCTATTTGTGGCCAAGGAGTAGGGGTGCCGTCCCTGACGGGACTTGTTCGTGCTTTTGGCTCTTCCCCGGCACTTCCGTGCCGGGCTTTCACATACCGCCCCTTCGGGGCTGTCGTTTGTTTACTTCAGAGAGTGAGGGTGATTATGAAACACCGGAAGATTATGGGAGCGCGGATCAAGGGGACTCGGGAGCGGGGAGCTTGGGCTGAGATGTACTTCATGGTGCTGGCTATGAGTTACGGGCTGAAGGTGTCGAGTCCGTATGGCGGGATTGGGCCTTATGACGTGGGCGTGGAGAATGGTACGGGGCCGATTTTGCGGGTGCAGGTGAAGTGCACGCTTTATCAGTGTTCTTCGGGAAGCTATTGCATGAGCATCAACATGAAACGTGGGGCGCGGGGACGGCGCGGGTATGCTCCGGGGATGGTGGACTTTTTTGCGATTTACATTATTCCGACGGATGATTGGTACATCATGCCGTATGCGGTGGTGGGAGATCGGGATGCGAATGTGTTTTTCAAGCCAGGCATGAAGGGGCAGAAGTATGAGAAGTATCGCGAGGCCTGGCATTTGCTGGTGGATGCTTGCGGGGGCGGGGGTGGTGGGCCGATCGAAATTCGGGCTTGCTGCGATGACGGGGATGCTGCGCAGATTGCTAGAGAAGTTGCTGAGCGCGGTGCGATCCGGAAAATGTTTCGGGGAGTGCTGCAAGCGTAGTTCGCAAAGCCCAGGTCTCGCAAAAGAAGCGAGACCTGGGGCACCCCATTCATTTCTGATAGCTGAGAACTGATAGCTGAGGGCCGCGCGTCTGCGCTCAGGTGATACTATTGTCGCTCTTCGGCCATGGACGGGCCATTTGAGGTGATTTCTTGAAGCGACTCTGGTTTGCAATCCTGCTTGTACTCGCGCTTTCTGTGGTGGCATCAACTTTCAGGTTACTTCACGTGGGTGCCAGTAGTTCGAGTTGGATCACGACCTGGGGAGCCAGCAACACCGAGGCCGCGCCCGGAGTGACGGTGGCTGATCTCACGGTGCGGCTGAATGCCAACATCACGACTGGCGGGACGCAGGTTCGCATCCGGCTATCGAATGCGTTTGGCGGCGCGCCGGTAGTTATTGGACATGCCACGGTGGGCACGGCAACGTACTCGGGCAGCGCCGCGATCACGAGCGGGACGCTGCAAGGCTTGACCTTTAACGGGCAGACTGCAATCACGATTCCTCCGGGAGGGCAGGTGCTGAGCGATGGCGTTAGCTTTACCGTGACGCCGGGGCAAAATTTGTCGGTCAGCCTCTACCTTCCCGATACGATCTACGATCCTTCGATCAACTATTTCTCCGAGGCGACTTCGTATCTATCCATACCGGGCGACCATACGGAAGAGACGGCGGGGAGTTCGTTTTCTTATCCGATGAACTCTTACTATTACTTGAGCGCGATCGATGTGTCGGGGTCGGCGGCTACTAGTTCGGTGGTTGCGGTGGGCGATTCGATTACCGAGGGATACGGCTCGAGCATCGACGCCAACCAGCGCTGGACGGACGATTTGGCGGTGCGGCTGCAAAGCAACTCGACTGTCTTCGGAGTGGTGAATGAAGGCATTGGCGGAAACCAGTTGTTGCAAGGTGGTGGGGATGCTGGAGTGCCCGGACTGGCACGGCTCGATCGCGACGCGCTGGCAGAGAGTGGAGTGAAAGACATCGTACTGGCTCTGGGCATCAACGACATCTTTCTGCTGTCGAATGCAACTTCAATCACCACGGGATATCAGCAGTTTGTGAATCAGGCGCACGCGGTCGGATTGCGGGTGATTGGGGCGACCATCACTCCGTTTGGCGGAGTGGCGGGAGTCACTTCAGGGATGGAACAGACGCGCGAGAGCGTGAATGCTTCTGTTCGTGCCGGCGGAATCTTCGATGCCTATGTGGATTTTGATTTAGCGGTGCGCAATCCTTCTCAGCCGACGCATTTGCTTGCTGCCTACGATAGCGGCGACCACATTCATCCGAACGCCGCCGGGTATGTAGCCATGTCGAATGAGTTTAATCTGACGATTTTTTGAGTGGGTGTGCTTAAAGTTAAGTGAGAGATCCCCAGGTCTCGCAAAAGAGGCGAGACCTGGGGCACCCCACTTTCAATGCAGAAGTACAAAGACAGTCCCTCGCCGCTCTTGTCTTTCTGGTTTTCTCTGTGACTCTGTGGTGAAGATTTTGATGTTACTGCTGAGGCGCGAAATATCCCTTCCGCGCTCGGACTTGCAGATCTTTCTTCAAGGCGGAGATTTCGATAGAGCGGAAGCGGCCGTCGGCGTCGAAGTCGGCGGGCTTGTAGCTGACGACGTACTGGCTGCGGAGTTCGTCTTCGATGGCGGCGAAGGAGTGGGTGATGTCCTTCATCTTGAAGGGGAAGAAGGCGCGGCCGCCAGTGGCTTCGGCAATCTGTTCGAGAACTTTGTCGCCGCGCAGGATCAGGCCGCTGTCGTCGGTGGAGATGGCGTAGATGATGACTTCGGCGCGCTGCGCCATTTCGATGGCTTGGGCGCGGGTGTATTCGCTCTGATTATCCTCGCCGTCGCTGACGATCACGATGGCCTTGCGCACGGGATGATCGTTACGATCCTTTAAGAACTTTTCTTTGCAGGCACGGTAGATGGCGTCATAGAGAGCCGTGCCTCCGCCATCCTGTAGTTTGTGCACGCCGGCAGAAAGCAGTTCGACGTTGTCGGTGAAATCCTGCGGCATCTGACTCTTGGTGTTGAAGCCGACGATGAACGCCTTGTCGAAGCCAACGCGAATCGAGTGCTGGAGAAAACTGATGGCGGCGTCCTGTTCGAAATCAAAACGGCTGTGTACGGATCCGCTGACATCGATGAGCAAGCCCATGTGCAGAGGAAGATCGGTTTCGCGGCGGAAGTTGACGATGGATTGTGGCGGCTTGTGATCGTCAAGAATCGCGAAATCGGCCTGACTGAGGTCGCGCACAAATTTGCCATGCTTGTCAGTCGCGATGAAAAGAACATTCACTTCATCCACGCGTTTGTGAATGGTGAGCAGAGTGCCGGACTGCGAATCGTCGTCAGAGACGGAAGGAGCGGGACTGACAGCCACGGCTGTGCTGGCGTAATCCTGAGCGCGGGCTAAGGTTGGCACTGTACAGGCCACGACGCAGGCGGCCAGCAGCGCCGTAATCAGCCAACGATAGCAGCCCGTATAAATCATGCCGAAACCATCCAATATTTGCACGCTTACCACGGCCAAAGCCAATGAAGCGCATGCCCGGTCCACTCGACCCCTGTTAGATGCAACTCGGGTGCCGAAGGGCGAAGGGCGAATGGCTTTCCGACGCTTCTCCTTTGACTGTAGAAGCGTGTGAAGGCGCGTGCCAAGTTACAAAAGGAGCACGCGAAGGGTCATGATTGCAAGATACCGCGGAAGCTCACGCTGGTGCTATCGGGAAATGTCCTAAGGAGACCACCCGATTTCGAGGGCTGCCCACTACAATTATGAGAGCGCTTGAGGTGTGAGATTAGCTGTGGTGAGGAGAGCGAGTTTGGAGGGTGGATGGTGAAGACCAACAAAGTTGCGGCTTGGGTTTTGGCAGTATGCATGTTTTCGGCGCCGGCGTTTGCCGCTGCCAATGACGTGAAGGAACAGGACCGGGTGAAGGAAGCTGGGCAGACGATCAAAGAGATATTAAATATTCCTGACAACATTCCGCAGGATTTGCTCGACAAGGCGGAGTGCGTGGTGATTCTGCCTTCGGTGTTGAAGGGCGCGTTTGGCGTGGGCGCGAGTTACGGGCGTGGGGTGATGATTTGCCGCAGCGGCGCACACTATACGGGGCCGTGGGGAGCTCCGGCACTGTATGCGCTCGAAGGCGTGAGCATTGGATTACAGATGGGAGGGCAGGCCACGGATTTTGTTTTGCTGGTGATGAATCCGAAGGGAGCGCACTCGCTGTTGTCGAGCAAAGTGAAGTTGGGGGCGGACGCTTCGGCGGCGGCTGGTCCGAAGGGGCGCACGGCGGAGGGCGCGACCGACATTGTGATGAATGCGGAGATTCTTTCTTATTCGCGCAACAAAGGGTTGTTTGCGGGGATATCGCTGGAGGGCTCGACTCTACGCTCCGATGGGAACGCTAATCTAAAACTCTACGGAAAGAAACTTGAAGCGAGAGACATAATTGTCGAACACAAAGTTGCGGTGCCCGGGTGTGCGCGAGAATTGGTTTCGCTGCTGAATGTGAAGTCGCCGAAGAATTTGTCGGATCCAAAGTCGCTGGAGTAGAGCGGCGCGCGTCCTCTTATTGAGGTAGTGGATAAATTAACTGTCCGCTGCGGATTACCTGGTGAATCTTGGAAAAGGCGATGACGTCTTTTGCGGGATCTCCATCGAGCACAACCAAATCCGCGTCCATGTTTTTCACGATACGCCCGCTGTGACTTGAGAATCCGAAGCGCGCGGCTGGGTTTGTGGTTAGAGAAGCCAGAATCTGCGGGAAATTCATTCCGGCGCGGGACATCCAGGTGAACTCCTCCGAGGTATCGAACTTTTCGATGTAGCCGACGTCTGTGCCGAAGAGGACTTGGCCTCCCGCTTGAGAGAATGCCTTGAGTTGATCGGCTGCTCTGCTCATTCCTTTGTAGAGGTCTTCGGGCGTGCCGTTGCCCTTGCTGAATTCGACCTCCCACAGGGTTAGCGTCGGGGTAAGAGCCATATGCGCTGTAATCATGCGCTCAACCAACGACGAGGTCCAGAGATCATCCGCGGGAGTGGTGTGGGCGAGAATATCGACGCCGCTCTGAATGGCGACTTCGATTCCCTGATTGTTGGAAACGTGGGCGAAGACGGGTTTGCCGGCCCGATGAGCCTCGGCTGCGATTGGCTTGGCCAAGTCTACGGGCATGGTCAGGACGCCATCGGCTTCGATGGAGTTGGCAAAAATCTTGATGCCGTCGGCACCGTCGCGGATCTGTTGGCGCACGCGCTCCGTGGCCTGAGTGGCGGATTCAACTTCTGGCATGTTGAGGTGATTGGCTTCGAGGAATGCTTTGACGTAGATCGGAGTTCCGCCTTTCATCCAGAAAGGCTCGCCGACGGTTAGGATTCTTGGTCCTTTCACTTCTCCGTTTTGTATTCTTTGGCGGATGGTGTTCGTGTTGGCCAGCACCGAGGCTATGTCGAAGACCGAAGTGAAACCCCAACGCGTGAAAATTTCCTGCAGTTGCGAAGTAAGCTGTTGGGACGACAGTTCTTTGGCGTGGAGCAGACCCGGAGTGAGGATGTGCACGTGGCTGTTCCAGAAACCGGCGGTCACGGCGCGTCCCTGGCAGTCGATCACCGTCGAGTGGCGCGGGACTTTGATTGCGGCCGATGGCCCTACGGCAACGATGCGGCCATCGTGCACGATAATGGCTCCGTCTTCGATTGGGGATTCAGTGGGCGAGGGATAAATTTTGGCATGAACCAGAGCCAGGTCAGAGCAGAAAGCCGTTACGCTCGAGGACACGATTGCGGCGAGAACGAGTGCGAGGAGAGTTCGAATTCGCATGCCAGCAATATACGTCAACAGGAGACTCTCGATGAACAGAACTCGGAAGAAAACTGGCGAGTCTGAGCGCCCATTGGTGCGTTGTGACTGGGCGCAGAGTGAATTGATGATTCGCTATCACGATGAAGAATGGGGAGTGCCCGTGCACGATGACCGCAGGCTGTTTGAGTTTCTGATTCTTGAGGGCGCGCAGGCTGGGCTTAGCTGGGAAACGATTCTGAATAAACGGGAAAATTACCGCGCTGCGTTTGATGGGTTCGATTTTGTGCGCGTGGCTGGTTACGACCGGAAGAAGGTTGCGCAGTTGCTGAAGAACGAAGGCATTGTGCGCAACCGGTTGAAGGTTGCTTCAGCGGTGCGGAATGCGCAGGCGTTGATGAGGGTGCGGGAGGAATTCGGCAGCTTCGATCGGTATGTTTGGCAGTTTGTGGATGGGCGGCCTTTAGTGAATCACTGGAAAAAGCGGAATCAGGTTCCGGCGCGCACTGCGCAGTCGGATGCTATGAGTAAAGATCTCAAGAAGCTTGGGTTCAACTTTGTGGGGTCAACCATCTGCTATGCGTTTATGCAGGCTGTTGGGATGGTTGACGACCATGTGGTTGGGTGCTTTCGGCATGGGCTCGTGGAGTCGGGAAGGTCTTTACCACGGAGGCCACGGGGTCTCACGGGGTAGAGCAATAAAATCAGGGCTTCAGCTGCGGTGGTGCTTGCTTTCGGCACGACGTTTGAAGAGTCAAAACCTTTAACACAGAGGGCACAGGGGATCACGGGGTAGAGCAATGGAGTCGGAGCTTTGGCCGCTGTGGTGCTTGCTTTCGGCACGACGTTTGAAGAGTCAAAACCTTTAACACAGAGGACACGGGGGACCACAGGGTAGAGCAAAATCTTTAGGGCTTCGGCTGTGGCGGCTGAATTTTTTGCGTTTTTTTGTCGTCCAGGTCCAGGCCGAAACTTGGGTGACTGTAGGTTCCTGAAATTCGCACTGGGATAATCTCTCCTTTTTTCTTTTTCTTGAAGAAGGGCTCGACCGCTTTCAGCAGCAGGGCTTTGGCTCCGGTTTCGGTGTTCGAGATTTTTGTATCCACCTGCAGTTGGCCGTGCAGGTCGACCTTGCTGTTGATCAGATTGAAAGTGCCATCCATGCGAGCTGCCGCGCCCGGAACGCCAAAGGAGAGATCGGAGAATCTTGCAATTCCCTGGCGAAGCTCCGCCTGCCCGGTTAAATCGGAGAGGACGGTTTCTGGATCATCTTTTTGTTTTTCGCCTTTTTGTTTTTCGCCTTGCGCGCCTGCGCTCAACTGGTTGACGTCTTGCTGGGTGGAAGGTTTGGAAAACGTTCCGGCGGCGAGGCCGAAACTACCGCGCAATTTTATCTTCTTCAGAAATTTTTCGTCGCCGGGAGGAATCTCGGTATGGGCCTGCAGGGTGACGGCTCCTGACATGGCTGGACGGCTTGCGTCCACGAATAGCCGGAGCAGGTCTTCGATGCGCGCGTTGCTGGCCTTCAGATTGATAAGCGCGATCTTTCCCTTGCTGTCCGCCGATCCGGCAATACTGCCTTCGGCGTCAACGTGCGTTTTCCAGAAATCGGCGCCTACGTGTTTCAGGAATGTATCGCCGTGCATTGCGTCGACGTAGGCGGTGAATTCCGTCGTTAGTTGCACAGGATGTTTGCTCGATTTCACTTCGAAATCGGGAGTGTCAGTGGCTCCCGAGATGTCGATGTGAGCGAGCTTTCCGCTGAACTTTCCTTTCGAAGACAACTTGCCCGCGACGCCCTGGTACACGCTCAGGTCGGCCTGCTCGAACGTGTACTCGCCGGAGATCGGCGTCTCTGCTGCGTTGCCGACGCGCCACGCTCCGAACTTTCCTTGCGCAGATACTTCGCCGGGAGGCTCTGGATTGTGAACTTTGACTTGGTAGGTGAGAGGCCCATGCGGGCCCACGTCGCGCAATGTGGCTTCATGAATGTCGAAGCGCAAGGGCTGTTGATTCGGATCGTCGGAACCAAACTCGATAGCGGCGCCGTTCGCAACGAGCACGCCAATTGTGACTTTTGATGGAGTGGTTTGAAAGGCTTCTCCGGTGCCGAAGGCCGGGATGAACACGCGCAGGCCGTCGGCGGTGATGCGGTCGACTCGCATGGAAAGGATGCCGAGGTAGCTGCCTCGGATGGTTAGTTTTTCGATGGTAATAAGAGGATGGGTCTGGGCGTGGCCGTGGCGAAAAGTCAACCCTTCGAGAACGCAGCCGGGATGTGGGAAAAAGACCTGGCGAAAGTTGCGGACTTCGAGTTGGCTGTCGCTTGCCTCCTGCAAATCCTGTAGGACGGCGGCCCGTCCGAACGCATGGTGGCACAATACAAGCGTAATTGTGAAGAAAACGGCGGCGGCTATGACGAGGATCAGGACGAGCTTGCGCCAATGCCTCTGGCCAGGCTGTTGTCGGGTTGCAGATTGGACAGACGGCGTGGCCGTGGCTTGAGACATCAAGGTTGGAGGCTGACTAGGGCATCGAGGTTGCTGTCGAAAACTGGGATCGTTTGTACGACTGCCTTAGCGGGGCGGCTACAATGGAAAAAGTTCGCTCTCTCGGCAACCGATGTCTACTCGCGTTTCGAAAATGTTTCGCCGATCGGCGGTGTTTTTAAGGGCATTCGTTCTGCGCTCGCTGCCTCTCGCGGTGGTTTGCTGCGGGCTCGCGCTCACTCCCGCGGTCGGGCAATCGAAGGCCCCACAGGGGCAGGAACTCAAGCCGATTCTGGATTACATTTCAACCGCATGGGATACGCTCACGCGGTCGATGACGGATTGCCAGAGCCTGGTTGATCCAAAGATCGTCGAACTAAAGATAGTCGATCCAAAGATAAAGGTCGCGGCGGTTTTGTATTTGCCGGCGGGCATGGCAGTGCCGCCGGAGGTGCTGAAGCTTTCGATGGAATGCAATGTGCGGATCGAGCATCTGCCGGCTGAAATTCATCGACTGGGCGAAGTGGATACGGAGAAAATCCAGCCGCACGGCTTGCTCTATCTGGAGAATAAGTATGTCGTGCCCGGTGGACGCTTCAATGAGATGTACGGTTGGGATAGTTATTTTATTATTCGCGGACTGTTGCGCGCGGGGCGCGTGGAGCTGGCGCGGGGCATGGTGGACAACTTCTTTTTTGAGGTTGAGCACTACGGTGCGATGCTGAATGCGAATCGGACTTATTACCTGACTCGGTCGCAGCCTCCGTTTCTTAGTTCGATGTTTGTTGATGTGTATGACGCGTTGCAAAAGTCTGGGCATGCGGACCCGGCTTGGCTGGCGAAGGCTTATGCCGACATCCAGAAAGATTATGAGATGTGGAACCGTGATCCGCATCTGGCGGGCGATACGGGGTTGTCGCGTTACTACGATTTTGGGGAGGGTCCGCCGCCGGAAGCTTTGCAGGATGAAGCTGGGTTTTACCGGAAGGTGGCTGCTTATTTCTTTTTTCATCCCGCGCAAGCGGATCACTATATCGTGGAAGGTCCGCCGAAGATTTCAGAACCGGCTGCCGGGGCTGCTTTTGCGTTGCAGGTGTGCGACGCTTCGTTGGCGCTGCCACATCCTGGGTGCGAGAAGCAGCAGAGTTTTTATCTTAGTTCCGATTACTACAAGGGCGACCGGTCGATGCGGGAATCTGGGTTCGATGTGAGTTTTCGCTTTGGGCCGTTCGGCGCGGCTACGCATCACTATGCGCCGGTGTGCCTGAACAGTTTGCTCTACAAGACGGAGAAAGATTTGGAGCAGATGAGCCGCTGGCTGGGGCGCACGGCGGATGCGGAAAAGTGGAGTGAGCGCGCGGAGCAGAGGAAGAAGTTGATTGTGCGTTATCTTTGGGATGAGAAAGCGGGATTGTTTTTCGATTACGACTTGCAGGCGGGGCAGCGATCGGCTTATCGGTATGCGACTGCCTTTTATCCGCTGTGGGCTGGGTTGGCTACGCCTGAACAGGCCAGGGCTGTGGAGAAAAATCTTGCGGCGTTTGAGAAACCGGGTGGGCTCGCGATGAGCACCGAAGAGTCGGGTGCGCAATGGGATTTGCCCTATGGTTGGGGAAATATTGAAATACTGGCCGTCGAGGGACTTCGGCGTTATGGATTCAATGCCGATGCCGACCGGATTTCTTATGAGTTTCTATCGATGGTGGCGGAAAACTTTCGGCGCTACGGAAATATTCGGGAGAAATACAACGTGGTGACGCGGTCGTCGGAGGCGCATGTGGAGCTTGGGTATTCGATGAACGTTGTCGGATTTGGCTGGACGAATGCGGCGTTTTTGGAGTTGTTGCATGGGTTGCCGAAAGAGATGGTCGAGCGGTTGGGTCGAGAGCAGGATCAGTTAATGCCTGCGGGTAAGAAATAAGGGATTGGCTGGCGGAGGTTGTAAGGATGAAGAACATCATTTCTGGGATAGCAATTTTTTTGATCTGCGCTTGTGTTTTGGGACGAAGCGCATCAGCGCAGAGTGTCTCTACTGCGGCGGATGCGGCTGGGAATCCATGGTGGCAGAACGCTGTGTTCTATGAGATTTATCCGCGCAGCTTTGCCGATAGTAATAATGATGGCGTGGGCGATTTGAAGGGGATTACGTCGAAACTGGATTATCTGAAAGAGCTGGGCGTGGATGCGATTTGGATTTCACCTTGCTTTCCTTCGCCGCAGGTTGATTTTGGCTACGACGTTTCCGATTACGAGAACATCGATCCGATGTACGGGACGATGGCGGATTTCGATGTGCTGGCGAGCGAGGCGAAGAAGCGCGGCATTCATATCATTCTTGATTTCGTGGTCAATCACTCGTCCGATCAGCATTCGTGGTTTTTGGATTCTAAGTCGTCGCGAACATCTGCTCATCGCGATTGGTATATCTGGCGCGATGGAAAGGGACCGGGAGTGCCTCCGAATAACTGGATTTCGACATTCGGAGGATCGGCGTGGACGCTTGATCCGACGACGAATCAGTATTACTACCATAACTTTTATGCGGCGCAACCGGATTTGAACTGGCGCAATCCGGCAGTGAAAGATGCGATGTTCGATGTGACGCGGTGGTGGTACAAGCGCGGCGTGTCGGGATTCCGACTGGATGCGGTCGATACTCTGTTTGAAGATCCGGACTTGAAAGACAACCCAATCAAGACTGGACAAAATGCGTTTGGAGATCCGATCGAGGAAGACAAGTACAACACTAAGCTGCCCGAAGTGCATGACGTATTGCGCGGATTGCGCAAAGTTGCGGACGAACATAATGCGGTGCTGATTGGCGAAACCTGGACGGCGGATGTTGCCGAACTCAATCGCTATTACGGAGAAGGCAATAATGAACTGCAGTTGCCCATGGATTTTCTTTTCACCAAGGTCGACAAGCTTTCGCCGGCGGAATTTCGCAAACAGATTGCCGCGGTAGATGGAGCGAGTGGCTGGCCTACGTTCGTGATCAGCAACCACGACATCGTGCGGTCTTATGACCGTTACGGCGACGGCCAGCACAACGACCAGATCGCGAAGCTGATAGCTGCGCTTTATTTGACGTTGCGCGGCACTCCGATCATGTATTACGGGGAAGAGATTGGAATGAAGACTACGCCTCCGACGCGCCCGGAAGATGTGAAGGATCCGATCGGTCGAACGGGTTGGCCGAAAGAGAAAGGCCGGGATGGCGAGCGTACTCCTATGCAATGGGACAGCAGCGAGAACGCTGGCTTTACCAAAGGCATGCCGTGGCTTCCGGTGCCCGATACGTATAAGACGCACAACGTGGCCGACGAGTTGAAGGATCCGGATTCGGTGTTGGTGTTCTATAAAAATGTGCTCAAGCTGCGGCACACCAACGCGGCGTTGCTCGATGGAAGCTACGCCGCCATCAACGAGAATGACGCGAACGTGCTTTCCTACGTGCGCCTATATAAAGACCACGGCGTAGTGGTGGCGCTGAACATGTCAGGCAGTCCGCAGAAAGTGAATCTCGAGTTGAAGGGCAAAGGCTTTGCCGGGGTGAAGGCGCTTTTGGTGACCGGCAAATCGTCCGCAAAGGGAAGCGAGGTCTCGCTCGAGCCCTTTGGCGTTTTCATCGGCGAGCTTAGGAAATGACATACCGAGGCATTCAAGCCGGCAATGGTTGCAAAGGCTCAGATTGTAAATTAAGCCAGGATTCTTCTCAGTTGCAGCACTCGGCCGGGATGGCGGAACTGCTAGACGCAGCGGACTCTCCTAAGCACCCAGTATATAAGGTTATATGGTTGCCAGCGATCATAAAACCTTGTATATTAGGCGTGTGTTGCCCCTGTCTTTATTAGGCGAGCAGATCGCCACCAAGCGCAAAACGCTCGGCCTAACGCAGCCCATGCTTGCGAAGAAAGCCAGGGTTGGACTCTCCACGCTCGACGCCCTGGAGAATGGACGGCTGGGCGAACTCGGATATTCCAAGATCACAAATATTCTCACGGCGCTGGGGCTGGAGTTGAAGCTCTTGGAGGCAAGCGCGGGCCGGCCGACGCTTGAAGAACTGATGGAAGAGGGACGGGATGATCAAGGTCTGGACCGACGCCGCTGAGGCGGGACTGCTCGATCGTCACGGCGAGCGCGGCAGCACGTTTGCTTACCTTCCCGGCGCTCCGACCACGCGCGAGGTCTCGGTGACGATGCCGCTGAGGCTTGAGTCGTGGAGCGTACCCTTCGGGCTGCTTCCGGTTTTCGAGATGAACCTGCCCGAAGGCGTACTGCGGGAGCGGCTCCGCCTTGCGTTTGCGAAAGCCACCGGCACCTTCGATGAATTCGACCTGTTGTCCATTGTCGGCCGCTCACAGGTCGGACGCATCCGCTACACCGGCGACAAAGAACAACTGCACGAGGAGGTGCCTTTCCAGTCGGTGGACGAGATTCTTGAACGCAGACGCGGCGGCGACCTGTTCCGGTATCTGCTGGAGAAATTCGCGTCGTTCTCCGGAATCAGCGGAGTGCAGCCCAAAATCCTCGTCCGCGACGAAAAGGCTTTCGCCGAGATGGAGCATACGGGAAACCGTCTCTCGCAAAGCTACAAAGGCGCGACCCACATCGTGAAGATGTGGGAGGCCAACGAATATCCGCAACTGGCAGCCAACGAGTATTTCTGCCTCACCGTGGCGCGCAAATACGGACTCGACGTGCCCCCTTACCGCCTGGCCGAAGACGGCATGGCGCTGGTCATTGACCGTTTCGACCTGCGCATGGATGGGACCTATCGGGGAATTGAGGATTTCTGCGTGCTAAACGGCCGCAGGACCGACGAGAAATATCGCGGCAGTTACGAGACCTCGGTCATGAAGCGATTCGGGCAGTTTGCAAACTCGACGCGTGTGGGCGAGGACATGGAAAAGCTGTTTGTCCTGATTGCCCTGAATTGCGCGCTTCGCAATGGCGACGCGCATCTCAAGAACTTTGGGGTTGTTTATGACGACGTTCAGGGAGAAGCGAGACTTGCACCTGTCTATGATCTTGTGACCACCTCTGTCTATCTGCCAAAGGACAGCATGGCGCTGACCCTTAATGGCACGACGAAATGGGCGAGCACGAAGGAATTGCAGCGACTGGGCGAGACGCGGATGGGAGCGACTCCTTCGCGCGTGCGGCAGATACTCGAACGCATAGCAGATGCGATTGAGGAGACCACAAAGGATCTGCAAGCCTACATTGAAGCGCACGCGGAATTCATCGAGATAGGCAATCGCATGCTCCAGCAATGGGAGGAAGGTGTCGCGCTTTCGCTTAAGGCGGCCTGAGCAAACCGCCTGCTCTTCTAAGTCAAATCCGCTCCGGCGCCCTCATGGCGCGGGACACGCTCGCAACTGGCGTCCATGATAACTTGGCGGTCATGCTGGCCCGCTCAAACCAATTCGCCGAGGTGGAGAAGTTGGAACGCCAGACCTTTGATATTCATCTCAGAGTGATATTCAGTTCAGAGTTTTTGGTCGCAAGAACCTGGGAACCTCCCCACTTGTCGTGACTGACCGAGCTGCGAGGTGGGATGGTACAATCGGTGTGTTTTTGGAATTTGCATTGGAGATATCTTGGAGCGAGATCGGTTGAGAATGGGTTTAGCGGCAAATGAAAAACAGTGCAAATTCTCGACACACTGTGTTGCACAGTCGCACAGTATTTATTTTGAGGTGGCAAAGGATCGACTGCAGTAAAGGCCGTAAAGTCAGGCATTTATAAGTAGAGCCGGGATGGCGGAACTGGCAGACGCAGCGGACTCAAAATCCGCCGACCTTCGGGTCTTGGGGGTTCGACTCCCCCTCCCGGCACCAGCACAAATCAATGAAGATCAACGGCTTACGCGCCGCGATGACTGGATGGCTTTGAGGCGGCGCAAACGTAGCGGATTTCCGGTTGGAGCTTTTGCCTAAAGGCTCGTAATCTGGCAGCTTTTTGCCAGACACGAGGCGCACATCAGCGAACCATCCGCGCCGGCGAAATTACCTTCTTGCTCTTTTGAACTTACCCTCACTTATCTATTTCTATTTAGCTTTCGCCGCCGCTTGCTCGATCAACTCCGCCACTTCTTTCGGGTGAGACATCATGGCCAGATGATTAGCAGGCACGGTGATTGAAGTTGCCTTTATGTTCGCCGCTTCGTCTTTCTCGAGTTGCGGCGGGATCGCCCGGTCGTTGCCCGCGATCAGGGCCCACGAAGGCTTGCTCTTCCACGCAGCGGTCGTGACTGTAGCTCCGAAAACAGATGCTGACGTTTGACCCTGTGTCGCCGTGAGTATGTGCTGTTCACTGGCCGGGAGATCCTGCGCCATGTCCTCGGCGATTCCTTTTGGAGTCGCCGTTAGAAAACCCTGAGCGTCGGGCCGGAGCTCGCTGCCCAGCGGAGCCGGCGGGTACGGTTTGCTGACGGAATTGATGGATTCCCCATCCCCGGGCGCGAACGCCGCCACGTAGACCAGCCCTACAACCTTTGGATCATTACCCGCTTCGGTAATCACCACGCCGGCGTAGGAATGGCCCACTAGTATTACCGGTCCCTCCTGCAACGCGATGATGCGCTTCGTCGCCGCTACATCGTCAGCCAGCGAGGTCAAAGGATTCTGCACAGCGACCACATGAAAACCCTTCGCTTGGAGGAGCGCAATCACTTTGGACCAGCACGATCCATCGGCCCAGGCGCCGTGAACCAGGACAATATTCTTGGTTCCTTGCGGGGAGTTCGTCTGAGCGAATCCTCTCACGTCGAGGCCGGACGACAAGATCAGCATCGTGGCTGCGATCAAAGCGGTTCGGTACGTTTGCGAGATTTTCATTTCTATCTCCTCGTTAAACTGACTGTCGCGATTAAGCCAGAACAATCTTGGCCGCGCAATTGGACGATAGTATCGACAGTACGTTGGTATCGGATCACGCCAAGTGGATTGCCGGACGCGTCGCTCCCCCTCCCGGCACCAGCGAAATCGTGAGCCTTCTGCGATCCCCTCTCGTGGGATTTGTTCTTAGTTCCTGTTTACGGTTTTTATTCCCGGTTCGGGATTCATTTTGGTCCGCTCTGCGCCGGCCGAACGCGCCGGGAGTACAATGATTGCGTCGCTGCATCGCGGCCCAATGCTGGGCGCTAAGGACTCGCTCATTACGGCCTGAAAGCAGCATCGTTTGGATTTTTTTTGTTGACAAAGAACTACCATTCCTGTAATTGTGTCGGGACCTGATTCGTCCACAATCTACAACTTTTGCGTGGTACGCAGTCACTGGGGAGGATTTTCAAATGATTAAGACTCGAAACGTTCTACACTCAGCTTCAATCTTCGCAGTGCTTGGTTGCGTTCTGGGGTCCGCAGCGACGGCCCAAACGTCCCAAACGGCCCAAAACAACGCAATGCAAGCGCCGACTTCGACAAGTCAGCCAGTCGTACACGATCTTCCTGCAAACGTTCCTGGACATACGGAATATCTGGATTACTTGAATGGGTTTCGGGGAATAAAGTTTGGCACTCCCGTAAGCCAGTTTAAGAACCTGGAAGTTCTACACGACCGCAAGGATGTGAAGGCCTATTCCATGAAGGGCGACGATATGAATATCGGAAATGTGACGGTCACGCAAATCGTCTACATTTTCGTCAATGACAAGTTTTATGCGGTTTCCTTGCATGCCGATGGCGGTTTTAATGGCAGCAACCTGCTGAAAGTTTTCCAGGCTGCGTTTGGTCAGGGCGCGCATCCGGAAGGCTCACCGACCAAGACTTTTTGGGCGGGAAAAGTTGCCGGCGCTCATTTCTATGAGGACGCAGATGAGCATCATGAAGTGAGAGGATGGGTAGGCAACCTCGAGATCCAGAAAGAATATGACAAAGTGATGCAGGAAAGCTTCACGGCGGCGGCGTCACAACTTTAGTGCGGCGGCTGTGTTTGACTGATTGACTGTTTGCAGCTTGGCGGGACAGGGGAGGAACAAAATGGCAAGACTTCTATCGATGTATGAGAGAATCCGCAACTGGTTCTTAGTGCTGGTGGGACTTTTGATTGGTGTCCAAGCCGGCGTTCAACCGTCTCAAGCGTCCACCACCAGCAAGCCCCCGGCGATCCCGGAGCGGTTGGCCGCAGTCCGAAGCCGCATGCAGGATCTGCAGCAGAACCCTGCGCTAACCAATGCGAAGAGCGACAAGGGCGAAACGACTCTTATTGCACAGTGGGGAAATCGCTGGGCGAACTGGAATAACTGGGGCAACTGGAACAACTGGGTGTCCTGGAACAACTGGGCAAACTGGGGCAATTACTAATCGAAAAAGTTCGGCTGGGTGTCGGACCTTGGTCCGCTGGTGCCAGTCGCCCCCAATCAGGGGTCAATCAGTAAGACTGTCAAGCTGCTAAGGTTTGGCTGGAGGTCGGGCTGTGTCGGCAGGTACTACGAGTTGCTCTACGCGGGAGTCAGACGATAGAACTGTTAAGCTGCTGGTGTTGCAGCCTACACCGTTTTGCAATATCGACTGCGACTACTGCTACCTTGCCAACCGGTTGAGCACCAAGAAAATGCAACCTGCACAGGCGGTCGACATTGTCGACCGCCTTGTTGCATCTGGCGCAGTAGGTTCCGACTTGAGCATGGTTTGGCACGCTGGCGAGCCGCTGGTGCTGGCATCGAGTTATTACGAAGAAATCTTTTCCGCGCTGGCAGCGCGCCGCTATCCCTTCACCATACGCCACTCCTTTCAAACCAATGGAATGCTCATCAACGATGAGTGGTGCAATCTCTTTCACAAATGGTCGGTCAACGTGGGCGTGAGCGTGGATGGCCCGGCGTCGATTCACGATGCGCATAGAAAAGACCGCAAGGGCAACGGCACGCACGCCAAGGTGATGGAGGGCATTCGCACTCTTCAACGCCACTCCGTTCCGTTCCATGCAATTGCCGTGGTCACTGCGGAGTCGCTTCTTCATCCGGAAGAGGTCATCGATTTTTTCCTGGAAACCGGAGTGGACCGCGTAGGCTTCAACATTGAAGAACTCGAAGGCGCGAATAAAAGCAGCAGCGTTGCCGGCGAGAATGTTTCGAACGTCCGGCGATTCTTCGAGGTTATGGCGGAAGGTGAGGAACGCAGCCAGGGTAAACTTACGATCCGTGAATTTGAAAATGCCCGCGGAGCCATCAAGGGCAGCCACACCCAGGACTGCCCATCGCCCGATTTGCGGAACGAGCAAACTTTGCCGTACGCAATCCTGACTGTGGCTTGGGACGGTGCAATGACGGCGTTCTCTCCGGAGTTGATTGACGCTAGCAGCAAGGATTACGGTGATTTCATTCTAGGCAATATTCTTCGCGATCCGCTCGCCGAGATTTTCGCCTCGCCTAAGTTTAAGCAAATCGCAAGCGCAATCGACTTGGGCTGCAAGCGCTGCGCTGAAACCTGCCAGTACTTTTCGGTGTGTGGCGGAGGCGCTCCGTCGAACAAATATTTCGAGAATGGAAGTTTCGAATCTACTGAGACCGTGTACTGCCGCAGCGTCATCCAGATACCGATCGACATCATGCTGGCGCAGGCAGAAAGGCAGCTAGGAATCGCGCCTCCCGAGAAATCGATTCCGCAGAACTCAAATCGCAATGGTGGTGATCGGCCGGTGCACGCGGTATGAATGCTCCGAATGACTTGTACGTCATTGGACTCGGCGTGTCTTTTCCGGAGCATTTAACCAAGCAGGCCATCGATGCGATGGCGAGCTGCTCCAAGCTTTATTCGATCGTTCAGGAGCCGCTCCTGCCCTGGCTTCCGGCAGAAAAAATGGGCAAGATCGAAGTCGTGAACCTGCTGGACTCTTACGTCGACGGAACCCTCCGCATTGAAAATTACAATCGCGCGGCAGACTTGGTGCTGGAGGCAAGCGCCGACAGCACGAGCGTGGGCTACGTGACTTACGGCAACCCCATGGCGTATGACACGGTCGCGCAACTGATTGTGAAGAAGGCCGCGGAACAAGGACGCAAGGCGCGCGTGATTCCGGGGATCTCTTCGCTCGACTCGATCCTGTGCGACATGCAGGTTGATATTGCGCCGGCCATTCAGGTGTTCGAGGCGTCGTGGATGATGGCTTTCCAGATCGTTCCACGCGTCGATACTCATGTCATTCTTATGCAGATGGGGTCGTTCGGATCGTATCGTTCGCACTATGGCAAGCGGCTGAGCGGCGGAGCGTTGACTGGCCTGGTCGAACATCTGCTCGCGGCTTATCCCAAGGAGCATCGCGTATCGTTGGTTCGTTCGACCGCCAGCGGACAGCATCCGGAGAAAATATCGACGTACACGCTAGAGAGATTGTCGGATGCAACGGTGGAAGAACTGAGCGGCGCTTCGCTGTATATTCCAGCGGTAAGGCAGCCCACTCCGAACACCGCAATGCTCAGGGAACTGGAAGCGAACTAGCCGGCGGGATCTCCTGCACAAGGGGATTTATGAAGCACGATACCTTCGAGATCAGTCATACATCGCGTTTGACCCCGCACATCCTCGGTCTCGTTCGGAAAATCTCATCCCGGAAGTTTTCTTCTCCCATTGTTGTTGGCTGCTTTCTGTTCTTTCTTTTGTTCATCGGCTTTTTATTCATCGGCGTTGCGGTTGCTGCGGGTCCCGCGCGCGAAGCGCCGGCTGGATTCGATAACTTAACCAACGGATACGTCAGCCAGGGGGTCTACGATTCTGCCCGCGCAATCTTTGAACAACCGGAGACTGTCGCCACCGGCCTCGGGCCGATTTACAATGGCGAATCGTGCGTGGAGTGTCACCGGAATCCCATCTCTGGCGGCAACAGCTTGAAGTCCGTACTGCGCGCCGGGCACGAAGATCCGGCGACTGGATTATTCGTCCCGGCTCCGGGCGGAACACTGATGCATGTCCACGCCATCAATCCAGCCATTGATCTGCGCACGCCTGACAGCGAGAATATTCGCTCGACTCGCAAAGCCACGTCGATCCTGGGCGATGGCTTTGTGGAAGCCATTGACGACGCGACCTTGCTGGCCATTGCCAGGAACGAACCGGAAATTTCGAATGGGCGCATCGCGGGTGTCGCAGTAATGGTGCCGGTTGCGGAGGCGGGAAATATTTTGCGCGTCGGCCGGTTCGGCTGGAAGAGCCAACATGCCAGCGTTGTTTCATTTTCTGCCGACGCTTACATCAACGAAGAGGGAATTACCAACCGATATTTTCCGACCGAGAATACTGCGCTGGGCAAGTCCGTTGCGGAGTATGACTCGGTGACTGATCCGGAAGACGAACGCCGCAGCGACGGATTCTCCCATGTTGACCGGTTTGTGGACTTCATACGCGCCACCAAAGTGCCGGCGCGCGACGAAAAGATTGCGGCTACCCCTGAGGCGCGCGCGGGCGAACGTTTGTTCGAGCAGATTGGCTGCAGTACTTGCCATGTCACTTCCATCACGACTGCTCCGGCGGGAACAAAAATCGATGGCGGCCGGTTCACAGTGCCTGAGGCGCTGGGGGACAAAGTCATTCATCCCTACAGCGATTTTCTGCTGCACACGCTTGGCACCGGCGACGGCGTTCCGGTGCAGAGCGGAGGCCAGACGACCGCGAACAAGATGCGCACCGCTCCGCTGTGGGGACTGCGCACGCGTCCCGAGTTGATGCACGACGGCACTTCGCCTACGCCGGAACGCGCGATTCTGCGACACAGTGGCGAAGCCCAGTCCGTAATCGCAGAATTTCATAAGCTATCTTCGCAAGAGAAGACAGAGCTGCTTACGTTCTTGAGTTCGCTTTGACGCGTGTCGTTACTGGGCACTGCGAGCTTGCACCGCAGGAACGGTGAACCAGCCTCGCAAGGTGAGAGTAATGCTCGGGCTCTGGGAACCAACCGTCGAAGCGTCGTGAATTACGTTATCCGTGGGCGCTATGTAGGCTTCTCCGGGAGCGACGCGAACCTTCACAATTGGATAGCCGGGAAACCGGGACATGAACGCTGCGCCGACGGATTCGGAGGCGCGATCCGGACTTTCTTGAGATTCTTCCTCCAGAAGTCTGACGAGATTCATCAGCGGCAAATTCACAAACAGAAAATGACGCGGCTCGGCGCCTATGTTCACGCAGATCCGGTTGAGAGAGCGGGCGCGAGCCTGCACGGAATACCTCTCCCAACTATCCAGGTGGAGTCCCAAATATTTGCCGCTGGCTGTATCCAGCGTTACCGTCTCCCGCCCGTGACGATGCACGTGAATGCCGTGATTGAACGGTTCGCTTTTATAAGCGAAGCGGTCGCGAAGGTAATCAATGAGAGGGCCGATGTGCTCGCGGATGCGGCGCGGGTCAAGTTGGCGAAGCGTGTCCTTGTCGCTTGTGTCATTTACGACCCTACACAACTCGGCGAGAAGTTCATTTGGAATGCTGGCGACTCCTACGAAGTCTACATTCGTCACGCCGGAGTTTTGCCACAGGCGTTTGCTTTCCCAGTCCGTGGGCTTGCGCCACGGAGTCTTTGGCAAGAAGGCTCCCGGAACGTATTCCGCTTTGTCAGCGTCAGGCTGTTGCAAGGAGGTCGTTCCATCGCTGAGGAATACGGGATCGTTAGCCGCGTCTGCGCGATCTTCGCAATTTACCAGCGGAATAAACCGAGGCGGAACGCTCGCCAGAATCTCTCCCCACAACTCACGCCCAGGCGCTGAATCTTGTGAGGACGCCTTACGTCCCGTGAAGATCGCTTTCCACCCATCTACGAAGCGCATGTGTGAGGTCCGATCAACGATGCAGACGCGCAGGATATCACATCAGCGAAGGAACGATGCTCATGCTCCAGCAATGCCAGAGCATGAGCACGAACAGAAGTCGCACGGCCTCAGGTTGGCAATTCGGAGGTTGGAATCTGCAGCGCCTGGTTGCGGAGCGCGTCAAACAGAACGCTGGTCAAATAGCGTTCGCCGAAATCCGGCAGGACTACGACGATCAGCTTGCCGGCGTTTTCTTTCTGACTCGCAACCTTGAGCGCGGCGGCAACAGCAGCACCCGACGAAATGCCGACCAGCAGGCCCTCTTCTTTGGCGAGCCGGCGCGCCATGAGGATCGACTCGTCATTGGTGACCGTGACGATTTCATCGATGTAATCGCGGCGCAGAATGCTGGGCACAAATCCGGCGCCGATGCCTTGTATCTTGTGCGGCGAAGGCTTGCCGCCAGAGAGCACCGGGCTGTCCGCGGGTTCGACCGCGACCGCTCTAAAAGACGGCTTCTTCGGCTTGATGTATTGGCAAACACCTGTGATGGTGCCTCCGGTGCCGACGCCGGAGACCAGAATGTCGGCGCGGCCGTCAGTGTCATTCCAAATTTCGGGACCAGTCGTCTCGAAATGAATCTTCGGATTATCCGGATTGTCGAACTGCTGCAGCATGAACCCATTCGGAGTTTTCGCGAGAATCTCCTCCGCCTTCGCGACCGCGCCCTTCATTCCCTTCGGACCCGGCGTAAGAACAATCTCCGCGCCGAAGGCGAGTAGAAGCACGCGCCGCTCCTGGCTCATGGTTTCCGGCATGGTGAGTATGAGCTTGTATCCACGCACCGCCGCGACGAATGCCAGGCCAATGCCGGTATTGCCGCTCGTCGGCTCGATCAGAACGGTCTTGCCGGGATGAATCTTGCCGGCTCGCTCGGCCTCCGTAATCATGCTCACGCCAATGCGGTCTTTTACGCTGGCGCAAGGGTTCTGGCTCTCGAGCTTCGCCACCACATCGGCCACGCAGCCGGCGGTCACTTTGTTAAGCCGCACCAGCGGAGTCTTGCCGATCAACTCGGTCACATCATTGGCAATCTTCATGGTTTCTTTTCTCCAGATTGTATGGGACGGGCGCGCACTATCCCCACCAAGACTACTATCGTACTAGCCTATTGTCGATGGCACAACTTGCAGGCAGATCTGTGCATCTACAGGACTTTCGTTTTCAGTTGACACGTTCGGCAGAAACGCGCCATACTTCCAGCCCTGTGCCGTCTGCTTGTGCTCCCGCAATGCCATGACTGGCGCGGCTTTAGCCACTTCTCCCAGGAGGATTGATATGCCCCGATTTGTGTGTCTGGCGCGGGTTCTTTTTCCGGTTCTACTAATCGCCAGCGTCCTTGTTCCGTTCGCTTCTGCTTCCGGACCCTATGTGATTGGCTCCGCCAATACCGTGACTGCCGATCCTAACGTGACTGTGCCCACGACCACGCCCTGCGTGGTGCAGCTTTTCAGCGACGCGGCATTTTACGAATTCAACGTCGAGAATTTTACGTACACGCCACCTTCCGCCTGTCCCGGGCCCTGGGCCAAGGTTGTGCTGGTTGCGGATATCAACCTGAACGCCGGCATTCAATACGATCGCACTGCGAATTTCTGGCTGGGTCCGGTGAATATTTATTTCGGAACCACAGCCGAGCCTTCGGCCATCGGTCCATCGTGGCAAATTGAAAACGATCTTACTGATTACAGTTCGATTTTCTACACGGCACAATCCGGACAGGCTGACATCGGCAATACTTTATGCTGCGGCCTCACCTCCACCATCTACGCTTCGGCTTCACTGTATTTTTATCCGTTGGCCAAGGGCGAGACCGCGCCCGTCACCGCCAATCAAGTGTTCGCGCTCTCCGCGGGTCCCTCAGGAGGAACAGTCGCGCTGAACACCACGACCAGCACGCTATCCGGCACCTTCACCTTGCCGACAAATGTGCAGACTGCCTATCTGGATGTGTACGCGCAAAGCCAGTCGAATGATGAATTCTGGTACACGTGCGTACCGAACGACGTTGACGGGGAATTGTACAGCTGCGGCAACACCGGCTTCCGCGAGACTGAGATCACAATCGACGGACAACCGGCGGGCGTCGCCCCCGTGTTTCCATGGATATTCACCGGCGGCATCGATCCTTATCTATGGTTTCCGATTCCTGGCGTGCAAACGCTGAACTTCACTCCCTATCGCGTGAACCTCACACCGTTCGCGGCGCAGTTGAGCAATGGAAGTCAACAGCATACGGTTTCACTCAGCGTTTACAACGCCGACAGTTATTTCTCGGCAACTGCATCGCTGCTGCTTTATCTGAATGCAGCCACAACTCAGACCACGGGCGGCATCACCAAGAACACTCTGACCGCGCCATCTCCGGTGGTCACCGAAAAGCTGAACGTTCAGCCGACCTCCACCACGGGAACGGTGGACGTTACTTCGAACCGAACCTTCACCATCTCGGGCTACGTCAACACGCCCGGCGGTGCGGTGACGACGAAAGTTAACCAGACCATCGACTTCTTCAACAACCAATATTTCGACATTACCAATACTGTGTATGAGCAGTATATTTCGCTGGGTTCGTCCGTGACTTCGACTACGACTACATCCGGCGGTGGAGGCCCAACCACAGTCAATACCCAGACGTTTAATTTCCCGCTCACGTTGGATCTTGCCGAGGTTGTGAAATCCGGTGGAGATACTTATCTGACCACAACTGCCGATCAGACCTACAAGTCGGCGCTGACCACCAAGGTGAACAACGTGGTGACCTACACTAATTCGCTGAGCAATACCGGGCAGCACGTAGACACCGTCGACTACAACACCTTCGTGAACTCAAACCAATCGGCCGCGCAGCAATACAACTACTACGACTCGACCGGCGCAGCCTACCTTTGCGACCTGACGGCGGCAGCCAATGTGCTGACCTACTTCAGTTCGCAATGCGCGCAGTAGAGATCGACTGCAAAGTTGTTCGAAGATGAAAAGCGGGTATCCCACCCTTGCCGCGTTCTTTGCGGCAGGGTGGGGATTTTGATTTTCTGTCTCGTGAAGGATGTGCTCTCGCAGGACTCGCGAAGTCTTATGTCGGCGGTCGCGTGATCGCTCCCTGCGAAGCCGACGAGACCAGCGCCGCGTATTTCGCAAATACTCCGGTAGGATAGCGTGGCTGCGGCGGCTTCCACTCCTTCATGCGTTGGCGCAGAACCTCGTCGCTGATCTCGACTTCCAAAACGCGCTGGCTGATATCGAGCCGAATCATGTCTCCATCGCGCACAGCGGCGATTGGGCCGCCCAGCGCGGCTTCCGGCGAGACGTGACCGGCCATCAACCCGTGCGTTGCGCCGCTGAATCGACCGTCGGTCAACAACGCGACGGACGATCCTAATCCTTCGCCGACAATCGCGCCGGTAACGCTCAACATTTCGCGCATGCCGGGACCACCCTTAGGACCTTCGTTGCGAATGACGACGACATCGCCAGATTTAATTTTCTTCTCCGAGTCTTTGCTGGTAACGGCGGCCATGGCATCTTCCTCCGATTCGAAAACTCGCGCCGGACCACGTTGCTCGAGCCGCTCGTGCCCGCTGATCTTCGCCACGCAACCTTCGGGCGCAAGATTACCCTTCAGGATAACGAGACCTCCGCTTTTCTTCAGTGGCCGATCAAGCGGTGCAATCACTTCCTGGCCGGGAGTTTCGACTGCGTTCTCGCTCTCGGCATCAAGGGAAAGCCCGGTAACCGTTTTCGCATCGGAATGAATGAAATTTCCGTGGGCCAAGCGGCGGACTAACAGGCGAACGCCGCCGGCGCGATGCATATCCACGGCGACGAAACGCCCCGAAGGTTTAAGATCCGCAAGCAACGGAGTGCGCTCGCTCACGGCCTGAAAATCATCAATCTCCAAATCGACTTCAGCTTCGCGCGCAATTGCCAGCAGGTGCAGAACCGCGTTCGTCGATCCGCCGGTCGCAGCGACGGATGCAATCGCATTTTCAAACGCATATCTAGTCAATATTTCCCGAGGCCGTATTCCACTGTGCAGCAGATTTAGCACGACCTTGCCGCAATCGAATGCAACCTGGTCTTTTTCGGCATCCATCGCCGGCACGCTGTTAAATCCCATAGGCGAAAGCCCGATCATCTCCATCACAGTCGACATCGTGTTGGCGGTGTACTGCCCGCCGCACGCGCCCGCGCCGGGACAAGCCACATTTTCCAGATCGTGCAATTCCTGGTCGGTAATCTTTCCAGCGGCGTTGGCACCCACCGCTTCAAACACATCCTGAATCGTGACGTCCTTGCCGCGATAGCTTCCCGGCGCGATGGTCCCGCCATAAAGCACCAGTCCGGGAAGATCCATCCGCGCCAAGGCCATGGCCGCCGCAGGGATTGTCTTATCACACCCCACCACGCAAACGACGGCGTCGAACAATTGTCCGCGGCATACCAGTTCAATCGAATCCGCGATAAGTTCGCGGCTCACCAGCGAAGCCCGCATGCCTTCGGTGCCCATCGTTTCGCCATCTGAGATGGCGATTGTGTTGAATTCCATGGGCGTGCCGCCGGCGGCGCGAATGCCTTCTTTCACTTTGGCCGAGAGCCGCCGCAGGTGAAAATTGCAGGGCATGGTTTCGATCCAGGTGTTGGCCACGCCGATCAGCGGCTTGCGCAGATCGTCGTCAGTAAAGCCAATCGCCTTGAACATCGAGCGCGCCGGAGCCCGGTCGCGCCCATCAGTAATTCCGCGGCTGCGATGCTTGAGATCCATGATGAGTAAGTCCGTGAGGAAAGATTACAACATGCGATGTCGTCAAGAATGACTGTTAGCAAAAATAGACTGTCATCCCGAGCAACGCGAGGGATCTTGGTCTCTGCACGCGGCGACGAAACAGGTGGCTCCGGCAAGAACCAAGATCCCTCGCGTTGCTCGGGATGACAAACTTGGAGGGTGCAAATAAAAACGGGAAACCCGCAGTCTGGAATGATGCCAGAAGGCCATTCCAATCACAGGTTCCCCAATCGCATGGCGCTTACCCAGGGAGCGCTCATGCTGCTGACACCGTCCAAAGAGAAATCTAAGCCCGCGCAGCACGCGCCGATTGCTCCGCGACACTCGCCGGAGGATGCGGTGCCCATACCGCTTCTTCATGCTCGCGCAAAACGCCGTTGGAACGTACGTCGATCACATCCACGATCGAATGCCACTCGCGAAAAAGCTGCCCCATCTGCTTGTGCGAAACCTCCAGCATCAGCGTGGCGGCATGGTCGTGTCCGGCATATTCTGCATGCACGGACGTGAGATCAAGCCCCCGGCGCGAAACCGCGTTAAGGATGCGCATCAATGCGCCTTGTGCGTTGCGATACCGAATGTGAAAGATTTGCATTGTTAGCTCCCAAAATTGAGTCATTGAGGATTGAGTCATCAGGTGATTGAAAACCGGCTGCGAGGTTTGGTTTTCAATCGCTAAATCTCCCGATCACTCAATCACTCAATTTGTTCATTCGTCCCCATAAACCATTTCAGACAACGCCGCTCCCGCCGGAACCATCGGGTAAACGTTAGCCTCCGGATGACAATCAAATACCAGCAACTCCGCGTTCGGCGACCGCAGGAAGTTCTCGATCAACTCTCCGGTCTCGGCTGCCACCGGATACTCCGCCATAGCAGCCTCGTTCAGCCGCCATCCGTGAATCTTGTAAGCCTTGGCGATCTCAACAAAATCCGGATTGTCGCTCAAGTCCGTCTCCGCATAGTTGCGCGCATAGAAGAGTTGCTGCCACTGCCGCACCATGCCCAGATATTTGTTGTCGACGATCACCATCTTGATAGGAAGTCCGAGCCGGTGCACCGTGGCCAATTCCTGAATATTCATCTGAAAGCCGCCATCGCCGGAAACGCACAGCACGCAAGTCTCTGGCTTCGCCAGTTGCACGCCGACCGCAGCCGGCAAAGCAAAACCCATCGCTCCCAATCCGCCGGAAGTGATAAAACCGCGCGGCGACGATGACCGATACCGCTGCGCCGCCCACATCTGATGTTGACCTACGTCGGCAATGATCACGCTGTCTTGCGGCAAGTGGCTGAAAAGCTCATCGAGAAAGCGAATGGTGGGCTGCGCCAATCCCCGCGGATCCAACTCCGCGCGCTCGGCTCCACAAGCAACGGCGCGCCAGCCGCTCCAGTCAGGCAGGGACGCGTTGCGCAACTCGTCGTGAAATTCCGGAATCGTGTCCGCGAGATTTCCAATCACCGGCAACTCGCAAGACCGCACGCGGTCAAGTTGCGCCGGATCAATTTCAAAATGCACAATCTTCGCATGAGGCGCAAAGCGCGTAGGATCGCCGGTCACGCGATCATCCAGCCGCGCTCCGAACACCATTAGCAAATCCGTCTCGTGCAAAGCCGTGTTAGCCGCGCGCGTGCCGTGCATTCCCACCATGCCCAGGTAATACGGCGCCTGCGGAGGAACCGCGCCCAGCCCGTGCACCGTAGCAAATGTTGGAACATTCAAATCGTCGAGCAGCCGCCGCAACTCCGGAATCGCTCCCGAAAGTTTTGCTCCGGCACCCACCAGCGCCACGGGTCGCGTAGCGCCTTGCAGCAAAGCGACAATCGTGTCGCTGAAAGCGCCATCGGCCTTCGCATCGGCAGGCCGTGCGTGCGGCGTAAACTTCGCCGGTCCAGAGAATTCTTTCTTCGCCTTCAATATGTCAGTGGGAATGTCGATCACCACTGGACCAGGACGTCCGCTGCGCGCCCAATGAAATCCCTCAGCAATCACCTCAGGGATCTCGTCGATCGTGCGCACCAGTCGGCTCCACTTAGTCAACGAAAGCGTCACACCGAAAACGTCAGTCTCCTGAAACGCATCCGTCCCAATCATCGCCGACCGCACTTGCCCCGTGACGCACACCAGCGGAACGGAATCCATCTTCGCGTCGGCAATGCCGGTCACAAGATTCGTCGCACCCGGCCCGCTGGTCGCCATGGCCACGCCAACTTTTCCCGTGACGCGCGAGTAGCCCGAAGCCGCAAACGCCGCGCCTTGCTCATGCCGCGTGAGAACGTGCCGCACTCCGCTGCCCTCCAGTGCGTCATACAACGGCATGATCGCGCCCCCGGGATACCCGAACACAAGGTCTACCCCTTCAGCGCGCAAGCACTGCAAAACGATTTCGGCTCCCTTAAGCATTCACCGCAACTTTCTTAGCCTGAGTCCCAGCCTCGCCCTTCGGAGCCTCGGCCGGCTTCTTGCCTTCGCGACCCGGCAGCCAGCTCATCATGCCGCGCAACTGCGCGCCCACAATCTCGATGGGATGTTGCTGCTCCCGCTCGCGCAACTCGGCAAAGTTGTAACCGCCCTGCGCATTTTCACGAATCCACTCCCGAGCAAACGTTCCATCCTGAATGTCGGCCAGCGTCTTCTTCATTGCGATCCGCGTAGCGTCGCCAACAACTTTCTCGCCGCGCGTCAGGTCGCCATACTCAGCGGTATTCGAAATCGAGTGCCGCATCCGTCCCAGCCCGCCTTCATAAATCAAGTCGACAATCAGCTTCATCTCATGCAGGCACTCGAAGTACGCAATCTCAGGAGCGTACCCGGCCTCGACCAGGGTCTCGAATCCCTTCTTGATCAGCGAAGTCAAACCGCCGCACAGCACGGCCTGCTCGCCGAAAAGATCGCTCTCGGTTTCTTCGCGGAAAGTAGTCTGCAGCACGCCCGCTCGCGTTGAGCCAATGCCGTGCGCATAGGCCAAAGCAAATTCGTGCGCCCGCTTGCTCGCGTCCTGGCTGATCGCGATTAGCGATGGCACACCGCGACCCTCGCTATAAACCCGCCGCAACAAATGTCCCGGCGACTTAGGCGCGATCATTACCACGTCCACATCGTTCGGCGGAACGATGGTTTTGAAATGAATGCTGAACCCGTGCGAGAACCCCAGAATCTTTCCGGGATGCAGATAAGGCTGCACATACTTCTCATAAACCGCCGCCTGCGTCTCATCCGGCGTAAGCATGTGGATCCAGTCCGCTCGCTTGGCCGCCTCATCCGGAGCCACCACCACCATGCCATCCGCGCGAGCCTGCTGCGCGCTCGGCCGCGTCGGCTCGAGGCCCACGATGACCTTGCATCCGCTGTCGCGCAGGTTCTGCGCCTGCGCATGTCCCTGGCTGCCATAGCCCAGGATGGCGATGGTTTTGCCCTTCAGGGCCTCAGGATTCGCGTCGTGTTCATAAAAAATAGTAGCCACTAGGTTGCTCCTTTTGCGTGTAGCGCCAGTTTTTAGTCCTTTAAAGATGGATTCCGCTCAGCCAATGAATCTTGGGAAGGCCGGAATCCATGTTTGCAAACCGACCGGTCGGTCGGTATCTAATGATGCTATCCAACCCGTCCCTCCCCTGTCAAGGAAGAAGTTGCCGGTCCAGGCCGGACCCAGAACAACAGAAGTAATGACCCTTGGATGAACGTGGCTTGAGAGGCGGCGGCGAAACTGAGGATTCGTATCAGGGCAGAGCTTCAACTGCGCCGTTAAACTATTGAAGAAAAATGGCTTTAGCCATGACCGGCTGAATAGGGGAACATCTTCTCCGCATTCCCCGTATCAAGAACAAGGGAAAAACACCTATGATGTATTGCAACGCTTGCGGCAAGGCCATCGCGGAGGATGTCCGCTTCTGCTCCTACTGTGGCAATGTAGTGGGCATTCCAACCGCGCCCCGGAGATTAATGCGCTCCCGGGCCGATAAAAAAATTGCTGGCCTTTGTGCCGGGCTAGCCCAGCATTTCGATCTCGACGTAACCCTGGTGCGCATCCTCACCATCTTCCTAACCCTCGTCACCGGGGGCTGCCCGGGCGTCATCACCTATCTGATCGCGTGGATCATCGTCCCATCCGAGCCAGAAATGAGGACGGCGTTAGCGACCCAACAGCCGGTGCAGGCTAGCTAATTTCTTGCCCGCCTCGCCAAGTGGCCGCAGGAGCGTGAGAACTGAGAACTGAGAACTGAGAACTGAATCACTCCATTGGCATTTCCCGCGCTCTCCCGTTACCATGTCACCCGATGGCCCGCGAGACCACGGTCGACTCCCGGCAGGAAATCCTGCGCACCGCCGCACGCCTGTTTCAGCAGCGCGGCTACGACGCCACTTCCATGAACGACGTCGCCGCCGCTCTCAAACTGAGCAAAGGCGGCCTCTACCACCACTTCCAGAGCAAAGACGAAATCCTGTTCGAGATCATGAACCACGCCATGGAGATCACTCAGGACCGTGTGCTCAACCCCGTGCGCAGCATCGTCGACCCAGAAGAGCGGCTGCGCGCCCTGATCCGCTTGCACATCGAAGTAGTGCTCAGCCCGCGCGACCGCGAGATCACGGTGATGCTCCACGAGAACCATCCTCTGCCGCCCGCGCTGCGCAAGCGCATCAACGCCCGCAAAAAAGATTACATCCACTTCCTCGAAAACCTGATGGCGGAAGTTCAGAAAAAAGCGCAGCGTTCGAACCAGGCGAAAGGCAAAGTCAGCCCACGCGCCGCCGCCTTTGCCTTGCTCGGCATGATTAACTGGATTTACCAGTGGTACAAACCGGAAGGCAACCTGCAGGCGCAAAACCTGATCCCTCAATTCACCGACCTCATCTTCGGAGGCATCTTCGCATGAAAACCGTCTTCGCCAGCCTCCCGGAGATCGAGGAACAGCGCGTCCAGAGCGGCAAGACCTACCGCGAGTTTCTCCGCGTGCCAGCCATGAGCGCCGGGCTCTACATTCTCCCTGCCGGAGCCACAGACCATCAGAAGCCGCATCGCGAAGACGAGATCTACTACGTGCTCCGCGGAAGCGCCCGCTTCAAAGCTGGCTCGGAAGACCGCGAGGTTTCCGCAGGCAGCGTAATCTTCGTCGCCGCCGAAGTCGGCCATCGCTTCTGCGACATCACCGAAGAACTTGCCGTGCTCGTCTTTTTCGCGCCGGCAGAAACTTAGACTTGCGCGCAATGACTTACCCGATCCTACCCATGCTCCCAGGCCTTTGGCCCGCCGTCCGCGAGATCTATCGCGAGGGCATTGCCACGGGCAATGCAACCTTTGAAGTTGAGCTTCCGGATTGGGAGAAGTGGGATAGCAACCATCGCAAGACTTGTCGGCTAGTAGCGTTGGAACCGTTCCCGGACGATGGCGTCGATCGTTTGATTCCTCTTGGAAATTTTCGCGTCCTCGGCTGGGCCGCGCTCAGCCCAGCCTCAACCCGCCGCGTCTACGCCGGAGTCGCCGAGGTCTCCGTGTACGTGGCCGCCGCGGCGCGAGGCAAAGGTGTTGGCAAGTCGCTGCTGAAGGCTCTGATCCAGGAATCCGAAGTCAAGGGAGTCTGGACCCTGCAAGCCGGAATCTTTCCCGAGAACTCCGCCAGCATCTCCCTGCACAAGTCCTGCGGATTCCGTAAAGTCGGCGTGAGGCGCCGAATCGGCAAGTTGGGCGACACTTGGAGAGATGTGCTCCTACTCGAGCGCCGCAGCACGACCGTAGGCAAATAAACCACTATCCGAATTCGCTGGCCAAATTAAATCGACTGCCCAGAAGCGGAAGCTAACTTTTCTCGATATACCTTCCCACGATCGCAGCGCAAGCCTCAACAAAATCCTGTTCCGATTTCGTGAACGTCCCGGCAAAATAACTCTCGATATCCAACTCCGCCGCGAGCTTGTTCCTCACAAAAATGGGGACAACGATTTCACTATTCACCATCGGTGATCCCGAAAGATATCGCGGATCTTTCGAGACATCATCGACAACAACGGTCTGCCCGCTGCTGGCTGCGGCGCCACAGAGTCCCGTGTCGAGTGGAATGCGGGCATTGGGCGTAAAGCTGCCGACAAATGGCCCGACCAGCAAAATACCCGCGTCTGCCGGATCCACCAGATAAAATCCCACCCAGTTGTAGCGCGTCATCGTTTCATGCAGACGTTGCGCCATACGCTTCATCACCGACTCAGCCGTCGCCGCGGTTCGAACAAATTCCTGAAATTCCTGCAGAAGTTGTTCACGCCCAACCGCCATCTTTCAGCCCTCGCCGTAATCGTCAGGAAGCTCCACAGTCTGCCACGCCTTCCGTCGCATTAGTGTACGCGGTCGGCAAAAGTTTCAAGCAGGCGAATACTCCCGTTTTCTTTCTCCCAAACGAAACGAATTCGCTGCTGGCATCACTACCTCCTATGCAGCGGATGCGAATTCCCATCCGCTCTCCCGGCCAAGGTCGGATGAGTGCGATGCGGCGCGCTCAAAACAATGGTTCAACTATAGGAGCGAATATGCCACAACCTGAAAAAAACAAATCCCGCGAAGCTTCGCAGAAGTACGTCAAACTGAATGGAAGCGAGCGGCTACGGGCGCCCAATGCCACGATCATCGGGCCCACCGACGCGAATCAGAAACTGGAGGTGAGCATCGTCCTCCGGCGCCGCCGCGATGGATCCCAGGTACCCGACTTCGAATATTTTGCCAAGACCCAGCCCAAAGATCGCCCTCAGCTCTCCGAAGAAGAATTCGCCGCCAAGTACGGCGCGGCCCCGGACGATGTCAATCGAGTCACCGAGTTTGCCCAGTCACACGGCCTGACGATCGTCGAATCCAACGCCGCGCGGCGCAGTGTGATCGTGTCTGGCACGGTCGCCCAGATGCAGGAAACCTTTGCTGTAACTCTGAGTGACTACAAGCACGAGTACACTGAGGGGCGGGATAGCGAATCGAAATCCGAAATTTATCGCGGCCGCGAGGGCTCCGTACAGGTTCCCGCCGATCTTTCCGAGATCATCATCGGTGTTTTCGGTCTGGACAATCGCAGAGTCGCCAAGCGTGCAGTCGCCGGCGATCCTCCGGGTACGGCTCCCTTAACCGTCCCGCATCTGACTGAGCTCTACGACTTCCCGACAAACTCCGCCGCCGGACAAACCATCGCCATTCTCTCCGAGGGAGGCTTTAAGGCGGCCGATCTGCATACTTACTACACGGGCCTGCCCGCCGCCTACAAAAGCCTCTACCCAATGCCCGTGATAAAGCCGATTCCGGTGACTGCGGGGAACGGATTTCCCGACGGCGAAACTACGCAAGACATTTGCATCGCTTTCTCGGCCGCGCCCGGTGCCAACGTTTCCGTCTACTTCACCCTGTTCAGCCAGTTCGGATGGCATCAAACGCTTAATCGCATCATCCATCCCCATCCCGGCGATGCGCCTTGTTCCGTGATCTCCACCAGTTTCTACATGTCAAACGGCGACGACCCGGCCACGCTTGCGGCCGAAGGTATCACCGTGGCCTGGCTTCAGGCCGTTCATATGACGCTCCAGGACGCGGCGATTCGGAATGTCACTTTCTGCGTTTGCTCCGGAGACTTCGGAGTGAACATGTCGGCATACTTCGGAGTCTTTGATGGCAAGCAGCACGTCACCTATCCCGCCAGCGATCCCTGGGCCCTCAGCGTCGGTGGAACCACCGTCGGAGATATTGTCGGCGCCACCTTTGACGAATACGTTTGGAACGACCCAACAGGCGCCTCCGATTGGGGAACGACCTGCGGCGGAGTCAGCGACCATTTCCGTTGGCTGCCGCCTTACCAGGTCGGAGCCGGAGTGCCTGTATCGCTCGTCGATGGCCACGTCGGCCGGGGCGTCCCCGACGTTGCCGGCAATGCGAGCATACATAGCGGCATCAAAGGCATCGTCGTAAACGGAGTTCCTACCATCGGCAACGGGACCAGCGCATCCACTCCACTTTGGGCCGGACTGATCGCCGTACTCAACGCGGCGTTAGGCACGCGGCTTGGTTTCATAAATCCCACACTCTATGCCCTGGGTGAAACTGTATTCCGCGATATCGATCCCCCGCCCGGCCCGCTCAACAATGGAAATGGTGGCGTACCCGGATATCCCGCACGCCCTGGGTGGGATGCTTGTACCGGATGGGGCAGCCCGAGAGGCACCAGGCTGCTTGCAGCGTTGGGTCATGAGCCCGCAGTGGCAACCGCCATCGCAAGCGGTGGAAATTTCGGCAGCGTCTGCCGCGGCTCCTTCAGAGACGAGTTGCTCACCATCAACAACGCCGTCCTTCCCTCCACAAGTAATCTCCCCAGCCTCGCCAACCTGGGATTGCTTTCCATATCGAAGATCACCTCGTCTTCTCCGGATTTCCTCGTGCCCGATGTGAGTTCCTATCCGCTCTTGGTTCGCGCCGCGGAATCCATCGACGTGGTGTTGCGTTTCCAGCCCACAAATTCCGGTTCGATGGTTGGGAAGATCTCCATTTACAGCAACTCTTCTTCGAGCCCACACACAATCTCGGTCAGCGGCAACGCGCCCTCGGGCAAACTCGCTGTCACCGGCTCGGCATGCTTTGGAGGAGTCAAAGCCTGCTCCTGCGCCGAGCGCACAATCTCCATCTGCAACGTCGGCGATTGCACCCTTGACGTGACCAGCGTCGCCTTCAAACGCAAAAATCCGCATTGGAAGCTGATCAACAATCCCTTTCCTGCGGCGTTGCACCCCGGCTCCTGTCTCGGCGTCGTTATTCGATACCAGGCCACGGAACGCATATCACGATCCTGTGAACTGCTCATCACCAGCGACGACCCAACCACTCCCGTCAAGACTCTCGACGTGATGGCTTACACCATCTGGAGCGAGTGCGGCAGCAAACACTCCTGCGAGGCTTGCAAGAAGGGATGTTGCGAGCAACACCATGACGACTGCTCATGCGACGAAGTCCTCGCCGGCTGTTGCGACGAAGATGAGGCAGACGGCAGCTAATCTGCGAAGCGTCGAGAAACAAAAGGGGCGAGCCCAGAAGGCTCGCCCTAAGTTATTCGTCAAACGTCCCCATCCGTCGCAGTTTCTTTGTCGCCAACCTCACGCAACATCGTAGCGATCAAGGTTCATCACCTTGGTCCACGCAGCCGCGAAGTCCTTCACAAACTTCTCCTTGGAATCCGCGCACGCATAAACTTCCGCGAGAGCACGCAACTGCGATTGCGAACCGAAGATCAGGTCGACGCGAGTAGCCGTCCACTTGACCTGGTTCGTCTTCCGGTCGCGCCCTTCGTACAAGCCCTCAGAAACGCCTTCAACCGTACCGGAGGCCTGCCACTTCGTATTCATGTCGAGCAGGTTGACGAAGAAATCATTCGTCAGCATCTCCGGCTTGTTGGTTAATACCCCATGTTTCGTCTGCCCGAAGTTTGCATTCAAAGCGCGCAATCCGCCAACAAGTACCGTCAACTCCGGAGCAGTCAACGTCAGCAACTGCGCCCGATCTAACAGCAACTCCTCAGCCGACAGAACCTGTCCGCTTCGCAAATAGTTGCGGAACCCGTCCGCAACCGGCTCCATCACCGCGAATGACTGCACGTCGGTGTGCTCCTGCAAAGCATCCGTGCGCCCTGCTGTGAAAGGAATCTTCACATCCTGCCCGCCCTTCTTCGCAGCTTCCTCAATCGCCGCGTCGCCACCCAGCACGATCAAATCAGCCAGCGAAATTTTCTTCCCTTTGTTCCCGTTGGATTGCGAACCGTTAAATTCCTTTTGGATCGCCTCCAGCTTCGGCAAAACTTTCGCCAGTTCAGCCGGCTGATTCACTTCCCAATCTTTCTGCGGAGTAAGGCGAACGCGCGCTCCATTCGCTCCACCACGCTTGTCCGAACCGCGGAACGAAGCCGCCGACGCCCATGCAGTCTTCACCAGTTGGGAAATCGACAATCCTGATTTGAGGATCTTCGCCTTCAGCGCCGCAGCGTCCTGCTCATCGATCAATTTATGATCCACGGCGGGAATTGGATCTTGCCAGATCTGCGGCTCCTTCGGAACCAGCGGCCCAAGGTAGCGCGGAATCGGCCCCATATCGCGATGCGTCAACTTGAACCAAGCCCGTGCAAACGCATCGGCGAACTGCTCCGGATGCTCATGGAAGCGCCGCGAGATCTTTTCGTAAGCCGGATCAAACCGCAATGCAAGATCCGTAGTCAGCATCGATGGCGCATGTTTCTTCGCCGGATCATGCGCATCCGGCACCGTTCCATTACCCGCGCCATTCTTCGGAGTCCACTGATGTGCGCCCGCCGGGCTCTTCGTCAGCTCCCATTCGTACTTGAAGAGGTTGTCGAAAAAGCTGTTGCTCCATTTCGTAGGCGTAGTGGTCCAAATCACTTCCAGACCGCTGCCGATCGTGTCGCCACCGTGACCCTTGCCAAGTTTATTTTTCCATCCAAAGCCTTGATCCTCAATGTCGGCGCCCTCCGGTTCGTTACCAACATAGTCCGCCGGAATGCCAGCACCGTGAGTCTTGCCGAAAGTGTGGCCGCCGGCAATCAGCGCAACCGTCTCTTCGTCATTCATCGCCATGCGAGCGAAGGTATCGCGGATGTCGCGCGCCGCGGCAATCGGATCCGGTTTTCCATTCGGACCTTCCGGGTTCACATAGATCAAGCCCATCTGCACCGCCGCCAGCGGATTCTGCAGATCGCGATCGCCGCTGTAGCGCTCGTCCGCCAGCCACGTGCCTTCCGGTCCCCAATAAATTTCCTCTTCGGGTTCCCATACGTCCGCGCGTCCGCCGGCAAAACCAAATGTCTTGAAGCCCATCGATTCGAGCGCGACATTGCCCGCAAGAATCATCAGGTCCGCCCATGAAATCTTCCGCCCATATTTTTGCTTGATCGGCCACAGCAGTCGCCGCGCCTTGTCTAGGTTCACATTGTCCGGCCAGCTATTCAGCGGAGCGAAGCGCTGCTGCCCCGCTCCAGCCCCGCCGCGCCCATCGCCAATGCGATACGTGCCGGCACTATGCCATGCCATGCGAATGAAGAGCGGCCCGTAGTGCCCAAAGTCGGCTGGCCACCACTCCTGCGAATCCGTCATCAATGCATGCAAGTCTTTGATCACAGCATTCAAATCGAGCGTCTTGAATTCGGTCGCATAATTAAATCCCGTGCCCATCGGATCCGACTTCGGAGAATGCTGGTGCAGCACCTTCAGGTTGACCTGATTCGGCCACCAATCATCGTTCGTGTGAGCCTTGCGAACGCCGTGCGCTACCGGGCACTTTCCTTCGGGCTTGGTGCTTTTATCTTTAGCTTCCGGGGAAACGCTCCCCGATGAAGTCGCGATTGTATTTTCCATATGTTTTCTTCCTTCGAAGTTTGATTAGGTATTGCGTGAGTTAAAACTACTTCTTCGCGCTGCACCGCCGGCAAAGTCCAAACACCTCCACCAGCGGCTGCGTCAGATCAAAGCCACGCGGCGCATGCCGCGACAGCTTTTTGTAATTAATGAAATCACCTTCAATGTCCTGCACTGCCTTGCAGCGCGTACAGACCAGATGGTGATGCGGTTCAAGATTTCCTTCCACCAGCAGAGTGGAAGCATGAGGGCTCACCTCCCGCAGCAATCCGTGTGCCACGAACAGCCGCAGGTTCTTGTAAACCGTAGCCAGAGAAATAGACGGAGTTCTGCGCCGCACTTCGGCGAAGATGCTTTCAGGCGAATAGTGTCCAGGCATGGCCACAACAGCCTCATAAATAACCTGCCGCTGATGCGTAGCCGCCAAGCCACACTTCCAAGCCAGTTCCCGAAATTGTTCGTGGGAAGATTGCATTAGGAAAGCATAATTGTTAGATGAGAATGATTATAATCCAAGAATGATTGTGAACACACAAAAAATGCTTGTTCCGCGCAGGGTCGGCGGAGCTGCCTTAAAGTTCGATTGCGCCGTGAAGGTGCAAGCGTGCGCGGCCGGCGATCTTCACACGATCGCCGCTGACTGTGCACTGCATGGTTCCACCGCGGGCACTGAGTTGCTGCGCTCGCAACCGTTCCTTGCCCAGCCGGCTCGACCAGTATGGAGCCAGTGTGCAATGGATCGAACCTGTGGCAGGGTCCTCGTCGATGCCGATCGATGGCGCAAAAAATCGGCACACGTAATCCACATCGTGCTCACCGGGCGCGGTAACAATCGTTCCGATCCCGCCGTCAGTCTTGGCCAGCGCGCCAATGTCGGGCGAGAGCGTTCGCACTTGCTCAGCCTCATCGACTACCACAAGATAGTCGCGCGACTTCGTTACCAGCGCCGACTTCAAGCCCAGAGCCTCTAACAGACCAACTGGAGTCTCGCATGGTTGGCCAGGCCTGGCGGGAAAATCCATTTCAAACCTGTCATGCTCACCAGAATCTCGAACTTGAGCGACAGTCAGCACACCGCTGCGAGTATGGAAACGAACCGGCCACACGTTGTGCTCGCGCAACGCAAGCACATAAGCGGACGCCAGCGTGGCGTGCCCGCACAGATCGTCTTCGATTTTCGGCGTAAACCAGCGCAAGTCAAAATCACCATCCCCGCGAGAAACCACGAAAGCAGTGTTGCTGTGACGGTTCTCAATCGCAATTTTCTGCATGATGCCATTCGCAGGAAAAGCGGAGAGGATGCACACTCCCGCAGGGTTACCCGCAAAAAGTTCATCCGCGAACACGTCAACGTGATAATAGGGAATTGCCATGATGCGTTTCTCTAAACCTGGCGGATCGAGCTAAGCACATTCCTTCGTCGCATGAATCTCATCGACGCTTGCAACTGCTTCCTCAGGCTTAAGCGCTGCTGCTCGCTCTCCGCGCCTTATCAGCACAATCGCGCCCAGAATCGCGAGTGACGCGAGCACGACCCGCATCGACAAAGGTTCATGCGCCAGAAACCATCCCAAGAGAACCGCAACCACAGGATTCGCATACGTGTGCGTCGCCACCAGAGCCGGCGGAACGCGCTGCAGCAGCCAAGTGTAAGCAGTAAATGCAATGACGGATCCAAACGTGATCAGATAACCCAGCCCAAAAATAGAGCGCAGCGTGATGCTCGACCAGTGCGTCTGCTGAAATTCGCCGGTCACTCCCGCGGCAATCAGCAGCATCAACGCTCCGCACAGAGTCGGCAGCGCGGTTCGCCCCAGCGCGTCGGAAGGCAGCTTGAGCCGCGGCGAAATCACCACGCCTAGCGACCATGACAAAGAACCCAGCAAAATTGCCAGCAGCGCCCACAGGCTTGAGCCTTTCACCGTGAGTTCCGCGCCGGTGAGCATGGCAACGCCCACCACGCCAAGACCCAAGCCCAGCGCGCTAAGCAAGCTGATCTTCTGCTGGCCGGCCATCCAGCCAAGTACCAGAATGAACATGGGTTCAGTCGCGATCAGCAGAGCCGCCAGGCCTGAGCCAACATACTGCTCAGCCCAATGCAGCGAGCCATGTCCGATCAAAAAAAGAGCGCGCCCAAGGCAAAGCCCGCGAGCCACTGTTGCCGCGTGGGCCGAAACCCGCGCCAACAGGCCCAAGCCAGCATGATGCCGCCAGCAATCGAATGCCGAATTCCTGCCGTCACGAGTGGCGGAATGGTTTCAACCGCGTAACGAATCGCAAGATACGTCGATCCCCATATGACATAGATCGCCACAAAAGCCAGCGCCAACTTAATCGCATAACTGTTGTCGTGTTGACTCGCGGATTTTGTCTGAGCGGCGGTCACGGGATTACCTTTAATGTGTACCATTTTCCCGCTGCGAATCGTTGCCGCAATTGGCGAACATTTGCCGAAAATCGCAGAAATTAGGCTGCTGCAAAAACTAACCTGCTAAGATGGTTTAATAGGTTAATGCGGATACTAGGTAAGCCTGATTAACTTGTCAAGGGCGTTTTGATGGTTATAAAATCCACCAAGAAAATTCATCGATTTCCCATGACAGAAACGAAATTTAAGAGACGGCGACCACCGAAATTTGAACTCATTGGAGGGAACCTCGCCCTTGATTCCGTGAACACTCTCGATGATCGTCCGAGCGGACACCCCAAAGAATTGCTGACGAACTTTTATGAGCTGGCGCGTTTCGGCGAAGACGCGGGCATCCTCACGGGGGCTGATGTGGATCGTTTTTACATAAACGTTCACCTCGATCCCGATGAGGCGGGAGATGCTGTGCGCCGCGCGATCCATCTGCGCGAAGCCATGTATGCCGTTTTTTCGGCGTTGATGAAAAAGCAGACCGTTCCACAACCCGCGCTGGATACGCTCAATGTCTATATCCGCGATGCGGCGCAACACACGCGGCTGATGCAAAAGGATGGACGCTGCGAGTTGCGCTACAACGAAATGACTTCGAGGTACAGCGCGATGTTGTGGCCAATCGCGCGCGCAGCGGCAGATCTGCTTACTTCAAGCGATATGGCGCTGCTGCGTGCCTGCTCGTCCGCAACCTGCCAGTGGCTGTTTCTAGACACCAGCAAGAATCATCATCGCCGCTGGTGCAGCATGAAGGTATGTGGCAATCGTGAAAAAGTTCGTAAATTTTATGCGAAGAAAACGACAGCGTGACAAGATACTCTTCGCCCTCTGCGTTCGAATGATCTGCAAGCCGCTCCTACTTCAACTCCGTGATGATAGCGTGCTGTTTTCCGCGGACTAGCGTTTCGGTGTGCGTGCGGTCGCGGGTGTTGAATCTGACTGTGCCGGGCGTGTAGGCATTCGTAGTAACTTTTCCGTCGGGGGTGGTCGAACTCAGATCGCCATCTTCGAGGAAAAGCACAACGACGTCTTTGTCGTGGAAGTGCATGGGAGTCGGCACGCCGGGCGCCCAAGCGTAGTCCCACACGATCACGCGATCATTGTCTAGAATTTTTTTCGAGCCGGGCCGCGGCATTGCCAGCGGGTAGCCGGATGTGTTCGCGATGGGCGCGACTGGATGGTCTTTTAGATCGATGACTATCGATCTTCCCGTGCTCGAGTCTCCGGGAACGTTTGGTGTCGTGCCCTTTGGCACGAACGCCGCGTTGCCTGACAAAGACACGACGACGGCATCGAGAGGCTGGACAGCGGCGTGGCCGGTCACTTCCCAGACGGTTACGCGGTCATTGTCGATCGAGGGTTTGGGAGCAGTTTGCGGGCTGGCCTGGAGCAGCATTGCGCAGAGCAGTAGGGTTTGAATCATTGGAGTGCCTTTCGGGCGAGCAAGATTTCGATTCCAAGATACCTGATAAGGAGGGGATCGTCGATTCCTATCTCCTGCCAAACGGCCGACAGAGCCGGTACACCAGCGGGACGGGCGTTTTACTGGTGTGTATAAAGTGTGTATAATATTTATGTAACTAAGACGAGGAGACATGCACAGCCGTGACGTCATAAGAAAATTGAAGAGTGACGGCTGGTATGAGGTGAATCAGGTCGGAAGCCACGTGCAGTTCAAACACCCAACGAAAAAGGGAAGGGTAACGGTGCCGCATCCGAACCGGGACATACCCATAGGCACACTAGAAGAGTATTGAGAAGCAGGCGAAGATCAGGCTGAGGTGATCTCCTCGGTAAGGAGCGAGTTATGGAATACATCGCATATCTTCACAAGGATCGGGACTCGGATTACGGAGTGAGCTTTCCGGATTTTCCAGGCTGTGTCAGCGCTGGAAGGACTCTCGATGAAGCGAGTCGGATGGCATCGGAGGCGTTGGCGCTCCATATTCAGGGCATGCTGGAAGACGGAGATGTTATCCCTGAGCCATCGAAGATCGATGATATCGCGGCGGATGCGGCGAAGCGGGGTGCCATCGCCTTTCTGGTGAAGGTAGACGATCCCGATGCAACGGTGCGCGTGAATATCACGGCGCGGGAGAGCCAGATGGCAAAAATCGACGCGCTGGCTGAGGCGGCCGGATTGACAAGATCGGGTTACATGGTACGTGCGGCCATTGGCGAGGTTCTTGGCGAAGGGACACGCAAGGTGCGCAGCCGCAACCCGCGCCGTGCGGGCAAATCGAGATAGGCTTGGCCTGGTTGTGCGAGGCCCGCCGCCGCGCGAATTCTCACGTCGCTACCGTTTCCCAAGTCGTTTGTGACGTCTACGTCGGGGTGCTGAAAGAAGCAGGTTCCTCACCGGGCCTTTGGCCCGGCTCGGAATGACACGGGTAATTCGGAATGACAAGGGTAAAATGATCGAAACTTTGGAGGCTCTCGTGATTCCTCGCGTTCTTCTTTTCACTTTGCTCCTGACTTCCTCAGCCCAGGCGCAAAACACGGTGCATTACGCTGCGACCAACGACAATGTGAAGTATTTGTTTGCTACGGCTGAACCGGTGGCGAGGTTGAAGTCGGGGGACATTCTCGATACCAACACGCTCGATTGTTTTGGCAATGCGATCAAGAAGCCGGGCGACACCCTCAGCATGGTGAAAGGCGACAATCCGCTGACGGGGCCGTTTTTTGTGGAGGGCGCGGAGCCTGGGGATACGCTGGCCGTCAAGATTCTTGAACTTGATGTCGATGGCGATACTGGAGTGGGTGCGTTTGCTCCGGGGTTTGGCGCGCTCAATGAGACCAACTACACGCCCATGTTGCATTCGGCGCTGCCGGAGAAGATTTGGTTCTATCACATCGATCACGCGACAAATACGGGAACGTTCAAGGCGCTCGATTCGGATTTCTCGGTGAAGATTCCGTTGCATCCTTTTTTCGGATGCATCGGGGTCGCGCCGGCGTTGGGTGAAGCGCGTAGTTCGGTGGTTCCGGCGGAATTCGGCGGGAACATGGATTCGCCGGAGGCGAGCGTGGGCAACACGGTATATTTTCCGGTGAATGTTAAGGGAGCATTGTTCTACATTGGGGACGGCCACGCTGCGATGGGTGACGGAGAAATTGCGGGCACGGCCATCGAGGTTCCGCTGAAGGCGCGGGTGCAGTTGAGCGTGATCAAGGGGCGCACCATCGCGTGGCCGCAGTTTGAGAATGATCACGCGATTATGACGGTCGGCGCTTACCGTCCGCTGGACGATGCTTTGCGCATTGCGTTTACGGAGCTTGTGCATTGGATCCATAAGGACTATGGGCTGTCGGAACTCGATGCTTATGAACTGCTCTCGCAGGTGGGGAAGATTCATCTTAACGAGATGGTGGATCCTAATTATGTGATTGTGGCTTCGATTGAGAAGAAGTATTTGCCGGAGAAGAAGAAGTGATTCGAGTGGATTCCTCTGGGGCTAAAGCCCGAGTCTTTAGGTGCGCTTGACGCGGCGCTGAAGAGGCGCTCTTCCACGGTGCTGCGCGGAATAGAAGATAGAATTCAAGTCGAGGTCTACTGATGAACTCTCACCTTACAGATTCATGGCCGGAGTTGCCGCTTGCGGCCTGGCAGGATACTTACACTACGCTGCACATGTGGACGCAGGTTGTCGGCAAGGTGCGGCTGGCGCTGAGCCCACTGGTGAACCACTGGTGGGAGGTTCCGCTTTATGTGAACGCGCGCGGGCTGACTAGTTCTGCGATTCCTTATGGAGACGGGATTTTTGAGGTTCAGTTTGATTTTGTTGAGCATAAGTTGATCATCCAGACTAGTTGGGGTGCGTCGAAGAGTTTGGCGTTGCGGCCGCAATCTGTCGCCGATTTTTATGCTGAGTTCATGTTGGCTTTGCAGGCGCTGGGCATTGAAGTGAAAATCTGGTCTATGCCGGTCGAGGTTCCCAATCCAGTTCGATTCGAAAAAGACACGCAAAACAAATCCTACGATCGCGAATATGCGCATCGCTTCTGGCAGGTATTAATTTTGTGCGACACGATCTTTAAGGAATTTCGCGCGGGATTTATTGGGAAGGATAGTCCGGTACATTTTTTCTGGGGGAGTTTTGATCTTTGCGTGACGCGTTTCTCGGGGCGGCGTGCGCCGGAGCGACCGGGAGCGGATGCGGTTACGCGCGAGGCTTACTCGCATGAGGTGATCAGCGCGGGATTCTGGCCGGGCGGGGGCGACATCAAGGGTGCGGCGTTTTATGCCTACGCTGCGCCGGAGCCGGCGGGCTTTTCTGATGAGAAAGTGAGGCCGGCTGCGGCGTTCTACCATCCGGTGATGAAAGAGTTTTTGCTGATGTATGACGATGTGCGCGGGGCTGCCTCGCCGCGCGAGGCGCTGCTGAGCTTTTTGCAGAGTACTTATGAGGCGGGGGCGAAGCTGGCGGGGTGGGATCGGAAGGAACTGGAGAGAGGTTAGTCTTGCGCGCGAGAAACAGGGAGCGGGCGTGGAAACGCCTTGCGAGGTCTGCGGCAGCGCCACCCGGAAAGGGATCCTTCGACTGCGGTTGTGATTCGCTTCGCGAAGCGCAACCTTCGCTCAGGATGACAGGGTTTTAAGGGGGATTTAGTTTGTAGAAGACTCTGCGGAGGCGGGGAAAAAATTGAAAGGGCCGTGACATTGGTTATGCTCTAGCTGCCGCCTCCTGCGAGGGAGCCAACAGCGTGGACGCATGTACCGTCACAGCCCCTTGATGCGATCACTGTTTTCACAGTCCCAAACCCCAACTGCACCTCGCAGCGCCGTCGGTTTTTTCAGGTTCGGCTGCCCCTCGGGTTGCCCCGTTTGGCTGATCACCCAGTCTACCTCGGGTCAGCAAGTTTTATTTCGCTGTCCCTTTCGACCGTCGACGAAAGCAACCTTAACAGAGGGTTCGGAAAAGTCAACGCAAACTATTGGTGCAATGCGACGGATTCGTCCTGTGAATAACAGAAATTGCAACTTGCTGCATAGAGGGAGGTTATAAAAAGTGCTCTGCGATTCGGGACGGCTTTTACACAAAGCTTGCACAGCGTTCAAAAGAGTGGGAAATCCACAGTCATGCCTCAAGATTGATCTTGACGCAGAAACTTTCGCGGCGCATCTTGCTAACAGTAGAAAAGAATTCAAGATGTCAGAACTCGTGGCCTATGTGGACGGTGGTTCCCTGGGCAATCCAGGGCCATCGGGTATTGGGGTGGTGATTGATGGCTGCGAAGGCGGCCCTGTCCGCATCTCGCGGTGGATTGGTCACCAGGATAACAACGTTGCTGAGTATGTGGCGCTGATGGAAGCGCTGCAGTACGCGGTTACTCTGAAGGCGAAGGCGCTGCACGTTTATTCGGATTCCGAGGTGGTGGTGCGCCAGATGCGCGGCGAGTATGTCTGCCGAAGTACGCGACTCTACTCGTTGCATTGGACTTGCCGCAAGCTGGCTCGCGCTCTCAGTTTCTCCATCTCACATGTGCCGCGTGCGGATAATGCTGAGGCGAACCAGTTGGCTAGTACGGCGGTCAGGAAGAGAGAAGCTGGTCTTAGGTGCTAGGTCTTGGGTGTCAGGTTCTCGCTGACGCGGCATTGGCTAAAGGACTAGTGAGATCTCTAGCCTAAGACCTATGACCTAAAGCCTGCTTTCTAAGACCTTCCTCAAACGACCTGCAGTCCGGGATCAACTATCGACTGAAACCGGTTTACCAACCCGTTGAGCAGGCGACCAACTTCCGCCGCCAGGTCTGTAAGCTTTTTCCCGTCTTCGGGAGTCAGAAATCCGAGCTTGCGCGCGATAGTGATTTGGGTCTGAAGTTCCAGCAAAGATCCTCTCGCATGGTATAGAAACTGTAGTAATTCTTTGCGCGAAAAACGCCCCTTGCCCTCGGCGATATTACTGGGTATGGACACGGCTGCACGCCTCATCTGACTCGTCAAGCCGTAGATCTCGTGCTTAGGAAACGAACTTGTGGTGCAATAAACTTCGAGTACCAGGTCCATCGCGAGACGCCAAACTTTCAGATCCTCGTAGGTTCCATGCATGTGCTCTCCTTCTCGGTTGCTAGACCATAACGAATGCAGAGAGGCTTGGACTGTGACATCCGTCACACGGAAGACGAAGAAGTTCCCATTGTAGGACTCGGGGCGGAATCTCAGCCTGGGGAACGAGCGCTTTGGACGGGTCCCAGACCTAAGCCTAATCCCTAATACCCAACACCTAACACCTAACACCCACGACCGGCCTTGACACCATTCCCTCCCCGAGCGAGACTCCAAATAATACTTCTCAACGGAAGAGTGTGCGCGGGCTATGGATCATCGCTCGACTCTCGAACGTGGTTCCGCAATACCTGCGGAGGAAAATATGGCGAGCACCGGCGCCGGCCGTCCGGCTAGCGTCTCGGCGGGGATTGCCGAGGCGAATGCGCATCTGCCCAAGCCTTTGGAAACTGAACCGCGTTTTCCTGCGGAGGATGGCGGGCGTTCGCTCGCCGAAGTTGCCCACCGGGATCTTGAGGCTGCGCTGCAACTTTTGGCCGAGCGCGCGCAATACATTACGGGCGCGAGCGGGGCTGCGATTGCGCTGCGGCGCGGCGAGCACAATGACATGCTTTGCCGGGCGAGCGCAGGATCGAATGCTCCGGAGTTGGGAGCGCTGCTCTCGATGGAATATGGGCTTTCGGGGGAGAGCGTGCGTACGCGGCGGGCTTTGCGTTGCGACGATGCTGAGCGTGATCCGCGAGTAAATCGCGAAGGCTGCCGCGAAATGGGGATTGCGTCGGTGGTGGTGATGCCGATTGTGAGTGAGCAGCAGGTGCTGGGCGTCTTCGAACTTTTTTCGAGCAAGCCGCGAGCTTTCGAAGAGCGTGATTTGTTGGCTTTGCAGCGTTTGAGCGAGATGGTGGAGACGGCGGTGAGGCACGCCGTGGCGGCGCAGAGTGTGCCCATGGCCGAGGAGCTGGCTGGAGTGGAAAGTCAGCCCGTTCTTGATCTTAGCGCGGCCGAGGTGTCGCCGGACGAATCTGCTGAGAATGCCATTGGCTCTGATTTGGCAGCCTTGACGTTAGGGAATGAGACAAATTCTCCGCCGCTGGAATTGGAAAACACAGTAGTCGAAAAGACAGAACTGGAAAGGGCAGAGCTGCAAAAGGCAGACTCGCAAGGGGCAGGCCTGGATAAGACTGGGTCCGAACCGGCTGTGAAGAATCCGCTGTTTTGGTCTGCGACAACACCAACTCCTACCAACCCGGGCCGATCTGATGACGTGGGTGGATCGATTGCTGTGCCGACGCAGCTCAGGGATTTGCAGAGGTGCAAGGCTTGCGGCTTTCCGGTGTCGCGGGGGCGCACGCTCTGCGTGGAATGCGAAGAGAAGCAGTTACGGGGCGAGCAACTCCCGCAGCCGATTGCAAAAGCCGACGCTTCTGAACTTCCTAGGCAGCGGCCTCCGATCCAGGAGGCGGCAGTCATCCCTGCAGCGGGTGATGCTCGAGTGATTTCTGCTTTAAAGGGTTCTTCTTCAGCGGACTCTACTTCGGGTGTAGCTTCTCCGGTTCTGGCTTCTTCGGCTTCGACCACGAAACCGGGTTTGGGCGAATCTGCAATTACCGCTCCCGTGATTGATGATTTGGCGGACATCGCTCCGCAGAATGGTTTGGAGGATGTGCCCCTCTCAGACAATTCAACTCTGTTTTTGAGTTCGGCTGCGCCGTCTGAATCCTGGTTGGCGGCCAATAAGTACGTCCTCGGAGTTTTGCTGGTTGTTGCCATTGTTATCGGGCTGATTGTCTGGCTTCGGTGAGAGCTTTTCAGTCTGCGTCCTTGCTTGGTTGTCATCGGCCTACGCGAATCTTTTTCAGTGAATTCTGTGTATGCCGCGCTCGCAGCGATTACAATTCCTTTCCTGACTTTCGACCCCGGAAGATTTTTTTGGGAGGACGATTGTGTTACCAACCATGCGCGTTGCGCCGCGCCGTTGCTGGATGATTTATCTGGCGGGCGCTTTGCTGCTGAGCGTGCTTGCCGCTGCCCAGAGTGCGGAGCAGCGTACAACCCACTATTTGGATTCTGTGCGTAAACAGCCACCGCTGTTACTGGCCTTTATGCACGATCTGCCCAAAGGCGGAGATCTGCACAATCATTTAGACGGCGCGATTTATGCCGAAGATTTTGTAGATTTCGCGGTGGATGGCGGGCTGTGCGTGGACCGCACATCTTCGCGGCTGATTGCGCCACCCTGCGATACCTCTTGCGAGAATTACACAGCCAAGCCCGCGGTCCGGTGCAGCTACGGCGATCACGTGCTTTACAACCAGATGATCGATGCCTGGTCGATGCGCAACTGGAAAGCGGGCGACGAATCTGGGCACGATCATTTTTTTGCCGCGTTCGAAAAGTTTGGGCTGGCCTCACATACGCATGTGGCGGAGGGAATTGCCGCGTCCACGAATCGCGCGGGCATGGACCATCTGCAATATGTTGAGTTCATGCACACTGCCGACGCTGGGGGCGCGGCGAAGGTGGCGGAGAAAGTGGAATGGAATCCGGATTACGCCAAGATGCGTGACGCGCTGCTAAGCGCCGGATTGAAAGATGTGGCGGCCGAGACCAGCAAGCGGCTCGCTGCCGACGATGCCAAAGCCAAACAGATTCTCAAGTGCGGAGGTGCGGATGCTGCGCCAGGGTGCGACGTGACCGTGCGTTATCTTTACCAGGTGCTGCGCGGGTTGCCGCATGAAATTGTGTTCGCGCAAATTCTGCTGGGATTCGAGCTGGCATCTTCCGATCCGCATTTTGTGGGGCTGAATCTGGTGATGCCCGAGGATTGGTATGTGCCGATTCACGACTTCAACGAGCACATGGCCATGGTCGATTATCTGCACGGCGTTTATCCCAAGGTGCACATCACGCTGCACGCGGGCGAACTCGCTATGGGGCTTGTGCCTCCGGAAGATCTTTCGTTTCACATTCGTGCCTCGGTGGAGCGCGGCCACGCGGAGCGCATCGGCCACGGAGTGTCGGTGATGAATGAGAAAGATCCGATCGGGTTGCTGCACGAGATGGCGGAGCGGAATGTGCTGGTCGAAATTGCGCTCACCTCGAACGACTTGATCCTTGGCGTGAGTGGAGACGATCATCCGCTGCCGATTTATATGAAGTATGGAGTGCCGGTGGCGCTTGCGTCGGACGACGAGGGCGTGTCGCGCTCGGACATGACGCACGAATATTTGCGCGCGGTGGAAAGTTATCATTTGTCGTACGCCGATTTGAAGCGCATGGCGCGGCAGAGCCTTGAGCACAGCTTTCTGCCCGGGCAAAGCCTGTGGACGGACACAAAGATGGTGTTTCGCATGGCGCCGGCTTGCGTGGGCGACGCGGCCGGTGCAGAAAAACTATCGGCGGGATGTGAACAGTTTCTCTCCCGCAACGAACGTGCGCGCATGCAGTGGAAGTTAGAAGGGGAGTTCGCTAAGTTTGAGAAGAAGTACTAGAGCGCGACCTGGAGACGAATGCCCCGCAAAGCGCGAACTCTGATTTCATCGCCGCTCGAATGGCAGATGAGCGCAGCGCCCATCGCGCATCCCATCGTGCCGGTGCTGGCTGAGCGCGGCGGGACTCAACTGCGCACGCCGCTGCCGGTCGCGGTGGTCGACACGCGCGAACAAATTCCGCTTTCCTTCTTGCGCTTCAAAGGCTGGTTCGCGGGGATTGAAATGCGCGCTCTGCCGCTTGGCGATTACAGCGTGGCGGGGATGGAAGAGTCCTGTGTGGTTGAGCGCAAGGATCTTGCCGACCTGGTTCACTCCTTCGCTGAAAATCGGAGCGCGTTCGTCAAACGGCTGCGGCGGTTGAGCGAACTTCCTCATAGCCTGCTGGTGATTACTGCTCCTCTCAGCCAAGTTAAGAGTGCTTACCCGTATGGCCGAATCAGCCCGAACCAGGTGACGCAGTCTTTGATTGCGGTGCTGGCGGGTTTGCGCCTGCCGTTTGTCTGCACGGAAACGCATGAACTGGGAGAGGAGATTGTGGCTTCCTATCTGTATCAGACTTTTTTGTATGACTGGCTGGAACGCAATGGGCACGGGCGATTTCTGGTAGAGGACGACCTGTAACCTTACGACTGAGGACCGATTTGATGGATGATCAATTCACGCGCGCGGAGGCAGCGGCAAAGTCTGTGCTGCAACGGAGTCCTCTGCGTCCGGAGATTGGTTTGGTGCTGGGGTCTGGGTTGGGCGGCTTCGCCGATTCTCTTGCCGATGCGACTCGCGTTTCGTACGCTGACATTCCTGCGTTCCCGCGATCTACGGCGATTGGCCATGCTGGGCAAATGGTGGTCGGCAAAGCAGGCGCCGTGCCCGTGGCCGTGATGCAGGGCCGCGTGCATCTTTATGAAGGATATTCGGCGCAGGAAGTCGCGTTCCCCATGCGCGTGTTCGGACGCATGGGAATTCGTGCCGTTGTGCTGACCAATGCCGCGGGCGGGATCAATGTGAATTATCAGCAGGGCGCGCTGGTGCTGATCAGCGACCACATTAATCTGCAGGGAACGAATCCTCTCACGGGCGCAAATGACGACCGTCTCGGCGTTCGCTTTCCAGATATGACGCATGCTTACGACAAATCTTATCGTGAGCTGGCGCGAGAAGAAGCCAGCAAGCTGGGAATGACTTTGCACGAAGGGATTTACGCGGCGCTGCTCGGTCCGAGTTACGAAACTCCGGCTGAAATTCGGTATCTGCGAACGATCGGCGCCGACCTGGTCGGCATGTCGACTGCGCTTGAGGTGATTTCCGCGCGCCATATGGGAATCAAAGTGCTCGCGATCTCTTGCGTCACTAATATGGCCGCCGGGATTTTGGATCAGCCGCTTTCGCACCAGGAAGTGATGGAGACTGGTGAGCGCGTGAAGACCAGCTTCGAGGCGCTGCTGCGCGGAGTGTTGCCGCGGATTCAGGGCGATTCGTAACGCTCCTGTCATCCCGAGCGAAGCGAGGGATCTTGGTGTTTGCCCACGCCGCCAGTGTCGTTGTCGCCAGCAAGAACCAAGATTCCTCGCTTCGCTCGGAATGACAGAGTTTTCTTGTTGCAAAACTCTCTGCTAGCCGCAAAGTTTACTCGCGCCTTACTTCCCAGCTCGCGGAATAAATAACTCCACCGGCGGCGTCACGCTGTAGGATGCGGAGAAGCTGCCCTGATTCACGGCTAGTGCGATATGTCCGCGCGAGTCGATATACAGCAGCGGTTGCTTTAGCGCGACGTCGCTGAAAGTTCGAACGAACTTGATCTTCATTTCTTTGTTGTTGATCTTCAACGAGACGTCCTGGCCGCGCTGGTAGCCGAGTTTGAGAAAATCTTCGGCGTCGAGATTCGTCACAAGGTTGCCGAATGGGCCGTCGGTGGCAATCACTTCCGCCATAGCGCCGTGATCGTCGAGGCGCGCGGCCTTCAGTTCCAGATGCACCAACGATGAAACTGGCATCTCTGGGCCGACCTTCGCCCAATCGTCGCCGCGCGCCAGGTGCGCGCCCACGGGAGAAAAAATGTCGCGGCCATGGAATGTCGATGACATTTTTGTGCCGATCATCCAATCTGGATTTGTGATCTCATGGACGCCCTCGATGCCGTCGTGCTGCTCGACCAGTGTGAGCAGGCCGTTATCGGGCAGCACGAAATACTGCCCGCGTTTTGACTTGGCGACGATAGCTTTGCGCGTGCTGCCCACCGTCGGATCGATCACGACCACGAACACCGTGCCTGCCGGATAGTACGGCGTGGCTCCATAAAGAAAACGCGCTCCATCGAGAATGGAAAACGGCGTCACCTGGTGCGTGAGGTCGACGATGCGCACATCGGGAGTGATGGAATACATCACGCCGCGGCAGATGGCCACGGAATCGTCGACTACGCCGAAGTCAGTCATGAAGACGATGGTCTGCGGATACTTTGCGGCCTGCGCGCTGGCCAGCGCCGCAGCGGCGAGCATGAGAATCAGCAGCGCAACCACAAATCCAATTAGACGCTCATACTTGCGCACGGATAAGGCACTCGCGCGGGCCGCGGTTTCCTCGTTGGTTGTGATCATGCTTGTCGGGATCATGTTTCTAGTGACCATGGCCTGAAAGAATACTGGGGATGGATGCCAGTCGGCAAATCAAGCGCACGTTTCTAGCCTCCGTCTATAATGTCCTGTCAATTCATTGCATGACCGCAAGGAGGTTTTATGCCGGAAGGTATCCCCGAAAAATATCGCGATCTTTTTCAGAAGCGCGCCTTCGCCAGTCTGGGCACTCTCATGCCCGATGGCCGTCCGCAGGTTACGCCCGTCTGGTGCGACTACGACGGCGAGCACGTTATCTTCAACTCCGCCAAGGGACGCCAGAAAGATAAGAACGTGCGCCGCGATCCGCGCGTGGCATTGGCCGTTATCGACCCGGAAAATCCTTATCGTTATCTGGAGATTCGCGGCCGCGTGGTCGAGATTACCGAAGATGGCGCCGACGCTCACATCGACAAGATGGCCAAAAAATATCTCGGCGTGGATAAGTATCCCTATGGTCAGCCCGGGGAAGTGCGCGTGATTTACAAGGTGAAGCCGGAGCACACGACGGTGATGGGGTAGGTCTTCCACTTTTGTCTTGATCCGTTGAGAGCGGCAGGACGCCGGCGCTACTATGTCAATTGCTGAAACCTTCGCTCCTGCAGAACTCGACATCGATTGGGTCCGCGCGCAATTCCCCGCGCTCGCGCAAACCGTCAATGGACATCCTGCCGCGTTTCTCGACGGACCCGGCGGAACGCAAGTTCCGCAGCGCGTGATTGATGCGATCTCCAACTACCTGCGGCGCGACAATGCCAACACGTGCGGCGCTTATGCGACCAGTCGCCGTACTGACGCCATGCTCGCAGATGCCCGTGCGGCGATGGCTGACTTCCTTAACTGCGGCGCTGATGAAATTGTCTTCGGCCAGAACATGACGATGTTGACCTATGCCATGTCGCGCGCGATTGGCCGCGACCTTGGTCCTGGCGATGAAATTCTAATTACGCGCCTTGACCACGACGCCAATGTTTCGCCCTGGCTCGCGCTGGAAGAGAAAGGCGTAACGATTCGTTGGGCGGAAATTCACGCGGACGATTGCACTCTTGACGTCGAAGATCTCGCTGCGAAGCTCAATTCTAAAACCCGGCTCGTCGCTATTGGTTACGCTTCGAATGCGGTTGGAACGATCAATCCTGTAAAGGAGATCGTGCGCCTTGCTCACAGTTTCGGAGCGCTTGCCTATGTTGACGCTGTGCATTACGCTCCGCACGGGCTGATCGATGTTGCTGATCTGGATTGCGATTTTCTAGTCTGCTCCACTTACAAGTTTTATGGTCCGCACATGGGCGTGCTGTATGGCAAGCGCGAGCATCTGGAGCGACTGCGGCCTTACAAGGTTCGTCCGCTGAGCGAGGCGGTGCCGCTGCGCTGGGAGTGGGGGACGCTGAACCATGAGTGCATTGCTGGCGTTGCCGCTTGCGTTGATTATATTGCTGAGATTGGGCGGCACGAAAATCCCACTTCTCGCAAAAGCGGCGAGAAGTGGGGCACCCCAGCGGTTGTGACCACGCGCCGCGCGGCTATCATCTCCGCTTTCGAGTCGATTCATCGTCATGAACATGGGCTGATGAATCGGCTGATGGCTGGGCTCTCTGAAATTCGGCGGCTGAAAATTTACGGCATTACCGATCCTTCCTGTTTTGATTGGAGATGTCCCACGCTGGCGGTGCGCGTGGTCGAGCAGAGTACAGAAGAGACTCCGCTCGCGCTGGCTACGAAATTAGGAGATCGCGGGTTCTTTACTTGGGATGGAAATTATTATGCTCTGAATCTTACCGAGCGCCTCGACGTGGAAAAGTCTGGAGGGTTTCTGCGCATCGGGCTTGTGCACTACAACACCGTCCAGGAGGTTGATCGGCTACTGGCGGCTTTGCGGGAGATTGTTGGCGCGTGAGCAACCCCAGTGGCTGAAGCCGGAGTCATTTGGACGCTCTTACAGCACGACTCGTCGTGCCCTTCCCGGTCTCTACCAGCGCGGGGTCGTGGCGCTTCAAGCGAACAGCGGGTTCCTCGGCTGCGCTCGGAATGACAGGGTTCGAGGGCTGCACTTCTTCCTACCACAGCTCAAATCGCCAACGGACGCAGTTTCGCCAGCTGTTCTACGCTGGGGAATTGGCGGGCGCGGTAGCGAACCGGCACCAGATTCGGTTCGAGCTCCAGCATATCTCCAATCACCGCCTCGGTAGCTTCCCAGGGAACCACGAAATATTCGGGGTTTTCAACATCTGCCATTAGGGCAATGTTTTCTGATCGCGGAAGGGAACTGTCGACTCCGTCGGTCCACACGCAGGCGCTGTAGGCTAGTCCATCTTTGCGCTCGTAGACCTTGTAGCTGGCTACGAAGATGTCGATGTCTTCCTGCTCGTAAATTTCATTCAGGAGTTTCTGTTGCTCGGCGTAGTCGATCGCGTCCCGTTGCCTCTTGATCTTCATCCCCAGTTCTCGAAGAGTTGGGTCTTCCGGCACATACACTTTCCATGTTCCTTCGACGAGAACATAGAGGTCGGGCGAGAGTGGATGGTCCTGCTTGAAATGGCTTTCCATTCCACCTTTCAGGAGAGCGGCCAGCGCTGCGGAATTGTTCGTGCCCGTCACCCAGAACTGGTCGCGATTGGGTACGAAGGCAACCGGATCACCGTCTACTGAGAGCCGGTAGATCAACTCGGTGAGCAGCATCCGCGAACTATCGTAGGAGTCATTCCACTCGCCATGGTAGACGCCATTTCCCCCGACGAATCGATTGGGGTCGGTCTTCTCCCAAAGATTTTCCTTTGCGGCCTTAAAAGCCTCGTCAAGACTAACGCCCCATTTTTCAAAATGTTCGCGGTCGAGTGTAGTGATGTTTCGTTCCGTGTCATAGGCCAGTCCGACCTGCAATCCCCCGGCAATAGGCTTGATCAGATCCTCCTGCAGAGCATCTCGATTGCCGCTCTTGCGCTGCATGAGTTGAATCAGGCTGAAGTACACGGCATCGCTGATGACGGGCATGAGGCTGGGTTTTACCGTGGCGAAGTCAGTGGGGATCGACGGAAGATCAGGGATGGAAGCCGTTGCGGCAACGAACTCTGAGACGATGGATTGACGCTTGCCGCGAGGCGCGCCGCAAAACATCGCGTAGACATTGCCTAAGAAAACTGTGCCTCCGCTAGCCAGCTTGAGAGAGAAATCGCTTTCGGATTGATCTGCGGTCTCAATGCCAGCCTTTTGGAAGGCTTGAATCATCATCTCGGTGAAATCGGGGCGGCTGGGCTTGCCGGAGAAAACCTTATCCAGAAAAGTCATGGTGTACTCAATCTGCGTGAGCGCGTTCGAGAGGGAACAGAATAGCTTCCGCCATACAGGACAGGCGGCTGCGTCGCTCGAAAACGAAGAGGCGGCGGGAGCGAGTGAAACGAAAGCCGTCGCTAAGGGTTACGGCCAGCGCTTCGCGGTATCGTCCCATCCGGCTGCGCGCACAGGTTGCGCCGGCGGCACCACCGGGGGCGCCGGAATGCGGATCGGCTGCTGTGGTCCGTTCACGGCAGTCGCCAGAGCCGGTTTCACCATATCCGAATTCATGTCCATACCTTCGGAGAGCAGCGGAGCCACAAGCCGGAGCGCTTCCACTTCCTTCTCCAGCCGGGTTAGTTCCATCTCTTTCTGCCTCAAAACCTCATACACATTCTTCATAGACAGGGCACCTGTGAAATCGTTTTTAGGGTCAGCAGCTTTTCTCGAACTTTAGCAGACTTACTCGTGTTGTCAAGGAATTAAGGCTTAGCAACTAAGATTCGGGCGAGCACGCTCCATTTTTGGGCCACGGGATGCGCTATACCTGATGCGGGAAGATTCTCGCAGATCCCTTGGCCGGTGCGGTTCTAACCGGATTTTCACAGCCTTTGACGCATTGTGATAGACCAATGCACAAGCCAGGCTTTGCTGTGCATCGTGAGAACCCGCGCCACTCCTGCGTTCTGCGCGAAATCGCTTGGTCGAGCTGCACAAAATCTGGTCATATGCCTGTGGACGGCCTGCACTCGATTGAAAATAAATCACATAAAGCAGCAATCTTTTCATTGACTCCTGAATTAGAAGGAGTAGAACAAGATCGTTCTTTGACAGTTTCTTAAGTTTTTCCGGTTGGTGCGGCGTCCGGGGCTCAAGCGAGGTCACCCTCAACATTGCAAAATGAGGAGGGAAGGCAAGCACGGGTCTATAGCAAAGCGCTGGTCGAGGAGAACGGGAAACACAGTTGAAGGCAAGACAGAGTTCCGAGGCGTTGAGCAGGTTTGTCCAGTTGGCGGTAAGCCCGGAGCCCGAGCAAAGATCGCGCGCAGCGGCCTCGCAAGGGAAGCAGCGATAGCAGGTCGAGCAAGGGTCTAACGCGAGCTACTGGCTGAGGCGAATGGGCACAACACCACCTCGGAACTCTTTATTTTTTCTCAGCTCTCAGCTCTCAGCTCTCAGCTCTCAGCTCTCAGCTCTCAGCTCTCAGCTCTCAGCTCTCAGCTCTCAGCTCTTAGCTCTTAGAACTGAAATTACGCCTGCTTTTTAGAAACGATCACCCAGACTGTGCCGCGGTCTTCGCAGAAGCGGCAGTGGTCCTTCCCCAGTGATTTTCCCGTTCCGTGGCATTCCAGGCAGGTAGCAACTATGTTTAGTTCCTGCAGGGAAGGGTCAGGAAGCTTGGCCGGGTCCTTGAAGGTTTCGGCGTGATGGTAGTCGCGCAGCCAGAAGACGAGCTTGCCTTCGAGGTTTTCGCGTTCTTTGCCGGCAAGTTGGGAGCGATGCTGAGGCCACCATTCGCGAATACACCCGTAGCAGATGAGTTCGCCGCCCCCATCGAAGAGGGCGCCGGGATCAGTGCGGCGAAAAAACTTCTTGCACCAGGCGCAGTCGTTGACGCCCAGCAAGGCGAGAGCATCTTTCAGTCGGTCGAGTTCGAGCTGTTGGCGGGACAGAATCTCGTCAGCACTTTCGGATTTTTCGGGCATCAATCGTTCCGGGCGCAATGTGTACGTATAAGGATATACAATCTTCCGACTGCGTTGCTCTTAATCTACGTGCTCGCCTTCTTCAAAGCTGCCTTCGGCGGCGGGGAGTACATCGCGTTCGCCGGCCACCCAGACATAAATCGTGGGGAGCAGGAAGATGCTCATGACGAGAGCCGCGATCAGGCCGCCCACGATCACGATGGCGAACGGCCGCTGAGAATCGGAGCCGATGGCGTGCGAAAGCGCGGCAGGCAAGAGTCCTAGAGTCGCCACCAGCATCGTCATCATGATCGGCCGGAGCCTCAACACTGCGCCCTCGACTGCGGCGTCCTCAATGGTGAAGCGACGCGCGCGAAGCTGGTTGATGTATTCCAGCATGATGACTCCGGTCTGCACTGACACGCCGAAGAGTGCTAGAAAGCCTACTCCCGAGGAGACGCTGAAGTTCGTGCCGGTAAACCAAAGGGCAAGCAGGCCGCCGATGGGCGCGATGGCAATGTTTGCCATAATCAACGTCGCCCACTTGAAGGATTTGAACATCGTGTAAAGAATAATGAAGATGATAAGGATGGTGATAGGGAGCACGATCAGCAGGCGCGCGTTGGCTCGCTTCTGACTCTGGTATTCGCCTTCCCAATAAATGGTGTATCCGGTCGGCAGTTTGACCTGTTCGTCCACCTTCTTGATTGCTTCTTCGACCGTGCTGCCGAGGTCGCGGCCGCGGACGCTGTATTTGATGGCAACGTAGCGCCGATTGCCCTCGCGATAGACTTCCGATGCCTCATCGGTCACGCGAATCTTGCAAAGCTGTGCCAGCGAAACGCGCTCTCCGGAAGGAGCGAGCAATCGAATATTCTCAATCGCCTCCTTGGTATTCCGGAATTGCGGAAGATAGCGCAGCGTAAGATCGTAGCGCTCCTCCTGCTTCAGGACTTGAGTAAGCGCAGCGCCTCCCACTGCGGTTTGAACGGCATCCTGCACGTCGGCGACGTTGATTTGGTAACGGGCAGCGGCATCACGGTCAACGGTGATGTTCAGATTGGGCTGGCCCAGCACGCGAAATACTCCAAGATCTTCAACGCCCTTAATCCCGGACATGATCTTGACGACTTCGTCGCTTTTTTCTTCGAGAACCTTCAGGTCATCGCCGTAGATTTTTGTGGCCAGAGCGCCTTTCACTCCGCTCACCGCCTCTTCCATGTTGTCTTCGATGGGCTGGGAGAAGCCCCAGACCACGCCGGGAATCTTGTTTAACTCGCGACCCATGGCGGCGATCAATTCATCTTTGTTCTCGTGAAAGACAGGGCGCCAGTCTTCTTTCTGTTTAAGATCGACGAAGAATTCCACATTAAAAAAGCCCGTCGTATCGGTTCCGTCATCCGGGCGCCCGACTTGACTTGTGCATTGTGGTACCTCAGGGAAGGAACACAACACGACGCGCGCCTGATTTGCTACTCGAATGCCCTCGTCCGGACCAGTGCTGGCTGCAAGCGTGCCGCGCACCCAGAGGGCGCCTTCGTCAAGGTGGGGAAGGAATTCGGAACCGATCGTGCCGCTGAAAGCAAGATAATTCCCGAACGCCGCCAGAAGAACACACACTCCGACTGTGATGGCACGATGGCGAATGGCCCAGCGCACCGCGACCCGGTAGCGCTCAATCAGGAATTGCATGACGGGGTTGTGCCATTCCTTCGCTCCCTTGGCAAAGGCGAAACTCGCGAGGACCGGCGCGATCACAATCGAAAACAGCAAAGCCCCAAGCAGCGCAAAGGCAACGGTCCAGGCCATGGGATGAAACAGCCGGCCTTCTACGCGCTGCAATGTGAAGATTGGCAGGTACGCGGTAATGATGATGGCGATCGCATAGAACACCGGACGCTGCACTTCGTGCGAAGCTTCGCTAATCTTTTCGTTTGGAGTTTTTAAGTCGCCGTTCTTGTGACCCAGGTGGCGCACAATGTTTTCGATCATCACCACTGCGCCATCGACGACCATGCCGAAATCCAGCGCACCTAGAGACAGAAGGTTGGCGGGAATGTGGCGCAAGTCCAGGCAAATTGACGCAAACAGAAGCGAAAACGGAATGGTGGCGGCCACGATGAGCGCGCCCCGAATATTTCCAAGGAACAAAAACAGAATGATCGATACGAGGATCATTCCCTCCGTCAGATTGTGCAGCACGGTGTGGCTGGTGAAGTGAACCAGATCGCTGCGATCGATGAAGGGAACAACCTTCACCCCCGGCGGCAGAATGTGATCGTTCAGTTCCTCGACTTTTTGATGGATGCCTTGCAGCGCAGTATCCGCTGCCGCACCTTTGCGTAACAGCACGATGCCTGAAACGACATCGTCGTTATCGATGATCTTTCCGTCCTCGTGGACGATCGTGCCGTGCGGACCGTAGGGACAAGCAGTACACGCGCGCGCAAACTGCCCAAGCCGAATCTTCGGACCTTGCGCAACGACCGCAATGTCCTTCACTCGAAGTGGCGTGCCACTCTTGGTCAGGATGACCGTTCGTTCAATGTCATGGACGCGGTCGACCAGCCCGACGGCGCGCACGTTGATCTGCTGCAGGCCTTCCTGAATAAAGCTTCCGCCTGCGTTGGTATTGTTGTTGGTGAGTTGCTGCTCGACCTGCGCCAGGCTCAGGCCGTACGCGATGAGCTTGTTCGGATCCACGCGCACCTGGTATTCGCGCGTGGGGCCGCCGAAGCTGGAAACATCGACGATATCCGGGACCTGTTTGAAACTCTTTTCGATGACCCAGTCTTCGATGGATTTCAACTCCATCGCGTCGTACTTCGGATTCGTGCTGTGCAGTGTGAAGAAATAAATCTGGCCAACCGGGCTCCAGTCCGTGCCCATTTGCGGCGTAACATTCGGCGGCAGCGTAACCTGGCTCAGGCGCTCGAGCACGCGCTCGCGGTTCCAGTCGTTATCCGAATCGTCATCGAAGATTAGCTTCAGGTCCGAGAGTCCGAAGAGCGAGAACGACCGCAGATGGACTACGTGCGGGATGCCGTTCATGGAGACTTCGAGCGGAATCGTGACCTGCTGTTCGATCTGTTCCGCCGAAATTCCCGGCCATTGCGTAATGATCTCGACGTAGTTATCGGCTACGTCGGGATAGGCCTCGATCGGCAGGCGCTTGAACGAAACGATGCCTCCAGCGAAAAGGATGAGCGCCAGACCCAGCACCAGCAGCCGGTTGGTCAGCGCGAAATCGACGACGCGGCGAATCATTTATATCGCTCCACCTTCACTGCTCCACTCTTGCTGTTCGACTCTTACTGCTCCACCGTGTTCTGCAGCGCCAGCGCATTTGAAACCACTTGGTCGCCGGGTTTGATGCCGGAAACCACCTCTTGCATGTTGTCTGGGAGCATGTTGCCTGTCTTAACCTCAAGACGCTTGAAATGCCCAGCGCTTATCGGCGAGTAAACCCACTCACGATCGTGCAAGTGCAGAATGGCCGCGGCCGGAACGACGGCCCGCGTCTCCGGCTGCTTCCCATAAAACGTTGCGGTCACGAACATGCCCACGCGCATCAGTCCAGGATTCGCGACCTCGAGCCGAACCTTAGCGGTGTGAAGGGTGGGATCGAGAACCGAGAGGATGTTATCGACGCGCCCCCTGAAAGTCTGATTGGGATAGGCGTTCAGATGAATATCGGCAAACTCGCCGACGTGCACAGCGTCGAGATCGTTTTCGTAAACATCGCAGACGATCCAGACATAGGAAAGATCGGAGATGGTAAAGGGATTGGGCGAGCCCAGCCCCTGAATGCCCGATGAGTTCGTCACTTGCTGGTCGGTGATGACGCCCGATATTGGAGCGAGGATATCGACGATGCCCGAAGGATGATCCTTGTCGACGCCGAGCGTGCGCAACTGTTCAGTGGCATGCTCCAGATCGACCTCGGCATCCTGTGCGGCAGATTCCGCTTGTTCGAGAGCGCTCTTGGCGACCGCACCTTTGTCGTAGAGAATCTGCGCCCGTTGCAGTTGCACACGAGCCAAGCGCTCATCGTTCTCGGCCTTCAAATACGTCTGGTACGCGCCGGAGACATCGTTGCTGCGCACTCTGAGCAACAGCTGTCCCTTGGTTACGGTATCGCCCAGCCGCGCTTTGATTTCTACAACTCGTCCGGCGGCGAGTGAGATCACTGGCACCGCGCGATTAATGTCGGGCTGCACCACGCCTGTGACGTTGAGTGCGGGCGCCGCTTTATGCTCGGTCGCCGTCACCAGCGGAAACTGATCGGGATGATCCACTTTGAAATTGTTGGCGTCGAGGTCAGGAACCACGGTAGCCGCGGGTGGCGCCTCGGCCTTGGGGTCGGGCTTTGCTTCATTGCAGCCGGTCAGAAAAGAAGCGAGAGCCAGACACACTGCAGCCCCGGCCAGGAATTTGAAGCATATGTGTTTCATTGAATAACCTCGCGCCCCACGGCCTGATTCAGTTGCGCCGCCGAGGTCAGGTACGAGCCGACCAGGTTCACATAGCTGAGTTCCACGGCGCGGTAGTCGTTCTCCGCATTGATGAAATCGAGCAGGGAGGCTCCGCCGTGCTGATAAGAAAATAAAATCGTCTCGCGCACACGCACCGCTTGCGCCAGATATTTCTGCTTGTAAGGCCGCAGCAGAGTCAGGTTGCTGTTCAATGTGGCGTATGCCGAATCTACATCGTTGAAGACCTGCGCCTCCGCTGCATCTTTCAGTCTTTCTTGGCGTGTGATGTCGAGCTTGGTGCGCAGCTTCTCGCCCTGGTTGCGGTCGAAGATGCGCAGCGGAAAGCTCACGTCGAAGCCGAAGTAGAAATCAATCGGCGGATTCCGGCCCACGTCGAAGCTGAACGTCGGATCCGTCGATCCATTAGCAACCGCCAGCTTGTAATCGGTCTGCGCCTTGTCTACGGACTGAATCGCCGCCTTCAAGTCAGGTCGATTATCCAGCGCAGTCAGCCGGTAAGATTCCAGCGACTCGATCTGATCGTTGAAGTCGAAGACTCCCACAAGATCAAACTGCTCGATCGGAGTGCGATCATTCAGCAGCATGAGCATTTGAATTTTTGCCGTGCGCAAATTTACTTCCGCCGTCTGCACATCGGACTCGTATTGCACGCGCTGCAACTCCAGTCGATCGAGATCGATCTGCGCAATGTCGCCCGCCTCAAAGCGGTCGCGGCTGATCTTCAGCACGTGGTCGTAATATTCGAGATTGTCCAGTGAGACCTTTAGCACGGCCTTGGCCTGCAGCGTCTGCACGAACGCGCTGCGCAGGTTGAACAGAAGTCCGCGCTCCAAGTCTTTCTGCTGCGAGCGACCCACTGCCGTCCCCTTCTGCGCGCTTTCGGTTCGAAGCTCGCGCTTGTGCGCGCGCTCGTGCAAGTAGCTCACCGTGGCCGAGGGCAACAAATAAGCGAACACCCCGTGCGGCTCTCCACTGGTAAAAGGAGCGATCTGGTCGGTGAGCAACGCCAGATTTGGATTCGGCCGCAGATGCGCCGTAATTTCCTGCGCCTGCAATTCGCTGATATTCAATTCGCCGGCCAGAATCGTGGGATTATTCAGCTCCAGGCGATCCTTCACCTGCTCCCAAGTCCAGGTCTGCGGCGGGGTCGGAGCTGGCGCGAACTGAAGTGGCGGAGACTGGGCCGGCGGCTGCGCAGTCGGAATCTGCGCCGAAACCGCTCCCGTGCCCAGCGCCAGCAGCAGCAATGGCAACCACAATCTTCGTCGCATCAAATGCTCCATCCAACTCCTGGGGACTTCCGAACTTGCTCCAACTTCATTCCAAAGTTCTCTCGGGTCTTCTCTTTGCACTGTAGTAGACGCAGCCCGCTAAGTTGTGCGCCCACCATCGCCGCGCGAACAGCCGTTCCCTAGTATGGGGTTTCCCTCGTAAAGATTCTCTAAAGACGAGGGACAATCGCCGCGGATTTATTGCTGCAACCCATCAGCGATGCGCCAACAACGCGTACTAAGGATGTTCGGCGAATTAGCCGATGAGGAGCAAAGGAGGTGCGCGGCCGGTGTGGAGAACACAAGGCCGGACCAGCGGCGTTACCCGTATAACGGAAACTTCCAGCAGCGCGACTTCCGGGGTGAACAACCGCGCCGCACCTACCACAACCGCCGGAGGCCATCGCAGGCGGTTGATCCAGGCTGAACTTTTTTCGCTTGCGGCCTGGCGCACAGTGCGCTTGCTGACGGAGGAGTCCTCCATCTCGGCGCGCATCGCATGCAGATCGTCCGAAGCCGAGATTACTGGAAAGAGTAGAACCAGCGCGCACCCGAGGGCCAGCAGGCATTGCAAAGAACTCACCCTGCGTGCCATCCGCGTTCCCGCGTCCCGCTGCCACAGCCAATAAGCCGGCAGCGCCAGCAGCAGCCACGCAAGATTGAGCAGCAATTCCATCTCTAGTTTGTGGTTCCCAGTTTTCCGACTTTACCGAAAACGTCCGCGAAAGGCGCAGAAGCGCCAGACACAAATGCGTAGAAATAGTCTTGCAGAAACCCAAGACGCAAGTCAACGTGACCAGCGTACCTTGAGGAAATTTGAAGCGGCGCGTCTGGACCCTAGCCCCTGATCCCTGACCCCTGCCCCTAAGGCCCCACCACCACCTGCAGCGCCGCCGGAGTTTTCAACTCCTCTTTGTAGATCGCGTTGTGCTTGGCGATTTCGCCATTCACATCCACGTAGACCATGTAATCGCCGTGCGGCAACGTCTCGCCGAAAGGCAGCACCATTCCCGTCGTGCCCCTCTTCAACGGAAAGTGCTGATAGCCGATTTCCGTGGCCCGTCCGTTTTCGTTGACCGCCTTCACTTCGAACGTCAAATCAACAACGTCCGTCGTGGCATTTTTCACCTCCACGCTGCCATCGATCCGGTTATCCGTCACGTGCGCCGGAACCTTCCATGTCACCGTGATGCCGTCCACTACTTTGATGCTGAATCCCTTGTGCACGGCCTGCCGGGGCTGGCCGCCATCCCGTACCACGATCACAAACTGAAACTCGCCGGCGCGCTCGGCCTCGCCGTGAAGCAGGCCGTCGTCTTCCAGTTTGATCCCCGGAGGCAGCGCGCCGCCCTCGATACGCCAGTGCAGCGTCGGTACATAATTGCCATGGGCCTGAAAATTCACCTGATAGGTTCCGTGTGGGTACGTCCCCGGCAGCTCTGTCGGCTCAATGACCAGTCCTGTGTCTTTATCTTGAGCAGCAGCCGCCCCCAAAGCGACCGTCAGCGCGAGCGCCATTACGGCGAAAGAAGCGATGAAATATACGGCCCGGCGGAATCTCAGTCCCCACTTCATCTTGAATCCTTCAACTATGCTTCAAAACTTCACTGAAGAGTGTTCACAAATGCTCACAGAACCATGCTAACCGAATTCTGTTCGGCATCCCACAACTCCGGCGATCCGTTGGTCACCTGATTGTGCCAAGTTGGATACAGGCTCGGGAACAGGAGATCACACTCCTCCCAAGGACAGAATGTAAAGATATGTATAAGTTGCGCACCCCGAAAGTTTTCTTTTTGGGACGCGCTACTTATTCCCTTGGTTCGGGTTCTCTGCAAAAGAATTCACCTGTGCTAACCTCAAACTCAAAGGTGACCAGCTTCACGATTCGCTCCCCGGAGGCAGTTATGTCAGCACGCAACGCAATCGCTTTGTCCCTAGCACTCTCCACTCTTGCACTTCTAGCCGGCTGCGGAAGCGGCGGCGGTCCCGCTCAGGCCATCGCACCACCCAGTGGTAGCTTCAGCAAGAGCAACCTCAATGGGAATTATGTATTTTCCGTCTTGGGCTCCGATGCCGACGGCGCCCCTTATGCGGTGGTCGGAGTGGTAAGTGCGAACGGCAACGGGGGGATTACGGGCGGCACGATTGACATCAACGACTCGTTGTTCACGCCAGGGTTCGGGTTGTCAGTGGGCGGCAACGGCACCTACAGCGTCGGAGTGGATGGACGGGGGAAGATGAATATCAACACGACCACCGCTAACCCGTTCGCTAACTTCGGGAACGGTGCCATGGAGTTCGACTTTGTCCTTTCCACCAGCTTCCATGGGCTCATCACGGAATTCGATGGTAACGGCACCAGCAGCGGCACGCTGGATCAACAGACGGCCGGACTCACCCAAGCCTCACTCGCGGGGTCTTATGCGTTCAGCTTCTCTGGCATTTCCGAACTAACCGAGACCCAAATCATTCCCTTCGGGACGGTGGGCGGGTTCACCATCGACAGCAACGGCATAATTACCGCCGGTGCGGAAGACTTTAATAACGACGGCGTGGCGCAGACCAACGCTGGGCTCTCCGGCCAGGTGACACTCGGACCCTCGAGCTCACCGGCTACGACGCTTGTGACGACGCCGTTTGGGACGCTCACCTTCGACGTATTTGCGATTGACTCCACGCACCTGAAGTTTATCGAGTTCGACTCGGCCCCGATGTTGTCCGGGGACGCATTCTCTCAGACCAGCTCGAGCATATCCGGCAACTTGGCCTACACCCTTGTGGGCGATTTCTCCGGCAACATCGTTGCGGCTGGCGGCATCCTGGTGACTGACGGCGTTTCCGCCATCACTTCCGGCAGCGAAGACTATAACAGTGGCGGGGCGCCGTCCCTGCCCAGCGCGCCCTTGGAGTTTACGGGAAGCTACACATCCTCAGGCTCTCTCATCACTGGACGATACCAAATGACCCTAAACAGCCCATTCTTTGCTGGCTCCCTCTACGCCGCTTATCCTTCGAGCGGAGGATTACTCCTGCTGGAGGTTGACGGCCTCGGAGGACTTATGTCCGGCGCCGCCTACACGCAATCGACCACAACGTTCGGCGCGACGGCGCAGGGATATGGGCTAAACTTTAGCGGCGACAACCTTACGAACGAGGTTGAGGTGGACGACATCGCCGAGTTCACCGCCGGCACTGCATCCAGCGGCGCGGGAACGCTCACCAACGGCATAATCGACGAGAACTATAACGGTGCTGCCCCCCCAACCTACGGCGCAGCGCTTACCGACGGCACCTACAGTGCCCTGGACTCCACTGGCCGCTATGAACTGTCCGCCGATGCCGCTGCGACCCTAAACGGCGGATTCGGTATTACCTTCTATACTGTGGACGGAAACACGTTCCCGTTCATAGAGTCTGACACCAACGGCCAAGTTTCCACGGGAGTATTCGTACTGCAGAATGCTGCCGCGACTGCCCCGCTAGTGGCGACTCGCTCTCACATGCTCGTTCCGCGACCTCTAGTTCGGGCACGCTCCCTTCACCGGAAGCAGAAGTAAGAAAATCATCACAGCAAACAATCGGGCGCGGCTACTCAGCCGCGCCCGTTCTTTTTCCTCGCTGTCTCGCTTCGTACCTAGCGGCGTGACCTTCGTTACCTTTAACGCATGCCCATCCTGCGAGCACAATGAATCTGAGCCTCAGGCTCCTGCGGAGACGAAAGAGTGCTTCACCGACATTTTCTGCGCGTTTCCATATTCTTGCTGACCTTGTTCGTGCTCGGCGGCTCCCTGGCGTCGGCGCGCGATCTTGCGCTGGTTTCCAACAAATCCAATCCGGTGGGTGCTATCACTCTTCCGGACCTGGTGAAGATTTGCAAAGCGCAAACCAACCGCTGGCCCGATGGCAAGCCCGTCACCTTCGTGATGCGCTCTCCGTCGGTGCCCGCGATGAAGGTGGTGCTGGAAAAGGTTTATGGCATGTCTGAGAGCGAGGTCGACGATCTCATCGTCACCTCAAATCGCGGACGTCCCACGCATCCCGCCATCCTGGTCGCCACCTCCGACGACGAACTCGTCAACAAGGTCGCCACAGTTCCCGGAGCCATCGGCGTCGTAGATGTGTATTCGATCAACAGCAGCGTGGCCGTGGTCAAGGTCGCAGGCAAGCTCCCGCTGGAACCGGGCTATTTGCTGCATGGAAACTAGAGTCAGGGGTCAGGGGTTAGGGGCTAGGGGTTTGGGGTCAGGGGTCAATAAGAACAACTTTTGGGATCTTGAATTGAGGCGGAATCTCGGGCGTAGATCAGGGATCACTGAAGGGTCGGAGATAACGCCAAGGATTAAGAGCGGCCGCACTGCTGCCTAATCCCTAACCCCTGGGTTTCCCTAGCCCCTAGCCCCTGGCTTTCAAAAATGTCTGCAACCGGCAAAAAAACCGCACCCAAGAAGCCGGCTTCTTCCTATTCCCGCCGGTTCCCGCGCTTCGCGGTCGATGTCCGCATGCAGGTTCGCATGTTTCAGGACGGAGAATTCCGCAGTTGTTGGGGACGCTCCACCGAACTTGGCCAGGATGGCATCGGCGCCACTCTGACGGGAGACCTGGAACGGGGCGAAATCGTTTCCCTGGAAATCCCTCTGCCGCTCAGTTCCTATCCGCTAAAAGTGCGGGCCATTGTGCGATACCGCCAAGGGCTGCGCTACGGCTTTGAATTCCTCACGCTTGACGGCAGCCAGCGCGAAATGCTGCGCCGGGTTTGCGAAATGCTCGCCTCAGGATCCTGAGCCGGGATTAAAACCCCTCGGTAAATACAGAATTCGACCCTCACGGAACGGCTTAGGGCCTCATCCGTTGCAGGTTAGAAAACCGCGGCCTCTAAGCCGCCGGAAAATGCTCAATGTCGGAGTGCGTGTGAACCGGCACGGGCAAGCTGCTGCTCCAGCAATCGGCAACGATCAGCCATACGCCGAGACGACGCCACGCCTTCAAGTACTTGCCGCGATCAACAAGCACAGAGCCATCGAGCTGGCGAATGCTGACAGTGTAGCGGCCGATCTCCATGGCAAGGTCGCCGGAAGCTTCCACACGGATGGTTTCGAGGCGGAGATCTTCGAATCCCGCTTCGCCGATCTGGTGCAGCAGCCGCTCCACGGCCTTCGGTCCGTAGGCAGCATCGTACTGCGGCACCATGAAAACGCCATCCTGCGCGAAGAGCGCGGAAACCTGGTCGTAGTTGCCGGTGTTGAATGAGGTGACGAAATCCTGAGCCAGATTGCGGATCATGGACTGCACATCCATGATCGGACGTGGGTCCGTCAAGGAACTCGAATAGGGCCGATACATCTACTACCTCCTGGGGGAAGGCCAAGAGCGGCGTCCATGGCCAGACTGGACTACGCTCCTCACTGCAAACGCATCATAACGCACAAGGGCCTGTGGAAGCATGAAGATTTATGAGGTGAGGAAGAAAAATTTTGGTTCTGGAAATCTCGTTGGGGAGAAGCCGGGTTTCCACTTGTGCGCCAATGTGCGTGAGGTTTATGTTCTCGCGGATGAGCGCAAGCGGGCGGCAACCTTCGCAAGGGAGCGCGGGCGAAACGAAACTGGCTCCCGTGCACGGGATAGAGCGGTTTTTAGGGCATCCGGAGCGCTTCTGTCCGAACTGCTCAGCGGAATTGAAAGAGAATCGCTGCAAGTTGAGCTGTCCCAAGTGCGGGTTTTATTTGAGCTGCTCCGATTTCTACTGAAGTGTGAAAATTCTTGCACAGGCATACGCCTGACACGCCGGGGAATCTACATCTACAATGTCTAAAGACTAACTTTCTGGTCATGATTCTTTCTGTGATAAGGAGACGGAATGGAACGCAAGGCAAGCGCAGTGTGGAAGGGCGGTTTGAAGGACGGAAAGGGAACGATTTCGGCACCCGGCGGCGTCTTGAAAGAAACTCAGTATTCGTTTACCTCACGGTTTGAGAACGGGCCGGGAACGAATCCGGAGGAGTTGATTGCGGCAGCGCACGCGGCCTGCTTCTCGATGGCGCTTTCGGCGCAACTGGGCGGCGCGAATCTGACTCCTGAGAGCATCAGCACGAACGTGACCCTCACCATGGAGAAGCTCGATTCAGGCTGGACGATTACAGCGAGCCATATTGATGTAGTAGGGAAAGTTCCGGGAGCCGATGCGGCCGCATTTCAGAAATATGCGGAGGCGGCAGAAAAGGGCTGTCCGGTATCGAAAGTGCTGAATGCGAAGATCTCGATGACCGCGAAGCTGGGGTAGGGCTTTCGGGCTTCGGCTTTCGGGCTTCGGCTTTCGCGCTGCAACGGCGTTGTTGGTTTGACAGGCTGATAGCGGGCTGTAAAAATAGACTGGTTAGTCTTCCTGACACGGCGGCCTTGCGGCCGCCGCTGCATTGCAAGTTCAAGATTGCCATCGTGGCGGAATTGGCAGACGCGCATGGTTCAGGTCCATGTACCGGCAACGGTGTGGGGGTTCGAGTCCCTTCGATGGCACCACAAGACATTTCTTTCTAATCATTAGCTAGCCCGAGTATCGGCTTACGCGAGATCACATCAGCTTTCACCAGCGGCCGAAGTCTCGTACACTCTCTGCATGAAAATTCCTGTAAGTATGACTTGGCTGGTGGGCTACTTGCTCATGGCGTTGTGCGGAATCTGCTCGGCTCAGAAGCTTGCTATTACCTTTGATGATCTGCCGCTGAATGGCGAACTGCCGCCTGGAGTTACGCGCCCCGAGACCGCGAAGAATGTGCTGGCGATTCTGAAAAAGCGGCACGCTCCTCCCGTGTATGGATTTATCAATGCAAAAAAACTGGAAGGCAGCGCGGATGGGGCCGAGGCGCTGAAGTTGTGGGCAGCTGCCGAGCCGGTTGGCAATCATACTTATTCGCATATGGATCTCGAACAGAACTCCGTCGAAGCCTACGAGCGCGATATCGCGGAGAACGAACCGGTGCTCGAGTTGCTTAAAGCAGACGGCAGAGATGACTGGCACTGGCTGCGTTATCCGTACCTGCATGAGGGAGACACCGTTGAGAAGCGCCGCGCGGTGCGCGCTTATTTGAAAACGCATGGGTACAAGATTGCGCAGGTCACGCTCGACTGGGAAGACTACTTGTGGAATTTTGCATACGCGAGATGCGCGGCGAAAAACGATGCGAAGGCGATCCAGTGGCTACGGTCGAGCTATTTGAGCGCCGCTTCACAATTTCTTGACTTGGGTCGTGCGCAGGCGAAGCTGATTTACGGCCATGAGATTAACTACGTGCTGCTGATGCACCTGGGAGCGTTCAGCAGCACGATTCTGCCGGACGCGCTGGATCTCCTGAAGAAAAAAGGATTCCAGCTGGTAACGCTAGAGGAAGCCGAGAGCGACCCGGCATATGACGGCGATCCGGATGTGGCTTTGCATGACGCCGGCACGTTTCTCGATCAGTGGATGCAGGTGAAACAGATCAAATATCCGGAGCACGCAGACAAGCCGTACAAGGAACTCGACAGCATCTGCCAGTGATCTCAGCTCAATTCTCGAATCGTTCCTTCCCGTATAATTCAGGCACCCGTTATGCCTGTTTCCCTCGATGAGATTGTCAGCTCGACGCGGAAGAAAGTCGCCGAGTCCAAGCGCACGGCTGATTTGCGGGAGTTGGAAAGTCAAGCGGAAAGGCACGCGCCACGCGGCTTTCGGCGTGCTCTCGAGGAGAAAAGCAGGTCAGGCGTGGCCGTGATTGCGGAGTTGAAAAAGGCGTCGCCCTCGAAGGGATTGATCCGGGCAGAGTTTTGCGTGGAAGAGTTGGCGCGTGAATTGGAAGCGGCGGGAGCGGCAGCGCTTTCGGTGCTGACCGACGAGGAATTCTTTCAAGGCTCGCTGGAGAATTTGCGTTTGGCTTCGGCGGCGGCGAAGGTGCCGTGCCTGCGCAAGGATTTTATTGTGGATGAATTTCAGTTGCTGGAAGCGCGGGCAAATTCGGCCGACGCGGTACTGCTGATCGTGGCGGCTTTGACGAACGCGAAATTGCTGAAGTTGGCAAAGGGGGCGCGTTCGCGTGGGCTCGATGTGCTCTGCGAAGTGCATGATGAAGACGAACTGCAGCAGGCCTTAGATGCCGGTTGCGATTTGATTGGAGTGAACACGCGCGATCTGCGGACGTTCAAAGTGGATGCAGAGACGGCGTTCCGGCTGGCGGAGCGGCTTCCTAAGAATGTTATGAAGGTGGCAGAGAGTGGAATCCGATCGGGAGAAGACATCACGCGGCTGCGGGCCGCCGGATATCAGGCGTTCTTGATCGGGGAATCGCTGATGCGGGCAGAGCGGCCGGGCGACGCGCTTCGGAGGTTAGTTGCGAATACCGAGTTGCGGGTACCGATTCGGCAATGAGCCTGTGCGTGAATTCTTTTACTTGCTGCGGACAACTTTGTTTATGACTTGGGTGAAAATCTGTGGGATGACGAATTTGGAAGATGCGCTGACCGCGGTTGACGCCGGAGCGGATGCCGTGGGGTTTGTGTTCTATGAGAAGAGTCCGCGGAACATTAGCGTCGAGGCCGCGCGGGAGATTGTGAAGAAGTTGCCCGAGAGCGTGGAGAAAGTGGGAGTGTTTGTCGGGGAGACGTCGGAAGCAGTGTGCGAGATTTCGGAAAAGGCGGAGCTTACCGTCGCGCAGATCTACCCGGATTTTCGCAACCCGTTCTCGATCCCGAATGATCGATTCTTAGAGAAGGCTTTGACTCGAGTAATCGTTGCGCTCCCGGCAAGTCAGTTGGAGTGCGAGGAATCCGACGATCCAGATGTCATCGTGGGCTTCAGGGTGTCCAATGCCTTCCGGGACCGTGTTGCGGCTGTGCTCTTCGATTCAGGCACCTCGGGGCGTCCGGGCGGCACCGGAAAGATGTTTGATTGGCGTAGCGCGGTTCCTATGACGGCTCTGATGGGTCGTGCCGGCGTGAGGTTCATTGTTGCAGGAGGGCTGACACCGGGCAGTGTGGTGGACGCGATGACGGAGCTTGCGCCTTGGGGAGTGGATGTGGCTTCTGGCGTGGAAGCAACTCCGGGAAAGAAAGATCCAGACAAAGTGCGGGCGTTCGTGAAGGCGGTGCGCGACGCGGATCGGAAGACGAGTTAGAAATGGCTACGGTACCTAGAGCAATCAAAGTCAAAGCCCCCGCCCCTTCGACAGGCTCAGGGCAGGCTCTCTCGCAAAGAACGCGAGAAGGACGGGGCACCCAGCGCATTACTGCCCCCGCGAGTGAGCCCGGGCGGTTTGGCGTTTACGGCGGCCGCTATGTGCCCGAGACTTTGATGGCTGCGCTGGAGGAACTGGAGCGTGAGTATGAGAGAGCAAAGCGCGATCCGAAGTTTCAAGAGAGACTCGACGACTTGCTGCGGAATTATGCGGGGCGTCCTACGCCGCTGTCGTTTGCGCGCCGGCTTACGCAAAAGTTAGGTGGCGCGAAGATTTATTTAAAGCGTGAAGATTTACTGCACACGGGAGCTCATAAGATCAATAACTGTTTGGGCCAAGCGCTGCTGGTGGAGCGAATGGGCAAGCGGCGCGTGATTGCAGAAACTGGGGCTGGGCAGCACGGCGTGGCTACGGCAACTGTATGCGCGCTGCTGGGTTTTGAGTGCGTCGTGTACATGGGGACGGAGGACATGCGGCGGCAAGAGTTGAATGTGTTCCGCATGCGATTACTAGGTGCGGAGGTACGCGGAGTCGAGTCGGGTTCACGCACGTTGAAAGATGCGATCAACGAAGCCATGCGCGATTGGGTCACGAATGTGCGAACTACTCATTATCTGTTAGGAAGCGTACTGGGAGCGCATCCGTATCCGACGATGGTGCGGGATTTTCATCGCGTGATCAGCCGCGAGGCGCGGGCGCAGATCCTGAAGGCCGAAGGGAAACTGCCGACGGCAGTGATTGCCTGCGTGGGCGGGGGATCGAATGCGATCGGAGTTTTCTACGAGTTCATAAAAGATAAGAAAGTCCGCTTGATTGGAGTGGAGGCCGGAGGACGCGGCGAAGCGCTGGGCGAACATGCGGCGCGCTTTCGCGGAGGCTCGCCGGGAGTTTTGCAGGGGACTTACTCGTACGTGCTGCAGGATTCGGCGGGGCAGATTGCGAATACGCATTCGGTTTCGGCAGGACTGGATTATCCCTCGATCGGTCCGGAGCATGCGGCGTTGCGGGATGCGGGGCGGGCGGAGTATGTTCCGGCGTCGGATGCTGAAGCGCTAGAGGCCACAACTTTGCTGGCGCGGACGGAAGGAATTATTCCAGCGCTGGAATCGGCGCATGCCGTTGCGGAGGTCGTGAAGCGCGCGCCGAAGATGAAGAAGTCCGATGTAGTGATTGTGAATATTTCCGGCCGCGGCGATAAAGATATCGGAATCATGCGCGAGAATCTCAAGCTGGATTGAATCTTTGAGAAATTGATTATTGAGTCAATTCCAAATCATTTAATAACTCAATCATTTATGCCTTTATCTTTCTACAAGAAACCCGCACTCGTGGTTTATGTGACCTGCGGCGATCCGGATCTCGCGACAACGCGTGCCGTGGTGCTGGCCGCGATTGAGGCCGGTGCTGATGTGATTGAGTTGGGAGTACCATTCAGCGATCCGGTGGCGGATGGGCCTGTGATTCAGCGGGCCAGCGAGCGGGCACTGAAACATGGGACCAGCCTGGCGCAGGTGTTGACGCTGGCGGCAGAAGTGCGGCAGCATGCGCAATCGACGGGCTTGATTGTGTTTTCGTATTTGAATCCGATCTTGCGCATGAGCATGGAGAAGTTTTGCAGGGTGGCACGTCATGCAGGAGTGGATGGCGTGCTGGTCACGGATTTGCCGGTGGAAGAAGCGGGCGAATACTTGCGCGCGATGAAGGAGAATAATTTGGCGCCGGTTTTTCTGGCGGCGCCGACCAGTCCAGATGCGCGCTTGAAGCGGATTGCTGCAGCGTCTCGCGGATTTATATATGCAGTTTCGCGCACAGGAGTGACAGGAGCGCGGCAAAAGTTGGCAGAGGATGCGCAGAAATTAGTAAAGCGGTTGCGGCGCGTGACCAAGCTCCCGATCGCGCTCGGGTTTGGAATTTCGAATGCGGAGCAGTTTGCCGAAGTCGGCAAATTTGCGGACGCGGTGGTAGTGGGCAGTGCGATTGTGGAAACGATTGAGAAGAATCGAGGATGCGAAGCGGCAGCTGTCGGCGAATTTGTGAGGGAGCTATTAGCTGTCAGCTCTCAGCCGTCAGCTAAAACCTTATAATCGGCACGGCCGCCTTTTCTCTGCGTGGCGATTAACGAAACTTCACACCGAGCACTGTTCGACTTTGCTGATTGCTGACGGCTGAAAGCTGAGAGCGGTTTCCATGGACATCGCAGATTGGCGAAAGAAGATTGACGAGCTTGATCAGCAACTGGTCAAACTGCTGAGCGAGCGGGCCCGGGCTGCGGTGGAGATTGGGCGGCTGAAGCGGGATACGTCCCTACCAATTTATGAGCCAGAGCGGGAACGCGTTGTGTTTGAGAATGTGCAACGGATGAATCATGGTCCGCTGCCGGGGCGAGATTTGGTACGGATTTTTGAACGGATCATGGACGTGATGCGAAATATTCAGAAGGAAGGAATTGGCTCGAAAGCGGACGCGGCAAAGGCGGAAACCGAACTGGATTCGGACTTGAATGATTGAAGGCAGCTATCAGCTATCAGCTATCAGCAAAAGACTGACAGCTGACAGCCAAGGTTTTTCCTATGATTGTCGCCATGCAAGACGTAGCGGACGAGGGCCAGATTCAGCAGGTGATTGAGCACCTGGTGAAAATGGGATTCGAAGTGCACCGGTCAACCGGAGCGCGGCAAACTGTGCTGGGCGCGGTAGGAGCGGGGATCGACTTCGATATCCGCAACCTTGAGTTGCTGCCGGGAGTGCAGGAAGTCCATCGCATCAGCTCTCCATATAAATTAGCAGGCAAAAGCTTTCGTCCCGAGGGGACGATCGTAAAACTGGCGAATGGGATCAGCATCGGCGGGAATGAAGTCGTGGTAATGGCTGGACCTTGCTCGGTGGAATCGCGGGAACAGCTTTTCGCAACGGCGGAAGCGGTGGCGAAGTCTGGAGCGCGCGTGCTGCGCGGGGGAGCGTTCAAGCCGCGAAGTTCCCCGTATTCTTTTCAGGGGCACGGAGAAGACGCTCTGAAACTGTTGCGCGAGGCTGGAGAGAAATTCAAGTTGCTCGTGATCAGCGAGGTGATGGAGATTTCGCAGATTCCGATGATGTTGCCGTACGTGGATATTTTGCAGCTGGGAGCGCGCAACATGCAGAACTTTAACCTGCTGCGCGAACTGGGGAAGGTGCGCAAGCCGGTGCTGGTGAAGCGCGGCATCGCTGCGACATTTGAGGAATTGCTTCTCTCGGCGGAATACATCATGGCCGGCGGGAACTATGAAGTAATGTTGTGCGAACGCGGCATCCGCACGTTTGAAACGTACACGCGAAACACGATGGACATTTCGGCGATTCCAATTATTCACAAGCTGTCGCATCTGCCGATGACGGCTGATCCGTCGCATGGAACGGGCCGACGCGATAAGGTTGCGCCGATGGCGCGCGCGTCCGTGGCGGCAGGAGCGGATGCGCTGCTCATCGAAGTGCATTGCGACCCGAACAAAGCGTGGTCGGATGGCGCGCAGTCGCTCTTTCCGGAACAGTTCGCGAAACTGATGGATGAGTTGCGGATGATTGCGCCGGCCGTGGGACGAAAGATTGCGTGATTGAGTGATCGGGTCATCGGGCGATTGTGCGATGAGTTTCTAGACCGCTTGGTTTCGAATTTGCGATGCTCTTCGAATCGCCCAATCACAAAATCGCGCGATCGCTTAATTCTTTTCTATGCCAATCCGGCAAATCACGATTGTCGGCACCGGCCTGATCGGAGGGTCGTTTGCCCTGGCGATGCGAAAACGCGGGTTTGCCGGGCGCATTGTGGGGTGCGACCGGGAGTCTGCGCTGAAGAAGGCGAAGATGCGCGGCGTAATCGACAACGGATCGGTTGAGCCTGCGGAAGCTGTGCACGGTAGCCAGTTAGTGGTGCTGGCGACTCCGGTGCTTGCGATCGTCGATCTGATTGGACGGATCGGTCCGGGTCTGCCTGCGAGCACCTTGCTGACGGACGTGGGAAGCGCGAAGGCCTTAGTGGCGGAGCGCGCGCTGAGCGTCTTCGGAAAGAATGCAGGGAAGCGATTTCTCGGCGGACATCCCATGGCGGGCAAGGAACACAGCGGCGTGGATTATGCGGATGCCGATCTGTTCCAAAATGCGGTTTGGTTTCTGACGCCGCTGCCCGGACAGAATCTGCATGAAGGAATATTCGCGGAATTTGCGGGATGGATCGATCAGGTTGGAGCGCGCATTGCGATGCTGCCTCCGGAGGATCATGATCACTTGTGCGCGTGGATCAGCCACTTGCCGCAAATGATTTCGACGGCGCTGGCCGCGGCCCTGGTGGAGGAGTTCGGCGAAGAAGCGCCACTGCTTCCGGCAGGCGGACGTGCGCTGCAGGAAATGACGCGGATTTCGTCGAGTCCCTATTCGATGTGGCGCGACATCGCGATCAGCAACAAGCAGAACATCGAGGATGCGCTGTTCAAAGTAGAGCAACGGCTGGCGCACATCCGGGAGAATCTTACAACGCGGCAGTTGGCAGAAGAATTTGAGCAGGCACATGGATTGAAGAAGAGTCGAGTAAAGAAATAAACCCACCACGGAGTCACGGAGCCACGGAGAAGTGTGATTGGTAATCGGTTGGATGTAAGACTTCCTGTTGTTTTCTCCGTGACTCCGTGACTCCGTGTCTCCGTGGTGGGTTTGGGTTAGAATTGCGAACGCGATGAATAAAGTGGTTGCTAATGCGGAGGAGGCGATTCGCGATGTCGGCGACGGCTCGGTCATTATGCTCGGTGGTTTCGGGCTATGCGGGATTCCAGAAAATCTGATTCGCGCGCTGGCACGCAAGGGATCGAAGAACCTGACGACCATCAGCAATAACGCGGGCATCGATGGATTCGGTGTGGGGTTGCTATTGTCCGCCGGGCAACTGCGGAAACACATTGGAACCTACGTGGGCGAGAACAAGTTGCTGGAATCGATGGTGCTCACCGGAAAAGTGGAACTGGATCTGGTGCCGCAGGGGACATTCTCTGAGCGGATTCGCGCTGCTGGCGCGGGAATTCCGGCATTTTTTACTCCTACGGGAGTCGGCACAATTGTGGCGGAAGGAAAAGAGACGCGCGAGTTCGATGGCCGTCCTTACGTGATGGAGCGCTGGCTGAAGGCGGACTTCGCTTTCGTCAGAGCGTGGAAGGGCGACCGGATGGGAAACCTTGTATACCGGAAGACGGCGCGAAACTTTAATCCCATCATGGCGACGGCGGCGAAAGTGACGATTGCCGAGGTCGAGCAGTTAGTCGACGTAGGCGAACTGGATGCGGACTTGGTGCATACGCCTTCCGTTTACGTGAAGCGCATTTTTCAAGGGGAGTCGTACGAGCGGCGGATCGAGAAACGGACGGTGAGGAAATCGAGTACCTAGTACCTAGTACCTAGAACCAGAATAGATTATGGAAAATCCTGGTAAAGATATCGAGAAGCGTGAGCGCATTGTGAATCGGATTGCGCGTGAGTTGCGCGACGGTTTTTATGTGAACCTGGGCATCGGCATGCCTACACTCGTCGCCAATCATGTTCCCGCGGGAATGGAAGTCGTTCTTCAATCCGAGAACGGAATGCTGGGCATCGGGCCTTATCCCGTGGAGGGTCAGGAAGACGCCGATCTGATCAACGCCGGCAAAGAGACCGTCACCGAGATGCCGGGGACGTCTTATTTTTCGAGCGCCGATTCATTTGCCATGATTCGCGGAGGGCATGTTGATTTGAGCGTGCTGGGCGCGATGGAAGTGGATGAGGCGGGCAACCTGGCGAACTGGATGATCCCCGGAAAAATGGTGAAAGGGATGGGCGGCGCGATGGATCTTGTGGCCGGAGCGCGGCGTACTGTGATTGCGATGGAGCATACGACACGGGAAGGCGCTCCGAAGATTTTGAAGAAGTGCACGCTGCCGCTCACCGGCGTGAAAGTTGTGGATACGATTGTGACGGAGATGGCTTACATCCGCGTGACGGAGCGGGGGTTGGTGCTTGAGGAAGTGGCTCCGGGGTTGACGGCAGAGGATGTGCAGCGAGCCACCGAGGCGCGGTTGATCGTTAGCGACAATTTGAAGGTGATGGAGAGTTAGTGCGGGGGCTGATACCCTCTCTTACGCGGCGCTGAAGCGCCGCTCTTTCACCGTATCCCAACCACGGTTTCCAACCACGAACTCCCAACAATCCGAACTGCCCTCAGCCGATCCGACTAGACCCGAAACGGCGCAGCCAGCAACCGAAACGGCAGCGTGATCGCGAGAAAAATAATCTCCAGCACGCCGTGCACCGCGACGCCGACGATGCGAAACGGCAGCAACAATAGCCAAATAAATGGATACGCGACCAGCGCCAGCAGAGCCAGCGGCCAACACATTACGAAGAGTATGCACCACAGGAGGAAAGCAAACACGATGAGACCTCCTTATCTTTCCTACCTAATTGTACGTGCGCAGCTGAGAAAAAGTTCCCGGAGGAGTTTATTCGTAGCGCAAAGATTCAGCCGGAAGAATCCTGCCGGCAGACCATGACGGGTAGAGCGTCGCCACAAAAGAAATCCCGACCGCACCCAGCGCGACGAATAAGCCATCCATCAGGCGTGGAGCGAACGGCACATAATCGATGGAATAGACCTCGGGCGAGAGCGAAATAATGTGGTAATGGCCTCCAACGTAAGAAATGGCATAGCCCAGCAGAAGCCCGATGGCGGTGCCGATCACGCCAATCAGCACTCCCTGTGCGATGAATATGTTTCGCACCTGCGCTTGCCGCGTGCCCATCGACATAAGCACAGCGATGTCTTTCGTTTTTTCCATGACCATCATGATCAGGGATATCAGAATGTTGAGGGCGGCCACGAAGACGATCAGTCCGGTGGTGATGTAGGTGACCAGGCGCTCCATGTTCAGAGCGTGAAACAGGGCTTTGTTCTGCTCCTTCCAATTTGTAGTCATGAAGCCCTTGCCAGCCGCGTCTTCCAGTTGTTGGCCAACGATGTCCGCTCTGTCGATGTCGTCGACCTTGAACTCGATCACTGAAATCAAATCGCCCAGGCCGAACAGGCGTTGCGCATCCGAGAGCCGCGTGAACGCCCACGACGAATCGTAGTCGAAGAAGCCGGAGTTGAAGATTCCCACAACGCGAAAGCGGCTGTACTTTGGGATCAATCCAAATGGGGTCAATTCGCCTTGCGGACTCACCACCAGAACGACGGAGCCAACCGTTGCGCCCAGATTGTCGGCCATATCTTTCCCGAGAATGATCGGCGGCATGGCGGCAACACGCGCGTGCACGCCCTCGAGAGCATCGGGAGATTCTTCGGGGGAATTCTGGGTAGGCGTGTCGACTGCATTGCCAGTAGCAGGATTTTTCAGCGGCTTAGTTTCTGATGAATCAGGGACGGACGGTGGAGAAGTTTCTTCCAGAGCCGCTGCCGAACCTTCCTTTATGGTGTTCAGCAGATCGCCAACCCGCCGCTCGTCCGCTGGAATCATGCCCTTCAGAACGGCACCGCGAGCGCGAGCTCCGCGAGAAATCAGTACCTGCTCAAAAATCGCGGGAGCGGCGGCGACCACATGCGGCTGTTTGGAGAGACGCTCGAGCAAAGGCGGCCAATCCTTGATGCCGTCATCAGCCACGCGGAGCAGGCTGACGTGCGAAGTGGACCCGATCAAGCGCTCTTGCAAATCCTGACGAAATCCGTTGTTGATGGCGAGCGCGATGATGAGCGAAGCCACTCCCGCCGCGACTCCGACAATCGAAATGCCAGTGATGATGCCGATAAACGCCTGGCGTCGCTTGGCTCTTAGGTAGCGGGTCGCGATGAAAAACTCGAAGCGCATGCGTGCTTTCAATCTCGCCTTTCAGCCAAATCGGATTATAACGATAACGGCGGAAAGACCGCGCATGAGTCGCCGCGCGCTCGTGGTCCCTAAACAAAAAAATCAATCCAAAACCCAAGTCTGTCATCTACGAAACCATGGCAACCACAATGCAATTCAGCCTGCCCGAAGCCACAGCAGTTCTCGCTCGCACCCCGGCAACCTTGAATGCACTGCTGCGCGGCCTGCCGAACACTTGGGTGCGCGGCAACGAAGGAGTCAGCAAAGACGGACACAGTGACCAAGGAAAAGATACGTGGAGCCCGTTCGACATCGTAGGTCACCTGATCGGCGGCGAGCTCACCGACTGGATGCCGCGCGCGCGCATCATCCTCGAACACGGCGAAGCCCGCGCATTCGATTCCTTCGACCGCTTTGCGCAGGAAAAAGAGAGTCAAGGCAAATACATCGATCAGCTTCTCGACGAATTCGCCCGCCTGCGCAAAGAAAATCTAGCCGCGCTGCAAGAGCTGAATTTACAGCCCGAAGACTTGGCGCGGCGAGGAAAGCATCCGGAACTAGGAGTGGTAACTCTATCGGAACTGCTGGCGACATGGGCGGTACACGACCTCACGCACCTGCACCAGCTATCCCGCGTCATGGCCAACCAGTATCGCGGCGCAGTCGGCCCCTGGAAAGCGTATCTGGGCGTGCTGCACTGTAACGGCCACGGCGGGTGAGTAACCTCGCTGAATCAGTTCCTGAGTGTTATTGCTCGGCATTTACTTTCTCGAATCCTTTGCGGATCACATCCATCGTATCCTCCGCCAGCCCTAAGCCCGTCAATTCCTCTCTGCTGAACCACCGCACTTCCGCTGCATCGCTGGCAGCCGCAATATCCCCCGCAACCCTGCGGCATAGAAAATCAATCAAAACGTAGTGATACTGCACGCGCTGGTCGGCATCGCGCAAAACCCGGTCGTAGACACCCAGCAGTTCACCGGGTTCAACGGTGAGCCCAGTTTCCTCACGGGCCTCGCGGATGGCTGCCTCGCGCACCAGTTCGCCAACTTCAAGCACGCCCCCGGGGATGGACCACTCAGCCTGCAGCGGCGGGTGAGCGCGCTTCACCAGCACGACGCGGGAGTCTTCAATGATAATTGCGCCCACCCCCACCAGCGGCGCTTCAGGGAATTCGCGTTGCATAGTGCAAAGATTCTAAAGCATGCTCAGTCCAAAGGTTTACCCTGTGATACCCCGTGTTTTCCGTGTTAAAGATTTTGACTTAGTCCGTATGGTTAAATAGTTCTCGCCATGGCCCTCGAAGAATACAAGCGGAAACGAAAATTCGAGCAAACCCCCGAGCCTCCCCCAAAAGTCGAGGCCAAAGCAGGTCACCGCTTCGTAGTCCAGAAGCACGACGCCACACGCCTGCACTACGACTTTCGCCTGGAGATGGAAGGCGTACTCAAATCGTGGGCAGTACCCAAGGGACCTTCGCTCGATCCTGCCGACAAACGCCTCGCCATGCAGGTCGAAGATCATCCGGTTTCCTACTTCGATTTCGAAGGCACCATCCCCGAAGGCAACTACGGAGCCGGCACAGTCATGGTTTGGGACGTTGGCACTTGGCAGCCACTGTCTCCAGTTCCGGTGCAGGGAAAATATGTTCCGGGCACTGACGCTGAAGCCGTCGCCATGCTAGCCAAGGGCGATTTGAAATTCCGTCTAAAAGGCAAAAAGCTAAACGGAGACTTCGCACTCATAAAAATGAAAGGCCGCCGTCCGGGAAGCAAAGGCACGGAATGGCTGCTCATCAAAAAGCACGACGACTACGCTGTCGAAGGCTACGACATCGAAGCTTACGACGAATCAGTGCTAAGCAAACGCAGCTTGGCCGAGATCGCCGGGGATTCAGGATCAAAAGAGTGGAAAAGTCGGCCCGCGGGAGGCGGCAAGCTGAAGGCAGCATGGCTGGCTGATGCTGTGGCGAAACTCGACAAGAAGAAAGCAGCGGAAAGCGGCCAAAAAAAAAAGATCAAAAGCAAGTGAAAACCGCAGAGGTCGCGGAGGACGCAGAGGAGAATAATAGAAAAACCTCGTCGGCGCATGTCGCGCCACCTGTATCCCCCCTCCCGACCGTCAAGAAAAAACCAAAATCCTCGGCGTCCTCAACGTCCTCCGCGGTTTTAATTTCCTCAGGTCCAGTAAAGCGCCCCATGCCCCCGGCGATCCACCCCATGCTAGCCACATCGGTCGACGAGCCCTTCGACGGCCCCGACTGGCTCTTCGAAATCAAATGGGACGGCTACCGCGCTGTAGCCTTCTTTGAAAACGGCAAACTACGCCTGGTCTCGCGCAATCAGAATGAACTTACCCAGCGCTATCCAGAACTCAAAGATCTCCCAAAGTTCGTCCATGCGAAAACCGCGATCCTCGATGGAGAAGTAGTCGCACTCGATGAGCAAGGCCGAGCATCGTTCAGCCTGATGCAGCAGCGCACCGGATTCCGTCCCGGCGGCCGCCGCGGGGCCACCAATGCCGATGTCCCCGTTCTCTATTACGCATTCGATTTGCTCTATCTCGATGGCTACGACTGGCGAAAAGTCCCGCTCGAAGAGCGCAAGAAAAAACTGGCCTCGCTGCTCGACACCGGCGATGCCGTCCGCTACTCCGATCATTATGAGGAGCAGGGCAAAGCACTCTTCGAAATGGCGCGCGCCAAGGGCCTCGAAGGCATCCTGGCCAAGAGGCGTGACAGCATTTATCAGGAGCGCCGCAGCGCCGAATGGCTGAAGATCAAGATCAGGCACCAACTCGAAGCCGTGATCGGCGGCTACACCGAGCCCGAAGGCAGCCGCGCACATTTCGGATCGATCGTGTTGGGACTCTATGACAAGCAGGGACGCCTGATCCACGTAGGCCAAGCGGGCAGCGGATTCAACCAGAAGTCGCTAGCAGAAATCTGGAAGATGCTGAAGAAAAGAGAGACAAAGCAAAATCCGTTCTACGGCGAAGTCGAAGCGCTAAGAAAAGTGTACTGGGTAAAGCCGGAACTAGTTGCCCAGATCGAATACGCGGAGTGGACCGACGGCGCCAGCAAAGGCAGCGGACCCAAGCTAAGAGCGCCAGTATTCCTAGGCCTGCGCGACGACAAAGATCCAAAGGACTGCACGCTGGATCAAGAACAAAAACCGAGAACCGAGAACTGACCCCTGACCCCTGACCCCTGACCCCTGACCCCTGCTACTTAATATCCTTCATCGCAAGCATCGTTCCGTAATCGCGTCCGCTGGGGTCAACGGCGCGCGCCACAATTCCAGCAAATGCGTCTTTCACTTCGGGGAACTTCGTCACCAGCGCCTTCATCACGCTAACGTTGTTCTGATAAGTCTGGTTCGTGTTAGAAATATCGCTCGCCTGGTATCGCACAATTAAATCCAGATCGTTCCCCACAACTTCCGGGAAGAGAGCAGTCAGCTTGTAAGTTGCGCCTCCAGAAGAAAGATCTGCGGTCTTCCCATCCGCCGGAAAATCGGCGGGCTGTAGTTTCTGCGAGTCATCGTAAAGTTTGTCGGTGACCGCGGTGCTCATAAACGGCAAAGGCGAAACCAGCGTGCGCGCCACCAGATAATCGAGCCACGCATTATGGAGTTGCCCCTTAGCCTGAGCCTCGTGCGCGCGCGCAATAAACCAGTCGCTATCGTGCCCGGCAAATTGCGCGGCCTTAATGTAGAGTCCTCCAACTTTCCAGTCGGCGCCCACCTGTTGCAGGATCAGCGAGACCGTATAAGCACCCCTGGCCGAAGGCGCATCCAGAATGACCGCGCCATATTTGCCCGGCGGAAGATTATTTAAACTGAAAATTGCGGTATCTTTCGTCTGCCCTTTGCTCCCGAAAACGCCGCACAGAAACTCCACGTGCGGAAGCGCCGCCGTGCCTTCCGCCTCCAGCAGAAACGCCGGACGAAACGTTGCCTTGGACCCCGCAAGCGCTGCCTGATTATCTTTTACCGTGCTTTCGACACTGGAAAAGTCAGCCGCCAGGCTCGGAATCGCATTCTGCCGCAGCGAAGCCGCATCGCCTGCCGCAACAAAATTAAAATATCGCATTCCCGCCGAGTTAAGCGCGCTGCGCGTCGCCGCATCCATATCGCTGGAAGTCAGGCAGCTTTGCGCCAGACCACTCGCCGCGGCAAAAACCAGCAAAGTTGGCACGGCGCAATTCAGCAGCATCCGGCGCCATCCGGTGAACCTCATTCTGCTCGTCATCTTGTCCTCAATCTTGCTTTAGGCAAAATCCGCTTGCGTCCCGCATATGGGAGTCTTTCCACTCCTCAGATGCAAATTGTACCCTCCAGGCAAATTCCCGTAAGTGCATAAGGAAGTGCAACAGTTTGCACATCCACGTCTGCGCTCGGCATCGAACATCTACCTGCAAGAGTGTAAAGTCAATACGTTCTATGAGGTAGGGGATTCTCAGGTTGGCGGCCAGCAGCTACCGCGGGTCCAAAGCGGTGCTAAAATTGCTCTAATCCATTTACCGTCTCCCAGATATGGTAGTGAGCAAAGATCGCAGTGGAGGGGTTTTCATGAGCACGGGATTGAGATTCACGGGGTTACTGATCGCAGCCGCCCTATGCCTGCCAGTGGCAGGACGCGCTGACACGCAAACCACGCCGCATCGCGTGCACAAAGTAAAGAAGCAACAACCTTTACCGCCTCCACTGCCTTCAGGACCGCAAGGCCCTGTACCTCAGATTCCGCTGGATGTGATCGCGCCCGTGGCGCCCCAGGTCACCTATCAGGACGGCCAGTTGACGATCATCGCTCCCAACTCCACGCTCGGTGACATTCTGCGTGGAGTGCGCAAGCACACCTCTGCCGATATCGAAATCCCGCCGACGGCCAATGAGCGCGTGGTCACGCGTCTCGGCCCCGGCCCGGCCCGAGAAGTGATGGCCGAGCTGTTGAACGGATCGCGCTTCAACTACATCTTGCTCGGCTCTCCGGAGAATGCCAACCAACTCGTGCGCGTCGTGCTCGTAGCCAAGACATCCGACACGCCATCTACAGACGCTGCCGACAAAACCGGCACTCCAGCCGTAGCAAAAGCTGGCGGGGATGCTCCCGAAGATCCCGCCGATGACGCCGCCGACGACAACCCTGAGCCCGCCGCAGAGGCAGAACAACCGCCGGCTCCTGCAGAACAGCCCGGCCCAAAAACTCCGCAACAAATGCTGCAGGAAATGCAGCAGCGCCAATTACAGATGCAGCAGAATCCCGGTCAGCCGGGCATCTATCCGCCGGGCCGTCCCGGTGCGCCAGTTCCGCCAGCACAACCGGCCCCGCAACCAGACTCGCAACAGTAGCCTTGTGACGTTGAAAGGCCGCGGCTTTCAGCCGCGCCCGCAAGCTTTCGGATGTGGAAGAGCGGCGCTTCAACCCGCGCTTAACGATGTGGAAGAGCGGCACTTCAACCGCGCCCAATAATGTGGAAGAGCGGCGCTTTAGCGCCGCGTAAGATTCAAAACAGATGTGGGCTTTAGCCCCCGCGCGAGCCCTGATTAAGGCTGATTCCCGGCGCCGGAACGCACAGGCGAAGCCATCTGCACCGCTCTGCGGCCACTCCCCGCCACTTCGGCATAAGAGCCGTTCAAAGCTTTCTGGAGCAAATTCCAATCGCGCGTGATATCGCTCTCCGAAACCTTCGGTGGATTCCCCCGCCGCAACTCCGCGTGCAACCGCGCCTCAAGAAGCTGCGCAGTGAATTGCTCCGGAGCGTCGGTGGCAAAGATGTTGCTCCCCGCAACGCCCACATTCACCATTTCCTCACCGACCCGAATCCGCAGAACCGGACGCCCCTCAGCATCCAAATCCGGAGCGGAGTTGTGCAGCACACGCTTCCATTTTTCCACGCGTACAACCGTCTGCGCCGAACCATCACCCTGGCTCACATCAGCATGCTTCGGATCAGAGTGGTTCACCTCAGCACGCTCCGGCTCGGAGTGATTCAAATCGACATGATTCAAATCAAGATGATTCAGCTCGCTCAAATAAGCGCGCCGGTCCTCCGCCCCAATCGGCGGCTCCAGATCGCGCCCGGCGCTATAAACCAGCGCGTGCTGCGAAGGATTAAATCGTCCCGCGCCAGTCCCAACGTAAATCGCCACCACGCATCCCGCCAGAATTGGATTCACCACCGCAGTCGGCACAATATATTTCTTCGATTTCAGGAATGATTCCACTACTCCATGCACCGGAGTGCTGCGCGCCGCGCTCCCCGGCACCTGCGGAATCACAAATCTCGAAAACGCCAACTCCTCATGCCGGCCGCTGAACCTGATCAGCATCTTCGCCATCTGCTTCGGCGTGGTCATTCCGGCGTCCGCAACAATGCTGCGATGCAACGCCTTCGGATAGTAGAAGTTCACCACGTCCTTGGCAAAGTCGGCGCAGTTGCGGTACGTGATGTGAAAGTGAGAACGATTCGCCGCCAGATTGTAGCGCTCAATAAAAGCTGCATCCTGCTCCGGAGAAGTTTCGATTTCAAAGCCGTAAGCCGCCCGGTCATAGGCCGACCCAATCAGTTCATACCAGTTTCCGCCCGGAGCCCGTCCATCATCCCGATCCGGCGCAACCATCTCTAAATACTTCCGGCGGTATTGGTCCCGCAGAAAATACACCATCTTGGGATCGGAAAACAGCGGAATGTCCTCCGGACGATCCACCGCGTAAAGATAAGGAATCAGCGGGATCGCCACCCAGTCATACCCGCCAACTCCGTCGTAGCGGCTGATAACTATTCCCAATTCTCCAGGCGCACAAGGCCGCAACACCAGCGGCGTCTCGGCACAAACCCCAGACAAATAAACCGCCGCATGCCCCGTAGCTGTAAAAAATCCCAGATGCCCGTAAGGCTCTTCCAGCAGAAGAGTAGCTGATGCTCCAGCCAAACCGGCGCACGCCAGCAACAGCACGAACAACGTGCCCACCGCGCGCCGTATTGTCCCCAGTCCAGGCATAGCTTTCCCTATCAATACGAACCCCTTCTTAATAGATTAGTTGCCAAAAGCCAGAAACGCGAGTTACGGAAGTTAAATTCTCGTAAGCACTTCGGCCTACAGCGCGCACCCGATAGAAAAGTCAGCAGATACGGGAGTGTAAACAGCGCATTAAATCCGCATCAACCAATGCCATTCCCACAAAGGTTTACCCCGTGCTACTCCGTGTCCCCCGTGGTCGATGATCTTGATTTCCCGTCCGCGCCGCTGCCCTTCAAACGGGTTAGCCAGTGGATCGGAGGGCCGTCTCCGGATGGTAGACACTCGGCTTATCTCGAGGGAATTGTCGATGACAACTTTTGGCTCCTCGAAAAATCTAACTCCACTAAGGTCTACCCTGTGATCCTCTGTGACCCCTGTGTTGAAGATTTTTCTTGATCGTCCACGAAGCCATCGTCCAACCAACCCGTTTCTCGAATTCCCTTGACTCCAATCCCCAACCCTGCGACCATATTCTCTACGCAGTAGCTCTTTGAAAATTGAATAGCAATCAGATAACCTTCGAGGAATCAATATTTTGCGGACGGCTCGCTGATCCCAGAGCACTTAGTCGACGCCGTACCCCCTAAGTCCTTTGAATGGAATATTTTACGGGCAAGTTCCTTGTTTTCAATATTTTACGCGGATTAAAACAGATCGGAACGCTGTATCTTGCTGATTCCAGATATTTTACGAGATCGGCCCCCAAAATTTTTTCACGGGATCTAACCCATCTTCCGGATAGCCCAGGTAGCACTCTCGGCCACCACGGCATCCTCATCCGAAGCCAATTTTTCGAGCAGCGGAATGAATTTCCGGTCTCCGCTATTACCTATAGCTATTATGGCATTGCGCCGTATGCCTGATCGCTTAGCCCGCCGAACCGGCGACCCACGAAATGTTCGCCGGAAGTCTTCCTCGCTAATTTCAGCCAGCCACTCCAGCGCAGGATTCACCAACTCGTCCCGCGGTTGCAGATCGGCAGCATTCGTCGCCGGAGCTTTCCGGTTCCACGGACAAACATCCTGGCAGATGTCGCACCCAAAAACATGCCGCCCCATGCCAGAGCGCAACTCATCATTCTCAGGAAGCGCGCCACGCTTTTCAATCGTGAGGTAAGCGATGCACTTGTTGGAATCAAGTTGATAAGGCGCGATGAATGCATCAGTAGGACAGGCATCGATGCACCGCGTGCAACTGCCGCAGCGATCAGGTGCGGGCAGATCAGGCGCAAGCTCAAGCGAAGTGAGGATCACGCCCAGAAAGATCCACGACCCAACCTTCTGATTAATGATGCAAGTGTTCTTCCCGATCCATCCAATGCCGGCATACTTCGCGGCGACACGCTCGACGATCGGCCCAGTATCGACGTAGCAACGAGTGATGAGGTCCTCGCTTTCACACGCATTCCTCACCGCTGCTTCAACGCGCCGCAGGCGCGGCATCACCGAGTCGTGATAGTCCTGCTGGCTCCACGCGTAGCGCGAGATCCATCCCCGCTCTGCATCCGTAACCTGCGTGGAGTAAGGTTGCGCCGTGTTGTAGTTGAGAGCGCACACCACAACGCTGCGAGCCCACGGCGCAGCATGCGCGAGAGACGCGCGCTTCAATCGGCCTTGCTCATCGCGCGCCTCCAGGTACTTCATCTCGCCAGCGTGCCCCTCGGCAATCCAGCGTGGAAAGTACTCCAACTCCGGAGCGTCATCCACCGGAGCGACACCGACGAGTTCAAAACCGGCATCCTTAGCGGCCAACGTCACCGCAGCCTTGATTTCAGCGGCTGAAAGCATGATGAATGAAAGCAAGAAGCAATGTTGCTCGATCCGTCAAAGCAAAGCTGAGGGTTCCAAATCGGAACCGCACCTCAACTTTTATGGCGGTTCAAACATTTCCTCAGCATGATCAGCGTATAGGCTTCTGCTTACAGAGTCACGCCAGACCCTGCAGACGATTCAGAAGCGGCGGGAAGCAGCCTAAGAGTTTCTTCTGGGTGTCCTACACTCGCATGCCCCGCGCGGAACATTGCGCGGGGCTTTTTTGACCGCGCCGACAGGGATTCCAGGACCCGCCCAAACCTCGTTGAGGAAGATCCGCTGGAGTCCCTGGCTAAAAAGAGCCTCCAAAAAACGACTCCCGCTTTGTAACGATGGCCTTCCGGCTTTCACTATGAGAGTGGGTTTGCGCCGGGGAACATTGCGCGGGGACTTGTTCCTGGAAACACCTGGCCGATTGCCCGACTCGCAACGGCACCATGCCGGGTGTAGAATCCTTGTCTTCGATACTGGGCCCTGGCAACATGCTTTACGGTTGGGAGGGTTTCATGCCTGTTCATCTCAAGGGAACTGCCGGTCGAGGATTTCTCTCCGCATCGCTGGCGCTGCTCTTGTCCCTCGGTGTTCCCGCCCAGGACCAGACTACTCGCCCGCCATCCGGGATGATCCCTGGCAGGAGTGGCGACAGTTCTACATCCGTCACCGCGTCACGGCAGCCTTCCATCAAGGGAGGACATCAGGCAGAAGTCAACCCTGGACGCACCCCGCATGGTTCCGGTGATGGTCCGGCAATCGCGGCTGCAGTGGGCCTAGCCGCTGCTGCGGTGATCACCGGCGAGATCTTCGCGCACCACCCAACACCGGAAAAGCTCGGCAACAAGGGGCCGCAAGTTCCCAAAGAGTTCGACATGAACGGATTTGTGATGAAGGGCCTTGTGCAAGGAAACTGGCCAATCGTGCTCGACTTCATGATCGACTCTCCAGGCTTTGCACAGGTGGACATCACCGCCGGAAAGCGGCACTTTCTGGTCAGGATGCACAACGACCCAAACCAGCGCGGCTACGCCAAGATTCGCCTCCCGAAATACTTCGGCTCTAAGCCGCAGATCGCGACCTACAACGTTCGCTCGATGCCGGTCGCAGGCAGCAAGGACCCGGCACCAAGGCTGCGCGTCTACGGTTTCGGAGCTGGAGAAAAAGCTGTGGGCTCGGTCGCCATCGATCAGTTGACGTTTCAGCCCGCGACCATTCATCCCAAGGCGAATGAAGTCGCAGACTACGGTTTCCATGCTCATTCCGCTTTCGATAGTGTGAGGGCCGGGTTCATTTTCACAACCCTGAATAATGGGAGCGTGCTGGTCCAGAAGGATCAGGAGCAAGAACTCGCTCCGGTCCCTGAAGGTGAAAGAACCAAAGGGACATGGAAAGGACACCCGGGAAAGGCTGGGGAACACATGCTGCAGATCCGCGCGTGGCGCGGCCTACAGAGTGGTGGGGACTGGGTGGTAGCCTGGTCGCCCGACATCGTCGATGTCGTCAAATAGTTGGTTTGTGGGAGGGCGCTTGGCCAACCTGAAGCAATTATGGAATACATCTCTGCTGTTTCGGAGGGTCACTGCCGCGTCTATTTTCGTTCTCGCAGCTCTGCTCGTCTATCTTGGATCTCACATTCCACGCTCTGTCTCGCTGCCGCTCGACGACCTGAATGCCAGGAGCACAGCTCGCATCCGGGAAGAGCAGATTGTCATTCAAAAGCCGGACATCGCACCGGGCGGCCTGATGCTTTCCTACGTTGGAAGTACGAATCAAGTTGTTAACCTTTGGCTGGAAAATGCAGTGCTGGGCGACGGAACTCAACACCTGCTGTTTCCGCATTCGGCAGCACTCGCGCCTGCAGAAATCGGCTACACGACCGGCGACGCGGCCGGCACAACCAATTCGGGCGATACCTGCCACACTACCATTGAAATTCGGCTGGCAAAAGACTCGGCTCCGCTCGATGCCTTGACGCTTTACCAGACTGATGAAATGGCCGGCGCACACCGCTACCGCCAGGTCGTCATGGAGGCAGGCGCAGCCACCATGGCGATCACGGTTCATACTGATTCTCCCGCCGAGAAAAACGGGGACGGGATGGGGCTGTTGAGTTGTGATAAACGGCTTACGGTAGCCGATCGTCCGCAGGTCAAGCTGCCTCCCATCCCGCTAACGATGTTTGTGTCTCGCGGCAAGATTGATCTGCACTTCAATCCTGCGAATCCCCAGCTGTCGATCTTTACCGGGCCGAAGGAGACTTTTGAAGCAGTCTCGCTGGGCGAGAGTACTCTGCGCGGCAGAGGCTTGAAGGTGGTTGCCGCACAACAGTCAATTGCGCCGCGACTTGACGTGCGCAGCGCTTCCGCGGGCAACATTACCTTCAGCCGGTTGGGAATCGGCGAAGCCCTGCTTAGGCTCGACATAGGGGGCGATGCCGAAAGCGCCGTGGCTTATGCCAACGGCCGATCGATTTATAATTACGATCTCATTGACGCGATCCAGAAGAACCCCATCCTGAGCTTCGCCTTCGTGACCGTGCTCGTTCCAGCACTGTGGAGTTGGATCAGAAGGAACTGTTTTCCCAAAGCAAGCGGGCAAGCAACTGCCGCAACTGAAGAACCACCAGCTGAGAAGGTCGCTTAGATCGCGGGCTCTGTCGAATTCAATTTGAACTACCTACGACCTGGTGCGCGGTTTAAATCCCGAGTTTCTTCACTTCTTCGTTGTAATACTTGCGGTAGAGGATATCCCACTCCTGCGAGCCTTCGAGGATGGTGCGCTTCTGGCTTTCGATCTTCTGGCGGGCTGCCTGATCGATTCGCTCTTCGTGATTGAGAAGGTCTTCGAGAATCTTGCGGGTTTCCTGGCGGATGGTGTTGGGGTCTTCGATGAAGTCGACCTCATCCATCTGCTTGAGGGCATCGGCGACGGCTCGCGCCAGCACATTCACTTTGTCGCGGCTCAGTCTCACAGCACCGCCTTGTACTTGCGCACCAGTTCACTCTTTACTTTGCGGAACATCTCCTGGTAGTTGGCGCCGGTCTTATTCATCTCTTCGGCGTAGGCTTCTAGGATCACGCGCACTTCATCGTTGATGCGATCTTCAAGGGTGAGTTCTTCGAGCAGCGCGGCATGGACGCGCTCGGCGACCTTGGGCACGACCGAGGTCTCGATGGCCTTGGCGGCGATCAGTTTCTTGGTAACTTCGCGGGCCAAGTAGCCCACATATTCCTTGGAAAGAAGCATGTGCGGGTCGGACGTCCTGTGTCTGAGGGAAATCGTCTGCGAATCAAAAAGTGTAACACAATGGAACCGATGCGGGAGCGCTGGAACCGTAATCAATGGCAAGCGCATCGATATGGAGACCGCGGATTTCATCCCAGTTAAAGGAGTGGACATGCCTCTCGCCCGAATCGATCTTCTCGAAGGCAAAACCCCTGAGTACCGCTCTCAGGTTGGCTTGATCGTGTACCAGGCAATGCTCGATTGCTTGAATGTTCCGAAGGACGATCTCTTTCAGATCATCACGGAGCACCCTAAAGCTGAACTGCAGTTCGATCGCAATTATCTCGGGGTTCATCGGTCAGAGGACTGTATTTTCTTGCAGATCACGCTGAACGGCGGACGCACGGTTGAAATGAAGCAGCGCTTCTATAAGGCAATTGCGGACGGATTGCACGAAACGCTGAAGGTGCGCCGCGAAGATGTGTTCATCAACCTGGTTGAGGTGTCGAAGGAAAACTGGTCGTTCGGCAACGGCGAAGCGCAGTATGCAACTCCGGCAAGTTAAGGCAGCCGACACACTCACGACGATATTTGTCATTCCGAGCGAAGCGAGGAATCTTGGTTCTTGCCTGCGCCACCGGTACTGCGACCGCAAGCGAACACCAAGATCCCTCGCTTGGCTCGGGACGACAATCATCGCTCACGACGACAATTAATTGTTCGGACAAGGCGGGAAGGCAGTTTTCTGCTGTATCGTCTTACGATATGCTAAGGGTTTGCCGCTGGATCGCGGCACGATACAATCGCGCGGAATAATGAAGAAACTTACTTTGTCGGACTATCAGGCGCTGGCGGAGTTCCGCTACCAGATCCGCCGCTTTCTTCATTTCAGCGAGCAAGTCGTGAAGCAGGCCGGGCTGAAGAGAGGCCAGTACCAGCTCATGCTGGCGATCAAGGGCATACCTGCCGGTGTCCGTCCAACCATTGGCGAGTTGGCTAGCCGCATGCAGATCCGCCATCACAGCGCTGTAGAGCTGGTGAATCGCCTGGAAGCTGGCGGATTTGCGCATCGCACACGTGGCCAGAAAGATCGCCGCGAAGTTTTGCTTGCGCTTACGGCCAACGGCGAGAAGGTTCTCGGCGAACTCGCACTTCATCATCACGACGAGTTGCGGTCTGCCGGACCTGAGCTAGTCGTAGCTCTCCGCCGCATCATGCACGAAGGATAAGGCCAGGGGGTTTCTATCGCTTCTTCTGAGCGGCTTCGATCAGCGGGCGCAATGAATCCACTGAAACGCCGAGTGTGCCGCCGGAGAATCCGTCGATGTAGGCGGAGTTCACTCCGATCACTTCTGCATTGGAGTTGAATACTGGGCCGCCGCTGCCGCCGTGCGCCGTCGGCGCGTCATAGATCAACTTGTCTCCCACAATGTCGCCGAGATGGCCGCAGGTGGTCGACGGACGAATCAGAGACAACGCTGCCAGCTCGCTAGCAGCCGTGATGTCGTTGTGGCGATAAGCCATCCGTTGATAAATGCCGCTCGGCGATTTGGCCACCATTCCGGCGATGCCCATGGGATAGCCGATCACGGTCACGAGTTCTCCGGGCGTGGCTGTTTTCTTTGACAGGGGCAGCGCGGCGATTCCGCGCACCGCATCCTTGTCTTCGATGCGTAGGACGGCGAGATCGCCGGTGGAGGAAACGGTGCCTGGGGTCAAGCTCACAGGTGTGGGCGAACCGGGAAAGAAGACTACCAAACTTTCCAGCATGGCAGTAGCGCCATGATCGATGAGGCCTTCGGCTTCGGCGTCGCCATACCAGGGCTCGGCCACGTGGCGATTTGTCGCCAGCAGGCCGTCGCCTACTAGAAATCCGGTGCCGGAGACGCGAGCGCGAATCGACGGCGACTGGTGTGGAAACCCGACCTGGTATATGCCGTAGATGTAACCGATGGAATTTCGATAGCGATTCAGCACCAGCGCGGGCATCGCCTGCTGTTTCTCGAGCTCTGCTACTTGCCTGGTGAGCTGGGTTACCTGGCGATGCAGTTCGTCCGGTTGCGCGCTCTGCGCAGTGGCGGGGGCGTAGTAGTGGAACATGGCGACGACTCCGGCCAGCATGACCACTGCCAACGCGGCCTGCACCATCTGCTGCCAGCTTTCGCTGACCTCGTGTTGTTGCTGTGGAGGCTCCGGTGCGGACATGCGAGGTCATCTTCCCTTGTCCGGCGGGGCTTTTCCACGGTACGGAAGACGATGTACAGGGGGTGTCGCGAGCGTCTTGAGGATGGCAACGCGGCGCGGCTGGAAGCCGCGCCCTTTCAAAGCCGGACCCGATAGAGCCACCAGTTAGGGTTTTGCGATTCCCAGGCGCTTGGCCATCTCGTCGTAGCGGAAGCCTTTTCCCGCAACGTAGGGCTGCACCCACTCGCCGTCGATGACGAATTGTGGGATGGCTCGCTTGCCGGTGTGCTTGACTACTTCATCGACCGCGCCGGGAGTGGTCTCGATGTCAACGTCTTTGTACGGAATGTTGTGCTTATCCAGGAAGCGCTTTGCTTCGCGGCAATCGGGACACCACGTGGCGGAGTAAACAACGAGATCCATTAAACCCGCTCCAGTTGAGCGACGGTGCGCTCGTTCACGATGTTGCCGGTGTTCAGCGTGGACGCCGGCTCGAAGAGTACGACCCAACATTCTTGCTCGGCGACGGGCCGATGCTCGACGCCGCGCGGCACCACGATGAACTCGCCTTCTTCGATCCACTCATGGCGGTTGCCGAACTCGTCCTCACGCAACTCGTTGTCACGGAACTCCATGCGAAAGCGGCCCTTTACGACGAGGAACATTTCGTCTTCGTGGTCGTGGTGATGGAATACGAACTCGCCCTCGAACTTTACCAGCTTGACGTACTGACCGTTGAGTTCGGCAGCGATGTGCGGCTTATAGTGTTCCGAAAATCTGGCGAACTTTTCGGCGATGTTGATTTTATTCATGATTGAAATCCTCGGGTAAATACGTGCATATCCAGATTAGTACAGAACGGAATTGGTCGCAAAAACGAAAGCCGCCAGCTTTCACTGGCGGCCTTTTGTTTTCTTGTCGACGACTCAGCTCAAGAAGCATCCAAGATTCAAAAACCGGATGTCTCCTGGCTCGAGCGTCCGGCATGCAACGTTACTCGCACACCGCGCTGGTTGTTGACTCGGGTCGTGGCGTTCCAATCCACCTCGTCGGTGCTAACGACACCGCCGCCCCCATGCTCCAGAGTGTAGGTGATGCGGCCGTCTTGGTATTGATAGCTGCCAACTGCGAGCACCGTACCCGAATTCAGGATGAACACCGGTCGGCCCGAGGGCGCCGCCGGAGTTCCGGAGACAGCGCTGGTGGAAACGAAGCTGGCGTAGGAAGCGTGGGGGACTTCCACCGCCGCCGAAACCTTTGTGCTGCTCGTGACCACGCTGCTGCGGATGGAAAGCACAGGCCTGCTGTCATCCGATTCGCGGTACGAATCGCTTTGCGGCCTGAGACTCAACGAGCGCCGCGCGGGCAGGGAAGCCGAAGCGACCTGTGGAAGTTCTACATCATCCATCAAGCGCAGGCTGAGTACGGTCTCGCCTTTTAGTTGAGGACGTGGACCGCGCGCCGGCAGCATGATTACCTTCCAGGGCCATAGCGGGGGCAGCATCCATTCGACGACGTCGCGTTTGGCGTGGCCTTTGCCGTCGATCTTGCCTTCCTTGTCGACTTTGTATCCGTGCGTCGCGATGACCTTCGCTTGCAGGGGCATGTCGCCGGAGGGCAATCCGATGCGATCGAATTGCAGCTTCAGATAACCTTTGCCGACGAAATGTCCGGGATCTTTCGCGGCTTCGAGATGGCCTACGAGATAGCTGCCGCGGGGAAACGCCTGCTGTCCGAACGAAGTTATTCCACGCAAGTGGCAGAGGACTGGGTCGCCGACCTCGACCGTCTTCGAGGAGAGGTTAGGTTCATTCAGGGTGCATTGTAACAGGGTGCCTGCGGGCAGAACGACTTCGCGTGCGCCGGCCGCGGCAGAGAAAGTTAGTAGGGATACGACGAGAGTTGCGCAAACAACACGGCACTTCATACATCCTCCTGGTTTTTGCACGCCCCGGTGGTGGCAGGTTCTGGCGCGAGACCTGCCTAGTGTTGGGCATCTAATCACAGTTTTCTGCTCGGGTCAATTCATTTCCGGCGGAAGTGCCTTCGGGATGCCGCATTCGGGAAATCTGCGAGAGGCTTTTGGGGATAAAAGAAAAGCCGCCAGCTTGCGCTGACGGCTGAAAGCTGAAGACCGTTTTTCTAGCTGTTCTCGTACAACAGCACACCCTCGGTGCTCTTCTCCGCGTCCACCGGACGGTAGAATAGCTTGTTGTCTTCGAGGAAGACCTCGATGAAGGCCGGGCGCGTGGTGATCGTGCCCTGAATCAGCGCCTCGGACAGCGGGTCTTCAATGTATTTCTGCAACGCACGGCGCAGCGGGCGCGCCCCGTAGGAGCGGTCAGTCAACGTTTGGTTGAGGATCCACTTCTTAGCCTCATCCGCAACCGTGACTGTGATCGCTTTCTGCGCCAAGTTCTGGTTGAGCTGGTTGACCATGAGTTCCAGAATCTGGATCAGGTCGGCTTCGCTCAACGCCATGAACAGAATGATCTCGTCGAGCCGGTTCAGGAATTCAGGGTTGAAGGTGCGTTTCACTTCACCCTTCACCAGCTCTTCGACCTTGTTCGAAACCATTTCGTCCTTGGTTGACTGGAAGCCGAAGCCCTCACGTTTCTGCAGGTGACGCGCCCCGATGTTCGACGTCATGATGAGGATCGTGTTCTTGAAGTCGACCGTGTTGCCGAGACCGTCGGTTAGCTGGCCGTCTTCAAAAACCTGCAGCAGGATGTTGAACACATCCGGATGCGCCTTCTCGATTTCGTCGAGCAGGACGACAGAATATGGCGCACGCTTGACACGTTCTGTCAGTTGTCCGCCTTCTTCGTAGCCCACGTATCCCGGAGGCGAGCCGATGAGCTTAGAGACCGAATGCTTCTCCATGAACTCAGACATGTCGAAGCGGACCAAAGCTTTTTCGGTTCCGAACATGAATTGCGCGAGCGTGCGCGCGACTTCTGTCTTGCCCACGCCGGTCGGTCCCAGAAACAGGAACGAGCCGATGGGACGGTTCGGACTCTTCAATCCCGCGCGCGAACGCCGAATCGCCCGGGCTAGCGCGCTGATCGATTTATCCTGCGAGATGATTCGCTTGTGCAGCTCTTCCTCAATGCGCAGCAGCTTCTGCGTCTCTTCTTCCTTGATCGAGGTGATGGGAACGCCGGTCCAGCGCGAGACCACATCTTCGATGTCTTCGCGGCCGACTACACCGGTTGAAGATTCATCGAGATGATATTTCTCGCGCAGCGCGCGCAGGTTCTCGCGTTCCTTGCGTTCTTCATCGGAGTAGAAGCGCGCCTTCTCGAATTCGTGATTCGCGATCGCATTCTCCATGCGATGCACGATGAACTTGATGCGCTTCTGGACTTCGGTGATCTCTTCAGGCTGCGAAGTCTGGCGCAACTTTACGCGGGCGCCGGCTTCGTCGACCAGGTCAATTGCCTTATCTGGCAGGAAGCGGTCGGGAATATAGCGGTTCGAATGCGAGACGGCGAAGTTGATGGCGTCGTCTGTATAAGTGACGGCGTGGAATTTTTCGTAGCGATCTTTGATGCCGAACAAGATCTTGATTGCATCGGTCTCGTTCGGCGGAGGAACCTTGACGGCCTGGAAACGCCGCTCGAGCGAACGATCTTTCTCAATCGACTTGCGATATTCGCCCGGCGTGGTTGCGCCGATGCACTGAATCTCGCCGCGCGACAGAGCTGGCTTCAGGATGTTCGCGGCGTCGAGCGAGCCTTCTGCCGATCCCGCGCCTACAAGCGTATGCAGTTCATCGATGAAGATGATGGAGTTCTGCGACTCCATCAGCTCTTTCATGATGGTCTTCAGCCGCTCTTCGAATTGTCCACGATATTTCGTTCCGGCGACGATCAAGGAGAGATCGAGAGCCAGAATTCTCTTGTCGGCCAGGAATGATGGAACTTCGCCGTCGGCAATGCGCTGCGCCAGTCCCTCGACGATGGCGGTCTTGCCAACGCCGGGCTCTCCGATCAGCACAGGATTGTTCTTGGTGCGGCGGCACAGAATTTGGACCACGCGTTCAAGTTCGCCGTCGCGGCCGACCAACGGATCGAGTTGGCTATCCATCGCAGCTTGAGTGAGGTCGCGCGAAAATTCGCTCAGCAGCGATGACTCACGCTGCCGTTGCGGCTGCGCTTTTTCCTGGCTCGTGCGGGCTAACTCTTCGCGAATGGTTGCGAGGCGTAGTCCGCGCTCGTGCAGAATCTCAGCTGCAAAACATTTTTCTTCTCTTAGCAGACCCAAGAGCAAATGTTCAGTGCCAATATGCCGGTGCGAAAGTCGTTCCGCTTCTTCGGCGGCGTAGGCCAGCACGCGCTTGCACTCGTTGCTCAGCGGAAGATCGACCGAGGTCGACACCTTTTCGCGAATCGTGGTGTGGCCTTCGATCTGCTTGCGGATCGACTCAACCGAGGCATGCGAGCGCAGGAATCGATTGGTGAGGGCTTTATCTTCGCGCAGGAGCCCCAGCAGCAGGTGCTCGGTCTCAATGTAAGGAGACCCGAACTGGCTTGCTTCGTAACGCGCAAAGAAGATGACGCGCCTGGCTTTCTCCGTATAACGTTCAAACATAATGCCCTTCCCCCTTGAACTTGCACGATCGAGAAGAACTTGAATCCGCTCGACCTGCCCCCCAAATTCTTAATGACGTTAGGCCGTATCCTCATTATGCAATCAAACGGCCACCGAACCCAAGTACTCAAACGTTTTTATAATGTTACTGAAGGAACCTGTTCAAAAACCGTTTACTGCCGATTAAACCAATTTCCTGCACATTGTCTTACTAATCTTGCTCTGACCCATCTTAACTTTTAACCAATCTTGTCATCTTCACTTTACGCCGGCAATGATTCCGGCTTAATCTCTTCGACGCGCCCCCGCTCCAGCCGCAAAACCCGATGGCAGCGTCGCGCGAACGACAAGTTATGCGTTGCGATAAGAGAGGTGAGCTGGTGCTCGCGATGTAATCGCGCAATCAATTCGAAAACCGCTTCCGCGGTGTGCCCATCGAGATCCCCGGTAGGCTCATCGGCCAGCAACAACTTTGGACCGGTGATAAGCGCCCGCGCCAAAGCGACCCGCTGCTGCTCCCCGCCCGAAAGCTCGCCTGAGCGGTGATGCCCGCGTTGCTCGAGCCCGACCTCACGCAGCCAGCGTGAAGCTTCCGGCGCCGCCTCTGCCCAGGATCGTCCCCGGACCAGCAAAGGCATGGCCACGTTTTCTGCCGCCGTGAATTCCGGTAGCAGATAGTGGAACTGCCAGACGAAGCCCGCCTCGCGATTGCGAAACTCCGCTGCTGCGTCCGCCGACAAGGCATTCAGTTGCAATTGGGCGCAGTATACGTTACCCGCGGAAGCCTGATCAAGAGCGCTGAGGATGTGCAACAAGGTACTCTTGCCGGCTCCTGACTCGCCGACAATTGCAAGCATCTCGCCGCGCTTCACCTCGAACGACAGATTTTCAAAGAGCACCAGGTCCGATTCGCCGGACCGGAAAACCTTCTTTAATCCTTGAACCCGGAGCAGCGCGTCTTGTTCCGTCATCTGTTCCGCTACCTGTTCGATTAGATGCACGCCGGCGCCGCTTCGGTACATCCCGCGCCTTCCTTAATTGGATGAGGCGGGAACAGTAGAACCCGCCATCTTCTCACAGCAAGGCCCATGGTCGGCTATGGCCCGTTCGAACCATATTGGAGCCTGAATCGAAAATATCTGTTGAAAACGATACTCCGGGGCAGTGCCTTGCGATGTGACCGCCACACGAGTCAGAGTTGGGAGCAGGGCAATTTCTTAGACCTCGACCCCGGCTTCTGCGCCCGCCAGAGCGTGCAGGGACTCGCCATAAGGCGCGCGGGCGATGCCGCGCTCGGTGATGATCGCGGTTACATACTTCGCCGGAGTTACATCGAAGGCGGGATTTTCGATGGACACGCCGTCGGGCGTCATCTGTTTTCCGGCGATGTGCGTGACTTCTCTGGCATTACGCTGTTCGATGGGGATCTTGCTGCCGTCGGGGCAAGCGAAGTCGATGGTCGAGATCGGTGCCGCTACGTAGAACGGAATACCGTTTTCTTTCGCGAGAACTGCGACGGTGTAGGTTCCGATTTTGTTGGCGACGTCGCCGTTGGCCGCAACTCGGTCGGCTCCGACCACGATCGCTCCAATTTTTCCCTGCTTCATCATCGCGCCGGCCATGTTGTCGGAAATAACTGTCGTCGGGATACCATCTTTCATCAGTTCCCAGGCGGTCAGGCGGGAGCCTTGCAGGAAGGGACGGGTTTCATCGGCATAGACGTGAATTTTTTTCCCCTGCTCGACCGCCGCGCGAATCACGCCCAACGCAGTGCCGTATCCGGCCGTGGCCAGAGCGCCGGCATTGCAGTGCGTAAGAACTCCGCCTGCGCTCGGCATCAGCGTGGCGCCGTGGCGCCCCATGGCCTGGTTGGCGGCGATGTCTTCGGCGTGCATGCGTTGGGATTCTTCGATGAGGTCCTGCTTGATCTGCGCAATGGGACGAATGCGCAGTCGCTCGAATTTTTCCTGCATGCGGCGGATGGCCCAGAAAAGATTGACGGCGGTTGGACGAGTCTTGCCAATCAGGTCGCACGCCTGATCGAGGTCGCGTTTTAAGTCGCCTGTGGATTCGGCTTTGGAATTCTTGGCGGCTAATGCAATCCCCATGGCAGCAGCTACGCCGATGGCAGGGGCTCCGCGCACCACCATGGTGCGAATGACATCCGCGACCTGCTCGTGCGTCTGGCAGACTACGTAGGTTTCTTCTGTGGGCAGCTTCGTCTGGTCGATGAAGCGTACGCCTTGGTCAGTCCATTCTAGAGTTTGAATCATGAGTTCGTCGTTGGTCCCTTCGCTTCGCTCAGGGCAGGCTAAAAACAGTCGTTGGTCGTCGGCCAGGTCTACACTTTATGTGCAGCACACCGGTTTCTTGGAGCATTCGTCACTGCCGGCCTTCCGCAAACTTCGCAGCTGGCTGCGACTGCAAAAATAACAGGCGAAGTATCATCCATTTGCATAACGTGCTCGGTGCGGACATCGCGGGTCGTGAAGATGGAAATGAAAGGAGCCGGGGCGGCAGCCTTTTCTACGCTTGGCCTTCCCTTTGCCTCCTCGCGCTCGACGAGGCAAATGGCACCTACAATCTCAAATCCGAATTCACGCGCAGCTTCGATCGCCTGCACTGTGGAGGAGCCGGTCGTGCAGACATCATCGACGATCACTACACGGGCACCCTTCTCGCGAAAGCCCTCGATACGCTGGCCGGTCCCATGCTGTTTTTCGGCTTTGCGCACGAGAAACCCGTTCAGCTCGCCGCTTACAACCGAGACGGCCGTCACGATTGGGTCGGCGCCCATGGTGAGCCCGCCGATCGCTTGCGGCTTCCATCCCTGCTTTCGTATCTCGCCGAAAAATACCTCGCCGGTCAGGCGCGAGCCCTTGGCGTCAAGAGTCGTGGTGCGGCAGTCGATGTAATAGTCGCTGGTGCCGCCCGAAGAAAGCTTGAACTCGCCCAGCCGGAAAGACTTGGAAGCGAGCAGGCGCAGCAGATCCTGGCGGGGAGAATGCATGAAATCTTACGATACCACTCTACGATAACATGGAGAATCGGGTTTCTGCCGCCTCAAACTCGTGTTCTGATCTACAGCCAGCGCGGCCGTGGAAGAGCGGCCCTTCCAGGGCCGCGTCAAATCCCACAGAAGCTCGCGGGCTTCAAGCCCCTGAGGTCGTTTTCTGGTAGTTCTATTAAGAAGGCCGCAACGCGGGCTAAAGCCCGATTAATTTCTGGGGGCTTACGCGGCGCTGAAGCGCCGCTCTTCCACGGTGCCGCACGAGTTCGTCTCCCAGGCGGTCTGCCCGCCTCACACCCGGCGGACATGGTAACCTGAATATTCTTCACCATGACGTCTCGAGGTACGAAATTGCAGAGTGCGCGAAAGCTTTTCTTCTTCCTGCTTGCTGGTTTTCTTCTGACAAACTTGAGCGGTTCCGGGCTGGTTTCGACGGCGTTCGCCGAGGGCACGCGCACCTGGGAACAATCCAAATTTGACGACCTGACTAAAGGCACGGCCACGGGCGTAGCGATTCGCAGCGCGGGCGGCCTCGATCTTGCGCCCACGTTCAAGAGTCTGTATGCCACGCCTTCCACCTACATCTGGGCGATTGCCGCAGACGACGCTGGCAACGTCTATGTGGCCACGGGAGCGCCCGCGCGCGTGTATCGCATCACGCCCGACGGCAAGGCAACAATCATTTTCGAACCCAAAGAACTTCAGGTGCAGGCGCTGCGAACCGGTCCCGGAGGCGCGATCTACGCGGCCACCGCTCCCGACGGCAAGGTCTACAAGCTCGAACACAAGCCGGGCGGCAAGGGACAGCCGGCGAAAAATGATCCTCCGCAGGATGCGGCTTCTGAGAAGGACAAAGAGAAAGATACAGCCAAGCCCACAGCCGATCCTTCGTGGAGTTCGTCAGTTTATTTTGAGCCGGGTACGAAATATATCTGGGATCTGGCCTTGGACAAGCCCGGCAATCTCTATGTCGCGACCGGCGACCACGGAGAAATTTATCGCGTTACACCAAAGGGCGAGCACTCCGTTTTTTTCAAGAGCGATGAAACTCACATTCGCGTTTTGACCTTCGATGCACAGGAAAATCTGATTGCTGGCTCGGACGGCAGTGGACTTATTTATCGCATTTCTCCCGCGGGCGAAGGGTTCGTGCTTTACAGCGCACCCAAGAAAGAAATCACGGCGTTGGCGCTTGATCCTTCGGGAAACATCTACGCTGCGGCAGTCGGTGAAAAGCGCAGTGGTGCGACGAGTTCATCCAGCCTGGCCGCGGCTCTTCTTCTGGGTGCAAGCACGCCGGCAACGACTACGACAACCACGGCTCCGGGTATCTCGATCACGCCCGCGCCTACCGCACCTCAGGCGGCTGGGGCGTTTCCGTTCCCTGGCGGCGGATCCAGCGGCGGTTCGGATGTGTACCGCATCGCGCCCGATGGTTCGCCGGTAAAAGTGTGGGGCTCGCGCGAAGATATTGTGTATGCCCTGGCCTTCGATTCTCAGGGACGCTTGTTGGCCGGCACGGGCAATCGCGGACACATTTTCGCGATCACCGGGCTCGATGAGTTTTCCGACCTGCTAAAAGCGCCGGCTTCGCAAGTCACTGCGTTTGCGAGAGCTCCCGGTGGCGGCTTATATGCCGCGACCAGCAATCTGGGAAAAGTCTTTGTGCTGGGACCGCAGCCCCAGGCCGAAGGCAACTACCAGAGCGATGTATTTGACGCCAAGATTTTTTCCCGCTGGGGACGCGCCGAGTTTCGCGGTGCCGGCAACGTGGAGATTTATGCGCGCAGCGGCAACGTGGATAATCCCGACCGCAACTGGAGCCCGTGGAAGAAGATCGATTTGACGAAGGACTCAGAAACCGGAATTCCGTCGGCGCGCTACGCCCAGTGGAAAGCAGTGCTGCACGCGGGAACGGCCGCGCCCAGCGTGGACAGCGTTGCGCTGAATTACCTACCCAAAAACGCTGCTCCTGAGATCGACGACGTGACCGTTCAGGCCGGCGTTAAGTATCAGCCGATGCCGAGAGTGTCGGGCCTGGGTAGTTCGGATTCCAGCGGGTCTTCGGCGACGCGTTTCGAAGCGGTAACTCCCAGTTCGCACGATCGCGATTCGATTGGGGTGAAATGGACTGCGCACGATGAGAACGACGATCAACTCGTCTACTCGGTTTACTACCGCGGCGACGGTGAGACGCGGTGGCTGCTGCTCAAAGACAATCTTTCGGACAAGGCATACTCGTTCGATGCCAGCCTGCTGCCGGATGGCGGGTACACGGTGAAAGTAATTGCCTCGGATGCGCCATCGCATTCGCCCGGCGAAGCGCTGACGGCGTCTAAGGAGAGCCGCAGGTTTGAAGTGGATACGACGCCGCCGCGCATTGAGAACCTGGCAGCGTCGATAGAGGGTGGGCAGTTGCATGTGACATTTCGTGCGGTCGATGGATTTTCTTCCATCAAGCGCGCGGAATTCTCGGTGGACGCAGGCGAATGGAAGTACGCGGAGCCGGTCGGACAACTCTCAGACTCAAAGACCGAGAGCTACGATTTCAAGGTCATTCCTGAAGCCGCGAAAGATGGCGGAGCTTCTTCGGAGCATGTTGTGGTTGTTCGAGTCTATGACCGGTACGAGAACATGGGCGCAGCCAAGACTTTAATTCGCGGCAAGTGAGTTTAAAGGGTGGAAGCACTTCCGGCGTCTGCGTGATCTTCCGCAATTTGATCTTCTGAAAAACGATCTTCGGCAACGCTCCTCATCGCGCTGAGCTCCCCGGCGCGCCGCAGTTCTGGAAACTTCCATGCCCAGAGCGCAATCACAACCAGCGTTCCGACTCCCCCTAGCAACACGGCAGGGACCGTGCCAAACCAATTCGCCGTCAGTCCTGATTCGAACTGTCCCAGTTCATTGGATGCTCCGATAAAAACCATATCCACGGCCATGACGCGGCCTCGCATTTCATCGGGGGTGCGCAACTGTACCAGCGTCGCCCGAATGATTACGCTGACCATGTCGGCCGCACCAAGGCAAATGAGCGATAGCATCGAGAGCACCAGGCTGGTCGAGACACCAAAAAGAATGGTGAAGATTCCGAAGCCTGCCACCGACCAAAGCAGAGTCGGCCCCGCGCGCCCGCGCAGCGGGCGATGCGCCAGCGCCATGGCCATCACGGCAGCGCCTACGCCGGGTGAAGTGCGAAGCAATCCCAGTCCCCACGGCCCAGTGTGCAGAATCTCGCGCGCATAAACCGGAAGCAGCGCCACCGCTCCGCCTAACAGCACGGCAAAAAGATCGAGCGAGATCGCACCTAGAATCAGCTTCTCGCGCCAGATGAAATGCAATCCGGCGAGGATTGTCTTCAGCGTTGTGGGTTCGCGCCGCCGCGCCTGCGGACGGGTCTTAATACGGAAAGTCGAAACCAGAGCACCCACAGCGGTCAGCATGGCCGCAGCGTAAACCGCAGACGGCCCATGGAACGCCGCGTAAAGAATTCCGCCAAGCGATGGTCCAAGAATTGTTGCGGCTTGGAATGTGGTCGCGTTCCACGCCACAGCGTTGGCGAAGTGTTCATCGGGGACAAGTTGCGGAAGGATTGAGCGGCTTGCTGTTCCGTTGAACGAACGCACTACGCCCAGCAGGATGAGCACGGCATAAATCGGCTGAACCGAATGCGTGGCACGCTGCGCGAGCATCATCAAGAGTCCCGAGCAGAGCGCGTAGCCGGCGTAGCACGCCCCTAGCACCTTGCGCCGGTCGAATCGGTCGGAGGCGTGTCCGGAAACCAGAAACAGCAAGATCCCGGGAAGAAACTGCGCCAACCCGACCAACCCCAGATCGAGAGCGCGCTTGGTGATGTCGTAAACCTGCCATCCCACGGCAACCGCCTGCATTTCGACGGCAGCCACAATGAGGAAGCGCGCAACCTGAAACAGCACGAAGCCCGGATGCGTGAAGGCGATGCGTCCAGCTCTGGAGTCGGAGATGGGCATTGATGTTCTAATGTGCCACAGAAACGAGTCTCCGCACAGGACCATTCCGCATGTGGGGACAGCCTCCAGGGTTGTCCAGGCGAGCGAAGCCCGAGAGCCTGTTCTGCCGTTGCAGTTGGGGACAAGTCGGGTAAACTTGGAATATGGCTGAGCTAGAAGTGACTAAAGGCGTTGTCCAGAAACTCCAAACTATAAGAATTGCCGCGCAATACGAATTTCCGACGGCTGCTATCGATGGCATGCTCGCAGAAATCGAGGCTGGATACGGAACCACTGAACCCGGCCCCGAATCCCCGAAGATCGATCCGTGCAAGGACTAAGAACTGTTGGATGGGCCGCATGCGTGGTCTATTCAACCATCCCAGCGTTTTGGCTCCTGATCCATCCGCTGGCACCGTTTTGGCGTTCGCTCCGGCGATCCCCGTACCGAATTCTCCTTCCCGTCTGGATGGGAATGTGGGCTCTCGTGGCCGCCATCACGGCGCCCTGGCGCGGGGTCACGCTCTATGAAAATAGATGGATGTGGATTCCCGCCGGAATTCTGTTCTGCGGCGGCCTTGTGCTTTATAAACTTTCTCGCGCCGACTTCAGCCTGAGCCAGCTTGGCGGATTGCCCGAAGTCCTGCCTAACCACGGCCATCAACGCCTCGTGATCACGGGCATTCGTGCCCGCGTCCGCCACCCCGTCTACTTGGGACATCTCTTCGAGATGCTGGCTTGGAGCCTGGGCACCGGCCTGGCTGTCTGCTGGGCGCTGACAGCTTTTGCGGTAGCTACGGGGTTTGTGATGATTCGCCTGGAGGAGGCGGAACTCGAAAAGAGATTTGGCGAGGAGTATGTTGCGTATCGAAACCGGGTTCCTGCTGTTCTGCCGAACTTCTTTCCATAATTCAGGCTGTCGTGAAAAAGATGCGAGCGCTGTTCCTAGCTGTCACCGTCCCCATCTTCTGACCACTCTGCATCGTAATCGTGGCAACGCCACGCTGGGCGCTGCACAGGAATGGGCACGCGGAGGAATGCGCTCATGTAGGCGATGGGACGGTCCAACTCCTGGAAGTTCACATCGAGCGACTGGCAGTTGGGACAGCGCGGCCGCCGCCATGACTACCATTTTGGTATCTTTCCGTTTCCCGGATTAAACGCACCTTGGATTTTTCCGCACGGCCTTTTTTGAACACCCTCATGCTTCCCATGACTCTAAACTTCGGGTGGGTGATAAATCATGTTGCTGCCAGAACAACCCTATCCCGTGTTAAAGGAACCGCATCCCGTAGTCATGGAAAATGCCGCCGACGGTGGTCCATCGCCTCAAGCCATACGAACCACCGAGATGGCTAATCTTATGAAGCGACCGAAGGTTCTCCTGGTCGATAACGATGAGAACGACCGTTTACTGACGCGAAGGTCTCTGGAAACACAAAACTGCGAGGTGGTTTTAGCGACTTCCGTTACCGATGCCCTTAGGCAGATCGCCGCGCAGCGCTTCGACGTTCTTATCACCGATCTTCACATGCCAGATCCCGGTGACGGTTTTGCCGTGGTAACCGCGATGCGGCACAGCCAACCCAACGCGTTGACCCTGGTGGTTAGTGATTTTCCCGACGTGCAAAAGGCGATGAACGCCATTCTTCTGCAGGCCGACGAAGTTCTGGTGAAGCCCTTCGATGCCACGCGGCTTCCCCGGCTCATGGACAAAGGGAAGCTAACGTCGCTGCCTTCTCCGCGTCCAGCCAAGGAAGGCGCCGCCGCCATTCTGGATCGCGACGCCGCCATCTTGATCGAACGTTGGCTGGAACGGGTGAAAGGAGTGGAAGCATTGGCCGCCCTCCCGATTTCAGCGGAAGAACGCAGCGCATATCTTCCAGCAATGATCAAAAGCATCACGGCGCGGCTGCGCGGCACCCGCGATATAGAAGCGATTGACAGTGCCAGCCCCGCGGCTGTAGCGCACGGACAAAGCCGCTATCGCCAAGGCTACACCGCGCCCCTGATCGTGCAGGAATCGCGACTGCTGCAGGTTAGCATCTTCGAGACCATCCAACGTAACCTTTCCACCGTGGATTTCACCTCGGTACTGCCCGACATCATGATCATTGCGGACGAGGTGGACTCTGAGTTGAAACAAGCCATCGGCAGCTTTTTGGCGGCGCAGCCGGAGGGAGCATCCGAAGCCTCTGCCTGAGATTGCGGTGGAGTCGCTTTGCTGCCGATCGCTTTCTTAGGTATGGGATTCGGTCCCGCCGTCGTCGGCCCACTCCGCATCACACGCATGACAACGCCAAGCCGGCCGTTGCACGGGCATAGGCAAGCGGAGGAATGCGCTCATGTAGGCGATGGGACGGTCTAACTCCTGGAAGTTCACATCGAGCGACTGGCAGTTGGGACACCGCGGCTGTTCGTAGAGTCCGATGCCCTGCACATAGAGGCCTTCGAGAATCGGCTCGTCCAGAAGCTTCTGTGCGTTCGCTGCATCGGCGGCGTGGACGTTGAGTTTGATGCCGCCGATGAAGTTTGAAATGAACCAATCGAGCCGGACGAGGTTGTCGTCGGCTAGAAAACATTCGATGCCGGATGACTCCAGACTGCCTTTCGCGAGCAGCGCTTCCGGCAAATCGCGAAACTGCCGGATCGTCACTAGCTCTCGCATTTCGATTTCCTGCCGCGGCTGCTTCGCAAGATCGTCGGCATATTCGAGATGCCGGTGGTCCATTTCATCTTCGAGCGCGTCCCAGGCTAGCTCGGTCAGAGACTCTGCGCTCTGGGCGAGCATTTGCAACTCTCCGTCGGTCATGCCGGCGTAGTTCGCCGCGAGGCGGCGTCGCTCGCGCTGTTCGTCCAGGTAGGATTCGTCCAGATAGGGCACTGGGCAAGGATACTGCGATTGACCGCAGTCGGCCAACTGAACATTTTAGGGATGGGGTTCGCTGCCACCGTCGGCTTCACCATCTTCCCACTCGGCGCGGCATGAATGGCATCGCCACGCGCGGCGATGGAAGGGAACTGGCACGAGTATGAGGCTGGCGTAAGCCGCGGGATCCAATTCCTGAAAATTTACGTCGAGAGACTGACAGTTCGGGCAGCGCGGCTGCTCGTACTCCCCAACTCCTGGTACATCGAAATTGTCCGGAATTGGCTGATCGAGGATGCTATTCGCGGCCTCAACATTTTCCGGATCGACGTTCAATTTAATTCCGCCCATCAAGTTCGACCAGAACCAGTCCAGACGCACGATGTTTTCATCCGTCAGAACGGCGTCAATCCCTGCCGACTCGAGGCTTCCTTTGGCCAATAATGCTTCGGGCAAGTCTCTGAACTGGCGAATCGTCACCAGATTCCGCAGTTCGAATTCGCCATCGAGCGACGAAGGCTCGGACATCGGCTTTGGTGGAGGCGGGTCGCCGGGCATGACCGGCGACTCTTTCCGGGCGATGATAGGAGCGTCCTCCGTGAGGTCGACGCCGAGACCTCTGCGCGCAATCTCCGCTTTCAAGGCCTCTCGCGCCAGATCGGTGAGTTCATAGGCTTGCGTGGCGACCTTCTCCAACTCACCGTCCATCTGGCCGGAATAGAAATCGATGAGTCGCTGTCTCTCCCGTTCGGGATCAATTCTCGCCATGGCGCGACATCATACGTCAGAGGGGTGGTTTACAGGTAAAAGAAATTCGTCTTACGAAACGCTCTCAGCGCATTCTGAATCCGAACGTGAGTGCGTGCGAACGATGAGCAGGCCAACCATAGCCGCGCTGACCAGCATGACTACTCTTATGTAGAGGCCGGTGTGAAAAACCTGGTCGCCGGCCGCGGTCCGTAGAAGGCCTGAGCCCGCGCTGATGGTGCAGAATGCGAAATAGATCTTCTCCATCCATCCGCGGGAAATTATCAGGAGCCACAAAAGAATGGACGAGACTATGGCAAAGATTCCGCAAAGAATCCATGTGCCAGGGCGCACCGCGGACCTTATCCAGACGCCGGCAGCGGGAGTGGTTGCGACCATCTGCCGCACCGCAATAAGGAGGAACACGAGGGAGTGAGCGAGCGCGACTATCGCGCGCTTGCGGTTCGTAAGAATGGAGAATCCATCCATGCTGAGGATACTGTAGCGAATTAACGGGCTTGAGGCTGTGACGTACATCACGCGAGGGCGTCAGACCTCGGGGGCAACGCCCGCTTCACAAGGCAGGAGCGTAACGCAGCGCCGAAGGGCTGCTCCACCCTCGCTCCGCTCCACCCTCGCTCCGCTCCACCCTCAGTTCGGGCTGTGGGATACGGGCTTCTCCTGCAACAGCAGTGCCGTGGCCTGCACCCGCCGGTCAGAGTGGAACCAGCGTTGCACTACATTGCCGCACAGGAAGTTGGCCAGTGACAGCAGGCTCATTCCCTGATGGTGAACCATCCAGGATTGGACTAGCTCGTAGCTGGCACCGAAGAACCGGCGGTGAGAATAGTCGGCGGCCTCATAGAATCCGTAAGGACCGAACCATCCCTGGGTTTGCATGCGATGCAGATTGCTCAGTGCGCCCTTGGGATCTACGCTCAGAGCTAGAACAGTAGAATACGGAGAAACGATCAGGGGCTCCGATCCGTTCTTTCGAAGCGCGAGGCTGGGCACGCCGAACGCCTCGTAGTGGTAATCTCCTGCTTCGTTGCGCTTCGCACACGCCGATTCGGAGATGCCCCAGAGAATATGTTTCTGAGTGGCGTAGGCCTGTTGCGAGCGCACAGCCGCCACGCTTGCGCGGTCGAGCAATGTGTTGGGATAGGTACGCATCCAAATCGAAGGCATTAAGTATTCGAACATGGTGCCGGTCCAGGAGAGCAGGACCGGGCGTCCGTGATCGCTCGTGTAAGGACGGTCGAGGCGGAACCAGCAATCTTGCGGGATGTCTTCTTTGGCGATTGCAATGAAGACCGCGGTGCGCGGTTCGGTGGCCAGCAAGTTGTAGCAATAGGGTTGGAGTTCTTCGGAGCCCGCGTCGAAACCGACAGACAAAAGCAGGCGCTGTTTATCGAGCAGGAAACCGAAATCCATGGCGTTCGCAAGATCGCGGGCTTGTTCGCTGATTTGCCGCAGATCGTCGATGAGCCGGAGCGCATTTTGCCGCGCTTGCGCTAGCAGAGGCTTGAGACCTTCGCCGCTGGATGCGTCACCATTTCGAGCTGATTGCAGCGTGTTATCGAGACGTGCTTCAAGTTCTGAAATAAAATCTGGCAGTTGCTGCAGGGGGACTTTGTCTGCGGGGTTCGCAGCGTCTGCCAATTGCTTTTGCAGTAGCTCGAACTCCGGAAGCATCCAGGGCAAATAGCCCCGCACTACTTCGCGGATTTTCTGGACTCTTAGGTGCGTTTGCTCGCGGAACCACGCAATATCCGAATCGTCGGCAGGCTTCGCGCCAGGCTTCTTGTCGTCCAGAACTTCTTCGGAAAAATTCAACACCGACGTCAGCCATTCTTTACCTTCGAACTCTTCTTCGCAGCGCGAGAGTACGCTCTTCGGCAGCGCGTGCAACTTGGCGAGAACCTGAAGATGGTCGAGCAAGCCCCCGGCTAGCGCCCTCGAAACCAGCGGTCGGCGCAGGTGATCGAGACATCCCTGCTGCAACGTCCAGAGAGAAGCGACTAGATTGCCGCTGTCGACTGAAGAAACAAAAAACGGAGGCTTGGCTTCGAGAGTGCGCGTCTCGTACCAATTCAACAGGTGGCCGCGATACTTGCGAAGGAGGGTTATCGTATCAAGACTCTTTTGCGTGAGTTCTGCTACCTCTGGAACCGTGAGATAGCCGAACTCGTTTGCAACCTGCCTTGCATTCAGAAGAAGGCCGACGTTTGTCGGAGAAACGCTGGCCGCGACTTTTCGCGGACACTCCTCGATATTGTCGGGCACGAGCCAGTTGTGCTCCTGATTGGAAAACTCCGCGAAATAGCGCCAGGTATGCAAAGCAGTCTTGCGCAGAAGCGTGACATCGCTACGCTGGAGTTCCGGCGCCGCTTCCAGCGGAGAAGCGTCTAGCCAGTCCACCATGAACTTGCTGCACGCCCACAGCCCAAGAATGGGAGCGGCAGCCAGCAACGATTCGGGGCGTACCCACCAAATCAACAAACCCAGCCCAATGGCGAGAAAAGGCATCCAGTCGATAAAGCGATCGACGGGAGTGCGGCCTTCTCCCAGCTCCGCTTGCGCGGCGGTTTCCCACTCGAGCATGCGCTCGTGCGTGATCCGCCGCACCAGCGTGCGCACAACGGCGTCAAGCGACAACAACGTCTGGTGAGCCAGCAGGGTCAGCGTAAGCAGGACCGTGAAGTTGGCGGAAAACAGATTGCTTAGAGCGTCGCCAGCCATTCGTAGCTGGCGTGCTGCGACGGCGCGAACTATTCCAAAACCAAATTCTACCCATGCTGGAACAAACAGAATGCAGATTGCGGCGAGCGTCCACAGCACGGGATGGCCCATCACGAGCCATCCAAATAAAAGCAATACAAAGGTTGCTGGTTCGACGAGGCTGCGGCGCAGGTTGTCGAGGATCTTCCAGCGCGAAACCAGCGAGATAGGATTCGGAACTTTCGCACCCGATTCATCGGGCACGAGATCGGTCAACCATTCCACAATCTGCCAATCGCCGCGCAGCCAACGGTGTTTCCGACGGTTATAGGCGCTGAAGTGCGACGGATAGTCCTCGATCACCACAACATCTGTCGCAAGTCCGACGCGCGCATAAGCGCCTTCGATCAGATCGTGGCTCAGCAGGGCGTTGCGCGGGAAGCGGCGGTTCAGAACCCGGAACATGGTGTCAACTTCGTAGATGCCCTTGCCGGTAAAGCTGCCTTCTCCATACAGATCCTGATACACATCGGAAATCGCGCGTGTGTAGGGGTCGAGCCCGGTTTCGCCGGCGAAGATGGCTGCCAGGCGTGAGCGCGTGGTCGACCGCACACTGACCCCGACGCGGGGCTGCAAAATTCCGTATCCCGCGACCACGATATTCTTTAGCGGGTCGATGATCGCCTGATTTAGAGGATGCGCAAGCGCTCCCACGAGCCGATGCGCAGACCCGCGAGGCAGTTCAGTATCGGAGTCGAGCGTTATGACGAAGCGGACATCGGGGAGGATCGAGAGATCGCCGACCTTCACCGGGAAACTATCGTATTGCTGACGCAGCAGTTGATTGAGATCGAGGAGTTTGCCGCGCTTGCGCTCCCATCCCATCCATCCTCGCTCGCGCGGGTTGTAGACGCGGTGACGATGGAGCAGGAAGAACGAACCCATATTCTTGCCGGAATATCTTTCATTGAGTTCGCCGATTAATTTTTCGCACAATGCAATCAGCGAATTTTCTTCGGGAGCGGGATGAGGCGTATCCGGCAAATCCGAAACCAGCGCGAAGTGCATATTGCGATCGTGATTGCCGAGGAAGCGGACCTCCAGGTTTTCAACCAGCGTGTGCACTTGTTTTTCACTGAGCAGAAGCGTCGGAATCGCCACCAGGGTCACGCAATCGTTCGGGATACCTTTGGAGAAATCGAGCTTGGGCAGGGCTTCGACTTGCATCAGGTTGGTGGTCAGATAGTTCATCAACTGAACCGCCGCCTGGGAACTTGGCAATAACAAAATCAACATCGAAAGCAGCACGAGTACCAAAGAAGTCGTGGCTGCAGTCAGTATCCATAGAGTCCCAGAGATGATTGCGAGAGTCAGGACTGAGACCCCGAAGAGAAGGAATTCATCGGGATGCCTTCGCAGCCATGCCCGGAAACGTTCCCCGAAGGTTGGATGAAAACCCACTCGTTGGCAGAGAAGTTCGTATCCTTCGTTCAGCAAATAGAAGCCAATGTGGCTCTCTCGTAATCCGATGCGGGGGTCGCGGTATTTCCTTTCGTGAGCTTGCCGAGCCAGCGCGAGCGCTTCTTCTGCAACCTCTAACTCTGTTCGGTCGGAACGGAGAGCCACTCTCGCGACCCTTTCGCGATATACGTTTCTGGTTTCGACGTCGAGTGCGGCATAGACTCCAGCGGGGTCTTGACGCAGAATCGCATCGAACGGTACCAACTGTTCGAGAACGTCCGCCCAGGAAGCTTGCATCACACTTTCAAGGCTTCGAATGCAGGTGGTGACGCGTTTGTGCGGCTTATTCGGGGGATCTTTTATGAGAGCGCTGCCTCGAGTGGCAATCTCTTCCAGCAAGACCAGCTTCAGTGACGGTACGAGCGCGCCAATCTCATGAAATTGGAGAGGCGTAGTTTCCTCGAACGCGATGCAAAACTCGGCGAACTTGGTTTCGCTGAACGTAAAGTCAGTCTCATCGAAAAAACCCTGAGAAATCGCCAGAACTCTTGGGATGATCTCGCCGTTGCTGGTGACGTGGGGAAGGTCTGTCAGCGGACCGAGTTCGCTGGCCGCGCTGCGTGTTCCCGAACGAAGCAGTTGCGCATTGTCACGGAGCCAAAGCAAATCTTCGGAATCGGGAGCCTTGGCAAAGGCCGCATCCACGTTCTTGAATATTGCGTCGAAAGTTTGTGCCAGCTTTCGACAGCGATGCGAGAACGTGTCCGACGAGGTTCCGGGCATCCAACCCAGACTGGAGGCGAGTTTTGTCGCGGCACTGTTTATCGGCCGAACCTCTGCCCCAGCGTCGGCAGAAGAAAGCGCTTGCTCTTCTTCTCCCATGACGCCGAGGGTCTGAGTTTTGGGAACCATGTTTTACTTTCGTCCTACCGTGAAAAACTTGTCTTTCGATGCTTACTTCATCATCTGTAGCTTGCCGCCTGCAGTTCGAACATTTCCGCATAGCGGCCGCCGAGATTCGTCAGTGCATCGTGGTTTCCTTCTTCTGCGATGCGTCCATTTTCGAGCACGACGATTCTATCCGCCATCCGTACCGTGGAGAACCGGTGGGAAATGAACAAGGCCATTTTCCCCGTAGTTAATTCGGCAAAGCGCTGAAAGACTTCATACTCGCTGCGCGCGTCGAGCGCCGACGTGGGCTCATCGAGGATCAGAACCTGCGCGTCTCGCAAGTAAGCGCGAGCCAGCGCAATCTTCTGCCATTCGCCGCCCGAGAGGTCGACTCCGCCATCGAAGCGCCGGCCCAGCATCTGCTCGTATCCGGAGGGAAGTTTTGCCACCACGTCTTCCGCCATGCTTTTCTGCGCGGACTGCTCGACCAGCGGCAGGTTATCAATCTGCTCAATTTTGCCAACAGCAATGTTTTCCCGGGCGGTCATTTCGTAACGCATGAAGTCCTGGAAGATGACGCCAATTTCGCGATACAGGTCTTCAAGGTTGTATTCGCGCAGGTCCACGCCGTCGAGCAACACTTGGCCTTCGACCGGATCGTAGAGGCGAGTCAGGAGCTTGACGATCGTGGTCTTGCCTTCGCCGTTTTCGCCGATCAGGGCTATTCGCTCGCCGGGGTGCAGATGAAAATTCAATCCGTTCAGGATGAGGCGCGAACTTCCCGGATAGCGGAAGGAAACATTGCGAAATTCGAATCCGCGCCGGATGGGACGCGGCGCCAGCAAAGCATTGGGCTTCGACTGGATCGTTGGGCGCATCTCGAAAAATGCGATGAGGTCGGTCAGGAACAATGCCTGATCGGCAATGGTCGAGAGCGTCGAAAAAGTCTGCTGCAGATTCGAGCTGGCTTCTCGAATGGCGTTCGCCAAAAGAGTGAGCGTGCCGAAACTGAAAACGCCCGTGACCGTCCTCCACACCGCGAATACGTAGGCGGTGTAGTATCCGGCGGTGCCGATTGCGGTGAGGAATCCGCCGGCAACCACTTTGCGGCGCGCCAGCGCGATGTCTTCTTCGTAAACCTGAGTCGAAAGGCCTTTGAACCTGCCAGTGAGAAAATCTTTCAGGCCAAACAGCTTTAATTCCTTCGCTGCCTCTTTGCTGCCGCCGAGAATGCGAAGGTAGTCAAGCTGTCGACGGATGGGTGTCTGGCGAAAATTCTTGGCGTATCCCAGAAATGCAAAATGAGTCTCACCCACGAACGCCGGAATCACTCCCACCACTAAGAGGAGTAAAAGCCAGGGTGAAAACACCATGATTGAGATCGACAGCGTGATCGTCGTGATCACCTGCTGGATGAGGCGTCCGATGGCCTGGATCATGTATAGCCGGTCCGTGGCTTGTACGCGAGCTCGCTCCAGCCGGTCATAGAAGGCGGGATCTTCGTAGGCCATCAGATCCAGGCTGGCGGCGTGCTCCATCACGCGGACGCTGACGTGGTGCGTGTATTTGCCCGCGAGCAGGGCATCGAGATAGTCGATCACGCGGCCGAGCGCTCCGGCGGCGACAGCGAGGCCAAACTCCACGGCAACGAGCCACCACAACCTCGGTTGGATGGGCTGATGAGTGGTGAGAATGTGGAAGATGGTGTCGATGATGAGCTTCGAAACCCAGAACAACGCGGGCGGCAGGAGAGCAGCGATGACCCGGGATACAAGCCCGAGCACCACGACGGTGGGTCCGGACTCCCACACAAAACGCAGAACTGCGGGGACATTGCGAAGAGCTGAGAATCGCTCCCGCCATCCGCCCCGGAACTCAGGTTCTCCACTCATGACTGAATCAGCATGGACCCCGTTTGCCAGAGGGAGTTTCCTCCGGCATTCGAACGGCCCATGTGGCAGTCGAAGCGGCGGAGACTCCGAGTGTCTGCGAATCAATTCCTAGGCAAACCCAAATTCAGACAAACCAAGGTCAACTCATAGAGTAAACCTTCGATGAGAAAACTGCCCATCCGGTTGGCTCGGATGGGAAAACTCTTCGAGGAGAATACATTCGAAGAAGGCTGTTTACGTCCGGAATTTAGTACTTATGAAAGCCGGCTCGTTCCATCCCATGCTGGGCTTCTGGGGTCTTCATGAAAGTGTCCCAGACGAAGCCGGTTCGTAGATTTTCAGCCATCAACAAAGTGATTCCCGTGTCAATTCCGATCACATCGGTGGCGTACCAGTTCTTGAGAGGGTTGAATGCGTCCACAAATCCATACCTGCTCCAAGCCGATGGATAGCGGTTACGGATGTTTTTCAAGACACGCAGTGTGGCAGCGGGCAGGAACGGCAATGACCCGGCGGCGGCGCTTGGAACGACGCTGCCATCAATGGGCCCCATGGCGGGCGGGCCACCCCAGGCCACGTAGCCGTGCTCGGAGTCGGAAGCCGAAATTCCCCAGAGATCATCGCTGTAGTCCGGAAACTGCGGGGCTAGCTCCACGCAGAAACGCTTGTGGACTTCAGTGGCAGTCACGGAGTTCTGAAAATAGTCCGCATATTTGTCGCGCTTGCCGCGAAAATCGAACCAGGCCTGCGAAAACTGATGCACAAAGAGCGGGGCGAACGATCCGATATACCGCATGCCATCGTATTCAAATGTCAGGCGCTTCCATGCGTTCCAAACTTCCTGCTTCAGGGGGTAGGCCGACGATCCCATGCCCAGCAGATACATCATCATCAGCTCGCTGTAGTAATCCCAGCGCGAGGGCAGAAACCCGACTTCCGGCGTCCAGCCATGAGTCAGCAGAGAGGTATCCTCCGAGAGCCAGGTCCAATCGACGCGATTGAAGATCAGATTCGCGAGTTGAGTGACCCCGGGATTACGGAAATGTTCCCGGGCGGTGAGGATTCCGCACAGGAGAATCGCCGTATCCACCGAAGACACTTCGGAGTCGAACATGCGCTCGCCGGTTTCAGGGTTGGCGAAGTGGTAGAAGAAACCGCGGTGGTTGGGCAGCTTCTTCCACAGAAAGCGCAGCGTGGCGAAAACACGCTCAAGTGCGTCGGCGGTGGCGATGAAGCCGCGCTGCTCCCCGATGCAGAGCGCGGTAAGGCCGAAGCCGGTCGCGGCGATGCTGGCGGCGACTCCTTGCTTGTCAGTATGAACGTTGCATCGGTCCTTGACCATCCCGGTTTTCGAGTTGCCCTGCTCCCAGAAAAAAAGAAAACATGCCTTCTCCACTTCGTTCAGAAAGTCATCGTCTTCGGGCGATAGTGACTGTGCCACGGGTGCAGCAGGGTGCGGCGGAGTAGAGGTCTGCGCCTGCACGGGCGAAGTTCCCAGGAAGTCTGCAAACGGCAGGCAAAGACTCGTTCCTAGAACCTGACGCAGGAGTTGACGGCGCGAAATTAGATTATGTATGGGATCAGTCATTCGTTCGTGTTCATTGATCGTAACAAACTTGGAGGCGCAGTAACGATCATGGCAACGTTAAAAAAACTGACTCAACATCCCACCGATGTCAACAGCGAACGGACTGATAATTCTTATTTTTCTGTCTTTATGACAGGATCTAGGGATGCAGGTAAACTGTTGGCCGTTGCCGCCGGTCTGAAACGTTCGAGCCTACGACGGCATCTTAACCAGTTGCCGCTAATGTAATGACTCGCATTCACAAAATCGAGGGTTGGATCGCTCTGTTTGTCGTTCTGGTGCTCACCGCCATCGCCGTGGCGCTGATTGGCTGGCAGAGGCCGGTTACGCTGCGCGGGGCTGTTCTCGTCCAGGATTCTGACCCTCGAAAACAGTTGCCGATCGGCGGGGTTGCGATTTTCGCCGGCGATCTTGCGCCCTCCGGCACCACGACCGACTCCTCGGGGCTTTTCGAGCTTAAGCTGCGCAAACCCATTCGCCGAGGGCACCCTATTGTTCTGGACTTTCGCCACCCGCAATACCGTCCGCTCGAACTGGACGAATATGTCACCAACCAGCTTTATGTGGTCCATCTCGTCCCGATCTCCGTCGATCCGGCGCCGAAGAATCAACCGGAAGTGAAGGTGGCCAACATTCGCGTGAGATATACGGTAAAAGGCAAAACCGATCAGAATGTAGGAAGCGCGGTGAAGACTTTCGAGATTGAAAACAAGGGCAATGTTCTCTGCAAGGGCCAATCACCCTGCTCACCCGACGGAAAATGGAAGGCGGCTGTCGGCTCGGCTACGTTGGATGCTGGTGCAGGCAATCAGTTTCGCAATGCAAGAGCGTCGTGCATTGCCGGGCCTTGTCCCTTCACTAGAATTGAGGCTGACCATTTTTCGGAGGGCGGCCAGGTCATCACAGTCTCGGCACGCGACTGGTCCGACACCGCGACGTTTGTGTTGGAAGCCGAGGTCTTTCGCCCTATGGCGAGCCAAATGGAACGCTGGTCCTATCCAGTCATCCTCGGAGAGGGACTCTCATTCACGTTGCCTTCTGCTGCAGGAAGTGTGACGATTGAGGCGGACGTGGACGGGCAGACCATTATTTTCCCGATGGGGCCCTCGCTGTTCTTGAGTTGGGCCAGTTGCGATAGCGCCGTTAATCCCGATAGAGGGCGAGTTTACCGTTGCACGGCTAAGCCGGGGTATCGGTTTCAATAGTCGTGTTCGTAGGCTCCCTTTAACGCGGGATCACCACCCTCATCTGTCGCGCCAATCCACATACACGCGGACGCGTATGAGGTCGCCTCCTGGTTCGCACACGATTCCTGCTTCCCAACACTTGAATCAAACGTCTACTACCGGGTAAAGTGTTCATTCTCGTTTTCCGGATTCCGCAAGTCCCTTGACAAACAGGAGCCTGCTTGATGCGTCATGCGTTGACCGTGCTGGTTGCAGTGTTCTGCCTTAGTATCTTTTCCTCCTCCCAAACCGCCGACGAACTGATTGCCAAGAACATCCAGGCCCGGGGCGGGATGGAAAAGATGAAGGCCATCAAGACCCTCCGGATAACGGCCAAGTTTGAGGGCGGCGGCGGCTTCACCGCGTCCGTGGGTCAAGAAAATCAGCGGCCGAACCTGATCCGCGAGACTTTCATGCTACAGGGCATGACTGCGGTGCAGGCCTATGACGGAGCGGCCGGCTGGCAGATCCAGCCCTTTGGCGGAAAGAAAGACCCGGAGTTGATGGGCGAGGACGACGTGCGCGACCTGCTGCTGGACGCCGACTTCGACGGTCCTCTTGTGGATTATAAAGAGAAGGGCAGCACTGTCGAGTATATGGGCCACGATGTTGTGGATGGCGACGATGCGCTGCGGCTGAAGGTGACGCTGAAAAATGGCGACATCATTTACGTTTACCTCGATCCCGACACGTTTATCGAAATCCGCCGCGAAATCCAGCAGTTTATCCGCGGCTCGGTGCGCGACCGCGTGATGGTCTTCGGCTCTTACAAACCTGTGGCGGGAGTAATGTATCCCTTCTCGATCTCGCAGGGACCGAAGAACCATCCTGACGAGCAAACAACCACCATTCAGAAGATCGAGCCGAACGTCACTATTGATCCCGCGGACTTTAACCTGCCGGCGTCGCTGAAAACAGAGGAAAAGAAGTCCGGCATGGTCGGCGTTCACTAAGTTTCTAGAATGAAGACCACACTCAAAATCAAAAGTTCGCGCATGCGTCGCGCGGTGTTTGTTCTGGCGGCGGTGTCGTGGCTCAGCGCCTTTACCTGCGCACAAACAGCAGAGGAACTGGTCAGCAAGAACATCGAGGCCAAAGGCGGGATGGAGAAAATCAAGTCCGCCAAGACCCGGCGTATGAGCGGTCGAGTGAAGAATGCCAGAGGTCGTACAGTCGTTTTCACTCAAACAAATGCCCGTCCTGATTTTGTTCGTCAAACCGTCACCATACAAGGAATGACGGCGATCCAGGCGTACGACGGCGCGACAGGATGGCAGACCCAGCCGTTCCGTGGGCGCAAAGATCCCGAGTTGATGGGCGAGGATTCGGCGAAGGATTTGCTTCTCGCCTCCGATTTCGATGGTCCGCTCGTCGACTACGCGGAAAAAGGCAACAAGATCGAATACCTGGGCCATGACCTTGTGGATGGCGACGACGCCCTCCGGCTGAGGGTCACGCTGAAAAATGGCGACATTATTTATTACTATCTCGACCCCGATACTTACCTCGAAATCCGCAGGGAGATTCGGCAGTTCGTCCGCGGTTCTGTGCGAGAGCGCGTGGTGGACATCGGCTCTTACAAGCCGGTGAACGGAGTCATGTATCCCTTCTCGATTTCCGAGGGATCGAGAAATAATCCTGGCGCACAGACGACTACGATTGAAAAGATTGAAGTGAACATACCTATCTCAGATTCGGACTTCGCTCTGCCGGCGTCGCTCAGGACCGAGGAAAAGAAGTCCGGCATGGTCGGGGTTCACTGATTTGTTCACTGATATCGCAGAGATGAAGAAACCGACGAAAAATCGCTGACGTGGAAAAGGACTCGTAACTATGAAAGCATCTGCTCGCAATTCCTGGGGAGTGATGTTGTTAATCGCCGGAGCCGCGCTGTGCTCGCCCGGGCAGGCCGCGAACCAGGCTGCCTATCGCTTCGACTCGGCGACCGTTTCCGGCCTGCCTGCCCGCAACATCGGCTCGGCCACCATGAGCGGACGCATCGCCGCGCTGGACGCGGTGGAAGAAGATGGCCGCATCACTGTGTTCGTGGGCGCAGCCAGCGGCGGGGTTTGGAAATCGGTGAACGGTGGCACCACTTACAAGCCAGTGTTCGACCGTGAAGATGTGCAGTCGATTGGCGCGGTGGCGATCGATCCGTCGAATTCGAAAACGGTCTGGGTGGGGAGCGGCGAAGCGTGGACTCGTAACAGCGTTTCGGTGGGCGACGGCGTTTACAAGTCAACCGACGGCGGCGAGAACTGGACCAACATTGGTCTGAAAGACAGCGAGCACATTGCCAAGATTCTGGTGAATCCAGCCGACGGCAACGATGTGCTGGTCTGCGCCACCGGGCATCTGTGGGATGACAATGACGAACGAGGAGTCTTCCAGACCAGCGACGGCGGCAAGACCTGGAAGAAAGTTCTGGCGGGCGCAAACGGTTCGAGCGGCTGCGCCATGATCGCGCGCAGCAAGCAGGAACCGAAGACCATTTATGCCGCGATGTGGGATTTCCGGCGGCAAGGGTGGACGTTCCGCTCCGGAGGCCCGGGCAGCGGGCTGTTCAAATCCATTGACGGCGGCGCGACCTGGAATGAAATCAATGACAGCAACGCGAAAGGTCTGCCGGCGAAACCCTATGGCCGCATTGCAGTGCAAGTTGCGCCGTCGAAACCGCAGGTCATCTATGCAAACATCGAAGCGGAAAAGGGAAGAGGGCTTTACCGCTCCGACGATGCGGGCGCATCGTGGACCAAACTCGATGCCAGCAACTATATGGTTTGGCGTCCTTTTTATTTCGGCAACCTGATCGTTGATCCAAAAGATGAAAACAAAATTTTCAAACCCGACCTCATTTTGCTGTTGAGCAACGATGGTGGAAAGACCTTCAACGTGGTCTCCGGCGGAGCGCACGGCGACTTCCACGACGTGTGGATCAATCCCAAGAATCCGAATGTCGTGATTGCTGGCGACGATGGCGGCTTGTGGCGCAGCGAAGACGGCGGCAATCGCTGGAAGCACCAGATGAACCTGCCGGTTTCTCAGTTCTATCACGTGAGCACCGACAATGCCGACCCGTACCACGTCTACGGCGGCTTGCAGGACAACAGTTCCTGGGTGGGCGACTCCACATATCCGGGCGGCATTACCAACTCCCGATGGGAAAACATGTTCGGTGGTGATGGTTTTTGGATGTTCGAAGACACCTCAGATCCAGATTACCTTTACGCCGAGGCGCAGGGTGGCGAGATTGGACGCGTGAATCGCTACACGCACGAGACTCGCGACATCCATCCCTGGCCGAATTACAACGAGAAGAAGCTGCGCTTCAACTGGAACACTCCGATTCACATGAGTCCCAACGAGAAAGGGACGCTTTACATTGGGGCGCAGTACTTATTCCGCTCGCGCGATCACGGGCAGTCTTGGGACCGGATTTCTCCGGACCTGACGACCAACGATCCGGAAAAGCAGAAGCAGGAAGAGTCCGGCGGCGTCACGGTTGACAATTCCTCGGCCGAAATGCACACCACCATCTATTCAATTTCAGAGTCGCCGAAGAACGGTCAAATTATCTGGGTCGGGACTGACGATGGAAATGTGCAGGTCACGCGAGATGGCGCGAAGACTTGGACGAACGTGGTGGGCAATGTCAGCGGGCTGGGAAAAAATTCCTGGGTCTCAACCATTGAGGCCAGCCGCTTCGACGAAGGCACCGCCTATGCCACGTTCGACCGTCATACCTTCGGAGACATGAAGCCATACGTCTACAAGACCACGGACTACGGGCAGACGTGGACGGCGCTTCCAGCGCAGGAGGGCGGCGTGCGTGGCTACGCGCACGTAATCAAGGAAGACACGGTTAGCCGCAATGTACTTTTCCTGGGCACAGAATTCGGGCTATGGATTTCAGCGGACGGCGGCCAACGCTGGGCTCAATATAAGGGAACGGACTTTCCCGCAGTGGCGGTCGATGACCTTGTGATTCAGGCGCGGGAATCCGATCTTGTGCTGGCGACGCATGGCCGCGGCATCTGGGTCGTGGACGACATCTCACCGTTGCGCG
>Ga0302324_100000092_pt1 | contig 218971 bp, 157 predicted proteins | sample Palsa_T0_1_FD_201949 | JGI IMG/M metagenome (GOLD analysis project Ga0302324, IMG submission 201949) | Peat permafrost microbial communities from Stordalen Mire near Abisko, Sweden - Palsa_T0_1 | ecosystem: Environmental > Terrestrial > Soil > Palsa > Peat permafrost | place: Sweden: Abisko...
CGGATATAGGTGAGCTCATAGATGTCCTCGATCCCGCGCGACGCCTTGAACACCAGAGCCTCGAAGCCCGGCGTGATGGTGGTCGCGAGCTCGGAGCTGAGCGTCTTTGCGCGCGCTATCACCTCCTTGGGATCGGAGATGTCGGCCGGCGTCACCTTGTTGACGACATCGGAGGCAGAGTATCCGAGCATGCGCTCGGCCCCCACGTTGAAGATCTGGATGACCCCCTTCGCGTCGGTCGCGATGCTGGAGAAGTTGGCGCTATTGAAGATCGCGTTCTGCAGGGCACCGGCCTTGGCCAGCGCCTCCTCGGCGAGCTTGCGCGCGGTGTTGTCCGTGCCGATCAGGAGGTAGCCGATGATGGCGCTCTGCGCGTCGCGCAGGGCCGTGACGGAGACGACCGCGGGAAGGCGGCTTCCGTCCTTGCGGATATAGGTGAGCTCATAGATGTCCTCGATCCCGCGCGACGCCTTGAACACCAGAGCCTCGAAGCCCGGCGTGATGGTGGTCGCGAGCTCGGAGCTGAGCGTCTTTGCGCGCGCTATCACCTCCTGGGGATCGGAGATGTCGGCCGGCGTTACCTTGTTCAGGACCTCGGAGGCAGAGTATCCGAGCATGCGCTCGGCCCCCACGTTGAAGATCTGGATGACCCCCTTCGCGTCGGTCGCGATGCTGGAGAAGTTGGCGCTATTGAAGATCGCGTTCTGCAGGGCACCGGATTCCTTCCCGACCTTGAACGCCGTGATATCCTGGACGATTCCCGTCATGATGTGCGCATGCCCCGACTTGTTCCGCTGATGCTCGCCGTTGGTCCAAATCCAGCGCACCTCACCGTCGCGCCGGCGAATGCGGCATTCGACATTCCACTCGCCCTGAGTCGCCAGGGCTTCGCGGAAATGCCGGTCCACGTAAGCTCGATCCTCGGTCAGCACGTGCTCAAGGAACATCTCGTAAGTCCAAAGCGGCAGGAGGGTCTCGTAGCCAAAGACCTGATCGTGCCCGACGGTGCGATGCGCGGTGTGGTCCACCAGATCAAGCTCCCATAGGCCGGCGTGGCACATTCGCAGCGCGGAACCCAGCCGCGCATCGCTCTCTCCCATCAATTTGACGGCGGGATCGCGTGCGGTGTTGCGCTTGCTTCCGGGGCCGGATAACCAGGGAGACTTCGAGTCAACGACCCTGGGTTGAGGATCGGCCGTGCCGATGCCCGCGCCCAGCAAGGCTCCATCCCCGAGCGAAGTCTCATCGCGCCGGACTCCGGTCAAGGCATCCGCTGAGCCGCCGGCGGTGTGCCCGCTCCTCTTGAAAGACGGTACGCCACTCTTGGTCGATTCGTCCATGGGTTTGTGCCCTTTCCGGCTCTACTTCCGAAGTGATGAGTCCGTGGACTTTTCCCTCTGCCTCGGATTCCGGATTAGGCGCGGCATGGAAGCGCAATCGATCCATTGTAGCCGCACCGGATTCACCTGCTGACTATAGTTACTACGCCGTCTGCCATAAATGGGGTATAATACCCCCCAAATAAAGACGGGATAAAAGCTTCGCGGGACGTCTCAACCGGGCCCCTCCGGACGAGGTCGCGCGGCCTATATCACTGCGTGTCGTAGACCTCGACGAGCGCGACGCCGGTCGCACCGCTGACACTCGTGACCTCGACCGTATAGGAGCCGGGTTGCAGTGTCATGAGCAGGGCCGAGTCCTTGCTGCCGGAGGGCAGCGGAAACGCCCCGACAAGCGCGGACGCTGCGTTGATCTGGGCGACGGTGCTGGTGCCGTTGCCCCAGCCCGCGTCTGAGGCCAGGACGGTGCTTCCCGAGAACACGGTGATCTGCGGATCCGCCAGCACTCCCGAGACGCCAAAGGATGACAAGGCCGGGCCGTCACCGCGGATGAGCACGGTCTGGGGAATATTGCCCTGAATGACGAATCCCGCGATGAGAGTGCCCTGCCCGGACGTGACGTTCATCCGTGCGGACACGTTGACGAGGCGGGCGACGGGATCGGGGGCGACATCGGTGTCGTAGACTTCGACGAGTGCGACGCCCGAGGATCCGTTGGGGCTGCCGATGGTGGCCGTGTACACGCCCTGATTGACCATGGCCGTCAGCGCCGCATCCGCGCTGCCGCTCGGCAGTGCAAATGCGCCCACTTGGGTGTCGGTCGAGGTGATCAGCGCTCCCTGGGCCACGCCGCCGGTGCCTGTCTGCCAAGCGTTGTTCGTTGCGACCATCCCGCTGGTGCTGAAGAGCGCCAGCGTGGGATCGTTGAGGGGGCCGACGATCCCGAAGGACGACAGGTCCGGGCCGATGCCGCGCACCATCAGGCTCTTGTTGTTGCCCGAGACGTAGAAGCCCAAGATGAGCGTGTTGCTGCCGGCCCCGGAAACCGCCCGCGCCGAGAAGTCTGAAATCCTTGCGTAGGCCTGCGGAGCGACGTTGATCGTCAGGGTCGCGGAACTTGAGCCGGAGCCGTTCGTGGCCGTAATGGTGACGGAGAACGTGCCCGATGCCGTGGGCGTGCCGCTGATGACGCCCGTCGTGGAATTGATCGTGAGGCCCGGCGGGAGGCCGGTTGCCGTGTAGCTTGTCGGCGTGCCCGTCGCAGAGATGGTGTAGGGGGGGAACGTCGAGCCGGCGACGCCCGAGGCTATGACGGGGCTCGTGATTACGGGAGCCACGCTTGCTCCAGTGCCACCCGTTCCGCCTGTACTGCCCGTGCCGCTAGTACCACCTGTGCCACTGGTGCCTCCCGTGCCGCCGGTGCCACCTGAGGGTGTGAGGACGACGCTCGAGCCGCTGAGCGTCAACCCGCCAGTCCAGTCGCCGCCGCCCGCGCCCCCAAGGGCGTTGACCGTGCCGGGACCCGCGAACGTGACGGCGCCGTTCAGCGCCAGGAACCGGAGGCCGCTGTTGCCCAGGAGAACGGTGCTGCCGGTGAAGCTGACGCTCGTGTACGCAATGTAATTGCCGAGGACGGTGTTGTCGTCGCCGATGACAATGGCTGCTGTCGCGGCGTTCCAGAAGATGCCGTCATCGCTGCCGCCATTGGAGCCGGGATTGATCACCGTGACCGACGAATTGAGGGCTGTCGTGAGCCCCGTGCCAAATTGGAAGACCCAGGCGACGCCGTTCTTTCCCTGCGCATCGAGGACGAGCGCCCCGGTCAGCGTCGCAGCGGCGTCCCACTTGTAGACGCCCGGGGGAAGGGCCCCCAGGTTCGCCATGTCGACGTTCGAATAGTTCGCGGTCGGTGCCATGGCCGCCAGGCCCGTCGCGGCCACCTGGAGGTCCGCCTCCGCCTGCTGGTTCGCGCCGCCGGTGGCGATGATCGCCGCCGCGGTCCCCAGGAGCGTTGTCCCCGAAACCGTGCCCGGGGGGAAGCCGGTGATGTTGCTGGTGGCCGCCGGGTAGAGGCCGACGTTGCCATTCAAGACCGTGAAGCCGGAGCCGGCGACGGTGATCGCCTGGCTGGCGAGGACCGAGTAGTTGCCCGCCGTCTTCAGGATCGACTGGGCGGACGCGGGGGCGGAGGAGCCCAGCAGCGTGGCAAGCGCGGCGATGGCTGAAAATGTGACCGGGAGGTTTTTCATGGGCTTAAATTTATGATATTCGTGTGCCCGTGTTTGCGGGCGAGGTAGCGGACATGATGCCGGTACATTGCCCGAATGTACGCTCCCGCGCGGCCATCCCCAATGGGGTGTAGTCAGTGGGGTAGAGTAGGCAGGGCTCCGCGCCCGGCGGACGCCTCTCCTCAACAGGCCACCCCTTTCTGCAATTTGAGGGCTTGCCTTCCGCCCGGAGACCGCTCATTTGAACGCCATTCGATCGAACGGTACCCCAGTCAACCCAGGAATCCACCCGCCATGGACCAGACCAACAAGATTATCTACGTCGAGTTTCAGGCCTCCGACCTCGAGGCAACCAGGGCCTTCTTTGAGACGGTGTTCGGATGGACGTTCACCGACTACGGCCCCGACTACACCTCGTTTGCCGACGGGCGGATCGCCGGGGGATTCGCCCGCTCCAACAAGCGCGCGTCGATGGCCGCGGGCAGCGCGCTCGTCGTGATCCAGCACCCGGAGCTGGAGGCGACGCTGAAGCGCGTCGTCGACCACGGGGGCAGGGTCACCCAGGGGATCTTCTCCTACCCCGGCGGCCGCCGCTTCCACTTCACGGAGCCGAGCGGCAACGAGCTGTCCGTCTGCGCGGACGAGGGGGCGACGTCATGATGACAGAACGCCAGGAGCAGATCCTCGACTTCATCCGGCAGTTCCAGCGGGAGCAGGGCGTGCCGCCGTCCTCCCGCGAGATCCAGCGCAGGTTCCGCCTTGCCAGCCAGTCGACCGTGATCGGCCACCTGCGCGCCCTGGCCAACAAGGGCCAGATTGAGCAGCTGGCGGGCCGGACCTGGGGCCTCAGGGCCTCCGCGGTCCAGGCGCACTTCTTCGAGATGCCCGTCTTCGGCACGATCCCGGCGGGGCTGCCCGCGATGCAGGAGCAGACGCCCGACGAGACGATCTCCGTCAACCCCTCCGTATTCGGCGTGCGACGGCCGGCCCCGAACCAGGTGTGGGCGCTGCGCGTCAGCGGCGACTCGATGATCGGCGCCCACATCATGGACGGCGACCTCGTGGTCCTCGAGCGGCGCGAGCCGCGCGCGGGAGACATCATCGCGGCGCTCGTCGACGAGACGACGACGACCCTCAAGAGGCTTGTCCACGTGCGCGGCCGCGCCGTGCTGCGCGCGGAGAACAGGCGCTACCGCGACATCGTCCCCGAGCGCCGGCTGGAATCGCAGGGCGTGCTCGTGGGGCTGATCCGTCGGGGCGGCGCGGCAAGTCGTCACTGAATGAGCGCAGGTGCCCGGCCCCTCCCAAACCGTCTCCGCGCTGCGGTCGCTCCTTGCCGCGCGCTTCCCGGAAAGGGCCCGCAGGCCCTGCGGCGGCCCGGCCGCCGCGGTCCGCGCGATCGATGACGCGCTCGGCGGCGGCCTGCCCGCCGGTCGGCTGACGGAGCTCGTCTCGGCCGTCCCGAGCGGCGGGGGTCAGACGGTGATCGCGCGGCTCCTGGGGGCGGCCCAGGCCGCCCGGCAGCGGGTGGCACTCGTCGACGGGGCGGACGGCTTCGCGCCCGGGGAGGTGCCGGACGACGCGCTGCGCCACCTCGTTTGGGTGCGCTGCCGCGCGCCCGGGGAGGCCTTCTGCGCCGCGGACATCCTCGTTCGCGACGGCAACTACGCCGCTGTCGTCCTCGACCTGCGCGGCTGCGCGGAGCGCGTGCTGCGAAGGACGCCCGCCTCCACCTGGTACCGCCTGCAGCGGGCCGCGGAGGGCGGCTCCGTCGCTGTCCTTGTCCAGACGACTTTGCCGCTGGTGCCCGCCGTCCCGTGGAGGCTTGTCCTCGATACCCCCCTTTCGCTGGCCGATGCCGGCGCGCCGCGGGAGAGCGTGGCCGGCCGGCTCGCCGTCCGGACGGAGCGCAGCCACGCCCCGGCGGCGGAGGCACTGGCCGGATGAGGTACGCGGTCCTTGCCGTCCCCGACTTCGCCCTGCACGCGCTCCGCAGGGGCGAGCCCGGCCTGGTCGGCCGGCCCCTGGCGCTCGTGGCGGGCGAGGGGCGCAGGGCAAGGCTGACCGAGGTCTCCAATGAGGCCTTCGGAGTCGCGCCCGGGCTCGCGGCGACGCTTGCGATGTCGCGGTGCCCGGGGATCGTGCTCAGGGCGCGCGACCCCGGGGCGGAGGTCGAGGCGCACCGGCTGCTCATGGCGGCTGCGTTCACGCTGTCGCCGCGCGTCGAGTCGACGGGCCCCGGGTGCTGCACCGTGGACCTGCAGGGCGGGGATCCGGCGCGCTCGGAGGCGTTGATGCGCCTCCGGGCGGCCGAGCTGGCCGGCGCGGGGCTGCCGCTGCGGGCCGGGGCCGGGGCGACGCCGCTCCTCGCCTCGTACGCCGCGCGGTGCGCGGACCCCGTCCTCATTGTCCGCGATCCCAAAAGCTTCCTGGCGCCGCTGCCGCTTCTCTTTGCGGACCCGACTCCCGGGCAGGAGGAGATCCTGCGGGGCTGGGGAGTCGCGACGCTGGGCGCGCTGACGGCGCTGCCGAAGGCGGAGGTCGGCAGACGGATGGGCGCCGAGGGCGTGCTCCTTTGGGAGCGGGCCGCGGGCGAGTCGCAGCGCGTCCTGCGCCTTGCCGAGCCGGCGAGGAGCTTTGCGGCAGAGTGGGCCTACGAGCCCCCGGTCGAGTCGATCGAGCCCCTCTTCTTCAAGCTGCGGCGGTTTGCCGAGCGGGTCGCCCTCGAGCTGCGGGGCGCCGGCTTCGTCGCCGAGAAGCTCTCCCTCACGCTCCTCCTCGAGGACGAGACCGACCACCGCCGCGAGTTCCGGCTGCCGGAGCCGGGGGCGGACGTGGACGGCTGGATGCGCGTCCTCAACTCCCACCTCGAGACCGTGCGCACGGACGCCCGGGTCGCGGGGGTGAGGCTCGTCGCCGCACCGGCGCGGCCGCAGGAGAGGCAGGAAGGCCTGTTCGACGCGGGCCTGCGCGACCCGGCGTCGTTCTGGGAGAACCTCGCCCGGGTCGCGGCGATCGTCGGCGACGACCGCGTCGGGACGCCGGTCCCAACCGACACCCACCGGCCGGATGCGTTCACCATGGAAAGGCCCGCCGAGGCGGTGGCCCCTCCCGCGCAGGCGCCGGTGCATCCCCCGTGCGGGCCGGTCCTGCGCCGGTTCCGCCCGCCGTGGCCCGTGCGCGTCGTCTGCGACGCGGGCCGGCCCATCCGGCTCGAGGAGGGGCGGCTCGAGGGGAGGGTGTGCGCCGCGCTTGGGCCCTGGCGCGGCGCTGGCGACTGGTGGAAGCCGGGGGCCTGGGTCGCCGAGACCTGGCAGGTCGAGATGGAGGGCGGCGGCGTCTACCAGGTCACGTGCACAGGGGACGGCTGGGGCGTGGAGGGGATGCTGGACTAGCCGGAGGCGCCCGGATGCCCTACGTCGAACTCCATGCGCGTAGCGCTTTCTCGTTCCTGCGCGCGGGCTCCCTCCCGGAGTCCCTGGTGGCCGAGGCCGGGCGGCTGGGGATCCCGGCCCTTGCGCTCTGCGACCGCGACGGGGTCTACGGGGCCGTGCGGCTCCACATGGCCGGGCGGGAGGCGGGCGTGCGGGCCCTGGTCGGGTGCGAGCTCACGATGGAGGACGAAAGCGTCGTGCCCGTCCTCGTCGCGACGCGGGACGGCTACCGGGGCCTCTGCCGGCTGCTGACGACGGCGCACCTCCGTGCGGAGAAGGGCGAGGGGCGCGTCGCGTGGCGCGAGCTCGCCGAGGCGGCCCCGGGGCTCTTCGCCCTCACGGGGGACGAGGAGGGCCCCGTGCGGCGGGCATGGCTCGGGAGCGGCCCGGCCGCCGCAGCCGAGGCCGGCTGCAGGCTGGCGGCGATCTTCGGGGACCGGCTCCATGTGGAGATCCAGCGCCACCGGATCGCGGGCGAGGAGCGCTGGAACCAGTTCCTTGTCGACTGGGCGCGCGCCCGCGCCCTGCCGCTCCTCGCGACGAACGGCGTACTCCATGCGACGCCGGAGAGCTGCGGCGTCCTCGACGTCTTCACGTGCCTGCGCCACCACACGACGCTCGACGCGGCGGGCCGGCGCCTCGCCCCCAACCGCGAGAGGCACCTGAGGAGCCCCGGCGCCATGGGGGAATTGTTCGCGGACCTGCCCGAGGCGGTCGCGAACACGGAGCGGCTCGCGGAGCGCCTCGAGTTCACGCTCGCGAACCTCGGGTACCGCTTCCCGGACCACCCGGTGCCCGCCGGCGAGTCGCAGGACTCGTTCCTGCGGAAGATGACCTACTTCGGGGCGCAGCAGCGCTACGGCAGCGTGGTCGGCGACGTGCGCCGCCAGCTCGAGCGCGAGCTCGCTCTCATCGCGAAGCTGGGCTTCAGCGGGTATTTCCTTCTCGTCTGGGACCTGTGCTCCTTCGCGCGCGAGCGCGGGTCGCTCGTGCAGGGGCGGGGGAGCGCCGCCAACAGCGCCGTCTGCTACGCGCTTGGGATCACGGCCGTCGACCCGATCGAGAGCAAGCTGCTCTTCGAGCGGTTCCTCTCGGAGGGCCGCACGGACTGGCCCGACATCGACCTGGACCTGCCGAGCGGCGACCGGCGGGAGGAGCTGATCCAGGAGGTGTACCGGCGGTACGGCCGCAGGGGCGCGGCGATGACCGCGAACGTGATCACCTACAGGGGCCGCAGCGCAATCCGCGAGGTGGGCAAGGTGTTCGGGTTCCCGGACGACGCGCTCGAGCGCTTCTCGAGCCTCTTCCACGGGGGGGACCTGCCCCAGACGCTCGAGATGGGGGAGCAGCTGCGGATGGCGGGCGTCTCCGGCTCGCACCCGAGGCTCGCCATGCTCATCGACACCTGCCGCCGGGTGCGCGGCCTGCCGCGCCACCTCGGCCAGCACTCGGGAGGAATGGTCATGAGCACGGAGGGCCTGGACTCCTTCGTGCCGCTCGAGAACGCCCGGATGCCGGGGCGCTCCGTCCTGCAGTGGGACAAGAGCGACATCGAGGACATGGGGCTCCTCAAGGTGGATCTCCTCGGCCTCGGCATGATGGCAGCCCTCCAGGACGCGGTGGAGATCTGCGCCCGGCGGGGCCAGCCGGTCGACCTCGCGCGGATCCCCAAGGACGACCCGGCGGTGTACAGGCTGATGCAGGAGGCCGACACCGTGGGGATATTCCAGATCGAGAGCCGCGCGCAGATGTCGACGCTCCCCCGGATGAAGCCCGTGAACTTCTACGACCTGGCGGTCGAGGTCGCGATCATCCGGCCCGGTCCGATCCAGGGGGACGCCGTGAATCCCTACCTGAAGCGGCGCGCGGGGCTGGAGCCCGTGACGTATCCCGACGAGCGGGCAAGGCCCATCCTGGAGCGGACGCTCGGGGTTGTCCTCTTCCAGGAGCAGATCCTGCGCCTAGCGATGGAGCTTGGGGGCTTCTCGGCCGCGGAGGCGGACGAGCTGCGCCGGGCGATCGGGTTCACGCGCTCCCAGGAGCGGCTCGACCGGATGAAGGCGAGGCTCACCGTCGCCTTCCGGGCGAACGGAGTCTGCGAGCCCGCCGTGGAGTACCTGATCAAGTCGCTCGCGTCGTTCGCGCTCTACGGGTTCCCCGAGTCGCACGCGATCAGCTTCGCGCTCATCGCGTACTCGAGCGCCTGGCTCAAGGTGAACAGGCCGGCCGCGTTCTATGCGTCGCTCCTGAACTGCCAGCCGATGGGGTTCTACACGCCCGCGAGCCTGGTCCAGGACGGCCGGCGCCACGGCATCGCGTTCCTGCCGGTGTGCGTCCAGGCCTCCGACGAGAAATGCCGCGTGGACTCGGACACGGCCGTGCGGCTGGGGGTCGCAACCGTGCGCGGCGTGCGGGGCCAGGCCCTGCAGTCCATGCTCGCGTCGCGGCGGGAGCGGCCGTTCGCGTCGCTGGCCGACTTTCTCAGGCGGACGCAGTTCAGCGCGGCCGAGCGCCGCGTACTGGCCGGCGCCGGGGCGCTCAACTGCCTGGCGGAGCACCGCAGGTCCGCCCTGTGGCGCGTCGAGGCCTTCCACGGGGGGGACGACCTGTTCCGGGAGACGGCGGGATCCGAGGAGGAGGCGCTCTCGCCCCTCGAGCGGATGACGCTCGTCGAGCGGCTCCGGGCCGACTACGCGCACCTCTCGCTGACGACCGGGGCGCACCCGATGAGGCTCGCGCGCCCCCTCTTGCCGGACGTCGTGCCCGCGGGGAAGCTCGGGGGCGCGAGGCCGGGTGAGCGGGTGAAGATTTGCGGCTCGGTCATCACCCGCCAGCGACCGGGGACGGCGAAGGGATTCTGCTTCATCACGCTGGAGGACGAGACGGGCCTGGCGAACGCGATCGTCCGGCCGCGGCTCTTCGAGGAGTCGCGGCTCGTCATCAACCTCGAGCCCGCGCTCGTAATCACCGGCCGCCTGCAGAACGAGCAGGGGGTGATCCATGTGATGGCCGAGGAGATCGCCGGGATGCCGGACCTGGGCCTCCCCGCGACGGACTCGCACGACTACCACTGACGGCGCGAGCCCTTGCATCCCCGGGGCCGGCCGGAACGTAATGCAGGAATGGGACACCGCCTTCTCCTCGCCGCCGCAATGGCATTGGCGGCCGCCCGCGCGGCCCCGGCCGAATCGATCGCGTGGCAGCCCTGGTCCGAAGCCGCGTTCGCGCAGGCGAAGAGGGGGCACAAGTTCGTCATCTTGGACCTCGAGGCCGTGTGGTGCCACTGGTGCCACGTCATGGACGAGACGACCTACAAGGATCCGAAGGTGATCTCCCTCATGGGCGGCAGCTATGTCGCCTTGAAGGTCGACCAGGACTCGCGCCCGGACCTGGCGAACCGCTACGAGGACTACGGCTGGCCCGCGACCATCGTGTATGCCGCCGACGGGAGCGAAATCGTCCGGCGCCGGGGCTACCTCAACCCCGCGCAGATGGTCTCGATGCTCCAGGCCATCATCGACGACCCGTCGCCGGGGCCGTCCGTCACCCAGGAGGGGGAGCACCGGTACCCCGCGGACGTCCATCCCGACGATGCGCTCGAGTCCGCGATGAGGCAGGGGCTCCTCTCGGGGTATGACCGGTCGGAAGGGGGCTGGGGCGTGGAGCACAAGTACCTGGAGCCGGACAACGTCGAGTATTGCCTGCGCGCCGCGGCCCGCGGCGACAGGGAGGCGGAGGCGGTCGCGCGCGACATGCTCAGGCTCCAGCGGCAGATCTTCGACCCGGTGTGGGGCGGCGTCTACCAATACTCCGCGGAGGGCGATTGGGTCCATCCCCACTACGAGAAAATCATGCCGGTCCAGGCCGACAACCTCCGCATCTACTCGGCGGCCGCGGAGATGTGGCCGGACTGGGGATACCAGAAGGCGGCCGGAGAAATCGGGCGATTCCTGTCGGCCTTCCTCAGGAGCCCCGACGGCTCCTTCTACACGAGCCAGGACGCCGACCTCGTTCCCGGCGTGCATTCCGCGAATTACTTCGCCCTCGACGACGGCGGCCGGCGCGTCCGGGGCGTACCGCGAGTCGACGTCCACCGATACTCCAGGGAGAACGGATGGGCGATCTCGGCCCTCTGCGCCCTCTCGGGCGCGACGGGGGACCCGGCGCCGCTCGCCGACGCCGTCCGGGCTGCCGACTGGGTAGTCGGCAACCGAGCGCTCCCGGGCGGGGGCTTCAGGCACGACGAGGTCGACGCGGCGGGCCCCTTTCTCGGCGACACCCTTGCGATGGGATCGGCGTTCCTGGCCCTCTACCAGTCGACCGGGGACGCGGCTTGGCTAACCCGGGCGGAGGCGGCCGCCGATTTCATAGGGGCCCATTTCGCCCTCGGCGCCGAGCCCGGCTTCGCGACGTCGGACACAGCGGTCGCCACCTTTCCGAAACCCAAACCGGAGTTTGACGAGTCGGTGGCCCTCGCGCGGTTCGCAGTCATTCTTGGACAGGCTTCGGGGCGCGCATCCGACCGCGGCCTTGCGGAATCCTCGCTTCGCTGGGCCCTCTCGCCTGAGACCGTGAGGGAGCGCGGCGCATACGTCGGGGGACTCCTGCTCGCGGCGGAGGAATTCCGCACCGAGCCCCTGCACGTCACGGTCGTGGGCCGCAAGGACGATCCCTCGGCCAAGGCGCTGTTCGCGGCTGCGCAGCGCGCGCCGACCTCGTACAGGCTGCTTGAATGGTGGGACCGCCGGGAGGGCCCGCCCCCGCGCGGCGAGTCGATCTTCCCGGTCATGGACCGGTCCGCCGCCTATCTCTGCGCGAACGGCGCCTGCTCGTCCCCGATCTTCGACGGCGCGGTGCTTTCCAAGGGGATCGAAAAGGCGGTCGCGTCGTCAGGCCGGTAGCGGAGAGCGCGGCATCGGGCGCTCGAAAAAAAAAGAAGACGGATCGGGCCTCGGGGGATTCCCGAATCAGCCTCAAATCCGTCTCCGATGAGCACGCCCGACCGCTGCCGGTCAGGCCTGGTTCACAATTTGATCAGTTCCAATATCCCTCGTGGAACCTGTAGGCATTGCCCTCCTGCTCCCAGCGCGGCGCCGTCCAGACGGAGCTCGAGCTCGGCGGCATTTCCCAGTGGCCGGCCATCCACTCATACTGGTTGTCGCGCCACGTCCAATAGCCCGCGAGCCAGACGTCGTTGGGCGACGGCTGTGCGATCACGGCGTCGACCTGCGGCCCCGGAGGAGCCTGGGTGACGACGACCGTGCTGACGGTCGGCTGCGATGTGGTCGTCACATAGGTCGGGGCGGCATACTGCGGATTCGCGACAACGGCGGGGTTCGTCGTCGTTGTGGTGACCTGCGTCGTGCTCGCGGGTGTCGCGGACGGGGGAGGTGCGGAAACCAAATGTGAATCCGGCTCGGAGTCACAACCGGACAATAGGACAAGCGCGCCGCAGACCAGGGGAATGGGCGCGAGGATGAATGCGATAGATTTTCTCATGGCCCGCGAGAATACGCCCGCGTCCGCTCGCCTGCCATGGGGTGTTCAAGGTGGGGTGTGAGCCCTAGCGTCGTGTGAATGGGAGGCTTCCAATGCGTCAGTGGCCGGTGAAGACACCGATCGCCTCATGCATGGCGTCGGGAAGTCCGTACACATCCAGGAACGTGATGACAACGCATGACGCCCAGCCGGCCACGAGGAGAAAGCCTCCGATCCGGCCGTCCCCCATGCGGCGCTTCGAGCCGGCGAACACGAGCAGCGGAACCATCGCGAGCGGCAGCTGAATCGCGAGGACGACCTGGCTGAGCGTGAGCAGGTCGGTCACCCCGTTGTCGCCGCGCAACCCGATGAGGATGATCGCGGGGATGATCGCGCACAGGCGGGTAATGAGCCGCCTCATCCACGGCGCGATGTGCCAGTGCATGAAGCCCTCCATCACCACCTGCCCCGCCAGGGTACCGGTGATCGTGCTGCTCTGGCCGCTCGCGAGGAGCGCGACGGCGAAGACGAGGCTCGCGACGGCCTTGCCGACGAGCGGGGCCAGGGTCACGTAGGCGATCTGGATCCAGTCCGAATCGGAGGTGAAGGCGACAACCTGCCCCGAGGGCAGCGTGACGTGGTCGTGCCCGTAGAAGACCACTGCGGCAAGGACGAGGATCGCTGCGTTGACGAAGAACGCGACCGAGAGGGCGACCGTGGTGTCGATCGTGTTGTAGCGCACCGCCCGCTTTTGGGAAAGGGGGTCTCTTTCCAGGCGCCGCGACTGCACGAGCGCGGAATGCAGGTAGAGGTTGTGGGGCATGACTGTCGCACCGATGATGCCGATGGCGATGTAGACCAGGTCCTTGCTCTGAATGAACGACCGCAGGTCGGGGGCAAAAAGCCAGCGCGCCATCTCCGGAAAATTGGGCTGAGTCTGCGGCAGGACGAAGATCTCGAGGAAGTAGCATACGCCGATCGTGGCGATGAGGACAAAGATAACCGCCTCTATGAGGCGCATCCCAAAGCGCTGCAGGGACAGGAGCAGCAGCACGTCGAACGAGGTGATGATGACGGCGGTAAGGAGCGAAATCCGCGGGAAGAGGAGATGAAGCGCCACCGCGCTGCCCAGCACCTCCGCAAGGTCGCAGGCGGCAATCGCGACCTCGCAGCTCAGGTAGTTGGGCCAGCGCGTCCACGCCGGAAGAAAGTCGCGGCAGCACTGGGCAAGGTCCTTGCCCGTTGCGATTCCGAGGCGCGCCGAGACGACCTGGAGAAATATCGCCATCAGGCTCGAGAGGCCGACCACCCAGAGCAGGGTGTACTTGAACTGAGCCCCGGCCTGGAGGTCCGTCGCCCAGTTCCCCGGGTCCATGTAGCCGACGCTCACGAGGAGCGCCGGGCCGGCGAAGGCCAAATATTGCCTCCAGGGGCGCGCCGAGAGGGCGGGCACGTCCACGCTGCTGTGGAAGCCCTCGAGCGAGACGCTTGGCCTCGGGGGCGCCGGCGGCTCGGCGCTCTTTGCGGACGGTTGATTGCCAGAATTTATGTTTGTGATTAATAGAAGTTGTCTATTTGAGTCGTCAAAGACAAAATACAATTGTTTTCAAAATAGATCTTCGCTTCCCTTCCAACATGCCGACGAGCACCGTCGAGAACTACCTGAAGGCCATCCTCGTCCGCTCGGCCGACGCCGACGCGGCGGTGGCGACCGGGACCATCGCGGAGGCGCTCGGGGTCACCCCCGGGACGATCACGACCATGGTGAAGTCCCTCGCTGCAAAAGGGCTCGTGGAGCACCAGCCGCGCGAGGGTGTGCGCCTGACGCCAGCGGGCCGTGCGCACGCGCTCGCTGTCGTGCGCAAGCACCGGCTGATCGAGACGTTCCTGGTGAAGGTCCTCAAGATGGACTGGAAGGAGGTCCACGAGGAGGCCGAGGCGCTCGAGCACGCCATATCCGACCGCGTTCTCCTCAAGATGGACGCCATTCTCGGCCATCCCGACTCGGATCCCCACGGCGACCCGATCCCGAACCCGAGATCCCCGGAGTACGACCGCGGAACGGGAATCACGCTGGCGAGCTGCGAGGCGCAGAAGAATTTCCGGGTTGCGCGGATCCTGGACCAGAGCGCGGCTTTCTTGGAGTTCATTCAGCGCACCGGCCTGAAGCCCGGGGCCCGCGTGAGGGTGCGTGAGCGCGACCGCGCGAGCGGCGTTGTGCGATGCGAGCTGCGGGCTGGCGAGGCGACACTGGGCATGCCGGAGGCCGCCAACATCGAGGTGACCCCCACGTGAAGCCTGCCGGGCCCTGACGAAGGGCCGGTTTGCGCCGGCAGGTGGCGGGCGGCCGCAGGAATCGAGCTGCCTCCGAGGGCGGGAGGGTAGGTCTGCGCCCCATTAGGAGAGTGCCCCATATCGGGCGCGGTGGTCGGCGGTATATGCTGCCGGCCCCACCATATGAACTGCACGCCCTCGCCCGGCGCACCCGCTTGGGCGCCGGCTTCAAACCGCCCGATTCCGATGAACTATTTTTCCACTCCGTCGCTCCGCCTCATCCCGCTCTCAGTCGCGTTCCTTACCCTGGCTCTCGCGGCTCGGGCGCAGACATGCCTTCCGGACGCGACCGCCGGGCACGCCTATACATTCCAGATCGTGACCAATCCGGCCCAGCCACCGGGCACCGTCTACTCCGCGGACAGTCTGCCGGCCGGTCTCTCCGTCGACGGCACGACGGGTGTCGTCAGCGGCACGACGGGGGCTGTGGGCCTTTACAAGGGCAACCTGCATTTTGCGCTCGGCGCCGCCACAAACCCGTATCCCTACCAGATCACCGTGGATCCGGCCGCGGGCTCGCCGACGCTCACCAGCGCCACGGCCGCCACGGGAACGGTCGGGACTCCGTTTGTCTACGTGATCACAGCCACCAACGGCCCGACGAGCTACAATTACGCCCAGCTGCCGCCGGGGCTGACATCCTCGGGCGCCCAGATCAGCGGCACGCCGACGACCGCGGGCCTGTTCTTCACGTCAATCAGCGCCAACAACGGGAACGGCCAGGGGGCGATCGTCGTCCTCATGTTCACGATCAGCGCCGCGGGCCCGCTTCCCTCGCTCACCAGCGCGGCCCTTGTGACGAGCGCCCAGGGAGCCTCCGTGAGCTACACGATCACGGCGACAAATTCCCCGACCTCCTTTGCGGCGGTCGGCCTGCCGTCGGGACTCTCGCTCAATACGTCCACGGGGCTGATCAGCGGCACTCCGTCCGACCCGCAGGTTGCGACCATCTCGCTGACCGCGTCCAACTCATACGGGAGCAGCCTTCCCCGAAACCTGGTTATGACGATAGGGAGCTTTTCCGCGATAACGAGTCCGACCACCTTGGCGGGGGCGACCGGAGTCGCCTTCGCCGCTACGTTGGCGGCCAGCAATAGCCCGGTCACCTACAGCCTCACCGGCCTACCGTCCGGGCTCTCATTCAACAACGTAACGGGAGTCATTTCAGGCGCGCCCGCGATAGCCGGGATCTACACGCTTATCGCTGGCGCCACGAACGCGCTGGGCGCCGGCCCCTCCACGATCATAACCTTGTCCGTGTCCGAGTCCGGCGCCGCCGCGCTCGCCAATCCCATCGCTCCGCAGATCCTGGTCGCCCCGCTGGCTCAGACCGTGACTGTGGGCTCCACGGCGACGTTCTCCGTCACTGCGGCGGGTTCCGGCACGCTGGGCTACCAATGGGCTTTCAACGGCATTCCAATTTCCGGCGCGACTGCGGCGAGCCTGTCGCTCGCGCTGGTAAATTCGACGGAAGCCGGAAACTACACGGTCACGGTGACAAATTCGACGGGCGCCACCGCGTCGGCGCCGGCCAGCCTGACGATCCTTTCCCTCTTCGTCCCGCCGTCCATCACTGAGGAGCCCTACCTGAGCACGGATTCCGCCGGCTCGCCGGTGAGCTTCACGGTGGGGGCGTCCGGCACCGCGCCGCTGAGTTACCAATGGCTCCTGGGAGGCGTGCCGATTGCCGGAGCCACCTCGCCGACGATCGCCATGCTGGCCGTCCAGCCCGCAAACGCCGGCATCTATTCAGTCGTGGCGACAAATCCAGCGGGCTCGTCTACAAGCACCGGGGCTCTCCTGACGGTGACCGCGGGAGGCGTTGCCCCCATTTTCCAGTACCAGCCAAGTGCGACAGCCATCACTGTCGGGGGCACCGCCACCCTGATCGTGGGCGTGGTCGGGCCGCCGCCCATATCCTACCAATGGTTTGATGGCGGTGTCGCGATCCCCGGGGCGACCTCGACAAGCCTCACCTTTTCGCCGGTGACGACGGCCAACGCGGGCAACTACTCGGCGGTGATCACCGATCCGGCCGGATCGGTGACGACCTCAACGGTCGCCCTCACGGTGAATCCGGCCGGGGGTCCACCGGTTCCGGTGTCGATCGTCCTCCAGCCTCTGCCCGTCTCGACGCAGGTGGGCGGCGTGGCGACCTTCACGGTCGCCGTGACCGGGGACGCCTCGATCACCTACCAGTGGCGCAAGAACCAATCCAACATTGCGGGCGCGACGGGCCCGTCGTTCTCCATCTTCAACGTGCAGGCCTCTGATGCCGGGACCTACGACGTCGTGGCTGCCAACGGCTTCTCAGCCGGCTACTCGTTCCCGACGCCCCTCACCATCACGACGACGGGAGCGCCCGGGCGCCTTACAAACCTTTCGGTGCGCGGATTCGACGGCACCGGGGCCAATGCGCTCGTCGTCGGCTTCGTGGTTGGGGGGACGGGAACCAAGAGCGCGCTCGTGCGCGCGATCGGGCCCACGTTGTCCCAGTTCGGGGTCACGGGCCTTCTTGCTGCCCCGCAGCTCTCAGTCCTCAATTCAAGCCAGGCCGTCGTTGCCTCCGATACCGTGTGGGGCGGGACGGCCGCCCTTTCCGCGGCCTTTGCGCAGACGGGCGCATTCCCGCTGCCTCCCACCTCCCTGGACTCGGCAGTCCTTGCGAGCTTTGCGCCGGGTTCGTACACCGCGCAGGTTGCGGGAGCCAACGGTGGGACCGGCGTGGTGCTCCTGGAGGCGTATGACGCCGACACCGCGGCCAGCCCGACTGCGACCTTCATCGACCTCTCGGCCCGGGGAATGGCGGGAACCGGGTCCAACGAGCTGACGGTCGGCTTCGCGATCACCGGTCCCTCGAGCGAGACCGTCCTCATCCGGGCAATCGGTCCCACCCTCGCGACGGCGTACTCGGTGGCGGGTGTAATGCCGAATCCGGTGCTTACGGTCTATGATTCGAATCAGGCCGTAGTCGGATACAACGATATCTGGGGCGGGACGGCAGCGCTTCAGGCGGCGTTCGGCGCTACGGGGGCATTCGCCCTTCCGCTGACCTCGGCGGATTCGGCCCTCGTCGTAACGCTTTCTCCCGGCGTATACACGGCGCAGGTGAACGGCTCGGCCGGCATCGCCCTTCTCGAGGTTTACGCGGTTCCCTGAGGGCGCGGACTGGGAGCCCGTCGCAGTCTAGCGGACGCGGCTCCAGAGGGCGCGGTACGCCGCGACCCATTCGTCCAGGCTGGATCCGCGCGCATTGAGCTCGGTCTCGATGAGCCTCTGCTGGACGGGATCGCAGATGGCCTCGGGCTCCCAAAGGAGGAGGGCCAGGGAGTGGAACAAACGCTGGCGGGGATGACGCCACGGCGCCGGCTTTGCCCGCGGCCTGAAGCCGTCGGCCCGCAGGTTGAGCAGCACGTTGACGAAGAGCGAGGATCCCGGGCACTTGTCGTCAGCTCCCTCCACGTAGGCGCGGGCCGACGGAAATGCCCGGCCCAGGCGGCGCGCCTCCAGCCAGAGCCAGCACCTCAGGGCGAATGCCGTCACATCGTCATGCCTCCTCGCAAGCTCGTCGCGGGAGATCGGCCCCGACTCGGGATGAAGCTTGAATTCCACTCCGGTTGCGTGGTGCCGGAGGGCTGCGTCATACCACGTCGAGTGCTTTCCCCTGGCGAGCTCCTCCAGCCTCCGGTGGCGCTCCGTGCAGCTCCAGTGATACCGCCCGTGCGCGGTCAGCAGCGCGTCGCCGCACGCCAGCTGCGCCTTTGCGACGTTGCGCCTGACGAAGTCGGCGGCGGAGGGCGTGAAGGGCTCCTGCCGGAGCTGGACGCGTGCGAAGAGCAGTCCGGAGCAGCGGTTCATGAGAAGGCGCGTGGCCTCCGCCTGGGGAATGTCCTCGGGATGACGATGATGGCGCCAATCGGCCTGGAGTTCGCCGGGAGCTCCGCCCCAGAGGAGGCGGTGGCCGGCTGCAAGATCGTACGAGAACATGCTCACCGGGCGGGCGGCCATCTGCGCCAGCGAGGTCACCTTGAATTCGACCTCCGCGTCGGCAAGGTGGGTCAGGATTTCCCCGAGAACCTCAAGACGGCGTTGGTAGCGGATCTCGTTCAGGTGGCGGTTGCCCCTGACGGCGACGTAGAACTCGAGGTCATTGTAGGGCCGGTCGCCTCCGCCGGCGCGCAGGACGCCGCCCTCGCCCCGGCCGTAGCCGCCCCCGAGTATCACCGCCTCAAGCTTTCCTGCCGGGATGAGACCGCGGATTCCGCTTACGATTCGGGCGCAGGTGCGCTCGAGGTGCCACTCCAGAGCGTCGTCGCCGTCGCGCGTGAACCGCTGCCTCCCGGCGGGCTCTGCGCCGGATGGGAGCCGCTCGGGCACTGTCGTATGGACTCCCGCGCTCATCACAGGACGTGGTCAACCCGGTGCATCTGCCAGCCCGAGCGGAACCCGTGAAGGCGGCCGAGCCTCTGCTGCCAACGGATGCCGGGCGCGCGCGGGAACTCGCGCATCAGGTTCGTCCGCCGACAGTAGACCAGGTCGCCAAGGACGTCGCGCAGCCATCCCAGGAGCAGCGAACGGCGGGTGCCGGAGATCCTTTCCTTGCCGGAGCAGACCGCGGAATGCGCCCACGCCACGCCAAAGCTGCGCTTGTAGGCCTGACGCGGCGTGTAGTTGTGCGAATGCATGACCACCGACTCTGGGCAGTAGGCGACCCGGTAGCCCATGGCGACGCACCAGCGCGTGTACTCGTCGTCCTCGGAATACTGCATGTTCTCGCTGAAACCGCGGCGGGCCCAGGCGTCGCGCCGCAGGCCGCTGCTCACCATGCTGAAGAAATGGCCCCATCCGACTGACTCGCGCCCCGCCCCGAAACACCGCTCATAGTCGCGCGCGAATACCGCGGAGCAATCCGTGCGCGGGATCTGGCGGCCGTACACGGCCGCGACCATGGGGTCGGACAGGGAGGACACCAGGGGGCCAAGCCAGTGAGGCCCCTGGGGCGTGGCGTCGGCGTTCAGGAAGATCACGCGATCGCTGCGCGCGAGTTCCATCCCGCGATTCAGAACCCGCCCCGGCCGGTATTCGTGCGGCAGCATCTGCACGAGGTGCGCCGGCACCGCCTGGCGGATCAATTCCACGGATCCGTCGGTGGAGCCTGAGTCGAAGGCGATGAGTTCCCAGTTGCGGTACTCCTGGGCCCTCAACGCCGCGAGGGTCGAGCGGAGGGCCCACGCCTCGTTGAACGAGCGCAGGACAATGCCGACGGGTGGCTCTTCCATGGGCGCGATTCTATCTGCGGCGCGAAACCGCAGAAATGGGGTATTTACCGCCCTTTATCGGGGTCCAGACCCGATGGCGACCGAGCTCCCCCATGGGGCATAATATCGCGGCATTCCACCGGCTGTATGACCATTCCCAAGAACGATTTGCCGATAGAACTCTCGATCGGCATCACGGCGTGGAACGAGGAGGCGTCGATCGCGCCACTGCTGGCCTCGCTGTCCGGCCAGACGATCTTTGCTCTCCTTGCCGCGCGCGGAAAGGGGAGCGAGATCATCTGCGTCGCCAATGGCTGCACGGACAGGACGGTAGAGGTTGCAAAGCGCTCATTTGAGAAGATGGCCCGCGGGCTACCCGAACGCCGCGGACCCGTCACCCGGGTGGCGGAGATCTCCGAGCCGGGAAAGAACAATGCCTGGAACCGGTATGTCCACGAATTCTCGGCGCGGGAGGCGCGCTATCTCTGCCTCATGGATGCGGACATCATCCTCAACAAGCCCGACACCCTCGAGCTCCTCCTGCGCGAGCTCGACCGCGACCCACACCTGGACTGCGCCTCGGGCTTTCCGTGCAAGGATATAGCCGGCAAGGCGCGCCCCACATTGCGCGAGCGTCTCTCCCTCGCGGGATCGGACATGACCGACTCGACCACGGGGCGCCTGAGCGGGATGCTCTACTGCATGCGCGCGGCAATCGCGCGCAACCTGTATCTGCCTCGCGACGTCATCGCCGTCGACGACGGGTTCCTTAAGGCCGCCATCTGCACGGATTTTTTCCGCGCGCCCGTGGACCCCACGAGGGTGGCCGCGGTTCGGCGAGCCACGCACATATATGAGCCGTATCTTACGCTGCACGACTTCCTCAACAACCAGAAGCGCCAGATGATCGGCCAGACGACGGTGCATGTCGCCATTGAGTACCTGAAGACGCTGCCCGAGGCCGAACGCGCGTGCCTGGGCGCGACCCTTAAACGCAGGGACTCGCGCGACCCGGACTGGCTCAAGAGACAGGTCAATGACCACCTCGCCCGCAATCGCTCGTTCTGGCGGCTCTTCCCGGGGATCATCGGCCTTCGCTGGCGCAGCCTCATGAAGCTGCGAGGAGGCCGGCGGCTGACCCATCTCCCTGCCGCGGCTGTGGGTTCCGCGGCAACGCTTCTCGCGTGTTGGCGGGCCTCGCGCTTTCTGCGGCGCGGGGTCTCGGCCTACTGGCCGAAGACCGCGCGCCGGACGATCCTTTCCCCGGAAAATCTGGGCGCCAAGTAAGCCGCGGATAAATGATCACTGGCGCAAACATCCGGGGGGCGGCGGGAGCACCATGACACAGGCACACATGATCGCCTTGGTCTTGATCCCGCTGGTGGCGATCCCCGGCGCGGTGGCCGCGACATGGTCCGCGCGCGTCCGCGACATCTTCTTTTTCGCCATGGTGAGCCTCGCCGCGGTCGCCGAGAGAATCGAAGTGAATTTCTTCAGCGAGGCCTGGTACAGGGGAACGACTCGAGGCGTCGAGGTGACGGCGATTGAGCTGCTCGCATTCGCCTTGCTCATGGGGTGCTTCCTCGGGCGGCGCGGCGCGGAGCGCCGGTTGTACTGGCCCGGGAGCCTGGGGTTCATGCTGCTCTACTTTGCCTACGCCTGCGTGTCGGTATTGTTTTCTCAGCCGAGGATATTCGGGATTTTCGAGCTCTCCAAGATCTTCGCCAGCATCCTCGTCTTCCTCGCCTCGGCCGCCTACGTGCGATCGAGGCGTGAATGGACGCTGCTCGTGGTGGCGCTTGGATGCGCCGTTGGCTTCGAGGGCGCCTGGGCGCTGAAGCAGCATTTCATCATGCACCTGCCCCGGGTGGCGGGAACGCTCGACCACGCCAACAGCCTTTCCATGTATTTCTGCATGACCGCGCCCTTGCTCGTCGCCGTAGCCTTTTCTGGCTGGTCGCGGGGGCTCAGGGTCTTCTGCGGGCTCGGCGCGCTTTCGGCCTGCGCCGGTCTGATCCTGACGCTTTCACGCGCCGGCATCCCGGTCTTCGCCGCGGTGGTCGCGGGCACGATCCTTGCCTGCGCGTCTTGGCGCCTTACGCCGAGGCGGACAGTCGTTCGCGCCATTCTGGTCGTCGGAGTGATTGCGATGGTGGCCGCATGCTGGACCCAGATGGGACGCCGCTACTCTGAATCGTCCCTTGAGGAGGAGTACTTTGACCCGGCTGTCGACGGCCGGGGCGTCTATCTTCGCCTTTCGGCGGCGATCGTTAAGGACCACTTCCTGGGCGTCGGCCTCAACAACTGGTCATACGCCGTCAGCAGGACCTACGGGCCGCGCATTGGATACCGGTTCGAGGACTACGACTTCCTTACCTCGGTGTACGGCACCTCCGATGACAAGCAGTTCGCGAACTCCTACCTCGCGGCACCCGCCCACAACCTGGCCGCGCTCACATTGGGCGAACTTGGTATCCCAGGGCTCGCCATCTTTATGCTCCTTTGGATGCGCTGGCTGTCGATGGCTGCGCCCTTCCTTTTTCTTCCTAGGGGCGAGCCCATGCGTGCGATGGGCGTGGGATTGCTCTTCTGCATCCTTGGCATTTTTGGCCAGTGCCTGACCGAGTGGGTGTATCGACAGACCCCGATCCTCCTCACGTTCTACATCCTTCTCGGCGCACTGGCGAGCGTGGCGCATGCCCGGCGCCAGGCCATCACGGAAGAGCGCGCTACCGAGGCCGAATCGGCAGGGCCGGACCCGGTCCCGCACGAGTGCCTTGCTGCGGAAGGGGTTTAGCCCGATGCGCGTCGCCCACCTGCTGCGCAAATACGATCCATCGGAATGGGGAGGCACTGAGTCGGTGATGCTTCAGCTCACGGCGGAAATGGCCAAGCTCGGCGTCGAGTCCATAGTGTACGCACCCAGGGTTTCGCCTGGGCCGGCGCAATCGGACCCCCTTGCCGCGGCCGGCTGCACGGTGCGCCGGTTCAGGGCATTCGTGCCGATCTGGGGCATTTCCCCCGAGCGCAAGCGGCAGATGGTGGCTGTGGGCGGCAATATGGTCTCCTTCGGACTGGCCGGCTCACTGTGGCGCGAGAAGGGCGTCGACATCATCCACTCCCATGCATTGGGGCGGCTCGGGGCAATCGGCCGGTTCGTGGCGCGTGCCAGGAGGATTCCGTTTGTGATCAGCATCCACGGCGGGGCCTATGATATCCCGCCCGAGCTTCGCGCGGAGCTCCGCAGGCCCGCGACCGGCGGCTGGGACTGGGGCAGGTCCCTGGGCTTCATCCTCCGCGCGCGGCGCCTCATCGACCAGGCGGACGCGATCATCACGCTCAATCCGCTGGAGGCCGCCCTGGTGCGGGAGCGCCACCCGGGAGCCCGGGTCCTGATCGAGCCTCATGGGATCCCGACGGGGCTCTTCTCACGCGAGGGCAGGCCCGCCGCCGAGGAGGCCTTTCCGGGGCTGAAGGGCCGCGATGTGCTCGTCATCCTGGGTCGGATCGACCCGACGAAGAACCAGGCGTGGCTGATCGCCGAGGCCGCGGAGCTCGCACGGCGCCACCCGAGGGCGCTCCTTGTGCTCGTCGGCCCGTTTACGGACCGGGAATACGCCGCGGCGCTGCTGTCGCGCATCGCGCGCGACGGCCTGCAGGGTATCGTCATGATGTCGGGGAGCCTGCCCTTTGGAGACCTCCGCCTTGTCGGGCTCCTCCAGGTGGCCCGCGCGGTAATCGTTCCCTCGGTATCCGAAACCTTTGGAATGGTCATCCTGGAGGCCTGGGCCGCGGGGACTCCGGTCATCGCAAGCCGGACGTCGGGAGCGACCGCGCTCGTGGACGACGGAGTGAACGGCCTTCTCTTCGACCTCGATCGTCCGGCGACCTTCCACTCGGCCGTGGACAGGGTGTTGGCGCATCCGGACCTTGCTGAGCAATGGGGCGCGGCGGGCCGGTCCAAAGCGATCGCCGGCTACGACTCGTCCGTGAGCGCAGACCGGATGAGGGGATTGTACGGGGGCCTGATCGAGGAGAAGAATGCACTACGTCATTCTAAGGGACGATGATACATGCGCTTACACGCCGCCCGCGTGTCTGGAACGCCTCTACCGGCCCCTCCTGGACCGCGGATTGCCGGTGACACTGGCCGCGATTCCCGAGGTGCGAACCGACGTGAGGACCGCGGACGGACGGCTTGAGGGATTCCTCACGGCGGGGAGCGGGCCGCACATCCCCACGGCACCCATCGGACTCTCCCGCGAGCTCGTCGGCTACATTTGCGCGGAACCTGGCTACCGCGTTGCGCAGCACGGATGCCACCACGACCTTCTTGAGTTTGGTGGATCAAACCAAGGCGAGCTGGCTCGGCGCCTGGACCGCGGCGCAGGACTGCTTCGTGAAGCGGGATTTGCGAGGCCGTCAGCCTTCGTTGCGCCCTATGACCGGCTTTCACGGGCGGCATTCGTCGAGACCGCCTCCCGATTTGATGTCATCTCAACCGGCTGGTTCGAGGCCGGCAGGGTGCCCCTGCGCTGGGGTGCGGCCTACGCGCTCAAGAAGCTGAGGCACCAGCCCCACTGGCGCGCGGGCGGAACCTACATGCTCAGCCATCCCGGCTGCCTGCTTTCGTACCAACGTCCGCGTGCCGCCATGCTGGCGTCGGTGCGAAAGGCGGTGGAGGGCGCCGCGCTCACGGTCCTCGTCCTTCACTGGTGGGAATTCTTCCGGGAGGGCGCCCCCGACAACGAATTGATCGGTATCCTGCACGAGATGGCGGACTGGCTTGCGAGCCGGCCGGACATCCGCGTGGTGTCATTTGAGGACGTGGCGCGCGGGACGGTCGCCCTTAGGTGAGGGCCATCTCTCTCGATCGATTGAGCCTCGAGGCCCGTTCGGCCTGCTCGGCCATGAGCTGGTAGGTGTGGGGAATGGCGGTCACGCCGTCAGGCACGTCGGAATAGTTGGTGAGCAGGCTCGCGTCGCTGTGGCGGGCGTCGGGATGGTAACCATGCATGGCGCGGATGGGGCGCTGGCCCATGTGGCTCGGGACGATCAGCACGCCCTCCTCCACGAGGAAGATGAGCTCGCCGAAATAGCGGTCCGGGAACAGCGTGCCGAGCTCCTCGAGCTCGGCGTCGGGCAGAATGCGGCCCTCGGCGACACCCTTGAGGCACTCCGTGACGAGGACGCGTGCGCGCTCGTAGAAGAACCAGAACCGGGCCATGGTGGAGTCGTAGACGACCGCATAGTCTAGGCCCATGCGAAGCCCGAGCGCCTCGATGCGTGCCCGAAGGTCGAGGAGTCGGTCGCAATTAGCCATGCCGTGGTCGCTGAAAATCGTTAGAAGGACTTCGCCGTAATGCTCGCGCGCGCATGCCATGAGCTCGGCGATCCACGGCTCGTAGGCGTCTAGCTTGGCTGCCACCGCGGGGGAGGTGTTGCCGACACGGTGGAGAAGACCGTCAAGGTCGGGCCAATAAAGGAACCCAAAATCGATCCGCTCGCTCCTGATGTCGGCGAGAAGGCCGTCGAGGTTCTGCCTTTCCCCGAGAGTCGGATCGCTGACGTTCCAGGGGATGGCGCGCTCCTGCATGTGGTCGAATATGTTTGGCCCGCTGTTCATCCCCCCTGGCTGAAGGGGATTCTTCTTCTCCGAGAAGTCGAACAGGGAGATGTAATCGAAGGGGATGTTGTAGAGGTCGAAATAGCCGCGGAATTTCAAGTGCACCTTCAGGAGCCGCGAGAGGCGGTATCGGAAGAAACGCCTGCTTGTCAGCGCGCGCGGAAGCCAACGGAGGTGGCGAAGGAACCGAAACGGCGAGTTCGGAGGATCATGGACAAAGTAACACCAGTTGCGGTGCTCGACAGGCCAACGTCCGGACAGAATGGACGGGATGCATGCCGAGCTGTAACCGAAGACCGACCGAAGTTTTCGCCGCTCGGGCGCGTGGGTCTTCGCGAAGGGGCGGTCCTTTATGATCTCCCAGCCGCAGGCGTCGACGAACACGAAGAGCGGTAGAAGGGCTTTCACGGGAGCCGGCCGGATCAGGAGTTTGCGGGAAACAGGAAGGAACCGCGGCGCAGCTTGGTGATTTGATCGGCGGCGAACGGGCGCCTCGTGCCGCCGGTGCGATCCTCGGTGAGGAGAAGAAAGGCCTGGTCGTCGTCCATCTCCCTGTCGCCGCGGAACTGGTTCAGCTCCGACGCCAGCCGGTCCCTGAGGTCCGTAGCGCTTCGCCCCGGGATCATTTCTTCCTGCATCCAGGTCTTTAGCCGTTGCTGCCCATAGGTCGCGCCAGCCGGGTTGCGCGTGTCTGTGAGGCCGTCGGTGTAAAGGAGTAGGGCGGCGTGCGACCCCATGCTGGCCACGTGGTGGGGGTAGGACGTGTGCGATTTCACTCCGAGCGGAAGACCGCGGATGGGCATCGATGAGACATGGCGACGCCCCGGAGGAATGAAGAGGAGCGGGCAATGTCCCGCGCTCGCAGCCGTCAGCTGCCGGGTCCGCATGTCGACGAGCACGATCTGCGCCGTGATAAACATGGCGACCGAGGAGAGCTCCTTGTAGAGCAGGCGGTTCAAGCCGCAGAGAAGCTGGGACGGATCCGAGCTGCGTTCGGCCAGTCCCCGGAGCAGCCCGCGCATGGTTGTTGCAAAGAGCGCGGCGGGCACGCCCTTGCCCATCACGTCCGCGATCATGAGGAGGAGCGACTCGCCCTCGACGGCGATTGCGTCGTAGAAGTCGCCCCCGACCTCGCGGGCGCTCTGCCACCCGCCCACCAAGCCGAATCCGGGCAGCTGGGGCAACGCGCGCGGCAAGAGAAGGTGCTGAATGTCTTGAGCGATCTCGAGCTCGCGTGCGACCACCCTGTCGCGGACCTCCGTCTTCCGGCGGTCGTGGCTGAGGGCCTGGATGGCCAGGAACTCGGCGAATGCCCGGATAACCTCGTCCTGGAGCCTGCCGAGGGGAAAATCGCCGCTGCGCCGACCGACCGCTATCGTTCCGACGAGCTTGCCGCCAAAGCAAAGGGGGCACACATAGCCGGCTCCCACTGGGCCCACTGCCATCAGCGGCTCCGATGGATCGGGGCTGTCGCGATTGTCAAACCTGGCGGCCGTCTGGCTCGAGGCCACGGCAGCCTCGATCCCGATGGCCTTTTCTCCCGGCGCCGGAAAACCGATGGGCTCTGATGCAAGGTCAGGTTCGGAGGCCGCGGCGACCAGCAATTTACGGCCATCGGGCGAAAGCATGCGCAGTATGTACCAATCCGCGGATGTGAGGTGGAGCAGGTCGACTAGAAGCTTGCCCTCGAAAATTTCGGAGTTCGTGTCGATTCGCCCCAGCTCGGAGCAGCAGCGAAAAACGGACGAGAGGGTCTCGGTTCGCAGCAGGAGCTCATCGGCCATCTTGGCCATCTTGATCTTGCACTCCGCCAGCAGCCGGTGGCTGTCCTCGAGCGACGGAAAGTCGGACGGGCCGTCCTTTGGGGAAATTGCGGGAATCCGTTCGGCGCGCCGCTTCTTGCGCATGACCAGTATGTTTTCGTTCGTACCGCGGAGGTATCGGACCTCGTCCATGACGGACTGGATGAGGAAAAGTCCTCGGCCGCGGTCGGTCATGGGCGACGGCGGGGGGAGACGCTCTAAGAGCGTGAAGCCGGCGGTGTGGTCGGTCACGCGCAGCTCAATCTGGGTGGGCGTGAAGAGCGCCTCCGCGATCGGCTTCAAGTTCCGGCAGGGGCCCTCCGCATACTCGACGGCGTTGTTGCTGGCCTCGGCGATGCACAATTCATAGGAAAAGAGCTCCTTCTCGGCTACGCCCTGTTCCGCGAGGAATTTGCGAATTGCAACTGACACCTCGCGGGCTGAGGCCAGGTTCGGGGCAAACGCGAGCCGGAGCGTTGCGGGCCGCGCCGGCTCGAGTGATGGGGCGGCCATGGGGTCAGCGCCTGACAACTTCAAAAAGCTGCTGCATTTGTGTCAGCTCCAGCAGCTGCTCGATCTCCGGCACCGGATTGAGCAGGCGCAGAACCACACCCTCGCGCTTGATGGTCGCCCGGTAGAGGGCGAAGAGTGCCCCGAGCCCACTGCTGTCCATGAACAGCGTCTTGGACAGGTCGATCTCAATGACCACCGTCGCCCCGGTCATTGCGGAGTTGATTTCGTCGCGGAAATTTGACGAGTTTGCGGCAGTCAGCTCGTTGATCTCGGAGACGCACAGGCGCTCCCCGTCCCGTTCGATTTTCATAGGTATTTGTCGGGTTTTCAGGCGGGGAGATTCACGTCCGAAGCGCCGCCGCGGGGAGCGCCCATGGCCTTGGCAAGCTCAGTTCTCTTCCTCGTTGGCGCCTTTGCACCGAGCGCTCGCCCGAAGCGATCGGTCGTTGCGGCAATCTTGGACTCTGAAAGCGAGCTGAGCAGAAACGGGTCGGGGACGTGAAGCACTGAGCCCGTCCGCCAGTCTATCAGCGTGCTGCCCCATGCCACGGAGTTTGCCACCGAGGTCATCCTTCCCACGAATGTATCTGGACCGACCCAGCTTTGGGCGATGTGGGCCGTTGTGCCGACCACCGAGCGGTCCTCGATGATCGCACCGGGGCCGACGACGGCCCCGGTCTCGACGGATGCCCTGTCGCCGATCCAGCAGGGGGCGATCAGTTCCGAATTCGGGGAGACCTGTGCCCGGCTTCCAATCCAGATTCCCGGGCGCACCTGCGAGACCCGTACGCGGGCGGGAGTGAGCGCCAGCGGCATCCAGGCCGTCAGCGCGGCGATCCAGTTCGCGTAGCTTTCGAACAGCGGGAGGCCAGGGCAGCCGGGCAGATGCGACATCTCAACAACGTCGTAGGGCGCGGGAAGCCAATCCGGTCCGCCCGCTGGGTTGTACTTGTCGACGGCCTCCTGGCGTGTCGGCTCGAATCTGCTCACGGTGACGTTGATGCGCACCCCCCAGCGCGCCCCGTCACCAACGGCCTTGCGCACTTGATCCGCGCCATCGGGCGCGATCACCTCAATTTGGCGGGCGCCAAGCTCGGCCAGGCGCTCGACCCAATGGGCGACCACACAATCGCCGAGAATCGGGGCCGTTGCGAGCGGACCGGATTCGGCGAGGCGAGGGACGGCCGTGCTGTCCACGGGACATATCAGGAGTGCCTTCATCAATAGGCCCCTGGGCCGAAGACGACCGCGCGCGGGGTCTTCGCTAGAATCCGCATATCCGCGCTCAGGCTCTGGCTCTCGATATAGTTCACGTCGAGAAGAACCTGGCCGGGAAAATCAATTTCGGCCCTGCCGCTTATCTGCCAGATGCAGGTGATGCCGGGGTTGACGGAGAGTCGCCGGCGGTCGGCGAGGGTGTACATCGCAACTTCGCGCGGCACGGGCGGGCGCGGTCCGACGAGCGACATGTCCCCGATCAGGACGTTGTAGAATTGGGGCAGCTCGTCGAGGGAGTACCGCCGCAGCAGGCGGCCGACACGCGTCACGCGCGGGTCGTCCTTGATCTTGAAGGTTACGCCGACCCCATGCTTGTTTTCCCCAAGGAGCGCCGCGAGTTGTTTTTCCGCGTCTATGCGCATCGAGCGGAACTTGAACATCTTGAACTCGCGGCCGTGGCGGCGCACGCGGGTCTGTGCGAAGATGACCGGACCACCGTCGAGGCGTACGAGCACGCCGATGAGCATCAGAACGGGGCTCAGGACAAGGAGCGCCGCAAGGCTTCCAACCACGTCCAGCGTCCGCTTTGCGACGTCGGCGCCTCCCAGGAGCCACTTCCAAGCAAGACGGCGAAGGGCCATGCGGAATTTTAGGCGGATCAGGCCCCTGCGGCTCTGAAACTCGGCGAAGTGCCCCATCAGCTGGGGCGAGGCGCTGTTTGGTCGTCTTGCGTTCATGATGTATCGGTCTTTGCCTGCGCGTGCATGTCGGCAGTCTGTCGCGAGGCGCGCGCAAATAGGCCCTCAAGGCGGTCGATGTAGCCTTCGAAATTGAATCGCTCGTCCACCATCTCGCGGGCGCTTCTGCCGAGGCGCCGGGCGAGGGCCTTGTCGAGAAGGAGGGCGTCCACCTTTTGGGCGTACGCGTCGCGGTCCATCCACGGAACGAGGAATCCGTTCACCCCGTCCAGCAGCCATTCGCGGATGCCCCCGGCGTCAAAGGCCACGACAGGCAGGCCGCACCGCATGGCTTCCATGCCCGTTGCGCCAAAGGGCTCAGGCCAGACGGAGCTCATCACGGCCAGCGAGGCGTCGCGGTAGAAGTCCACGACGCGGGCCTGCGGCACATGGCCCTTGAAATGCACGCGGCCCTCAAGGCCGAGGCTCTTGCTCAGGCGCTCGCATGTCGCCCTGTGGCTCCCGTCGCCCAGGATCACGCACTCGAAGGGCGATGTGACGCGCGCAAGAGACTCCAAGAGCACATCGACTCCCTTGCCTCGGATGATCTGGCCCGCGTAGACGATCAGGTTTCGTCCGCTGAACGAGGGGTTGTCTTGAAACGCGGTCTGATGGGGAACAGGGGGATGGACCTCTATCCGGTCGAATGCAAAGCCGTTGCGCAGCAGCTCATCCCTCATGTAGTCGGTGGCCACGAGCATGCGGTAGAATTTCTTGTTGACCGCTATTTCGCGAAGCTTGGCGCGGTAGCCGATCCAGCGCAGGGGGAAGCCGGCGCCCCTTGCGCGCCCCAGCGAGGCCCCGCAAGGGAAGACGCAGTATGCGGACGCCGCCCGGGTGCAGATCCTCCTGCTGAAATAGTGGTACTTGTAGCTGCGCATGCAGTAGAGATCGTGGTCGTGGACCACGCGTATCACCGGGCGGCAGCATCTCTCCAGGGTTTGGAGCACATCCGGGTCGGAGAATTTGTTGAGGAAAACGACATCGGGCTGAAACTGCGTCAGCGCTTGGTCGAGCGCGTCAACGCGCGCGGGGTTTCCCATCGGCATGCGCTCGGTGAAGGCACTCCTCCACTCGGCATCCGCGCTCTCGTCGCCGCCATGCGCCAATGCGACGCAATGCCCGCGGCGGACCAGTTCCCGCGCCGTCAGCAGGATGTTCACCTCGGCGCCCCCCTGGGCGCCGATCCTCTCGTGTACGTATAGCAGTCGCATTGCCGAATGTCTTGGTGTTTCCGTTGGAGGGGACACAGGCCCCTTTACGTTGACCCTCTCGCGGGGCAATGGGAGAGGGGGTGAACACCCTAGTCGCGCCTTGCGAACACCCACCTTTGGGGGGGAACAGACCGGGTTCGAGGCACACTAAGGGCCCCTATCACAACCATTGCCGAGCACTCCGGCCTGGTCCTCAGGCCTTCGCGCGGGACAGGGGCGATGCGAACAGGCTAATGACCAAGTCCAAAAGCATTCTCCCCTTTACCTACCGAGGCGCCCTCAGTGAGCACCTGGCGCAGCCATCTAAGGCCACGCTCCGGAAGGCGTTAATATTGGGCGAGGCCGCGCTGGACGGGGGCATGGAGATCTTTGACCTCATTAGCCTCCATCATCAGGCGGTCGCCGAGGGAGTCATGCCAGCCGGATGGCCGGAGGTCCAGTCCCGCTACGCGATGGGACTTGAGGCCTTTCTCCTCACGGCCCTGACGCCGTTCAGGGCGACTCCAGACGGTCCCGTTGCCTCCAGGGACAGTCTAAGCAGGGCACGCTCCGAGCACGCGGAAGCGCTCGCCCTTCGGAACGCGCGGCTCGAGGAGGAGATCGCGGACCTCCAGAGGTCCGAGGCCGCCATGAGGGAGGGCAAGGACCATTATTTTCAGCTCTACCAGAACGCGCGGGCCATGGAGGTGAACCTGCGCGAACTGTCCGCCCAGGTGCTCTCGGCACAGGAGGACGAGCGAAAGCGCATCAGCCGCGAGCTCTATGACGAGATCGGCCAGGCCCTGATCGCGGTCAAGGTCACGATCTCTATGCTAAAGATGCGGGCCGCGTCCGACCCGGCTTTCCAGAGCAGCGTCGCCGACGCGGAGCGGCTGCTCGCGCACACCATGGAGACCGTCCACAGCTTCGCGCGAGAGCTCCGGCCGGCGATGCTCGATCACTTGGGCCTCCAGTCCGCGCTTCGTGCTCATATCCTGGTGTTCACGAAGCAAACCGGAATCAGGACGGAGCTTGTTCCGCATCCCATCTTGGCCCGACTCGACGAGAGGCGGGAGGAGGTGCTCTTCCGAGTGGCGCAGGAGGCGCTGAGCAACGTTTTCAAACATTCAGGGGCGCGCACCGCGAAGATCGAGTTCACATCCGCAGACGATGCCCTGCAAATGGAGATAGGCGACGACGGATGCGCCTTCAGCGTTGAGGAGCAGCTGGACGCCAGGGCGACCAATGGCCACATTGGGCTCATCGGCATGCGGGAGCGCGTCCGCAACGTGAACGGCAGCTTTGCGATAGAGTCGGTATCCGGGAACGGAACCCGGGTCCGGGTGAGGATTCCCCTCGACGGGCGTCCGAGCCCCGGGAGTGGCCCGGTGGCCGACGGCCAGGGTTCTGCGAGTCCACTGCCGATCTCAATTTCCAGCCTCTATGAAGAAAATATCTGTTCTCCTCGCTGACGATCATGTCGTCGTGCGTCAGGGGCTGCGGTCGCTGCTGTCGGTTGAGTCCGACATCGAGATCGTGGGCGAGGCGGGCAACGGCCGCCAAGCGGTGCAGCTTGCGCAGGAGCTGCTGCCCGAGGTTGTCGTCATGGACATCGCAATGCCGGTCCTCAACGGCCTGGAGGCAACACGCCAGATAGTTGGCGAAGGACTCCCGGTAAAGGTGCTGGTCCTCTCCTCGTACAGCGACGATGAGTTTGTCCACCAGCTCACGGAGGCCGGCGCGTCAGGCTATCTTGTCAAACACACCGCCGCGAGCGAACTGATCAAGGCCGTGAGGGAAATCGCCAAGGGCAACGCATTTTTCAGCCCGTCCATATTGAAGCGGCTGCTCGAGCTCTACAGGGAGTCCAACGTCCAGGGCAGGCTGGTCCGACGGCGAAACGAACACCTGACCAGCCGGGAGCAGGAGGTGCTCCAGATGGTGGCCGAGGGCCACGTAAACAAACAGATCGCGGCCACTCTCAACCTCAGCATCAAGACCGTCGAGAAACACCGACAACAGCTGATGGACAAGTTGGACGTTCACGACATCGCGGGCCTCACCCGATACGCGATCGCACACGGAGTCGTGGAATGCCCGGGGCGAATCAAGGGTTCGGCCGAAATCGCGGAGGAGCTCGGATCCGTCTCCCGCGTCTCAGGAGCGGGCGGGCGCCAGCTGGCGGCGCCCGCTCATCCCTAGAAAGGGGGCAAGACGCCTGGCGTCATCGGGTGCGTCCGGCGGAACCCCATATGGCGCGACCTCCGATTAGCGCGAAGCTCATGCCGCTAAGGGTCGCACCCTCCAGGCCGACGTCGCCGGCCCTCACCCTTAGCTGAACCCAGCGTCCGGCGGGCGGCAGGGCGCCCTGGGGATGCCGTCCCGCGGTTCCACCCATGCCGTAGGTGATCGCGTCGGCTCCCCAGTAGGCGCGGTGCTCCCATGAGGACCCGTCATTCCAGGACAGCATGATCTCAGCGGGGGGATTGGCGGGTTCGACGAAAACCCAGGCAAAGAGGAAACCTCCCGCGCCGACAGAGAGCGTTGCGCGGGCCCCGCTGAATCCATGCTCATGCAGGCCGCTCGAGAGGCTGGACTCGTGGGAGAGGGAGCCGGAATGGAACACGGGGCCGGAGGCTGTCCAGTTCCACCCGTCGCCCCCGCTCGACGAGACGGCGGAGCCGGCAGGCACTGCGCCGTCCATCCAGGTGACCGTGGCGCTGTCAGCCATGAATGAGTCCGCGGCGAACGCGCGCCTGCCGTCAGGCCATTCGACCTCCGCCTCGACCCACTGCCGGCCGCTGTTCTTCGGCGAGAACGTGAAGGTCGGTCCAAACGCCGGCTGCTGGTCGCGGGCCTCCCAGACGATTCGGGCAAGCCGCAGGGTTTCGCCGGGCACGCCCACGCCCAGGGTGACCGGCGTGTCGAGCGGAACCGTCGCCGCGGGCGCCGTGATGACGGCGCAGGCGTGTGTCCACGGTCGCTCCTGGGACGGCGACAGGCCCGCAAGGAATGCCGTGACGAGGAGGCCCCGGGCCTGGTTAACCGTGATGAACTCGGTGGTCGCGTTGTACGCGTCGCTCCAGCGGTCGTAGAGCGGGTAGGGTCCCGTGGCGGCGTTGTCACCGGGATAGGTGGCCGCTCCCAGCTCGGGACCGTAGCCTGCGATGTACTGGAAGTCGGACTGGATGTTCCCGATCGGAATGCCCGAGGGGGGAAGGATCCTGCGATCGTTCTGGGCGTACTGGTCGACGATCTCTCGCTGGCGCCGTGAACCCAGCCCAGTGAGAAAGGTGACGTTTACGGGGTTGCAGCCACCCTCGTAGTTCATCGCCCCGACAAGGGCGTCGATGTACGCGGGCTTTGGCTCGATGGCATACGCGACCGCCATGTCGCAGGCTTGGTCGACGGAGAAATACCAGCCGGCGTGGTTCTCAGCCTTTGCGGCTGTCGGGAACGGCGTGGCATAGGCGCTCTTCCTTGACCAGTCGAGCGCGTCATCGCCCGCGGCCACGACCTGGGCCTCGCAAAGCCTGGCGTACCGCGCGTCCAGGGCGTCCGCGGGCAGACGACCGCTTCGGGCTGCGAAGGCGTAGCTTCGAATTGCGTTTCCCCAGCCCTCGGACATGCGCCACCAGCGCCAGCGAAAGGTCGCGCGGTCCGACGGGACCGGGAACCATTCAAAGAGCCTCTGCTGGAAGCGGGTGTCGCCGGTTGCGAGGTAGAGCTCGCAGGCCGCCCAGGCAAGCTCGTCGTCGTGGGTGAAGTCGTCGCCGTAGAACGTGATCTTCTGGTAGGCACCCGCCTTGCCGTGTTTGGCGATTGCGTCCGTCAGAAAACGCCAGCCCAGCATTGCCTGCCGCAGGTAGCCCGCGGCAGCCGCGGGATAGTTCCGCCTGAATTCCGGCGACGAGGAGCACTGCGCGAGCGCGGCGACGGCGGCGGCTGTCGCCGACGTGTTCTTCGGCCAAACGACCTGGGAATCGCCGTGGTCCGGCAGGACATCGGACTCGTATTCGCGGTCCTTCGGATAGACCAGGAAATAGAAACCGCCGTCGGCGTCCTGCATCTTGGAGAGGAAATCCGCCTCCCACTTCGCCTCCTGAACGACGTCGGGAATGCCGTCACCGCTCTCGGGGATGCCCAGGTTGTCGAGCTTTCCGACGCCGGGGATCGAGTCGGCAGCGAAGACGAGGATGTGGATGAGCTCGGCGCTGTTGATCGTGTACCGGCTGTAGTCGCCGGCATCATGGTGGCCGCCGGAGACATCGACGGCGCCGCGCCTGACGAAGGGGTAGAGCTGGCTCGCCTCGCTCGTGAGCTGCGGGGCGACCTGAGGCGGGTTGTCCGGGCTGGGCGTGCCCCCGTAGCGGGCGATGGTGGCCCATGTGAAGTCGAATTGGGGGTCGGACTGCACGGGAACGAGGGCTGCGTCGCGGTGGCAGGCGTCGTGGACGAATCGCGTGAAGGGCAAGGTATTGGCTGCCCCGCAGCGCTGGCCGTAGAGGCCCAGGGCGTAGGTCCGGGCGAAGCCCATTGCAATGCCTTCGTCGATGAGGAATGGGAGCGATTCGCCCAGGCCCGGCACCCTCAGGCGGTATTCGCCGGGCTTAACGAAGTCGCTGAAGTCCGCGACGAGCACATTCTGGTACGGAGCCGGATTCGTCGTGAAGCCGATATCCCTGCGGGGAGCCAGACGGCCCACGTACACGGTCGCGCCGCGCGCGTCGACAAGCGCGAATCCCGAGGAGGCCGGAATGACCATTTCCCCCATGTCGCCCAGGTAGTAGCCGATCATTGCCTTCTTGGGCAGCGACGGTTCATAGCCCTCCTGGTTGACATGGATGACGGGGCTCGTGCGACTCGGGTCGCACGAGGCCGCGGCGACCAGTGATTCGCCTCCGGGCTCGCGAACCTCAACGATCCGGGAGGCCTCCCTGAGGTCGATGGCGGTGCTGACCCGGATGAACCACACGGTCGCGATCCGGAGGTCGCGGCGGGACAGGGGCGCGTACGAAACCCTGCGCCTTGCTCCGACTGCCGCCACCTTGACAGGGCGTCCTGCCACGGTCACTTGGAAGATCGGCCGGGCCGGCTGCCCGGCCGCCGCCGCGGAAATTTGTGTGAATTCGAGGAGTGTGGGCGAAAGGATGCGCAGCGAGCAGTCCCCGACCGCCTGCAGCGCAAGGGATTGGGTGTCCACATCCGTTCGAGACTGTCCGCAGAGCAGGGCGGCGGATGGCAGGGTCCAAAACATCCACCGGACGAATAATCGGCGATTCGGCACGCGCCTTATCGTACAGCAAGGGATTACGCACGGGCCATGGGGTGCTCACCCCTCATGGCCCCCGAGAGGGCTCTGCGGGACCGCTCGACCGGCCCGATGACTTGCTGGAAAGGGATACGGTCCGGTAGGTGCAGTGTCGCCGGGACGCGAAAGAATGCGCATCTCGGAACCGTATGTTTAGGAGAGTGGAATCCGCTCGCCCGGAGATGATCACGGGCTTGCGGAGGACCTGCCGATCGCGTCCCAGGTGGCGGCTCCATTATAGAGCGAGAACGACATGCCGCTCACGGAGGACCCTTCCAACCCGACCGCGCTTGCGGGAACCGAGAGCTTCACCCATTGGCCGGCCGAGGGGAGCGGACCGGCGTAATAGCGGCCGGCTGTCCCATTGGTCCCGTCGGTGATGGTATTGGCGCCCCAGTACGCGCGGTGCTCCCATGACGAGCTATCATTCCAAGCCAGCATGATCTCGGAGGGCGGATTGACGCTGTCGAGGTAGATCCAGGCAAACAGCGTGTCGCCGGCATTGACCTGCATGGTTCCTGTGGCGCCCGTGAACCAGAGGTCGTGCAGTCCGGAGGCCACGGTGGTCTGCACCGCGAGGGCCCCGGACTCAGGCGTAGGGTTGCTCGACACCCAGTTCCAGCTGTCGCCGCCGTCAGCCCCCGCTGTGGAGCCTGCGGGCAACGAATCGTCGACCCAGACCTGCACCGGGCTATTCGCCTGGAAGTCGTTCTCGGCGAACGCGCGCCGTCCGTCCGGCCACTCGACCTCGGCCTCCGCCCACTGGTCGCCGTCGTTCACAGGCGTGAACGTGTAGGTGGAGCCGAAGGCGGGCTGTTGGTCGCGGCCCTCCCAGACAATCCGGGCGCCGGTAAGGTCGAGGCCGGGCACGCTCAGGGTGAGCGTCACCGGGGCGTTCAGCGGGGCGACCGTGGCCGGCACGGAAATCGTGGCGGCGGGCGCCGTCCACGCGCCGGTCGAGCTCGACGTGAGAGTTGCGAGAAACGCCGTGGCCATGAAGCTGCGCGCCTGGTTCACCGTGATGAATTCCTGCGTCACGTTGTAGGCGTCGCTCCAGCGGTCATAGTAGGGGTACGGGTTCGCGGAGCCGCCGTCGGTGGGATACGAGAGCTCCGACAACTCGGCTCCGTAGCTGGGCAGGTACTCGAATCCGGCCGTGACCTGGCCGAGGGGAATGCCGGTGGGGGGCAGGACCCTGCGGGAATTCACGGCGAACTGGCTGACGACGTTGCGCTGCCGCTTGAGGCCGAGCCCGGTGAGGTAAGCGACATTGACCGGATTGCTGCCGCCCTCGAAGTTCATGGCGCTCACAAGCGCGCTGATGTACGCGGGCTTGGGACTGATCTGGTAGGCGACCGCCATGTCGGAAGCCTGGTCGAGCGAGAAGTACCACCCGCCTCCCAGGACGGCCTTCGTGGCCGGCGGGAAAGGGGTCCCGTAGGCGCTGTCCTGGGACCACGTCACATCATCGTCGGCCGAGGCAACGACCTGACCCTCGCAGGCCGCGAGGTAGCCGGGGTCAAGCGCGCTCAGGGGCAGGCGCCCGCTCCTCGCCGCGAACGCATACGTGCGAATCGCGTTGCCCCAGCCCTCGGACATGCGCCACCAGCCCCAGCGGAAAGTGGACGAATCGGCGGGATTGGGGAACCACTGGAAGAGCTGGGTCTGGTACTGGGTGTTTCCCGTGGCGACGTACATGGCGGCGGCGGCCCAGGCGAGTTCGTCGTCGTGGGTCCAGTCGTCGCTGTAGAAGGTGATCTTCTGGTAGGCGCCGGCCTTGCCGTACTTTGCGATCGCGTTCATTAGGAACTGCCAGCCGAGCTGTGCCTTCTGCAGGTACTGCGCGGCCGCCTGCGGGTAAAACTTGAGCATCGCCGGCGAGGAGGCGGCCTCTGCAAGCGCGGCAACGGCGGCGGCGGTGACCGAGGTGTTCTTCGGCCAGACGACCTGCGGATCGCCGTTCTGGGGCAGGACGTTCGACTCGTACTCCCGGTTCTTGGGGTACACGAGGAAGTAAAAGCCGCCGTCGGCGTCCTGCATCTTCGAGAGGAAGTCGGCCTCCCACTTCGCCTCCTGCAGCACGTCGGGAATGCCGTCTCCGCTCTCGGGAATGCCGAGGTTGTCCATGGCCGCCACACCGGGAATCGAGTCCACGCTGAAGACCAGGTAGTGCACCAGCTCGGCGCTGTTCTCCGTGTACTTGCTGTAGTCGCCGGCGTCCCAGTGGCCGCCGGAAACGTCGACCGTCCCCGTGTTGACGAACGGATAGAGCGAGTTGGCCTCGCTTGTGAGGAGCGGCGCCGCCTGCGGAGGGTTGTTGCTGTTCACCGTGCTCGCGTACCCCGCGATGCACGTCCAGGTGAATGAAAATTGCGGGTCGGAGTCGTTGGCCGGGATCTGGGAGGGGGCCGTGTGGTCCGCAGCGTGCGCAAACCGCGTGTAGGGAAGGCCCTCGGCCGTCCCGCTGCGCTGGCCGTACATGCCAAGGGCATAGGTTCGGGCCCACGCCATCGCGATTCCGTCGTTGATCAGGAACGGCAGGGAGGTGCCCATGCCCTCGACTTGGATCTGGTATTCGCCGGGCGTGGTAAGGCTGCTGAAGTCGGCGACGTACACCTGCTGATAGGGGAGGGGGGTCGTCTCATAGCCGACGTCCTGGCCAAGGGTGAGCACCCCCTGGAAAACGACCGCGTTGGTGTTCACGTCGATGACGTCGAAGCCGGCTGCCGTCACGGGCATTTCCCCCATGTCGCCAAGATAATAGCCTATCGTGGCCTTTTTGGGGAACGAAGGGACGTAACCCTCCTGGTTCACGTGGATGGCCGGGCTGTAGCGCAGGGGATCCGCGGTGAGCGTGAAAGGGACGGTCGCCGGCCAGATCGTCCCGTCCGGGTTCGTGACCGTGACGGACTGGCCGTCTGCGACGGGCTGTGCGAGCTGCAGGTAAAGCGCGTTGTCGATCCTCAGGTCGTAGGTGTTCAGCGGGGCGTAGAAGACGCGGCGCCTGAACCCGACGGATGTGACGGCTACCGTCTGGCCGCCCACGGTCACGGTGAACTCGCTCGCCGCCGGGGCCACGAACTGGCCACTTGCGTTGACGAGATTCCAGCTGGTAACCAACACGGGATCCGGCTGCTTCGTGTTGATCTGCCGCAGCTCAAGCAACGTCGGCGTGAGCACCCGCAGCGCGTTGTCGCCCACGGGTGACGGGATCAGATTCGTATCGTCCATTTCGTTGCCTGCGGGCGCGGTGCCCGTGGCGCCCGTGGGAACCGTGGGCGCGACCGGTGCGGTCGATGTGGGCGGGGGTGTCGGCGAGGCGGGGGGAGCCGGTGCGGTGGTGCTGGCGACGATCGCGATCGTTGCGGCACTGGCGGCGCCGACCGCGTAGGAGGGGTCCGCTGAAAGCGCGAAGGTGACCGTTTCCGGGTTGGCCCCCGTGGAATTGGCCCTCGCCGTGATCGCCAGCGTCGTCGACGCAGCGCCGGCGGGTATCGTCACCGCGACGGGCATGTCCCCCTGCGGAAGGCGGTAGTAGTCGGTCCACTTTGCCGCGGTGCCGCCCAGCGTGAAGTTGACCGTGAGGTCGCTCGTGGTGACCCCAGTGCAGGTGAACGTGAGGAGCCCCGTGGCCGAGCCGTCGAGGGCTGCATTCGGAACGGTGGCGACAACGGTGACGGTAGGGAGGGCGGGGGCGGCTGCCCCTATCGTTATCGTGGCGGTATTCGGATCCCCAACCGTATACGAGGGGTCCGCCGAGAGCGTGAAGACGGCGGTCTCGGGGTTGGCCCCCGTGGAGTTGGCCCTCGCCGTGATTGCCAGCGTGGCCGACGTGGCGCCGGCGGGTATCGTCACCGCGACAGGCATGTCCCCCTGGGGAAGGCGGTAGTAGTCGGTCCACTTTGCCGCGGTGCCGCCCAGGGAGAAATTGACGGTAAGGTCGCTCGCGGTCGCCTCGTTGAGGGAGAACGTGAGCAGCCCGGTCGACGAGCCGTCTATGGCGGCGACCGGCGCGGTGGCGACGACGGAGACCGAGGGAAGTGTGGTCGCTCCGGCGGCCATGGTGGGGAAAGCGGCCGTTAAGGCGGCTGCGAGGCAGTAAAGGGACAGTGCGGCGTGTCCCGCGGCTTTGAGTTGGCTCATCAGACCCGCCAGCATACCGGGTCGCTGCGAGGCCTTGTAGCCGTGTCCGTCTGGTTATGTTGTCAGATTGAGGGAACGACCTTTGTAGGAAGACATGGAAATCCCCTGTCAGATTTTGTCTGACACGGTGGGACCCCTTGGGCTGGCGCGCAGGGACGGCGGCGCCGCGCGGCGGGCGCTACTGGGCGATGTTCACCCCGGCGGAAACCGGAGTCGCCTTGTCGGTGATCGCGTACGCGCCCTCGTTCACCCCGACCGTGCGGGCGAAGGTGTCGAGAATGAGGTTCACGTAGCGCACGAGCACGCGGTTGGGAGAATATGGGACGTAGACGATGTCACCGGCCTCGAGCCTCACGTCCGGAGCGCGGCCGTGGAGAACCTGATCCACCGCCACGACCGCAATTTGCGGATGGGCGAGAGAGCCCCGCAGGATCGCCACGTTCTGGAGATATGCCTCCGGTTCGGCGCCCCCGGCCAGCGCGATGGCCTGCACCAGGGTCAGCGCCCCCGCCATCCTTACCGAACGCGGCTGCACGACCGCACCCACGACATGAACCTGTGCGCTGTGCAACGATGGCATGAAGACGAAGTCTCCGGGCTGGAGATAGACGTTCTGGGAGAGATCGCCTTCGTGCAGCAGCCGCTCGAAGTCGACTGGCACGAGATGGCCGTTGCGTATGAGAAAGGTCCGGGAGAGATCCGCGGACTCGGACGGCGTTCCGCCAAATGGGTTGCTCACGGCCAGACCGCCGGCCTGGGCCACGGCGTCAAGAAGGGTCGTGGGACGGCCGAGCGAGTAGACTCCCGGGCTGCTCAGGCGGCCCATGAGCCAGACCTGCTGGCTCGCGACCGATTGAAGGACGAGCATGACAGACGGCTTGCCCCGGACGAATTTTCCCAATGCGTCGGCGACGAGGCCCCGGGCCTCGGGCAGCGTCAGGCCCCACACGTCGAGGCCGGGCAGGATGTAATAGTAGATCTTGCCGTCCGGACCGACGGTGGCCGGCGCGAGCGTGGAGGTGTCGCCCATCACCTCGATCTCCAGCTGGTCGCCCGGGCCCAGGCGAAAGTCCGTCTCCGGCGGCTGGAGCAATGCCGGTTCGAGCGCGGGCGCCGGCGGAGCGCTCATTGCGGCCATCTCGGGCGGAGGAATGCCCTCCGTGGCGACCGGCAGGGGAACCGTGTCGCAGCCCGACAGGAGGAGCAGTCCTGCCGCCAGGGCGGGGACGAGCAATGACCGAGGGGAAGGTGTCACGGTTCCTAGTTGGTGTGCGGGGCCGCGTAGAGGCGAGGGCCCACGTTGAGTCCGGTCCAGGTGATGACGGCCGACTCCACAAACGCCGAGGCGGCGCGGTCAAGGAGCTCCTCGCCAAGGATCCACGGCCGGTTCGCGACGTAGACAAGGTCTCCTGGCTCCAGCGCAAGGTTTGGAGCCTTTCCAGAGAGCGCATTGGCAATGTCGACCGTGAAGGTCACGGGGTGGTCGAGGGATCCGCGCACGACCAGCACGTGCGCCTTCCATGCGGTCTCGGTGAAACCGCCACGCGTGGCGATTGCCGAGAGCGTGCTCACGTCCGGGTCATAGGCCACCGGTCCCGGTGAACCCACCTCGCCGAGGACAAAGATCTGTCCCGAGGAAACAGCCGGGAAATAAAGGTAGTCGTCCGGCTCCAACGCAACGTTTTGGGAAAGGTCGCCGTGCATGAACAGGCGCTCGAAATCGACGGGCACGCGTTGGCCGCCCCGCGACAGGAAGCTGTGCGAGAAGTCGGCCGCCTCAATGGTGTCGCCGCGGGAGATTCCGGTCTCGAAGCCTCTTGCGCGCGCGACGGCCTCGATGACTGTTGTCGGGTGGTCCAGGGGAAAGACACCCTTCTGCATGACCGTGCCGAGAATATAGTACCTTTTGCTGCCGTACGAGACGGGGATGACGTAGGCCTGCGGCGCGCGGCGAAATTTGCCGAGCTCGTCGTTGATGCGGTCCCGGAGCTCGTCAATGGTCAGGCCCGCTGCGAGGACGTTCTCCGCCTCGAGGTAGGAGACCCGGCCGTCGGCCCCGATCGTCACGCTGTCGCGCGTCGACTCGGGCGAGCCGTATAGGTGAAAGCTCAGGACGTCGCCGGGCCCTAGGGTGAGGTGCCTCTGCCAGGCGGCCCGCTGCGCCGGATCGACAACGGAGAACGCAGCCGGGTCCTCCGGCGCCGCGCTGGCCCTTGTCGGCGCGAGGCAAAGGCCGGATAAAAGCAGGAGCGCGCTGCCGCCGATCCAGCGGCTGTACTGACTGCGAATCGGCGCCGCATATTCGCGGTTGAATACGGCCCCTACGAGGTTGCAGTTTGCATGGCGCAGGGTCGCCAGCTCGACGAGCGTCTCCTCCGAGTCGGACTTGTTGCAGTCGACCAGCCAGAGGAGGTTGGGGATATTCTCGGCAAGCAGCACAGTCTCAGCCTCCGAGGCCGGCGGCAGCTCCACGAAGATGACGACATGGTCGACCGCGCGCCAGGCCTCGAGGGCCAGCCGCCACTGTTTGCGGCGCTCCAGGTTCCATATCCAGCCGGGAAGGAAAATGCTGACTGCCGGTGGGCAGTCGGAGCGGGTCAACTGATCGACGGTATCCCCTGGCCTGGATAGGTCGTTTGAAGACGATGCCCACTTCTGGGAGTCCGGCGGCGGGATTCCTCCCTCTCGGAGTGCCGGCGCCGCGGGGATTTCATCGGACGGACGCGAGGTGATCGTCAGAACGCGGAAGCCGCAGCTGCTTGCCGCGCGGGAAAGGAGGCCAATCCATGTTGAGCGCCCGTCGCCTCGATGGGCCGACGTGATGCCGCAGACCATCCCCTGGCTGGTCGGGGAACGCAGCTTGCCCTGGAGCGCGGTCCACGCGCGGAAAGCCCATTGGTCACGGTTTGCGGCCGACATCCGTCCCAAGTCACCCAGTGTGGCGAGGAGGGGCAGCCCGGTCACCCGCCGCACGTCGGCGCGAGTCCGAATGCGGTTGTTCAGGAATTCCGCGAAGACGACCTGGGCCGCGGAGCCGAAGAGTCCGAGCATCGCCCCCAGGCAGGCGAAGACCGCGGTCTCAAGCCGATGCCTGTGCAGCTGGGTCGGGTTGGCCTCGGCGGAAAGAAGCACGCGAAAGTAGCCCGGGGGGTTTTCGCGGAACGGCTGGAGCGCCCACTGACGCGCCTGAAGAATCGCTCGGGTGCTCTCCAGCGTGCGAAGGCGCTCGCCCACCGCTGCCTCCTCGGGCGTGATCCTTCCGTAAAGAAGTGGCAGGATCGCCGGCGGCAACGCGATGTGAGGGCCGGCGGCCGCGGCGCCCGCGGCCGACGAGACCTCCTGGCGTTGCTCCTCCAGCAGTGCCGCCAGCCTCGCGCGCTGCTCTCGGACGAGCGGATGGGCGTCGGTGTAGCGCGCGAGCAGGTCGTCCAATTGCTCCTGTGCAGCCTTGATGCGCTGCGGAAGGTCGCTCGCGGCGGCGCTGTCGGAACCCCCGGAAAGGGCGGCAACGGCGGCGTCGCTGTTTGCGGGAATCTCCTTGCGCGTGGCTGTGATCTCTTGCTCCAGCTGCGCGAGCTGACGGGCAAGGTTGTCTCCGGCCTCGGTTGCCTCCTGGCGCTGCAGGTTCTGGGTGTAGGCGATGGCCGCGGCGCAGAAACGTTCGACGGTATCGACGGACTCGTCCCGCGAGCTTCCGGTCGCCGCGACGGTCACAACGTCGTTATTCCGGTCAAGCGTGATCTGCAGGCGCTCCGCAAGCATCCGCGCGGAGACGGGCGGATTCAAATGGGATCCTACGTCCTCGAGTATGCCGGGCGACTGCAGGATGACCACAAGGCTCGGCGTGCCCAGGTCCCTGGGGCGGTACGTGTCGTCGACTGTGGACGGCTCATAGTGGATCAACTGCGCGGTTGACGTGTAGGTGCGTCCCCAAAACACCCGTGCGACGAGGGCGCCAGCGACCGCCATGGCCAGCGTCCAGAAGGCGATCCAGAGCCAGCGGCGCCGCCAGATATCAAGAATCGCCCATGCGTCAAAGGGAGCGGGCGGTGGTTGCGTGCCGTTTTTCAGGTTCATTGGTTCGTTCGATCGTCTGAGGTCGCGAAGCTCCCTTGGACGCCTATTCTGCCAAAGAGCTCCTTTGTTGGGATTGGGGTCATTCCCTACTTTTTATCGGACTCCGAGCCCATGTCCCGCGGGCGGCTCTCCACGAGCTGGTTTTGAAACGCGTAATGGACGAGCTCCGAATTGTTGGACATGTTCATCTTCTCAAGCAGCCGCGCCCGGTAGGTGCTCACCGTCTTCACGCTCAGCGACAGTTCGCGCGCAATGGCGCTGACGGGCTTGCCCGAGGCGATCATCCTTAGAATCAGGAATTCCCGGTCGGAGAGATTCTCGTGTGGGGCGGCAAGAACGTCGTGCACGATGAGCGACGCAAGCTTCTCGGCGAGCGCAATGCTGACATAGCGGCCGCCGGCGACTGCCTTGTTCACGGCGCCCACAAGTTCGTCGGCCGCGGTCTCCTTGGTCATGTACCCGGAAGCCCCGGCCTTCAGCAGGCGCACTGCAAACTGGTCCTCCGGGTGCATGCTCAGGATCAGGACCGGCAGCTTGGGCCGCGCCCGCTTGATCTCCTTCAGGACATCGAGGCCGCTGCGTCCCGGCATCGTCAGGTCAAGGATGACGATGTCCCAAGGGTCCTTCCACACGCGCTCAAGCGCCTCCTGGGAGTTGGCCGCTTCTCCGATGAATGCGCGCTTGAAGGCCTCGGCCAGGATCTGCCGGAGGCCACGGCGCACGACTGCATGGTCGTCGGCGATGAGAATCCTCATGGCGGTGGGTTCACCCCGGTCACGGCCTTGGGCATCGGGACGCGCATGGTGACCGTTGTTCCGCGGCCCGGGACGCCGAAGAGGAAGACCTGCCCTCCCACCTGGGCCACGCGCTCCCTCATTCCGATGAGCCCGATCGAGCGGGGGTGGATGATCTCTTTTTCCAGGATGCCCCGGCCGTTGTCGCGAACGGTCAGGACCAGCTCATGGTCGACCTGTGAAAGGCGGACCGAGACACGGGTCGCGTTCGCGTGACGGATGATGTTCGTGAGCGTCTCCTGAAAGATCCGAAAGCACGTGGTGCTAAATTCCCTGTCCCAGATGGCCTCCTTGACCTCAATCATCACCTCGCACGGGATTCCCGTGCTCTCCTGGAAGTCCATCGCCTGCCACTCGATCGCCGCGGCGAGGCCGAGGTTGTCCAGCACGCCTGGCCGCATTGCGGTCGCGATCCGCCTGACGATCTGGATCGTGTTGTCGACGTCGGCTGACATTGACTTGATCTTGCGCTGGAGGGCGCGGTCGCCGCCGACCTTGCCGGAGAGCCATGACAGATCGATCTTCAGTCCCGTCAGCGACTGCCCGAGCTCGTCGTGGACTTCCCGCGCGATCCGGGACCTCTCCTCCTCGCGCACAAACTGGAGATGGCCGGTTAGGGCCCTGAGCTGGTCGTGGGACCGCACGAGCTTCTCCTGCGCCTTCCGGTTCTCGTGCCTTTGCTGCACCTCCCGCAGCGCCCGGTTTACGGCGGGCGCAAGGCGAGAAAGGCGGGTCTTCAGGACGTAGTCGGTTGCGCCCTTCTTTAGCATCTCGATCACAACCTCCTCGCCAAAAACTCCCGTGACGAAAATGAAGGGCACATCGGGCGAGAGCTGCTTGGCGACCTCAAGTGCAGTGCCGCCGTCAAAGGTCGGCAGCCAGTAGTCTGACAGTATTATGTCGGGCGGCCCGCCGCTGAGCTCTGCCCCGAATTGTTCGATTGAGTCGACCGTGACCATCGAGATGTTCAACCCGGAACGGACCAGGGTCTGCTGGATCAGCTCGGAGTCGGGTTCGCTGTCCTCCAGCAGGACGATCCGGACCACATCGGTCGCCGCCTTAAGGCCGCTCGCCGGGAGGCCCTGCTCCTTCGTGACGACATGGGCGTCCAATACTGCGCCGCCGGGGACCTCGGGAGGAGTGATCTTGTCCGTCTTCATGCGCGCTCCGAGCGGAATTCAGGCGTCGTGCCGTCGTTGGGGAGGGAGAAATAGAATATCGCCCCACCGTCCGGCACGGCCTCGGACCACATGCGGCCGCCGTGGCGCTGAATGATCCGCTTGACGTGGGCAAGTCCGACGGCGCCGCCCTCCGCAGCGGGCGAGGACTTCCGATGCTGAAATGAGGCGAACATCCTTTCGCGATGCTTGAGGTCAACACCGGTGCCATTGTCGCGGACGAAGAAGATCACCTCATGGTTGCCGTCCCGCACGCCAACCTGGATTCGCGCGACCTCGCGGGTGCGGGTGAAGATCAGGGCGTTGGCAACGAGGCTCCTGATCACCTGATGGATCAGAGTAGGATCGGCCTGGACCGATGGCAGGCTGCCAATGAGCCAGATTACCCTGCGGTCGCCCTTCGTGGCATCCAGATCTTGCACCACGCTGTCCACAACTGCCTTGAGATTCACCTCCAGGCGCTGAATCCCGGAGCGGCTCATGCGGGAAATCGCTAGGATCTCGTCGAGCATCTGCGTTGCGTTTTCTGTCGAGCTCTTGATCAGGTCCAGGTAGTGCCTGCCCTTTTCATCCAGGTTCTCGGAGAAATGCGTGATGAGCAGGTCCGTGAATCCACCGATGATGGTGAGCGGCGAGCGCAGGTCATGCGAGACCGTCTGGGCGAGCTCGTCCATCTCGGCATGGGCGGCGTCCAGCTCGATTGCATGGTGCTCCGTCTGCCTCGCAAGCAGGGCGTTCATGCGGAGAAGCTCGTTGTCCTGCGCATGTTTCCCGGGAGCGGGAGCCTCAACGTGCTGTGTCATAGCGGGACGGGTTTGGACGCGCCTGTCCCCGAGGGTGGAACCCATTCCCCGCTCTCGGAGTCGGCGAGCGGGCCGGAATGCGAGGCCGCCAACGGATCCGGCTCCCGGTGCCGAGACGCCATCCCTGGTCGCAGGGCGCGGGTGGCGGCCCGCGCATATGCGCCGAGGGTGGCCGCCGCCGTCACCCGCCAGTCGAAATCAAGCGCCCTGGAAATGCCGGCGGACCTCAGAGATCCACGCCATGCGCCGTCGGCGGCCGCGCGGGTCAGCTGCGCCTGGATCTGGCCGACGTCGCGGGGTTCCAGGCGGCCGGCCGCCGCGCCAACGGTTTCCCCCAGCGCGCCCTCCATCGATGAGAGAACCGGGCAGCCGCAGGCCATGGCCTCGACTGCCGGCAGCCCAAATCCCTCGTGGAACGACGGGAACACAAGGACATCGGCGGCGCGGTACCAGTCGGGAAGATCGGCTGCGGGCACAAAGCCGAGGAGGTCGATGTCCCGGGCGAAGGGAGAGGCGCGCACATGGCCGCGGATCACAGCCGCGCCGTGCCAGTCTGCGCCGGCAAGTACGAGGCGCCAGGGCGATCCGGTTGCGGACTTGAAGCGGTTGAAGGCCTCAATTAGCCCGGCGTGGTTTTTTGCCGGGTGCTCAAGGCGCGCCACATAAAGGAAGAAGGGACCGGCAATGCCCCGGGGGGCGCAGACCGCGCCGAGCGCGCGGGCCTTGGATCCCGGGCTGAACCGCACATGGTCGACACCGTTGGGAATGACGCTGATTCGCTCGGTCGGCACCCCGAAAAACGCCTCGACGTCCCGGGCGGTCGCCGTGCTGACGGCGACAATCTCGTCCTGGCGCCGCGCGAGGCGCCGGGCGACCACGCGCCCGTAGAACATCCGCGCCATGTCATATTTGCCAGGGAGGCGAAAGGGAGCGAGGTCGTGGATCGTTGACACAAGCGCGCACGGCTTGGGCCAGAGCATCCTCCTGTAGCTTGGCACGTGGACGACGTCTATGCCGCCGCGACGCGCGAGGCCGGGCAGCGTCAATTGATGCCAGAGAATATCCCTCATCGGGGGCCGATGTCGCTCCGAGACGGGCTCGATCCTCATCGGGCCGGCGGCAAAATTGAACAGAGGCAGATCCTCCTCGAGGACGAAGAGCGTGAACTCGTGGCGCGCGGCGGTCGGGACGAGGGCGCGCACCAGCGAGAGCACGTACTGGCCGACCCCGGAGCGGCCGCGTTGCATGACCGAGGTCGAAAGGGCGATTCTCACAGGAGGCCCTTGATTCGGTTTTTTGCGCCGGGGGGCGGACGCATCATGCGCTGCGCCATGATTGCGGGCGCGAACCAGACCAGATCGTCGGCGTACCGCCTTGCCAGCCTCCCGGGCTCCTGGAGGAGCCTGAAGATCCACTCGGCGCCGCTTCGCCGCATCCACAACGGCGCGCGCGCCATCCTGCCCGCCAGAAAATCTATGGTGCCCCCCGCGCCAATCATGACGGGAACCTCCAACGAGGTGTAATTCCTCGATATCCACTTTTCCTGCTTTGGGCACCCGAAGCAGACGAGCACGATGTCCGGCATTGCCGCGCGCACATGCTCTGCGATTGCGGCATTGTTCATGTCGTCGAGCTCGCGGAACGGCGGCGAGTAATGGGCGACTGGCGGAAGCGACGGGTGCTCCGCTCCGATGCGAAGGGCCGCCTCGGCCGCCACACCAGGGCCGGCGCCGAGCAGGAAAATGCGCCAGCCCCGTTCGGCCGCCTTCCTGAGCAGGGAAGGAATCAGGTCGGACCCGGCCACGCGGCAGGGGAGGGGATCGCCGAGCACGCGCGAGGCCCACACGAGGGGTTTGCCGTCGCAGAGGACAAGGTCCGCCTTTCCGAGGATGCGGTGCAACTCGGAGTCGCGCCGGGCCTTCACGAGGAAATCTACATTCGGGGTGACGACGTAGTGGGCGCCGCCCTCCGTTATCATCGAACCGATGCGCTCGACGGCTCCGTCGAGGGTCACTCGGTCGAATGGAACGCCGAGAATATCGACGGGCCACTGCGCGTCCGCGGGGCACGCGGGCGTTTGGGCATGGTTTTGCACCCCCGCTTAGACACCATTTGCCAGGGAACCGGCGCTGGGGTCACTGCCCCATTTGTCAGCGAATGTCGGCGTCCACGCCCTCGAACCCCTGGGGTGGACACCCCCTTCCGCGAAAGCCTGTGGGAGGCTATTTTGGCGCGCATCCATGACCCTCCTGCGATTCCTGGTCCGCTATTCGCCGGCGACTGTCGTATGGACATCGATCGCCGCGCTCTTCAGCGGCGCCTGCAGCGCCGGCCTGATTGCGCTCATCAACCTGGCTCTTAATCGCCACGGCAGCCCGGGGACTGCGCTGGTCGCCGCCTTCTGCGCATTGGGACTGTGCCGGATCCTCACGAATGCCGTCGCACAGGGGACCCTGGCGCGCTTCTCCCAGGATACCACCGCTCGCCTGCGGGTGGACCTGGTGGCCAAGATTCTCTCCGTGCCGCTGCGCCAGATCGAGGAGCTTGGGGCACCGAAGCTCATGGCTGTCCTCACCGAGGATATCCTGGAGATAACGCAGGCGACGCTCAGCATCCCGATCTTCGCCGTTAACTTCGCGGTGCTGCTCGGCGGCGCGGTGTACCTCGCGTACCTCTCATTTCCCGTATTTCTCGGGATGCTGGTCTTCGGAATGGTCGGCGCCGTCACCTACCGAATGCTCATCCGGAGCGGCTTCGGACACCTGAGCGCCGCTCGCGACGGCCAGGACCGGCTCTTCAAGCACTTTCACTCGCTTACGGAGGGCATCAAGGAGCTCAAGCTCCACCGGGCGCGCCGCGAGTCGTATTTGAAGGACGACGTCGCCGGGGCCGCGGCCCTTTGCCAAAAGCACAACGTCGCGGCCGAATGGCGCTTCATCGTGGCCCAGAACTGGAACCAGATGCTGTTTCTCGCGCTCATCGGCTTGATCCTGTTCCTCCTTCCCCGGATGGAGACCGTCAGTCCGCAGGCGATGACCGGCTACATCATAGCCACGCTGTACCTGATGGGGCCGCTCGCCGGGCTGCTCGGCAGCCTCTCCGTGTTCAGCCGCGCCAACGTCTCGCTGCGAAAGGTCGAGCAGCTCGGTCTTGCGCTCTCGGTGCACCCCGCTGAGACCGCAGCCGGCGCACAGCGTCCGTTCGAAACGGAGCCGTTCGAGTCGCTGGAGCTTGTCGGGGTGAAGCACCACTATCACCGGGAGCGGGAGGACGACAATTTCTTGCTCGGGCCGATCGATCTCACGCTCAGGCCGGGAGAGCTCGTGTTTCTCGTCGGAGGAAATGGCAGCGGGAAGTCCACATTGGCAAAGGTGCTCACCGGCCTCTATCCCCCCGCGGAGGGCGAGATCCGGCTGAACGGGCGCGCGGTCGTCGACCTAAACCGGGACGACTACCGCGAGTGCTTTTCCACGGTTTTCTCGGATTATTTCCTCTTTGAGCGGATCGTCGGCGCGGGCGGGGAGGACGCCGACAGCCGCGCGCGGGACTATCTCGAGCGCCTCCACCTCAACCACAAGGTCTCGATCAAGGACGGAGTTTTTTCCACAACGCAACTCTCACAGGGCCAGCGGAAGCGCCTGGCGCTCCTGTGCGCCTACATCGAGGACCGGCCGTTCTACCTCTTCGACGAATGGGCGTCGGACCAGGACCCTCTCTTCAAGGAGGTGTTCTACACCCGGCTTCTCCCGGAGCTCCGCCTGCAAAACAAGGCTGTGCTCGTGATCACGCACGACGACCGCTACTTCTGCTGCGCCGACCGCCTGGTGAAGCTGGACTACGGGAAAATCACCGGCGGGCAGGTTGAGCAGCCGTCATTCGCCAGCGCGCGGTAGGGCACGATGTCCAGGAAGGGTAGGTTTGTACCCCAGAAACAGGTGCGTGGTCGTCGCATCTAAGCAGCAAATCCATGGCACCTGCTTTGACCGGAAATGAGCTGAAATCGCGCCGCGCCGCCAAGAGTGCTTGGCTCGCGTCGTGCCTTGGCCGAGTCATTGCCGCGGCCGCCGCGGCGCATGTTCTTGCGCCCGACGCGATGGCGGAAGTTTACGGGTTCTCACCGCTTGCGGGAAACCCGGCAGTCCTCGACCACACGGACGGGACGGGGACCAGCGCCCGCTTCTTCAATCCCTCATCGGTCGCCCTGGACAGCGCCGGCAATATCTACGTTGCGGACGGCGGCGACCACACGATCCGGAAGGTGACGTCGGGAGGAGTGGTTACGACGCTCGCCGGCAGCTCTGGGCAGCCGGGAAGCAACGACGGCTCTGGTTCAGGCGCCCTCTTCCTGTATCCTTACGCCGTAGCCGTCGATGCCTCGGGCAACGTCTATGTGGCGGACAGCGGCAACAACAACATCCGAAAGGTGACGGCGGCGGGGAGCGTGAGCACGCTGGCCGGAGCCGTTGGATTCGCCGGAAGCACGGACGGAAACGGCACGGCCGCGCTCTTCAACATGCCGCAGGGGATCGCGGTGGACGCGGCGGGAAACGTCTACGTGGCCGACACAAACAACAGCACGATTCGAAAGGTGGCCTCGACGGGCGTCGTCTCCACTCTTGCGGGCGCCCCGGGGCAGACGGGCGGCTCCGACGGGACGGGTTCCTCGGCGCGCTTCTACAACCCCTTTGGCCTCGCGGTGGACGCGGCGGGAAATGTCTACGTGGCGGATTATGACAACGACACGGTCCGCAAGGTCACCCCGGCGGGCGTCGTCTCGACCTTGGCGGGAAGCGCGGGCGTCTCCGGCAGCGCCAACGGCCAGGGCGGCGCCGCGCTGCTCAATCATCCGGAGGCCGTGGCCGTGGACGGCTCCGGCACCGTTTACGTCATCGACACTTCCAACCAAACCGTGCGCGAAATCAGCGCCGGCGGCAGCGTGACGACGCTCGCCGGGACGACCGGCGTCGGCGGGAACGCCAACGGAGCGGGGCCCGCAGCAAGCTTCTTCTATCCCGGCGGCATTGCTTCGACGGGCGCTGGTGTCCTCTACATCGCCGACACGGGAAACCACTCGATTCGGGCGATGACCTCCCCGGGTGTCGTGAGCACGCTGGCCGGGAGCGCAGGGCAGAAGGGGGACGCCGATGGAACCGGGAGCCAGGCGACCTTCGAGTACCCCTATGGGGCCTCGGTCGACGGATCCGGGAACCTTTATGTCGCGGACAGCGGCAACAATTCGGTGCGGAAGGTGACGACGGGGGGCTCCGTGACGACCCTCGCGGGCTCAGGGGGTCTTCCCGCCGGCAGTTCAGACGGCTCGGGCGGCGCGGCGCGCTTCAGCAATCCCGCAGGCACGGCGGCGGACGGCAGCGGCAACGTTTATGTCGCCGATGCCGGAAACTCAACCATTCGCAAGATTGCGCCGGGAGGAGTCGTAACGACCCTCGCGGGTGTCGCCGGAGCCACCGGCACCTCAGACGGCACCGGATCGGCGGCGCGGTTCAACGCCCCCGCGGGGATCGCGGTGGACAGTGCGGGAAACATCTACGTCGCAGACACGAACAACGACACGATCCGCAAGATCAGCCCCGGCGGAACGGTCACGACGCTGGCGGGCGTCGGTGGCCAGACGGGATCCAGCGACGGACCGGGAGGCTCCGCCAGGTTCGACAGCCCCCATGCCGTGGCGGTGGACGGCTCGGGAAACGTCTATGTGGCTGACTTCTTCAACTCGACGATCCGCGAGATCAGCCCGTCCGGCACGGTGAGCACGATCGCCGGCTCGGTTGGCCTGACCGGCTTCAGCGACGGGACCGGCGTCGTGGCGAGATTCAACCAGCCGTACGCGATCGCGGTCGACGGATCCGGAAATGTCTATGTCGCCGACACGTACAACCGGGCGATCCGCATGATCGCCCCGGGCGGATCGGTGACGACAATCAACGGCACGCAGGCCCGGTTCTATTATCCCCAGGGCCTCGCGGTCACGAGCTCCGGAACCCTGTACGTCTCCGACGGCGACAACCAGGCCGTGATGATGGGGGCCGCCGTCACCGCCCCGCCGGGCGGGACGCAGATCGCCAGCCAGTCTGTCACTGCCGGGCAGAACGCAACGTTCACGGACGGGACGACGCTCGCGGCGACCACCTACCAGTGGCAGGTGTCCGCGAATGCGGGAACGACCTGGACCAGCCTGAGCGACGGCGCCGCCTACAGCGGCTCGGCGACCTCGACGCTGACCGTGACGGCTCCGTCGGTCTCGCAGAGTGGCGACGTCTTCCGGGTGGAGCTCTCGAACGCGGCGGGCTCGAGCGTCAGCGGAACGGCGACCCTGACGGTGCTGGCAAGCGAGAGCGCGGGGGGTGCGACCGGAAGCGCCCGGATCACCAACCTCTCGATCAGGACAAATGTGGGGACCGGAACCAACGCACTCACGGTGGGCTTTGAGATCAATGGCACGGGCTCGAAGCAACTGCTCATCCGGGCCGTCGGACCCACGCTCGCCTCATTCGGGATAAGTGGCGTGCTCAGCAACCCGCAGCTCTCGCTCCTCAATAGCAGCGGCGTCGTCGTTGCGTCGAATGTCGCCTGGGGCGGCGGTGCAGCGCTAGCCAGCCTCTTCGCGTCCCTGGGCGCCTTCCCATTGCCGGCCACTTCGGCCGATTCGGCACTCGATGTAACGCTCCCCGCCGGACCCTCGTACACGGCGCAGATAAGCGGAGTGAATGGCACGAGCGGCGTCGCGCTTGCCGAGCTCTATGATGCCGACTCGGGAAATTCGCCGACGCGCCTCATCAACGTTTCCGCCCAGGCTCAGTCGGGGACGGGAGGCAACGTCCTTACGGCGGGTTTCGTGATCGGAGGCACCACCGGCACGGACACCGTGCTGATCAGGGGAATCGGTCCCGGGCTGACGCAATTCGGAGTCACCGGAGTCATATCCACGCCGCAGGTCACGGTTCTCGACGCGGCAGGCAACACCGTCGCATTCAACTCGGGCTGGGGAGGAGGCGCCGTGCTGACCGCGGTGTTCGTCCAGGTCGGAGCGTTTCCCCTGCCGGCGAACTCGGCGGACTCCGCAATACTTGTAACGCTTCCTCCCGGCAATTATTCGGCCCAAGTGGCCGGAGCAAACGGCGCGACAGGCGTGGCACTAGTCGAGGTCTACGAAGTGCCCTGAGTCCAAGTGAGCCATTGCCAGCGCGGCGGCACCACTGGCATGAATTCCTCGTGCTCCCCATTAATGCGTGACAGCGCGAAATCTCATCCCTTTAGATGGATGCGGCAGCTGCGCGGCAGGAATTCTGGCAATCTATTGATCAATAATTACTAACGGCTCGCGGAATCACCCGAAGCGTGTTTCCGTCCTGGAGGCATCCAAACGAAACCCCATGTCCTCGAGACAAGATCCGCCGCACGTTTGGAATTTCTTCCGTTCGGGCGGATTGGACCAGGCGGTGCTCGCGACGGGCGCCGACCTGAGGGCGCTCGACCAGCTTGACCAGAAGCTGTGGGTCGCCCTCGGCTGCCCGGTCAAGGGACTGGAACTCGACGAGAAGACACTCGCCCTTGTGGACACCGACGGCGATGGGCGGATCGGCGCACCCGACGTCATAGCGGCGGTCAAATGGGCCGCAGCCAGGCTGAGCGACGTGGGTGAAATCCTCCGGGGCGCCGACGTCCTGCCGCTGGCCTCGGTCAATGATACCCAAGAGGGCAGGATCCTGGTCGCATCCGCGAGGAAGGTCCTAGCGACGCTCGGCCGAGAGGATGCTGCCGGCATCACCGTCGTCGAGGCGACCGACACCGCCAGGATATTCGCGGAAAGCCCCCTGAATGGCGACGGGATCATACCACCCGAGGCCACGGACGACACGGAGGTCCAGGTCCTCATCAGGGACATCATCGGCTGTCTCGGGGGCACCGCGCGGGCCTCGGGCCCGGTCGGTGTCACTGCCGAGGCGATAGACAGGTTTTTCGGCGAAATTTCCGCGTACGTTGCCTGGATCGAGCTGAGCTCCACCCGGGAGATTGCAGTCCTGGGCGAGGCGACCGAGGCCGCCTGCAACGCGATCCGGGCCGTGCGCCCGAAGGTCGAGGACTTCTTCACGCGCTGCCAGCTGGCGGCCTTTGACGCGCGCTCAGTGGATGCGCTCAACCGGAGCGAGGCCGACTACGTGGCTATCGCCTCAAAGGACCTTGAGGCACCGGCCGAGGCTGTGCGCGGGTTTCCGCTCGCGCACATCGGCGCACGCCAGTCCCTGCCCCTCCTGGAGGGGGTGAATCCGGCCTGGGCCGCCGAGCTCGACGCGCTGCGCGAGAAGGCGGTGACGCCGGTTTTTGGCCCCGGAAAGACCAGCCTCACCGCGGCCGAGTGGGCCGCGCTCACGGCGAAGGTCGCCGCATATGAGACCTGGCTGGGTGCAAAGGCCGGCAGCGTCGTAGAGAAGGTCGGCGTCCGTAGGGCGAAGGAGATACTTGGCGGCAAGGGTCGCGGCGCGCTCCTGGAGCTGGTCGCCCGCGATGCGGCGCTTGAGCCCGAGTTCAGGGCCCTCGGCGATGTTGAGCGCCTTTCCCGCTACTATCGCGACCTGAGGACGCTCCTGTGCAACTTCGTGAATTTCGCCGATTTTTACTCGCGCGACCGGCACGCCGCTTTCCAGGCGGGCACGCTCTTCCTGGACAGCCGTTCGACCGAGCTCTGCCTCCGCGTTGACGGCGCCAGCCCGCTGGCAGCGATGAGCAAGGCCTATATCGCGTACTGCGACTGCTCACGGGCCGACGGGGCCAAGATGACCATCGCCGCATGCTTCACCCAGGGGAGCGGCGACTACCTGTTCGTCGGGCGCAACGGCGTCCTTTACGACCGCAAGGGCGTGCTCTGGTATGCCACCATCACGAGCATCGTGGACAACCCGATCAGCGTCCGCGAGGCGTTCTGGTCACCCTACAAGAAATTCATCAGGGTGATCGAGGAGCAGGTCGCCAAGCGCGCGGCGGCGGCGGACTCCGGCACGGCCGGCAAGCTCGCGTCGGCTGCGGACAACGCCGCAGTTCCCGACAGGCCGAAGCCACCGTCCACAAGGTTGGACCTTGCCGTCATCACCGGGATCGGCGTGGCGATAGGATCCATCGGCACATTCCTTGCGACCGTGTTCGCAAAGTTCGTGGAGCTGCCGGGCTGGCAGCTGCCGCTCATCCTCGTCGGGCTGATCCTTGTCATCTCGCTGCCGTCCATGTTCATCGCGGCCCTGAAGCTCCGCCAGCGCACGCTGGGCCCGATCCTTGAGGGCAACGGATGGGCCATCAACGGCCGGGTGAGGATCACCATTCCCTTTGGCGCGGCCCTGACGCATTTGGCCGCGCTTCCTGCGGGCGCTCGGCGGTCGGAGAAGGACCCCTACGGCGACGATGAGGAGGCGCTGGGCCGCAGAGCCGCCTTCCTTGTCGGCGTGCTCGTCCTCGCAGCCCTGGCCATCTGGATCCGATTGGACCGCAACCAGCGGGGGCATTATTTCTGGAAAAGTGCCCCGGTTGGGGCCATCGGGAGGGCCTAGCTGTGAAGTTTCAATAGGTTGTCCCCGCGCTCTTCCATCATGCCCGTTGAATTCAAAGACTACTACGCAACGCTCGGCGTTGCGCGCGACGCCAGCCAGGACGACATAAAGAAGGCCTTCCGCAAGCTCGCGCGCCAGTACCATCCCGACGTGGCCAAGGACAAGAGGGGCGCCGAGGAGAAATTCAAGGCGGTCAACGAGGCCAACGAGGTCCTGAGCGACCCGGCAAAGCGGAAGAAGTACGATGAGCTGGGCGCCAACTGGCAGGACGAGGGCGCCTTCCAGCCGCCCCCGGGAAGAGGAGGGGGCCGCGGGAGGGCCGGCGCGGGAGCCGGCGGCCAGGAGTTTCATTTTGGAGGGACCGGGTTCAGCGACTTCTTCGAGCAGTTCTTCAGTGGGGGCAGCCGCTACGGGTTTCCCGACGGAACGCAGGGATTTGGCGACGAGGCGGATTCCGGCGGAGCCCGCCCAAGCCGGGGCGGCGACATAGAGGGAGACATCCTTGTCACCCTGGAGGAGGCCATGCGCGGCACCGTGCGGCCCCTCTCGCTTCAGATGGTGAACCCGCAGACGGGGGAGGCGGACACGCGCTCGTTCCAGGTTCGCATTCCGCCAGGCGCGATCGACGGGCGGCGGATCCGGGTGCCTGGGCAGGGCGAGCCGGGCCGGGGCGGAGCCGCCGCTGGGGACCTGTACCTGCGCGTGCGCCATGCCGCCCATCCCGATTACACCAGCCGCGAGGCGGACATCTATCACGATCTTGCCGTTGCGCCGTGGGAAGCCGTCCTCGGCGCCGAAATCATGGTCCCGACGCTCGATGGCACGATCAAGCTGCGCATTCCGCCGGGAACGGAGCCTGGGAGGCAGCTTCGCGTGCGCGGACGCGGCCTTCCCAGGGGCAAGAGCGGCGAGCGGGGCGATTTCTTCGTCATTGTCGAGGTGAGCGTGCCGACGGACCCCAATCCAGAGGAACGCGCCCTTTGGGAAAAACTACGGAACGTCTCCCGCTTCAACCCCCGGGTGGCACCGCCATCATGAAACACACAAAGAAGGCGCGTTCACGCGGCCAGACCGCCGCCAAAGCGGATCGGGATGCCGCGTACACGCTCGACGTCCTCTGCGAGCTCGTCGGCGTTTCGTCGAAGACGATCCTCCATTACCAGGAGCACGGCCTCATCGTTCCGGACGGGGGCGCCGGACCCGGAGAGAGTCGCTTTGACGACGAGACGCTTCGCACTCTTCGCCGGATTGAGCACCTGCGTGCCCGCTACGAGATGAACCTGCGCAGCCTGAAGTTCACGCTGGGACTGCTCCACGAGCTGGAGAGGCTGCGGGAGGACCTGCGCTCCCGGCGCTGAGGAGAGGGCGTTACCGGGCCCGGGGGGAAGTCACGGCCGCTTTTCCTTGGCGTGCCCAGGTTCGATGTCCCCGAACGACCGGCGGACCTCCTCGACGTGCAGGCGGTACTGCTCGGCGTCCCCGTAGTCGACAAAGAGCTTATACCTGCTGTGCGCGCATTTCACGCAGCCGGCGTGCTTGATCGGGCACCAGTGCTGCTCGGTCCGGGCGGCGATCTCGGTGAAGTAGGCGAGGATGCCGTTCACGTAGGCGCAATAATCACAGTTCAGCTTCTCGACGAAATTGAGATAGGTCAGGCGATGCCGATCAAATGCCAGGTAGTCGCCCCTGCGGACCAGCGGTATCCCATAGATTGGGAAGCAGATGGCCTGGTAGAGGGAGCCGACCACGTCGGTGAGGACGATCGGTATCGCGCAGAACCAGATCATCGGGGACGAAGCGAGGACTAGAAATCGCGAGTTGACCAAGTAGTGCCGGAAGCCGACGCGGAGCTTCCGGTGCCTGGCCTTGGCGTCCTCGGTGAAGTTGACGGTCTTCCCGTGGACACTATAGCAGAACTTCGCCTCTGCTTTCTTGGCCTCCTGGACCAGCTCTTGTTCCAGGAGCCGCATCTTGCCGAGCAGGGCGTCAAGCCTCTCATTCATCGGATATGGGCGAATCTGAACGTCGCCGCGATGGACTGCTCATCCGCGGAACCTGTCCGGCAACTGTGGGAGAGGCTCCCAGGAATTGCCCGGACAAAACCTCCCCGGGCCGCGGCCCAAAGGCCCTAGGCCCTCTTGCTGCCAAAGAGTGAGACAAGGAAGAAGACCAGGAAGACGATGAAGAGAACCCTGGCGATCATCGCGGCAGTGCCGGCTATGACGCCGAAGCCCAAGACGCCCGCAATGATGGCAATGATGAGAAAGGTGACTGCGTAGCTTAGCATGGCTGCGCTGATCAGGTTGTCTTGGATCCACCGAACACCCCGGCAAGGCCGATGACAGAAAGGACTGCACCGCCGACCAACAGCCATATGGTCTTGTCGGTTGGCGAGCCGTTCGCTATCCGGGAGAGGCTTGAGCTGGCCGAGTTCGAGGCATTGATGCCGTAGATGATGAGGATGACTCCTGCAACGAGGAGCGCGAGTGAGAGGGCTTTGTTCATATGCGTTTCCGCCTTGGCAATCGTGCGGCCGGCTTGAGGCCGGCCGCACCGATTACGAGTTTACGAGCTTGTGGCTCTGGAGGGGAGTTCAGGCCTTGACCGTCATGGTATTGACGACCGACTTCACTCCGCGCGTGTCCTGGGCGAGCTTGGTCACGAGATCCTTCTCGGCATCTGATCCGGCGACGCCGGAGATGCTGACTACGGAATCCACCGTGGTGACCTTGGTCGAAAGGGCGCTCGTCGAGCTGTGGCTCAAAAGGGCGTACTTGACCTCGGACGTGATAGAAGCGTCGTCGATGACCTCTCCGACCGTTGCGGTGCCGGCCGGCGGTGTCTCAACAACCATCTCGTTTCTGACCGCCTTCACGTTGTCGATGTCCTTGGCATAAGCCTCGGTGAGGTCCTTCTGGGCGCCGCTCGTTGCGGTTCCCGAGAGGGTCACGACGCCGTCCTTGACGTCGACCTTGGTGGCGGTGGCGCTCACGTTGGCCTTCACGAGCAGCTCGCTGCGGATCTTGAGGGCGATCCAGGCGTCCGAGTGCTCGGGGACGTCGGATTTGACGATGATCTGGTTGTCGACGCTAAAGACGCCCGGGATGTTATTCACGGTGTCCTCGGCGAGGGCCCTGTCGTCCCTGTCCTGGACCGTGCCGGTGAGCGTGACGACTCCGTCGTGCGAACTGACGCTCACCTGGTTGGCGAGGACGGTGCGGTAGTTGTAGGAGGCGGTGGCGGTGTCCTCGATCTTGCTATCAGTGGACGAGGCGAACAACGCGACCGGTAGGGCCGCGGCGATTAGGAATGCAATTCGTGCGTGTGTTTTCATTTTGTCTTTTTTGAGAAAAGTGGATGCTGGCGGTGACTGCCGCTGCCTGGTGTGGGACTGCGCCAAGTATCAGGCGGCGGATCCCCTGACCTGACGGTCGCCGCAGGCGGCTTTCTTGCTCACGACCAGAGCGGGGGAACTTGTCGGGGTGGTGTGCGCCGTCATGCGTCCACCATACCCTACCGGCCCCGGGGCTGCTATGGGGTGTTCAGCGCATGGCTCGGGAATCACCCCCGAAACGGCCCTAGCATTTCACCCCATTCCGCGCCGGTGACCCGTAGGGTAGACTCCAGGCTCCATGATCTCAATTGATTCCAGCCTAGGCACGTCCGCTCAATCCAGGCACGCGGGCGCAATTCCATTCGGCCGGGTGGCCGCCGCAACCCGAGAGGCGGCGCATGACGCGGAGCTCGTGCGGCGCTTCAATTCCGGCGACGAGGCCGCTTTTGTCGAAATCGTCGGCCGCTATCGCGCAAAGATAGTTTCAATCGCTCTGGGACATCTCCGCAACCACGCGGACGCCGACGAGATCGCCCAGGACACCTTCATCCGCGCGCACAGAGGTCTGGCGCGCTTCCGTGGGGACTCGTCCCTCGCGACCTGGCTGCACCGCATCGCCTTCAACCTCTCGCGGAACCGCTACAAGTACTACCGCTGCCGGCGGCGCCACGCTATGCTCTCTCTCGACCGCGCATTCAGCGACGACAATCAGACTTCGTTTGCCGACCTGATCGCCAGCGAGGCCCCGAGTCCCGCCCGCGAGGCGACAGCCTGTGAATTCTCGGAGCTGGTCGTCTCGTGCATGGAGAAGCTTGGCGCGAGGCAGCGGGAGATCCTCGTGCTGCGAAATGGGCTGAACCAGTCGTATGATGACATCGCCCAGGCGCTCGGCATAAGCATCGGCACCGTGAAGAGCCGAATTGGCCGCGCCCGAGAGAACCTGCGAGTCCTTCTCGCGGAATCGTATCCCGAGATGAGCCCTGGCAGCTCGCCCCTTGACTGGTTCGAGTCCATACGCTCCGGAGGGCGCGTCGAGGCTGCCTGCGCCTAACGGCGGGGGGCGAGTGCGGCCCCCTTTCAGATTATCGTCAGCTGGACACAGCTCTCGATTATGCCCTGCGCAATGGCGTAGCGAGTGAGTCCGGCAGTGTCGTGGATGTTCAACTTATCCATCAGGTGCTGCCTGTGCTTTTCCACGGTCTTGATGCTGATTTTCAGGTCGGCGGCGACCTGCTTGTTGGCATGCCCCTCGGCGACCAGCTGGATGACTTCCAATTCGCGCGACGTCAGCCCGGTGGCCTTCTTAATCATCAGCCCCCCTGCGATTTCCGGCTTTCCATAATGGTCGCGCAGGCGCTTTGAGACCTGCGGACTGTAAAATGCGTTTCCTGCCATGATCTCATGGATGGCCTTGGCCAGGATCTGCGCGGAGGTCTGCTTTATGAGGAATCCAACCGCGCCCACAGCGATAACCCTGTCAATGTATGCGTCGTCGCTGTGGGCCGACAGGATGAGCACCTTGGTCTTTGGAGCGGTACTCAGTATCTGGCGCGTTGCCTCGAGCCCGTTGAGCAGTGGCATCGCGATGTCCATCACGACAACGTCGGGCCTCAGCTCCAGGGCCATTTCCACGGCCTCGCGCCCGTTGTGGGCCTGGCCTACCACCTGGATTCCTCCATCGGCAAGCAGGAGGGCGTGAAGGCCCTCGCGAACGATCGTATGGTCGTCGGCAAGCAGAGTCTTGATTAGTTTCATGGGGTCAGTCGCATTAATTTTGTATGAACGGAATTCTCGCGGAAATGGTTGTGCCGCTGCCCGGCGCGGATGCGATGTCGAACTTGCCGCCGACCATCTCGACGCGCTCCCGCATTCCGATGAGGCCCAGCCGCTTGTTCTTCCTGTAGTCGAGCGAGCGCGCGACGTCGAACGACTTTCCGTCATCCGAAATCTCCATGACAACCGCCTTCGGGAGGCTCCTGATCGCCACGGTCGCGCGGGTGGCTTGAGCGTGCTGCGCTATGTTGACGAGTGCCGCCTGGGCCACCCGGTAGAGCACGGTGCGCTTGTCATTGCTCAGCCTTTCGACTCCGGCAAAAACCGAAAACTTGACGTGCAATCCGGTCCGTGCCGTGAACCCCTTCAGATAGGCCTGCATTGCGGGAATCAGGCCCAGGTCATCCAGGAGCGTGGGCCGGAGGTCGCGGGCAAACTGGTGGACAATGTCGACCGATTTCTCGACGAGACGCTGCGTGTAGGTGATATGCTTCGTGAGGCTCTTCTTGCTGATTCCCGACTCAATCTTCAGCGACGCGAGCTGGACGTTGATTCCGGTCAGGGTCTGGACGATCTCATCGTGAAGCTCGCGGCTGATTTCCTTGCGCTCAGCCTCCTGCGCGGACAGCACCTGGTGCGACAGGTGCCGCAGCCGGAGCTGCATCTGGCGGGCCTCGCGGAGCAGGATGCGGTGATTCCGTTCGCTTTGGCGCAGCGACCTTTCAGCGGATTTCCTTTGGAGCACCTCCAGCTTCCGGCGCTGGTTTGCAGCGGTCAGCTCAACCGTGCGTTTCCGAAGCGATTCCACAGCCCTCTTCAACTTAATAATATTCTCGGTCATTGCCCGGTGCGTCCTCTCAACAGGATTGAGCACATCGAGAAAAAACACCCCCGCCCTTCTTGTCGTCTTGGCCAGCGCGCTCGATGTGGTGTCGGCAAGCGTCAATGCCCTGAGCGCCTGCCCGTGGATGTTCGCTAGATCGAGCGTCTCCAACCCTTCCGAAACGGCCTTTCGCCCAACCGCTTCGGCTCGAAGCGGGGAATTTTGCGATCGACCATTTAGATGATTGCTCAGTTCCGCCTTATACCGGTGGAACAGCGTGTGAAATTTCTGCTTCAAAAAAGGGTGGTCAATTGCTCGCTGTAATAGCCGTCATCTCGCGGCTCATGAAGCTGACCGCTGAAGGTCTAGGTGTCGGACTATCTTAGGCCTAGCATCGCACTTCGGGGATTTGAAGTCGATGGGGTAAAACCCCACCACGCCTTAATTTTGCCGGACAAGATGTTAGAGGCGACGGAGCGCGCCACAGGTCTACCGCACTCATTCCGGCCATCAGGGAAGCATTTCCCCCAATCACGGCAGGACCTGGAGCGGGGCCGACGGCAAGTCGAAATCTCCTCGGCTTGGCGCCAAATGGAAACGGGAAAACTCGGGTACCCGGGTCCGCGATACCCGGCGCAAATGAGGGTAGGCGGCCGGCGTTCGTGAAGATGCAATCCTCTGGCTAACCCGTCCAAGTGCGGATGTACCATGCTAGAAAGGGCGTGGTCCTAAACGGCATTATTTGATTGAAGTCAGTCATATAAATGCACTCGAATTGCCGTCGTGCGCGTCCCTGTTCAAATTGTAAACGGCCGTCGGGAGGAGCTTCGCGCACTCATCCGCCGTGACGGCTTCATGCCCATTTCCCAGATCTGCCGCCGATTGCGTGTGTCCGAGGCAACCGCCCGCCGCGACCTGACGGCCGTGGCGGCACGGGGCCATATCTCGCGCACGTGGGGCGGAGCCCTCGCCGACTACAATTCCCACTCTGCCTCGATCGACGAGCGTTCCCGGCGCGAAAGGACGGCAAAGGGAAGGATCGCCGCCGTCGCGGCGGCCATGGTGCCGCCTTCAGGGGCCGTTTTCCTGGATGCGGGAACGACCATAGTCGCCGTCGCCAGGGCGCTTGCCCGGCGCCGCGGTCTTGAGGGATTGACCGTTGTGACCAACAGTCTCCCCGTGGCGTCCGCGCTCGGAGGAATTCGCGGCATCTCCCTGCATGTGCTTGGCGGCCAGCTGCTAGACCGCCAGGCGGCCCTTTTTGGGTCGCGCGCCCTCCGGGCCCTGCGGGAGTGGAGATTCGAGGCAGCTTTTTTTGGCGGCGAGGCGGTGAATGCAGCCGGGATCTCGAACTCGATTCCGGATGTCGCACAATTCCAGCGGTTTGTGCTCAGGCGCACCCGCAGTGCGTACTTCTGCTTGGATTCGACCAAGCTAGGGGGCGCTCCGTCCCACTGCGTTGCGAACTGGGGCGACTTCTCCGCGCTGATTTCCGACGCGTCGGCAAAGCGAATGGCCGCAGCCGGGCTGCAAGCCCGGATCACGCAGCTGATCAGGGCCTGAATTTATGGGAAAAACATACAAATACGTGAACTATCTCTGGGACGACGCAAAGGCGGCGTCGCTGGACCCGGTGGGGCGTCTCGTGTACCGCTCGAACCTGCTGGGAAGCGACCAGCGCATCACGAACACCGGCGGCGGCAACACCTCCGCCAAGCTGATTGAGAAGGATCCGCTCTCGAGCCTGCCGATCGAGGTGCTCTGGGTGAAGGGCTCGGGCGGCGACCTGCGCACGAGCAAGCGGGAGAACTTCTCATCGCTCTACCAGGAGAAGCTGATCGGGCTGAAGGCCGCCTACGCCGTTCGCGCGGACAAGGGCCTGAAGTCGCCGGCGGAGGACGACATGGTCGCGATGTACAACCACGCGACCTTCAACCTGAATACCCGGGCCACGTCGATTGACACGCCGCTGCATTCGTTCCTGCCCGGGAGGCATGTCGACCACATGCATCCCAATGCGATCATCGCGATCGCGGCGTCGGAGAACTGCGAGCGGCTGACGGGCGAGATCTTCAAGGGAAGGATGGCCTATGTCCCCTGGTACCGGCCCGGCTTCGAGCTTGGGCTCGCGATGGAGGAGATCATTGAGAGGGCGCCGGGAGTGCGCGCCATCATGATGGGCCAGCACGGGTTTATCTCATTCGCCGAGAACGACAAGGAATGCTACGAGGACACACTTGGATTCATCGAGACGGCGGCCGAATACATCGAGGCGCGCTATGCGGCGAAGGGCGGCGACAAGACTGCGTTTGGCGGCGCAAAGTACTCCGCTCTGGACGAGGCCGCCAGCCGCGCCGTGCTTGCAGCCGTTCTCCCCTGGCTTCGGGGGCAGGTGTCCAGGGAGATGCGCCTCATCGGTACCGTGCAGCGCAATCCCGATATCCTGCGATTCGTCAACTCGAAGGACGCCGCGCGCCTCGCGGAACTCGGGACTTCGTGCCCCGACCATTTCCTGAGGACGAAGATAAAGCCCCTCTACGTGGACTGGAACCCGCAGGCCGAGGACGTCGAGGGCCTCAAGAAGAAGCTCGCCGCCGGACTCGAGGGGTACCGGAGGGACTACGCGGCCTACTATGAGAAGTGCAAACACGCCAATTCGCCCGCCATGCGGGATCCAAACCCCACAGTGGTCCTGATCCCGGGGGTCGGGATGGTAGGGTGGGGCAAGGACAAGTCCGAGTCGCGGGTCACGGCGGAGTTCTACAGCTGCGCGGTCGAGGTAATGCGCGGGGCCGAGGCCATCGACCGATACCAGTCGCTGCCGCAGCAGGAGGCGTTCGACATCGAGTACTGGCTGCTGGAGGAGGCGAAACTGAAGCGAATGCCGCCAGAGCGGGAGCTCGCGAGGCAGGTCATCGTCGTCATCGGGGCCGGCTCCGGCATCGGCCGCGAAACCGCCCTTCGCCTGGCGAGGGAGGGGGCCCACATCGTCTGCGTCGACCTGAACGAGGACGCCGCCCGCGCCGCCGCCAAGGAGATCGAGGAGAAGCACGGCCTCGGCATCGGTGTCGCCGGGACCGGGCTGTCCGCGTGCGGTCCCGCGATCGGGCTCGCCGCCGACATCACCAACCGGGCCAGCATCCGCAGGATGCTTGACGACGTTGCGATCGCCTATGGCGGCTTCGACTCGATCTGCGTCACGGCCGGCATCTTCGTTCCCAGCGACACGACCGGCCACATCCCGGACGACAGGTGGGCGCTCACGTTCGGGATCAACGTGACCGGGAGCTATCTTGTCGCCGACGAGTCCGCCAAGACATGGAAGATTCAGGGCCTGCGGGGCAGCCTCGTCCTGACGACCTCGGCCAACGCGGTCGTCGCGAAGAAGGGCTCGCTCGCGTACGACACGTCGAAGGCGGCCGCCAACCACCTCGTCCGGGAGCTCGCGATCGAGCTGGCGCCCCTGGTGCGCGTCAACGGGGTGGCCCCGGCGACCGTGGTGCGCGGCAGCGCGATGTTCCCGCGGGACAGGGTCATCGGCTCGCTCGCCAAGTACGAGATACCCTATACGCAGGACGAACCCACCGAGTCCCTGGTGAACAAGCTCGCCCAGTTCTATGCCGACAGGACGCTCACAAAGGAGCCGATCACGCCGGCGGACCAGGCTGAGGCGTATTTCCTCCTTGTCGGGAGGAGGCTCAGCAAGACGACTGGGCAGATCATCACGGTTGACGGGGGCCTCCACGAGGCGTTCCTGCGCTAGCGATCAGACGTCCGCGGAGGAGCCCGTGCTGAATTTTTTTTAAGGTAGTTTCCCCTCGCGTAAACAGCGCGCCAAGTGTTGTTTTCTCGAGGAGAAAGCGCTGTGCGCCGAGAGGACCCCGCCGTGAAAATATTAATTGTAGAAGACCAGCGCCGGCTTGGCCAGTTCCTCAAGAAAAGCCTGACGGAGCGGACCTACACGGTTGTCTGGGTGCAGACAAGCCGCGAGGCCCGGGACGCGCTTTGCGAGACGAAATTCGACGTCATAGTCCTGGACCTGAACCTGCCCGACGGGGACGGATTGAACCTCCTGCAGGAATGGCGCAAGGGCGGCTTCAACGAGCCGGTGCTCATCCTGAGCGCGAGGGACGCCGTCCAGGACCGGATAAAGGGCCTCGACGTGGGCGCCGACGACTATCTTTCAAAGCCCTTCAGCCTCGAGGAGCTCCACGCCCGGGTTCGCTCGCTCCTCAGGCGCCAGGTCGCGGTCAAGGAGACGGTTCTCGAGCACCGGGGCATCCGGATGGACCTTCTAGGGCGCACGGTCACGCACGACGGGGTCCTTGTCGAGCTCACCAGCCGCGAGTTCGCCCTTCTCGAGATATTCATGCACAATCCGGGACGGATCCTCACGCGGACGCTCATAAGCGAGAAGATATGGGAGTCGCATTACGACGTGGATACGAACCTGCTCGACGTCTACATGAGCAAGCTAAGGGGCAAGCTTGAGGCCTCCCCCGAGAAGCTGCTCTTCAAGACGGTCCGCGGCGTGGGCTACCATTTCCTGTGAGATCAATCGGCGCACGCCTCGCCGTTTCGTACGCCTTGGCCGCGACGCTCACTATGGTCGGGTTCTTCGTCGCCGGCCGATATTTCCTCGAGAAGTACGTGATCCACAGCCTGGACCTCCTGATCCAGGACGAGTTTGAGCAGGTGAAGTCGCGCCTCGGTCCCGACATTACGAAGCTGACGCCTGAGCAGATCCAGGAACGGCTTAGGGAGAGCACCGCATATGAGTCTGTGCTCTTCTACGTCGAGATCCGCGGCGCGGACGGGAGCATCGTCTTCAGCTCGCACAATCTTCGCGGCACTCCCGTCCCCGACGCGGGGAGCGACCGGCTCTACAACGCCCACATCCCGGGATTCGACTTCGAGTTCCGGGTGGCGAAGTTCGCTCTCGGGCCGATGCAGGTGGCGATCGCCACCTCGAAGGCGCAGATCAAGACGCTGATGGGCGGCTACCTTAGGATATTTGTCGGCCTCCTGGCCGCGATGATCGTCATCAGCGGTTCCACCGGATATTTCCTGAGCCGGCTGGCGCTTGGCCCGGTTCGGCTCATCCAGCAGACGGCGAACCATATCAGCTCGGACAACCTGAGCGAGCGGATACCGGTCTCGGAAGTGCGCGACGAGATCTCTAACCTCGCCCTTCTCCTGAACCAGATGTTCGACAGGCTCGAGTCGTCGTTCAAGCAGATCAGGCGCTTCACGGCCGAGGCCTCGCACGAGCTCAAGACGCCGCTTTCATTGATCAGGCTCCAGGCGGAGAAGCTGCTCGTGGAGGGGGGGCTGTCGCCCTCCCAGGAGGAGTCGGTCCAGGTTCAGCTGGAGGAGGCGACGCGCCTCAACCAGATCATAGAGGAGCTCCTTTTTCTTTCCCGCGCGGAGGCCCGGGCGATCACGCTCTCCGTTCGCAAGGAGGACCCGCGCAAGTTCCTGCAGAATTTCGAGCAGGACGCACGCGTCCTTGCGGAGCATCGGGGCGTGAGGTTCGGCGAGCGCGTCACGTGCGTCGGCTGGGCCTATTTCGACCCCAAATGGATACGGCAGGTGCTCCTCAACCTGCTTGCGAACGCGCTTGCGGTTTCGCCGCGCGGAAGCGAGGTGAAGCTCGTGTCGGAGACGATCGACGGCATCTGGCGGGTCGCGGTCGAGGACGAGGGCCCCGGAGTCCCGCCGGAGCAGCGGGAGCGAATGTTCGAGCGATTCGTAAGGCTGGGGCCGCAGAATGCCGAGAGCACCGGTGGAGGGAGCGGCCTGGGGCTTGCGATTTCCCGAAGCATCGTGGGACTGCACAAGGGGGTCATACGCGCTGTTCCGGCCGAAAGCGGCACGGGCCTGAGGGTCGTCTTCGAGATCCCGCTGACCCTGACCTACGCGCCTGCGAGGGCCTGATGCACTCGAAACGGCGCGGCTAGGGCTTGAACAGAGATTCGTAGCTTGGAATCAGCGGCCTGAGCTCGTCCCTCATCGCCAGGGACCTTACAAAGTAGTCCGCGGCCTGCCTCTCGTCCTCCCAAAGGTAGACCGTGCAGATCGTGCCGACCCGACTGCCGTCGGCCGCCAACATCGGCATATGAACCTCCATCCGGTGGGTCGCCGGGATCACCTGCATGACGATCTTCCCTGTCTTCTCGGTATCCGTGTCCACGGCGTCCGAGTCGCGGCCGATGAACTTCGGCTCGTTGATCGCAATGACCTTGTTGGTTGCTCCCCCAGGAGGCGTGACATGCATAGCTATCACAAGCAGGTCGGGGTGCCGGGCCAGCGCCTGCATGGTGAGCCTCTGGGCCAGGGTGTCCCCCTGGCCGGTTCCCATCGTGAAGGGTTCGAGAAGCGCCGCGACGGACGGAATGACCTCGCGAAGCCGGTTCCTCATCTCAGTGGCGTCCTCGAGGAACGCAGCCTCGGACTGGCCGGTGGAATACCTGAACACAACCCCCAGTGCGCCTATGGTGTCGTCCGTCACGCTGCGCAGCGGAAGCAGGACCTCGTACCGCCCCTTGCCCAGCATCGGGGCAAGTATGGGTTTGTTGGTACGGATCACTGCCAGGTCGTCGTCATCCGACTTCTTCCCGACCCGGTCAAGATTGGTCGCGATGATGGTGTTGTCCGCGGCCCCCGGGGCCGTCACGTGCATCGCGACAACGAGCAGGTTGGGGTGCCTCCGCATGAGGCCATTGACCAGCATCTGCGCGTAAGTGGTCTGGATGACCTCGGCCTCCAATGAGGCAGCGCTGAGGAGGGCCGCGGCCCCGAGGACGGCACGGACCGCGAGGCGCCGCCGCGAGGATATCCTGGTTTGGAGCATCGGCCGACCCTAGAACTTCACGGAACCCTGGACGTAGTAGAGCCGGCCGATCGGGGAGTATTCCGTCACGTCGGCGTTGTTGTTGTTGTTGGCGGCCGCCTGCGAGATTCCCGCATAGGGAGGCATGAGGTTGAAGACATTGTTGCACCCGACTCCAAACGTCGCCCCCCGAAGCCAGCTGAAGAGCCTCGCCGCCGTCCTCTTGTTTACAGTGTAGTTGAACTGCAGGTCCCATGCGGTGTAGGACGCAACGCTCACGGCGGGATGGGAAAGGAGGTAGTTGGCCGGGGCGTAGGTGAGCCCCGACGCCGGAGTTCCTATGTCAATCATCGAGGACATGTACGTGTTGCCGATGATCGCCTCCATCGAATGGTACTTCCAGTCGAGCGTCGAATAGAAGCTGAGATGGGGGAAGCTCCCGGCCTCGGTCTGCGTGTTCGTGGAATAGCCGGCGAACTCGTAGAAGGGGGCGCCCGGGATCGCCGAGAAGAGGAAGTGGTCCATCCAGGTTCCGTCAGTGCCCAGCGTGAACGTACCCATGCTCGCGGTTGCGATTCGGTATTCGGGATTGAAGTCGACCGCCTCGACGTGCAGGCCGCCCGAGTTTATGAAGTGGTCGGCGATGTAGATGTCCCCCTTGTAGCCCGGGCTGCTCAGGTAGTTGTAGAGGCCCCCCGGAGCGGTCAGCAGCGCCTGGGAGGAGCCCGGCGTGCCGGGTATGCCACCGATCGCGACCGCGGAGAAATCGGGAGAGGCCGCCCCGAGGGCGTTCACGCTCGCGATGTCGTTGCCAGCGCCCGCGCCGGCCGCCAGGCCTTTCTGGAACACGTCTGCATAGTTCACTGCGATCGTCAGCCCCTTGACCGCCTTTGGGGAAATCACGACGCCAAACGAACGCGACCAGGCGTGGCTCGGCTGGAGATCCGGATTGTTACCGTTGCCCGAGAAGTAGCTGTAGGAATGGTTGGCGGGGAGCGGATAGGTCGGCCCCAGGTTGGACTGGAAGAACGTGGCGCTCGACGAGGCCGTGACGGACGGGGGACCATACTGGTGCCACATGTCCGGGGCCGTGAACGCCTTGGAATAGGTGTAGCGGAAGGTGACCTGGTCGTCGATCGGCTGCCAGCGCAGCCCGATCTTCGGGACATCAGAGCGCCCCGTGCCGCTGTAGTTTTCGTCGCGCCCTGCGAGCGAGAGGTCAAGCGCGTGCAGGCCAACCACGTTCCAAGTTGGGCTCGTGATGGGCAGGCGCACCTCTGCCCAGAATGAGGTTATGCCCCGGTCGTGGCTGAACGGGCCGAAGAACACGCCTCCCGACCCCCAGTTGTGGTTGGCGGGCGAGATGCTGAGGGCGTAGGAGTTCTGGTCGGGAGTCGCCTCGAGGCTCTCGATCCGGTAGGCAGCGCCGACCGCGATCGCGAACTTGCCTGCGGGCAAATTGAAGGGCGTGCCGACAAGCTTGGCGTCGACGCCCTTGAGGATGCTCGACGTGTCGATCACCTCCGTGCCGTAGAGGTTGGCAATCGAGGCCGCGCTGACGGTGTCGCGCGCAAAGGGGTCGAGCGCCGGCTGGTACGTGTAGGTCGTCGTCCCGGGATAGCCGTTTTCCACGATCACCTGGCTGTAATTGCCACCCGGGGTCGCAACACCCGCCGAGTTGTAGCCGCCAGCGACGGCCAGATTGACGTTGGGCATGAACAACTCGTTGGCCAGGTCCTGGAACAGTTGCTCCTCGCTGTAGGTGCCCCCGATCTCCCAGCTCCAGTTGTCGTTGATATCGCCCCGGAAGCCGCCGGTCACGCGGTCGCCTTTTCCGTGGTCGAATGTCTCGAGCGGGAAGCCGAGGCGGCCCACGACGACGCCCGTGGCCGCGACCGTCAGGGGGTTGTAGGGCGCACCGGCTGGCACCGTCACCGACGCAAGGTTGTTCAGGAAGCCGTTCGTCTGCAGGAAGGCGTGCGTGTCCGAGAGCATGAAGTCGCCGAAGGCGGTCAGCGTCTTGGGCACGATCTCAATGGTGCCGACCGCGGTGATCGCCTTCTGGTCTGTCTGCTGGAGAATCGTCTGGTAAGGAGAAAGGTTGAAGAGGGGAATCGTCGACCCGTACGTTCCGTTGGCGACGAGCGCCGCGTAGCTGGGCGCCACCGCTGCGAGGCCGACCGTGTTGGCCTGGCTCGGCGAATTGAGAGTCGGGTTGAGGAAGTCTCCGCCGGCGATCCCGGGGTAGCTGGATTTCGCCTGGAGGTTGGTGGCGATAAATGCGCGCTGGTTCTGCCAGAGTGGCGCGGTCTCGGACCAGCTGCCGGTCACGGTGAGGCTCACGCCGTCCTTTGAGGATCCCGCGACAAAATAGCCGGATTTCTCCGTGTATTCGCCCTTGTTGGGAGTGACCGCGAACCGGCCGCCGATCTCGGAGCCCTGGTAGTCGGACTTCAGGATGATGTTGATCACGCCGCCCACCGCGTCGGAGCCGTAGATCGCCGACGCGCCGTCCGTGAGCACCTCGACGTGGTCGATCGCCGCCGTCGGGATCTGGTTGACGTCCACGAAGCTCTTGCCGCCGTTGTCCCCGTTGGCGCCGCTCGCGGCGATGCGCCTCCCATTGATCAGCACCAGCGTGTCGAGGTTGCGCAGCTGGATCTCTGACCCGCCCGCCGTGTTCTGGTTCGCATTGGTCGCGTTTGCGTTGCCCGTGCTGCTGCGTCCGCCAAAGGCCGGTATCTGCTTGCGCAGGATGTCGAGAAGGTTTGCGTTTTCGCCGGTGCTTTCGATGTCCTGGCTGCTAACGACCGTGACCGGCACATCCGTGGCATCGGCCGCGGTGGGGATGTTGGACCCGGTCACAATGAGGGGATTGAGTGTCACGGCCTCGTCGGTCGCCGGGACGTTTGGGCTCGGAGCAGGCGAGTCGGCAAGTGCTCCGATGGGAAGCCAGGATCCGAGAGCAAGCGCGAGCGCGCCAAGGAGCCGCGGGGTGGTGCGGGATTTCATGTTCGTAGTTTTCTTATGGGGTGTGGCGCCATCCCGGGGTACGGGAGTTCGCGCGGCGGCTAGGGGGCAGCCTTTTCCGTTATCCGAAGATTGCCCGTTTTGCCTAAACGTACCCTGAACGGTTCCCTAATTTGCGTTCAGGTAACCGCCGAAGTCGGCCGGCCGGGGTCAACCCCTCATCCAGGCAAATGCTATCAGGCCGATCGTCACTGTCATCGCTCCCCCGATCCGCGTCGCGACCTGGGCAAACGGCATGAGGTTCATCCGGTCCGAGGCCGTCAGGATGGCGACGTCGCCCGTTCCCCCCTGGCCGCAGCGGCAGGAGGTGACGATCGCAAGATCGATGGGGAACATTCCGATGCGGCGCGCCACCAGGAATCCGGTCGCCGTCATCGTCACGACCGTCGCCGAGATCGTGAGGAGGTTGGGAAGGGCGAATGCGCGTATCAGCATGGCCCAGGGCGTGAGAGCGACGCCTATCGCAAAGAGGAGGGGGTACGTGACCGCGACAGCGAAGAAACGGTACACGAACTGGGCCCCCTCCTGGAGGGCGGGCGGCACCGCGCGCGTGAGTTTGACGGCAACCGCGGCGCAAAGCATCACGACGGGCGCGGGCCATCCAAAGGCGCTATATGCCACGGTGCCCACCAGGTAAAGAGAGACCGCGGTAATCCCAGCCGCTGCGACCTGCATGACATCGACATGCCCGGTCTTTTCCCCCTGGAGCGTGCTAATTCCCTCGGAATGGCCGGGCTGCAGGTTTCCGTTCCCCGTGTAGGCGGGGCATCTCTTTCCGGCGAGATTCAGGAGGCCCGCAAGGACGATTGCGGTCAGGCTCCCGAACATGACCGGCGGGAGCACCTGCGCAAACAGGTCGCCCTGGTTGCCATGGAGGATGTCCGCGTACCCCGTCGAGAGGGGAATCGCCCCCTCGCCGACGCCGCCGGCCATGACGGGGACTACGATGTAGAAGAAGGTGTGCCGCGTGCCCAGCCCGAGGGCCGTCCCCACCGCTGTGCCGACTGCGCCTGCCAGGATCGTGCCTGCCCCTATGGGCACGAAGATCTTGAAGAACCCCTTTATGAGGACGTCCCGGTCCATGCCGAATATGCTGCCGACGATAATTGCGGAGATGAAAAGGTAGAGGAAGTTGGTGGATTTTGTGAATTCCGTGACGGTGGCGACCGCGTCGACCGGCATCCAGCGCTTGTAGACCAGGAGTGACGGGATGAATGTCGCGAAGATGGCGCCCGCACCCAGGTGGCGCAGCACGGGCAGGTGCCGGCCGAGCTCCCCGCACGCGAAGCCGCAGACGGCAAGCACAGCCAGCATCATTGACACCTCGCCCGGAAGCTTCCCCTTCGAGATGAAATACCCGATGACTCCCACGAGGAGCACAAAGACCGGCAACGGAACGACCCCCACCCGCAGCTCCATCACCCTCCACCAGGTCGCGGGCCAGGAGAACTTGCGGGGCCGGCTCACGGCCGCCACGACTTCACGTATGAATTGGCCCCGTCGGTGAAGGTGGTCCAGACCCAGTGGGTGGTCGGATCAACCGCGACATTCTTTGCCGTCTTGGCGCTGGCCACGTTGCCGAGGAACTTCACGCCGTCCGCCGTCTCCTGGACGACCGACATCTGGTCAGTGCAGGCGCAATACACCCGCCCCGTGTAGGGGTCGAACGTCGCCTGGTCGACCGCCTTCGCGATCTCGCACGAGCCGACGGACTTTCCCGTGCCCGAATCTATGGCGGCGAGCATCCCGTTCGTCCCGGCTGAGAACAGCCACCCGCTCTTTGGGTCAAACGCGAGGCCGTGCGGCTTTGTCGCGGGTGCCGTCGGCCAATGCGCGACTATTGTGTCCTTTGAGGGGTCAATCACGACGATTTCGTTCGTGCCCTTGATGTTGAGATAGATGCGGTCGGCCTTCGAGTCGTAAAGCATGTATTCCGGGGCGCCGGGAATGTCGATCGTGGACGCAACCTTTCCGGAATCGGCGTCGATCGACCAGACGTGGGATCCCTCGTCGTTCGTCACGTAAACGCGCCGGTTGGCGGGATCAAAAAGAAGCGCATCGAGTTCTCCGTCCATCGGGATTTCCTTCAGGACCTTGAAGGCGTCGCCATCGACGACCACGACCTTCTTCTGCTCGCTGGCGCTCACGAAGTAGCTTCCGCTCACCGGGTCGGGCGCAATGTCGACCGCCGGTCCAGTCTCCACGCGGGCCAGCAGCTGGTAGGTCTTCAGGTCGAAGAAGTCCGCGGTTCCCGATTTCTCATGGGCGGCGAGCAGGCGGCGGCGAGCGCCGTCAATCTCGAGAAAGTCGAACTTTCCCGTGGCGTACGGGATCTCCATGGTCGGGCCGGGATGCAGAAGCATGCCGTCCTCGGCCGCCGGCTCGAACAGCGACTCAACGCTCGGGATCTTTGAGGCCAGCTCGTCCCGGATGGCGTTGGCTGCGGGCAGGAAGCCCGACGTATCCGTCCCATCCTTCCACATGAACACGATCCCGATGGCCCCGATCACCTTGCCGGACGCCGTCTTCATCGCGACAAGCGATTCAAACCTTCCCTTTGCCGGCTCAGCGATCGGCTCGCCGGTTGAGAAGACCTTCAGGTCATCGTCGTCGGAGACCTTCCCGATGCGGTCGAGGTTGGTGGCAATCATCTTGTTGACCGTCTCACCGGGTGCCGTCGCGTGCATTCCGATGACCAGAAGCTCCGGGTGTTCCGTCAGGATCTGGTCGACCAGCGCCTGGGCGTAGATTCTCTTGGTCTCAGAGGCGTGGGCGCATTGCACACCGAAGAAAATGGCAACGATCGAGAGCAGTGTCTTTGAGGGGAGTCTAATCATGGAGGAAGATGGGGCTGTCCCGTTCGGTTCTAGGGGTTGGGGGGACGCTGCGCGGAAAAAGGCGCATCGTACCTGCCACGGTACGGCGAATCCCTGAAGGAAAGCTTAAGTGAGCCTTAAAAAACGGTCAGGTAGGGTTCGGTGCGTGCGGCCGGATTAGAACCGCGTCTGAACACCCACGTAGCTGAGCACAGAGATTCGAGGCCCGCGCGAGTCGCCTGTGTCCTTCCCTATGGCAAGCATCAGAGTAGCGTTCTCGGAAAGATCATAACGCGTGCCCAGGTTGACGGTGGTTTCGTTCGCCTGGAGACGGTCGGAGGAATTAAAGTGCACCTCGCCATCGAGCTCCCAGTGTTTTGTGACGTTTCGGCCGACGCAAAGGCCGCAGGTCCATCCCCGCTCATCCGCGTCGGCGCTGAACATGCGGCCGAAGTCGGCGTTTACCGAGACGATGCCGAAATCCCTCAGCACCTCGAACGGCATGAGAAAAGACGAGGCCGATTCGGCGGTGCCCCTTCGGTCCGAGTGGGAGCCCGGATCAAGGAATGAATATTGCGGGAACATCGAGACCTGCAGGCCATTTTCGCCCGCGTCATAGAATCGCCATTTCACCGCGAGGAGAGTGTCGCTTAGGCCGCTCTCCGAGCTGGCACCCTGGACCCGCAGCACGTTCCACGACGCCTGATAGTTGAGCTCTACGCGGTCCCCGATCCCATAGTTGGCGTCAAGGAGCGGAATGCCTACGAGCGTCGACCCGGGCATCACCTGCTCGGTCCACCCGACGTTGATCTCCCAATGCTTGTCGCCCGGTGTGCCTGGATCGTCCGTGATCATGGGCGGACCTCCCTGGGCGCGCGATCCATGGGCTGCCAGCGCCAGAATGGCGGAGAACGCGAGGAATCTGGCTTTGGTGATGATCGAGCAACTTGTGCTCAGAATCCATCGCTGGTAAATAGCGAACCCGAGCAAACCTGAACAGGATTTCAGGCGCCAAACGGCCGTTTTTCGGCGCAGGCAGCGGGCTCCTTGACCCCATCGACTGGGCCTTGCGGCCTCAGGGGGGTCCGATGTCGATCAAGGAGCCGCTGTTTCTGCGTGGATCTGGTAGCAGAATTGTGAACCCGAAGATTTGACGGCCGGGGACGTCTTCAGGGCCTGCTCCGGCGGGTTTCTTGGCGGGCAGACGAAAGTTTCCGGCGCCGATTCAAGCGCGGTCCGCGCCTGGGGCCCAGGCGCCAGGGCCGCAAATCGGGCAATCAGCCTGGATCCCAAGCCATCGAGCATGACGTAACGGCGCTCATAGGTCTTGCGACGGCTGGGCTTGAGCTCCCCGCGCGGGCGCGAAATGAATTTCAAGGGAAGCTCCCAGCTTCCGCCGCCCGGCATCGTCCGGCCGTCGCTTTCGCGCCAGAAGTCATCGTAGCAGGCCGCGATATCGACCTGCTTCATCCAGTGGCGCCAGACATGCTGGGCGTCGCCGACCGCCTGGATCTGCGTGAGCTGCCACAGCTGCGCCAACTGCTGGAGGCACCAGACCAGGAGGGCCTTCGGGCGCATCCCGAAAAAGCCCTTTGTCGCGTCGCGGATGAGGTCGAGCGTGCGGGGATCGCTGCCGGCCTGCATGCCGCCGATGATGGCGATGCGGTCGCCGGTGTTTTGAGCGAGACAAAAGGTCAGTCCGGCGAGCATCACTCCGGTCCCGACGTCGCGGATCGCGAGGGTGATCTCCCCCTCCCTCTCAAACCTGTCATGATAGAACATCTGGATGTCCCATTTGCTGCCGGTCTCCGGGTGGGCAATCCGGAGAAGATCGACGCCGTCTCCGTAGATGGCCTTGCGGACCTCAGGGGCGAAGATGCTGCACAGAAAGTCATAGTGCTTGAGCAGCGCGGCCAGCCGCATGTGAGAATTCCAGGCGCAGCAGACGTAGGGGCGCTGGAGCTTCTGGGCGAGTCGGGGCCGGGCGGCCCAAAGGGGTGCGACGTCCGGCTGGACGAGGCGCGCAAGCCACGTGCGCGTGAGCACGGGTTGGCTCAGTGCCCTCACAAGAAACCGCGTGCGGCGCCTGAGACGGCCCTTTATCTTGGAGGCGTGCGCCCGGGCCGAGGCCGACCAAAGGGATAACGCGGACCCCGGTTGCGCGTCCGAATCGGACGCTTGCGGCAGCGGCGCGACCGCTGTCAGGCCCGGGGAGAGGCTAAGCATGGCACGCAGAGTACACCGGACCATGCCGGTCTGTCTGTCGGCCCGGGACTAAATCAATTGTGAGGCGGAGCCTTACAGCGACCGCCGCCTCAGCGAGGCTTGCGGTGCTCAGCCCAACGGACCGCGTCGTGGACAAGCTCGGCGCCCGACGCTATCCGGAGCTTGCCCTTTATCCGCGTGCAATAGGCCTGGATGGTCTTGATGCTGACATGCAGCTCGCTTGCAATCTGGCGTGTGGTTTCCCCGTCTCCAAGACGGCGGAACACCTCGAGCTCGCGGTCGCTCAGCGACTCCGTGGTGTCTTCCGGGGATGACGGAGCCCGTCCCATGAAGCGCTCGGTGAGCTGTGCCAGGAGCGGCGCGCTGGCATAGATGTCGCCTTTGCGCACCGTCCGGATCGCCTCCACTATCCGGTCTGTAGGATCGCTCTTCGTGACATAACCCCTCGCCCCGGCCCGGAGGGCGCGCTCGGCATAAAACACCTCCCCGTGCATCGAGAAGACGATGACCTGGGTCTCGGGCAGCTGCTCGGCGAGATCCTTGATCAGGTCCAGACCCGAGGACGCCTTCAGGGAAAGGTCGACTATGGCCACGTCCGGGGGTTTAGCGGTCATGGCCGCCAATGCGCTCGCCGCGTCCCCGGCGAATCCTCCGACCTCAAAATCAGGCTCCTGGCGGAGCAGCGTGATCAGCCATTCGCGAACGAGGGGATGGTCGTCGACAAGGAAGATGCTCGTCGGCTCCGAGCTCATCGGGCCGCGAGGGCCTCCTGGGAGGACGGCAGCGGCACGCGGCAGCGCACCGTCGTGCCGCCTTCGCTCCCGGGTCCCAATGAGAATTCGCCTCCTATCAGCTCCGTGCGGTGCGCCATGACCCGCTGGCCGATTCCCGCCGACCGGCCGTTGGGAGACGGCAGCCCGCGCCCATTGTCCGTGACCGCGAGCTCCAGGCCGCGTTCGTCCGCAAAAAGGCTGATCTCCACGGCCGTGGCCTTCGCATGCCTGGCCGCGTTGCGCGCCGCCTCCTGGGCGATGTAGAAGACATGCGACGCAATGCCCGCGCTCAGGCGGTCGCCGCTCACGCCGCGATGCACGAACCGGAAGGTCATGGGAAACTCCTGGCTGAGCGCGGCGGCCAACTCGTCGAGCTCGGGCAGGAGCTCATTGGGCTCGACGGCCGCGAGCAGCAGGCCGCGGGCGATCGTCCGGGTGGTGCCGATGGCCGATTGCAGCATGTCCGAGACATTCCGGGCGTCCTTGGCAGCCGGGTATCCGGCCGCCGCGAGATTGCCGGCCAGCATGTTGGCGGCGATCGATGCCGCAGTGAGGTCCTGGCCCAGTCCGTCGTGGAGATCGCGGCCGATGGCCGCGCGCTCGCGCCGGCTGATCTCGAGGAGCTCCGTCTGCAGTTGCGCGCGCTCGGCGATGACCTTCTGGAGCGCCGCGGTCCGCTGGCGGACCCGCTCGTCAACCTCGCGCAGAAGCGAGATGAACGCATTCAGCATGAAGACGACGACAAGATACATGAACAGTTCGATCCCGCGGTTCCACCCCGCGACATCAGGGTGGTGATAGCCGCCGTTCACCAGGTCGTCCGTCACGCGCACCGCAGTGCAAGAGACGGCTGTCACGCAACCGGCCCGCCAGCCGATCCAGGATACGCTGAGGGCGATGGGTATCAGGTAGAACGGCGCCAGTGAAACCCCGACCCCGGCCAGAAAGTCGGTCGTGCCGACGACGGCGACCAGGCCGGCAACGATGGTCAACGATGCCACCTGATCCTGGGAGCGCGTTGCCTGAAGCAGCGCGAGCTCCAGCAGGCGGGAAAAGCGCTTGGGTTTCCCAGCGATGGGCTGCGGGTCTGAGTCCGGCGCTGGCTCCGGGGGTCGTGTCGATGTTTTCGCCATGGGGATGGGGGGCCGTTCTTGTCGATGAGTGTGCGAGCTCCCGGGCAGCCCCGGCCTTTCCATATCGGTCGGAGAAACGCCGAGGATGCCGGCTGAGACGTGACACTACGAGCAGGGGACCGACTGCGCGATTCAATTTCCGCCCCGGTGGCGCCTTATCGTGCTTCAGCCGAAAACGCCGCCGTGGGCATGTCGGTTCGCTAGTCTCCAACGACTTAGCTGGCGTTGCCGAGCTCTGCCGACCGATCGAGTCAAATCACCCAGCACCTTTTCATGGGATGACGCCTCGGGGGTTCATGATGCCACCCCAGGTTTTTCGGGCGAAATGAGGATAATCACAACTTAACGCGCCAAGATGCGTCTGGCTTCCCAATCCCCCATCACACCCCATGACCATCTCCAGATCATTCGCAGCGCTGAGCTCCTGTGCGGCGTTCATCTTAGTCGCCGCCCTTCCGGCCCCCGCCAGGGCGGACGACACCAGCTGGACACCGGATTCCGGAAAGGCGCCGCCGAAGTCCTGGGTCGATCCGGACACGGGCCACCGGGTTTTCCGCATCACGGACGAGCCCGGCTCGGACAGCTTCTATTTCAACTTCAACGCCTTCACCCCGGACGGAACGCAGATGATCTACACGACCTCCGACGGCAACCTCATGGTCCTCAAGCTGGCCAATTTCGAGGCGAGGGCGCTGGCGAAGGGGATCACCCGGGCGATCGTTGTCGGGCACAAGACCCCGACCATCTACTTCACCAAGCAGAACGAGGATTCCTACCACCTCTCGCTGTGGGCGGCCAACATAGACACCGGCGAGATCCGGAAGATCACGGACCTGCCAAGGCGGGCGAGCGTCGTGACCATCAACGCCGACGAGACCCTGGGCGCGGGCTCCTACATAGAGGGCGATGCAGTCGGTCCGGGCGTCTATGGGGGAGGGGTGGCCCACCAGGGCAAGATGGGAGACAAGAATCTCGGGGAACCCGAGAACAAGGAGGCGAACATGGAGCAGCGCCTTGAGGCCAAGCTGCCCAACACCCTCTTCACGGTGAACCTCCAGTCCGGGGAGATCACAAAGCTGATCGAGCACAGCACCGATTGGCTCAACCATTTTCAGTTCTCGCCGACCGACCCGACCCTCCTCATGTACTGCCACGAGGGCATATGGCAGCACGTCGATCGGATCTGGACCATCCGCACGGATGGCTCGCAGAACCAGCTCGTCCACAAACGGATCATGCAGATGGAGATCGCGGGCCATGAGTGGTGGGGTGCCGGAGGAGACACTATCTGGTACCAGCTGCAGTTTCCCCGCCGCGTCCCCGACGCGAGCTTCATCTCGGGCTACAACGTCAAGACGGGCGCCCGGGTCTGGTACCACCAGAACGCCGACGCCGGGTCAATCCACCACAACACCTCGCCGGACGAGACGGTATTCTGCGGGGACGGAAACACGCGCAATCCGTGGATCGTCCTCTGCCATCCGGTTCCCAACCCCGACGACCACACGCTCGGGACAAACCTGATCGCCGGCGGGTCCCTCAACGTGGAGCGGCTGGTCAACATGTCGAAGACCGCGATCCACGGGGCCCAGAACTACCGCCTAGAGCCGAACCCGATGTTCACCCCGGACCAGAAATACGTCATCTTCCGTGCCAACATCTTCGGGCCCGACTACGCGTTTGCTGTCGAGGTCGCCAAGGCCGCGCCTGCCGTGGCCTCGAACTGATTCAAGGCCGACAGAGCGCGAGCTTGGCGCCGATCTTGTCGGGCGCGGCGCCAAGTTTCTCATCTTGGCTTAGTCGCGGCCGCCGCGGCCCGCGCGATCGCAGCGGTGAGCTCCCCCTCGATCCCCTCGAAATAACTGATGGCTTCCGTGTCCCCCAGTGACCGGGCATAATGCTGCAGGGGCTGGAGCAGCCATTTCTCAGTCGAGGCCAGACCGGACACGAGGGTTCCTGCGTCGATCTGCTGCTCCAGCAGTTGCAGGCTGCTGGGAACATGCGCAGCCGTCGAGTCCAGCAATCGCCGCAATTCCTCCAGGACGGCCGACGGCGATTCATGTTCCAAGAACACCCCGACGCCTCGGCCGACTTTCATCGTCGCGGTCACGAGCTCCAGGATTCGTGCCGGCGGCACCTGCCGCGCGATCTCGCCCACGGTCAACGCCTGAAACCGCCCGCCAGTGTCGATCGAGGCCAGCTGGCCGAAGACGTTCATCGCAAGGTTGACCAGCGCCTTGTTGAACTCGACGCGGGTCGGCAGGACCTCCCCTGCGTCCTCGAACCAGCCTCCGCACTGGCTGAGCTGCAGGGCCGCCGCCGAACGGGCCGGCTTGCTTCCGCCGGTTAGGAGCGTCCTGCCGGGTTGCCCGGGCCGGTAGACCGCCTCCGAGCCCGCTCCGCTCCGCAAAGCAGTCTGGATCGTGACTCCCCGCATCAGCCGGCCGACAACCACGGGCATCAGGTCCGGCCACAGGTCCGGCAGCCGACCCAGGAGCGTCGATTCCTCGAGGAGCTCTATGAAGCTGCTCCGGAGCCGCTGGAAATAGATTCCGTTCGAGCAAAGGATCAATACGGGCAGCCGCGCCGCGCCGGAGTGCAGGCGGCCCTCGCGGTGCTCGAATTCCACCGCGGCGACGTAGTCGCCGATGACGTCAAAGAGCTGGTCGGGATTCGTGCACGCGAGAATGATCTCCGGCAGGCGGCCGCTTGCGGCTGCTTCCGGAAGGCTGCCTGCCAGGCGACCGGCCAGCGGAAGGTCCTTTCGCCCTTGGGCGGTCTCGATCCTGACGCTCGAATCCTCCCTCCAGCGGTCGGTTGCCGCCGAGGCGCGGCGCGAAAGAAAGGTGACGCGCGGAGGGACCGCGGACGGCCCAGCGGTCAGGTAGTGGAAAAAGGCGACACCGAGGGCGCTGATGGGGAGGATGCCGACCGATGGTGCCTCCGGTCGTCGCACGAGCGTCACTCCGGGGGGAGCAGCTTGAGGATCGCCTTCGCCCGTTCGGGCGGGGAGGCCTTCATGAGGACGCGCATCCGCTTCGCCGAGCCGTGGCTGGAGCCGTACGCATAGTCGATATTGACGCCGCCCTCGGACAGGGCCCGGCACACCTCGGCCAGGCCGCCCAGCTGGTCCGGAAGGTCGAGCTCCAGTATCTCGGCCTCGATTAGGTTCAGGCCGATTCTCGCGAGGACCTCGCGGGCCTTTGCGGCGTCGCTGGTGCGCAGGCGCACGACCCCCTGGTCGATGCTGTCGAGGATGGAGATGCCCTGGATGTCAATCCCGCTGCGCGCGAGTTCGGAGGCCGCCCGGTGCAGCGCGCCCGGATGGTTTTCGAGTGCGATCGAGATCTGCCGGACCAGTTCGAATTGCATAATGAGCCAGTCAATTGCCCGCGTTCGGGCGCCTGTCAATTTTGTGCGTGCTGTTACCGTGCCAACTCGACCATCCTTTCGGAATCTCCGGCCAACCCGTGATCAAACTCATCGGTATCATCGTCATAGCGGCCGGGTTTGGGCTGCGGCTGAACACGCTGCTCGTCGTCATGGCGTCCGGGATCGCCACCGGCCTGGTTTCCGGAATGTCGTTCAACGCCATCATGGGGGAGTTTGGCCGGCTGTTTGTCACCAACCGGTTTGTGACTCTGCCGGCCGTAATGATGCTGCCGGTGGTAGGCCTTCTGGAGCGCTACGGCCTCCGCGAGCGGGCCGAGACGGTGATGCGCCGGTCCGCGGAGGCGACCGCCGGCCGGGTGATCCTGTTTTACACGGGTGCCCGCCAGGTCTCGATGGCGCTTGGGGTCAACGTGGGCGGGCACGCGGGCGCCGTGCGCCCGCTGGTCGCCCCTTTGGCGGAGGGGGCCGCGCGCGCGAAACACGGAGACCTTCCCAAGGCGACCGTGGAGCGGATTCGCGCGCACGCCGCGGCTGCGGAGAACGTCGGAAGCTTCTTTGGCGAGGACATATTCATAGCGATCGGAGCAATCCTGCTCATGAAGGGCTTCTTCGAGGACCTGAAGATCGAGGTCAGCTCGTGGGCAATGGCGCTCTGGGGCATACCCACGGCCGTGGCCGCGTTCGCATTGATGGCATGGCGGACCCGGGTCCTGGACCGGCGAATTGCCCGCGAGGCCGCTCCCGCAGCGGAGGCGGCGAAACCCGGGACCCCATGAGCCTTCTCGGCCTGAACACATTCTACATCCTGGCCGGTGCATTTCTGCTGGCGACAGCCTTGCGCGTCGCGCTGGACAGGGCGCACGCAAGGCGATGGAGCACGGCGCTCTTCTGGGGCCTTCTCGGAGCAAGCTTCATGTTTGGCGGATCGATGCCTCCAACGGCGGTGGGATACCTGGTCCTTGCAATGACGGTCCTGGCCGCGAGCGGGAAGCTGGGCGTGTCCCGCGAGCGCACCACGGGACGGGAGGAGAGGCTCGAGTCGGCGGAGCGCCTGGGTGACAGGCTGTTCTGGCCTGCGCTGCTCATCCCCGCAACCGCGGTCCTCGGCGGCCTTTTGTTTGGCCGGATCCGCTGGCATGGCGTCTCGCTCGTCGACCCGGGCAACCTGTCGGTCACGTCCGTGTGCATCGGCGCCGTGCTTGCGCTGGCGGCCGGTCTTCGCCTGACCCGGGCGCCGCTTCGCGCGGCGGTGGGTGAGGGCAGCCGTATTCTCCAGGCCGTCGGCTGGGCGCTCATTCTGCCCCAGGCACTGGCCGCATTGGGCGGCCTCTTTGCCAGGGCTGGCGTGGGCACCGTTGTCGCCGGTCTCGTGGAGCGGGCGATGCCGACGCAGTATCCGTCCGTCGCGGTCGCGGCCTACTGCTTTGGGATGATGCTCTTCACGATCTGCCTGGGCAATGCATTCGCGGCCTTTGCCGTCATAACCGGCGGCATCGGCGTGCAGCTCATCGTCCACGCGCACGGAGGCAATCCCGCGATCATGGCCGCGATTGGGATGTTGGCCGGCTACTGCGGGACGCTGCTGACTCCCATGGCCGCCAATTTCAACCTCGTCCCCGCCATGCTCCTCGAGCTTGAGGACAAGAACGCGGTCATCAAGGCGCAGGCGCCAATCGCGTTTGCTCTCTTTGCGTTCAACCTGCTCCTCATGGAATTTTGCGTCTATCGCTTCTGACGACGTGTCCGGTCCCCTGAAACCACTCCTCGCGTCGAAATTTGCCGGACTGGCCCTGGCCGGAGTCGGGCGCGAGTGGCCGCACGCCTACCAGCTCCTTGCGCGGCGCCCGGCGGATGTGCGTCAGCCGCGCGAGCTGCACCCGGCGTTCTTCGGCTGCTATGACTGGCATTCCTCGGTGCATGGCCATTGGACGCTGGCGCGCGTCCTCAGGCTCTTCCCGGGGCTCCCTTGCGCCGCGCACATCCGCAGGGCCCTCGACGGCAACCTGACCGTGGGGCACCTCGCCGCGGAATTGGCCTATCTTGAATCCCCTGGACGGGGCTCGTTTGAGCGCCCCTATGGCTGGGGGTGGCTGCTCGCCCTCGCGGCCGAGCTGCGCGAGGGACGCGATCCAAGCGCCCGCCAATGGTCCCGGGCGATGCGCCCCCTCGAGAGGCATATCGCAGAAAGCTTCTGCCGCTACCTCCCGCGCCTGCCGTACCCGGTGCGCTCGGGCGTGCACTCCAATACGGCCTTCGGCATGACCCTCGCACTGGATTATGCCCGGGGGACGGGACACCGCCGTTTGGAGGCGGCCATCGTCTCGCGGAGCCGCGACTTCTTTGGCGCGGATGCCGACGCGCCGGCCGCATGGGAACCGGGCGGCGAGGATTTCCTGTCCCCGTCGCTGACCGAGGCCGACCTCATGTCCCGGGTCCTCACTCCCGGGGAATTCCGGCGCTGGCTGCCGCGGTTCCTCCCGGGATTGGGCGCCGGCGAACCCAGGGCGCTCATGAAACCGCCGCGGGTCTATGATCGCCGCGATCCGAGGCAGGTGCACCTCGACGGGCTTTGCCTGAGCAGGGCGTGGGCGCTTCAGCGCATTGCCTCCGCGATGCCCCTGAACGGAAGGGTCCGCACCGCCGCGGACCGCCACGCGCGGGCCGGGCTGGCGCGCGTGTCGAGCGGTGACTACGCGGGCGAGCACTGGCTGGCCTCGTTCGCCCTATTCCTTCTCACGAGCGGAACGGGGTCCTCCTAGGTCGCCTCATTCGTAGCTTCCAAAATTCGCCCTGGCCTTGGCGTCGTCAAACTCGCCCTCCCAGCGCGCCACGACGACGCTCGCCAGGCAGTTGCCGAGCACGTTCACGGAGGTGCGCGCCATGTCCAAGAGCGCATCGACCCCAAGGATCATCGCCACGCCCGCGAGCGGGAGGCCGAATGACTGCACCGCCGCGATGAGCACAACGAGCGAGGCTCGCGGCACGGCCGCGATGCCCTTCGACGTGAGCATGAGGGTGACCATCATCGTAATCTGCTGGCCGATTCCGAAGTGGACGCCCGTCGTCGTCTCCGCCGCCTGGGCCACGAAGACCGACGCCACCGCGAGGAAAAGCGTCGAGCCGTCCAGGTTGAACGTGTAGCCCGCGGGAAGAACGAACCCCACGATTCCGCGCGGGACGCCGAGGTGCTCCATGAGGTCGAACGCCTTCGGCAGCGCGGCCTCGCTGTTGGCCGTCGCGAAGGCGATTGCAAACGGCTCCCGCGCTGCCCGCCAGAACGGCTTGAGCGGAACCCTGGCTATCCGGATCACGGTCCCGAACGCGAGGACCACGAAAATGGCGAGCGCGAGGTAGAGAGTCAGGACAAGCTTGCCCAGGCCCAGGAGCGCGCCCAGCCCCTGGTTTCCGACGGTGACGGCGATGGCGGCCCCGACCCCATACGGCGCGAATTTCATCACGATGTTCGCGAACTTGAACATCACCTGGGTCAGGGAGCCGCAGAAGGCGAGGATGTGCTTTCCCGACTCTCCCGCCGCGATGACGGCCATCGAGAAGATCACCGAGAACGCGACGACCTGCAGGATGTCGTTGCGCGCCAGCGCGTCCATGAGGCTCGTCGGGAAGATGTGCTGGATCGTCTCAATGGGCGTGAGCGGCCTCGCCTGAACCTCCGCCCCGATGGACTCCGCCCCTGCCGCAAGCCGGACTCCCACACCGGGTCCGACGAGATTCACCACGGTCAGCCCGACCACCAGCGCCACCGTCGTCACGACTTCAAAATAAAGAAGCGTCTTCACGCCGATCCGGCCGACCCGCTTCAGGTCGCCGGTGCCGGCGATGCCCTGCACGAGGCTGCCGAACACGAGCGGCCCCATCATCACTTTGACGAGGGCGAGGAAGATGTTGCGAACGAGCACCAGCCATTTGCTCCAGGCCGCGAGCCCGGCGGCGGGGAGCCCGTTCATCCACCACCCGAGCAGGCAGCCCAGGACGAGGCCGACCAGGATCTGCCTCGTAAGCGTCGGGCGGTACCAGGGTCTGCGCACGGAGCCGTGAGCGGCTGGACTGGAGTGAGCCATTGCCCGACTCTTTCAGCAGGCGGCACTCCTGCCAAGCCCTCCGGCCGGCGGCTCTAGTTGCAGCGGTAGAGGCGGACGCGCCGCAGCGCGGTCCAGCCGGCCCCGGTTAGTTAGCGCCGGTACCGGCCGTGACCAGGAAATCCAAGGGAACGACTTCGGCCATTCGCTGGTAGCCCGCCATGGAGGGATGCAGATGATCGCCGCTATCATAGTCTTTGAGCAGCACCGCCGGCTGGCCGGGATCCCTGAGGGCAGCGTCAAAGTCGATGACCCGGTCGCACGGCGCCGCCTCGCGGATCCAACGGTTGACGACCTGGCGGTCGGCCTCGATATCCGGCGTGGAATACCAACTTGCGTTTGAGTCCGGCGTGATGGTGGCAAGTCCCACGCGGACACCGTGCTCACGGCAGGCCGAGAGGACCTGCTTATAGCCGGCAATAATGTCCTCCGCGCTCGCGTAGGGCAGCCCGGCCGCCTTGGCCTTGATGCGCGTGCCAAGGTCGTTGACCCCGAGCTGCAGGATAACCCATTTGACTCCCGCCTGGCCGAAGACGTCGCGCGACAGGCGCTCGAGACCCGCGGGTCCTGACCCGGGCCGCAGCAGGCGCCCGCCGCCGATGCCTAGGTTCAGGACCGAGATCCAGGCAGTGGCCGGGTCGGCCTGGAGGCGCCTGGCGAATCCATCGGTCCATCGCGTGTTCTGATCCGGCAGGACACCGTGCCCATCCGTGATGGAATCACCCAGGCAGACAACCGCGGCCCTTGCCGGCCCGCTTGCCGAGGCATCAATGCCGGTCAGGATATACCAGTGCACGATCATTGTCGCCCCGGTGAGATTCACATCGGCCGTGCCGGCTCCGGGTTTCAGATAGGAGGTGGCCCGGGATCCCGGATGACCAGCCAACTTTGCCGGAAGGCTGACGAGCCTGACCGTGACGGCCAGGTCGGAGAATGCCGCGGCCGGGAAAGGCAGCGGATCGGAGACACACACCGATTTCGGGGGTATGGTCACCTTGGCCGCGCCGGCAAAAAGCACGGGCCGGCCGCTCTGCGCGCGGATAGCCCCGCCCGCTGCTGCCATCGCCAGCCGGACGTCATCCAGCACGAGCGGCTCGCTTCCGTACTCGTTCGAGAAGTGCAGCCGGACGGTTTCCGCATTCGCCGAAATCCGCACCACCTGCCGCAGCACTATGCGCCGGCCCGCCAGTATTTCCGGGGCTGGCGCCTCCCGCTGCGGTGCGGTGGCCCAGATTCCCACCCACGAGTCGGTGGCGGCGCGGCCGACGCCGGCGAGGAATGCAAGCGACGACAGGACGAGCAGGACCACTTGAACGCGGTAGCCTGCCGCACGTGTGGCGGGGGCGGGGGTTTGCATGGAAGAATGACGGATAAGCGGCGCCGCAAAGTTCATTTTGGCCTGCGCGGCGGTGGGTGGCGGGGCTCGGTGGGAGTGGAGACAAGTGTGACATTTCCCTCAAAGCGGGCGATGGTCTAACAATATCGCATCCCCCTCCCGGGCCCTCGCTGACATCCCGGGATTGTTCCCTCCATGCTATAGTTAGACTGACAAACTTTTTGCCGCGTTTCCCTCCAAGGGAATATGAACCCCGCAGTTAATTCGGCGCGCCACCTCCGCGCCTGCCCCATACGCCAACAAACCCATTCCGGGCGATTTGCTGCCCGAGAATTTACCCCGACAACAACAGAACAACTTTGTACTCTGTATGAAGATCCCCTCGAGACTCACGCTATCCTGCCTGCTCGCATTCGGCTGGCAACTCGGAGCAATGGCCCAACAGGTGGCCGCTCCTGCCCCCAATCCCAACAACACGACGACCACGACGACCACGACGACCGCGCTGCCCGCGAATGGCCCCGCCGATCAGCCCGATCAGACCGTGGAGCTGTCGCCGTTTGAGGTGACGTCGACCAGGGACACTGGTTATCAGGCGACCGACACCTTGGCTGGCACACGAATCCGCACGCCATTGGCGGACGTAGGCGCTGCGATCAGCGTCTATAACAAGGATTTTCTAGAAGACATCAACGCGACGGACGCGAACACACTACTCCAGTACACGACCAACGCGGAAGTGTCCGGCGTGTATGGCAGCTATACCGGCCTCGGCAACGGGCAAAGCGTGAACGAGTCCACCAATCTCATCAATCCGGAGGCCGCCCAACGCATCCGCGGACTGGCCGCGGCCGACAACGCCCGCAACTACTTCATCACTGACATTCCCTGGGACTCTTACAACACCGACCGCATCGACATCCTGCGCGGACCGAACTCGATACTCTATGGCCTGGGTAGCCCGGCCGGCATTATCAATGGTTCGACCAACAGCGCGGAGTTCCGTGACTTTGGCAGTTTCAACTTTAAGACCGACTCGTGGGGAAGCACGCGGAGCGCGATCGACCTCAACGAGCAGCTAATACCCGGTGTGCTTTCGATCCGCCTCGATGCCGAAGGGGGCGACCAGAAGTTCGAGCAGCGGCAGGCCTATTCGGATGACGATCGTTACTACGGCGCAATCCGCTTCGACCCGGAGCTTTTCAAGAACAAGGACTTTCACACAAGCATCAAGGCGAGCTTCGAGCACGGTGACATCGACGCCGATCGTCCGCGCACCGTACCGCCGCAGGACGCCATCACCACGTATTGGCGCCCGACGGCCGTCAGCGCGAGCAATCCCTTTGGTGGCATGGGGCAGCAGAGTGTAAACAATCCCTATGACACCTGGCGCACGGACAATAACGTCGCTGGAAATGGATACGGTGCGGTCAACTCGAACTCGGTTAACTACCAACCTTACCTCGCCGACCAGGCCAACGTGCAGCAGCCGATCTTTTTCATGGACGGTCAGTCCGGCCAGCTCTTGGAGGCATACGGTGGGTATATCAAGAACGGCTACGTCAACACCGCCGGCGCCGTTCAGGCCGACTCCTATAACGTACCCGGCGAGGTCAATAACGGCATGTTCTACGGCATAGCGACCCTCAACAATGCCGCGATCGGCTTGGGGCTCCCTGGTGCCTCATACGGGCAATACAAGGCCCAGTCCTTGCTGGATCCGAGCGTATTCAACTTCTACAGGAACCTCATCGACGGCCCGACAGCGGACGAATGGGAGGGCTGGAACGCCTTCAATTTTGATTTCACCCAGACGGGATGGGATAATCGCGTCGCCCTCGAAGTCACCTACGACCGCCAGCATTATGACCGCGGCGGCCAGTTTCTCCTCGGCGGCAGCCCAACCCTCACGTTGGACGTCACGAAGAACCTGCTGGACTATTATACGAGCGGCGCGAACGGCGAGACAAGCATCACGAATCCCAACTATGGCCGGCCCTTTGTTGCGGGTGCCGGCGGCAACGGGGGCTCGGCTTACGACAGCAACCGCGAGGTCAAGCGCGCCTCGCTGTTCGTCGAAGTCCGCCCGAGCGACTTTACGACGAACAGCTTCCTGCTGACACTCATCGGGAAGCAGCGGCTCAACGGCGTCATCTCGGAGGAAGATTACTTCGACCAGAACTATTCCTGGCAGGAGTATGCGAACAGCCTGGCCTGGTCCAATCTTTGGACTCAGAACGCAGGTATCGATGAGTCGATCTCGGATCGTCCGCCAATAGGGGTTTTCTACCTGGGCTCTTCGGTGATCAACTCCGCCTCGCCCAGCAACCTAAATATCCCGGGCATAACGCACACGCAATCGCTTCCAAACGCCGGTGTCGATCTGTTCAACTCGACATACATAAGTTCCACCTCGCCCGCCGCACCGTGGGTGCCGGGAGCCAATTTGGCGCAGGTTTTCCCCAGCTCCATTGCCCCAACGGGTGGCCTGTTCCAGGCGGAGAACCCGGCAAATTACGTCGGGTGGAACAGCAGCTTCGTGGACAACCTCGTGAACGACAACAACGGCTCGAACACCGACCTCTACAGGGTTGACCAGCTGGCCGAGCGCGTTACGAAGTCCTATTCCGGAAACTACCAGGGAAGCTTCTGGAACGACGCCCTCATTACGACGCTCGGCTGGCGCTATGATTCGGTCGAGACGAGGAGCATCACGGCTTCGACGGAAGGCCTGAATCAAGGTATCTTGGACACGACGACCCAGGATTTCCAGCTGCCGAACGCCTTCCCCCCAACATCAATGGTAAAGGGCCACTCGACAAGCGGCGGTGCCGTACTGCACCTGAACAGGCTCCTCAAGAACGATCCGCTGCCGTTCAACGTCAGCCTATCGTACAACGAATCGAGCAACTTCCAGGTCACGAGCATCCGGACGGACATCTATGGAAACCATTTCGGGGACCCTACGGGAAAGACCAAGGAATACGGCATCAGGCTGTCGACCAAGAACGGCAAGTACTCCGTCGCGATCGACAACTACAAGACCGACGTCATGAATGGCTCCTCGACCCTCAACAATGCCGGCGGCGCAGGCACGATTATCCAGCAGGGGATGCGTTACCGCAACGTCTACCTGTACTCGCTTGGCGGTTACACGCTGAACACGGAGAACGAGCCCGCGTCCCGCAACATCTGGACCAGCGCATACCCGACTGAGACGGTTGCGCAAGCAGCTGCCGAGGAGGATGCGGCCATCACCACCTGGAACAGCGTCCAGAACTACATGACCACGCAGGGCTTCTTCACTGCATGGGGTTATACCCCGACGACGCCCTCGGTCCTAACGACCGAAAGCCAATACCTAACGAACCCGTCGGCATACCAGCCGAATCCGGCAACGGTTACCGCCTATGTCGGGAACGCACCGCAAGGATTCACGGTAACGGCCGATGCCGAGTCCAAGGGCAACGAGCTCGACCTCACGGCGAATCCGCTGCCGAATTGGCGCATATCGATCAACGGCGCCGAGACGACGGCGATCCAAACCAACGTCGGCGGCGCAGCGCTCACATCATACGTCAACTACCTGGAGCCACTGCTGATCAATGAGTCGACCGGTGTCCTGACGCCCGCCGGAAAGATGGCCGAGTTCGGCAACCCGAACTTCGCCCTCTACCCTAGCGTTTTCGCTCCCTGGCTCGCCAGCTATACGGTGCTTCAGCTCCAGGAAGGCACCGACGACCCCGAGCTCCGAAAGTGGCGATTCAACGTGATCACAAACTACATGTTCGACCGGGGCCCACTCAAGGGCATCGGCGTGGGCGGCGCTTATCGCTGGCAGAGCAAGGTCGGAATCGGCTACCCGGTAAACCCCACGACCGGAGCCGAGGGCATCGGGACGCCCTATTACGGACCGGCATTGGGCGCGGTCGACCTGTGGGCCAGCTACAACCACAAGGTAACAAGGAATATCGACTGGAAGATCCAGCTGAACGTCCGCAACGCGTTCGCGAACAATGGGCTCATCCCGATCTCGATCGAACCCGATGGGAAGACCTATGCGTCAGTCCGCACGGCTGACGTGGAGGATTTCGAGCTTACCAACACGTTCAGTTTCTAGTCCGGCCTAGCCTCTCGAGCCCGGCTCCCTTAGGGGAGCCGGGCTCTTTTATTGTACGCCCAGCATGTCCCACACCTCAGGAGTGAAAGTCTCTTATCCAGCCCGATCGGGGCGAAGGATAGCGAAGCGCAAGGGCGCGGCCGCGAAGTCCATACCGATCAAAGCTCGGCAGCGTAAAGACGGCGACCGCGTGGTGAAAGGGGTGGGGCTTATCTGGGGAGGTCTGTACGGTGGCCCGGCGCAAGTTGGGGCTGAGCCTGCCATGAGGCGGGCCGATCGCTGTATAGAAGTCAGCAAAGGGCGTAGTAGCGATGAAGGCCGGGAAACCGGCTGGAGCGAACGCCCGAACGGTGCGCCCGAGTGGGCGCAGGCAAGAAGCGGGCGAGTAACCTGCACGATGCCATGACGACGAGAGGACAATCAGACGCCGACAAAGCGTCGCCCGAGCCGAGGGATAGCGGTGAAACCGCGAAACACTCGCCCCGGGAAGTCCTGTCCACAGGGGCGAACGAGCAGAAGGAAAACCCAGGTCAGAATGATAAGCTAATGGAACAGGCGGCCGATCCGGCCAACCTGAACACCGCATGGAAGCGGGTACGTGACAATGGTGGAGCTCCGGGCATCGACGGCATCACCGTCCATGCCTTCCTTGAGCAAGCCAAGCCGCGCTCCGAATCTCTGCGGAAGGAACTGCTGGAAGGCAGCTACCGGCCCAGCCCGCTTCGGCGGGTCAAAATCCCCAAGCCTGCGGGTGGCGAGCGTCTGCTCGGCATCCCGACGGTGCAGGACCGGGTCGTGCAGCAAGCTTTCCTGCAAGTGCTTCAACCGATACTCGATCCGACGTTTAGCGAGCACAGCGAGAACTGACCCGGAAAGGCCACCTTAACTTCCAGTCCATCATGGCTGAGTTGAGGCGATACCTGCTGGGCTGGCTCGGATACTTCCAGTTCTGCCAAACACCCAGCGTGTTGGCGGGATTGGAGGAATGGACGCGTCGCCGATTGCGCTGTCTGATCTGGAAACAGTGGAAAAGAAGCCACACACGCTTCACCGAATTGGTGAAGAGGGGGGCTGAACGTGAAGAAGCGGCCAAACTGGTCGGTTCTTCTGACGGCCCTTGGCGCCTCAGTCGCACTCCACTGTTTAGCCAAGTCTTCCCCAACAAGTGGTTTACCGCGCACGGTCTCCCATCGTTCCATGCCTTATCCTGACAACGCTTCACCGAACCGCCGGATGCGGACCCGCATGTCCGGTGGTGTAACAGGGAAAGCTCGCGAGAGCCTACCTATGTAACTTTCATAACCTTCATGACTGATTGAGGAGTCCGCGCGGGGATTGAACTGTTTTGCGCGGGATGGGATCGCCAGGGCCCAACGCCCGGATTGGTGAATGAGTCCGGCTCTATGGCGGATATGGTGCAGACCGCCTGGTTCTTTCAGCGGTCCTTGGCTGCCTGAAGGACCGTGTCCAGGGCCCGCCGGGCTCCGGGATCACCGGGATTCAGGCGCAGCTCCTCTCGAAAGGCGGCAGCCGCCGCCGGAAAATCCTCATAACTAAACAGGCTCGCCCCGAGATTGTGCCATGCCGCCACGTTTTTTGGGTCCAGGCGCAGCGCCTCGTGGAACTCGGCGATCGCATCCTTCAGGTGCCCCGGCTTTTGCAACAACGCGACGCCCAAATTATAGTGTGCGCCAGTCATGCCCGGCTCGAGGCGCAGAGCCTCCTGATACTGCGCGATGGCTTCGTCCAGCCGACCCGGCATCTGCAGCCAGGCGTTGCCCAGATTGTCGTGCACCTTTGCATTATCGGGCTCCAGGGAAAGTGCGTCCCGAAATTGCGAGATGGCATCCTGCAGCCGACCCGGCATCTCGAGCAAGGCGCTGCCCAGGTTGTTGTGCGCGTCGACCAGACTTGGCTGAAGGCGCAACGCCTCCTGAAACTCGGAAACGGCATCATCCAGCCTCCCAGGCATCTGCAACAAGGCGCTGCCTAGGTTATTGTGTGCCAAGGCATAACCCGGCTCCTGCCGCAGCGCCTCCCGAAATTGGGAAACGGCATCGTCCAGCTTTCCCGGCATCTGCAGCCAGACGTTGCCAAGGTTGTTGTGCGCCTCCGCATCGTCCGGATTCTCCCGCAGAGACTCCTGGTACTGCGCGACCGCGTCATTGAGCCGTTCCGGCCTCCCGGCCAAGATGACGCCGAGGTTGTTGTGCGCCATCCAGCAGTCGGGATTGCGGGCGAGCGTCACGCGATAGAGGGTCTCGGCATCGCGGTACATCCCGCACTGGTTCCAGGTCAGCACAGCGTATATCGCCAGGAGCCCTCCCACGAACGCCCGTGCGACTGGCACCGGCATCCGCGCCGAAATTAGACTCAGGCCGGCGGCCGCCGGAACAACGACCCCGAGCATGGCCAGGTATTGGAAATGGTCGGCGACATAGGAGTATCGGAAGGGATAGACATTCACGAACCCGAGGGCGGGAAACAGCGTGCCGATGAAGAACAGGCAGCCTGCCAACGGCGCCCGCGCCGCGCGTTGCCGCGTTGGGTCGGCCGCCCGGGATGCGGCCACCCAGCCGAGGAGCCCGACGAGGGCGAGCGCGCCGAGAGGGAACAGCCATTGCCACCAGACCGCGCCATCAACCACCCACCGGGGATAAATGAAGATGAGGTCAGCGGGCCATGCCAGCTTGCCCAGGTAGAACCAGGCAGCCCGCCCGGCCAGCAGGCAACGGTCCAGCAGCGACAACGCGTAAACCTTGCCGTGGGCCCCGACGAGCACCTGCTCAACCGAGGCCGTAAGAAGGCCCGCGAACAAGCCCAGACCGAACCACGGCAGCAGCGGCAGCGCGTCGCGGCGCCAGCCGAGCCGGCCGCGCTGCCACCAGAATGCAACGAGCAACGCAGCCGGAAGCGTGGCCGTCACGGTCTTGCTGAGCAGCGCCAGGACGAAGAGCGCCAGGGCGAGCCAATACTGCGACGGCCTGCGGTCGCGGTCGAAACCGAGATAGACCAGGGCCGCTCCCAGATAGAAGACAGCCGAGAGCGTGTTCTTCTGCTCCGATATCCATGCGACGGATTCGACGCCGACCGGGTGCAGCGCGAAGATCAAGCCCGCCAATAGCGCCCCCGGCACCGCCAGCCGCCTCACAACCGCCACGACGAGGCACGCCGCAACCGCGTGGAGCAGGATGTTCACCAGGTGGTAACCCACCACGGCGTCCCCCCACAGCCGGTGCTCCGCCCAGAAGGCCGTGTACAGGAGCGGATAGTACTGCTGGGTCGCGCCGGCCTCGCACCAAATGCGTCCAAGGCCGTGGAGGCCGCGAAGCCCCGCCTGCGGCACATGGGCATCGTCGTCCCAGAGGAATCCGCCGTGCACCGCCGGCAGATAGGCGAGTATGGTCGCGCAGAAAATCAGCGCGCCGGGCAAGAATGTCCTGGCCAGGAATTCCCGGCGTCCCGCCGTTCCGGGGAGGGGTCCATTCTGCACGGGAAAACACGAGCAATTCCTGCAAGGCGCCGCAACCACGGAGTCGCGGAGGGGGAAAACAAACCAGCCCCTTCCATCCACCGGGCCGGCCGCTCATCAAATATTGGTGTAACTTTGGGCCCGGACCTCGTGTTTAGCGGGAGACGGCAGCGACCATCGCTCAACTTTCCCGCAAGGAAGGCAAACCGAACGGCCCATGCCCCTTCTCCCAACAGTTCAAAACTCCCAATCAAAATGAATACCCGCCTCATGTCAGCCTGCTCTCTCGCCGCGGCACTCAGTGTGTCCGCTTTGAATCCCCTGTCCGCCGCCGTCCAGGATGCCAAGCCGATCTCCCAGCCTGCGCCCTCCTATTCGGCCTACCTTCGCTCCGCCTGCGTCGAAGGCAAGGTGGTCGTGAGGTTCACCGTCACCGCCAAGGGCGACGTCATCAACCCCGAGGTGGTCAGCTCCACGGACCGGTTGCTCGAGGCTCCTGCGCTGGACGCGGTCCGGCAATGGAAGTTCGTGCCCGCAACGAAGGACGGAGTCGCAATCAACGAAAGGGCGATCCAGCCCGTTGCGTTCGTCATGCCTGAACTCCACCCCGACAGCGCGGCAAGGCTCGTCGTCTCAAACTCCAAGCCCGCATCCCAGGCCAAGGACTCAACCAGCGTCAACTGACGCGGTTCACTCCCTACTCGTGCGGCTGGGGGACAGCCAACCCCATCCGCCGGGCCGCCTCATAGTGCGCCGCCGCCTCGGCGGTCCTGCCGACGCTCTCCAGGGCCATGGCCAGGTTCAACTGCGTCTGAGGCAGGTTCGGATTCAACCGGAGCGCCGACTCGAATTGATCGATCGCATCCTGCGTGCGCCCCAGCTCGAGCAGGGCTCCGCCCAGATTGCTGCGGACTTCGGGCTGGGCCGGATCGATCCGCAGCGCCTGCTCGAATTGCGCTACGGCATCCTGCATCCGGCCGTCGACATGAGAGAGCGCGATTCCCAGATTATTGTGCGCCAGCATCAGATCGGGCTTCAGCCTCAGCGCGGCCTCGTATTCTCCCACGGCGTCGGTCAGGCGGCCGGGAACCTCCGCAAGCACATTGGCGAGGTTGCAATGCACTTCCGCCTGTTCGGGCTTGAGGCGCAGCGCCGCCTCAAATTGGTGGATGGCTTCGGGTAACCCCCCCGGCGTCAGCGACAGCGCCTGGCCGAGGTTGTTGTGCGCGTCGGCGTAGTCCGGCTTCAGGCGCAGGGCCGCCCTATAGTGCTCGACGGCCTCCGGCAGCCCCCCGGGCTCCAGGGCCAGCATTTGGCCGAGGTTATTGTGCGCTATCCAGCAGTCGGGATTGCGCGCCAGAGTGGTGCGATAGAGGACCTCATCATTCTGGAAATCGCCGCAGCGCCGCCAGGTCAGCCATCCCAAGAGGACGCAGAGCGCCAACCCCAGCGCCGGGCCGGCGCGCCGAAAGCCCGGTCCGGCCCAGGAGCCGGCGGATGCGAGGCCAATGCCGGCAAAAGCCAGCGGGGCGAGGTCGGCGAGATATTGCCAGTGGTCCCACACCCGGGAGTAGAGTGCGCCGTAGAGGCTCACAAAACCCAGCACCGGAAAGAGCGTGCCCGCAAAGAGCATGAAAACGGCGAGCGGCGCGCGATGGCGGCGCCGCATCGACCAGAACCAGGCCATGGCGGCGACCGCCGCAAGTGGAAAGAGCCACTGCCACCAGATGGTTCCGTCGATTGCCCAGCGGGGATAGATGAAATTAAGATCGAAGGGCCAGACGAGGCTCCCGAGGTAGAACCAGATCGCCCGGCCCGCCAAGAGCACATGGCCCGGCAACGACAGGTCGAAGTCCGCGCCCTGCGCGCCCACACCCTCGCCGCCGAGATGGTAGCGCTCGACCCAGCTCGAGAAGACCCCGGACGTCGCGCCGAGCGCCAGCCACGGCACAAGCGGCCGCACATCGCCCCGCCAGTCGAGACGGCCGCGCTGCCACCAGATGACGACGAGCAGCGCAGCCGGGAGTGTCACCGTCGCGGTCTTGCTGAGCACCGAGAGGGAAAAGAGCGCCAACGCGAGGACGTAATGCCGCGGGCGGCGCGTCTCGTCGAACCGCAGGTAGACCAGGAACGCCGCCAGGTAGAAGACCAGGGAGATCGTGTTCTTCTCCTCGGTGATCCAGGCGACCGACTCCACGTGCACCGGGTGCAGTGCGAAAAGCGCAGCGGCCAACCAGGCGGCGACCACCCGGCTGTTGGCTTCGGTCGTTCCGGACCCGGCCGGCGGGCTGGGCAATCCCGCCAAGAGTTTGAGCAGCACAGACGCGAAAAGAACCGTCGCGCCGATGTGGAGCAGCAGATTCAGGAGATGATAGCCGGCGGGGTTGCCGCCGAAGACCCTGTGCTCCAGCCAGAACGCGCTGTGCAGCAACGGGTAGTATTGCTCAGTAGCCCCCACCTTGAACCAGATCTGCACCAGCCCGTGGAGGGATCGCAACGGGGGACTCGTGACGTAGTCGTCGTCGTTCCAGATGAATCGTGCCTTCATCGCGGGAAGGTACGCGACCACGGTCGCGCAACCTACCAGCACCCCCAGCCAGATCGAACGCACGCGCCCCCGTCTTGCGGACGCAGCCGCCACGGCCGCGGTTGATGGCCCATCAACGGGCCGATCTCCGGAAGATGGGGACCGCGGATTCGGCATGGATCATCCGTATATATGCGGGACCGTCGGTCGGCCAGCTAGCAAAACGGAGGTTCGGCCTGAGATCTGACCCTCCGCCTCAGAGGATTCCTTGGCTGCCACACTTTCGGGATTTTCCCGAGCTAGGGGTATTCGGCGGGCGCGATGTTGCTCCACTCCTCGTGATCGTGTCGGCTGATCGGGATGCAGCCGACTGTGAAAGCGATTAGCCCCCCGACAGCCACCGAACGGCCACCGCTCGGCCTCATGGCCGCTGGAACGGCGGTCAGCGTGTCGGCCATCTACCTGAGCCAGCCGATCCTCAATGTGCTGGCGGCGGCGTTTCACGAGTCGGCCCGGGCGATGGGGGCCGTCGTGACCGTCACCCAGATCGGGTTCGGCTGCGGGCTCGTCTTTCTCGTGCCGCTGGGCGACATGATCGCCAAGAAACGGCTCATCCTCGGGAAGCTCGCGGGGCTGACCGCCGCCCTCGTGGCGACGGGCTTGGTCGACACCGCGACGCAGATGGCCGTCTGCGGCTTTGCCCTGGGGCTCTTTGCATCCGCCGCCCAGGATTTCGTGCCGCTCGCCGCGGAGCTGAGCCCGCCGGCGCGCAGGGGGCACGCGGTCGGCACGGTCATGGGGGGGCTCCTCCTCGGAATTCTTGGCTCGCGGATATTTAGCGGCGCCATCGCGCAAACGGCCGGATGGCGGTGGTCCTTCCTGGCTTGCGCGCTCCTGACTCTCGGGATCATGGGGTTGGTATGGCGGCGGGTGCCGTCGATCGAGCAGGGGCACAGGGCCTCCTACCCCATGCTGCTCCGTTCCACCGCCTCCCTGGTGGGAACGCAGCCTATCCTGGTCCTGTGCACGTTAGCGCACGGATGGGTGGGCTTTACGTTCAGCGCCTTTTGGACGGTACTGTCGTTCCACCTGGGCGGCGCCCCATTTCACCTTTCGCCGATCCAGATCGGGGCCTTCGCGCTGGCAGGCCTTGCGGGGGCCGCGATGGCGCCCGTTGCCGGACGGCTGTCCGACCGGTATGGGCCGATCCTCAACATTCGGTGCGCCCTTGCCCTGGTCGCCGCGGCGTTCGTGGCCATGCTGCTGTCGCCCGGCTCCCTGGCCATGCTCGTTGTGGCTGTGATCATCTTCGACCTCGGGGTGCAGCTCTCGATGGTGTCCCACCAGACGATCATCTATTCCCTGGATCCGGGCGCCCGCAGCCGAATCAACGCCGTCTATGTCGGGGGATTGTTCGTTTTTTTCGCATTCGGATCCTTCGCCGCAACCTGGGTTTTCACGGTGAAGGGATGGACAGGGGTCTGTCTGCTTTGCCTGGCCAGTTGCGTGGTCTCCGCTCTGCTCCACGGCGCTCTCTCTGCCCTGTGGCGCCGCCGCTTCCCTGAACTCATAAAACAGGGTGCAATATGACCAGCCCGAGTCTCTGAAGACGATATGGCCCCGAAGGACTTATGATCTGCGAAGCGAAATGAAGGTTTTCGGAAGCTGGCGCCCCAACAGGGATTAGAAGCGGAGGGTGATGCTTGATATCAGCTGCGGTCCGTCGAGGTAGATGTTCGACGGGAACACCTTGGAACCGAAGTATTGGTAGCGGAGCGTATTGCTGAGGTTTACGCCTTGGATCGCGAGCTCGATGTTCTTTGTGATCGAGTAGTTCAATGAGGCGTCCAGGTCCCCGTAGCCCGCCAGTTCCTGGTCCAGGAGCCCGGTATTCACGTAGTAGGCGAAGCCGGTGACGAAGGCGGTGCGGTAGTTGTAACCGACGCGTGCCGAGAACGGGCCCTTCTCATACATGCCGATGATGTTGTAGCTCTCCTTCGACAGATTCTGGAGGGGGGCGTTTACCGGGAGGCCGACACCCGAGACTGTCGTCGGAGTGGTGGAATCCACATAGGTGTAATTTGCCTGAAGGCCAAGGCCGTCAAAGGGCGCGGGCAGGTTGGTAAAGAAGTGCTGGAAGCCGACATCGAAGCCCTTGATCGTCGCGGGGTTGAGGTTCGAGTACGTCTGGATCTCGTAGGTGACGCCGCTGTAGGTCTCGGGCTGCGAGAAGCTGCCGATGAATCCCTTCACATCCTTTTGGAACAGCCCGCCATAGAACACGCTCGACTTCTGGGGATAATATTCCAGCGCGATGTTGAAATTCGTGCTGCGGACCGGCTGGAGGCCGGGGTTGCCCTGCGAACCCGAATTCAGGCTGGGATTCACGGGATTCGCATTCAATACGAGGGAGGGCGAGAGCTGGCTGAATGACGGACGCGTGATGGTACCCGCAGCAGCCGCCCGGAAAAATAGATTGTCCAGCAACTTTAGCCGGAAGTTGAAGCTCGGCAGCCAGTCGTTGTAGGAGCTCACGAGGTCCAGCGGCACCGCGGTGGCCGCGGTGGCACCCTGATAGCCTGCTGCGTTTTCCTCCGTATGCACCATCCGTACTCCGAAGTTCCCGTCGAAGTTCAACCCCGCAACCGTGCCGGCATACTCCGGCATCAGGTAGACCGCCGTCGTGGATTCCTTGATGCTGAAAAGGCTGAGCGGGTTGACCGTGGCCGATGTGGCCGGAGTGTTGGTCGCGTCGTAATCCTGGAAGAGGGCGTTCGCATTGCGCATTAACGCGGTGTTCGAAACAAGATACTGCTGGATCTGGGGCTGAACGTAGCCCGAGAATTCGTTCTGGATCGGGTTCTGGACCCACAGGCCCGGATAGTGGCTGAGCAGGTTGTTTGACGCTGGAATGTTGAAGGAGCCGAGGAAAAGCCCCGTGGGATAGTTGTCGCTCGTGGTCTGCGAATAGCGCACACCGGCGACGAGCTTCGTGATCAGGCTCTTGCCGAAGCTGTATTCGCCGTCGATTCTTCCCGCCTTGCCATCGACGTTCGAGGGGTAAAGGCGATAGTCGACCTGGGAGAGGTGGTATTGGGTCGAGTCCTCGAGATTCACTCCGGAATAGATGACCGAGGGAATCGGCCCGCCGAGGTTATAGGTGACCGAGGGGATGGCCACAGAGGCGAAGACGAGGTTGTTGTAAAAGCGATTCGAGCCCGTGTAGTGATCCCCGTCGAAGGTGACCGCGAGGTCGCCGGAAGTGTATTTTCCCCCGAGGCTTAGCATGTTGAGCTGGTTTACCAGGTCGCGAATCAGGCCGTAGGCAGTGCCGGTGACATTGTTGAACGTGGCGATCTGGGTCGCGGTTGTGCTGCCCGAAAACATCGTGCCCGATCCCGCCACCGTGGCCGACACCGGGGTGGCGGCCGCGAATTCCGACTCGTCCTGTATGTTGCGCCATTTGTTGGGATTATAGCCCACGTGAACCTCGAGGTTGGGGGTGGGCTGCCACTGAAACACGGCATTAAAACCCTCGGTGATGAATTCGCCGTAGGAGGAGGTGTCCGTATAGCCGGTCGAGGTGAGGGCCGTCCCCACACCGGTCGTGACGGTTGCGTTGGGTGTCGGATTGCCGATGCCGATGCTGTCCTCACGCCACGGCGTTGTGATGTCGCTTACGGAGATGAGCAGGCCCATCTTTCCGAAAGCCGTCTTCGCCGTATAATTGGCAAAGAGATTGTAGTTCTGATTTTCGCCGCCCTTGAGCACCGAGTAGGCCGTGCCGAATGTTCCTCCCCCGCCGAAGCCCTCGGAAAAGTCGAAGGGCTTGCGCATGCGCACGTCGACCACTCCGCTGAGGCCGCCGTCGAGCTGGTTGGCCGCCGAGGTCCTGTAGACGTCGATGCCCGCGACCAGCGCCGAGGGAATCTGCGAGTAGTCGAAGGTGCGCTGGCCGACGCCAACCCCCGCCGTGCCATTGGCGATGCCGCCCGGTGTCATGACTTCGTGCCCGTCCAGGGTGCTTACGATCTGGTTGAGGCCGTCGATTGTCACCGCGCCGTTGCCGCCGAGGCCGGAGAACGTGTGCGCCAGCTGCACGTCCGGAATTCTCGCGAGGGCATAGGAGACGTTGATATCGGGGAGCTTGTCGATATCGGAGGCCACAATCGAGTCGACGATCTCCTGGCTGTTTTCCTTGATTTCCTCGGCGGACGCGAGGCTGCCGCGAAGTCCGGAAACGACGAAAGTATTGAGCTGGACGACATTCTGGTCCTTTGCGGCCTGGTCAGACGCCGCCGAAGTGGCTTGGTCGGACGGTGCGGGGACGGTCTGACCGAACGTTGGCGTAAGGCCGACTGCCAAGAGCGCCAGAAGGCCGGCACTCGCGAATGGTCTTAGGTGGGTATGCATAGTGTGGTAGGTCTTGCGGAATGCCGGAACGCTTTCGGGGCGGATCCGGCTATGGGGTCTCAGTTGAATTCGATCATTTGCGTGATCGGCTCGTAACGACGGCTGTGGGGGGTAGAGGCGGGGCAGGCAGGGAATACCGGCCCGGAGGGAACTTCGCTGGAGGATACAGGCTTAATACCGATAGTTCTCACAAAATTTCGACCATTCGTGCCTGCATCCTAAGATTATCGCTTCCATGGAACGAAAACCTGCGGACTCCAGAATCTAACAGGCCCGCACAGTGTCATGCGCATCGCTGCATGTGCCGGAGCATATATGGTCCCGGGCGCGGTTCGGAAAATTGTCGCAGGAAGCATTCTCGATCGATTGGTAAGCGTCCTCAGCAATTCCACGCCTCTATTCGGCCCAAGGAGCGACGCGATTTTATCGCATGTACGAAATCCCCCCGGTCGATATGGGAGCGGTACTCCCTTGGAGAGCAACCAGAGGAGCGGCGGAACGCCTCGTTGAACGCGCTGACGGAGCTGAATCCTGACTCGAAGGCCACGTCCACAACCTTCTCCCAAGTGGTTGAGAGAAGCCGTTTCGCGTGCGCCACGCGGTGGTGGGTAAGGTACTTGACGAGGGTCATGCCGAACACCTTCTTGGAAAGAGTCATCGCATAATCGCTATCGAGGCCGAGCGCGGCACAGATATCTCCAACCCTAAGGGGCTCGGTATAATGCTGCGCGACAAAGCACGCGATCTGCTCGACTTTGTTAAGCGGGCCCTCGTTGAGCGATCGCCCCCGGGCTCTCAAGTCAGCGCCTCCAGGCTCGTCGGGAAAGCCCGCAGACATCCTCTGCAGGCGCGCCTTGATCTCGATTAGAACGATTTCCTTCATTTCCCGGGGGCGATTGCCGAGGTCCTCCTCCCATTGGGAGAAGAGGCTCTGGTCGGAGCTCTCGCAGGCTGGCCTCGCCTCCTGGAGGAATTCACCGCGCAGTATCTGCTGGACGAACGACTCGGGCATTTTCCACTTTAGAAAATTGGCCAGGGGAATCGTCACCACGAAATATCTCATGCGCGGGCTGAATCCGATGATCTGATGCGGGATCGCCGCCCAGAACGCGCTTAGCTGACCCGCTTCAATCCGCACCTTCTGTCCGCCGAGCAGATAGGCGAGCCATCCGGATTCGAGCAGGTTTAGCTCGATCTCGCTATGGTGGTCGGGCCGGGGCATCGGAGTCGGCGTCCAATGGACACAGGTCAGGCCATAGGGGGAGAAGTCGGGCCGACTCTGGTCAAACGAGATCATGATCCAGCGTATTCCTGCCAGATGCCCGCGGGACTTTGGCCGGGATTCGACAAACCTTCATCCAGGCGCCCGGCTTCGGTGCAGCAACGGGTGTCGGGATCGATCGGACCAAAACCGGAGTCAGGCCGCTCATGGGGTAAGCCCGGCGAGATTAACACAATCCGCGACCCGGGCCTAGAATGAACCCATCCTTAATTAGGACAATCCTATCACCTAACCTTCCCTAGAGGCGGCCCGATCGATGGGTTGGCGGTCCAAATGATCTAACCAGCCCGTTTTCCGAGTGTTCCGGCTGCCTCCCAGCCTGGGAGAGCTGGCTGCGAGATCGACCTTTGCTCAAATGATCGAATGGAGAGGGAAAATCTTAGAAAGCGGCATGTAATCTTGCAAAAGTCGGCAGAAGCCCACTGAAAAATGAAGTATGAAGACACGGGCGGGAACTGTTCCCTCCTCGGCGCCCCTATGACCCCGTCCGGGCCCTGCAGAATTGATGAACCCGCAACCCCTCACCATCGCCCTGCTTGGCGCAGGCGGAAAAATGGGCTGTCGCCTCACCGATCACCTCAAGGACCGGCCTGATTATGCCATGCTCTACGTCGAAAGCGGCGAGCGTGGTTTGGGCAATCTGAAGGAGCGCGGACTCGAAGCCGTGCCGCGCGACCGCGCGCTGGCCCGCGCCGATGTCGTCATTCTTGCGCTGCCCGATCGCATCCTCGGCGCCGTCGCGCGCGAGGTGGTGCCGCTCGTCAGGCCGGGCGCCCTGATCTTCATGCTCGACCCGGCGGCCGCCTACTCCGGTGAGCTGCCGGCGCGTGCCGACGTCTCGTATTTCGCAAGCCACCCGTGTCACCCCAGCGTCTTTGCCCATTTCGCCACGCCGGACGAGATCAGCGACTTCTTCGGCGGTACCCATGCCAGCCAGGCGATCGTCTGCGCGCTGATCCAGGGGCCGGAGACTGACTATGCGATTGGCGAGCGGGTGGCGAAGGACATCTACGCCCCGGTCACTCGCTCCCACCGGATAACGCTCGAGCAGATGGCGATCCTCGAGCCGGCGATGGCGGAGACGGTCGCCATCGGCCTGATGATCACCATGCGCGAGGCGCTGGAGGAGGCTGTCCGGCGCGGCGTGCCGCGGGCGGCCGCCGAGGATTTCATGTACGGCCACATCAAGGTGGGACTTGGCATCGCGTTCGGTCGGGTCGAATTTCCCTTCAGCGACGGAGCCACCCTCATCGCCAATTATGGGCGGTCCTCGATGCTCCGTCCCGGTTGGCGGGCGCTGCTCGAGCCGGCCAGCGTAAGGGCGCAGGTGAGGGGGATCGTGACCGGCCGGATGCCGCCAGTCGTCTCCGACTAGGGAGATGGCGCGTTGAGGCATGCCGATGGATACCCTCCGGTGCCACGGTCAGGCCTCCCCGCCGCCAGCACCGATTCAGCTGCGCGCCGGCCCGCTCGAAATGCTGTTCGACCCGGCGGACGGCTTCCTCCGCAGGATCCGCATGGGGGACCGCGAGGTCCTGCGCGGAATATACGGTGCGGTGCGCGATCACAACTGGGGCACCGTGCCGGCGGAGCTGCACCTTGGCTCCAGCCAGATCGGCACGGACTCCTTTCGGCTGGAGATTGCCTGCCGCCACCGACGCGCCGAGGTCGACTTCCGTTGGCGCGGGCTGATCACAGGCGGGGCCGACGGCATATTGGCCTACGAATTCGACGGCGAGGCCGGCGCGACTTTCCGGAAGAATAGGATCGGCCTGTGCGTCCTCCATCCGATCCGCGAGTGCTCGGGGGCCAATGCGCGCCAGATTCGCGCCGACGGCACCGATCGTTTTGGCTGCTTTCCCGACCTGATCGAGCCGCAGGTATTCGGCAGGAGCAGTTTCCAGCAGCTGCGCGCGCTGCATCACGAGGTCCTGCCGGGCCTCTGGGTGCAGGTCGATCTAGACGGGGGAATCTTTGAAATGGAGGACCAGCGCAACTGGACCGACGCAAGCTTCAAGACCTATTGTCCGCCGCTCCTCGAACCGTTTCCGGTGACCGTCCAGGCCGGTGAGCGTTTTTGCCAGAAGGTGACGTTGCGTCTGTCTGGCGCGGCTGGGAACACCCCGGCACGGCCGGCGACGGCATGCGCGCCGCCGGTGCTGGTCCTCCCCGACGCTCCCGCCGCACGGCTTCCTGCCCTGGGCGTCGGCATGGCGAGCCACGGCGGAACGCTCGACGCAGCCGAGATTGTCCGGCTGCGCGGGCTTCGCCTGGCCCACCTGCGGGTCGATGTGCACGCTGCGGCGGCCGATGCCCCGGAAGTGCTCGGCCGCGCCATTGACGAGGCGGCCCAGTTGGAGATTCCGCTTGAGCTTGCGCTGCATCTGCCGCCGGACGGGGACGGTGCGTGCCCCGCGTTGGGCACCCTGCTGGTGCAGGGTGGCGGGCGCCTGGCGCGGGTACTGGCTCTGCGGGAGGGAGAGCCGGCGACCGGCCAGGAGACGTTGGCGGCCGTGCGGCGGCACTTTGGAGGCCTCGGCGCACCCGTCGGGTCGGGGAGCGACGGCAACTTTTGCGAACTCAACCGTGAGCAGGCCCTGGCCGGACTCGCGCTCGAGGGGTCGGACTTCGTTTTCTGGCCGATGAACCCGCAAGTGCACACCCGAGACGATCGTTCGGTGATGGAAACGCTCGAGGCGCAACCGGAGACCGTGCGCACCGCCCGGGCCTTTGCCGGGGCCCGGCCCCTGGTCGTCAGCCCCGTGACCCTTCGCCAGCGCTTCAACCCGGTGGCGACGGGAGCGGAGATTCCCCCGCCGAAGGGCGAGTTGCCCGCCGCGGTTGATCCGCGCCAGCTCTCCCAATTTGCCGCCGCGTGGCTGCTGGGAAGCGTTGCGGCCCTGGCGGTCGCAGGAGTCGCAAGCGCGACCTACTTTGAGACTACCGGGTGGCGCGGCCTGATGGAGCGGGCGAAAGGGTCGCCTCATCCGGACCTATTCCCCTCGCGGGCCGGCGAGGTCTTTCCGGTCTGGCGCGTCCTCGCCGACTTGGCCGGCTTCAGGCAGGCCGCAGTGGTCGCGACGGAGGCGGTGGAGGGCGTCGTCGCCATCATCCTGTTTTCCCCGGCTGGCCGCGAGAGGGCGCTCGTGGCAAACCTTGCGGGCGAGATCCGCCATGTGCGGATCGAGGGCTGCCTGCGGGCCCGGAGCCTGACATTGGCGCCGTACGCCGTCGAACGATGGGACATCGGAGCCTGAGAACCATTTAGGCCTGTCCCCTCCTCCAAGCACTTGGTTGGATAAAGCCATGAGAATCGTGTCCCACCGCCCGAGCCGGGCTTTGGCCGATCTCCGCAGCGCCTGCAAGGGGCTGTTTTTCCGCCAGCACGACATCGCCCGGCAGCTTGATGAACGCGGGCGCTATGAATTGCCGATGGACCGGGAATTTCCCTTTCATGTCGCCCTGTATCACCTAAAATCCGGCGCGTTCACACCGGTCTGGAACTGGCACGAGCGCCTCGAGGTGACGATGCCGCTGGACGGACCTCTGCGCATGCGGATGGGGGAGCAGACGGTGGACATCGGTCCGGGTGACCTGCTGGTGGTCGACAACCTGAAACTGCACAACTACGAGGATTTTCCGGGCTTCAACACGCGGGTGATCACCGTGACATTCCTGCCGGAGTTCGTCTGCATGCCCGGCTCGCTGGCCTGCGACTATGCCTTCCTGCTGCCGTTCTACACCAAGCGCGAGGGTCATCCCCACGTGCTGCCGGCTGCGGACGCGCTGGCCGTGCCGGTGACCCAGGCGCTGCGGGAGATTGTCGCCTGCTATTTCGCCAAGGGCGACCGAACGCAGCTTCAATGCGGCTGCAAGGTCGGGTTCCTGCGGATGCTCCACCATTTGGGCCGGCGTTTCCAGTCGGCTGAGGTCCTGCGAGCCGAGTTCGTGCAGCGGCGGCGGCAGGCGGCGCGGCTCGGGCGGCTGTTCGAATTTGTCCGATTGAACTATGCGGAACCCGTCAGTGTCGCGCAGGCGGCCCGGATGGTGAACCTGAGCCCGCCGCAATTCATGAAGGTGTTCCGCAAGGTGGCGGGAATGACCTTCGTCTCCTTCCTGACCCGGGTGCGGATGACCAGCGCGCAACGCCTCTTGCGGGAGACCGACAGGACCATCGCCGAAGTGGCGGCCAGCGCGGGATTTTCCGACCAAAGTTACTTCGACCGGCGCTTCAAGCGGCTCTTTGGACTGACTCCGCGGCAATGCCGCGCCGGCGCCCCGCGGCCGGCCGGTTTCTGAGACCACGGCGCGGCCCTCGCCCCCGCACTCGGCGGGCTTCATTAGAATGCTGGCAGGATTCCGGCGAAAACAGGCAGAAACCGGAGAAGCGATGGAGTACTGTGGGTCCGGTTCAACGCCGCGCTTCCCCGCGTCTACCCGGTCGATCCCCGGCCGATGGAATCAGAACCGTCTCATTCAAGATGCCGACCCCGAAGCGCAACCACCTCCACCCGCCGGCCCGAAAGAACCGCAGGCTCCGTCCCGCCATGCATTGCCCGGCGGCACCCCGCGGATGAATGTCGGGGCCTTTACCGGCACGATGGCGGACCGGGCGGAAGGGCTCAAGGCCTCGGTCCGACTGAACAACGGCGTCGCGATGCCCTGGCTCGGCCTCGGGGTGTACCAACTGGCCCCGGAAGGCGGGGTGGCCGCGTCGGTGCTCCAAGCGCTGGCCCTCGGCTATCGCAGCATCGACACGGCGACGATCTACGGCAATGAGCAGGGCGTGGGAGAGGCGATCCGCTCCAGCGGCGTCCCGCGAGGAGAATTGTTCGTCACAACCAAGGTCTGGAACGACGACATGCGGGCGGATCGGGTCGAGGCGGCGCTGGCGGAAAGCCTGGGGCGCCTCGGCCTGGACTACGTCGACCTCTATCTCTTGCACTGGCCGATCCGGGGAAAGGCGGTGGCGGCGTGGCGCGCGCTGGAGAGGATGCAGAGGGCAGGGCGCATCCGGGCCATCGGCGTGAGCAATTTCATGCGGTCGCATTTGGATGAATTGCTCGCGGCGGCGGAGATCGTCCCCGCGGTCAACCAGATCGAGTTCCACCCCTACCTGCAGAGCCCACCGCTGGTTGCCCACTGCCAGGCCTTGGGCGTCCGGGTCGAGGCCTGGAGCCCCCTGATGCAGGGGCGGGCCGTGCTGCGGGACCCGGTCCTGGTTGAGATCGCCGAACGGCACGGCCGGACGGTGGCGCAGGTCATCCTCCGCTGGAACGTGCAAACCGGCGTCGTGACGATTCCGAAGACGTCGACACCCCACCGGATGGACGAGAACGCGCGGGTGTTCGACTTCGCCCTGACGGCGACCGAGCTGGCCGCCATTGGGGGGCTCGACCGGAACGAACGGGTCGGCCCTGATCCGCATTCCTTCAATTTCTGAATTCGCTGCTTGACCGACCCGGCGCTGCGACATGGCCGGCCGATTTCCCTGCTTTGACTGCGTCCCGCTTTAACCCCAAACCCAATCCCGCCCCATGAACTCCCCACTCCCGGCCGCCGTCCCGCCGCCCGCCCTGTCCGCAGGCGGGGACCCGGCGGCGATCACCCGCCAGCAATGGAAATGGTCGGCGCTGGCCGGCATGGCCTCCTACCTGGACGCGGGCTCGATCGTCGCCCTCGGGGCGGGCCTGGCCCTGTTCCAGAGCACCCTCAAGCTCAGCGATGGGGCGGTGGGGGCGCTGGCTGCGGTCGGGCCTAACGCCCTCGGCTGCGCCCTCGGCGCATTCGGAGGCGGCTGGCTTGGCGACAAACTCGGGCGCAAGCGGATCTACCAGTATGACCTGATTGTCTATGCCGCCGGCATCCTGTTCATAGCGTTGGCGGTGAACCGGGAGATGCTCTTCTTCGGCACCTTCGTCGTCGGCGTAGCCGTCGGCGCGGACGTGCCGACTTCCCTGGCCCTCGTGGGCGAACTCGCGCCGGACGGGGCGCGCGGAAAATTGCTCGGCTTCACCCAGGTGGCCTGGTGTCTCGGGCCCGTGATCGTCCTGTGGATGGCCGTGGCGCTGGCGCCGCTCGGGCTCCTCGGCATCCGGATCATATTCCTCCAGCTCTTTGTGGTCGCGATCATCACATGGGCGATGAGGCGGGGTCTAAGCGAATCCGTCCGCTGGAGCGAGGCGTCGAAAACCCCCCGGGCGGACCGGCACCAAGTGCGGGCGCTGTTTTCGGGCGCCAACCTGCGCGCCCTCCTATGGACGGCGACGATCTACCTCTTCTGGAACCTCGCCGCCGGCACGGCGGGAATCTTCAATCCCTACATCATCCACACGCTCGGCGCGGCCAGCCAGGCTGCCAGCGTCGGCCTGTCCAGCGCCTCCTTTGTCATTTCGATGATCGTCACCATCGTGATCTTCATGCGTTTCTCGGACCGCAGCTACTCGGCCCGGCGGCTCATGTGGGGCGTGGGCTCGATCATGCAGGTCACGGCGTACGGACTCTATCTGGTGCTCCCGTTCAGCATTCCGACGATTGTCGCCAACATCGTTCTCTTTTCTGCCGCCTCGGCGCTGTCGGGCGAGGCCTTCTACAAGGTGTTCAGCCAGGAATTGTTTCCCACGATGCTGCGGGGCACAGCCCAGGGTCTCACCTTTGGCCTGGCACGCACCGTCCTCGGGGTCTGGAGCTTCTTTGTGCCGGTACTGGCGCGGGCGGGCATAGGGAAGGTTGCGGGATTGCTCACCCTGTTCCTCGCTATCAGCAGCGTGGTCGGGTTCTTCTTCATGCCCGATACCTCCGGCAAGTCGCTGGAGCAGATCGAGACGGAGCGCGCCCTGCCATGACGTCCGCGCGTCCACTTGGGATCGCCGTCGCCGACCCCCGGTGCGAGGGGCTGCTCGAGGCGCCGCAGGTCGACACGCCGACCCCCCGCTTCTCGTGGCGGCTGGAGACCCGGGCGCGCGACACCCGGCAGACGGCTTGGCAGATGCGGATTGCCGAGGTTGACGCCGCCGGCCGGCCGCTGGCCCGCCCGATCAATTCAGCGAGGATCGAATCGAGTGAGACGCAGTGGGTCGTCCTCCCGGGATTCGTCGCGGCGCCCCGGCGCACCTATGCCTGGCAGGTGCGGGTGTGGGACAACCACGGCGGCGTCAGTCGGTGGAGCCGGACCCTGGTGTTCGGCACGGGCCTTCTGGGCGAGGAATGGCCGGCCGACTGGATCGGCGACGGCCGGACGGTGAGGCGCGGCGAGACCATGCCGGCGCGCTACCTGCGGGGCACCTTTCGACTCGCGCGACTACCCGTTCGGGCGCGGCTTTTTGTCAGCGCCTTCGGGCTGGTCGAGCCGCAGGTGAACGGCCGGACCGTGACGGCCGACCTGTTCGTTCCCGGCTGGCCCGACTACTGCCAGAGGCTGTTTTATGTCGCCTATGACGTCACCGCGCTGCTCCGGCGCGGCGAGAACGCCTGGGGTGCGATTCTCGGCGACGGCTGGTACAGCGGCACCATGCTTCCGCTCCACCAATACGGTCCGGAGCCCAGGCTCTCGGCCTTCCTCGACCTGACCGACGCGGGCGGCAATGCGACCACGATCGCGACGGGAAAGGACTGGCGGTGGGCCGAGGGCCCGATCCGGATGAATTCCATCTACCAGGGCGAGACCTACGACGCGCGCCTCGCTGACGAGCGGTGGTGCACCGCGGCCGGCAACGGCTGGCGGTGGCGTCCGGTCAGCGTGAGGGTCGCGATGCGCGTCTACCAAAGCTGCACCGCGCGCATGTCGCCGCCGGTGCGGCGAATCGAGACGCTCCGTCCGGTTTCCCGCCGCCAGGTGAGCCCCGGCGTGTTCATCTACGATCTCGGCCAGAACATGGTCGGCTGGGTGCGGCTGCGGGTGCGGATCGCCGCCGGCCGCACCGTCACGGTCCGCCACGCCGAGATGCTCGATCCCGACGGCAACATCCACACCGCGAACCTGCGCGGCGCGGCGGCGACGTCCCGCTATGTCGCCAAGGGGGGTCGCACCGAAACATGGGAGCCGCGGTTCACTTATTTCGGTTTCCGCTACGTCGAGTTGCGCGGGGTCGAACGGCCGGCGGACGACGCGGTCGAGGGAGTCGTCGTGCACACCGACCTGCCGCGCACGGGGACCTTCCAGTGTTCGGATCCATGGCTGAACAAGCTTTATCGCAACACGGTCTGGGGCCAGAAGGGCAATTTCCTCGAGCTCCCGACCGACTGCCCGCAACGCGACGAGCGCCTCGGATGGAGCGGAGACACCCAGGTGTTCTGCAATACCGCCCTATACAACATGGCGGCGGGTACGTTCTACCGGCAGTGGTTGTTCTCCCTGCGGGACAGTTTCCGCGACGGACCCGGCGGCGGATTTGGCGACACGGCGCCCAGCACCGGCCACGGCCACGGCAGCGCCGGCTGGGCGGAGGCCGGCGTCATCGTGCCCTGGGTTGCCTGGCTCCACACCGGCGACCGGCGGATGCTCGAGGAGAGCATGCCCTCGATCCAGCACGCGATCGAGCTGATGGCGAACGAGTCGCCCGACGGCATCCGCCGGAGCCCGGAGGCATGGGGCGACTGGCTGTCGCCGGGCTTTGATCTTTTCAAGGCCCCGCCGAGCTACGAGCTCATCGCCACGGCCTATTTTGCGCACGCGGCGGACCTCGCGGCGCGCATTGCCGAACTTGTCGGCCGGCCGGAACTGGCGGCGCGCAACCGCGCGCTCCGCGACGACGTCCGGGCCGCCTTCCGCCGGGAGTATGTCGCCAAGGACGGTCGCATCGAGGGCGACGTCCAGACCTCCTACCTCCTGGCGCTGGCCTTCGACCTGGTGCTACCGGGCCAGCGCGCTTCCGTCGCGGGCCACCTCCTCCGCGCCTTCGCGCAGAAGGACAACCATCTCTCGACCGGTTTCCTCGGCACGCCGCTCATCATGCCGGTGCTCACCTCCCTCGGCCGCAGCGATCTGGCATATACGGTGCTCGGGCAGAAAACTTTCCCCGGCTGGCTCTTCAGCGTGAAGAACGGCGCCACGACGATCTGGGAGCGCTGGGACAGCTGGACCCCCGAGCAGGGATTCAACAAACACGGGATGAATTCCTTCAATCACTACGCCTATGGCTGCGTGGTGGAGTGGTTTTACGACACGATTGCCGGCCTGCGGCCCATGGCGGACGCCCCCGGCTGGAGGCGCTTTCGCATTGTGCCGACCCCTGGCGGCGGGCTGACCTCGGCGGAAGCGACCCTTGAGACCCCGCATGGCCGGGCGGGCTCGGCCTGGCGGATTGAAAACGGCCGGATGAAGCTGACCGTGCGGATTCCTCCAAACACTCGGGCCGACGTGGAACTGCCGGTCGCGACCGGACGCGGCGTAACCCTCGACGGCGAAGCGCTCAGGCGGCCAGGCCGAACGGGCGGTCGCACCGTGGTGCGCTTGCCGAGCGGGGAGTACAGCTTCGACCTCCCCGCGCCGGGGCGCTGAAAGGAAGCCTCATGAACGTCGCCGGCAGCGCCCCATGAGCCAGTGAGCAGCCCGGCCATCATCAGCGGTCGCGATAGCCCCTGGCTTCGCTGCCTTGAAAACGCCCTTCCCGCCGACCGGCTGTTATGGCGTCCAGAGCAGCTCTCGGCATACGAAAGTGATGGACTCACAGCCTATCGCGCGACTCCGCTGGCCATAGCCGTTCCCGAGACGGCCACGGAAGTCGTGGCGTTGGTCAGGGCCTGCCGCTCCGGAAACATTCCGTTCGTCGCCCGCGGAAGTGGCACCAGTTTGTCGGGCGGTTCGCTACCGGTGTGCAATGGGATAGTGATAGCTCTGAATCGGCTGAACCGCATTCTGAGCATAGACCCGGACCACCGAATCGCCGTTGTCGAACCGGGAGTTATCAATGCCTCAGTAACAACGGCAGCCGCACCCTATGGACTGCACTACGCGCCTGATCCGTCCAGCCAGTCAATCTGCACCATCGGGGGAAACGTGGCCTTCAATTCAGGTGGAGCTCACTGCTTGAAGTACGGCATGACCTCCAACCATGTGCTTGGACTCAAGGTCGTACTTGCGACGGGCGAAATCGTGGAGTGGGGAAGTGCAAGCCGGGAGCAGCTCGGTCCGGATTGGTGCGGGCTGTTCACGGGAAACGAGGGTTTGTTTGGCATAGCCCTCGAGGTCACGCTCCAGCTTTTGCCCAGGGCGGAGACCTACCATACAGTCCTCGCCGGATATCGAACACTTGAGCAGGCCGGAGATGCCGTTTCGTCGATTGTAGCCAGCGGATTGCTCCCGGGAGCCATCGAAATCATGGATGCCCTCGCTCTTGAGGCAGCCAAGGCGGCCGTCCATGCCGACTATCCCCCCGGCTGCGAGGCCGTGCTGATTGTGGAGCTGGAGGGCGCGCGTGAAAGCGTGGCCGTGGATAGGGAGCAGTTGGATCGGATCATCGCCTCGAGTGGACCGATCGAAGCCAGACCCGCCCGCAATGCGGCCGAGAGGCTTGCGATCTGGAAGGGTCGAAAGAGCGCATTCAGCGCGGTCGGGCGCCTGTCACCCGACTTCATCGTGCAGGACGGCGTCGTGCCGCGTCGCCGGCTTGGGGAGGCCCTTCGAAGGATAGGCGAAATGTCCCGGGAGGCCGGGTTGCGCTGCGCCAATGTTTTCCATGCGGGCGACGGCAATCTCCACCCGCTCATTCTGTACAACGGTTGCAACCCGGGTGAACTCGCGCGCGCCGAGGCCTTGGCGGGCCGCATCCTGAGGATGTGCGTCGAGATGGGGGGCTCTATCACCGGCGAACACGGAATAGGTGTCGAGAAGCGCGATTTCCTATCGGACATGTTTGGTGCCGATGAGATCGAGTGCATGCAACGAATCCGCGCTGCGTTTGATCCGCTCGGGATCGCAAATCCAGGCAAGATGTTCCCGAGCGGCGAAGCGCAAGCATTGGCGCAGCGGGGGCTTCATCCGCTGGAGAAGGCGGGGATTGTTTTCCGAGAATGAACATCATCTATTCTCCGGAGACGCCCGCGGAATTTGCCGAATTGGTACGCGCGACTCCTCGCATACTTCCGATAGGTGCCAGAACGAAGCCGGGGCTATCCAGCGTGTCGCCTGACGTCGCTCTGCTTTCGACGGAGAGAATCAATGGGATTATCGAGTACGAGCCCGATGAATTCACGTTCACCGCGCTAGCGGGAACGCCGATAGCGGACCTTGCGGAAATTTTGAGGGAGAAGGGGCAATATTTGCCGTTTGATCCCTTCTTGGTTTCCGCAGGAGCCACTCTCGGTGGAACGGTCGCTTCGGGGCTGAGTGGCCCGGGGCGCCTTCGATTTGGCGGCATCAGGGACTTCATCCTTGGAATTCGCTTTGTCGACGGATCCGGCAGGCTCCTGCGCCTGGGGGGAAAGGTGGTCAAGAACGCCGCAGGATTTGATCTCCCAAAGTTCTTCACGGGCAGCCTGGGGCGTTTCGGGGCGCTTGTTGAACTTACGTTCAAGGTGTTTCCCCGTTCTCCAGGCCGACTCACGCTGCGGCTGCCGGTAAGTGACATCGACTCGGCGGTGCGAATCTTTGTGGCCGCGGCCAACAGCCGCTGGGAGCCGGATGCGCTCGATCTGCTTCCATCCGGCGACGCAGTGGCACTTCGCATCGCGGGACCGCAGGAAGCGCTGCCGAGAATTGCGGCCGAAATTCTTGGACGTTGGCCCGGCGAGATATTGGAAGGGGAAGCCGCCGACCTGCTTTGGTCCGGGCTGCGGGAATTCAGTTGGGCTGACCCCGCGGGAATCTTGGCAAAGATCGCACTCACGCCGCGGGCCGTTCCCGCCCTTGTGGGCGCCGCCCGGAGGCTTGACGGGAAAGTACATGTGAGCTCAGGGGGCAATGTTGCATTTGCCTCCCTGCCCCCTGGCGCAAATCTCGCGGATCTCGGATTGCAGGCTCTCACACTGAGAGGATCCCCGTTGCTTTGGAACCTCGCCCGCCCGGTCTCGGCCATTTCCCTGGCGGTCAAGGCGGCGCTCGACCCCAATAATCGCTTCCCATCGCTCAACACGTAGATGCTTCACACGATCGAGCCCAACAAGTTTGGCCCCCTGACCCAGCCAATGACGCAGGCGGTGGAGGCCTGCGTTCATTGCGGCTTTTGTCTGGCCGCATGCCCAACCTACAGCGTGCTCCGCCAAGAAATGGACACGCCGCGCGGCCGCATTCTCCTTATGAAGCGTGCGCTCGAGGGCTCAACGACTTGGGAGGCGGTGCAGCCGCATGTCGACCGCTGCCTCGGCTGTCTGGCTTGTGAGCCGGCCTGCCCGAGCGGAGTAAGCTATCGGGACCTGATCAGCCCTTTTCGCGCCGTGGCTCGGAGTCATTTCAGGCATTCGCTTGGATCGAAGATTCGCAGATTTCTTGCCGCGAAGACCATTCCATATCCGGCCCGTTTTCGAGTTGCGGCGCTGGTGGGTCGAGTCGGAAAGCATCTGCGTCCCCTGTTGCCGCCCTCGCTCCGGCCGATGGTCGATCTGGTGCCGTCGAGACTTCCTCCACGGGAGACATGGCCCCTCGTGACGCCAGCGATGGGGGTCCGGCGCGCTCGGGTCGCGCTTCTTACCGGCTGCGCACAGCAGGTCCTTGAGCCGGATATAAACTCCGCCACAATCGCGGTATTGGCGCAACAGGGTGTCGAGGTCATCGTTCCACCAGGGCAAGGCTGTTGTGGCGGCTTGGCGTGGCACACTGGGGACCTCAAGGCCGCCCAGGCATTCGCCCGGAACAACCTGGCGGCATTTCCGTCCGACGTCGACGCAATCGTCACCAACGCCGCGGGGTGCGGTTCTGCCATTCACGAATATCATCTGATGCTTCGAGGAACTCCAGAAGAGGGCAAAGCGGAAGCGTTTCGAAAACGTGTCTCCGATGTCGGCCTGTTCTTGGCAAGACTGGGCCTCCGGTCCCGGCCCCGCGATTCAGGAAGGGCTCAACGCGTTGCCTACCACGACGCCTGCCATCTTTCGAACGCACAAGACGTTCGGGATGAGCCCCGATCGCTCCTTCGTTCTATTCCCGGCCTCGAGCTCATAGAAATTGAGAATGGACATCTATGTTGCGGTAGCGCGGGTACCTACAATCTCGATCAACCAGAGATAGCCGGGGACCTCGGCGATCAAAAAGCCCGAGCAATTGTCGCGACAGGTGCCGAGACAGTGGCATCGGGGAATATCGGATGCCTTACACAGATTCGATCGCACCTTGCCAATCTCGGCTCGGGAATCCGTGTCCGCCATACGATGCAAATACTTCGTGATGCGTATCGTTGAGTTGCCCCTCTTGTAGGCCCGGTGCACGCGCCTGCGGTCGGGGCCTGCATTGTCAGCCGACCGGGTCCGGCAGGGCGACCCCCAGTTTGGAAATCCAGGGAGCGAGCGAGGGCACGATGCTTGGGTAGAGTTCCACGCCCCGCCTCAGCTGCTCGTCCCGCTTGCGAAGCCCGGATTCGCCAGGAAGCCGGACCCTGTCGAAGCCGGGCCGCGGTTCCGATTCCCTGCATGTTGTGGCGACGCTCGTCGTTTGCCGCAGAAAATCCTCGCTGCCGGCGAAAAGGGCCGGATCCATGACCTGAATGTAGGTCGTCGAGCCCCAGCCCTCCCTCGGGTCCGCCCGGCCGTGGCCGGCAAGGCCTCCCGTGAGCGCCTCGACGAGAAGCCCCATCGCATAGCCCTTGTGGCCATGGTCAGCCCCTCCCGTGGGCAGCAGGGCGCCCGGGGGGTTCGCAAACATGACCTGCGGGTCGTCGGTCGGCGTGCCCGCCGAGTCGATGACCCATTTTCCCGGAAACCGGCGCCCCTCCCCGAGCAGCCGGCGGGTCATCAGGTTTGTCGTGATCGACTGGCATACATCGAACATCACCGGATCTCCCGCCGTGGGCCACGCGGCGGCCAACGGGTTCGGGGTGAAGGCGCCCGTCCGACCGCCATGCGGGGCGACGCCCGCCGTGAAGGGGTCCGAGCAGGTAAGCAGGATCATCAGGCCCTGGTCCGTCACCCGTTTGAGGTATGCCGCCAGCGCGCCCAGGTGGTGGCTCCTGCGGATCACGACGGTGCCTGTCCCGAGCGAGCGCGCCCTTTCTGTCGCAAGGGAGATGCCGCGAAGCGTGAGCCATTGGCCGGGAAGCCGCATGCCGTCCCAGGTGACGGCGCCGGGATGGTCCGCAACGACGCGCGGCTCGCCAGCCTTGGCCATCCGGCCCGCCTCGAGCTCCGCTAGGTAAAGGGCGAGCAGCTGCAGGCCGTGCGTCGTATGCCCCAGAAGGTCTCCTTCGACCAGGACATCGGCGACTGCGGCGGCCTTCGCCGGTTCAAGGCCAGCCCGCTCAAGGAGCGCGGCGGCAAAATTCCTGAGGTCGGCGTCTTTGTAGCGGGGTTCGTTGGCCATAGGCGCCATCAGGCGGGACGCAGCGACACCTTCATTGCCCTGCGCCGATCGGCGGCCACCTCGAACGCCGTCGCCAGCTCCGCGAATGCGAACTCATGGGTCAGCATCGGGGCGACGTCGATCCGGCCGCTGGCGATGGCTGCGACGGCGACCGGGTACTCCCGGTTGAAACGGAAGGAACCGACGACCCTCAGCTCGCGGGCCACGATCGGGTTGAAGGGCGCGGGCGTCAGCCCGCGAGGCAGCATTCCAACCTGAACCAGGATCCCGCCCAGTGTCGCGGCTCCGACCGCGCTCGCCAGCCCGGCGGGGTGGCCTGTCGCCTCAAAGACGGCGTCAAAGCCGTCGATGTCAGCGGCGAGCGATGCCAGCCGCTCGGGCTCCCGGGCGACATTGATCGCGTCCGTGGCTCCCATCGCCCGGGCGATCGCCAGCGCCTCGTCGAACAGGTCCGTGACGCAGATCCGCGCTGCGCCGGCCATTCGGGCAGCCGCCACGAGGAGCACCCCGATCGGGCCGGAGCCTGTCACAAGGACGCTCTTGCCCGCGACCGGACCGGCGAGGTCCAGTGCATGGAGCGCTACCGCGAGCGGCTCCGCGCTAGCGGCGGCGCGGAATGAAACCGAGTCCGGGATCGGGAAGCAGTTGCCTTCTGCGGCCACAAACCGCTCCGCGAAGGCGCCCTGGATGTGTGGAAAGCGCGCCGCGCTCCCGAAGAACCGGACATTGCGGCAGAGGTTCCGCCGACCCTCAAGGCACGGACGGCACCGGCCGCAGGGATGGTTCGGGTTAACCGCTACCCTGTCGCCCGGCTTCACGAGCGCAACATTCGGCCCCACGGCGAGCACCTGGCCTGCAACCTCGTGGCCAAGGATGAGGGGTTCCCGCAGCCTGAAATCCCCGGCGCCGCCTTCCGCGAAATAATGCAGATCCGAGCCGCATATCCCGCCGGCCCCGAGGCTGACAAGCACTTCGCCATGTCCGGGAAACGGCTCCGGGAGGTCTTCGAGTACGAGATCGCGCGCCGCGCGAAGGACGCAGGCGTTCATGGGGTGCGGGCTCCATCCATGGGGTTGAGCCAGTAGAGCGGAGGGCGAGGGCCCACGCGAACGCTATTCCGCCTCCCGGGCCATTCGACTGCGAGAAGCCCAATCATCATGTTGATGCGGATTTCGGAACCGCGGTGTCCCCACGGGGATTCGAACCCATTTGGCCCGAATTTTCCGGCGCTTGGCCCCAAATTGGTTTAAATTCCATCCGGGTTTCCCATTAGTTGCCTCCGTGAACCCCGAGGACCGGACCTTGAATCGGATATTTTGGGTCCTCCGCATTGGAGTAGCGATGGAATTCATCGGCCACGGAATGCTCGGCGTGCTCCATCTTGCACCGGCATGGGCGAACTACTTCGCCGTCGTGGGTATTTCCAAAAATACAGCGTTCGCATGGATGCCAATAGTCGGAGCCTTCGACGTCACGATGGCGTTGGCCGTGATCTTCTATCCTGTGCGGGGTGTGATATTGTGGATGGCTGCATGGGGGCTCTGGACGGCGCTCCTTCGGCCCCTTGCCGGCGAGTCCATCTGGGAGGCCGTGGAGCGGGCCGGAAACTATGGAACTCCATTGGCCCTTTTCTTTCTGGCGAGGGGCGGGGGTGCGGGTTCATGGATAAAGTTCAGGCTTTCGGATCCGCTCGAGGGAGCGCCGCTCAACAGGTTTTGCTGGCTCCTGCGCCTGAGCACGGTCCTGCTTTTGGCTGGCCACGGTGCCCTCAACCTCCTGGTGCGCAAGCCGGTGTTCTCGGTTCAATATTCTATGCTCGGTCTCCATTTCCCCTGGGCCGAGCCCCTCGTTGGCGGATTGGAATGCGTTCTCGCGCTGGCTGTCCTTATTCGCCCGGCATTTGGCCTTCTCGCCTTCGTCTTTGCATGGAAGCTCGCGACTGAGTCACTTTCGCCGATGGCAGGATCGCCGATCTGGGTATTCATTGAACATGGCGGGAGCTATGCGGCCCCACTTGCGCTGGCACTCTTGCTCAGGTGGCGCGACCAACCGGCAACTGTCCTGGTTAGCCTTTCAGCCGCCTAATCGCTCACTTGCCCGTCGCCGCGGCGAGCGCCAGAAGCTGATCACCCGGCGCCTGGGGGTTTCCCTCGTCGAGTGAGTCAAGCTGGGCGCCCGAAAGGGCCTTGGCCATTTCGGCAGTCTCGCCCGCAAGGAGTGCAAGCGACTCTGGTGCCGGCACGTCGCCGTCCACGAGGGTGCGCACGAAAATCCCGGGGCCGGCCTGGGGTGGGGCGCTGAAATATTGGCGGCTAGCCTGGTCGTAGAACTGAAGGTCAAGCCGCGCCAGGAGCCTTCCCGCCAAAGCGTTCGCACCCATGTCGCCGAACGCGCCCGCATAGTCGCGGCAGCCAAGAGCCAGCGCGGCGTAGTCGACCGGGGCCGCGGGCCAGGATGCGCCGGCCAGGCGCCTCAGATCGCCGCCCGGCGATACGAGAAATGAAGCCTTCACCGCGTCGAGGGTTCGGGTCGCCGCCGCCCGGTAGCGAGGCTCGCCTAGCTGCTTCCCCGCCCGGGCCAACGCGCTCAGGATCAGTCCGTGATCACCGGCAGTGGCCCTGTCGTCGATGGATGGCGACGGCCGCTGGTCGCGCAGCGCAAGGAGAAGCGCGGCGTCGGCGGCCAAACCGGCACCGGTGTCATTCGAAGAGCGCAAAATACTCTTATTGGCATAGACTCCCGAGGGGTCGTCGTCCTGGGGAATGTTGCCGGCCGGCTTGACGCCGTGGGCCATCTTGAAGGCTGCGGAATCGGCCCCGAGAGCCTTGTCGATCTCGCTCTCCGTCCAGGCGTAATAGCCCGCGAAGCTATCGTCGGTGGCGTCGACGGCCGACGCGAACGTTCCGTCGGGCTTTGCGAGCCGGGACAGCGCAAAATCGAGCGCGCCGCGCGCGCATTGCTCGAACGCCCCCTTGTCGGCGCCGTGGGCCGCGTCCAGGAACGCGAGCGCCATCCGCGCCTGGTCGGCGAGCGTCTTCTGTGGGTAGGGTAGGTTCCACTTGGAATCGACCGCGTAGCGGAAGAAGCCCCCGTCCAGCGGATCCCGCACGGCGCTTGTGGAAAGCGCTCGAAGCGTCATGAGCGCCGCATCGCGATCCGGGGCGGTTTGCATCAGGAGGAAGCGAAGCAGCTCGGGCTCGGGGTTCTTCGGCGGAGTGGTGAAGCCCCCGTCGGCTTGATCATAGGTCGACATCCACGCTGTTGCGGCCGCCGACAGCCTGGCCTTCGACTTTTCCGGGCCCCATGTTCCCGGGGCAGGGGAGACGTCCGGGGCAAGGTGCGAAACCGCCTCGGCCGCCCTGCTGAGGCAACCCGCTCGGTTTGTTGCCCATGCCGTCTTTGCCGCGTTCGCTTCATTGAGGAATCCAGGCCGTCCCCAATCCTCGGAGGGTCCCAAGTATGCTGCGCCCTCGAAGGGCAGCAGATCCGGTGTCAGCCAAATGTTCAGCGGCCAGCCATTCAGCTGCTTCACCCTGACCACATAGGCCTCGTAGAGGTTTCCGAGATCCGGGCGCTCTTGGCGGTCAACCATGACGCAAACGAACTGTTCGTTGAGCCATTTCGATGTGACCGCGTTCGCGAATGTCTGGCTGCACATCGCCCGCGAGAGCTCGCTCGTATATGATCCAACAAAGACAAAGATGGGTTTTTGCTCCGCCTTGGCTCTTGCGAACGCCTCGGGTCCCCAGGGCATCCAGTCGACGGGACTATCCGCATTGAATCTCAGGAACCTGGAGGCCTCGCCACGAAGGCGTTCGGCGCATCTTGCCGCCGGCAGGCAGGCCGAAAGAACGCAGGTCAGGAGGGCGGCAATTTGTTTCTTCGGCATCGGGCTATGCGCGGGATTCGCGCCTCTAGCTCAGGAATTTCTCAAACTGCCCGCGGAGACTGCGGCTGAGCGGAAGGCGGGTGTTGTCACGAAGCAGGACCGAGTAGTCGCCCTGGGGGTTTGGCTGAAGCTCCTTGACCTGGTCGATCCGGACAATGGCCGAACGGTTCACGCGGGTAAATTGCTGCTGGCCCAGGCGCTCCTCAATCGAGGAGAGGGTTTCCCGAACCATCAGCCGTTCGCCTGCCAGAGCGTGGATAACGACATAGTTGTCGGCAGCCTCGACCCAGCCAATTTCCTCAAACCTGAGAAAGACGAATCGTCCGTCCACCTTGACGGCCACGCGCCTCGCCCTTGCCTGGCTTTCCGCGCCCGTACTAGCGAGGAGACCCTCGATCCGGGAGCCCAGGTCGCCTAGTCGGCGGGCCGCCACATACTCCGCCGCGCGTTCCAATGCGGTCCCGAGCCGCTCGCGGTCAAAGGGTTTGAGCACGTAGTCGACGGCTCGTACCGCGAAGGCATCCACGGCGAACTTCTCGTGCGCCGTCACGAAGACGACGGCCGGCCTTTCGCCCGGGGCAAGGCCTGCCACCACCTGGAGTCCATCGCAACCCGGCATCTGCATGTCGAGGAAGACGACGTCGGGCTTGTCGCGGTGGATGGCCTCAACCGCCTCGGTCCCGCTGCCGTATTCTCCCACGACTTCCAGGACGATGTCCTTGGGCAGGAGAGCACGAAGGCGTTCGCGCGCGAGGGGCTCGTCGTCAGCGATGAGAATCCGAAGCATTGCTCATTTCGCGCCAGCGTTGAAGGGGATCGTCATCCGCACACACAGCCCGCCCTCGGCCCGGTTGACCAGTTCGAATTTCTGCATGTCGTCGTAAAGCTCGCGCAGCCGGGCGCGGGTATTCGCAAGGCCGATTCCCTCGCGCTTCGGCTCCCCCTCGGGCATCCCTGACCCATTGTCCGAGACAGTCAGGATGAGCTGGCCAGCATCGCGGACCCCCCTGAGCTCGACTCGCCCTATCCTCGACTGCGTCTCAATTCCGTGCCGCACGGCGTTCTCGATGATCGGCTGAAGGATGAGGCTCGGCACCAGGGCGTCGATCGCCTCCTCGTCGATGGAAATATTCACCTCCAGGCGGTTTCGAAAGCGGATCCTCTCGATGTCGAGATACCGTTCAAGGAACGCCACCTCCTCCCTGAGCGTCGTCTGCGGGGCGCCCGTGTGCGACATGGTGATCCGAAGCAACTCGCTCAGGCGGACGAGCATCCGGTCGGCTGCGTCGACGTCGGTGTGCATGAGGGACGCAATGCCGTTCAGCGTATTGAAGAGGAAGTGGGGCTTGAGCTGGTGGAGGAGCGCCTGGAGGCGCGCCTCGGTCAGGTGCTTCTCAAGCTCGAGCGTCTGGACGGTCCGTTCGTGATACTTCCTATAGTAGTCCAGCGCGTGGCTCACCGAGATGATGACCCCGTAGATCAGCAGGTTGAAAGGGAAGGTCTTCACAAGCAGCGGGCTGAAAATCTCCCGGAACGTCGCGGAGTCCCCGACGAGCGAGCTGTCAACGACGCCGATCAGCGATCGCAGGACCACCCACGCGAGGGAGAACGCGAGTGCGGCCGCCAAATGGATGGCCGCCGTCATCCAACGCGATCCACCTTCCGGGGGATACCGCCTCGCAAGCCAGATGACCGGCAGCGAGAGCATCCCATAGGTGTACCAGTCCTCGAGGGGACCGCTGATCGCCTCGCCCCAGGTGATCGGGCGCCCGAGCGAATTGCTGGAGAGGTAGAGCTCACTTGCAAAGGCGAGCCCGACAAGCGACCAAAGCGCGGCCAAGCCGAGCCCTCTGAAGAGATGGGATGCGATGGGCCGGTCGCTCATGGTCGTGAAAGATTTTGCCTCAACAAGGCGCCTGTTCAATAGCAGTTCATGGCCGATTTTGCCCCGCATGCCCAAGTCCGGACCCATTGACCCGGCCGCGAGGCTCCCCCGGGACGCGATTTCTCCGCTCGTGCCGGTGCTCGCGCCGATCGCGGTCGCTGCCATAGTCATCAGTGTCGTCTTCTCGCGCGTCTTCCCGCATGCGTCCCCGGGAGGGAAGGCCCCCGAGGCGCGGTTCACGAATGTGACGGCCGAGTCCGGGATTGCGTTCGTTCATGACAACGGCTCGCGCGAGGACGAGGACACGCCAAGCACGCTATCGGGAGCGGTGGCATTCCTGGACTACGAGAATGAGGGGCGCCCGGACCTTTTCTTCGTGAGCGGGACGGCGTGGCCCTGGACCCGCTCGGGGATGGGGGGGCCCGCGACCTGCGCCCTCTACCACAATGACGGCGGGGGACATTTCACCGACGTTACCCGCGAAGCCGGGCTCGACGTCACCCTGCTCGGGATGGGGGTCGCCGTTGGGGACTACGAGGGCAGCGGGCTGCCGGACATTTTTATAACGGGAATCGGCGGGAACCGCCTTTTTCGCAATGATGGTGGCGGCCGCTTCACCGACGTGACCGACGCTGCGGGAGTGCGCGGCGACGACCATGTCTGGAGCACGGGCGCCGTATGGATCGACATATTTGGCGACGGAAGGCTGGACCTGGTGGTGTGCAACTACGCCCGGTGGTCGAGGCAGGGAGACCTGAGGAGCGCATTCGAGGCCGAGCGCGAGGGTCCGTCCTATACGTCGCCGGCGGGTTTCGTGAGCGTCTTTCCGACGGTCTATCGAAACTTGGGGAACGGAAAGTTTGTCGACGTATCGTCTAAGGTGGGGCTGGACCTGATTGACCGCCAGACCGGGTTTCCGAGGGCTCATCCGCTCGCGGTCGCTGCGGTGGATGCGAACGGAGACGGGCGCCTCGACCTCCTCTTCACCTACCAATCCAGTGACGATATCCTCTTCCTGAACCAGGGCGACGGGACGTTCCGCGAATGGACGCCTCCGTCGGGTGAGCGGCGCGAGGGCGCCTCGGCGGGCCTCCTGGGCGCCAGCGAGCTTTCGTTCCCGCAGACTGTCAGGGATGACGAGAGACTTGCCGTCCTGCGGGCTGCGGGCCTCGCGCTCTTGCCGGGCACCGGCGAGGACGACTCCAAATGCAGGCTTGGCACAAAGCTCGGGTTGGCCCTCCTTGATTACGACCTCGACGGCCGCATGGACATCCTGACTGGCAACGGCCTCGCGGAACCCGGCATCGATCGCTTTGAGCACGGCCGCGCGTTCGCGTCGGCGCCCGCGCTGCTCTGGAGCGACGGCCGCGATTGGACGAGGGCGCCGACCGCCGCCGGGCCGAATGCTCTTTCGACATCCCTGACCGCTCGGGGTATCGCGGTGGCCGACGTCTACGGGAATGGAAACCTGGACGTTGTCATTGCCCAAAATGGCGGCGGGCCGCGCCTCCTCCGCAACGACCAGCGGGTTCACCATTCCTGGCTGAGGATCGACCTTGTCGGCACGCGCTGCCAGCGCGATGCCGGCGGCGCGAGGGTGGAGGTGCACACACCTCGCGGCGTGCTCGTGCAGACGATGGAGCCGGCGATGGGGTTCATGGCGCAGTCGGAGAAGACGCTGACCTTCGGGCTGGGCGAGGATGACCGGGTGCGCAGGATAGTCGTCCGATGGCCCGACGGACTGCGCCAAGAGGTCCGGCCGGAGGGCATAAACAGGCGGCTTGTGATCACGGAGCCCAAATAGTCCATTTTCGGGTTTCGGGTCGAAATTGGCGGCCGCGTCTGACCGGCGTTCCGCCCCTCAATGACGGCATCCGGCCACTTACGCCTTCCCAGCTGCGGCCTTGGCCGCCGAGTTCTTTGGCAGCCAGCCTGCCCCAGCCCCGACCTATTCCCGCGAAAATTCCGCGCCAATTCCCCATGAAGCTACTGCGTTCCCGATTGATACTTTCGATCCTGCTCGTCGTATCGCTGCCGCGGGCGATTGCCGACAACGCGGTCCTGTATTGGAACCAGCAGGGGATAGACGCCACGCGCCTATCCCGGAATCCGCCTCCGATGGCGTCGCTCCTCCTTGCGACCTATCACGTGGCCATCTTCGACGCGGTGAATGGATTTGCGCGCACGTACAAGGGCTGGCTTGTCAATGACCCGGCGCCTGTCGGTGCAAATATGGACGCCGCGATCGCCGGCGCGGCTCATTCGGTGCTGACGGCCCTGTGGGTGGGCACCAACCCGCGTACGATGGAAATCGCCTACGAGAAGGCGCTGGCCGCCATCCCGGACGGACCCGCGAAGACCGACGGGATCGCCTGGGGCGAGAAGGTCGCGGCGGCCGTGCTCCTGAAGCGCGCGGATAGCGGCTACGACAAGCCTATCCCCGGCAACTACGCCAGTAGCGAGGTGGGAAAATGGCGCGAGACGCCGCCGACCTTCAGGCCCGCGCTCCTACCCTATTGGGGCAAGGTGACGCCGTTCGTGATGACCTCGCAGTCGCAGTTCCGCGCCCCGCCCCCGGAGTCACTGGGCTCCAAGGAGTATGCGGACGAACTCGCCTTTGTCGCCAACCACGGCGCGCGCGACGGGGCGGACCGTACCGACTACCAGACACTCTGCACGCCGTTCTGGTCGGACGACCTCGGCACCTCCACGCCTCCCGGCCACTGGAACATGATCGCCCAGGACATTGCCCGGCGCAAAAACTACTCGGAGCTGGAGTGCGCGCGCCTCTTCGCACTTCTCAACCTGGCCGAGGCGGATGGCGCCATCGCGTGCTGGGAGGCGAAGTACTATTACAACGTGTGGCGGCCCGAGACGGCGCTGCGCGAGATGGACGCGAAGACCAACCCCAACCTCGTGAGCCATCCCGACTTCATCCCCAACATGGTCGCGCCGCCGTTTCCGTCGTACATCTCGGGTCATAGCACGTTTTCCGCGGCCGGTGCCCGGTCCATCGCCCTGTTCATCGGAACGGACGACATCGACTTCAGCATCACTTCGGACGGGTTGCCCGGTGTCGTGCACACCTTCAAGAAGCTATCGGATGCCCAGAAGGAGGCCGGCATGAGCCGGGTATGGGGCGGCATCCATACGATGTCCGACAACCTCGAGGCCCAGAAGGTGGGCGTGCAGGTCGCCGATTGGACGTTCTCGCATGCGTTGCAGCCGATCACCCATTGAAATGAACGCCATGACGATGCCCAAGGGTCTCCTTTTCGCCGCGGCGCTCTCAATCCTGGCATCCTCGGCCGCGGCGGATCCGGCCTACGTCGCGTCGCCCCTGCTTGCGCGCGTTCCCGCGGCCCCCGGTGCGAAGCCCTTCGAGGTGTTGGCGCCCGCGGACACGGGCCTTACCCTGAGCAACGTCTACAACGACCCCCGGATGTGGGGCGACCGGTTCCGCGAACTGACGCTCGGGGCCGTGGAGACGGGCGTGGCTGTGGCCGATTTCTTCCGGGACGGGCACTTGGACATCTTCGTCGTGTCGCGCAACGGGCCGTGCGCCCTCTATCGGCAGACGGCCCCCTTCAAGTTTGTGAACTGCGCAGCCGCCTCCGGGGTCGATTGCACCCAGAATGGCCCGGGCAGCGTCACTAGCGCCACCGTGGTGGACATCAACCAGGACGGCTGGCCCGACCTCTATGTCTGCCGTTTTGGCGCGCCGAATCTCCTCTTCGTCAACAATGGAGACGGAACGTTCACTGAGCGGGCGAAGGAATACGGCTTGGATATCACGGACGCCAGCGTCGAGGCGACGTTTGCCGACTACGACGGCGACGGCTACCTCGACTGCTTCCTGCTGACAAACGTGCTGGATTTCTCGAAGAGCCCCCTTGGGCGCCGAAACTACCTCCTCCACAATAACGGAAACGGGACGTTCACCGATGTCTCCAAGAAGGCCGGGATCTGGGGGACAACCCAGGGGCACACGGCGATCTGGTTCGACGCCAACCAGGACGGCTGGCCCGACATGTACGTTGCGAACGACTTCGAGACGCCGGACCGGTTCTACATGAACAATGGCGACGGGACCTTCACGGACGTCGTCGATGAGCGCCTGCCGCACGTCACATACTTCTCCATGGGCGCGGACTCCGGCGACCTGATGAACAACGGCCTGATCGACTTCATGGTGACCGACATGCGGGATCGCACCCACGAGGGCTTCATGAAGGGCCTCGAGGAGATGGGACGCGGCCTCTGGGAGATGGAGCGCGTGGAGGAACTGATTCCCCAGTACATGTGGAATGCGACGTACCTAAATACGGGCACCGACCGTTACCAGGAGATCTCCCACTTGATCGGGGTCGATGCGACGGGCTGGACGTGGGCGGTGCGGATGGCCGACCTGATGAACACGGGCCGCCAGGACCTCTTCTTTACCGGCGGGATGATCAGAAACTTCACGGACCCAGACCTGGTCGACAAGCAGAACATCGCCCCGAACTTGAACGCGCGGGCGATGGTCTGGAAGAACTCGCCGCCGCGCCGCGAGAGCACGCTCGCCTACGAGAACCTTGGCGACCTCAAGTTCAAGAACGTGAGCGGGGAGTGGGGCCTGGACCAGGTCGGGGTGTCGTTCGGTTGCGCTATCGTCGACCTGGCGGGCGATGGCAACCTCGACATCGTCTACAACAACTATGACGCGCCCCCGACGATCATCCGCAACCATTCGGTCGACGGCCACAGGGTCATGATCAAGCTCGCCGGCCGGGCACCCAACCGGGACGCCATTGGCGCCGAGCTCAGGATCGAGACCGCGAGCGGAGTACAGGTGCATCAGATCTACACGGAGCGCGGGGTGGTCGCGAGCGAGCCGGCCACGGTCCACTTCGGTCTGGGGGGGGAAACGGAGATCGCGAAGCTGACCATTCACTGGCCAAACGGCCAGGTGCAGGTGCTGGAGGACCTTCCGGTCGACGTGCTGCTGACGATCAAGCAACCCGACCTGGCCCCCGGGGAATCGGCCCACCGGGCCCCCGCCAGGTTCAACCGCCCTCCGAACCCTGATGCGCTCTTTGTCGAGAATGCCCATGCCCGCGGTTTGGACTTCACCGACGCAGCCCCGCCTGCGGATGAATTCACCCGCCAGCGCCTCCTGCCGAGGCGCCAGAGCCTGAATGGCCCTGCGATCGCGGTGGCGGACGTGAATGGCGACGGGATTCCCGACATCTTTGTCAGCGGAACGGCCGGCCAGTCCGGCGTGCTTTACCTGGGCCAGCCCGATGGGAGCTTCAAGGCCGCTGCGGAGCAGCCCTGGGCCGACGTGAAGGACGCCGACGACGTCGGCGCGATCTTCTTTGACGCCACGGGAAGCGGCCATGCGGACCTGTTTGTCACGAGCGGCGGGGTTCGCCACGGCAGGGGTGATCCCGCCCTCGGCAGCCGACTCTACATGAACGACGGGAAAGGGCATTTCACGCTGGCGCCCCCCGGCACGGTGCCGGCCAATGGCGAGTCCACCGCGGTCGCGGCGGCGTGCGACTTCGAGGGGACGGGGAAGCAGGGGCTTTTTGTCGGCGGGCGCGTGGTGCCCGGCCATTGGCCTGCCTGCCCGCGGAGCTTCCTTTACCGCAACGTCGGGGGAAAGTTTGTCGATGTCACCGACGAGCTTGCCCCTGGACTCAGGAACGTCGGCATGGTGACCGCTGCGGTCTGGGCCGACATTGACGGAGACGGCAGGCCGGACCTTGTGCTCGCGACGGAGTGGGGCCCGATCGTCTATTTCCACAACACAGGCCATGGTTTCGAGGACTGGACGAAAAAGGCGGGCCTTGCGGAGAAGACCGGGTGGTGGAGCTCCCTGGCCGTCGCCGAACTCTACGGAGACGGTCGCCTCGACATCATCGCAGGCAACGTGGGACTGAACACAAAGTACCACGCAAGCGCGTCCGAACCGACCGTGCTCTATGCCGGAGACCTCGATGGAACCGGGCACGAGAACCTCGTGGAGGCACAGTACGAGGGCGGGAAACTCTACCCGGTGCGCGGGCGCAGCAAGCTGGCTTATGCTTTCCCATGGATCACGAGGAAATTCCCAAGCTACGACGCCTACTCGCGCGCCACGATCGATGACATCTTTCCCGCAGAATACCTCGGCAACGCCGCGCGGTACGAGGCGACGGAGCTGGCCAGCGGCGTCTTCCACCAGAAGCAGGACGGAACGTTTGAATTCGTCCCATTTCCGAGCCTGGCCCAGATCTCGCCGGTCAACGGACTCATCGTCGGGGACCTGGATGGCGACGGAGTCACCGATGTCTTCTGTGAGGGCAACAACTACGGACCCGAGCCTTCGACGGGCCGTTTTGACGGCGGAGTCGGCATCCTGCTGAAGGGTGATGGGCACGGCGGCTTGAAGCCGATCCTCCCCTGGAAGAGCGGATTGATTGTTCCCGGCGACGCCCGAGCAGCGGTCGCCGTGGCCTTTCCCGGCCAGAGGGCCATACCGGCGATTGCGGTCAGTCAGTGCGACGGCCCCGTACTTCTGTTCACACCGAGGACCAGCCCCGCCAGCGCCGGAGCAGTAGGGCTAAAGTGATCCTAGCCGAGTTCCTGTCGGCTAGGCTCGGCTGGCGCTGTGCCGGCGTCTTGGAGCCATATTCACCATGCCAAACACCGCCACCAAACTACTAACATTCATACTCACAGCTTCCTGTGCATGCGCGCAGTACATCCCGCCGTCACCGGCGGTCCCTGTACCCGGGGCGATCGACGACTATTTGAAAGCCACCGATCCCGGACTCGCCGGCTGGGATTTCGGTGTCAATGAGCGTTTGCGAAGCGAAAACAAGTCAGATGCCGGGACGACCCACGCCGGCTCAAATTACGACTTCTCTGCGGCGTCTCCGACGGACAACAGCAATGATTATTGGCTCAGCCGCCTTTTCCTGCGCCTCGCCTACACTGGCGATTGGTTCAAGGTTTTCGTCGAGGCCCGCTCGAGCTACTCGTTCGACGACAACCGTTATACGGCGACTGCTGCAGGCAAGAACCTGGCCGAGAACGATGGACCTATGCAATTGCAGATGGCTTACGTGGCCATCGGAAACCAGAAAGAATTCCCGGTCACCGCCAAGATAGGCCGCCAGGAGCTCATATACGGCGACCAGAGGCTCGTTGGAAACGCATTTTGGCTCAACATTCCCCATACTTTTGACGCCGTGAAGGTCAGGTATCAGGACTCGTTCTTAGGCGTGGACCTATTTGCCGCCAATCTCGTCTATGTCGACGAGGACCATTTTGAGGATTCCAACTCAAAGGACACCCTGTCAGGCGCATATGTTGATATCCCGGGCTTTTCCGCGAACGACATCAACGAGGCTTATCTCATCTCCCGCAACGTCTCCCGCGGAATCGTGAACGACAATTGGTCGCAAATCCCCGCGCCGTTCCGCTTCACTGCGCCGCAGGACATCTACACGTTCGGATACCATCTTAAATCCAAGCCCGGATCATATGGCCACTGGGACTATAACCTTGAGGCCATGTGGCAATTCGGCGACCGCACAGCGGTTTTTCCCGCGACCTCAGTTGCGGTTGCCGAGGTGGCTCCCCGATTGGACCAACATGCATGGGCGTTCATCGTCCAGGGCGGCTATACATGGGTGGATGACCCGTTTAAGCCCCGCGTTGCCCTGATCATTAGCGCAGCTTCCGGCGACAAGAATGCCACCGACGATGAAAGCCAGACGTTTCAGAACCTGCTGCCTTCCAACCATGGGCTCTACGGGATCATGGATCTCTCCAGCCTTCAGAACATCGTGGACAGTCGCCTGTCGTACACGATGAAGCCCAGCGCAACCGCAAGCTTTGCGCTCGATTTCCACAAGCAGTACCTCGAGACGACCGGTGACTTCTGGTACAATGTTGCGGGGGTCCCGAGAAACACTCCGGGCGCCACACCCGGCAGTGGAAAGGGATTTAACGTCAATCCGGGCTATAGCTCGGACCTCGGTGAAGAAGTCGACGCCATTGCCGGTTGGACCGTGCATCGCGGATTGCTGCTGGAAGCCGGTGTCGGCCACTTCTTCCGTGGCGAATACATCAAACAATCGCTCAGCAAGGTCGGCTCAAGCGACGCAAACTATCTCTACATACAGGCCACGTTGAACCTTTAAGAGTCCCGGGAAATGGCGAGCCTTCACTTGAAGGCAATCGCCGTAGATCACTTGACTGCGGGCTCCGGAAGTATCAGGAACTCTGAGAGACATGAACACCGTTGTGCCACCCCGCACGGCGTCCACACTCCAAACCGTCGCCAGAAAGGCTGGAGTTTCCATTTCCACCGCATCGCGGTGCCTGAGCGGCGCTGCGAAGATGGCGGATTCCACGCAGCTGCGGGTCTTCGCTGCCGCGACGGCCGTCGGTTACCGGCACAATGCGCTGGTGGGCCAGGTCATGCGTGCCACCCGTCGCGGTGAGGCACAGAATCATCTTGGGACCATCGCATTCGTGACGCCGGTCGCCGACTCCCATGAATGGCGGGCAACTCCCACTCTCCAAAGCAATTGGGAGGCAGCGCGCGAACGCGCCGCCTCATTCGGATACGGAATCACAGAGTTCACACTTTGTTCGAGCGGGATGACGGGGCAGCGCCTCGGCGGGATTCTCGAGGCCCGCGGGATTACCGGTGCTCTGCTGGCGGCATTTCCGACGGAGCCACACACAATCTCGTTCCCTTGGAACGATTTTGCGATTGTTCAGGTCGGCCACCAAATCGAATCGCCGCGCCTCGATTGCGTCTTAAGCGACCATTCGGAGGCCGTGACAATGGCCGCTGGGATGATCGCGCAATGCGGCTACAGGCGCATCGGCCTGGCGATTGAAACGTATCAGGACCACATAACCGATGGTCGGTGGTCCCTCGGTTATGCAGGACTCTCGGTGACAATGCCTTCGTTGGCCCAGATCCCGCCGCTACTGCCTACGCAGATGAACTCCGACCTATTCTTGAGCTGGGTCGACAAACACAAGGTAGACTGCGTCCTGACTCTCTCAACATTCCGCAACGAACCCAACTTCATGGACGCCTGGCTTGCGCGCAGCGGCAGGCATATGCCGAGGGATATCGGCCTTGTCTCGCTCGACGTGACCCGGGTTCATTCGGATTGGTCCGGTGTTAAGCAGCATTCGGAGGAGATTGGCCGCGCTGCGGTCGACATGTTGTTTTCAAAGCTGCAGGCCGGCGAACGCGGGATCCCCCAACTGCCCCGTACACTTCAAGTTCACGGGCACTGGCACGACGGTGGGACGTTGCGTCCGCAGGTCGGGATAAAGACCGCCTGCGAAGTCTAGGCCGCGTGTGAGCGGCCGCCGTGGCTTGCTGGCCTGAGTCACGTCCGCATGGCCCGGATTCTAGGAAGGACTTGCCGGGGACCTTGACTGCGGCTGTGTTGGGCAACCCACACTCCCAATGAAATCGCGACTGCATTTCCCCTCGGTCTGGATTGCATTTCTGCTGGGAGCCGGCGCCATTTTCATCTGGAACACCGCCGCCCGAATCAATCGCCTCGATTACCTCTCAACCATCGGAGCCCCCGCCGAGAATCACACCGGGGGCGTCACCGGTTCCGCTCCAGGCGATGCGGAGCTGACGCCCAACAATTCGCTGCCCATACCCGATCAACTCGACGCGAGTTACCACTGGCTCGCGCAAACCGAGCGCATGCTCAATCGCGGCGAAGCCAGAGTGCGCCACATCGACTACGAAAATGCGCCTTACGGCCGGACCGTGCTTACGCCCTCACCTTATCGATGGTGGCTGGGGTTCCTCGCCTGGTGTGAGCATTTTGCCACTGGAGCGCCGCCCGCGACGCTGGTCGAAAGGGCAGCTCTCTTGGCCGATCCGCTTTTGTGGGGAATTATCATATTGGGATCGGTGATTCTCGCCGCGAAGTGTTTTGGTTCGCTTTCCGCCTCTCTCGTATCCGTCGGCCTGGTCTCAATTTTTCCCTTCATCACGGGGTATTGGCCGGGCGCGCCGGATGACCGAGGCCTCGCCCAGGCTCTCGCGATGGCGAGCGTGCTGCTCCTTTCCGGCGCTATTGCGGCAGCGCCGGAGAACGAGAAGGCCAGGCGACGTTGGTTCATACTTGCCGGCATCGCGGGCGGATTGGGATTGTGGGTCAAGGTTTCCGTCCAGCTTCCGGTCCTCTGGGGAATTGCCGGCGGCGGTCTCCTCGTCCCCCTCCTCGCTCCGCACGGCAAGACGCCCGCAAACGGGCCGACACCCCTGCTTCCTTGGCGCGCCTGGGCGTGCGCAGGAGCCGCGACCACGATTCTGGCCTCACTGATCGAATACTCGCCTTCCGAACTCTGGACGTGGGAACTGTCGTTTGTCCACCCGCTCCAGGGTCTGGCGTGGCTCGGCGCGGGAGAGCTGCTGGTCCAGGCAAGCGCTTGGCTGCAAGACCGGACCTTCTCCCGGTCCCCCAAGAATCTCGTCCTGGTTTCGTTGTCCATCGCGGTCGTGATCGCCGTGCCCGCCGCGCTCCTGATCCGTCACGGCGTCGATCTTTTCGTTCTCGACAGCCTGGGCTCGCATCTGACTCGGCTCCGCGGCGGGATCGTGGCGTCAAACCTGGCGGCATGGATAGGAATCCAGGGGCCTTCGATCTGGCTGTGGCTGACGCTGGCGCCGTTGGGCGCGCTGCTTCCGGCCATCTGGGTGCTGAAGAATCGCCAGATCGCGATGCCGACCCGCGCGGCGGTTGCGATCACGCTGGGACCGGTGATGGTGGCGCTATCCCTCGCCTGCGTTAAGCTCACCTGGTGGCAAACCCTCGATGCATTGCTGCTGGTCACCCTGGCCGCGGCGGCGCCGGGGATATCCTCCCGGGTGATTGGCCCCAAGGTACGCCTTGGCTGGATCAGCGTCGTCGTCGTTCTGCTAGCCCCCGGGTTGATTTACGTTCTGGGTTGGGACCGGCCAAGCCGGGGCGATGTCGTTAGCCGAACGGAGCTTCAGGACCTGATTCTGCGCGACCTCGCGGGTTGGATCAGCCAGCATTCCGATCCGGGGACCGTGATCGTGCTTTCGCCCCCCAGTGCATCGACTGCCCTTAGTTATTATGGAGCGTTCCGTGGCCTCGGCTCGGTGAGCGATGAAAACAAGGACGGCATAAGGGCCGCCATTCGCATCATGAGCGACCGCAACGTCCAAACGACGAAGGAAATGGTGAATCGCCGCAACATCACGCACATCGTCCTGCTGTCTTGGGACACGTTCTTCGATGACTTTGCGCGCGCCGCCGACGGTCGAATCGAGGGAACCTTCGTCGATAAACTGAAATTCACGACTCTTCCCCGCTGGCTGCGTCCACTGGCCTACCCGTTGCCTTCCATCCCGGGTTTCAAGGACCAGTCCGTAACGGTTTTGGAGGTTGTCGATGAACAGGATGACGCGACCACCCTGGGAAATATCGCGCTGTATTTTGTCGAAATAGGGGATTTGGACCGAGCCCAGTCTGCGGCCGAGGGGCTGACCCGATTTTCCACCGATTTCGGCGCCTGGGTCGCCCGCGCCCAGGTGGCGGCCGCCATTCACGATGATGCCGAATTGGCCAAGGACCTGAAGGTGTTGCAGTCACGCCTGGCGCTGAGAGTTCAGCCCTTGATTTCATGGAACCGCCGCGTCGATCTCGCGGTGGTTTTGGCCCGAGCCCGAGACACGGTGCTCGCCAAGAGACAACTGACGCTGTGTATCAATGCCATCGACGACGACCGCATCCGTTCACTGTCACCGGGGTCCGTTTACCGGCTGCTGGTTTTGTGTGGCGGACTGGGTGTGACCATGCCGCCGGCGGAACACGCCCTCGCGCTCAGCCTTGTGCCCCCGACCTTGCGCGTTCGATTGCAGTAGGGGGTATGACATGAAGCCGGCAGCACCATGAATCGTCGGGAAATGATCGTGCGGTCCTCTGCCGCCGCCGTGGGCTTCAGCCTGCGCGGCTGGCTTCGGGTCGCGGCCCAGGAAACTCCCCAGACAAAGCTGGTCCCGTTTGAGGCTGCGCCTTTGGTGGGGCGCAAGTTGAATCCGCGCTCCGGCCCGCCCGGGAAGACCATGTTCACCCTGCTTCCGCCCGAGGCCACCGGCGTGCGTACGGAAAACCAGTACGCCGATCCACAGATGAAGGGCGCCCTGTTCCAACAATACAACGGCGGCTCCATAGGGACGGGCGTGGCGATCGGGGATTACGACAACGACGGAAGGCCGGATATTTTCGTGGTCAGCAAAACGGAGTCATGCCGCCTTTTCCGCAATCTTGGCGACTTCAAGTTCGAGGACGTGACGGACAAGGCCGGCGTCGGGGACAAGGGTGACGCGGCGAAGATCTGGAAGTTTGGCGCCACCTTTGCCGATGTGAATAACGACGGACTCCTGGATATCTACGTCTGCCGTTATAATGCTCCGAACCTGCTCTATATCAACCAGGGCGACGGCACCTTCAAGGAGATGGCCCATGCCTACGGCCTGGACGTGGTCGATTCCTCGGTGATGGCGGCGTTCAGCGACTACGATCGCGACGGGCTGCTCGATGTGTACATCGCCACGAACATGCTGGCCGACGAAAGCAGCAGCGGCGGGCGGCGAGGGTATATGTTCCATAATCAGGGCGATGGGACGTTTCTCAATGTAACCGACAAGGCGGGCATTTCTCTGCGCACCCGCAGTCATTCTGCAACTTGGTGGGACTATGACAGCGACGGTTGGCCGGATCTTTACGTTGCCTACGACTACGGCGTGCCGGACTCCCTTTACCATAACAACCGGGATGGAACGTTTACCGACGTTTCCGGGAGCGTGTTGCCGCACACGGCTTTCTCCTCCATGGGCTCGGATTACGGGGACGTGAACAACGACGGGCTGATCGATTTCATCGTCGCCGACATGGCCTCCGCGACCCATGAGAAAGACCAGCGCATGATGGCCGATTCCAGGGCGCGCCTCGGGGATCGGCCGGATGGCGCCACAACAGTGGCGAAGTTTCCTCGAAATGCCCTGTTGATCAATACGGGAACGGGTTATTTCCAGGAAGCGGCGTTCCTGGCGGGAGTCGCCGCCACCGATTGGACTTGGTCGATCCGTCTGGTGGATTTGGACAATGATGGTCGCCTCGACCTGCATGTCACAAATGGGTTTCCGTACGATCCCAACGTCGATGTCGTGAAACGTCAGATGAGCGCCGAAAGCGTGTCCGAGTCCGTTCGAATCATGACGGAAAGTCCCATCCGTGAGGAAAAACACATTGCCATGCGCAATCTTGGGAACCTGCAGTTTGAAGACGTCAGCGCCGACTGGGGCCTCGATCAACGGGCGGTGAGTTTTGGCGCCGCCTACGGCGACCTGGATGGGGATGGAGACCTCGATATCGTCTTTAGCAACTACCACGGCGGCGCCTCCGTCCTGAGGAATGATTGCCAGACGGGGCATCGGGTGATTTTTGACCTCCGCGGGACGGCGTCGAATCGCTTTGGCATTGGGGTCACCGTTCGAATCGAAAGCGCGCTGGGAGTGCAGGTGTCCACGCTGGGCCTGGCAAGGGGCTACCTTTCGAGCAGCGAGCCCATGCTCCAATTCGGCCTGGGAGAGGATACGGTGATCAAGCGTCTGGTTGTAACGTGGCCCAGTGGCCGCGTGCAGGCTTGGGAAAATGTGGCGGTGGATCAGCGTTATCTGATTGCCGAGCCAGCCGCGCCCGCTTCCGTTTTGCAGCCGGCCGAGGTTTCACCGCCTCGCACGTCGTTTCAGGAGGTGAGCCATGACCTGGGCCTTGCCGTGCGCATGCGGGAGGAGACCGTCGATGAAGCCTCGCTGCAGCGTTTGGTGCCGTTTCGCTTCAATCGCCGCGGTCCGGCCTTGGCGGTGGGAAAACTGGCCGGAGGGGAACGGGAATCGATTGTGATCGGAGGCACCACGCAGGACCTACCGGCAATCGCTCGCCGCATCGGCGGGGCAGACTTCGAGGTCGCTCCCCTTGCGGGAGTCTCCGTCAACCCGGTCGATAATGGGCCGATCTTGGTTTTCGATGCGAACGGCGACGGCAACGACGATGTTCTCGTCACCATGGGGGGCAATTCGCTCCCCGCCGGGATGTCGGACTACCAGCCCCGTCTCTACCTTGGCGATGGCCAGGGCGGCTTGCGACCTGCCGGCGGGGACGCCTTGCCGCCATTGTCGATCAATGCGGGGGCGGTCGCGGCCGCGGACTTCGATCGAGACGGATGGTTGGATGTGTTTATCGGCGGGCGCATCAGCTCCGGGCAGTACCCGTACGCGCCGCAAAGCGCCCTGCTGAAGAACCACGGCGGCAAGTTTGAAGATGTCACCGAAACTGTGGCTCCCGGGCTGCGTGAAGTCGGCATGGTCACATCGGCCCTCTGGAGCGATGTGGACGGAGACGGGTGGCCAGACCTGCTGCTGACCCTGGAATGGGGCCACGTGAAATATTTCCACAATAATCGCGGCATGGGCTTCGAGGACTGGACGGAAAAGGCGGGCTTTGCCGCGGCGGGCACCGGCTGGTGGACGTCGATCGCCTCGGCGGATTTCAACGGCGACGGCCGGCCTGACTACGTGGTGGGCAATTTGGGTTTGAATACGCAGTACCACGCCGATGCGCGGCATCCGGCCCTGATCTACTCGGGTGACTTCAACGGCGAAGGTTCCTCGGAGCTGGTCGAAGCCTATTACGAAGGCGACCGCGTTTACCCCTGGCGCGCGCGCCGCGATCTTGGCGCCGTGTTCCCGTTCATTTTGAAACATTTCCCTCTCAACAACGATTATGCGCGGGCCACGGTGGGGGACATTTTCGGCGAGGACAAAATTGCGAAAGCCCAGCGCTTCGCGGCCACGGAGCTGCGCAGCGGCGTGTTCCTCAGCCAGAGCGATGGAACCTACCGCTTTGAACCGCTGCCGCGGATCGCCCAGATCGCCCCGCTGCAGGGGATCGTCGCCGGAGATTTTTATGGCGACGGCAATGCCGGCATCTACGCGGTGCAAAATTCGTTTGCACCCATTCCCGCCGTCGGCCGTTTTGACGGCGGCATCAGCCAGATGCTGCGCGGCGATGGCCAGGGCCACTTCACCGCGGTGCCCCCCGCCGAGAGCGGCTTGGTGGTGCCGCGTGACGCGAAAGCGCTCGTCGTGCTCGATCTCGATCACGACGGCTGGCCCGACTTTCTCGTCTCGAGAAACAACGACGATGCGCTCGCATTTCGGAACAACGGCGTTTCCGGCCGCAAATCCGTGAGCATCATGCTGCGTGGGCCGGCCGGCAATCCGGCCGGGGTGGGTGCAAGGATCACCGTCGAAATGACGGATGGATCGACCAGGAACAGCGAAGTGTACGCCGGTTCCGGCTACTACAGCCAATCCACTTCGGCCTGTTTTTTTGGCTATTCGGATGCAAATCCGCCGCGCCAGGTCCGCGTCCGCTGGCCATTGGGGATGACAACGCAGCATCCTTTTCCTCCCGGATCGTCTTCGTTGTTCCTCTCGCAACCGTGACTCCGTCGCGTTTGCTTACGTCAGTCAGCGATATCGGAAACATCCCTTCAGAAGCATTCCCTTGGGATTGATCACGCTCCAACCTGAGCGTTTGGAATCACCCTAGAGATCGCTTTACCCCGCAAACGACCCGATTCACCCCATCGCCCGATCGGAAAGTCCGCGTTCGCTGGCCGTTGGGGATGACAACGCAGTATCCTTTTCCTCCCGGATCGTCGTCGTGGGCTCTCTCGCAACCCTGACTCCGCAACGTTTGCATACGACTGGAATCGAATTGGCGTCCGGCTTGTGGCAAATCCCCTCGGTCAATCAGTGACATCAGAAACACCCCGTCAGAAGCTTACCCCCAGGATTGATCAAGCTCCAGCCTGAGCGATCCGGTTCAACTAGCGATTGCTCTACCCCGCAAACGATTCCATTCACCCCATCGCCTGATCGGAGATTCCGGCCCAGGCGAAGAGCGGCCCTTTACCTACCAACCAAACTGCACCCCCGATTATGAAGAACACCCCAAGGCATTCACGGCTGATAGCCATGCTGGTCACCATGCTAATACCCTGTGCGTTGATTCGTGCCCAAACAGCCCCGAGGGCCACGACCACAACCACGACGACGACCACAGCCGGCGCTACGGCCACAGGTCCAGATGACCAAGTGGTAACCTTATCGCCCTTCGAAGTCGAAGCCACCGGCAACTCACACAGCTATATGGCGGAGACCACGCTGGCCGGCAACCGACTCAGCACCGATCTGCGCGACATCGGCAGTTCCGTGACCGTGGTCACTTCGCAGTTCCTCATGGACACCGGAGCGACCGACAACACCTCGCTGCTCCAAAGCGTCGGCGGCACTGAAGTGGGTGGCATAACGGGAAACTATGCCAGTCCCGGTCCCGGTAGCAGCAGTGCGCTCTTTACCGAAGACACCATCCATCCGAGCGAGGACACCCGTATCCGCGGTCTCGCTGCTGCCGATAACACCCACGATTTCTTTCTCTCAGACATCCCATGGGACGAATATAATGTCGACCGCATCGATATCTCGCGCGGACCGAATGCGATTCTCTTTGGTGAAGGCAGTCCCGCAGGCATCATCAATGCCGGCAGCCGGAGTGCAGAATTCAGTGATTTTGGAGACTTCGACTTTCGTTATGGCAGCTGGGGCAGCACCCGCGAGAGCTTGGATTACAATTTCCAGGTCGTGCCTGACCAGGTCGCCTTCCGGCTAGACCTTCTGCACGATGACGAGAAATACGAGCAGCAGCCTGCCTATAACAAGGACCAGCGCATATCCGGTGCACTCCGCGTCGAACCCGCTTTCTTGGAGAAAAACGGAAACAGAACCATCCTCAAGGTGAACTTCGAAAATGGTCAGGTCGATTCCGACAATCCTCGCGCGCTTCCTCCAGAGGACCAGATTACTCCGTTTTTTACACCCGCCGATACCGGAGCTTATCAGGCGGGACTGAATGGTCTGAATTCGTGGGTATCGGGCCTTCCCGCCAGTTTCGTCGCCAGCGCTGCTAATGGCTATGCGGGTGCCGGCCGTGCGGGCAATTCGAACGACGATCCGTGGTTTACCAATGCCCAACTCGGTAATTCCAGTTTTCCGTTAGAAGCCTTCCAGAACGGTAGCACCGTCGGTTCTGCGGGCCAGTACCGCTTCTCGTCCCTGCCTCAGCCGGGCTTGGCCTCGACCGTCAATGGCGGCAACGGCATCACTTTTCCATATGGCGCGTTTCCCGGCGCCTGGCTGACTATAAACGGCGCAGCACAGGAGCCAATCTATGCGGGGCTGCCTTACGCCAATGCTGGCCTCTTCACGGATAACTCGCTCACCAATCCTTCAGTCTTCAATTTCTACAAGAACTTGATCGACGGCAGCATGAAATATGAATGGCAGCGTTTCTGGTCGATCACGGCGAATCTCACGCAAACCTTCCTCAATGACCAGGCTGGCTTCGACGTTGATTTCAACAAGCAGCACTATGAGGACGGCCAGGTGAACCCCTTCGGCGGTGCAGTCCCGTTGTATATTGACGTCATGTCTACCAACAACGACGGAACCTCGCTTGCAACCGCCAGCGCGAATCCGAACTATGCCCGCCCGTTTGTCGAAAACAACGACAACTCAACCAATAACCAATATATCAGCGATCGCCAAGATTCGCGCGCCACGGGCTTTGTCACACATGACTTCAACAAGGACGGCAACGACTGGTGGGAAAAAGTCCTTGGCATCCAGACACTGACCGGCTTGGCGGACAATGCGAAGCTGACAACCGACAGCATGTCTTGGCAGCAGTATGGTTATCTCGGCGCAAACCTCGCTGAAGCCGATCTTCTCGATGGCGGATACAGCGGTAGTAACTTCGCAAGCGTAAACCCGCAACAGGTCATTTATCTGGGGCCCTCGTTGCTGGGCAAGCCGCTCAATGGCGCCAATATTCCCAGGGTCACCGGCAACCCGACGATCGGTGACCAACCGGTCAATTACTTCGATTTCACTCCGAACCCGGCGAACTCATCATTGAGCCCCGGCAACCCTGCGTACTACAACGGCTGGGCGGGCGAGCAGACCCTGCAAGTCACCGATTCCGAAGTCAACCCAGGCGTCAACCGCGACCTATTGGCGACCTCCGATAGCATTACGCGCTCGGTGACCACCTCTGAGGCGTTGGTCTACCAAGGCAAGTGGCTGGATGACGCGCTTGTGGGTATCTATGGCTGGCGCAAGGATATCAACACGAGCTATGCTGATTCCGCCACTCTCGGCGATGCGAACGACCCGCAAGGCATCAACTTCAATGACGTCAACTTTTCAAATGGCACATCGGGCCGCGTAGAAGTTCAATCCCGCTCCTATAGCCTCGTGGCCCACCTTGGGGAACTCCCTTGGGTGAAAGATTTCGCCAGCAAGCTTCCAGTCGATGTCAGTCTGTCCTACAGCGTTTCGACCAACTTCCAGCCGGACTCAAGCCGCGTCAACATCAACGGGGACGCCGTTGCACCTCCGTCAGGCAAGACCATCGAGCGTGGCATTCTGCTCGAGACGCGTGACGGCAGGCTCTCCTTGAAGGTCAATCGCTATGTGACTGGCATCACGAACGGTTCGAACCCGGACGGTACCTCCTTCGCCGCCGAACTGGCCAATTTCGTTGGCAACTCGGCGTACTACGGCAACGTCTTTTATTATCACACTGACCAGTCCACCCCGCTCCAAGCGGGACCCACGTCTGTTCAGTCCCCTAATCCGGGAATCGGCCCCGATGGGGGCGTGCCTGGTCTAGCTGTTGGAGGCGAGGGCGCGGGCTGGTACTTCGATGCCGACAACTACCACACTCAGGCGATGGAGAATCTACAGAATGCCTCGACCGCAGCCACCCGGGCATGGGAGACCCAGCTTAACACCGATTTCCCCAACTTCTTTAAGAATTGGGGCATGGATAGCCTGTCTCAAGTGCAGGCCGGCCTTGTCCCGAGAAGCCAGTTGCAGGGAGCACCGGGCGAACAAAACTTCGCGATTACCGAAAACTCCGTGTCCCAGGGCTGGGAGATGGAGCTCGACGCCAACCCCACCAAGAACTGGCGCGTCGCAATCAACGCCACAGAAACGGATGCGGTCGTCACTGCAATCGGTGATGCGGCCTTGACCAAGTTCATGACGGAGACGACGGCCTATGTTAAGGGTGTCGGCGGCTCTCAGCAGTGGTTCTGGGGTCAGGATATCGCTCCAAGCGTTCCTGACGTCGCCCAAGCCTACTACATCGCATACAACGGGCTTCCTGCGATAGGTGGCGCTTACGCCCAACTCCAGCAGCAGCAAAATGTTGCGGTTGAGCAACTCGCCAAGTGGCGCTTCAACCTGACGACGAACTATGACTTCGATCATGGCTTCCTCAAAGGTGTCAACGTTGGTGGTGGCGTGCGTTATACAGGCCCTGAGGTCCTCGGCTATCCCCCGAGTGGCGATCCCACGCAACCGCCTCCGTACCTCCCCAACCTAGCCGCGCCGGAGATGGGCCCGAGTGAGACCTACTTCGACCTTTGGGCCGGTTATCACCATAAGCTCACCAACAAGATCAAATGGAATATTCAGCTCAACGTCGAAAACGTCGGCAGAGGGGATTACCTGATTCCGATCAGCTATCAGGCACCGATAAACGGAGTGGTACAACCTGCGTTCTATCGTATCGGTCCGACGGAGAAGTTCACGGTCAGGAACGTACTCACCTTCTGATCTCTTAGTCCCGGGGTAGGTACGATCAGGGGATAGTACCAGTCGCCAGCCAATTTAAATGGCTGGCGACTTTTATTAACCGGAGTCGGACAGAGTGTCTTTCCTTGGTCCTGTGAAACGAAATCAAACCAAAATCTCAATTCCGGCTTCGCCTGGCATCAAACCCCGCAACAAAAGTGGCGTCTCATTCGGAGCAAACCATTCCAGGGCCCCTAGGTGGATCGGCGCTCACGGACGAACCAAGGCCGCGAATTTCACCTTGAATCGCCATTCCGAGTTCGACGCTGTGATTTTTGACATGGACGGGGTGATCACGGACACCGCCTCGGTACACGCGACCGCCTGGAAGCAAACCTTCGACACGTACCTGCGATACCGCGAAAGTGTCCTTTGTCAGCCCTTCATGGAATTCACCGCTGCTGATTACCTTGCCTACGTCGATGGGCGGCCCCGTTACAAGGGAGTGCAGGCGTTCCTGGAATCGCGGGGAATCCGCCTGGAATTCGGGTCATCTGATGACGCACCGGACCGGGAAACAGTCTGCGGACTGGGCAATCGGAAAAACAGCGTTTTCAACAAGCTTCTGGAGGATGGCGTCAAAACTTTTGATTCCTCGGTCGCCCTGGTGAAGGACCTCCGCCGCAACGGCATCAAGGTGGGCCTGGCAACCTCGAGCAAGAACGGGGCGGCTATCTTGAGCGCCACACGCACCAGGGACCTCTTTGACACGGTGGTGGACGGGAACGTCTCCGAAAGGCTGGGGCTCAAGGGCAAGCCCGAACCGGACATTTTTACGACGGCATCCGACAACATGCGCGTTCCCTACGGGAGGGCCGTGGTTGTGGAGGACGCCTCGACGGGCGTCCAGGCGGGGGTTGCGGGCGGTTTCGCGCTCGTCCTAGGGGTCGCCCGGTCGAACAACGCCGGCGAGTTGTACGACCACGGGGCCGACGTGGTGGTTGCAGACCTGGCCGAAGCCAGCGTAGATCAGATTGGCCGCTGGGTTCAAACGAAGCGCAGCGGTGGCACTGTTCAGGCGCGGGGCGATCCGGGGTCGAAGGGAAACCCGTGAAGAGGAAGCCGCTCCTGAGTTTCTGGCAGCTCTGGAATATGAGCTTCGGCTATGTGGGCATCCAATTCGGCTTCGCGCTTCAGAATGCCAACGTCAGCCGGATTTTTGAAACGCTCGGAGCCAAGGTCGATGACATCGCGGTCCTGTGGATAGCCGCCCCCGTCTCTGGCCTTATGATCCAGCCGATCATCGGGCACCTGAGCGATAAGACCTGGAACCGGATGGGTCGCCGGAAGCCGTATTTCCTGCTCGGGGCGATACTCGCCTCGCTCTCGCTGCTGGTCATGCCCAACTCGCCCGGACTGTGGTTTGCGGCGGGCATGCTGTGGGTGATGGACGCGTCCATCAACATCACCATGCAGCCATTTCGCGCGTTCATTGGAGACATGCTGCCGGATGAACAGCGGACGACAGGCTTCGCCGTGCAGACATGCTTCATCGGGGCCAGCTCGGTCGTTGCCTCCGCGCTGCCGTACATTTTTGCACGCTGGCTTCACTTGGCCAACACGGCGGCCGCGGGCGAGATTCCTCCCACGGTCCGGTGGTCCTTTTACCTCGGCGGCTTCGTGTATTTCCTGGCCGTCCTGTACACCATTCTGACCGTAAAGGAGTATTCGCCTGCCGAGCAGGACGATTTCAACGCGGTTGAGGATGATGTAGCCGGCAGGGAGGGCTCGGCGATTAAACTGAATGCCGGACGTTATTTGGCGGAGGGCTCGGTGCTCATTGTCCTCGGCCTGGTGTTCGCGTATTTCGTGCATTCCCAGCAGTGGGACAAGGCGCTCTACATCCTGAGCTTTGGCATAGCCGGCTATGGCGCTTTCCAGCTTCTGGCCGCACTTCGATATTCGCTCGGGAAGGTCGATGGGTTGGTGGAGATCATCTACGACCTGAAGAACATGCCGAGGACGATGACCCAGCTTGCGTTGGTCACGGTGCTCACGTGGTTCTCGCTTTTCTCAATGTTCATCTATGCGAATTCGGCGATCACGACCTATCATTTCGGCAGCACGGATCCCCGCTCCGCCGCCTACAATGACGGCGCAAACTGGGTCGGCGTATTGATGGCGGTCTACAACGGGGTGGCGGCGTTGGTCGCCCCCTTCCTGCCGTTTATGGCGAGAAGGCTCGGTCGCGTCGGAACCCATGTGGTTTGCCTGATCATCGGCGGTCTGGGCCTGATCTCCATGTACCTGTTCAGGGATCCCAAGCTGCTGCTGGTCTCGATGACCGCAATCGGCATCGCCTGGGCCAGCCTGCTCACGATGCCCTATGCAATCCTGAGCTCGGCGGTGCCGCACCAAAAGATGGGCGTCTACATGGGCATATTCAACCTGTTCGTGGTCATTCCTCAGATTCTGGCCTCGGCAAGCCTCGGCCTGCTGCTGCGAACCGTGTTCCACGGCCAAGCGATCTACACGCTCGTTCTGGGCGGAGTGGTCATGGTACTCGCCGGCTTCGCGATGCTGTTCGTGAAGGACCCGGCGAAGTTAGGAGAAATTCCATGAAAGGCCCTTGGATCGTCAGCACGGACTCCTTCGCCAACGAGCCCGAAAATGTCATGCGCAATGGTAATGTATACCAGCTTGCGAACGGATACATGGGTTACAGGGGGACACTCGACGAATTTAGCCCAAGGGAGAAGGTGGGGATAACGCTGGCCGGGATCTACGACCAGGTGGGTGACGCTTGGCGGGAACCGGTAAACGCGCCCAACGGGGGTTTCACGGTGGCTGCACTCGGAGGCAAGATCCTTTCGGCGCTTGGAAAAAGGCTGAAGCACCACAGCGCGCGGCTGCACATGGACTGCGCGCTGTTCGAGCGAGAGAGCGAGTTCAAGGTCAAGGGCAACGCGATGACCCTCTCGTCCACCCGCTTTCTCAGCGCGGCGGCGCCGAACCTGGGAGTGATCAAGTACAGCGTGTGCTGCGATCGGGCGGGGCACGTCACGCTTCGCACCGGCGTCGACTACAATATCTGGGATTTGAACGGGCCCCATTTGGTCAACCTCAAGCCCGAGGTGCGCGGCTCGGTGCTGGCGGTCCAAGGTATCACACACGAGATGCGCAAGCAGGTGGTGGTGGCGGAGGCTGCGGATCTGGCTTTTGGGGTGGAGAGCCGCGAGGTTAAGGACCGCCGCCACCTCCGCGTGGTGAAGTTCAAGGCCGAGGCTGGGAAAACCTACACCTTCTACAAGTATTTCGCCGTCTTCACCGAGAACGACCCGGTGATGGGCCCGGTGTTGGATGCGGCCGTGGCGACAGTCCAGAAGGCGAAGGCAATGGGATACGAGGCCTGTTTGGCGCTGCATCGCTCGGAGTGGGAGAAGAAGTGGAAGCGCTGCGACGTCGAAGTCGAGGGCGACGACGAGGCGCAGCGCGCCCTTCGCTACAGCATATTTCAATTGCTCATGGTGGCACCGACCCAGGGAAGCACCAATTCGATCGCGGCACGCGCATTGTCGGGCCAAGTCTACAAGGGGGCGATCTTCTGGGATACCGAGATGTTCATGTTCCCGTTTTTCCTCCACACCTACCCCGAGAAGGCAGTGGAGCTCATGCGCTACCGCATCAAGACCCTCGATGGGGCGCGCCGTAAGGCCAAGACCGAGGGCCCGGGTTACCGTGGCGCATTCTACGCGTGGGAAAGCCAGGAGACGGGCGACGACGCCTGCTCCTACTTCAATGTCGGCGACCCCATCACGGGCCGAGACCTGCGGACCTACTTCCGCGACAAGCAGATTCATATCAGCGGCGACGTGGCGATCGCGATGTGGGAGTATTTCAAAATCACCGGCGACGACCGCCTGCTTCTTGAGGGGGGAGCCGAGGTGATCCTCGAATGCGCGCGATTCTACGTCTCATACGCCTACTTCAAGAGGGACAAGGGACGCTACGAGATCCTGGACGTCATCGGACCCGACGAATACCACGAGCGAGTGAACAACAACGCGTTCACGAACATGGTGGTGAAGGAGACCTTTGCCATCGCAAACGCGGTCGTCGACTACCTGAAGCGCCAGCATCCCGACGACCTCGGCCGCCTTGTTGAGAAGATCGGCATAGGGGCGGAGCTGGCCACGTTCGTGGAGGCGACAGAACTGCTTTATGTGCCCGAGGCGGATCCCAAGACAGGGGTCATCGAGCAGTTCGACGGCTACAGCCGGTTGAGGGACGCTTCCGTTGCAGAGCTCAACGCCAAGAAGCTTCACCCCAACGAGTATTTGGGAGCCGCACAGGGACTGGCCGTGGAGACGAAAGTCATCAAGCAGGCTGACGTGGTCATGATGCTGAACCTGTTTAAGGACCGCTTTTCCACGGACGTAAAAAGGGCAAACTGGGAGTATTATGAACCGTTTACCGAGCACGGCTCGAGTCTCAGTGCCTGTGCTTACGCGATGGTTGCCACTGAGTTCGGAAACCTTGAGTTCGCCTACCTTTACTTCCTTAAGACCGCAAAGATCGACCTCGAGGCCAAGTACAAGATGCATGTCGGCAACATCTTCACGGGCGGCTCGCACCCCGCGGCCAACGGCGGGGCATGGATGACCGCGGTCTTTGGATTCGCCGGCCTGGACGCGGACGAGACCCGGGTCGCGATTAACCCGCGGCTGGCCGCGAAGTGGCGAAGCCTCCGGTTCAAGCTGACCTACAAGGGGGACTCGTTCGACATTCGGATTACGAAGTCGTCCGTCGAGATCACTCCTTCACGGGACAATCGGCAGGCGCGGTTGTTTGTTGTAGCCGGCGCAAGCATGAATTGCGCTCCAGGCATGCCCCAGACAATCGAATATGGCACCGTCCGCCGCTTGCCGTCGAAGCCCGCGACAAACCGGATTTCCGCTTCACGCAGGCGGATTTCTGGAAGATGAGCCCACTCACAAGTGATTTGAGGGGGTCGCTGTCCGCGAAGATGCGCATGGTCACTCTGGGCGCTGCGTTTCAAGCCGCATGCGCGGTTTTTGCGAATGGCCTCGGGGCAAACGTCGGCGCGGACACTCCCTGGACCACCTACGAGGCCGAGGCTATGCGGACCACGGGCACCGTGCTTGGACCAAGATATGACCCGTATCAGGTCGAAACAGAATCCTCGGGCCAGAAATGTGTCAGGCTCGAAGCAAATCAATACGTGGAGTTCACCGCGGCGGCGGGAGCAAACGCACTGGTGGTTCGCTACAGCCTCCCTGATGCGCCCGGTGGCGGAGGGACATCCAGCAACATCGAGCTTTCGATCAACGGGAAGCCGGTTAGATCGATCGCGGTTACCTCCCGCTACGCGTGGCTCTATGGGAACTATCCGTTCACCAATAATCCCGCAGACGGAAAACCGCGGAACTTCTATGACGAGGTGCGCATGAAAGGTCTTGCGATAGCAGCTGGCGACGTCGTCCGCCTGGCAAAGAGTGGTTCCGACGCGCTACCGTGCACGATCGACCTCGTCGACCTCGAGGATGTCCCGCAGCCACTTGCGGCGCCCGCCATGTCGGTTTCGGTGCTTGATTTTGGCGCGACCGGAAATGGGGCAACCGATGACACCGATGCGCTGCTAAATTGCATGGCGGCCGCCAACAGCCTGGGAAAGATAGTCTGGGTCCCGGCCGGAGAATACAGGCTTACCCGTGACATTGTCCTTCCGTCCGCGACGAAAATCCAAGGCGCGGGAATGTGGCACACGACTTTCGTCGGTGATCCGGAATTATACGGTGACGCCGCCCGTCGGGTCCGTTTCAAGCTCAAGGGCAACAACATACATCTCGCAGATTTCGCGATCCTGGGGAAATTGAACTATCGGAACGACAGCGAGCCCAATGACGGCATTGTTGGCGCTGGGTGTGCCGACTCGTCAATCACCCGCATTTGGATCGAACACACCAAGACGGGGACTTGGATCTACAATGGGTCCAATTTGAGAATCACAGGATGCAGATACCGCGACCTGCTCGCGGACGGAGTGAACCTTTGCGTCGGCACCTACGATACCGTCATCGAAAATTGCAGCACCCGCGGCACGGGCGACGACTGCTTTGCAATATGGCCCGCGGCATCGGACCAAGGATTCGTTGGGAAAAACCGCAAGCCGGGGCATAACATCATCCGGCGCTGCACGGGACAGCTCCCGTTCCTCGCCAACGGAGGGGCCATTTATGGCGGTGAGAGCAACAGGATCGAAGACTGCCTATTCACGGACATCACTGCCGGATGCGGGATTCTGATTAGCACGACATTCCCTACATCCGACAAGGCCCTAAACATAGACAACAACTTCAGCGGTGACACGGTTGTCCAGAATTGCCGACTGTTGCGCTGTGGCGGCTACGACCACGATTGGGCCTGGCGTGGATCATTGCAGGTCTGCCTCGATCATCGGAGCATCTCCGGCTTGACCATCCGGCAGGTGGATATCCGCGACAGCTTCTCGGACGGTATTTCAATAGTCACACCGCCAAACCGGAACGGACATCCTTCGCTTTCGCGCACGCTGTTCGAAAATGTGACTGTTTCCGGCTATGGAATAGGAACCTCTTCCCGGTATGGCCTGATCATTGGTCGGGATGCCGCTGGAGGCCTTGCGCTTATCGGATCAAATGTGGGGAGCATTCGGAACGATTCTCCCATCTTCTCCATCAAAGGAAACTGAGCTGCTACAATTGCGACCCAAACGTCGGCGTTGGCGTCCCCACGGGGATTCGAGCCTCGGCGCCAGGAATGAATCTACACAAGTGACGCCCAGACCCCGATCGGGGCGGCTGCTATGTGGTTTCAAGGTACGGATGCCGGCTTAGCAGGGCCATCAGGCTGGCGGCGATGCCAGTGAGTGCGGCGACGACAAGGAATGGGACCTCATAGCCGCCGGAGGTCTCGCAAAGGCGGCTGATCGCATACGGCCCAACTCCATTTCCAATCGCGATTCCCACCGCGAAGAGCGTCGCGATCTCCCCGTACGCCCTCATACCGAAGTAGCGGGCGGTGAGGTAGCTCAGGGCATCAGTTTCCGAGCCGAGCGCCAAGCCAGTCACGATGATACACTCCGACGAGAACCCGACTCCGAACAGCGCAAGGGCGGCTGTCGCAAGGGCCGCGAGAAAATAGACTGCCGCGCACACCGGCGGGGCGCGGAAACGGTCGAATACGAATCCGGAGACTAGCCTTCCCAGAAGTGACGACGCCCCGAAGAGGCCCAGACGGCTGGCCGCCTCGGACCGGGTGAGCTTCTGATCGGTGAGATAGGTAACGAGGGTTATCATGAGCCCATTGGTCTGCAGGGACATGAGGAGGTACGTCGCACCTTGGTACCAAAAAACCGGGCTGCGCACCGCTTGCCCGAGGGTTAGGCCCGTCTTGTGCGCTGTCTCCTGACCGGCAGGGTCACGCTCCTTCTCGAAAAGGAGGAAATAGACGACCGGGAACACCATAAGCACGAGAAGTGCGAGAAACACGAATCCAAGGCGCCAGCCTGCCCGGTCGATCACTGCTTGAACCGCCCTTGGCCCGAAGATGGAAGCAAGGGCTATTCCCGACCCTAGGAACCCTAGCGCCCGGCCGCGTCCCACCCTAAACCAGCCGTTCACCGTCTTGCTATAGAGGGTCACGATGGTGCCGCCACCGAAGACCGACGTGGCGACCGCGAGTAGGTACAGCATCCTGATGTCCCGGCCAAGCAGGCTCATGCTCGCAATGGCCAACGAGAAGAGCGGGATGGAGATCAACGCGATCGGCCGCGTGCCAAAGCGGTCGATCAATATCCCGATCACCGGGGTGATGCACGCCAGTGCGCCCATCTGCCAAACGGTCCAAAGGCTGATCGCCGAATGCGACCATCCGAATTCCCGGGAAAGGGGGTCGATGAACAAGCCGACCGCGTAGTTTGGCAAGCCGGTGACGCACAGGCCAACGCCGATCATTGCGGCGAGCAGGACCTTCCAGCTGGTCCGAAACTCCTGCATCGCGGCGGGGCCTTGGCCCGCCGGGGCCGGACTAGATGGAATCATAGCGGATTCTCACGCCCTCGCCGGTCTCGGATGCCTTCTTGATCGCCTCATAGAGCACCATCGTCTTGTAGCTTTCATAGATCTCCGAGCGCGTCGTCCGTCGGCCCTCCCTAAGGGCAGCCACGAAGTCCTCGAGCTCCGCCAGGTGTCCTGTTTCCCGCCCGCTGTCGCCCAACGAGGTGAACGTCGGCGGCTCCCTCCACTCGGCGGGTTGGTTCTTCTCAGTGATTCTCCAGGATGACGAATTGTGCACGGTCATGAAGCAGCCATCGCGGGCGCTGATTTCGACCTCCTCGGTCGGGATGGCAAACGAGCGCCCGTCGTTCAAGTTCAGCGTCCCGACGGCGCTGTTGGCGAATCGGAGCGAGACCGCGTACGCGTGATGGTCCTTAGTGAACGCGAATACCGAATCGACGTCGCCGAACAGGTAGAGAGCAAGGTCGATGACATGAATGCCGAAGTCGCTCAGCAGCGTGCGGGGCGGCTTGTTGTCGTAATAGGCGGAGCAATAGTCGAACGAGAGTGACAACAAGTCGCTCGCCTGCCGCTGTTCGATCCATTGCTTCGCGCGAGAGTAGGCATGGCAATAGCGCTTCTTGAACGCCGTGGTGCACAATTGCCCCGTCTTCCGCGCCACGCGCGCCACCTCGAGCGCATCGGCGCTGCAGAGCGCAGGCGGCTTTTCCGTGTAGACCGGATATCCGAGCTCCATCGCCTTCTTGGCCAAGGTCGCGTGGGCCTCCGGACCCACGCAGACGATGAGGCCGTCGGGCTTCTGCTCAGCCAACATGCCCTCCACATCGGCGTAGGGCTTGCCCCCGAACCGGCGCGCGTTTTGCTCCGCCTTTTCGCGATCGAGGTCGCATATGCCGACGATTTGGGCGCCGGAGGCGCCAATATACGGATAGATTCGCTGGGTGGAGAGCCGGCCCGCTCCGACAATGCAAAGCCGGGGATCATGGTTAGTGCTGCTCATGGATGTTAATGGTGAGTTCAGGCTTCGCGAAAAAGCTGCTCCACGTGCTCGACGGCCAGCCGCACCCCTTCGATGGTCTCCTCGGGTGCGGTTTCCCGGGTCGAAAGCTCCAGCTCGACGACGATGTTGCCCGCATAGCCCGACGCCTTCACCTGTTGCAAGAGCCCGCGAAAGTCGACATCGCCGGTCCCGTACAGCACCGAACGACCGTCTCTTATGTCGTTGATGTGGATGAGCGCTATACGCCCCTCCATGAGGTCCCAGCCTTGTTTCCAATTGATCCCTGTTCGCTGGAACTGCCCGACCTCGAGGAGCGCCTTCATCCGGGTATCATGATTGAGGCCCTTCAGCACCTCCCGGAAGTCATCGGGCGTGTCGATCGGGCCGCGGTGGTAGTTCTGGAGCACGGGCGTAAGCTCGAGGCCCTCAGCCTCCAGCGCGTCGAGGAGCCTCAGCCCGACTCTTCCATAGAGATCCCGGCTGGCCGCCTTAAAGAGAACGACATTTGCTCCCAGCCCGACCGCGTACCGCGCCGCGACCATCAGGTCGGCCAGCTCGGTGTCGGAGTCGCTGCGGGCCGTCGGCAGGTGAAATGATGAGAACCGAAGCCCCATCGACTCCGCCAGGCGCCTGGGCGTCGTCGGATCGCCGCGCCAGTCGAGCCTGGAAGTCGCCCATTCAGTAAAACCCTCGAACTGGGAGAACCCGAGGCCGCTGCATGCTTCGAGCACGGGCTCCAGCGCCATGTGCGGGAAGAAGGCCGGTGTGGATACAAGCCGGTCGCGGAAAGGGCGGGATTGGACCGTGGTCTCGGGCACGGCCGTTTACAGCACGCTGCGCGCCGAAAGGCTATCCAACCTTTTCCCAAGTCAGTATCCCGATCGTCGGCTTGCCGTCTATCGTGCTCGGCTGGACGTTGGTCGTGATGTAAAGCATGTTCCCCTCGAGCCTGACATTCCGGAGCTGGTCCGTCCCCGTCCAGTTGTTGTTCCAGGATATGTCGACGTGGTGGGTGACGACTTCGCCGTCGAATGAAAACGTTCCGGCATACGCGAGCATCGTTCTGAAGAGCGCGGCCCGGTCGGTATCCGCCAGCTTGGCCAGATCTGTCGGCCTGGGGCGCTGTTCCGCAACCTCGATGACGCTCATGCGGCCGTCCCGGCCATACGAGAGAAAACCCTGAGGCCTCTTCCCAAAGTTGTCCGTCTTGGCGCCAGTCTCGACATCCTGCCGGACGTCGCTCACGAGGCGCCATGTCCCGTAGAGGCGTTCTTTTTCGGTGGCCATTGTGTTTGATCTTCCCCGAGTCACTCGAGTTGTCGCGAATTTTCAGTGCGGAGCATTATGGAATCGAGTTGCGGTGCCCAAGATGGCGTCCCCACGGGGATTCGAACCCCGGTTGACACAACCTATGTTTGAGGCTCAACAGCTTACGGACTCTCGCTCTGGGCGTATGCAGTAATTGCTTCTGTAAACACTCGAGCTGTTGCCAGTATTGTTGCCAGCTACGCGAGAAACAGGTCGGCACTTACCGCAAACCTGCCTGAGAGCTTCTTGATATGCTCGGCTGTCAGGTTGCGTGCGCCTTTCAAAATACGATAGGCGATTGATCGATCCACGCCGATGATAGTCCCCAGATCATTAGCCGATAGCCCGTTTTCCTTCAAAAGGAACTTCAGCGACTCTATGCCCTTAACGGGAGCAGGCTCGGGAGAGGTCTCGCGCTCATAATCCTCGATTATCTTAGCCATCAGCTCGAGATAGTCATCCTGGTCGCGATTAAGCTTAAACCCCGCGAGTGCGTGGACGATCTCCACCGCATTATCATAGGAGGCTTGATCGTGGATGGGGCGGGGAACAAGAAGAGAGACCAAGCCAGTGTAGGTCTTGGGCATGGAAGAGAATGTCAGGGCTGCGGATGTCGGTTTCATAGAGATGATTTCCATTTATTCTTGCTGTACTCTGCATGGGTGAGGAACCGCATGGTGAAGATTTCCTGCCGGTTATAGTGGATCGCGGTGATGAGTCTAAAATCGTTGGTGATATTGAAAACAGTTACTGTTCGGTTGCTTCTTACAGTCACTTGATCGGCATGTCCGAAGGTCTCGCGGGTCTGGGCTAGGTTCTGCCATTTCGAAGCTCGTGTAATTCGGTGCCAATGATCGAGTGATGCCCGGGCTTTGGGATAGGTCTTTTTTGCTTCGTCGAGAAATTTGCGGGTTATGATTCGCATTCCGGCGCGCACAAGAAGTGACCAAAAAGGTCACATGTCAAGAAGAAGCTTTTCCCATTTTCAAGTTTCATCAGGTCGGTTCCGCGGCTGTTGCCAGTTTTGTTGCCAGCCCGGGAAATGAGAAACCCGCAACTCATTAGGGCTGCAGATGTTTCTGAGCTGGCGTCCCCACGGGGATTCGAACCCCGGTTCTCACCGTGAAAGGGTGGTGTCCTGACCGGGCTAGACGATGGGGACGTAGCGCGGAATTCGGCAAGCTAGGCCGTGCCCCGGTCCAAGCAAGAGCATTTTACTTCTGGACGTGCGCACCAGCACGCAAATTCTTCTCTAGTGAACTTCGCCGAGATTGAGGCAGCCTTGCCCGAGAGGGCGGTGACATCGATCGAGGCTCCGTTCCCGAGGTTGGGCTCCGGGAAGGTCCGCGAGATCTTCGACCTCGGTGACGCCCTTCTCCTTGCGGCGTCGGACCGGCTCTCGGCGTTTGACGTCATCCTTCCGGACGGCATTCCGGGAAAGGGGATTGTGCTGACGCAGATGAGTCTCTGGTGGTTCGCGAGGACGTCTGGCATCATCAGCAACCACCTGTTCCCGGACCAGGAGGCTGAGTTCGACCGGCGCGGGATCACGGACCGCGACCTTCGGCTGCGCAGCATGGTTGTGCGCAAGCTAAGGCCGCTGCCGATAGAATGCGTCGTCCGCGGCTACCTCGCCGGCAGCGGCTGGTCTTCATATTCGAAGTCCGGCTCCGTTTGCGGGATCAGGCTTCCTCCGGGCCTCCGCCAGTCCGACCGGCTGCCCGAGCCTATCTTCACCCCGACCACAAAGGCCCCGAAGGGAAGCCATGACGAGGCCATCGACGACGCGCAGGGCGCCGCGGCCGTGGGGCCTTCGCTCTACGGGAAGGTGAGGGAGGCGAGCCTCGCGCTCTACCGCTTCGGACACGACCGGGCGCGCGAGGCCGGGATGATCCTTGCGGACACGAAGTTTGAGTTCGGAACCGATGGAGGCGGCGCGCCCGTACTCATCGACGAGATCCTTACGCCAGACTCTTCGCGCTATTGGCCGAGGGAGAGCTACGAAGTGGGCCGGTCCCCGCCGAGCTACGACAAGCAGTTTGTGCGCGACCACCTGCTGGGCGTGTCTTGGGACCAGAGGCCGCCTGCGCCCAGCCTTCCACACGATGTGATCGCAAAGACCCGGGGAAAATACCTTGCCGCACTCCGGAACCTGATGACCGATGGTCGCGCTACTGCATGACACCCAGGCGCTTCTGAGAAGCGCCTGAGGTAGCTTGGGCACGGACAAGCTCGCGCCGAAGCCAGTCGAGGGATGCATTCACGGCACGCTGCTTCACCGTGTTCCGCGGGCCCGGATAGCTCAGCTTGCGCGACCAGACGCCGTGCGGAGCGTGGAGGGCCACAAAGATTGTCCCGACCGGGTTCTCATTTGCCCCGCCGCAGGGTCCCGCAAAACCGGTGATCGCCAGCGCATAGTCCGCCCCGAGCTTCTCGGCGGCCCCAGTCGCCATGGCCACTGCCGCCTCCGCGCTCACCGCCCCGTGCTGCAGGAGCAGGCACTCGGGTACATCGAGAAGCTGCATCTTCGAGTCGTTTGAATAGCACACGCATCCGCCCGCGAAAAACTTCGATGCACTGCAGATGTCGGTGAACGCGTTCGCGAGCAGGCCCCCGGTGGCCGTCTCCGCCACGGCAAGCATCCTCTCCTGGGCCCGGAGCCGGTCGGCGCAGACCTTCGCCAGGGAGTCGTCGCCAAAGGTGACGAAATCCTCGCCGAGGAGCTGGGCGCACTCCTCCGCGATCGAGCCCACGTCGGAAAGGCTCAGTTCGCCGCCCGGTGAGCTCAGGCGGCAGTCGACGTGGCCCGAATGCGCGCAGAAGGCCACGCCGAGCTTCGGGCCGTGGCGATCGAACACAGGCTGCAGCCGGGTCTCGAGCATGGATTCGCCGATCCCCGCCGTCCGGATCTGGATGTAGGCCTCGCGGTCGCGCACGAGACCCAGCCTTGCCAGCCGGGGGATCACCTGGTCTGCGAACATCGGCTGGAGCTCGTTCGGCGGGCCCGGCATCATGCAGAGCACCTTGCCGCCCTGCTCGACCCAGAGCCCGGGCGCGGTTCCGTTCGGATTGGGGATCACTTCCCCGCGCTCGAATCGGTATGCCTGCTTCAGGTTGTTTGGCGTCATCTTGCGGCCGAAAAGTGCGAACCGTTCGAGGATGTGCCGCTCGATGTCGGGATCGAAGACGAGGCGCTGGCCGAGCACGCTCGCCACGGCCTCGCGCGTCCTGTCGTCGCAGGTCGGGCCCAGGCCGCCCGTGATGAGGACCACGTCCGACCGCCCCCAGCTCTCCCGGAACTGCCCGGCGATGTCCTCGGCATCGTCCGTAATCGTGATGTTGCGGTGCAGCTCGACCCCGCGGGCGCCGAGCTGCGCCCCGATGAATGCCAAGTGCCCGTTGGTGGTGAGTCCCAGAAGGAGCTCGTCACCAACGGTCAATAGCTCGTAGCGGCAGCGACCTGCGGGCCGATTTGCTGGAGGATCTATGGAAAGCATGCTTGCGGCGGCAGAAATTAGGCTAATCTCTGGAAAATGCCAGCCGCCGATCCAGATAGCGGTGTTCCGCTTACCCTCAAGGAGAAGGTGCGCAGGCTGCCCGACCGCCCGGGAGTCTACCTGATGAGGGACCGAATCGGCAGGATCATCTACGTGGGCAAGGCCAAGGCCCTTAAGAGGCGGGTATCCTCGTATTTCCAGCCGTCTCGCGCCTTCGCCCTGCACCCGAAGATACGGGCCCTTGTCGAGATGATAGCCGATTTCGACGCGATCGTGGTGAAGTCGGAGCCGGAGGCGATCCTGCTCGAGGGCAAGCTCATCAAGCAGTGGAAGCCGCGCTACAACACCGACTTTACCGACGACAAGCGCTTCCTGCTCGTGCGGGTGGACTTGCGCGAGGAGCTGCCCCGGTTCCGCCTGGCGAGGTTCAGGAAGGACGACCGCTCGCGGTATTTCGGCCCGTTCGCCCACAGCGGGCCCCTCCGAAAGGCCCTCGCGCAGATGCGGCGACAGTTTGGGATCCTGCTCGGGGACGGCACGCCGCGCAGGCTGCCGGACGGCTCATGGATTCTCTACGACGACGTCAGGTCCGAGATCTACGGGTTCCAGGGCAGCGTAACGCCGCAGGAGTACGGTGAGCGGGTCGCCAGGGCGTGCGAGTTCCTCGAGGGCAAGTCCCGAGAGTGGCTGGACTCGCTGCGCTCGGAGATGGCCGCTGCGGCCGCCAGGCGCGACTTCGAGAAGGCGGCCGGCCTTCGCGACGTCGTGTTTGCGCTCGAGAAGACGCTCGAGAAGCCGCGGCACTTCGAGCGGACCGACCCCACCGCGCTGAACGCGGATGAGTCGGCACTGGAGGCCCTCAAGCAGGCGCTGGGCCTGCCGGCGCCGCCGCTCAGCATCGAGTGCTTCGACATCTCGCACATCTCGGGGACCTTCGTCGTGGCATCGATGGTCCGGTTTGCCGGCGGCAAGCCCGACCGCGACAGCTACCGGCGGTTCCGAATCCGCGGATTCGAGGGAAATGACGACTTCCGGGCCATGCAGGAGGTTGTCGGGCGCCGGTACAGCCGCCTCCACAGGGAGGGGAAAGCGCTTCCCGACCTGGTTGTGATCGACGGGGGAAGGGGGCAGGTGGCAGCCGCCCTGAAGGCGTTCATCTCGCTTGAGATGGATCCGCCCCCGATCATTGGCCTCGCGAAGCGCGAGGAGACCATCGTCTTTCCGGATGCGCGCCCTCCGCTCGACATCCCGCTCGACCACGCCGGGCTCAGGCTTCTGCAGCGCCTGCGCGACGAGGCCCACCGCTTCGCGAACACCTTCAACGCGGATCTTCGCTCGAGGAAGATCCGCGAGTCGCTGCTGGACGACCTCGCGGGAGTTGGCCCGGTGCGCCGCGCGGCGCTCATGGGCCGCTTTGGCAGCATCGAGCGCCTGAGGGAGGCGACCGCCGCGGACATCGAGGGCGTCGCCGGCATCGGCCCCCGGCTCGCGAACGAGATCCACTCCCATCTCTCCAGGGCCGGGGAACCCGCTGGGAAGACCCCGTGACCGCGCGCCGCTTGGTCAGGGCAGCAGGTATACCTCGCCCAGCGCCTGGCCGGTCGAGTTGCTCGCGCTGGTCACTTCGAACGTGTAAGCGCCTGGGGGAAGGTTGGCGATGAGCGCCGTGTCCGCGCTCCCCGCGGTGAGGGCGAAGGCCCCCGCGGTTGAGTCGGCCGAGATTATGCCAGCGGCCGTCACGGCCTCCTGGTACGGGCCGGCCGCAGCTTGGACACCCCACGAGCGGTTTGAGGCCACGAGGTTTCCGCCGGTATCGAAGACGTTGAGGACGGGATCCGCGAGCGCGCCAGAGACGCCAAACGAGGCGAGCCCGGGGCCCACCCCGCGGACCAGGACGGTCTCGCTCGAGGTTCCGGAGATCACGAAGCCGCCGATCAGTGCGCCGGCGCCCGGGCTCACGGTCCCCCGCGCGGAAATGTTGACCAACTCGGTTGGGTCGGCGAGCGGCGACGAGTTCATGTCGTAGATTTCCATGAGCACGGTCCCGCCCACGCCGGATGCGTCGAACACATGCAGCGTGTACGATCCGGGCGCGAGGGTGGTCTCTGCGCCTGCGTCGGCGCTTGTCGGAGCGAGCGCGAATGCCCCCACCTGGGCGAACGCCTGCGAAAGGGCGCTCGCGCCGCCCCAGCTGGTGTTCTGCAGCAGGAGCGCGCCGGACGAGGAGTAGAGCTGGAGCTCGGGGGTCGCCATTGCCCCGGCGACGTTGAACTGCGTGAGGCCTGGACCCACCGCCCTGAGCAGTACCGTCTCAGGGGTGCTCCCCGAGATGGCGAATCCGGCGATCAGGGTCTGGTTCCCGGCCAGCTGGTCGCGGCAGGAAAGGTTGGCGAGGCGGTCGGTGCCCGAGCCCGACGAGATGAACGCCGAACCCGCCGAACCGACCGTGATGACCAGCGTCGACGTCGTCGAGCCTCCGGGACCGCTGGCCGTCAGCAGGACCTGGTAGGTGCCGGCGGCGGTGGGCGTTCCGGAAATGACGCCCGTCGAGGAGTTGATGGAGAGCCCCGGAGGCAGCCCGGAGGCCGAGAAATTTGTGCCCGCCTGCGTGGCCGTCACCGTGAAGATGAACGGCGATCCAGAGCTGCCGGTCGCCTCGGCGACCGAATTCACGGCGGGCGAGACGCCCGGGGTGATCTCCCCTACGACCTGGATGAGCCCGGACGAGCTAAAGCTCGACGTGGGCACGACGCCGGAGGCGCGCACGAAGAAGGGAGTGGCGGTCGGAGCGACCAGGCCGGTTATCTGCCACGTCGACTGGTTCACGTTCGTCCCCTGGCCCACGACCGTCCAGGTGACGTCGTCCGTTGACTCCTCGAAAAGCACGCCGCCGAGGCTCGGTGCCCCGCCGCCCTGCGTCCAGGTAAGGGTCGACAAGTCGGTGCTCGCCGCAATCGTCTCCGTCACGGGGTCGGTGTTGGCGAACCGCGCGATCTCGTAGCGGGCATACCCGCCGGCGGACGTGAAGGCGCCGCCGAGGAGAATCTTGCCGTCGGCCTGGACCGTCGCGGCGCTGACGACGCCGTTGGGACTTGGAGCAAATGTCGTGTCGACCGCACCGCTGGGCTCGATCCGGGCGGCGTAGGGCACGGAGAGGCCGCCGATGGACGTGAAGGCTCCGGTCGCCAGAATGGTCCCGTCGATCTCGAGCGAGAGGGCCTCGACCTTGCCGTTGGCATTGGGGTTGAATGTCGTGTCGACCGAGCCGTTGGAATTGAGCCGGGCAAGGTTGCCCACCGGTACTCCGCCGACGCTCGTGAACGCGCCGCCGATCAGGATCTGGCCGTTAGACTGCGCGATGACGGCATCCACGGTGCCGTTGACCGCCGGCAGGAACGTGGAGTCGGGGGCTCCGGAGGAACCGAGCCTGGCGAGGTACGGCGATGCCAATCCCCCGATGCTCGTGAACGAGCCGCCGACGACAACCTGGCCGTTCGTCTGCAGGGAGAAGGCGTCGACCGGACCGTTCGCGCCCGGATTGAACTGGGAGTTAAGCGAGCCGTCCGAGTTCAGCAGCGCGAGGTTGGCTCGCGGCTGGCCGGCCATGTTGGCGAACGAACCGCCGACCAAGGCGGCGCCGGACGAGTTGAAGGTGATTGCGTTTACCGGGCCGTCCGTGCTCGAAGGGAACGAGGTGTCCAACGTGCCGTCCGAATTGAGCCGGGCCAGGTTGGACGCGGCGTCGCTGGCGACCTGCGAGAAGGAGCCCCCGATCAGGAGCAGCGGGCCAACCTGGATCGTCGTGAAGCTCCCCCCGAGGAAATACGAGCCGTCGGCGAGAATGGCGATCGCCGTCACGCCGTCGTTGAGCTGCACGTCAAACGAGGTGTCGACGGTCCCATTCGAGTTCAGCCTGGCGCAGAAATAGCGGGCGACGATCTGCGCTCCGAGATTGGGGTCGAATGCGGTGAAGTTGCCGCCGACGACGAACTGGCCGTTCGGAAGGAGGGCGAGCGACAGGACCGGGGCGCTCGGTCCCGGCTCGAACGACGTGTCGATCGAGCCGTCCGTGTTGACCCTGGCGAGGTAGTTGACGTAGACGGGATTCGCGGGGGTCGTGACATTGACCGTGCCCCCGTTGATGAACGTCGTGAATTGCCCGGCGATGACGACCTGGCCGTTGGGCTGCACCACGAGCGCCTGGATGGTCTGGTCCGGGTCCGGATAGAACGAGGTGTCCACCGTGCCGTCTGAGTTCAGCCTGCAGAGGAAGGACTGGTTGTAGACGGTCGACCCCACGTTCGGATCGAGTGTCGTGAACCCGCCGCCGACCACTATCTGGCCGTTCGGAAGGACGGACATAGCGAAGATCTGCCCGTTCGGGTCTGGGTTGAACGCGGTGTCCACCGTCCCGTTCGTCTGGAGCAACGCGAGATTGTTTCGGGCGGTCCCCGTCGTGGTGCCCACGGCGACGTTGACCTCGGAAAACAGTCCGCCGACCAGGAGTTCGCCGTTCGGCGCAAGCGCGAGGCAGTCCACCTGGCCGTTGATGGCCGGCGTGAACGTCGTGTCCACGCTGCCGTTGGAGTTCAGCCGGACCAGGTAGATGGTGCTGCTACTGCCGCTGTTGACTGTCCCGGTTCCCGTCGCCGGCCCCGTGGCCGAGAACTCGGTTCCCACCGTGTTGTTTGCCGCGCCGACGGTCGTGAAGTCGGTGTTTCCGAGGGTCGCGATCGTGTAGGTGTCGCCCTTTATGAGTGCCGTGGCCAACGTAGACCCGGCGGTGTTTGCGGTTACGCCCACCTCGGTGAAGGAGCCCCCGATGACGATCTGGCCATTGGGAAGCACCAAGATCGCATTGACCTGCCCCGACACGTTCGGGACGAACGTGGGGTCAACGGTGCCGTCCGTATTGACGCGGACCATGTCCGTATACGCCGTATTCCCCGCAAAGTTGGTGAAGACCCCCCCCAGGAGGACCTGCCCGTTGGCCTGCTGCGCAACGGCCGTCACGGTACCGCCCGTGTCCTCGCTGAACAGGTACCTGATGGACCCGCTCGTGTTGAGCCAAACGGAGCCATCGGTGTTGAGCGTGTTGGAGCCCGAATTCGGCTCGATCGCTATCGAGTTGACCGGGCCGTTCACGCCGGGCGCGAACGTGGTGTCGACGGTCCCGTCCGCATCGAATCGGCACATGTAGGCGTCCGGCGCCCCCGAGAACGGGCTGAAGGATCCCCCGACGATAATCCGGCCGTTCTGCTGCAGCGCAAAGGAGTTGACCTGCCCGGACGGGGCGGTGCCCGCCCCCGTGGTGAACGAGGAGCCGATCGAACCGTCCGTGTTGAGGAGAGCGAAGTGCACCGCCGGCGTGGGCGACGCTGCGCCGTTCGGTTGCAGCGACGTGAAGCTTCCCCCGATGAAGACCTGACCGCTGGAAAGCACGTTGATCGTGTCGACCTGCCCGTTTGGGTTGGGGAGGAAAGCGGTGTCGAGGGATCCCGCCGAACTCACCTCCGCCACATTGTTGACAAGCGTGCCTGTCGCCGCCCCGTTAGGGGCAAACGAGGTGAAATTGCCTCCTACGATCATGCTCCCGTTGGAAAGGAGGCCGAGCGAAAGGACCGTGAAGCTCGGGTCGGGAAAGAAGGTCGTGTCGAGCGAGCCGTCCGGGTTCACGCGGGCGAGGTTGTTGACGTAGATGGGGGTGGACGCGCTGTCGCCCGCCGGGGGATAGGTTTGGACGGTCCCGTTGGCAAGGGTCACCGTTGGAAGCGTCGCCGTGCTCGGAGCCTTTCCCGTGATGGGCTTCACCGCGTTGAATGATCCGCCGATGACGATCTGCCCGTTGGATTGGACCGCGAGGGCGTAGACTGAGCCATTGGGCTGGGGATCGAAGGTCTCCGTCGTGTCGTATGCCCCCGTCGAGCTCAGTCGCGCGATGTAGCCTTGGTTGACCCCGGCGACCGACGTGAACTCGCCGGCGATCACGACCCTCCCGTCCGAAAGAATCGCCGCCGCATAGACGGCGCCGCCCGACACCCCGGGCGTGTACGTGGTGTCCAGCGTTCCGTCCGTGTTCAGGCGCATGAGCGAGCTCACCTCCGTGGCCACAGTCGCGCCGTTCGGGACAACGTCGCTAAACAGACCGCCAACCAGGATCTGCCCGTTGGACTGCACCGTGATCATGGTCACCGCCGAGTCCGGGTTGGGGTTGAATGGCCCGTCGAACGAGCCGTCGGTGTTCATCCGCACGATATAGTTGCGCGGAATCCCGTCCACGGTGGTGAAATGGCCGCCCACGAGGTACTGGCCGTTCGACTGCACGGCGATGGTCTGCACCGGGCCGTTGAACGTGGGCGCGAATGACGTGTCGAGCGAGCCGTTCGCGTTGAGCCGCGCAAGATAGGCCTGAGTCACGCCCGCTATGCTCTGAAACGACCCCCCCAAGAGGATCTGGCCGTTCGGGAGCTGAACCGAGGCAAACACCGTGCCCTCGTTGTTGGGCGCAAAGGTGAAGTCCGCCGCCCCCGTCGACTCGACCCGGGCGATGTAGTTGCGCACGATCGGGTTTGGAAAGCCGGTCGAACTGAGGTTTGTGAAATATCCCCCCATGATCACCCCGCCGTCCGCCTGAACCGCGACTGAATTCACGCTGTTGTTGGGTCCCGGCGTGAATAAGGGGTCGATGGAACCGTCTGGATTGACCCGGGCGATGTAGCTGGCGAATGAAGAGGATGTGCTGTTCACGCCCAGGATTCGCGTGAAGCTTCCTGCGACCACGAGATCTCCGTTCGGCTCGGTCGCCATCGAGGAAACGCTTCCTTGGGGATCGACGAGATAGGTGGGGTCGAGGGTGCCGGCGGCCGAGAAGCGGGCGAGAAAGTCCACCCCGATCGCGGCAAGCTGGCCGTCCGGCTGAAAGCTCGTGAATTCGCCGCCGACCAGGAAACGCCCGTCGGCCAGGATGAGAATCGTGCTCACGCTCCCGTTTGCCTCCGGGTCAAAGGTGGGGTCGAGCGTGCCGTCGGAGTTGACCCGCGCAAGGCAGTTGCGAACCGTGCTCGTTGTCGCCCCGTTCGGCGTGAACGTGGTGAAGCCTCCCCCGACGATGATCTGGCCGCTCGACTGGACGGCCAGCGAGAGGACCGGCCTGTCCGTATTGGGGTCGAAGCCCGTGTCGAGCGACCCGTCGGTATTGAACCGCGCGATGTGGTTGCGGGTCACCGGCGCCGAGCCGGCCGGCTGGACCGTCGTGAACGAGCCCCCGATGATGATCTGTCCGTTGGGCTGGTAGGCGATGGCGTAGACGACGCCGTTCGTGTTCGGATTGAAGACAGAGTCGAGCGTTCCGTCGGCGTTCAGGCGGGCCGCATAGTTGCGGACAACCGGGGTCGCCCCCCCGGTCGGCTGGATCGTCGTGAAGCTTCCGCCGATAAGGATCTGGCCATTCGGCTGCAGGACCATCGGGCGCACCACGCCGTTCGCATTCGGCGTGAAACTTGTGTCGACCGATCCGTCATGGTTGAGCCGGGCTATGTACCCCGAGTTGGAGATGGGGTGGTTGTCGGGCTGGAGCTGCGTAAAGTACCCGCCTATCAATATCTTGTTATCCGGCTGCAGCACGACCGTGTTGACGATCCCGTTCGCGTTCGGGTTGAACCCGTCGCCCGGGTCGGGGGCAACCTGGGCCCTGAGCCCCGTCCCTGCCGTAACTAGGAGCACGAGCCCCGCGATTTTGATGCCAAGCAGGCCGGCTCTAGGGAACGAAGGGTTTGGCATGAAGGAGGAATCTGCTTACAGAGAATGCGTACAAATGCAATGCCGGGAAGCGGTGGTTCCCGAGGGGACGGATTAGTCGCCCGGGCATTGGCAAAAGTTCCGAGAAACCGGCCCCATTGGGAGCGATTTTTGCGCCCCGTGGCGGCTTGCAAAACAGGCCCTCCGGGTTGACCCTGCCGGCCCCGAATGAAAACGACCCTCCTGACGCTCGCCGCCCTGGCGGCGACCCTCGCCATGTCCCAAAACGCAAATGCACAGGTCAAAGTGGGTGACAGCGCCCCGGCCGCCTCCGGCGTCACCGACACGGGCCAAAAGATCAACCTCGCCGACGTCTACTCGAAGCAGACCTACACACTGGTCTATTTCTACCCGAAGGCCGACACGCCGGGCTGCACCGCCCAGGGCTGCTCGCTGCGGGACGGATACGAGGCCCTCACTCAGAAGGGCGTGGCCGTGATAGGCGTGAGCCATGACGGCGTCGACGCCCAGAAGGCGTTCAAGGACAAGTACCACCTTCCGTTCACCCTGATCGCCGACACCGACGACACGGTCATGGCCGCGTTCGGCGTCCCGACGTACCCGGGCGGGATGGCCCACAGGTCGGCCTACCTCATCAAGGGCGGCAAGATCGTCTACACGGACTACAAGGGGACGACGAAGACGCAGGCCCAGGCGATCCTGGACGTCCTGGCGGCAGGCGGCTGACCCGTTCGCGCCGGGCCGTCTCAGAGCTCTTCATCCGGCGCCAGCGGAAGCGCCGGCGCACGGGGATCGGCGCTTACACGTCCCAGCCACTCTTCGATCAGCGGGTCGCTCAGGAGGCCCCCCGCCGGCCAGGGACCTGCAACGAGGTCGATGACCCGCAGGGCGCCATCGGCGGCCCTCACGAAATTTCGGGAGTGGAGGTCGGCGACGATGTAGGGGATGCCGCCGAGGAAGAGGAGCCGCGGGTGGTCGCGGTTGGCCCTCAGGAAGCGCGAGGGAATCTCGATCAGGCCTCCCGGAAGCTCCCGGGACATGTCCGCGCCCTGGGGAAGCGTCTCACCGCGCGACTGCTTTGCCACCAGTATGCCCTCGGGGGTGACGGCGATCACCTCGGTGGCCATCCCGCCCAGGGCGAGGATGATGAGCAGCTTCTCAAGGAGGCCGCGGTAATCGCCCAGCCGGGCCTCGGCCACGAGCAGCGTCTCGCCGCCGCGCTGGAACCCGAACTCGCTCCCGATGCTCTTCGCCTCGCGAGGCCTGTAGAACTTGTAGACCGAACCCTCGCCGGGGGCCTCAAAGGCCCACGCCTCAACGCCGACGCCGATCTGGCGCAGGCGCGGGTTGGCCTCCTCCAGCGGATTGCCGTCCGTTTCGGAAAATCCGAAGTCGGAGAGCGGGTGGAGAGGGAGGCTGTCGCGGAAGGCCCTTATGGCGTCGCCCAGCGCCGCCCATTCGGGCCCCGCTCCCTCGAGCAGGATCACTTCGTCTTTTTCGAGGAGGACGAGATCGCGGTCCGAATCTGCTCTGAGACCGCATTCGGCTGCCGCCTGGCCAAGTCGAGCGAGCGCTTCCAGTCGGCGCTGGTGATCGTCCCAAAGAGCGGCCCGGTCGCCTGCGCCGGGGAGGACTGAGCCGCGGATGCAGGTGGGTTGTCCGGTGAAGGCGTCTTGCATGAGTCGGGCATGGGCGGAGATTCGGTGACGGGGACACTAGGCGCAACCCCCGCTTGCCGACAAGTTATTCGCCCGCGTCGCGGCTCACGCCGCCTCGGCGCCGCCCGGCGCCGCAATCCTGGACACGAGCACCTTGTCGACGCGGCGACGGTCCATCTCAAGGACCTCGAATCGCCATCCCTCCCAGGTGAAATGGTCCCCCACCGCGGGGATTCGCCCGAACTGGGTGACAACGAACCCGCCCGCCGTCCTGTAGTCGGCCTCCGACTCGTCCGGGAGGGGCGCCGAGACCCCGAGGACGGACTTGAACTCGGCGATGGGAAGGGTCGCGTCGACCTCCCAAGAGCCGTCCTCGCGCCGCTTCGCCCCGGATTGGTTGCGTTGTCCGGGCTCGGGCAGGTCTCCCACGATCGCCTCGAAGACGTCGATCAGGGTCACGAGGCCCTGGACCGCCCCGAACTCGTCCGAGATCACGGCCGTGTGCCGCCCCGTCTTCTTGAACTGCTCGAGCAGCTGGGTCGCCGTCATTGCCTCGGGTGCGATCAGCGGGGGGACAAGCAGGTTCTTCAGCTCCGTGGGCAGCCCGATCGCCGAGTGCGCCCAGAGCGCCTTCACCGAGACCATGCCGACGACGTGGTCGCGGTTCTTCTGGAACACGGGAAAGTACGAGTGCCCACTCGTGACGATCTTCCTCCAGTTGGTCTCCTCGTTGTCGTCGATGTTGAGGAACACGATCTTTGAGCGCGGCGTCATGATCGCCGTGACCAGCAGGTTGTCGAGGGACAGGACGCCCTCCACCATCTCCTTCTTGGCCCGCTTGAACACGCCGGCGTGGAGCCCCCTCTCGACGAGCGCGCGCACGTCCTCGTCCCCCACCGACTCGGAGGCCGGCCTCGGCTTGAAACCCATGGCGCCCGCGAGGGCGTCGCTCGCCGACCCGAGTGCGCCCGAAAAGGGTCCGCCGAGCCGGAGCAGGGCTCGCATGAGGGGCCCCAACACCGCGGCCGCGCGCTCTGGAGCGGCGAGCGCGATCCGCTTCGGCAGAAGCTCGCCGAAGACGAGCAGGACCGAGCTCAGGATAAGGGTGGCTGCGATGAGGCCGAACGTCTCCGCCCAGGGTGCAAAGGCGGGCCACCGGAGGAACCAGGATGCGAACACGTCTACGGTTGACGCGACGACGACCACGCCCGCGAAGACCGAGCTCAGGGTCAGCCAGTACTGGACCAGGCCGAGAAACCGGCCGGGCTGCTCGGCGATGGCCAGCGCCGCCGCAGCGCCCCTGCCGCCGCTCTCGGCGATCCGCTTGAGCCTCTCCTTGCGCGCCGACACGACCGCCGTCTCGGCCGCGGTCATGATCCCGTTCGCGGCGATGAGGAGCCCCAGCAGAAGCAACTCGTTCACGGCGTTTGGCATGGATTCCTCCCCATCTTGGAAATATCGGGCGGCTATGCAACCCCTCGCGGGAGGCGGGGCGGCCCTTCAAGAGGCCCTTTGACGATTCGCGCCCTTGTGGTAGATTGCCTCCATGAGGAAGCTTCTCCTGGCCCTTGCCGCTTTTCCGCTCGCCGTGTCCGGCCAGCCCGCGGGCCAGCCGGCCGACCAGCCCCAGATCCCGCAGCCGCAGGTTGACGGAGGCTACCTCATGCTCGGGTTCGACAGGCTGGCCGCCTACAAGTTTGTCGCCCCCGACTACGACCCGCTCGCCAACGCGAAGGCGCAGCCCCCAACCGGGGAGGAGCAGATCCCCGCCGTCGTGAAGAGCTGGAACGGCAAGAAGGCCGTCGTGACCGGGTTCATGCTGCCCACCAAGCTCGACAACGGCAAGGCCGTGGAATTCCTCCTCATGGCGAACCAGATGGCGTGCTGCTACGGCACCGTGCCGAACATGAACGACTGGATCATCGTGCGCAGCCCGAAGGGCGTGCCCATCACCCAGGACGTCCCCATCTCCTTCAGGGGAACGTTCACGGTGAGCGCGACATTTGAAAGCGGATACATGACCGGGATCTACGAGCTCGACGCCGAGGGCCCGGGCGTCGTGGCCGAGTGACCGGCGGCTATCTCGAGATATCGCCCTGCTGGAGCACCTTGAATCCGCGCTTGGCGAGCGCCTGGGCCGCTATGTCGGGATCCTCGGCGCTGATCGCGAGCGCCGAGCGGTCGGCCGGACGCTTGATGAAGCTATAGACGTAGTGGGTGTTGATCTCGGCCTCGAGGAGCGCCGCGAGCACGCCCTTCATCTCCGACTCGTCGCCGATCTCGACCGCGAGCACGTTGCACTCCCCGTACGGGAAATCATTGGACACCATGAGCTCCCTCGCCTTGTCGGGATCGTCGACGACGACGCGGATGATCGAGCTGTCCGTCGTGTCGAGGACCGTGATCGCCATGATGTGCACGTTGTTGTCCTTAAGGAGCGTCGTCAGGTCGTAGAGGCGCCCGACCCGGTTTTCCGCAAACACGGAGAACTGCTTCACGGGGTCCTGCGGCCTCGATTTCGTCTGGGCGGCCATGGCGCGCACGGATCATGGCGCGGAGCCGATGCGGGTCAACGGCGCGGTGTTGAGATTTCCCAGGGGCTGCCCCAGCGTGGCGCCCTCATGTTCCCCGAACTTCCCGCGCACCACGCGGCAACCGTTGACCGCGCGCACAGGGGCGCGCGGCTGGTTGCGCGCGGAATGGCGCTGAACGCCGCGCTCGGGCTGATCAAGATAACGGGGGGCGTCCTCGGCAACGCGTACGCGCTCGTGGCGGACGGCTGCGAATCCCTGAGCGACGTCGCAGTCTCCATCCTTATCTGGGCCGGCTTCCAGTGGGCCGCGCGGCCGCCCGACCAGGACCACCCCTATGGCCACGGGAAGGCTGAGGCCGTGGCCGGGCTCATCACGTCCCTGGTCGTGCTGGGCGCGGGCGCCGGGATCGGGTGGCACGCACTCGCTGAGATCCGCAACCCCCACCTGCCGCCCCGCTGGTGGACGCTCGTCATCTTGGCGGCCGTCGTCCTCACCAAGGTCGTATTCTCACGGCGCCTGAACGAGGTCGGGCGCGACACGGAGAGCACGGCCCTCGGCGCCGAGGCATGGCACCATTTCTCGGACGCGGTCACCTCGGCCGCCGCGTTCGTGGGCATTTCGATCGCAGTTGTGGGCGGGCCGGCCTGCGCAGCCGCCGACGGCTGGGCCGCCCTCGTGGCTTCGGTCGTGATCGCCTACAACGGGTTCGGGATCTTCAGGAAGGCGCTCAACGAGGTCATGGACATCGCCGTGCCCGACGAGAGGGTGGGCGAGATCCGGTCGCTCGCGGCGAGCGTCCCCGGCGTTGCAGGCCTCGACAAGTGCAGGGTCCGCAAGAGCGGCCTGAGCTACCTCGTCGACATCCATGTCCGCGTTTCCGGCGGGCTGAGCGTCCGGGAGGGCCACCAGATCGCCCACGCGGTGAAGGACACGCTCCTCTCATCGGGGCTGCGGGTGACCGACGTCGCGGTCCACGTCGAGCCCGATTAGGGGGCCGCGCCTCGGCGGTCACTCCTCGATCTTCCGAGCGAGCTTCCAGCCGAGATAGACCCCGGCGACGCTGCCGATCCCGCTCACAACGACCGCCGCGAACATTCCAAACGGGTCGCCAAGGTACCACCCGACATATCCGCAGATGGTTGAGCCGCCGAAGATGCACAGCTTGTTCACGGGGTGAACATGGAGTCTCGGAAGGGCAAAGGCGATTTCTTACGCGCCCCAGTGGCAGCGGGCCGGCGGGGCCAGTAGTTCTACCCACCGCCTGCGCATTGTCCCCGGCCGGCCCGAAACGTATAGTGGTTTGCATCAACCGACTGTTAATTCCTGCTGTCCCTGAAACCGCATCCTTGCGAACACAACGCCGCCCCGGTCAGACTAGACGCCGGACCTCGAAATGAATCCACAACCGCTAAAGGCGAGGTCCTCATCGAGCGCGGGGACAATCCTCATCATTGATGACGACGCCCACCTTGCGGCCGTCATGGCGCTGGGTCTCGAGACCAACGGCTACTCGACGATGGTGGCCGCCGACGGGATCATCGGTCTTGAGATGGCGCACGCCCACATGCCGGACCTCATTCTCTGCGACGTCGACATGCCGGGCAAGGACGGCCGGGTCCTGCTGAGGGAGCTCAGGGCCGACCCCAAGCTCTCGGATCGGCAGTTCGTGCTGATGACCGGCCGCGCCCCGATGGCGAACCAGCGCTCCGGCATGGACCTCGGTGCCGACGATTTCCTGCTCAAGCCCTTCGACCTGGCGGCGCTCATCCGCTGCGTGGAGGCGCGCATGGCACGCGCGGGCCTCAGCCGCCGGATTGACGACGAGGGAGTCGAGCAGCTGAGGAAAAGCCTCAATTCGTCGCTTCCGCACGAATTCTTCACGCCGCTTGCGGGGATCCTCGGTCTGACCGAGCTGCTTCAGAAGGAGCTCGACACGGCGAGCAAGGACGAGATCCGTGACTACCTGCGCGAGATCCACGACGCGGGCCGCCGGCTCCACCGCCGACTGAGCAACTACCTGCTCATCCTGGGCCTCGAGCCCAAGGGGGTCGGCCGGGAGGCTCGGCTCCTCGGGGCGGATGTCGTGGTCAAGATGATCTCAGACGGCGCCACCGCTTCCGCGACTCGGCACAACCGCGTAGCGGACCTCGGCCTGGACCTGGTGGGAGCGATCATCCATGCGAGCCCGGCGGACCTCGCGGCGCTTTCCGAGGAGCTCGTCGACAACGCTCTCACGTATTCCGACCGGGGAACGCCGGTGCGCGTCCGGACCGCTCCGGACGGGGGGCTCCTTCGCCTGACCGTGGTCGACCTGGGCCGCGGCATGACGGTCAAGCAGCAGCGCCAGCTGGACTCGGGCGTGACGGCGGACCCGAAGTCACACGATAATCAGAGCGTGGGCGTCGGCCTCACGCTCGTGCGCAAGCTCGTGCAGGTCCTGGACGGGGAGGTGAGGCTGGAGAGCGAGGTCGGCAAGGGCACGACGATCCATATCGCCCTGCCGATCCGCTCGGTCTGAGGACTGGCGGGCTCAGCCCGCGGCCGCGAAGTCGATGTATCCGCGCTCGACGTCCGCATGCACCAGCTGGACCCGGATGCGCTCCCCGACCTTCCTGCCCTCGTATCCCCTCACGAGCTTTCCCTCGACCGGCGGGCGGAACAGTCGCACCCAGGTCCCCGTCTCGGTGACGCCGGTCGCCATGGCGTCGAATTTGTCGCCGATCCTCGACGAGAGGAGCATGGCGCCCGCGGACTTCACCAGCTGGCGCTCCACCTTCTTCGCGGCCTCCTCCTGCTCCGTGCAATGCCTCGCGAGCGCTATGAGCTCGTCGTTCCCGTAGGGCGGCGTCGTCCCCGCACGCGCCGCCCTGAGCAGGCGCTGGATGAGAAGGTCGGGAAACCGCCGGTTCGGCGCGGTCGAGTGCGCGTAGTCCTTGACCGCAAGGCCGAAGTGGCCCGGCGCGCTGCCCCCCGGCAGCTCGATCACGTACTCTCCCCGGCCCAGGAGCTTGATGACGCAGAGCGAGAGGTCCGGGAAGTGGACGGGATCCGCCTTCATCGCGGCGAGGAGAAACTGCTCGAGCGCCTTTCCGTCCGGCTCGCCGGGCAGCGTGGTTCCGCTTGCGGCGGCCAGCTCGACAATCCGGTCCCATTTGGCGGGGGTACGCACGATGCGCCGGACCACCGGGAACTTCTTCGCCTCGAGGAATCTCGCGGCCACGCCGTTTGCGGCGACCATCAGCTCCTCGATCAGGTTCTTGGCCACGTTGCTCTCGTCCGGCTTCAGGTCCTGGAGCATCTCCCCGACAAAGACGGGGCGCGCCTGGATGGTCTGAAGGGAAAGGGCCCCGCGCATGTGCCGGAGGGCCCGCAGCTGCTGGGCCGTCCGGCTCTGGATCCTGATGTTCTCGTCGAGGCCGGCGACGGCGCCAATCGCCTTGGGCATGGGCCCGTGGCCGTCGAGCCACGCCGCCACGCTGTTGTAGGCCAGCTTCGCCTGGTTCCTGACCAGGCCCTCGTAGATGTCCGAGGCCGTCATCGCGCCGTCGGCGCCGAAGGTCATGTCGAAGACGACGGCGAGGCGGTCCACACCGAAGCCAAGCGAGGTGAGGTCGGTCGAGAGCCTCTCGGGGAGCATCGGGAAGATGGCCCCCGCGGTATAGACCGAGGTTGTGTTCTGCCTCGCGTGGTCGTCGAGCGCCGAGCCCTTCCCGACGAGCGCCGCCACCTCGGCCACGGCAACCAGCAGCCTGACCGCCCCTGCGGGCGCGGGCTGGGCCACCGTCAGCTGGTCCAGGTCGCGCGAGTCGTCGTTGTCGATCGAGCACCAGGGAAGGCCCCTCACGTCGCGCGTGGATGGGGACACGGTCACGGGGGCCCCTTTGATGGCGGCGACCTCGTCCAGCGCCGCCTTGGAAAAGTCGGGGGCCAACCCCCGCTCCAGCATCACGCGGTGCGCTATGCTCTGCAGTTCGGAGCGCTGCTTCCTCTCGCTCGGGGTAGGCGTAGGCATGGGGCGGGCCCAGATAGATGCCGTCTTCATGGGCGCCGGTCAAATGATCACGCAATTTTTCGAGCAATCGCATTCTTGCCGTCCGCGACCTCGGGGGCAGAATCGCCCCCGCCTGCCAACGCGACTCCAATGACCCCGGATCAACCCGCGCCGCAGCTCAACGTCCAGAGGCTAGCCCGGGTCTCCCTCTTCGGATTCATCCTGACGTTCATAACCGCGCGGGCGTTCGTCTTCCTGATCATGTCTCATCAGATACCGAACTTCTACTTTTTCCTGAAGGGAACGCACGTCCACCACCTCAACTACGGCATTTTCCTGCTGGCCGCGGTCTGCGGGTACAGCGTCTTCAGCCGCCCCGTCGGACGGGAGGCAAGCCTGGCGGCCCTGTTCTACGGGATCGCCATGGCGCTCACGTTCGACGAATTCGGAATGTGGCTGCACCTGGGAGGGAGCTACTGGCAGCGCGCGAGCGTCGACGCCGTCATCATCATCGCGGCGCTCCTCGGCCTCTGCGCCTACCTGCCCTCGATCGAGCGGCTCGAGTCCAAGCATTTCTGGGCGTCGGTCGCCCTCGTGCTCGCCCTCGGGGGTTTCGGATGGGTCGTGTATTCGGCTGGCAGCCGACTCGGGGCCGACTACGGGCCGAGGCTGGAGGAGCTCGAGGCGTCGTCCTCGCCCTGAGCCGCGCCCGTCACTCCCCGACGCCGGGCGCGCGCTTCCAGAATCCGACCCTGCGCCCGTCCTCGTTCTGGTAGGTGAGGATGTCGCACCAGATGTAGTCTTCCCCGATCGCCTTGTTGATCTTGTCCCAGAGCTCGACCGTGTCGCCCGGCCGGTACCAGAGGACGTAGTCGATCCCCTGGGCAAGGAGCCATTTTCCCGCCTCGGGCCCGGGTATGCCGCCGTTGTAGAAGAGGGTCAGCCGGTCGTGGCGCCTGCGCACGTCCTCGCTGTTCGCGCGCCAGAGGAGCTCGTGGCCCCACCATCCGAGCCACATCCGCTGGCCCGCGAAGAGCGGGATGACCGCCGAGTTCGTGAAGCCGCCCTGCTCCTCCGGGCGCTCGATGACGACCCCCGGCTTCTCGACCTTGAGCCTGCCCAGCATGAGCCGCGGGAACTCCTCCTTCGTCAGGAAATACGTGCCCTCGATCTTTCCCATCGAGTCCTTGGGCCCGTACCACATCGGCTTCCACAGGTCGTAGGCGTAGAAGCAGGGGTAAAGGCAGAAAACGAAGCCGGTGACGCGCACCCAGCGGCGCTTGGCCTGCTCCAGGACGAGAGGGGCAAGCGTCATCAGCGTCCCCGCCATCACCCACGGCCACCACTTCAGGGTCGTGTTGAAGCGGCTGAAATGGCCCGTGTACTCGTCGTTCACGTAGAAGTGCTCCGTGAAGAGCAGGAAGAAGAGCCAGAGAACCGAGAGCCGCCTGGCCTGCGCGCTTCCCGACACGAATCCCAGAAGGATAAATGCGATCGTCGGCAGGAAGAAGAGGACCCAGAGGAGAGGCGGCGTGCGCTCGACCCAGGGCACCCACCTGACCGCGGTGTTATAACCGGACGCCGCGGAGGTGAATGCCGAAAGGAATGCCCAGGCCGCGAGCCACACGACCGCGGCGCCGAGCGCGACGGAGGGCACGAGGCGCCTGCACTCGCGCCAATTGACCGCAAGGAACGCCGTGACGAGGAGGGCCTGGAGGGGCAGGACCCACGTGTTCGCGAGGAGCGTCCACGTCAGCGAGCACCCCGCAATGACCGCGTAGCGGTTGAGACGGGTTCGGGTCCAAAGCAGCATCGCCATCGCGCAAAGGCCGAGGAGGTAGTAGCCCGAGAGCGGGGCATGGTAGTCCCCAAGGAACACCACGTACGAGTAGATCTCGCCGGGGAGCTCCATCACGAACTGGTTGCTGTCGGGCTCCGGCATTATGAACTCGCGGTTGTAGGCCTTGAGCCAGGGGCCGAACGGGGGCTTGTCCATCTGCGCGCTGCCGATGTAGCGCATGGTGGTCCAGGGCGAGACGTCCCTGTCGGTGAAGTGGTCGATGATGGTGACCCCGGTCCCGCCGATCACGAAGCACGCGATGACGGCCGTCCGCGTCCACGCCTTGCGGGCCACCATGAACACGGCCCCCGCGAACGCCGTGCCGCCGAGGGCGATCAGCAGGCAGTAGGCGATGTTGTAGGTCGACCCGGTGGGCAGCAGGAGAATCCGGCCCATGAGCGCCGCCCCGTAGTGCTGGAAGCTGTAGTACTGGGTCGATAGGTACGGATAGTACCACGCGTCGGGCACCGGGATTGTCTCCCCGGTGAAGTAGCTGCAGATGTACGAGAAATCCGCGATCTTCTCCGACGATCCGTCGATGTTGGGGTAGATGAACCGCCATGACATCGCATAGAGGAACACCGCGAGGAAGACGCCGAAGCACCCGATGAGACGCCGGGGGGTGAACTCCGCGCGCCAAGCCGAGAGGAGCGCGGTACCCTTCGGCCCCAGGCCCGCGGGCACCCAGCTTATCGCGGAGAGGGATATGAGCGCTACCGAGAAGAGCGTTGAGAAGAGCCCGAGGCCCGACAGGGACCGGCCCAGTCCATGCTGGCACTCGATCGTGTACATCGCCGTGACGGCCAGGATCGGGCCGGCCGCAAGGGCGAACCAGCGGTTGCGCCAGTACAGGCCCGCGATGAGCATGAGCCCCCATAAATTTACCCCCAGCGCGGCCAGGGTGAACATCAGTCCCAAATGTTGCATTCGGAGGTACGGCGGTTGAGAGGGGCAATGATGGGGGGCGCGGCGGCGCCCGCAAGATATTGTCCCCGGGCCCGCTGGCGCGTGAAATCACCCGTCTTGCGAGCTTTCGCCGGCTCGCCGCGCGCGTCGTCGCCGGTTTTCCGGTTTGCGACTTCGCTGGCAGGCAGGCAGTTTTGAGCATGGCTTCCCGAAAAAAAATTAAGGTTCCGGCAAAGCCCCTGAGCCAGAACCGGCACCTTCTGCGGTGGGTCGAGAAGATGGCCGACCTCTGCAAGCCGGACTCGGTCCACTGGGTGGACGGCTCGCAGCGGGAATACGACGAGCTGTGCAAGCAGATGGTGGCCTCCGGCACCTTCACCAAGCTCAACGAGAAGCTGTGGCCCGGCTGCTACTACGCGAGGAGCGACCCGGGCGACGTGGCCCGGGTCGAGGACCGCACGTACATCTGCTCCTACTCCCGCGAGACCGCGGGCCCGACCAACAACTGGGTCAACCCGTACGAGATGCGCCGCAAGCTGCGCGAGATCTTCAGCGGCTCAATGCGCGGGCGCACGATGTACGTGCTGCCGTTCAGCATGGGAGCAATCGGCTCGCCGATGGCGCAGATCGGCGTCCAGCTCACCGATTCCCCCTACGTCGTCGCCAGCATGCGGATCATGGCGAGGATCGGGCTCCCGGTCTATGCGGTCATCGACAAGGGGGAGAAGCGCGTTGTCCCGTGCATGCACTCGCTGGGGGCCCCACTTGGCCCGGGGCAAAAGGATGTGCCGTGGCCCTGCAACAAGGAGAAGTACATCGTCCACTTCCCGGAGACGCGCGAGATCTGGAGCTACGGCTCCGGCTACGGAGGCAACGCGCTCCTCGGGAAGAAATGCTTCGCGCTGCGGATCGCGTCAAACATCGCAAGGGACGAGGGCTGGATGGCGGAGCACATGCTGATCCTCGCCGTCGAGAACCCCCAGGGCGAGAAGACGTACGTGACGGCGGCGTTCCCGAGCGCCTGCGGGAAGACCAATTTCGCGATGATGGTGCCCCCGAAGGCCTTCACCGACATGGGATGGAAGGTGTGGACGATCGGCGACGATATCGCGTGGCTGAAGCCGGACTCGGGCGGGCGCCTGCGCGCGATCAACCCGGAGACCGGTTTCTTCGGCGTGGCCCCGGGCACCTCCGTGAAGACCAACCCGAACGCGATGGCGGCGCTTTCAAGGAACACGATTTTCACGAACGTCGCGCTCACCAAGGAGGGCGGGGTCTGGTGGGAGGGAATGACCGACAAGCCCCCGGAGGGGCTCATCGACTGGACGGGGAATCCGTGGGATCCCGCCGCCGGAAAACCCGCGGCGCATCCGAACGCCCGGTTCACGGCGCCGGCCTCCCAATGCCCCACGATCGACCCCGACTGGCAGAAGCCGGACGGCGTCCCGATAAGCGCCATCATCTTCGGGGGCCGCCGGGCCGGCACCGTCCCGCTCGTCTACCAGGCATTCAACTGGAGTTCCGGCGTCTACATCGGCGCAACGATGGGCTCGGAGATGACCGCCGCCGCCGTAGGCACGGTCGGCAAGGTTCGGCGGGACCCCATGGCGATGCTCCCGTTCTGCGGCTACCACATGGGGGATTATTTCGCGCACTGGATCATCATGCAGCGAAGCCTCAGCGAGACGCCGCGGATATTCCACGTGAACTGGTTCCGGAAGGGCGCCGACGGCGCCTTCCTCTGGCCGGGCTTCAGCGAGAACATGAGGATCCTCAAGTGGATGGTGGGGCGGGCCCGGGGGAAGTCCCTCGGCCGGGAGACCCCCATCGGCTGGATGCCCCGGCACGAGGACATCGACTGGGCCGGCCTGGATTTCCCGAAGGAGCGCTTCGACGAGATGCAGGCGTTCGACCGCAAGGCCTGGAGGGCCGAGGTCATGAGCCATGAGGAGCTCTTCCTGGACCTTCACGACCGGCTCCCGAAGGAGATGATCTACGAGCGCGAGCTCCTTATCTGCAGGATGTAATTGCCGCCCAGCGGGACCCGGTCGCCCTGCACCGCGTCAATAATATATCCAGTACCGGCGGCTCTCCTCCTGGTACACCTGGTTCCTGGTCTGCCAGTCGCGGATGTACGCCCCGACGTCGACGCGGTCCCCGTGGGCCGCAAGGTCTTTGTAGAACGCGGTCGAGCCCATCAATATGAGGAAGCTCCGGACGTCCTTGCGGCTTGCCGTGACGAAGGGGTTGCGCGAGTCGAATTTACACGCGAGGGCCATCATCCGCAGGCTCAGCTCCGTGGGCCTCCACTGGTCCCAGTCGGTGATCTCCACATAGAGCCCCGACCCGGACTTTCCAGTCTTTGGGTCAACGACTCCCACCCGGGTGAAGTCGATACCCGGAATCTTCAGCGCCCTGAGCTCCCGCTCCAGCGCATCCATGCGGACGCCGTGAAAGGATATGCCCCGGAAGGGATAGGCGCTCCCGATCCCGTTCTTGAAGCCGCCGATCTGGCAGCCGAGCCCCGTCATGGGATATCCCTCCACGGCCGAGAAATCCGGGACATAGGGCGACGTCGGGATCCACCGAAGGCCGGTGTCGGGCCAGCGCATGCTCCGGCGCCAGCCCCTCATGGGGACCACGGTAAGGCGGCCCTTTTCCCGGACGGCGTCCGGCACGCCGAGGATGTCCGGGGCGCCCTTCGCCAACCTGGCCAGCTCGCCCATCGTGAGGCCGTGGACGTAGGGGATCCGGAATGAGCCCTCGTAACTGAGGAGCGACTTTCCCTCCCAGCTCGGATCGAGCGGAGGGCCGTCGACCTTCAGGCCCCCGAGCGGATTGGGCCGGTCGAGGACGATCACCTCGACCCCGTTCTCGAAACACCCGTCCATGCAGAATTTCATCGCGCTCGCGTAGGTGTAGCTGCGCGAGCCGATGTCCTGCAGGTCGATGACGACGGCATCCAGGCCCGCGAGCTGCGCCTTCGTCGGCTTGTGGCTGACGCCGTTGTAGAGCGAATGCACCATGAGCCCCGTCCTCGCATCCACATGGTCGGGGTAGTTGATCCCGCTGGGGTATTCGCCGCTGAGGCCGTTCTCGGCCGAGAAGAGGCAGGCGAGTCGAACCCCCGGGGCGTGGCGCAGGACCTCGACCGTGCTCATGCCGTACATATTCACACCGGCCGCATGGGTCAGGAGCCCGATCGTCTTGCCCCTGACGGCCTCAAAGCCCTCCGCCTTCAGGACGTCGATCCCGAGCATGACAGGATGGGCCGGGTCGGGAACCCACCTGGGCGGCGAAGGCGCGGCGACGGGGGCCGCGGGAGCCGCGGCGACAATGGGCGCCGGTTGCGGGGTCGCTCTGCATCCGCCGAAACCCGCGAGCACCGCGGCGGCTGCGACGCGCCGGAGTGGTCCGGGAAGGAGGCTGGCCATCGAAAACATATCGGCCCTATGTGCGGCGTGGTCGAGAGGTTTCAAAGGCCGGGTGCCTCCCGCTGCACCGAGCGAAGGAGGAGGGCGGGCGCGTCGGCGAGCGCGACCTCCAGGGGCGTGCCCGGCGGGGTGATGGCATGCGCGGACAGGCCGGGAATCCCCCGCGAAATCGCGACCGTTCCCGCAAAAACGTGGACCGCCTTGCCGAGGGCAAGGGCGCGGGTCACGACCGCGCCCGGGCCTTTTCCGCTGAGCGACGAGTCGTCGAAGCGCCCCTCGCCGGTGACGATGACGTCCGCGGCCAGGATCCGGCGGTCCAGGTCGAGCCAGGAGGCGACGAGGTCGAAGCCGGGCGTGAGCGCCGCCCCAGCCGCGGCCATGAGGCCGAACGTGATGCCGCCCGCAGCTCCCGCGCCCGGGACCGCGGCAAGCGACCGCGGCCGCCCGAAGTGGGCGCACATGAGGGAGGCGATCCGCGAGGTCTCGGCCTCGAGGGCCGCGGCGTCCCCGGGCATCAGCCCCTTCTGGGGGCCGTAGACCGAGACCGCTCCCCGCGGGCCAAGGAGGGGGTTGTCGACGTCGCACGCGATCACGATGGGCGGCACGGAGCCCGGCACCCGCCCGTTGATCGCGCGTACGGCCGGCCAGTCCGCGGGCACGAGGGCCTCCAGCCTCGCCCCCGAATGCGTGAGGAATCCGATTCCGAGGGCACCCAATGCGCCGAGCCCCAGGTCGCTCGTCGCGCTTCCGCCGACGCCGAGCAGGATCACCTGCGCGCCGGCCGAAGCCGCCGCGCGGATCAGCTGGCCGGTCCCCACGGAAGACGCCCTCAGGGGATCGCGCATTGCCGGGGCCAGCAGGGCGAGCCCGCTTGCCGCGGCCATCTCGATGATCGCGACGGAGCCCTCCCGCCCGGCCGCCGCCGCGCCCAGGCGGTCGCGCGCGGACTTTGGTATCCTTTCAAAGGATACCAGTCCCACCGAGGCGCCCGCATCTCCCCCGCGCGGCCCCGCGACCACGTGCCGCGTCTCACTGCCGCCCGCCGCCCGCGTCAGGATCTCCGTGAAGCCCTCGCCGCCGTCGGTCAGGGGGGCCGCGTCGACCTCGCAGTCGCTGCGCGCCGCGGCGATCGCCCCGGCCGCGATGGCGCAGGCCTCGGCGGCTGAGATCGAGTCCCTGAACTTGTCGAACGCGGCCAGAACGCGCATGCCGCCTATTCCCTACACCCGGCGCGCCGCGGTTTGCAAACCAACCCGGGCCTGGGGAAACTCGGGCGATGGACATCGCCCAATCGCCGACCCGCGTGCGCACGATGCGCGTCGTCCCGCTCAACATAGCGCTGAGCACCCCGTTCGGGATTTCCCGGGGCTCGCTCGAGACGGCCGCCAACGTTCTGGTCGCGGTGGAGCTGGCCGACGGGACGACGGGCTACGGAGAGGCCGCGCCCTTTCCGGCATACAATGGCGAGACCCAGCTTGCAGCGACCGAGGCCCTTACGCGTGCCGCGGCGTGGCTTCCGGGACGGGACGCCTCCGACTGGCGGGCACTGGCGGCGCAGTCTGGAGGATGGTCGGGGACCGCATGCGGCTCGGCCCGGTGCGCCCTCGAGACGGCCCTCGTCGACGCCGTCGCCCGCAGGGACGGCGTGCCCCTCTGGCGGATCTTCGGGGGCGCCGGGACGGAGCTGAGGACGGACATGACCGTGACCACCGGATCGCCCGGGGAGGCCGCGGACGCCGCCCGCGCGATCCGGAGCCGCGGCATCCGGGTCATCAAGGCGAAGGTGGGCGGCCGGGAAGGATCCGCGGCCGACCTCGAGAGGATCTCGGCCATACTGGAGGCTGCTCCCGGCTCCCCCCTGGTCCTGGACGGCAATGCGGCCATGGGAAGGCGCCAGGCATGGGAGCTCGTGAGCGGACTCAAGGAGCGCGGGATAACGCCGGCGCTCCTCGAGCAGTGGCTTCCCAGGGACGACCTCGAGGGGATGCGCCTCCTCGGCGCCGAGTCCGGCTGGACCGTGGCCGCCGACGAGGGCGTCGCGAGCGCCGAGGATGCGGAGAAGGCGGTCGCCGCCCGGGCCGCGTCGGTCTTCAACGTGAAGCTCATGAAGGCCGGCATTCTCGAGGCCCTCAGGGTGGTGGCCATCGCCCGGGGGGCGGGAATCGGCCTCATGATCGGGGGCAACGTCGAATCGATCCTCGGCATGACCGCCTCGGCCTGCTTCGCCGCCGGCCTCGGGGGATTCGAATTCGCCGACCTGGACACGCCCTTCTTCATGGCGGAAAACCCGTTCGAGGGCGGCTACCGGGTCGAGGGGGACCGCGTGTCGGTGGCCCATATCGCGGCGGGCCACGGGGTCTCGCCCCGCGGCCTTTTGCTTTGAACGGGCCGCGCGTCTCCGATTTGCTCGCAGGGCATGTCTTCAAACGGTGCTCTTGCGGTGTGCCAATCAGGATTCGAGGGCCTGCTCGCCCGCGAGATGGAGGGCCTTGGACTCGAGGTTGCCGGGAGCGGCCCCGGCTGGGTGCTCGCGAAGCCGGCTGCGCCGCAGATTGCGGGGCTGCTCCGCTCGGCCGCGTTTCCCCAGGCGATCCTTGAGGCTCCCGCCGCGGTGTCCGGCGACCGGGTGAACGAGCTCGCCAAGGGAATTGCCGAGCTTTTCGCCGAGAGCATCCGGGGCGAGCGCATCGAGGGCGCATGGCCCTGCCTGTTTGCGGGGGGCCAGGACACGGTCGGCCTTGGCCGCAGGGTGGCCTCGGTCGAGGCGGCTTTCCATGAACTCCTCAAGAAAAGGCTGGGGCGCGTCGCGAAGCTCGCTTCGCCGGATAGGCCGAGGGTGGGGCCGGTGAGGGGTCTCTTCGTGTGGTTCACTGACTTCTCCGTCGCCCAGGTGGCCCGGTCCGCGCACATGAACGGACCCTGCAGGATGGCGGATGACGACAACGCGCCCTCACGCTCGTATCTCAAGGTGGAGGAGTCGTATGCGATCGTCGGCGCGGAGCCACGGCCCGGCGAGACCGTGTGCGACCTTGGGGCGGCCCCAGGCGGCTGGAGCTACAGCGCGGCCAAGCGCGGGGCCAGCGTGGTGGCCGTCGACAACGGTCCCCTCAAGGGGGGCGCGCTCGGCAACCCCCACATCGACCACCGCCACGCGGACGCCTTCGGGTTCAGCCCCGGCAGGACTTCGGTCTACGACTGGCTCTTTTGCGACCTGCTGGAGGACCCGCACAAGGTCCTGCGCTCCATCCTGGTCCCTTGGCTTTCCGGAGGCTGGTGCCGCCGCTTTGTGGTCAATCTCAAGTTTGGACGCATGGACCCGATCGAGCTGCTCGGGGCGCTTCGCGCTGCGGATTCGCCGCTTTCGCGGTTCGCCTCGGGCGTCCGCATCGTTCACCTGTACCACGACCGCGAGGAGTTCACGCTCACCGGGGCGGTTACCGCATGAAATCGAGTGAAATGAAGATCTGCGGACTCGCCGCGGTCCGAGCCCGGTTCAAGCGAGACGCCTCGTCGATCGTGCGGCTCTATTTCGACCACCCGACCTCGAAGAGGGTGGGGGTGATGTGCCGCACGCTCGCGGCGGCGCGAAAGGTCTACCGCTGCGTCGAGCCGTCGGAGCTCGAGAAGATCGCCGACACTATCCACCACGGCGGAATAGTCGCCGTCGTTGAGGGGCGCCCCGCAAGGACCCCGACCGCCGCAGACGCCTCGGACTGGGCCCGACGGCGGGAGAACGTGGTCGTTCTCGATCGGATCGGCAACGCGCACAACCTGGGCGCGATCGCGCGGACAGCCGGATATTTCGGGGTCCCGCGCATGGTCATCAGCGGGGACGCAGCCTCGGCGCAGCCGGGCACCGCGGCCTACAGGGTCGCCGAGGGAGGCCTCGAGGCGCTCGAAATATGGACCGTAGCCGAGATCGCCCCTTTCCTCCGCATGCTTTCAGCGGCGGGCTATGAAGTCGTGGGGGCCGCCTCCCGCGGGGGCTCCTCGGAGACAGCCCTGGCCAGGCATACGGGCCCCTGGGCTCTCGTTCTTGGCAACGAGGAGCGCGGGCTCGCCGACGACGTCCATGCGGCGTGCACCCGGCTGGTCACGATCGCGGCCAAGGGCCCCGTCGAGTCGCTCAACGTCTCCGTCGCCGCGGCAATCCTGATTCACGAGCTGTCCAGGCAGGACGGACGCCGGCACGGGTCTGGCCCATCGCATTGAATCGAATTGCCGCGGCAGGCGTCGTGCGCGTGAATCATTGCCTCGAAACCTGCTGAAAATCCAGATTCCCCCACCATGAAGACCCGTCCAGCCCTCGCCTGGCTCGCCGCCAGCCTTATTCTTTCGCCGATACTGGCGGTCCACGCCCAAGTGGCGGCCGACACCCCGCCCCCGACAATCGCGCCGGCTCCAGCGCCGCCACCCCCACCTCCACCTGCGGCGATGCAGGCGGCGCCGGACACCGAGAAGAAGACGGACCTCGAACTGCGCATGGACAGGGTCAGCAAGGCATTCAGGAAGCTGAGGAAGCAGGTGGCCGATCCGACGCAGAACGTGGCGTCGCTCGCCCTGCTGGCCACCATGGAGGATGCCCTGAAGGAGGCCGTCGAGCTGACGCCCGAGAAGGCCGACGACGTCCCCGCGGACCAGCGGGCCAAGTTCATTTCTGACTATAAGGCGGGAATCCACGGCATGCTGGACGAGCTGGCAAAGGTCGGCGACGCGCTCACGGCCGGGAAGAACGACGACGCGGCCAAGATGGTTGCGGACGTAATGGCGCTCGAGAAGAAGGATCACACCGACTTCAGGAGGCCGGAGGACCACTGACCGGGCCGATCAGCCCGTCTTCCGGGCGCCTCCCAACTCGGCCCCTTCCAGGGGCCCAAGAATGCGGGAGACCGTCTCCTTGAGCGCCGACGCCTGCTGGCACAGTGCCTCAAGCTCCCGCGCAAGTTCGGCCTCCGTGTAGGAAGCCGCAAATTCCTGGAGGTCCTCTGCGGTCTGCGCCAGAGCCGAGGCGCCCACCATGCGGGCGTGGGAGATGACCCGGTGCGCGGCGGACGAGAGCGCGGCTCGGGAAGACGCCTGGGCGATGGAAACGCCGTTCATCGCCTCGTCGAGCGAGGCGATGAAGCCCGCAGCCTCGCGCCTGAGGCCCTCGGCCGAGCCGTCCGACAGGCCCCGGATGAGCCCTAGATTGATTCCCGCTTCGTGGTCGGCTTGGTGCGTAATGCGGCCGGGGCGGGGCGCCCCCATGCCGCGCCCGCCCGACCTGGAAAGGGCCATCCGAAGCTTTTCGGGGGTAATGGGCTTGGCGAGAAACACGTCCATGCCGGCGGCCAGGCATGCACGTTGTTCCTCCACGGTCGAATGGGCCGTCGTGGCGACGACCAGTGCCCGACTCGCGCCGGCCTCGGAGGCCCGGAGCAGGCGGGCGACCTCGATTCCGCTCATCTTGGGAAGGTCGCAGTCGATGAAAACCGCGCTGTATCCGCCCGCGGCCAGCCGGTCGACGGCCTCCTCGCCGTCGACCGCGATCTCAACATCGAATCCGAGGCGCCCGAGCATCAGGGCCAGCGACCGGGCGTTGTAGCCTATGTCCTCGACCACGAGCGCGCGCTCCCCGTGCACGTGGAACCCCTGCGAGCCGGAGGCGGCCTCGGTCGCGGCCTCGATCGGGATGCGCAGGTGGAATCTCGAGCCGCGGCCCGGCGCGCTCTCGACGCCAACCGAGCCGCCCATCCGCTCCGCGAGCGCCCTGCTGGCGGCGAGCCCGAGGCCGGTTCCCGGTATGGCGGAGTTCCTCGCCGACTTGAGGCGGGAGAACCGGATGAAGAGGTTCTTCTGCTCGTCGAGGGGGATTCCGGGTCCATTGTCGGCCACCGAGAACACGGCGCTGGCGCCGTCGGCGCATGCCGAGAGCTCGATCGCTCCTCCGCCGAATTTCAGTGAGTTCACGACGAAATTGACGATCACCTGCTGGACGCGGCCGGCATCCCCCAGGATCAGCCCGGGCAGGCGTGGATCCACGACCACCGAAAAATGGGCTGCGCCGGAGCGGGGCTCGAGCATCTTCAGGACGGCATCCAGCGTCCCACGCGGGCTGAACGGTGAACGGACAACCTTGTAGGCGCCGGCTTCTATCGCGGCAAAGTCGAGCACGTCCTCGACCAGCGACGCAAGGAACGTGGCGCAGCTCCTCAGGGTCGACACAGCCTGCCGCTGCTCGGGCCCCAGCTCCGACTCGGACAGCTCCAGGGCGGAGCCGAGGATCCCGTTCATCGGGTTGCGGATCTCGTGGCTCATGCTCGCGACGAACTCCGTCTTCGCGGCGTTCGCCTTCTCAAGCTCGTCGGTGCGCTGGCGCACCATCTCCTCCAGGATCTCGGTGCGGCGCCTGATCGAGCTCAGGCGAAGCCGCACGAGGCCGACGATCGCCGACGCTCCCGCGATCGCAAAGGCGCCGTAGGCGAGCGGCGTCCGCCACCAGGGCGGCGCTATCACAAAATGGAGCACGGCTGACTCGCCCGCCTCGCCGGAGTCCGTGATGAGGCGCACCCTGAAGTCGTACGTCCCGTCGCGCAGGACCGGAAACTCCCTCTCCGCGGCATCCGTGGGGAGGGACCATTCGGTCTCCGCGCCGCCGAGCATCGTCTGGAATTTCTCCGACTCGCGCATCCCATAGTCGAGCGAGCTGAACTCGATGTGCAGCCGCCGCGTGGAATACGGGAGGACCCCGTCGACAACCCTCGGGGCGCCGCCATTTCCCGAGAGGAATGAGGCGCTTATCCTTGGCCTGTGCGGCGGCGGGTGCAGGGCCAGCGCGGAGGGACCCGCGCGGATGAGGGACTCGCTTCCGGAGATCCAAAGGGCGTCTCCCTCGGGCGCCCCGACGCACTGGAGAATGGAGACTGATCCCATCGCCGACAGGCCCTCGATGGACTTCGGGGTCCACACCGCCCCGTCGCGCGTCAGCGAGATCCTGCCAAGTTGCGGCGAATTTCCGCCAATCGCCGGATCGAGGGCCGCCCAGACGGCGCCGCCGCTGTCGGAATCGGAGATCGCCGCTGGGTTTCCGTCCGGGACGCCCGTCACGGGGCGGAAATGGTCCGAGCCGGGACCGAGAAAGAAGGCTGCCCCATTCGCAAGTGCGACGACGGTCGCCCCTGCGCGCGAGGCGAGCGTGGGTCCGGCGGTCGGCAGGGGCCCGAATCTCGGGGCGGCGCTTGCGGAGTGGATTGAGCCCGGCCCGGCGAAATAGAGGCCCCTGGACTGGGTGCCGATCCAAAGCCTGCCCGAGGGCTCGTCCACGAGCGAGTTGCCGTAGTCCGGCAGCGAGTCCGCGACGATCGTGGAACGGCCCGTCCGCAGATTGACGGAATAAACCCGGTCGTCCTGGGAGGCGAGAACCTCGCCCGGCCGGGCCCGGGACAGGCTGGTTTGAAAGACGATGTCGGAGCTTACCAGCGTCCTCATTCCCGCCGGGGACCAGATCCCAAGCCCTCGGACGTGGCTGACGACGAGGCCCTGGGGCGCGGAGAGGAGGCTGTAGAACCGGCTGCTCGTGATCCCAAGGTTCGAGAAGCCGCCGCCGCCTGGCAAAAGGCGGAATATGTCGCTGTGGGAGGCCACGTAGGTCGCGCCTCCGAACTCGGCCAGCGAAACGATTCCGCCGGGCGGGTACCCGAGTTGGGGGCCGTAGACCGCGACGCCCGCCGCGACTCCGAGGCGCACGATGTGCGAGGGTCCCATTGCCCACAGAGCGCCGTCGCGATCCTCGAAGAGCGAATAGATCTGGTTGTCGGGCAGCCCCGATTGCCGGTTGAAGACCCGCAGGATTTTCCCCGAGCGGTCGACGACGGCTATCCCGCCGAGCAGGGTGCCGATGGCGAGCGAACCGTCCCTCAGCCTGACGGCCGACGTGGGCGTATTCGCCCGCGCAAACCTGGAGGCGTCCGAGTCGAGCGGCCTGCGCACCCCGCCGCGCAGCGAATAGAAGCCGTCCGATGTCAGAAGCAGCCACGCGTCCGCAGAATCGTCGAGCCAGCGGATATCCATAGCGCCGATTGCGGATGCGGGCACGGCCACGGTCGGGCCATCCCCGCCGATCCTGAGGAGGCCGACCGGAGGATAGTGCACGTAGACGGATTTCTGCGTGCGCGAGGAGAAGAGCATGTGCATGCCGGGGAAATTCCACGATCTGAACCGGCGGCCATCCCACCACAGGACCTGCGCGTGCGTCACGAAGACGGCGCTGTCGCCTCCCTCGGCGTACACCTTCCAGACGTCTCCGAGGTCCGCCGTGCCGGGCGGCAATCTGGACATGAGCGAATGGTAGACGAGCCGCCCCTCTTGCCCGGGCTCGAACCAGCCGATCTGGTTGACTCCCGCGGCCCAGATTCGGCCGTTCGGCCCCACATCCAGGCCCCGGACGGCGTAGGTGGCGTCCATCTTCTCGGCGCGCCACCGGTCCCCGTCAAACGACACGACAGAGTCGCAGCCGAAATACATGACGCCCGACTGATCCTGGCCCGCGGACCAGGACATCGTGCGCACGCCCGTCTCATGCGAAGCGAAGACACGCATGGGCGCCATCCCGCCGAACTCCGGGCTCAGCGCCGGCTGCGCGCCGGCAGACAGGGCCGCCGCAACCAAGGAGGGGAGGCCGAGGAGAATGCGGGTCGCGGCTGCGCGGGCCGGTGGAGTGGAAGCGGAGGTAATTCCGGAGGTTGGAATGTCGCTCTACGAGTCCGCCACGGGAAAACCCCGCCTGTCCATCCATTCTTCTACCGGAAAATACGCGGACCGGCTCCGCCTTTCGCCGCCTGAAAATCAGGGGGCCACGATATCCACGGGGCGCTGCGACGAATAGACGTGCCCCTCCGGGTCGGTTGCGCGCACGTAGAGCGTGTGCCGGCCCATGGGAAGATCAGCCGGCAGGCTCCCGCGCCACAGGTGATAGCATATGGCAGGGTCGGGCAGCCTGGGCCCCGCGGCGGGGCGCGGTACCGAATCCTGCGCGAGGAAGGCCTCGGCGTAGGAGGGGTCCCAACCGAGTGTCCTCGGGACCGCGTTCCACGCCCTCTCGTCCATCCGCGCCTCAACCCTCCACCCGTCGCTCCCGTTGAAAACATTGGCGTAGAAGGAGACATAGCCCTGCCTGGGCGCGACAGACTGCGGAGCGTGGATCTCCATCTGATGGTCGGCGGGCCCCAGGGCCGGAACGTAATCCAGGGAGACCCCGTCCCCCGCAAACCCGATCACCGCATATCCCGGCGGCGTGCCGTCCCACATCGTGGCGGCCGGAATCCCGTCCTTGTTGCGCGGCCCTCCCCAGAATCCGCCGCATGCCGCCGCGACATTGTACTCTTGAATCTTGCCGGGCCCTTCCCATCCGTCCTCCGGTCCGTGCATCACGTGCCTCTGGTAATGGGTGTGCCCGGAAAGGACCAGCAGGCGCGCGCGGCCCTTGAGGATCCCGAAGAGCCGGAGGCGGTCTGCCCGGCGAAACGTCTCCGCCCCGGACGGGTCCGGCGAAAACAGGGGGATGTGCATCATGAGGACCACCCATTCGTCGGGTTTGGTCCCGCGAAGAAGATTCTCGAGGAATTGAAACTGGTCGCTGCGCAGGCCGCCGACAAAGCGGGGTCCGCCGAGCGGCCGCACGTCGTCCAGCGCGACGAACAGGGCAGGGCCGGCGTGGAACGCGTAGGTCGAGGGGCCGTAGACCGACTCAAAGGATGCCACGGCCGCGCGCTCGTCCGGCGTTCCGAGGGCAATGTCGTGGTTCCCCGGCAGGCTGTACCAGGGTATCCCGATATGCGCTAGGACCGTGTTCACCGAGGCGAAGAGGTCCGGCCGGTCGTACACGACGTCGCCCAGCGTGACGCCGAATGCCAGGTCCGGCCGGCGGCCGACGCCGGCCACGAGGCCGCGCGCGAGAAAATCAAGCTCGGCGGCGGAGGATGGCTGCGGGTCCGTGAGCACCAGCGCACGCAGGCTGTCCGGCTCCCCAGATCGCACGAGGGGGAAGTCGGCCGTGGCGGAGCCGGGTGCCGAGTAGAACAGCGGAAGGCGCGAGGCGTCGAGCGGCGGGCGCCAGCCCCTGGGCTTGATGACGAAGAGCCTCGAGTCCGGGCGGTCCGCGATGCTGTAGGCTCCGCCTGCGTCGGTCAGGACCACGTCGAGCCCATTGGAGACGGCGACGCCGGCGAGGCCGGGTTCCCCGGCGTCGCGGACGCCGTTTCCGTTCTCGTCGTCGAAGACGAACCCGGTGGCGGCGCACAGGCGGACGGCCGCCAGGGCGAGGGCCAGCATTGCCACCCTTGCGCCCAGGACGCCCCGGTTGGAGGGCGGCCTATCGCTTGGGCGGAGTCCCCTGATGGGCGGCGTGCGAGGCATAGGCGGCCGTGTCCGAAAGCATGGCGTCGATCGTGGCCGCCAGGGGCTCCATTGCGACAAGCCCGGAAAACACGGCCTTGTCGCCGATCGCATCCTCGAGGATGAACGCCGGGCGCTGCGAGATCCGGTGCGCGAGGAATTCCGCGGTGCTCGCGTCCACGCGGGCCCTGACCCCGGCGGACTCGGCCCGCTCCCGAAGCTTCCTCTTGGGGACGCCGGAGGCCTTGGAGGCCACTGCGACCGCCTCGCCCATGTCGCCGATCTTCCTTCCGCCGAACAGGGCCGCTTGCGCAAGCGCGAGGCGGACCGTGTCGTCCGAGAACCCGAAATCCCTGCCGGCCTCGGCCACAAGGTTGGGATTCTCGTAGGCCCCGCCCCGGTCCTCCTCGAACCATCCCGAGTTGAGCATGTACGGCGAGTTCATGACCGTGCCGCCGCTCCTGCGATAGAACCAGTCGCACTGCTCGCGCGACACCGGGAATTCCTCCCTGCGCATGAGCGCTATCCGCCACTCGAACTTTGCCCGGCCCTTGTAGCGCTCCTTCAGGCCCGCCCAGACGGGCTCAGCCCAGTGGCACCAGGACGACAGGACCTCGACATAGTATGTGACCTTCATGGCGGGAAAGGGGATACCGGGCCCGGCGCCTCGTCAAGGTGCCTCGGCGTGCTGCGGCAGATCCTTCCTAAACCCGGGATTGTAATGGTGCGGGCGGGCTGATTCCTTGCGGCACCATGAGGGTCCTCGGCATCGACATTGGCGGCTCGGCGATAAAGGGGGCGCCCGTTGAGACCCGCACGGGGAGGCTCCTGGCCGAGCGCTTCAAGATCGAGACCCCCGTCAGGCTTTCGCCGGCGGAGATGGCGGACGCCGCCGGGATGATAGCCGCGCATTTCAAGTGGCGGGGCCCGGTGGGCATCGGCTTTCCAGGGGTCATCCACGGGGGCAGGATCCTCACGTCGGCGAACCTCGACAAGGCCTTCATCGGCTGCGACGGCAAGACGCTGTTCAGCAGGGTGATCGGCCGTCCCGTCGCCCTGACCAATGACGCGGCCGCGGCCGGCCTCGCCGAGATGAGGTTCGGAGTCGGCAAGGGCTTCGGGGGAAAGGCTCTCCTGCTCACGCTCGGGACCGGCGTCGGCTCGGTGCTCTTTTTCCGCGGGGCCCTTTTCCCGTGCGAGCTGGGCCACCTGCCGATGGACGGGAAGGATGCCGAAAAGCGGGTCGCGGCCTCGGTGAAGAGGAAGAAGAACCTCTCGTGGAAGCAGTGGGGCACCCGCCTCGGGGCCTACATCGCCCTCCTCGAAAGGATCCTCTGGCCGGAGCTCATCGTCATCGGCGGGGGGGTGAGCGCGAAGCACGCGAAATTCTTCAAGTACGCCAGGACGCGCGTCAGGATGGTGCCGGCGGAATTCTTGAATGAAGCGGGGATTGTCGGTGCTGCGCTCTGGGCCGAGCAGGAGCGCCGGGCCTGAGGGCGGCGGGACCGCCGGGCCGGGGTCTGGGGCACCCCGTCCATCCACCGGGCCGTCCACTCATCAAATATTGGTGTAACTTTGGGCTGCGGGCCCGTGTTGTGGTGTCATGCCGACCAGGTATCCGATCGCTTTCGGGAACCCTCGCCCCGCCGGAGGCGCCGCTTCTTGTCCCATAATCGAAACTTTGCCTCCGGACGGTAGTCTAATTTGTCGGTTGTCAGTTGTAAGTTGTGTTGGCGTGGGGGGGCCCGTTCTGGCCCTCCCACGCTGTTTTTTTGGAGTCCCGGGGGCCGACTTGGCCAATTGACTCAACTCCTCATACCCGTGAATGCTTCACCCATGACCGCCTCCCTCTCGTCCGGTGCTGCCTCGGCCCCGGTTGTCGTCAAGCCCAGGAAGAAGTCCAAGCTCGTTTGGTACCTGCTGGGGGGCTCCGTGCTCCTGGCCGCCCTTGTCGCCGCCGCCGTCGCCAAGAAGCGCAGCACCGCGGCCACCATCGCCGTGACCACCGAGCTGGCGGTGACAAAGACCATCGTCCAGGTCGTGACCGCCACCGGAAAAATCCAGCCCGAGGTCGAGGTGAAGATCACGCCCGAGGTGTTCGGCGAGATTGTGGCCCTTCCCTTCCGCGAGGGCGCCGCGGTCAAGAAGGGCGACCTCATCGTCAAGATTAAGCCCGACCTCTACCAGGCCCAGGTCGAGCAGGGGGCGGCCGCGGTCGCCGCCGCGCGGGCCGCCGCGGTCAACAGCGACGTCCAGCTGGAGAAGGCCGCGGACGACCTCAAGAAGTACCAGGACCTCTATGACAGGAAGCTCGTCTCCGACTTTGACTACAGCGTGTACAAGACCAATTTCGACGCGGCCAAGGCCCAGCGCGAGTCGGCGCTCGCCAATGTCGACGGCGCCGAAGGCATCCTCAAGCAGTCCCAGGACTCGCTCTCAAAGACCTCGATCTACGCCCCCATGGACGGAATCGTCAGCGCCCGCGAATCGGAGGTCGGCGAGCGCGTCCAATCTTCGACGAACTTCGCGGGAACCGAGATCATGCGAGTCGCGGACCCGAGCCAGATGGAGGCCCGCGTCAACGTGAACGAGAACGACATCGTCAACGTGAAGGTCGGGGACCCCGTGACGATCAGCATCGACGCCTACCCTGACCGCAAGTTCAGCGGCGTCGTCCGCGAGATAGGCGCCTCGGCCGCCAACAGCGGCGGGTCGGGAAGCGGGACGGCCGCCGCATCCGGGACCGTGAGCGACGAGGTCACGAACTTCATCGTCAAGATCCGCATCGCGAACGACTCGCTCGCCCTGAGGCCGGGGATGAGCGCGACGGCCGACATCGAGACGCGGACGGTCAGGAATGCGGTCGCGGTCCCGATTCAGAGCGTAACCGTGAGGGACAGGACCGGCATGACCGCGGACCAGCTTGAGGAGGCAAAGGAGAAGGAGCAGCACGAGCGCTCCGGCAACGACATCGAGGTGGCCGCGAGCAAGGAGGAGGCCAAGCGCGACCTCGATAAGCTCCTCAAGGTAGTCTTCATCAAGGAGGGCGAAAAGGTGCGGCTCCAGAAAGTTGAGACGGGGATCGCCGACAATTCGATGATCGAGATCAAGTCCGGCGTGAAGCCGGGCGACGTGATCGTCTCCGGCAGCTATGCGGCGATCAGCCGCCAGCTCAAGGACGGCTCAAAGGTCAGGATCGAGAAGCCCAAGCCAGACGTCCCAGCCGCGAATTAGGGTTCCTTCCAGCCCATGACTCCCCCAGCGCTCGCTGAAGTCCGCCCGCTGCGTCCGGCCGGGCCCCTGGTCATCGCGATCGAGAACGTGACCAAGCTCTACCAGATGGGCGAGGAGACGATTCACGCCCTTCGGGGCGTGTCGCTCGAGATCCGCCGGAACGAGTACCTCGCCGTCATGGGGCCCTCGGGATCGGGAAAGTCGACCATGATGAACATGCTAGGGTGCCTCGACACGCCGACCTCGGGAAGATACGAGTTCAATGGCCACGATGTCGCGGCAATGGAGGACGACGAGCTCGCGGACATCCGCAACCGCGAGATCGGGTTTGTCTTCCAGACGTTCAATCTCCTCCCGAGGTCCGACGCGCTGCGCAATGTGGAGCTGCCGCTCATCTACGGCGGCGTTCCCCCGAACGAGCGCCACGAGAGGGCGAGGAAGGCCCTCGAGGACGTCGGCCTTGGCGAACGCATCCACCACAAGCCGAACGAGCTTTCCGGCGGGCAGCGCCAGCGCGTGGCGATCGCCCGCGCGCTCGTCAACAGGCCGTCGATCATCCTCGCCGACGAGCCCACTGGAAACCTCGATTCGAAGACCGGGATCGAGATCCTGGCGCTCTTCGAGGAGCTCTACGAGAGGGGCAACACGCTGATCGTCGTTACGCACGAGGAGTCCGTCGCGCGGCACGCGAGGCGCATCATCCGGCTCCACGACGGGCTCATCGAGAGCGACGGCCCGGTATTCTGAGGCCCCGGGAACATGAATCGACTGATCTACGAGCTCACCGAGTCGATCCGGATGGCGCTGGCGCAGATCCGTGCGAACAAGCTGCGCTCGGCGCTCACCGCGCTCGGCGTCGTGATCGGCATCCTGGCCGTCACGCTCATGGGGACGGCCATCCGCGGCGTCGACATCGGCTTCAACAACAGCCTCGCGATGCTGGGTTCGGACGTGCTCCACGTTGAGAAATGGCCGTGGATCACCGGCGACGACTGGTGGATGTACGTGAACCGCCCCATCATCAAGCCCGCCGACGCGGTGAAGCTCAGCCGCATCATCGATGCCACGCCGAACTCCGAGCTCGATTTCGCCGTGTTCGTCCACGGCCGGGGAGGCGTGTCCGTGAAGGCGGGCGCGCTCAGCATCAACGGGGTCGTGGTCTTCGGCTCGACCGGGGATTACGGGCGCATCCTCACGGCGGACTTCACGGAGGGGAGGATGTACACGGAGACCGAGAGCGACGCGGCCCAGCAGGTGTGCGTCCTGGGGTCGGACGTCGCCCAGGCCCTGTTTCCCGGGCACTCGTCGATCGGGCAGACCGTCATCGTCAAGGGCCAGCCCTTCCGGGTCATTGGCGTTCTCGCCAAGCAGGGATCGTTCCTCGGCCTTTTCAGCTTCGACGACCAGATGCTGATGCCGCTCGGCGCCTATAGGAAATACTTCGGCATCCGCAACGGCAACCCCGAGATCCAGGTCAAGGTAAAGGACAAGACGCGCATCGCGGAGGCCCGCGACGAGCTGACCGGCGACATGCGGCGCGTGCGCGGGCAGGTCCCGGGGGAGCCGGACAACTTCACGATCAACACCCAGGACGCGTTCAAGGAGAAGCTGGACCCGATCAAGCAGGGGATCGCGCTCGCGGGGCTGTTCGTGACCGGGCTCGCTCTCTTTGTCGGGGCGATCGGGATCATGAACATCACGTTCGTGAGCGTGAGGGAGCGCACGAAGGAGATCGGGACGCGCAAGGCCCTCGGCGCCCGCCGCATCACCATCCGCCTGCAGTTCCTGATCGAGGCCGTGTCGATCTGCGTCGTCGGCGGTGTGATCGGCCTCGCGCTCACCTTCCTCACGTGCCTCGGCGTGAAGGCCGCATTCCCCGCGTTTCCCCTCGAATTCTCGGCCAGCCTCATTGTGATCTCGATGCTTGTGTCCGTCGCGACCGGCATCCTTTCGGGGTACCTGCCCGCAGCGAGCGCCTCGAAGCTCGATCCCGTCGTCGCCCTCCGGTATGAATGAGATCCTGCGCATGGCCTTCGGGTCGCTCGGGGTGAACAAGCTCCGGTCCTTCCTGACGATGTCGGGAATCACGATCGGCGTCTTTTCGGTCATCGGGGTCATGACGGCCGTCTCCGCGCTGCGCGGCTCGATCGAGACCGGGCTCAGCTTCCTCGGATCAAACATCTTCCAGTTTGCGAAATGGCCGATCGGCATCGTCGTGAGCGGCAGCGAGCAGCACAAGTACGCCTCGCGCCGCCGGTTCACGCTGGCCGAGGCACGGCGCTACACGGATCTCATGAGCGGATACACCGATGGGGTTTGCCTGAAGTCCTTCACCAACGGCAATCCGCCCGTCCAGGCGACCTACGGCGGCCACAAGACGACGCCTGACATCACCTTCGGCGGCACGGACCAGTATTTCCTCACGACGAACCAGTTCACGATCGGGACGGGGCGCAATTTCACGGCGGAGGACTCGGACCTGAGGCGGCCGGTCGCCATCATCGGCCAGGAGCTCGTCAAGCGCCTCTTCCCGTCCGAGGAGCCGCTCGGCAAGCGGGTGAAGGCCAACGGCCGCACCTACATCGTGATCGGCACCTTCGCCAGCAAGGGGACCTCATTCGGGCAGAACGAGGACAACATCCTCATGGTGCCCATAACGAGGTTCATGGCGGACTTCGGCGAGGAGAATTACAACGTGAACATCGCCACCCAGGCGCACTCGCAGCTGGAATACGGCGCGACGCTCGACCGGGGGATCGCGATGATGCGCGTCGTCCGCGGCCTCCGCGCCGAGCAGGAGAATGACTTCGAGATCTATTCGAACGACTCGCTGATCGCGGCGTTCGCGAAGATCGCAGACATCGTCAGCAGCGCGGCCCTCATCATCAGCGCGATCGCCCTCCTCGCAGCGGGCGTCGGGATCATGAACATCATGCTCGTGAGCGTGACCGAACGCACGAAGGAGATCGGCGTCAGGAAGGCGGTCGGCGCGCGGAAGGTCGTCATCCTCACGCAGTTCCTGGTCGAGTCCGTGGTCCTCTCGGTGACAGGGGGCGTTGCCGGGATTCTTCTGGGCACGATCGCCGGCAACATCCTCGCGGTGGTCCTCTCGGCGGACGTCGTCTTCCCGTGGGGATGGGCCGCGACGGGCGTCTTGGTGTGCTCCGCGATCGGGATCGTCTTCGGGCTCTATCCCGCGTGGAAGGCGGCGTCCCTCGATCCCATCGAGGCGCTGCGCTACGAATAGCCGCCTAGCCGCGGCGGATCTCCGAGCCCGTGAACCGGATCTGGATCCTGTAGACCTTCTTCGTCCTGCAGGTGACGGCCCCGGTCGCCAGGTCGACGTGCTCGGGAATCTCGATCCTGTGGAGATCGACGGCCGCGTGGTAGCCGCGCTCGGAGAAGATGTCGATCAGCATGGCGAGTGCGACCGCGTCGTCTAGGATCGGGTCCTCCGTGTTGACGAGCGCGGTTCCCGATATCGCGTGCCTCAGGACGATCGGGATTATCTTCAGCTCGACGAAACGGGCGACCTTGCTGAAGAGGCCGGCTTGCTCGACCTCGTAGGAGTCGAGCCTCTTCACGAGGTCCTGGCGGGCGTGCACGACGATCTCGCTCGCCACCGGGATTGCGCGCAGGCGGTCCACCGTGCGGGGGTCCAGTTCGAGCGTGCTCTGGTACTCGAGCTCCCGGATTATGTTCTGCTCGACCTCGTCGAACGAGCCCTGGGCGTTGACGAAGTGGTAGTGGAAGATCTCCTTGAGCTCCTGGAGGGCGTCCCAGGTCTGCTCCTTGAACACCCGGTAGCGGCGCTGGGCGAGCGCCTTGTCGAAATCCGTGGGGCGCTCGGGAAGCGGCGTGCCGATCCCGGTGCGGCGCACTTCCTTGTTGTGGGCGCGCACCTCCACCCCGCGGCGCAGCTGGCGGGCGACGCTCGTCGCCTCGTCGACGAAGAGCACCATGATGTGGATCGTCGGCTGGCGAAAGTGGAGTCCGAGCGGCTTCCCGTAGAACTCGCGGCGCAGGGCCTGCATCTTGTCGACCAGGAGCTTGAGGCACTCGACCTGGACCTTGGTGCGGGGAAAGCCGTCAAGGATGACGCCGTCCCGGTATTCCTTGCGCAGGAGGCGGTGGAGGAGGAGGTCGATCACCTCTCGGTCGCCCACCATGCTCCCGGCGTCCTTCAGGCGCTGGGCCTCCGGCGAGTCGAGGAGGTCGCTAATCACGATCGGTCCGCAGGTCAGGCCGCGGGTCTTCGCTATGAAACGCGTGTTTGTGCCCTTGCCGGCGCCCGGTGCGCCCCCGAGGAGGATGAACTCCTTCGGGAAACGCAGGTTCTCCAGGCCGATTTCCTCCTCAAGGCGCTGCCAGACGGCGCCAAAGATGATCTGGGCGTCCTTTATCTCGAGATCGGTGATGCGAGCGGAGGCGTGCGCGGGCGCTGCCGGGACGGGGGGCTTGGGCTTCGTCTTTGGGGGCTTGGCCGGCATGGTCGGGGTCTCCCGGACGCTCAGAGCGGGCCCGACCCAGAGCAAGCCTTCAGTGGGAACCCGGGATGCCTCAAGCTGTCGAATCAGGCAGTGCAATCCTGATGGGCGAAAGCCCGTGGGAGCACCTAGTTGAAGCTGGACCTGGCGGGACCGCGCAAGCGGTCCCGCCTTGGCTTTTTCGGCTGGAAAATACCAGCTGCGGCAGCCGGATGGGCCGGCAGAAATCGCTGAGCAAACTTCATGAACGCCCCCGCCCCTTCCCGTCAGGGCTGTCGCGTTTGTCATTGGCCTGACGGATTTTCCGGGCCATATTCGCCTCTCCTAACCCATGCGCGTCCTCATCGTTGACGACGAACCCTCGATCCGCAGGACGACGCGGATAGCCGTCGAGTCGGCGGGGCATTCCGCTTCCGAGGCCCCGAATGCCGCCCGGGCCGTGAAGGCGGTCGAGGAGGAGGGTTTTGACGCCGTGTTCCTGGACCTGAAACTCGGGGCCGACGACGGCCTCGAGGTGCTTGGACGGCTGATGAAGGTGCGGCCGGCCCCGGCCGTCATCCTCTTCACCGCCTACGCCAACATCGCGACCGCGGTCGAGGCGATGCGCCGGGGTGCGTTCGACTTCATCCCCAAGCCCTTCACCCCGGACCAGATCCGCGCCGTGCTGGAGAAGGTCGCCAAGTCCCATTCCCTCGAGCGGCGGGTGGAGGCGCTGGAAAGCGACTTGGCATCCGCCGCGCCCCCGATCGACCTGGAGTCGGCGGAGCCCGTGATGCAGCGGGCGATCCAGACGGCGTTCAAGGCGGCCGAGACCCCGGCAAACATCCTGATCCTCGGGCAGAGCGGCACCGGCAAGAGCGTCCTCGCGCGCGAGATCCACAAGCGCAGCGCCCGGCGCGGCGAGGCCTTCGTCACCGTCAACTGCCCGAGCCTTTCGCGGGAGCTCTTCGAGAGCCAGCTCTTCGGCCACGCACGGGGATCGTTCACGGGCGCGGTCGCGGAGACCTTCGGAAAGGTCGCCGCCGCGGACGGGGGCACCCTTTACCTCGACGAGATTGGCGAGATGCCCCTCGAGATTCAGCCCAAGCTGCTCCGGCTGCTCCAGGAGCGCGAATTCGAGCGGGTGGGGGAGTCCCAGCCGAGGAGGGCGAACGTGCGGGTCATCGCCGCGACGAACCGGGACCTCGCTGCGGAGACGAAGGCGGGCCGCTTCCGCGAGGACCTCTTCTACAGGCTCAACGTGATCGCGATCACGCTCCCGGGGCTGCGGGACAGGCCGGCCGACATCATGCGCCTTGCCGAGAGCGCGAGGCGCTATTTCGGGGCCCGCTCCGGCAAGGGTCAGATCGCCTTCTCGAAGGCGGTGTCCGGAGCATTCGCGTCCTATCCGTGGCCCGGGAACCTGCGGGAGATGTTCAACGTGATCGAGAGGGCGGTCATCCTCGCCCCCGGGGACACGATCGAGCTCGCGGACCTGCCCGAGGGATTTTCGGCGGCCTCGCCGCCCACGTTCGCCGTGGGCTCGCGCGTCACGCTTGACGAGCTCGAGGCTGAGCACCTGCGCCGGATACTGGTGTCATCGCGCAACCTGGAGGAGGCGGCGAACACGCTGGGGATCGACCCGGCGACCCTCTACCGAAAGCGGGTGAAACTGGGCCTCCAGTGACCGGCGCCCCGGGAATGCTCCGCACCCGCCTATTCTTTGGACTGCTTCCCCTGCTCCTGGTCCTCGTCGGAACGGGCGCCTACGCCATCCACGTCTGCCGCCAGCTGGCGGGCCCTCTGCAACGCGACCTGGTCGCCGACTACCGCGCGGCCCTCGGCTGCCAGGACATGCGGACCTCGGCCACGCTCATGTCGAACGCGCTCGCATTTGCGGAGGCGACCGACCCGATAGGGGCAAAGCGGACGCTCGAGCTCCGCCGGGAGGACTTCACCCGCGCGCTGATGGCCCAGTCCGCGAGCTCGGCCGGGACACCCAGGGCCGCGCTTGTCGGGGAGCTCGACGGCGCCTTCCAGGATTTCTCGTCGCGATGCGACGAGGTCCTCTCGGGGGGCGTCGCCATCTCGCTCGGGGAGATCCAGGCCAACGAGACCGCCCTCTACCGGGTGCTCAACGCCATAGACAAGCTGACCGCGAGCGACTACGCGGCCTCGCGGGAGGCGGAGGCGCGGGCCGAGCAGCTCGCTCGGACCGCGGTGGGCGTCCTCACGGTCTTCATCGGATCGGCACTCGCCGTCTCGGCGCTAGCGTCGTGGATCGTGGCTGCATCGCTCCTGAAGCCAATCAAGGCCTTGACCGCCTCGGCCAACGCGCTCGGGGAGGGCAACCTCGACGTCACGGTCCCAGAGTTGTCCCGCGACGAGCTGGGCAGCATGGCGCGGTCATTCAACGCCATGGCCGCGAGGCTTCGCGAGTACAGGGAGGCCACCGCCGCGCGCGTGATGAGGACCCAGCGGACCATGGAGGCGACGCTCACGTCCGCGCCCGATCCCCTCTTCGTCGTGTCGAAGGCAGGGGAGGTCGAGATCCGCAACCCCGCCGCCGAGGAGCTGTCGAAGCTCCCGGAATTCTCGGCAGGGCTGCCCGCCGCCCTGGCCGAGCGCCTGGAGTCCGCGCTGGCGACGGGCGAGCACTACCTGCCGACGGACTACGGCCGCGTGGTGACCTTCCGGGTGGGGCGCGAGGACCGCCACTACCTGCCTCGGATCCTGGCGATCGGCGACAAGCTGACCGAGTTCAAGGGCGCCGCGGTCATTCTCCAGGATGTGACGAAGTTCCGGCTCCTGGACGACGCGAAGACGAACCTTGTCGCCACGGTGAGCCACGAGCTGAAGACACCGCTGACGGGCCTGCGGATGGCGGTCTATCTCCTCCTGGAGAAGACGCTGGGGACGCTCGCGCCCGCGCAGCGCGAGATGCTCGAGTCCGCGCGCGACGACGCCGACCGCCTCCTGAGGATTCTGGACTCACTCCTCGACCTTACCCGGCTCGAGGCGGGCGCGTCCGCGCTCGACCGGGCGCGGATCCCCGTGAGCGCCCTCCTTCGCGGGATCGCCGACGAGGCCCGGCCCCTCGTTGCCGCGGCCGGCCAGAGGCTCGCCGTCAGGGAGGAGCCGGGGATCGCCGAGGTGAACGTCGACGCCGGCCGGCTGCGGCACGTGTTCATGAACCTCCTGTCCAATGCGTCCAAGTACTCCGAGTCGGGCGGGACGATCACGCTCAGCGCGGCGCCCGCCCCCCTGGGCATGGTCCGCTTCGCCGTCCACGACGAGGGAGGGGGCATCCCGCCCCAGGCGATCGGCCGGCTTTTCGACCGTTTCTACCGCGTGCCGGGCCAGCCGAAGCCCGGCGCGGGCATAGGGCTCGCGATCGCGCGCGAGATCGTGGTCGCCCACGGCGGAAGCATCACGTGCTCAAGCAGCCCCGGGAGGGGGACCGAGTTTCAGTTCCTCGTCCCCGCGGGTTGACGTGCGTCACTTGTGGCGCCCGTGCCTGACGATGTCGTAGACGATGTACATGCCGAATATCGCCGAGATCAGGAAGCCTATGAGCCCAAGGGCTGGGTAGCCGAACAGCCGCGGCCCGGCCCCGGTCGTGACGATGAGGGACGAGCCCACGATGAGGGCTCCGACGATCACGCCAAGGGTGACCCGGTTGGCGGCCGTGCCGAGCGTCTCCTCAAGGTGCTCAAGCCCCTTGTGCTGGAAATTGACGGTCAGGTTGTCGTGCTCGAGGCGCCGCATGAGGCGAGTCATCTCCGAGGGCAGCTCGCGCAGGCCGCGCAGGCTGGTCCTCGCGAACTCCTGCGCGAGACTGAGCATGACCTTCGGGCTCCATCGTTCGCGCTTCTGCTGCTCGAGGACGGGTTTCGCCTCCTTTCGCAGGTCGAACTCCGGGTCGAGCGTCCGGGCGATTTCCTCGATCGAGAGCACGGCCTTGGCAGTGAGCGAGAAGTCGCGTGAAAGCGGCATGCCATTCTTCCCGAGGACGTAGAGCATCCGGAGCATGGCCCGCCCCAGCTCCTGCCGGCCGGTCGTGAAATTGAGCTCTTCGCGGAGCGCGAGCATCACCTCCTTCTCCATCGCCCGGAGGTCGGGCCGGGCCTCCGACGGGCCGAGGTCCGCCGCGATCTGGACGATCCGCTCGGAGTCCTGCTCGATCGACGCGATCCAGAAGTCCCCGAGCGCATGGCGGAGCCTCCGGGTGAGATGGCCGACAAGGCCCCAGTCGATGAAGGCAAGCCTGCCGTCCTTGGCGATGATGAGGTTGCCCTCGTGCGGGTCGGCGTGGAAGAACCCGTCGACGAGCACCTGGCGGATGAGCGAGGTCGCACCGTTTTCCGCGATCTCCCTGCGACGCTCGGCGGGGAGCTTCGAGCTGCCGACGCTGGTTCCGTCAACCCATTCGGCCACGAGCACATACTCGGAGCTCAGGTCGGTCATGACGGCGGGGGCGAACACCGTTTCCGGGCTGGGATTGACCGAGTTGAAGTACCCCTGGTTGCGCGCCTCGATTCGGAAGTCCAGCTCCTGGAGGACACCCTTGCGGATCTCCTCGACGATGGCCGGCAGGTCGTAAGGCCGCAGGGTCTCGCTCCGCTGGTTCAGCTGGCCGGCGATCCAGGCTGCCAGGTCGAGGTCGATCTGGATGTTTCGGGCTATGCCGGGCTTCTGGACCTTGACGGCGACCTTGGCCCCTGTCGCCCGAACCCGGGCGGCATAAACCTGCGCGAGCGACGCCGACGCGGCCGCGGTCTTCTCAAAATCCTCGAACACCCTCGAGTGCGACTTCCCGAGCGAGGCGTCGAGCACGACCATCATCTCCGGATAGGGCAGTTCCTGGACGTGGCTCTGGAGCTTCCTGAGCTCGAGGATCAGCCCCTCCGGAACGACATCCGGCCTCATGCTGAGCATCTGTCCGAACTTTACGAACGTGGGGCCCAGCTCCTCCAGCGTTGTCCGGATCCGCTCGTAGGTCGTCTTGGGATGGGCCTGGTGGGGCACAAACTTGTGCCACATGCTCGTCGGCGCCCCCGCCTGGTCCAGAAGGTCCGCAAAGCCGTTGCGGGCCAGTATCGCAAAAATCTCCGCTGCCCGAACCCCGTGGGCCAGGAAGTCGAACCGCTTCACGGCTTGGCTTTGTGCTTTGGGGTCTTCTCGTGCTTGCCCTCCAGCGCGGCGACGCGCGCCTCGAGGGCCTCTATCCTTGGGAGGTGCTTGCCCTCCGCGTAAGCCAGGAGCTCGCGCACCTTGTCGCCGAGCCTCGTGCTCGCCTGCTCAAACTCGCGCTTTCCCTCTCCAGCGATCTTTTCCGCCATCGCGCGCGCGTCCGCCGCACTGATCTTGCCCTGCTTGACGAAGTCCTCGAGGCCCGCCTGCACCTTCTCGCTGGTGACGACCGCAGCCCCAAGCCCAGCCAGGAACGTCTTCTTGAATGTTTCGATCATGATGGGTAACGCTAGCAGCGGGCGGCCCGCTTGCAACCGGCTTTGCGGGCCGGGGGATGCGGGATTCACCCCATATGCCGACCGCAGGCGCCCTGTCCGGTTCCCCGACAGGCCGCGCCTATGCCTGTATCGGCGGCTCCGCGGGCTCGCCGCGCTTCAGGAAGGCCGCGATGATGAGGCAGAGGACCAATGCAAGAATCATACCGAGAAAGAAGGTGTAGACAGCATAGACCCCGGGAGACATCAGGAACCGGATGAACCTCTCCGCCTGGTCGGTCTGCGCAGAACCCATCCCACGGGCCTGCATCTTGTCCAGGCGATCCTGGACAATGATGTCGGTGAGGCCTGGATTGATGAAGGCGCTGTAGGCATAGTTGAAGACGGAAGACAGCAGGCAGGCAACAAACGAGACTTTCACGCCCGCCCAGAGTGCGCCGCCGTAGCCGAACGGCTCCGTCTCGGGAATCTCGGCGCGGCGGGCCTTGACCCCGAGGGCGGTGAAGGTGACTCCGATCGCGAGAGCACCGAGTCCACCGATCCACTGCGCGGCGGGAAGCTTCGCCGGATCGGAATGGAATCCGAGGAAGAACAGGACGAGGACGAGGAGGGCGTCGGCAACAGCGATTGCAATGCCATAGAGGGCGCAGGTCTTCATGGGGCCATCGGGGCTCGGGGTTCTTCTTGCGTGGGCGTCAGGCGTCTATGCCGTGGTCGCCCGTGGGATCGCCGGGGGGCGGGGGATTGTCGTGCACGTTCACGGGGGCGGCTGCCGGCTGGACGACGGGCTGCGTCCCCGGGGCGGGAACCGCCTTCACGACCGGCCGCGCGGGCTTCTCAGGCGCCTCGTCGATGGCCTTCTTAAACTCCTGCTCGACTTCGTTGGCGGCCTTCTTGAACTCCCTCATCGCCTTTCCCAGGCCGCGCGCAAACTCGGGCATCTTCTCGCCCCCGAAAAAGATGAGGATGACGACGAGGACCAGCAGGACCTCGGGACCCCCGAGCCCGTCGAAGAACGCGAGCAGTCCGTGCTGTGCGATCAAGAGGTTTGCCACGCTCCCATAGGATTCAAATTACGTCCGCTTTCGCAACCCTATCCCACTGCGACGTTCGCAGAGAACGACTGCCTCGCGCCCGGCGGGACGACATGGAGGCCGATCTTGTTCTCCGGGGCGTTCGGTGGGCCCATCCAGGGCTCGACGCAGTAGAACGGCGAATCGTCCTTCTCCGTCCAGGTGACGTAGGACGAGCCCGCGGCCGGGACGTCGCCGTCGCCCAGGCTCACGGTGACGTCCCCGGGGTGCCCCTTCTCGCCGAAGACGACCTCGGGGCTCCTCAGCTCGGTGTGGAACGTGTCGAGGAGCGCGGGGTTGTCCATCCTCTCGTCTAGGCCGAGCTTTGGCCCCGCAACGAGGAGGCCGGAGGCGTCCTGGCGAAGGCGCCTGCCCGCCGGGATCCGGATCAGGTAGTCGCCCCTCACGGAGCCGTCGTGCCAGGGGAGCTTGAAATAAAAATGCTGCCCCGCGCACCACGGGAGGGGCTCGTCCCCGAGGTTCTCGAGCGTGAGCCTGCACGTAAGCCCGAACGCGGCGAAGCGGTACTCGACCCTGAACTCATAGCGGAAAGGGTAGCATGCGCTCGCCTCCTCCGCGGGCACGAACACGGCCTCGAAGCCCGTGGCGTCGACGCGCGTGGCCCTGAAATCGCCCTGGCGCGCCAGCCCGTGCATCGGCATGGGGCGGCGCACGCCGCGCGAGTCGCGCCAGAATCCGATCTCCCCCCGGTCGAAGCAGCGGCCGCCGAAGGGGAAAAGGATCGGGTTACCGCCGCGCGCCTTGTGGAAGTCCGTCAGCGAGGACACCTCCGGCCAATGGACCACGTCGCGCACGGATCCGTCGCCGAGGCGGATATTCCAGTTCATGAGGCGCGCGCCCTTCTCGGGGAGCGCGAGAAACGTCGAGCCCCCCACGCTCCAGCGGACGAGCGTCTGGCCGAAATAGGGGATCTTCTCCATGGGCCCAATTAAGGCGCGCGGCCCACGCGGCGCAACCCGCCGCCCGGGGGCGTCACCGGATGTTTGAAAAGTCGAACTGGATCCGGTCGTGCCCCGTGTGGCCGGTCGGATAGCGGCGCCCCTTGTAGTCAATCTCGACCGCGCCCAGCTCGGAGGCGGTCAGGTAGATGGGGACGTTCGGGTACTCCTGGCGCTCGCCGCTCTGGAGCGCGCCCTGGAAGAGCTGCGCGCCGTCCGACTTGCGCACCACCTTTATGCGGACGGCATCGAGGGCGACGATGCCGACGGTCGCCGCCGGCATGGAGGCCGCCGACTCGGTGACGTCCGCGGCAGGGGCGCTCCGGGAGGGGGCGAGTGCTCCGGGCCCTGCGAGCGACTTGACGATCCACGCTATGACGAGAAGTCCAAGCACCACGGCGAGCGCGATGCCGCCCTTGAACACGAGGGCCGGGTCGATCGCGGGCCCCTTGGGAAGGTTCTCCCCCGGGCGCGGGAACCGCATTTGGGAGCGCGGGGCCGCCTCGGACGGCTGCACGTCCACCTGGCCCTCGCCGCGGTCGTCGGCCGACGAGATTGCAAGGTCCATCCGGCCGTACACCTCGCGGCTCGGCTGGCGCACGCGCGGCTCGCCCCCCCGCAGCGCCGTGTAGTCGCTCAGGAGGCGGTCCGTCGGCAGCCTCAGGAAGTTCGAGTAGCCGCGCAGGAAGCCGCGCGTGTAGATGTCGGTCAGCCCGATCTCGAACTGGTTTCCCTCGAACTTCTGGAGGTACTCCCCGCGGATCTTCGTCGCCTCGGCCGCCTCGCGTATGGAGATGCCCCGCTTCTTGCGGGCGTCCTCAAGGCGCTCTCCGATGGTCTGCATGATCGATCAGTTGCAGGTTTTCAGGGGCAGGGAAAGGATGATTTGTCCGACGCGGCCCGGGCGCCTCACATCGAGTCCAGGTCGCCGAGAATCTCGCGCGGGCTGGATCCGTTCTCGGGGCCCACGATGCCCTTCTCCTCCATGATCTCCATGATGCGCGCAGCCCGGTTGTATCCGATCCGGAGGCGGCGCTGCAGCATCGACGTGCTGGCGCGGCGCGTCGACTTAAGGACGTCAAGGGCCCGCTCGTAGAGCTCCTCGTCGCTTCCGGGATCGCCCTCCAACTCCTCGTCCTCCTCCTCGTCCTCGCGCGAATCGCGGTCGATCTGCTGCTGGACGGCCTGCGCATACTGGGGCGGCCCGTTGCGCTTGATGAATTCGAGGATCTCGTGGACCTCGTCGTCGCCGACGTAAGCGCCCTGCGCCCGCACCAGCCTCGAGGTCCCCGGCGGCGAGAAGAGCATGTCGCCGCGCCCGATCAGGGTCTCGGCCCCCTTGGTGTCGAGGATCGTCCGCGAGTCCACCTGGGAGGCGACTTGGAAGGCGATCCTCGAGGGCAGGTTCGCCTTGATGACGCCCGTGATCACGTTCACCGAGGGGCGCTGCGTCGCGATGATCAGGTGGATGCCGGCCGCGCGCGCAAGCTGGGCGAGGCGCGCGATGGAGGTCTCGATCTCCGCGGGCGCGAGGATCATGAGGTCGGCCAGCTCGTCGATGATGGCCACGATGTACGGAAGATGCTCGGGCATCTCCAGGTCGGCCCCGAGGGGCTCGAGCCCGCTGAGCGTCCCTTGGGAGGGCTCCGCCTTTGCGCCCTTCTTGCGGCTGTTGTAGCCGACGATGTTCCTCACGTTGGCCTTTGCGAAGATCTGGTAGCGCTGCTCCATCTCGCCAAGGAGCCACTTGAGGGCCGCCGGGACCTTCTTCGGCTCTGTGACGACCGGGATGAACATGTGCGGCAGGCTGTTGAATACCTTCAATTCCACCACCTTCGGGTCCACCATGATCATCCGGACGTCCTTCGGGCTCTTCGAGTACAGGATCGAGGTCACGATGGAGTTGATGCAGACGGACTTTCCGGAGCCCGTCGCGCCCGCGATCATGAGGTGGGGCATCTTGGCAAGGTCTGAGATGAGCGGCTTGCCCGAGACGTCGCGCCCGAGCGCGATGGGGAGCTCCGCCTTCGCGTTCGCCCAGTCCTCGCTCTCCAGGAGCTCGCGCATCCCGACCGGGGTCGGGTGCATGTTCGGCACCTCGACTCCCACGGCGGCCTTCCCGGGGATCGGCGCCAGGATGCGCACGGACTGAGCGCGCATTCCGAGGGCGATGTTCTTGTCGAGGCCGGCGATCTTCTCAACGCGCACGCCCGGCGCCGGCACGACCTCGTAGCGGGTGATTACCGGGCCCACGTGGATCTCTCCCAGCGACACCTCCACCCCGAATTCCCCGAGGATCCTGAGGAGGTTCTCCGCATTCTGCCTGTGCTCCTCGTCGCTGTTGCCGGCCGCGGGTTTCGCCTGCTCCTTGAGCAGCCGGAGCGGCGGAAACTCGTAATTCGCGTCGGTGGTCTGGGGGAGCACGGCCTTGGCCTTCTTGGGCTCCTCGGGCTTCACGATCGTGAGCTCCATCTTGGGCGCCGGGGCCTTGGGGGCCGGGGGCGCCTCGGGCTTGGGCGTGGGATCCGGCACGGCTGGCGGCGGCCTGCCGGGCGGGCGGCCCAGGGGATCCTCTGACTTCGCGGAAAAGACCTTCTTCATCCCGGTCGGGCCCACAGGCGCAGGCACGGACGCCGGCGGCCCCGCCACGAGCTCCGCCCGCTGCTTCGCGCGCTCCTCCTTTCGCGTGGTCTTCTCCGCGGCGAGGTCGGCCTTGCGTTTCGCCCGGTCGGCCTTCCACTGGGAGAAATTCGACAGAATCTTCTCAATCTCGGAGCCGATGTCCTTCGTGATGACAAAAAGCAGGGCGAAGCAGTAGATCGTGCCCAGGAGGAGGCCCGAGCCGAACGGACCAAGCGCGTCGGCAAGGAGACCCTGGTAGATCGTCCGGCCGGTCCACCCCCCGAAACCCTCCGGGAAGAAGTTGGTCGCCTTCTGGGAGAACATGGAGAGCAGGCCCGACATGGAGACGATGCCGATCACGATCGAGACCACGCGGGTGCCTACCAGGTGCTTCGAGCTCCGGATGGCGACCCAGAACATCCAGTAGAGGGCCAGGGGCAGCAGCCATGTGCTCAGGCCGATCCCGACAAACAGGACGCAGACGACGTCCGCACCGAACCAGCCGACCAGGCCCTTCGAGACAGGGGACGTCGTTATGTACTTCGTCTGATTCGGGTCGTAATGTACCAGGGCGGCCGTGATGTAGGTGGCAGCTAGGAAACAAACGATCGCCGCCAACCAGTTGGGGCGGTAGCGGGGACCCTGAAAGGACGGACCGTTTGGATTTGAACTATCTGGTTTGGGCATCTGTGCTGCCGGACGCAGTGACTTGCGGAATGGACGCTAGTGATCGGGTCTGGCGAATGTAAACCCCTCCTGACTTTTTTACAATAATCTCGATTTCTGGCATCATGCGAGAAGTTCTTCAATTCCAACCCCTTTACCGGGAGCGCGTGTGGGGAGGGCGCCGGCTCGAGTCGCTTCTCGGGCGCAAGCTTCCCCCCGGCCCCCCCATCGGGGAGAGCTGGGAGATCTCGGACCGCCCGGAGGCCCAGTCGAAGGTACGGGGGGGGCCGCACAACGGCTCGACGCTTCGCGAGCTGCTTCTGCGCCACCCGGAGGAGCTCATGGGCCCCGAGTGGCCCGCCGGGGGGCGTTTCCCGCTCCTTGTCAAATGGCTGGACTGCTCCGAGCGGCTCAGCCTCCAGGTCCATCCCCCGGCCGAGGTGTCGCTGGAACTTGGCGGCGAGACCAAGACGGAGAACTGGTATGTCGCCCACTCGGCCCCGGGGGCCTCGCTCTTTGTCGGGCTCAAGCCCGGCGTGTCGCGCAGCGCGTTCGAGAGGGCTGTCGCGGACGGGACCGCGGAGGCCTGCCTGAACAAGATCCCGGCCGCGTCGGGCGACTCGATCCTCGTGAGCAGCGGGCAGGTCCACGCGATCGACGCCGGCAACCTCATCCTCGAGATCCAGCAGAACTCGGACACCACCTACCGGCTCTACGACTGGGGCCGCGTCGGCCTCGACGGCAAGCCGCGGAAGCTGCACCTGGACGAGTCGCTCCGCTCGATCCTCTGGCACGGGGACCCGCCCGAGCTCGTGAGGGCCGCGCCGACGTCGGGCACGATAGCCTCCTGCGACGAGTTCACGATCCGCAGGGTCGTGCTCGGAAAAGGCGAGAAGCTCGCGTTCGCGGCGGGCGAGCAGCCGAGGATCCTGAGCGTCGCGGCGGGCGGGGTCGTGCAGTCCGCCTCCGCGTCCCCGGGCAGGCCGCTCGCCCTGGGCGACAGCGGCCTCCTGCCCTGGTCGGCGGAACTGGAATTCACGGCGCCCGAGCCCTCGATCGTCCTCATCACGGAAGACTTCGCGTGAGCAGAGCTGCAAAGGCCTGTCTTTACCTGGGCGGCTTCCTCGCGCTGTGCGCGCTCGCATGGATGGCATTCCTTCCCATGGTCGCCGTGCACGAGCTGGATGCTGTCACCGGATTCGAGTTCCACGTGGAGGTCCTCGCAGTCAATCCCCTGACGGGCAGCGTGGTCGTGCGCGGCCTGACCGCGAGGAACCCTGCCGCATACCCGGTGCCCCTCTTCTTCGACGTGAGGGCGGTCAGGGCGCGGATGGCCGTGTTCTCGGGGCTCTTCTCCGGGCGGATCGTGATCGACGACCTCGACGTGGACATCGCGAAGGTGGAACTCGTCCGCCTGCACGGGGGCAGGTCGAACGCGGGCGACCTCATGGCAGCCTTCAGGAAGCCGGGGCCGTCCGGAGGCGGCGCGCCTGGGAAACCGCCAGCTTACCTGATCAGGAAGCTCCACGTGCGCTTCGACCAACTCGCGGTCGCGGACTATTCCGGGTCGAAGACCGACGAGAAGTCCTACAACCTCCACATCGACCAGGACTTCACCGACATCTCGAGCCCGCAGCAGCTCCTCATCCCCTCGGTCGTGCGCAACCTCAGGTCCTTCGGCCTGCACCACGACGTCGAGGGCCTGCTTCCCGGCGATTTCGGGAAGGCGCTGGCGGGCGCCGTCGGCACGGCGACGACCGTGGGGCTGAAGCTCAAGGACGCGACCGAGGGCGCGGGGAGCTACCTGAAGGGCGTGTTCGACAAACTTGAACAAAAGGCAAAGCCGTAGTTGAGTAGTCCTCTTTGCCATGAACTCCTCCGAAACGACAGACGCCCAGGAAGGCCACGACCAGGCCGAGGCGCCGCTAGCCGAGCAGCTTGCGGCGGCGAAGAAGGAGGCCGCCGAGAATTACGACCGGTTTGTGCGCTCCGCTGCGGACCTGGAGAATTTCCGGCGCAGGACCGTGAGGGAGAAGGATGAGCTTCGCCAGTTCGCCTCGTCCCGCCTCCTCGAGGACCTCCTGCCCGCCCTCGACAACCTCACCCTCGCGCTCGCCTCGGCGAGGCAGCCCAAGGCCGACCTGAAGGCGCTCGCGGGCGGCGTCGAGCTCGTCCAGCAGCAGCTCAGGGCCGCGCTCGCGGCCCACGGCCTGAAGGAGATCAACCCGGTCGGCGAGGCGTTCGACCCGCACCAGCACGAGGCGATCTCCCACGAGCCCAGCGCGGACGTGAAGGCCGAGCACGTGCTCAAGGTCGTGCGCACGGGCTACGTCCTCAACGGGCGCCTGCTTCGCCCCGCCTCGGTCATCGTCTCAAGCGGAAAGCCGGCCGGGGGGGCGGAGGGCTGACGCATGGCGAAGGAAGACTATTACGAACTACTCGGGGTTTCCAGGAGCGCGACCGAAGAAGAGCTGAAGAAGGCCTACCGCAAGAAGGCGGTCCAGTACCACCCTGACAAGAATCCCGGGGACAAGGCGTCCGAGGAGATGTTCAAGAAGGTCTCCGAGGCCTACGAGGCGCTGAAGGACCCGGAAAAGCGCGCGGCATACGACCGCTACGGGCATGCGGCCTTCCAGGGGCCGGGCCAGGGCCCCCGCGGAGCCGGCGGCTTCCACGACCCCTACGACATCTTCCGCGAGGTCTTCGGCCAGGGAGGGGGAGGGGGAGGCGGAGGGATCTTCGAGGAGATGTTCGGCGGCGGCGGCCGCGACGGGGGACGCGACGGCTCCGACCTGCGCTACGACCTCGAGATCACGCTCGAGGAGGCCGCGGCCGGCGTCGAGAGGGAGATCTCGTTCCGCAGGCTCGTCGCATGCGAGCACTGCCACGGCTCGGGCGCCGAGCCGGGCTCGAAGCGCGTGACCTGCCCGACCTGCAGGGGCGCGGGCCAGATCCGACGCTCGGGCGGGATCATCGTCTTCGCGCAGACCTGCCCGACCTGCAACGGCGCGGGCGTCAAGATCGAGAAGCCGTGCACGGTGTGCCGGGGCGAGGGCAGGGTATCGAAGACGACGAAGCTCAACGTCCGGATCCCGCCTGGGGTCGACACGGGCTCCAGGCTTCGCTCGGCGGGCAACGGCGAGGCGGCCGCGGCCGGCGGGACGCCGGGCGACCTCTACATCGTCCTCACGGTGAAGGAGCACGAGCTCTTCGAGCGCCAGGGCGACGACCTCTTCTGCGAGATTCCGATCAAGTTCACGCTGGCGACCCTCGGCGGTTCGATCGAGGTCCCGACCCTCTCGGGCAAGGCGAGCCTGAAGATACCGCCGGCGACGCAGAGCGGGACCACGTTCCGCCTCCGCGACCGGGGACTTCCGTCGCTGCGCGGGGGGAGGCACGGCGACCAGCTCATCCGGGTCCATGTCGAGGTCCCGACCACGCTCACGGCCGAGCAGCGCAGGATCCTCGACGAGTTCGCCCGCGTGAGCGGCGACGCGAAGGAGCCCACGTCGCGCAAGTTCTTCGAGAAGGCCAAGAAATTCTTCTGACGATGGCCGCCGCGCGCATGCCCGCCAATCCGATGCTCGTGACGCTGGAGAAGGCTGTCGCGGCCCGCAAGAGGCTCGCGCGCAGCGGGGGCACGTTCGTGCTCACGAACGGCGTCTTCGACCTCCTCCACCCCGGGCACGCCTCCTATCTCGAGGCCGCCCGAAGGCTCGCGGGGAGGAATGGCAAGCTCTTCGTCGCCCTCAATTCCGACAGGAGCGTCCGCGAGCTCAAGGGCCCGCGAAGGCCCATCATGGACGAGGCCTCGCGCGCCTACACGCTCGCGCAGCAGCGCTCGGTGGACGGGATCGTCATCTTCAGGGGAAAGCGCCTCGCCCGCGAGATCGCGGCCCTTCGGCCCGACGTCTACTGCAAGGCCGGGGACTACACGCTTGCCACGCTCGACCCCGCCGAGCGCGCCGCGCTCGAGAACGCCGGCTCGAAGATCGTATTTCTTCCTTACTTGCGGGGATTCAGCACGACCAGCCTCGTCAGGCGGATCAAGGCGGCGGGATCGGTCTGAAAAGGGTCGGGCCCCATGCGCGTCGTCATCCTGGGCTCCGGACGCGGCTCCAACGCCGAGGCCATCCTCGCCGCCCAGCAGGCCGGGCGCCTCGGCGCCGCGCGCGTGACCGCAATCTTCAGCGACGTGGCCGGCTCCGGCATCCTGGCCCTCGGTCCCAGGTTCGGCGTGCCGGCGTCGTTCGTCGACCCCGCGCCCTTCAGGACGAAGCTTGAGGGTGAGGGCGAGGCCCGGTTCATCGCAGCCGTGTCGGCCGCCGGGCCCGACCTGGTCGTGCTGGCGGGATTCATGCGGGTGCTCAAGCCTGGGTTCCTCGGTGCCTTTGCCGGCCGGATCATCAACCTGCATCCGAGCCTCCTTCCGAGCTTTCCGGGCCTTGACGCCATCGGCCAGGCCCTGCGGAGCGGGGCGAAGGAGACCGGGTGCACGGTCCACTACGTGACGGCAGACGTCGACGCGGGCCCGATCCTCGGTCAGTCCGCCGTGCGCATCGAGGCGGGCGAGACGCCGGAGTCCCTGGCCGCCAAGGTGCACGCTGCCGAGCACAGGCTCCTGCCGGAGGTGATCGCGCGCCTGAGCGGGGGCAATCCCGCCTGCTAGGAGGGCCCATGGACCTCTGGGAAATCCGGGCCGAGATTCCAGCCGGCGCCGCCGAGGAGGTGGAGTTCGCGCTCCTCGAGTCCGGCGAGGGCGGATGGGCGCTCGTTGAGGACGCCCTTGCGAGGAGGGCCTGGGTCGTCGGGGTCTTTGAGGGCGAGTCCGAGGCCAGGACGCGCTGGGAGGCGCTCCGCCCCTCTCTGCCCGCCGGGATCGAGGAGGGCCCGCGCCCGAGAAGGCTCCCGGATACCGATTGGAAGGACAGCTACCGAGCGCATTTCCGCGAGTGGACGTTTGGCAGGCTCCACTGGGTTCCCGTCTGGGATCGGGAGGCGTTCCGGCTCCCCGCGGGGCATTCCGTCGTCTGGCTCGATCCCGGCATGGCCTTTGGGACGGGCAACCACGAGACGACGCGCCTGTGCATCGAGAGGCTGGTCGAGTTCGAGGCCGAGATCGGCGAATTTGAGTCGATCCGGGTGTTGGATGCAGGCTGCGGCTCCGGCATACTTGCGCTCTCGGCCGCCCGCCTTGGAATTCGGGATGTCATGGGCTTCGACAACGATCCGGAGGCGATCCGCGTGAGTATTGAGAATGCCGCCCTGAACGACCTCTCAGCCTGCGTCCGATTCATGGTGGCAGACCTCCTCGAGGGATTGGGCGGGGGATGTGCGGACGTCGTCCTCGCGAATATCCAGTCGGATATCCTCCTCCGGCACTCGAGCGAGCTCCTGGCGGTGGTGGCCCCGGGAGGGATGCTTGCCATGAGCGGGATCCTCGCCGCCGAGATCGGCATTGTTCGCGCCGCTTTCACGGCGGCCGCCCCCAGCTGGGCATTTGACTCAAGAACCCTCGGGGAATGGTGCGACGCCTGCTTGCGGCGACCGGGTCGGTAATTCACACCGTTCCAGGGTCAATGCCCGGCAGCTGACATCACCGCCTTCATGGTTGCGACGGCATGGGCACCCATCTAGCATCCAAGGCATCCTTTGGAGAACGATTCCATTGTGGTGGATGTGAAGCAAAAATCCCGAGTAGGCATCCTGCTTGTTCTGTGCGCCCTCGCGGGGCTGCTCGTCCTGTGGAAGGGGCCCGAACATAAGAACCGATTGGGAGACCAAGATGTCCTTGCAAGGATCTCCGCCGCGCCGCCGGCTTCTTCGCAAGTTTCAATCCCCGATCAATTGGAGTCCTTTGAGGACCAATTGAGGACCGCACCTGGCGCCGACTGGAAAGATACTGCCGGTCGGGCGAGAAGGGCGGCCATTTTGGTTCAATGGCTTGCCGCCGACCGCGTCGCCGCGATGCAATTCATGGCGCGCAATCACTTCGAGGACATGTGGCTTCCGGGTGTCGCGAAGGCGATAGGGGAGTCCGCGACAGCCTTCGAACTTCTATTTATCGCTAACTCCACAATTCATCCCGGCGAGGCGATTTCTAGGATTGGAGAATGGGCGAGCCCAAGCGTCATAAATGAATTCGCGGGCCTCATGCCTTCCGTGGGAGTGGGCGCGGAGCCCCAAGTCGCGGGAGCCGTTGCTGGCCTGCTCTCACACATAAACCTGGACAGGGGCATTGCGTTTGCGACGGCCCAGACAGACGAGAACGCGCAGGCTTGGGCGATCAGCGGCGTCTTCGACGAGCTGCGCACAGGGCCAAACGGCGAGAACGCAATTCGCTCTTTGTATTCAACCTTGCCCGGATCGGTGCAAACATCGGATCCGGTTCGCTTCAGCTACGGAAACGCGATCTGGGGATCGGATCCGGCTGCCGCGCTGCAGATATTGGAAGGCATTGGTTCTCCCCAGATGCGGATGACAGGGCTCCTTGCTCTCTCGGGAAATGCCGCCAGCTCGTCGCCCGAGACCGCGATCGCGGCCGTCTATGCGTCGGGCATCTCAGAGCAGGGGATTTATAACCACGTCGGCCCAATACTTCAGAATTGGAGCGCGGTTGATCCGCTGGCCGCGGCCAGCTTTTTGTCGTCGACCCAGATAATACCGCCGGCCGACGTAACGAAGTATTCCCAGATGATCGCCGTGCCCGGGGGAGGCAAGGGATAGGGAGCCAGGCTCTTGTGAAACGTCCTTACGAGAACAGCTCGGGAGTCGTCCGCGACAGGAACTCCTCCATGTAGGCCGTCGTCGCTTTGCCCTCGATGAAGAGGGGGTCCGCCATGATCGCCCGGTGAAGGGGGATCGTGGTCTTGATCCCTCGCACCAGGTACTCGCTGAGGGCCCGGTAGGCCCGCTCAAGGGCCTCCTTTCGTGTGTCACCGAAACAAATCAGCTTGCCGATCATCGAGTCGTAGTAGGGAGGGATCACGTAGCCGCTGTAGACGTGGCTGTCCACCCGCACGCCGTGGCCGCCAGGCGCATAGTAGAGGCCGATCGTTCCCGGGGACGGGGCGAAGTTACGCGCGGGATCCTCGGCGTTGATCCGGCACTCGATCGCGTGCTTCTCGATCTTGATGTCGCTCTGGTCGAACTCGAGCTTCAGTCCGTTCGCGATCCGGATCTGCTGCTTGATCAGGTCGATTCCGGTCACCTCCTCGGTGACCGGGTGCTCCACCTGGATGCGGGTGTTCATCTCGATGAAGAAAAAGTTCCCCTTGGCGTCCACGAGGAACTCGATCGTGCCCGCATTCTCGTATTCGCAGGCCTCGGCAGCGCGAACCGCGGCCTTGCCCATCTTCTTGCGCAGGTCCGGGGTCAGGAACGGCGACGGCGCCTCCTCGATCAGCTTCTGGTGCCTGCGCTGTACCGAGCAGTCCCTTTCGCCGAGGTGGATCGTCTTGCCGTGGCTGTCGGCGAGGATCTGGAACTCGATGTGCCGTGGCTTCTCGATGTATTTCTCGAGGTAAACCCGCCCGTCGCCGAACGCCTTCTCGGCCTCGTTGCTCGCCACGTGGAACTCCTTCGCGAACGACACGTCGTTGTGGGCGATCCGCATCCCGCGTCCGCCGCCGCCCGCGACCGCCTTGATGATGACCGGGTAGCCGATGCTGCGCGCAACCTTGACCGCCTCGCCCTCCGAGTCGACCGGCCCGTCGCTCCCGGGCACCGTGTTGACGTGCGCCTTGCGCACGGTCTCCTTCGCGACCGCCTTGTCGCCCATCAGCTTTATGGATTTGGACTTCGGCCCGATGAACTTGATGTTGCAGGACTCGCACTGCTCCGCGAATTTCGCGTTCTCCGAGAGGAATCCGTATCCCGGGTGGATCGCGTCGACGTCCGCGATCTCGGCCGCGCTTATGATCCGGTCGGCCCTGAGGTAGCTGTCCGCGCTTTTCGGCCCGCCGATGCAGATCGCCTCGTCGGCGAGCTGCACGTGGAGCGACTGGACGTCGGCCTCGGAATAGACGGCCAGGGTCTTGATCCCGAGCTCACGGCAGGCCCGCACGATTCGCAGGGCGATTTCACCACGGTTAGCGATGAGGATTTTCTGGATCATCAGGAGTCAATGATTCGCCGTCCAATCCGCGTCGGGAGGGGCTCCCGGCCGGATGCGACCGCATTCTTTGGCTTCGTTCAGCTCTGCTTAAGCTTGAAGAGCCGCTGGCCGTATTCGACCGGCTGGCCGTTCTCGATCATGACCTCGACGATGGTCCCATGGACCTCGGCCTGGATCTCGTTCATGATCTTCATCGCCTCAATGATGCAGACCAGCGTGTTGTCCTCTATCTTGGTGCCGACGTCCACGAACGGCTTACTCTCAGGGGACGAGGCCCGGTAGAACGTCCCGACCATGGGGGATTTGACGTAGGCGAAGCCAAGGTCCTCGGTGGGGATCGGAGGCGTGGAGGGCGAGGAATTCATCGGCGCCGGGGCGGACGCCGCGGGCGGCGGCCCGGCCTCTCCGGGAACGAACGGCGGGTTTGATCCCTTGCTCTGGGACACCACCGGCAATCCATTCAAGCCGCGCCGTATCTTCAGCTTGAATCCCTCCTCCTCGACAGCGAACTCGGTTAGCTCCGAGCGCTTCATCAGCTCGATGATGTGCTTGATTTGTTTAAGATCCAAATGATGTCAGGGTTGAAGATGCTGGACGCGCTGTCTGTTAGTAGGAATGGACGTTCCATCGTTCAATACGAGGTAGGTCAACACACATCTCGACTATAAATGCCATTTAGATGCAATAATGAGAAAATGGCCGATTTTCATCAAAAACTGGGTCATTTTCTGCAAAAATGGCCGTTTTTATCGTCAATTTTGGCTATTCTTGGAAATATGCCCTTTAGGTAGAAGGGATAATTCTGGGGTCTATTGGAGACCCAATTTCCCACCATTTCCAGCCCGAATTTTGCCTTAAGACGGTACCCGAGGCGCATCTGGGCCGGGCACCCTCGGGATACGGCCGATTCCCGGCTTCACGCCCGGGCCAGGACTGCCGCGGCTCCTCGAGGGGCGCCGCCGTGCGGGAGCGAGCCCCAGGTACCGGCGTTCGGTTCCGCTCACCCGGTGGAGCTCCTCCGGATGACCACCGGTAATTGTCATTTGGATACGTTTTCGGGCGCCGAGCCGGCCGCAGCGACGTCGGTGCCGAGACGGGCTGCTTCGGACGGGACTCCGGGCGAATTTTTTGCGCAAATCGAAATCCGTAAAACATTGACCTTAAGAGTATTAATGAATCCCGCCATTTGGGCCAAAAAAAGGTCTTGAAGCCCTCCAACTTAAGCGCATGTTCCGCCCTCCCTTCGATTCTTGGGCCGCCAGCGAAAGCCGGGCGGTGAGGCGAATCAAGGACGGCAAGCAGCAGTTCCTCTCGTCAGTGTTTTTCGGAATCTTTGCGATAGGTGTTGACGGGGGAAACGCAGAAGTTCTTGCTGGAACTCTTTCCCCAATGGGGAGGCTCTTTGAAATTTACTTTGTGCGATTGATTGGGACCCCCAATCAAAATTCAAGAGATGCCGGCTCCGGTCGGCATCATAGTTAGTAGTTCAAACGAATCACTAGGTTTGAACTCTCTTTCGGAGAGTTTGATCCTGGCTCAGAATGAACGCTGGCGGCGTGGTTAAGACATGCAAGTCGAACGGGATGAACGGTGTAGCAATACA